>Ga0078972_1000848_pt1 | contig 124843 bp, 123 predicted proteins | sample YelNatPaOPGAMG01_FD_67568 | JGI IMG/M metagenome (GOLD analysis project Ga0078972, IMG submission 67568) | Hot spring thermophilic microbial communities from Obsidian Pool, Yellowstone National Park, USA - OP-RAMG-01 (SPADES assembly) (version 2) | ecosystem: Environmental > Aquatic > Thermal...
GGGGGAGGGGGGGGAGGAGCGCGGGGGGAGGGAGCGGAAGCGCTACCTGGAGAAGGCCGCGGAGAAAGGCGTGCTGCTGTACGAGCCGCGCTCGCTGCCGCTCGGCTAGAGCTCCCTCAGCACCTGCCTCAGCTGCTCGCTGGGGGCCATCAGCGCTTGAGCGTACTTAAAGCCCGACTCGATCCCCCTGATCCTGAAGAGGCAGGTGTAGTACTCGATGTAGGGGAAGCCCGTCTCCCCCCTGGCGAACGCGTAAGCGCTCGCCGCCTCCCTCCACACTTCGAACACGTCGCTGATGTCCACGTAGACGTTAGGGCGGAAGCCGCGCGGGTCCTCCCAGTTTTCCGCGAAGAAAACCCTGCGAACCCAGTGAGCCGGCTTCTCGCGCTTGACGGCTGGCAGAGCCGCGTAGAAGAGCGCGTCCACCACGTTCCTGTACGTGTTCCTATGGTCCCTGTGGATGCTGCCCCTCCAGTGCGTGACTAGGATCTCGGGCCTGTACTCCCTGATCAAATCGCAGAGCCGGAACTTCGCCTCGCCGCTCACCGGCAGCTCCCCGTCCCTGTAGGGCAGGAAGACGGGCTTGGCGCCCAGGATCCTCGCCGCCTCCTCGGCCTCCCTGCGCTTCTGGGCCGCGTACTCCTCTTCCGAGAGCTTCGAGTGCCCCCTCTCGCCCAGCGTCATGTGGACGATGACGACCTCGTGGCCGGCCCGCGCGAGCTTCGCGATGAGACCACCGCACGTGACCTCGGCGTCGCCCGCGTGCGCGCCCACGACCATCAGCTTGACCATCGAGACCACCCTACAGCCTCCTCCTCATGACGTAGTACCTGCGCGTAACCTTGAAGCCGAAGCGCGAGTAGAGCCTCGCTGCCTGCTCGTCCGTCCAAAGGACGAACGCGTTGTGAATCCCCCTTTTCCTCATCTCCCACAGGCAGCGGGCCAAGAGCACCGTGCCGATACCCTTCCTCCTCGCATCCTCGCGGACGCCGAATGGGCCGAAGTGCGCTCCCGGCCTGTGCCAGTTGTAGTCCTCGCTGTGCCAGTACTGGCAGTAGCCCAGCACCTCGCCGCCCTTCACCGCCACGAGGATCTGACCCTTCTCGCAACCGCTCTGCAGCAGCTCGAGCGCGTGCCTGTACCAATCGGCGGGGAAGCTGCGCTCGAGGAACTTAAGGAAGGGGTAGATGTCGCGGGTTTCGAGCGGGCGGACCTCCACCCCTTCGCTCTCGAGCTTGCGCTCCAGCTCCTCCACCTCTGGCTGGAGCGTGTAGTCGGGCCACAGCTGGGCGTCCATGCTTAAAGCCTCGTAAACCCTCTCGAATCCGTGCCTTTCGAGCAGCTGGAGCAGCCACCCGTACCTGTCGGGGTCGACGCCGGGGAAGAAGTAGTTGGGCGTGTAGGTGGCGAACCACACGAATCTCCTCCCCTTCGCCTTGAAGAAGGCGAGAGCCTCCTCCACTAGCCTGTCGCCGACCTCGGGGCGCTGGGGCTCGAAAGCGAGCGCGGTAATCCACCCGTGCTCCTCCTCCAGCCCCTGGTAGAAGAGCGGGTACCTCCTCACGATGCACAGCGCGAAGCCCTCAACACCCCTCTCGCTCCACGCCACTTTCAATCCTTCTGCCTCGAAGTTGGGGTCTAGCAGGATCTTACGCTCGAAAACTTTCGGAGCTACGGGATCGTGCTTGAGCACCCTGTTCCAAAAGTTTACAGTTTCCTCCTCGAGCCCAGGTCCGTATTTATCGATTGAGAGTCCCACGCCGAGTTCTTCCACAATACTTATATAAGACTTGCGCAGCCAAACTTTTGTTGCGCGGCGAGTAAAGAAAAGATTTATATATAAAAAACTGCTCAGAAACTGAGAAAAGATGAGCACCGAGGTTGCAAAGCCCGAGTTCGCGCCCGGTATCACGAGAAAGAGCTTCGCCCTTGTTCTCCTCCTGCTGGCGTTTTACGTACCTCTTTCGGCTATAGTTAGGCTTTACACGGATAAGCCTTCGACCTTCGCGGGCTTCGTTCTTCCCATGATTTACTTAATTGCTTTGTTTGAGTTACTAGGTAGAGCCAACCCCAAGCTGCGCTTTACCCCGCAAGAATACGTATTCATTTTCACGGTACTTGCCATGTTGACGGACACTAGTTACTTCCTCTTTCACGCGTACGCGAACGAATACGGCTTAGGTTGGACAGCTATAATGATAAGCGACTACGTTGCCTTCGGCATATCTGATCTGGGAAAGTACTGGAGCCAAGCAATACCAGCAGTTATAATTCCTCCAGAACCTTTGCGGTACGAAATTGGCAACATGCTTGTTAACGGTAAAGCACCCGGGCAGGCGGTACCTTGGGGTGCTATCCTGCCAACAATAATCTATTGGGGGTTGGCTATACTTTTCTACAGTTTCATCAGCATTTTCGTAACGTTCACTTTCGGCAGACCATGGGTGGAGGAGGAGCGCCTAGTCTTCCCACTAGCTATACCTAACACCTACCTCTACCGAGAGGCTGGAACGCTGAGTTCAGGTACAAACAAGTCTAGGTTGTTCGACATGAGCATACCGCAAACGAAGGTCTTCTGGGCTCTCTTCGCGGTGGGCTTCGTGAGCAGCATTTACGTGGTTCTGGCCGAGATCTTACCAGTATTCCCAATAGGAGCGTGGTGGGGCGAAACGAATGTCCCCCTGCCGTTCCTAGCTTCATTATGGCCTGGGACGTACGCGGCAGGAATATTCTTTCTACCGCAGCTAGCTGTTAGCCTAATGTTGACCAACGATGTATTGATTACTACTATACTTGGATGGATAATCTTTGGATTGCTGTATCAGGGGATAGGTGTTGCATTAGGCGTTATACCGTACAAGCCTGGTATGGAGTTTGTTTGGCCGTGGGAGGATAACCCTGGGGGGTGGCTACCATTCCCCTATAGAATAATAGGTATGGATGGAGTGGCGCTCTCAATAGCCTTGTGGATGGTTTACAAGTATAGGAAGCGAATAGGATCTGTTCTTTCGACCCTTTGGAGGAAAGATGAAGTTGAGTACGGTGTTTCCCTACGGGTTATATCATTGCTCCTCGTTGTGGGATTTTTCGGGTGGTATGTCCTCATGCTGGTTGATGGGGCGGATGCTATTGTGGCTTTCTTAGTACCTATCTGGGCGTTCCTCTTTAACATCATGTACGCTAGAGTATTCGCAGAGGTCTTTTGGCATACAGGAACAGGGTGGGGCGACGCATGGCAGCTGACGTATTTCTTCGGGCAGGCTACAAGAGGTTGGCCTCCGCCTGAAACCGTAACTTGGGATTCGCCTAATGTTAACCCAGCTTGGTTCACAGTTGCTAGACACATAACAAACTTTGACCAATGGGTTGTCTCGTTTGCGAGCATGTCGTCCGGAATTCAAGCCACGTTGTACAAAATAGCGTACGACACTAAAACCAGGATGAGGGATCTGCTGATCGGCATGATAGTAGGATTAGCGGCTACAGCTTTTACTCTCATTCCTCTTCAGATATACTTTGCCTTTCATACTAAAGGCGGGTTGCAATCCTTACCGCTTTATGCTAGCTGGTGGCCATGGATAGCCGCAGGCCGCTGCCACAGGGGGTATTGGGTTCCGGCAGGAATTACGCCATCTAACGTTCTATGGCTCCTCTACGGAGTTGGACTGCTGATAGGGATTGGAATTTACATTTTGAAAACGTTAGTCCCCTTCTTCTGGTTCCTAAACGTCCCCGCACTTTACGTGTCGCTGACTATCGTAACTTATATGTGGTTGACATCGCTTCTAGCACTGCTGATAAAATTCGTGACCGTTAGAACGGTTGGAGTAAAAAGATACGAAGAATATGTGATGCCATCCGTAGCCGGCTTGACACTAGGCTTTGGAGCTGCATGGCTTTTCGCCATGCTAATAAACTTTGTAAGTGTTATCGTTCCTAAATTCGCAGCGTTTTATATTCCATAACATTTTTTAATTTTTAATATTTTTACATTTGTATAGCTTTGAAATCGTATCAAGAAGTAGGTTTGTTTACGTTAAACGTCCCTGCGTTTCCACTCGAAGATCAGGATGAGCCTCTCGGGTGATGTCTTCGGTTGTTCCTCCCCCTTTAGCATTCTGTACTCGACCAGCGCACCACCCTCGTATTCCTCAACCTTAACAGCACCCACCTTGTAGCTGAGCTCAGCAATCAGCCTCGCTAAGTCGTCGAAGTAGTCATAGAAGCCGCATGTGAGGCAAAAGCCCCCCTCGAACTCTGCCATGAAACCGTCCTCGAGCCAAGCGACAACCCGCACACGTGCCTCCGCCCCATGATACCTGTTGAACTCCTCAACCGCCCTCTCGACAGCCTCCCTAAATCCACTCACGGGCACCGCCGACATAAGAGCGCTTTAAACGATTCCCTATCCTAGGATTGAAGCGCCGCTCGTTGCATGCTAGCTTCGCTTGTCCCCCTCTGCCTGGCTTTGCTCCGGAGGAGCCCAGCGAGGAGCGCGATGTAGGTTCTCAGCTTGTAGTAGTACTTGATAAGTTCCTCCCTCCCCGTTTCCAGGTACTCCTTGTAGATGAGGTCGGAGATCCGGTCGAGCTCCCTCAAATCATCTACCGTGACCTCGTCCCTCTCGAGCACCTCGAGCAGCCTCCTCCTCACCTCCCCCGTGTAGTACTTGCACCTCGAGGGCAGGAGCATCGCAGCGAGGGAACCGCGGAGCGCCACTCTCTTGGGCTTGCACACCACCTCCTTCGCCGCCAGGAACTCGATGAGCGTCTCGCCGAAGCCCTGCCGCGCCCGCTCCAAGCTCGCGACCCTGAACTTGAGGTCGGCGACCTCCACCTTCAAGCTCCTCATCTCGCCGCCCAACTCGCTCCTCAGATCCGCTCTGACCTTCTCGATCTCCCTCTTGAGCGTGAAGTACACTAGAACTACCACCAGCGCCGTCAGCAGCGCCTGCGCTGCGAGGGAGCTCAACACAGCGCTCCAATCAAGCACGAAGCTACAATCGGTCGCTTCGCGAAAAACCATTCGCGCTCGCGCAGCGCTCCCAGAGCGCCGAGGGACTACGTCTTCACCGGGCGGGAGTTCTTCGGGCAGAGCGCTTAGCGGTGCTGCCGTCTTTTGCTGAGCAGCTTCAGCACGGGTATCTCCTCTATCTGCTGGGGGGTGAGCAGGTCCCAGTAGACGCCTTCGGGCCTCTTGAGCGGCGCGCGCACCTCTAGGACCCTCGTCGGCGTGAACACGAGGTTGACGGGGACGTCGTGCTTCTCTAGGGGGACTCGCTCGACGATCTGGAGGTCGTGGACGGTAGTCACTATCGGTGTGTCGTCGGAGACCGCCCCGAGCTCCTTGAGGATCGCGAACTCGAGGTCGGAGAAGCCGCCGCCCTTCCCCACCCTCCCGCCGTCGGGGCTCACCGCGACGCTCCCGGCGACCTTCAGGTCGACGCTCGGCACGCTGTCGAAAACCTGCTTCCCGTACTTGAAGGCACCCCTAATCGTCGCCGCCTCGCCGTACGCGCTGCGGGGTATCCGCGACGGGTCGAGCACGAGGAAACCGCTCCTAAGCCTGGGCGAGGCCATGACGACGAGCTTGCCGTAGTGCAGCGCGGCCTCCCGCACCGGCCTCTGCGGCGAGTCGGGGTTGCAGAAGACCACCTCGGCGCGCTGGAACACCCTGGATCTGACCAGGAGCGCGGCCGCCTGCTCGGCGCCCGCGAAGTTCGGTATGCGCCCCTGCACCGGGAAGGGCGGTCTCGCCACCCCGCGCTCGACGAGCAGCCTCCAGATGCGCTCCCTGATCTCCCTCTTCTCGCTTTTCACGTCTCCCGCCACGGGAAGCTCTTGAGAAGGGTCGGGAATTAACGCTGACGGCTACGCCGTCGATAGCGTGGGGTGGCTCCAACTCCACCCTTGGAGGCTTTTTACCGAGTTGGCGGTTTCAGCCACCCCTCATGCGCGACTCTGGGCGCGTGGTTAGCGGAAGATGAAAGGAGCTTACCGCATGTTTGGACGTTGTGTAGTAGTAAAGGATATCATATGGGGTAGTGCAAGAGAGGCAATGTCCGAGGGCAGCGGGCTAACACTGTTGGTCGGCGGCCCCGCGGGCTCGGGAGTCTTCGCTACGGGCACTATCGCCGCCAAGGCTCTCGTGTACCACGGCTACAGCGTGTTCGCGACGAACGAGTACCCTAGCTTGATCAGAGGCGGCCACCAGTGGTTCTTGGTGGTTGCCAGATGGAACGGAGAGGCGCTGGCCCACCGCAGGCAGCTCGACGTTGTACTCGCGCTGGATAACCGCACTGTAGAGCTCCACGCCCACAAACTGAGAAAGGGAGGGTTCGTGGTTTGCGACGAGAAAGTTGCCGGCTCGCTCCCCAACGCGGAGGGGGTCGTGAGCCTCCCCCTCTCTCAACTGGTCAGCGAGGTTGGCGCTCCGCCTGTAGCGGTAAACGTAGCGGGTTTAGCCGCTCTCTTCGGGATGCTGGGCGGTAGCCTCGAGCAGCTGCATGCGGCCATCAGGAGCTACTACCGGGGCAGGGAGAGGCTCGCCGAGCTCAACGTTAAGGTAGCGGCAGCCGGCTACACTGTGGGGGCGGAACACTCCGACCGCGCTGCCCCGAAGCTCAAATACGAGCCGAGGGGCAGGAGGTTGCTCATCGACGGGAACTCGGCGGTGGCGTTGGGCCTGCTTGCGGGAGGCATGAGCTTCTTCGCAGCCTATCCGATAACTCCGGCGTCTCCAATCCTCCACTTCCTAGCCGAGGTGCAGCGCGAAACTGGGGTCGCCGTGGTGCAGGCAGAGTGCGAGCTGGCGGCGATCAACATGGCGATAGGAGCGGCTTTCGCGGGGGCTCGCTCCGCCGTTGCTACCTCGGGACCAGGCTTCTCCCTCATGACCGAGTCTCTTGGGGAAGCGGCGATGACCGAGACACCAATCGTGGTCGTCAACGTCCAGAGGGCCGGGCCGAGCACGGGCTTGCCCACTCACACGGCGCAGGGGGATCTGCGCTTCGCGATCCACGCTTCGCACGGCGAGTTTCCGCGCGTCGTGCTCGCGCCGGGGGATCCGGTGGAGGCCTACGAGCTTGCGTGCGAGGCGCTCAACATCGCCTGGCGGTACCAGGTCCCCGTGATACTCCTCTCGGACAAGTTCCTGGGCGAGAGCTACTGGACCATCGAGAAGTTGCCGGAAGTTCAGCCCGAGGAGGGTGCGGTGCTCAGGGGTAGCGGGACTCCAGGTTACGTCCGCTACAAAATCACTGATAGCGGGGTCTCGCCTATGGCCTTGCCCGGTACAGAGGGTGTAAGGGTTTACGCGAACTCTAACGAACACGACGAGCAGGGTATCGTAACGACCGATCCGGCGGTGGTTAAGGCTATGCAAGATAAGCGGTGGAGGAAACTCTTAGCGCTCAGGGAGGAGGCTGAGCGGCGCGGCGTGAAGGTTTACGGGGAGGGGGGCGTGGCGCTGCTCGTGTGGGGTTCGGTCAAGACGATCGCGATGGAAGCCTTGAGGGACCTTGGCGGCGTGAAGCTCGTCCAGGTTGTCTGGCTCGAGCCTTTCCCTGCTAAGGCTCTGCGGGAAGCCGTAGGGAGCCGCCGTCTCCTCGTAGCTGAAAACAACGCTAGAGGGCAGCTCGCCTCCCTTGTGAGGGAGCACGTGCTCCGCGAGCCGGACGCCATTCTGCTAAAGTACGATGGACAGCCCCTAGAGCCTGAGGAGGTGATCGAGTTCGTGAGGGCGAACGCGAGGTGAGAAGCGTGGCACGCGCTTTCGATACGGGCGTGAGACCGCAGTGGTGCCCCGGCTGCGGCAACTACGGGGTTCTAGCTGCGGTGAGAGCGGCGCTCGCGGATCTAGGTTTTAGGCGTGAGAACGTCGTTGCGGTCGCGGGCATCGGCTGCCACGGCCGCATGACCGAGTACCTGGACGTGAACGCCTTCCACGCCATCCATGGGAGGGCGGTGCCCGTCGCGGAGGGGGTGAAGCTCGCCAACCCGAAGCTCACAGTGCTCGTGCACACGGGCGACGGGGACGCGTACGCGATCGGGCTCAGCCACCTCCTCCACGCTGCCCGAAGGAACATCGGCATCAAGGTTCTCGTGCACAACAACATGGTTTACGCGCTCACAACGGGCCAGGCGGGGCCCACAACGCCGCGCGGTCTCAAGACGAGGTCCACGCCCTACGGCAGCGTGGAGGAGCCGTTCAACCCGCTGCTCCTCCTCCTCGCCAGCGGCGCCACGTTCGTGGCGAGAGGTTTCAGCGACGACGTGCAGCACTTGAAAGAGCTGGTCAAGCGGGCGATCCTGCACAAAGGTTTCGCTGTCATCGACGTGATCCAACCGTGCGTCACGTTCTACGACGCGAGACAGTGGTTCAAGGAGAGAGCGTACAAGCTCGAAGACGAAAGCCATGACCCCAGCGACTTTAGGGCAGCGTTGGAGAAGAGCTTGGAGGCGGAGCGGGTGCCGCTCGGCGTGATCTACGAGGTGGAGAAACCGACCTTCGAGGAGCTCGTACTGAGCCGCGAGCACCCTCCGCTGGCGCTCAGGAACCTTAAGGTGAAGCAGCCGCTGGGCAAGCTCCTCTCGAGGTTCGAGTGATTATGTGGAGACGAGAGCTGCTCGCAGGAGCTCAGGTAGCTCGCTGAGCCTTCTCGCGACCTTTATCCCCGCTTCTTCAAGCGCTCTCACTTTGCCATCGTACGTGCCTGTAGCTCCAAAAGCTATAGCCCCAGCATGCCCCATACGCCGCCCCGGGGGCGCGCAGCGGCCGGCCACGTAGGCTACAACAGGCTTGCCCCCTCCCAGCTCGGCATAAAGCTTTGCGAACTCCTCCTCCTTTGTACCGCCGATCTCCCCGACCAGCACGACCGCGTCGGTCTCGAGGTCTCCGAGGAACATTTTGTACACGTCCCAAAAGCTCAATCCCGTCACCGGATCGCCCCCGATGCCCACGGCCGTGGAGACTCCGAAGCCCGCTTGCGCCAAGCGCATCGCCACCTCGTACGTGAGCGTCCCGCTCCTCGAGACGATGCCGATCCGCCCGGGCTTGAAGTAGTCCGCCGGCATGATGCCCAGCTTGCACCTGCCGGGGGTGATCACGCCCGGCGTGTTCGGGCCCACCACCACGGCCCCCCTGGATGATGCGTACCTGACGGCGAGCAGCGCCTCGTGGACCGGGATCCCCTCGGTCACCACCACGATCAGCCGCAAGCCCGCGTCTACCGCCTCGTAGATCGCGTCGGGCGCGTAGCGGGCCGGCACGAAGATTATCGAGGCGTTGGCGTCGGGGTGCTTTCTCACCGCCTCCTCCACGCTGTCGTAGACGGGGACCCCTTGGACGCTCGACCCGCCCTTCCCCGGCGAGACGCCCGCCACCACTTTGGTGCCGTACTTGAGCATCTGCTCCGTGTGCAGCTGCCCCTGCCTCCCCGTTATCCCCTGGACCAGCACCCTCGTGCGCTCGTCGACGAGGATCGCCATCAGGAGACCACCTCCGCCACCGCCTCCTCGAGCGCCCCGCAGGGCTTCAGCCCCGCTTCCTCGAGGATCCTCCTGCCCTCCTCCTCCATGAAGCCGGAGAGGCGGACGACCACCTTCACCCCAGGGCGGCCCGCCTCCATCAAGGCTTCGACGAGCCCCCTCGCCACCTCGTCGCACCTGGTTATGCCCCCCAGCACGTTGACGAGCGCCCTGCTGATCCAGGGCTGCGAGAGAGCCAGCTTGAGCGCCGCCTTGACGCGGTCCGCGCTCGCGCCACCGCCCAAGTCGAGGAAGAGGCCCGGCCTCCCCCCGGCGTCCGCCACCGCGTCGAGCGCCGCCATCGTGAGCCCCGCCCCGTTCCCCACGACCGCGATATCCCCGTCGAGGGGGACCGCCGCGAACCCCCACCTCCTAGCCTCGCGCTGCAGGTCGCCCAGCTCGCCCTCGTAGCGGGAGAGGAACTCGGACAGCCTCGGGTTCCCCGAGTCCTCGTCCGCCACCGCCTTCCTGTCGATCGCCACCAAGCCCCTGTCGGTGACCGCGAGGGGGTTCAGCTCGAGCAGGAGCAGGCTGTACTCCCACAGCGCCCTGTACATACCTCTGAGCAGGGGGGCCAGCTGGTCAGCCTGCAGGCCGAGGTGCTTGGCCGCGCGCCTCACCATGTAGTCGCGCAAGCCCTCGAAGGGGTCGATCCTGATCGCGAGCAGTTCGCCGCGCGCCCTCTCCTCGACCTCGACGCCGCCAGCCCCGCTCGCCAGCAGCAGGACGCCGGGAGGGCTCCCGCCCACCATCATGGACAGGTACAGCTCCCTCAGCACGCGCACCCGCTCCGAGACCAGGACGTACCTGACCCGCTCGCCGCCCCACTCCAGGCCGAGCATCCCGCGCGCGACCCTCTCAACCTCGTCGAGCGTGTCGGCGAACCTCACCAAGCCGGCTTTGCCGCGCCCCCACTGGCGCAGCTGCGCCTTGACGACGTAGGGGCCGGGCACGCGGGACGCGAGCTCGCGCAGCCTCTCCGCATCCCCCTCGCTCACCAGCAGCGACGCCTCGGTGGGGATGCCCACCTCCTCGAGGATCCTCTTCGCCTCGAACTCGTAGAGTATCACGAGGATGCCGCTGGCACCTTGCTATTATTTCCACCGCTCGAGAGGTCCCGCTACCCGGCGCCTGCTCTGTACTCCTCCAGCTTCCTCTCGTCCACCTCCACCCCGAGGCCCGGCTTCTCGGGGACCTTCACCTTAGCGCCATCGATCTCAAGCCCCCTCACCAGGAGATCTCTGAGGAACTGGGGGCCGTTTGTGTCGACGGGAGCTGCGAGATCGAGCGTCGAGAAGACGTGAGTCGACGCGGTGAGCCCTACCCCGCTCTCGGTCATCCCGCTGCCTAAGCAGCTGAGACCCGCCGCTTCGGCCAGCGCGTAGATCTTCAGCGTGCGCCTGATCCCCGACTTCGCCACCTTGAGGACAAGCGCGTCCAAAGCTTCGAAGTGAACCAGCTTCATCAGATCGTAGTGCGAGAAGAGGGACTCGTCGACCGCTACCGGTATGGGGCTCGCTCTCGCGATCCTGCGCAAGCCGAAGAAGTCGTACGTAGGCACCGGCTGCTCCAAGCAGATAACCCCTTCGACGCCAGCGATCTTCCGCAGGAGCAGGCGGAGCTTGAAGTCCGTATAGGCTTGGTTCGCGTCAAGCCACAAGCTCGCCTCGGGGACCGCCTCCTTGAGCTCCCTCACGAGCTCACCGTCCAGCTCCGGATCTCCCATTATCTTCAGCTTGAAGCACCTGTACCCCTTCGCCCGCAGCTCCTTCGCGTACTCGGCCACCGCGCCTGGTTCACCGGACACCAGCGCCGCCATCTCGACGCTGTCCCTCAGCTTGCCCCCCAGCAGCGCGTGCAGCGGCGCTCCCGTGAGCTTCCCCACGAGGTCGTGCAGCGCGATATCCACAGCCGATTTCGCGAACGGCATACCCGTTGTGACGGCGGGCGCCAGGACCCTCTCCATCTCCGCGTGTATCTTGTTGATGTTGAAGGGGTCCTCCCCCACGAGCACCTTCGCCAGGTACCTCTCCACGCTCGTGCAAACGGACTCCACGGTCTCGTACATCCAGGAGGGCATGGGGCGCGCCTCGCCCCAGCCCACCTCCCCGTCGCTCGTCACCAGCTTCACGTACACGTGGTCGCCGGGCTGCCCCGGCGCCCCCACGTAGCCTCTGGAGATCTTGAAGGGCCTCACGAACGGTATCTTGAGGGGTACGACCTCCACGCTCTTTATCACGGTCACGGCCGCGCACCCCCGAAGAGATCTTTTACGTACGACAGCTCCTTAGGCAGAGCCTCCATGGGGTCCGGCAGCTCCGGGTGCCACCACTTCTCGTACTCGCAGACCGCGAAGCCGCTGTAACCCACGCCGACCAGGTAGTCGACCACGGGTTTGTGCGGCACCTCGCCCCCGCCTAGGAGGGTCGGCTTCCACGCGCCCCCTTCCCTTTTGAAGTCGTGGAATTGGACGGCGATCACGTCCCTGACGCTCAGCGATTTGAGCTCGCTCAACGGGTCCAGCCCCTCCCTGTAGACCCCCGCCACGTCGTAGACGATGCTCAGCGCGCTGGAGCCCACCTCTTCCAGCAGCCTCCTGCAGGTGGCTCCCGAGTACGCGAGCTCACCGTGCGTCTCCACGCCCATCTTCACCCCCCTATCCTCAGCCTCCCTGCACGCCAGCTTGAGCGACTCCACGAGCCACCGGAAGTTCTCCTCGGTCCTCTCCCGGGTCCCCGCAAAAACCCTCACGTACTCGCCCCCCAGGTCCACCGCGAGGTCGAAGTGCGCCGAAAGGAGCTCGAGCCCCCTCCTCCTCTCGCCGGGATCAGGGGACACGAGCTCGCTACCTATGTAGGAGTAGACGCTCGCTATCTCGATCCCTAGGCTCTCGGCGAGCTCCACCAGCCTCCTCCTGCGCTCACTCGGAGCATCCACGTACACGTGGCCGTCCTCCCTCGCCCTAATGTCGACCCCATCGAAACCGAGGCGAGCCGCGGCCTCCACCGCTTCCTCGGCCGTGTAGCCGGGGAAGGCGAGCGTGAAAACCGTAAACTTTACGCTCACGGTTTCTCGGCTGGCGAGGCCATATTAATGCCTACCCTCCACTCACCATCAATGGCGCGGGCTGCGCGCAGGATCCTCGTGACGGTGCCTAAAGCCCTGCTTGAGGAGATCTCCACACCCGAGGCCCTGGAGCGCCTAGAGAGGCTCGGCGAAACCGTCTACAACGAGAGGGAGCGCGAGAACCTAACCGAAGAGGAGCTGAGGGAGCTGATAAGGGGTGTCGACGCGTGCGTTACGAGCTGGGGTTCGCCGAGGTTCACCGCAAGAGTTCTGGAGAACGCGGACAGGTTGAAGATAATCGGACACGCGGCGGGTAGCGTCAAGCCTTACGTCACAGAGGAAGTCTTTAGGAGGGGGATCATCGTGGTGAGCGCGGCCGACGCGATCGCCGTGAGCGTGGCGGAGTTCGCGCTGGCGATGATCCTGAACTGCCTCAGGAGGATCCCAGACTTCACCGTAGCGATGAAAGGGAGGGACTGGAGCTTCAGGGATAGGAGACCCTTCCAGACCTGCGACCTGCGGGGTAAAACCGTGGGCCTCATCGGCTTCGGGCTCGTCGCTAGGGAGCTGGCCGAGCTGCTGAAGCCCTTCAAGGTCAGAGTCCTCGTATACGACCCCTACGCCCTCCGCGAGGAAGTTGAGAGATGCGGGTGCGTCCCCGCGAGCCTGGAGGCCTTGCTGAGGGAGTCGGACGTGGTCTCGATCCACGCAGCCCTGACAGAGGAGACGTACCACATGATCGGGGAGCGGGAGCTGAAGATGATGAAGAAGACCGCCGTGCTCGTGAACACTGCCAGGGGCGCGATCGTCAACACCGATGCTCTCGTAAAAGCGCTCAAGGAGAGGTGGATAGCGGCAGCCGCGCTCGACGTCTTCGAGCAGGAACCCCTCCCACCCGACCACCCGCTTTACGAGCTCGACAACGCCTACCTGACGCCCCACGTCGCGGGCCCCTCCGACGAGAGGAGACGCGAGCTCTTGGGGGCTGTCGTGGAGGAGTTCGAGAGGTTCTTCGGCGGGATGGAGCTGACCAGAGCAGTGAAGCCCGAGGAGCTCAAGGTGAGGGCTTAGCAGGCCCTGAGCAAGGGATAATTACGGGCGGGCGGAGGAAGAAAATCGTGGGCAAAGCGGCGAGGGTGGCTACCATCTGCCAGGCTGGCCGCTTCTACGGCACCGTTGAGGAGAACCTCAAGCACGTCGCGAAACTGATGGAGACCGCCTTCAGCTACGAGCCCGACCTCGTGTGCCTCCCCGAAGCCTTCGCGACCGCCTCCGTCCGCAAGCCGCTCGAGGAGCTCGCCGAGCCGCTCGACGGCCCGATCGTGAAGGCGATGGCGGAGATGGCGAGGGAGCACGGCTCGTACGTCATCTGCCCGCTCTACACGAAGAGGGGTGGGGGGATCTACAACTCGGCCGTCGTGCTGGACAGGAGCGGGGACGTCGTGGGGGTTTACGACAAGCTCCACCCCGTCACCTCCTCGCACGACTACACGGTCTTCGAGGAGGGCGTCACGCCGGGGAGCGAGCTCAAGGTCTTCGACTTGGACTTCGGGAGAGTGGGGGTTCAGATATGCTTCGACATAATGTTTCCCGAAACCTGGCGGGAGCTGGCGGAAAAGGGTGCCAAAATGGTGGTCTGGTGCTCCGCCTACAACGGGGGGTTCGCCCTGCGCGCTTACGCGTACCTCCTCCGCTACTACGTCGTCTCCTCGGTTCGGACCGACAAGTCCGTGGTGGTGGACCCGCTCGGCAACGTGGTGGCCGAAACCGACGCCCTGAAGAACATCGCGGTCGCGGAGCTGAGCTTGGACTACGCGGTCGCGCACTACGACTTCAACTACAGCGTGCCCGACTGGATCATGAGGAAGTACGGGAGGCGCGTGGAAGTGCGCTCGAGCCGCGACGACGCGCTCTTCCTCGTGGAGTCGCGCGACCCCAGCCTAACGGTCGAGCAGCTGCAGAGGGAATTCGGCTTCGAGCCGGTGGACGCCTACGTGCGGAGGCACAAGCTAGCTTACGAGCACATCCTGAGAGGCGAGAGACCGCCCCCGCAGGAGGCAGCGCACGGGAGGCGCGCGATGTACAGCAAGGTGGAGTAGCCGCTCTCTAGAGCGTTGAGGACTTCACTCTTTCCACCAGCTCCATCGTCTTCGCGGCGTCTGCGAAGTTCGTTTCCGGCTCTTCGTCGTTTTTCACGCAGTCTATGAAGTGCCTGTTCTCCTGCAAGTACCCGTAGAGCACGTGGAACTCCCTGCACCCTCCCACGAGGTCGAGGTTCCTCAAAACCTCGGCCTGCCCGTACGGCTTATCGCCTGCGAGTATCAGCGCCTCCTGCTTCTCCGGCTCGAAGGGGAGGTTCACGAACGCGTAAGCCCCCTTCGAGTGCATCTCGAAGTAGTGGACGCGCCCGCCCGAGGAGTAGTTCGAGCAGAGCACGCCCACCCCGCCGCTCTCGAACCGGACGATCGCGGTGAAGCTGTTCGCGTACCCCACGTAGAAGCTCGCGACGCAGCTGACCACCTTGCTCAGCTCGCCGCCCATGAACCTCAGCGCGTCGACCGCGTGTATGACGTCGGCCACTAGGAAGCTCACGCGCCCCCACGGCTCGGGCTGGCCTAGCGCGTTCTTGTGGAAAGCCGCAACGCAGTACGTCACGGGGCCGAACTCCTCGATCCTCCGCTTCGCCTCCCTGAAGACGGGGATGAACCTCCTGTTGAAGCCGACCATCGTCCTGCAGCCGCGCTCCCTAGCGGCTTCCGCCATCCTCCTCGCCTCCTCGAGGGTTACGCCCGGCGGCTTCTCGATGAACACGTGCAAGCCTCGCTTGAGGCATTCGAGAACCACCTCGACCATCGGCTCGGCGTGCGCGTAGTGCCCGGTGGGGACGGGGGCCATCACGACGTAAACCGCGTCCAGCCGTACGCTCTCGAGCATCTTCCTGTAGTCCCTGAAGCGCAGCTCCACCCCGTACCTGTCGGCCATCCTGTTGAGCCGCGCTTCATCCAAGTCGCACACGGCGACGATCTCGACGTCCCTGAAGCTGGCGAGCGAGGGGTAGTGGACCCTGTTCGCGTGCTCCCCCGCCCCGATGAAGCCCACCCTGACGCGGTCCACAGCTTACCGCAGCTTCAGCAGTATATAGTTTAAGCGCTCTAGAGACCATTGCAGCGGAGCAAAAGCCTGATAATGCTCTCGGCAGCGCCCAGCGCTAGCGCGTTCTAGCTTCTCAATGAACACACGCTAAGGTCCCGCGAAAAACTTACACCTATATAACTGGGGTGTGTTCATACTGCTGAGTGATGCGCTACTTGCAAAGAGCATTTTGCGATGCTCGACTCCTTTGAAGGTGTACGGCGCTATAAGGACGAGCTCGGCAGGCAGGAGAGAGGAAGAGTTGTTAACCAAATGGCATTCGTTAAGAATCAATTGGCGTTTGTTCTAATCGAGCGAATCCATAAATCGTATGCCCTCCTCATGGATTCCATCGTCAATATCCCGATGAGTTTCCCGTCCTTCACCACGGGCACCCAAGTGGTACCCTCACGGCTCACTACTTCCCAGGCATCGTAGAGCGTCGAGTCAGGCCGTACGTAGCTGCCCACGGCCTTAACGTACATGCTCACGGCCCCCCTCTTACCTAGCACGTCTGGTAGGTGCACTACACCAACAAACTCGCCGTCGCGGTTCACAACCGGCAGCGACGTGTAGCGGTGCTTGAGCACTGCTCAAGCGGTGGGGTTTCCAGCGAAGCCGGAAGAAAAAACGCTAGCGCCCAGCTGAGCGCGATACTATTATCGATAACCATGTTTAATAATTCTCCAGATTATGCGCGCGCTCTGAATTGTAACGAAAATCTTTTTAATTCGTATACCACCTCCTAGATCTGAAGAGAGATGAAAGTCCTCGTGATAGGAGGAACTGGGCACATCGGAAGTTATCTAGTCCCTCGCTTGCTTTTGCGCGGGTATGAAGTTCAAGTTTTAGCTAGAAACCCGAAACCCCACTACCCTGAAGCCAGCACAAGCATGTTATGGAACGAAGTTGAATGGATTGTTGCAGATAGAGTAGAAGAAGAGAAGAGCGGAAAATGGCAAAAACGAATGTCTGAAGTTGATGCCGATGTAGTAGTAGACTTAATTTGCTACACCCCGGAGCAGAACAGGCTTATAGTTGAAAGCGTTAAGGATCGCGTATCCCATTTCATACATTGCGGTACGATATGGTCGTACGGACCAAGCTCCAGAGTACCATACAAGGAGCACTATCCTAGAAAACCGGTAACAGAGTATGGTAAAATGAAAGCGCAGATCGAATTCGATCTTATGGAAAAATACAAGAATGAAGGTTTTCCAGCTACAGTTATCCATCCAGGCCACATTTCTGGTAGGAAATGGCTGCCAATAGACCCGCAAGGTACAAGGAACGGTGTAGATATTTACAGAAAATTAGCGCATGGAGACGTTGTATACTTACCAGATAACGGTCTCACAACTCTTCACCACGTGCATGCTGATGATGTAGCTCAGATTTTTGAACTTGCAATCCTGCATCGTAAAGCGGCATTAGGAGAATCTTTTAGCGCAGTAGCACCGTACGCGATGACGCTTGTGTCAATCTGCGAGTTTGTAGCCTCTCTCTTTGGGAAAAAGCCAAACCTTAAATTTATTCCTCTAGAAAAGATGGCTGAAGTTATGGATAAAAACGCTTTTGAAATAATGAAAGACCACGTTATCCACTCTCCTTGTGTTAGTATAGAGAAAGCAAAAAATGTATTGGGTTATCAGCCGCGTTACACAACAGAGGAAATATACAAAGAATGCATAGATTACCTCATAGAAAGTAAGCAACTTGTAATTTGAGAATAAATCTCAGTCGCAAGTTTTTCTGAAGCTTTCAAAAGATAAGTTCAGGCAGAGGCATCCAATTCTTCTACCATGGCACTTCTGGAAACGTGTTTCCGAAATCGTCGATGCTTGGAGGAGCACGTTATAGCGTCGCTCCACGGTTGCACGAGACCCTTGAGGTAGATGGGCCGGCCGCTCGACCCTTGCGCGCTTCAGGTTAGCTTTTAAGCGTCACCTAGCGCTTGAAGGCGGGGATGAGTGTTGGGAAAAGTCTACGTGGTTTTCCAGCTGGACACGGAGGATTTCGTGACCCCCGAGACCGACGACGTGCTCCTCGACCTGGCGAAGCTGTTCGATAAGTACGGGGTTAGGGCTACGTTCGCGGTGGTGGGGGAGAAGGCGAGGGTTCTGAGGCAAAGGGGTAGGTGGGACGTGATCGAAGCTCTAAAGAGGCACGATATAGCGTACCAGTCGAACTACCACTCCCTCCACCCGACGATCGCCGAGCAGCTGCGGGACAGCGGCTGGGACGAGGGGGTCAAGATCGTGATCGACCGGGAAGAACCCGGGCTGAGGGATCTTGAGGAGATCTTCGGGAAGTTTCCTTCCGCTTACATTCAGCCGGGTGGTGATTGGGCGCCACAGGTTCCCTACGCGATGGGTAAACTGGGGATTCCCGTGTACGCGGACGGGATTTTCGAGCCGCAACCGTTCTGGTTCTGCGGGGTTCTAGCGGTCAGGTACGCCCTCTACTTCGACGAGAGGAGGGGGCCGGAGCCCGGCTACCTCGACGGCTTGAAAGCCCGCTTCGAGGAGCTGTACCGCTCCCTTTTGGGTAGTGGAGGGTTGCTGGTGGTGGTCCTCCACCCCTGCATGCTACGCACGGACGAGTTCTGGGACGCTGTAAACTTCGCGCGCGGCGCGATGCCCGCCGAGGCGAAGCCCGCCCCCCTCTGCAGCGAGGAGGAGTACAGAGCTCGGCTGAGGGCTTTCGAAGATTTTGTTTCATTCGTGGTCGGGCACGAGAGGGTCGAAGTGATCACCTACAGGGAGCTACCTGGTCTCTATAGGGGGCTTGAGGTGGAGCTGTCAGCCAGCGACCTTGCGACCCTAGCCAACTGTCTGCTGGAGAAACCTACATACCACGTCGTTGGAGGAAAGCCTGTATCGCTAGCCGATGCGTTCGGCGCGCTGAGCTGCTCGCTGTCAATATACCTGGAAAAGGGGGTTCTGCCTTCAAGCGTTAGACCGCCTTTCGCGCTGGGACCTCTCGAGCGCCCACCTAAGCTCGAGAAAGGGTTCGAGGCGACTGTGGAGGAAGTTGCTGTGGCTGCAGCTAAAGCTTACAGCGAGGTTACGGCGCGCGGAGCCATTCCGGCCGAGATACGCTTGAGCGGTAAAGCTGTAGGTTCTCTCTCCCTCCTCAAAGCGATGGCTAACGCGTACTTGCAACTCCGAAACGGGTCGAGAGGGTTCGTTGAGGTTCCAGCGACTAGCGAAGAGCCAGCGATCCCGGATGCTGACTTCGCGTCAAGGGTTGAAAGCCAGTGGAAGTGGGTGATATTCCCCGAGGGTTTCCGGTCGCAGAGGATACTCGATCTCACAATCATGCAGCTCTGGACTCTGAAACCAGCTACCCTGAAAGTTTAGAGCCCCTCTGCCCCAGCCGTCTAAAGCGCTCAGGCTCCGCCCAGGGGGTTAAGCGCGCGCTAAATATATAGAGAGGTACCCCTCCCTTCCCAAGGCGTCGATGCCCTCAAACTCGAGCGAGGACAAGGAGAGCTCGTACGTGGCGGTGAGGCTCCTGAGCGGTCTCAAGGAGGTTTACACGTTCAAGGAGCTCGAAGAGCTGCTCGACATTCCAGCGCAGGTTCTCTGGAGGTACACGAGCCACGTTCAGTTCCCAGAAAGAGGCACCGCGAAGAAGCTCCTAGACACCATACAGGAGAAAAGGCTCCTAGAGCGGGCGGTGAGGGAGATCGTGCTCGGACCTCAAGGGGTCGTGGCCGAGTGGAAGCTCCTCTTCAACCCCAGGTTCCTGAACATCGTCGGCTACCTGGCTTGGAAGCACTTCGGCGAGGACGGGATAGACCTCGTTCTCGCCCCCTCCGAGAGGGACTCCGCGCTAGCTGCGGTTGTCGCCGACTGGCTGGGCGCCGACGCGTGCGCGGCCAGCGAGAGAGCTTGGGTGAACTGGGGGAAGCTCCTTTCCGCTTCCTACCACTCGAGCGAGAGAGGGGAGATCGTCTACCTGCACCTGCCGAGGGACGCGATCGAGAAGGGCGCCAGGGTCCTCGTCGCGAAGGGTGTGACCAGGGATTTCGAGTCGCTTCCGGCGATCGCCTCGATAGTTGAGCAGGCGAAAGGCGAGCTAGCGGGAGCGATTGCTGTAGCAGCTATCGGCGACAAGTGGAGCGAAAGCGCTTCGAAAGCCGGGTTGAAGAAGGTGAAGGTGATCGTGAGGAAGGTAGGCACCGGCTACGAGCTCTCTCTTTGAGAGGAAAAGCTCGCTAAACGCTCTCGAGCAATTGCGGGTAAGTGCGGAGCATAAGGTCGATCACCCTCCCTAGCCCCTCCCTCAGCGGCACTACGGTCGGAATCCCGTACTCCCTCTCGATAGCTTCCTTGATTTTCTCGACTTCCCCCTCGTCGAGCCCCTCCGTGTTCAACGTGATCGCGAATGGCGGCTTATCGGTGAGTAGCTCGATCAGCTTGATGAACTTCTCGAGCGGGGGCATCGGGAACTCGGGGAACCCGTCGAAGTGCTTCCTAGCTGGCGCGTGCTGGAGCAGCGTGACCTCCGGCTTCAGCAAGTTCAGGATCTCGAAGCTGCCCGGGAAGACGGGGTGGAGCGGCGAGCCCTGGCCGGGCACGACGATCACCTTCGGCTTCTCCTCCACGTACGCCCTCCAGACGGTGTCCTCCAGCACGCCCGGTATGAAGTCGTTTACGACGCTGTCCAGCACGAACACGTACTTCGCTCCCTGCATCCAAGCGGTCTGCCCGGTCCCCACGAACACGGTTTTCACGCCGCGGCGGTTCAGCTCGTCGGCCAGCATGAGCGCGGTCGTCCGCTTGCCCACCGCCGAATCTGTGCCGACGACGACTACTTTCAAAGCTTTCACTTCCCTGATCCTCCCGGTGTAGTGGATCCTCGTGCTGTAGTAGATTTTCCTCACATCGATGATCTCGGCACCCGTCTCCCTCGCGATCGCGGCCAGCTCTGGGTCGTCGCTCAAGAACTCGTGCAAGCCTGAGACGACCCCAATGCCTCTGCGCAGCGCTTCCTTAACTACAGCCCTGTAACCTGGAGGCAGCTTGCCGCCTGTCGTAGCGACGCCGATGATGAGGTATTTAACGTCAGGGTGCTCGCGGAGAGCCTCCTCGAGCGAAGCGTAAATCCTGATGCCTCTTCGCACCCTATCGAGAACCTCGCCCGCGTCCCTACCGGCGAGCTTGCTGTCGATGACTCCAACGATCCGATACTTCGAACTCTTCCGGACCAAACCGTGCGCAGTCTTCGCGTCTGTGGTGGCGTATAACCCCTCGGCTAGGATAACTGCTTCCGGAGCTTCCCCCGCCACTTCCCTGTCACCACGGCTACGAGAGGCCCCTCAACCTCTTCTCTCTCCGCGAGCTTCGCGAGCGCCAGTATAGCGGAAGCCGAAGCCGGTAGGGCTGGTACTCCTTCGAAAGCTCTAACGAGCAGAGCGGCTTCCACCATCTCCTCGTCCTCGAAAGTATAGACTCCACCCCCAGTAGCGCGGAGCGCCTCGAGTGCGGGTTCAGCGTCTAAGGCTCTAACCGCCACCAGCGGCTCGTTGACCCACGTCTCTACCACGCGGTCGGGCTCCGCTTTCCCGCCGAGCCACAGCGAAGCCAGCTGGTTGGCGTGGGATGTGGTAGCGGCTATAAGCTTTGGCACGCTTGTGGCGTAGCCCTCCTTGTACATCCTCAGGAAACCCCTGTACACGCCGGCGAGCGTGGTGCCGTTACCTACAGGCACGGCGACCGCGTACGGAGCGTCGCCGAGCTCGGCTACGATCTCCTCCGCAATCCCGCTGTAAGCTTCGACGCTCAAACCGCCGTTGCGCCCACCGGGGTTGGCGTCGTACCAACCGTTCGCCTCCGCGGCTTCAACGCTAGCCTCCACCGCGTCCTCGTACTTGCCGCCGACAAAAATCACGTCGGCCCCGTGCTTCACCATCTCGCCGACACGCCCGTTCTCGTAGCTTTCCGGGGCGAAGATGACGGCCTTCAACCCGAAAACCCTAGCGTAGTAGGCTAGAGCGACTCCGTAGTTGCCGCACGTGCCGGCGGTCACGACGCGCACCCCCAGCTCAGACGCCCTCCTAGCGTGCAGCAGCGCAGCCCGGTCCTTATGAGTACCCGTGGGGTTAGCTCCCTCCCACTTCAGGTAGACAGGTGTGCCGTTGAAGCCTAAGAACTTGCCGAGAACCTTGCTCCTGACGAGGGGGGTTGCTAGGGTTAACAGTTTACCCGACGAATCCTCCCCCTCCACCTCTTCACCGGGAGGCTCTTCCGGGAGGCTGGTTATAGGGGTTGGTAAACCGTTCAGAGTATAAGAAGACAGCCTGCCCGCCGAACGCTTTGGGTTCTTGAACGCTCACGGGTTTAAAATTGCGAAAACCTGCGGCAAGCCTTGCCGCTCATTAGCGAGCGTTTAAGATAAAAAGATCGGTAAACGTCCGCTTCCGTTAATACTTTACGACCTTCGTTAGCTTCGTCGGCTTATCCGGGTCTAAGCCCTTCAGCACGCTGAGATGGTACGCGAATAGCTGGGCGAACTTAACCAGCGGGATCGCGGACGCGCACCCCTCCACTTTCGGGATATCCATCTGGAAAGCCGCGTAGCCGGCAAACTGGGAAGCTCCCGGCCCAACTAGGATCAGCGGCGCTTTGTACTGTGCGATTTTCTCGAACGCTTTCAGCGAACCCTTGAAAGCTTCAGCGCTAGGTGCGAAGGCTAGGATCGGCGTCGTCTCATCCACCAGCTGCACAGGACCGTGCAGGAACTCCCTAGCGGCGAAACCCTCCGCGTGAACCATCGCCGCCTCCTTCAGCTTTAGCGCGGCCTCGAGCGCTACCGGGTAGGCGGAGTCCTTGCCCAAGCTGAAAGCGTGCTCGGCCTTAATGTACCGCTCTGCGAGAGAGCGGATTACGCTCTCGGCCCGCAGCACGTTTCCAGCGGCTTCGGCGGCCATCTCCAGCTCGCCCAGCTGCTTGCCGGTCAGCTCGTAAGCTAGCATCAGCGCGGCGGTCAGCTGCACGTCGAAGGTCTTCGTCGCCGCCACCGCCTTCTCCTCGCCGGCTTTTGTGACGATGCAGGCGTCGGAGATCCTAGTCAGCGTGCTCCCGGGCGTGTTCGTTATCGCGATCGTCTTGACGCCCGCGGCTTTCGCCACCTTGAACGCTTCAACGATGTCGCTGCTCTCCCCCGACTGCGAGTAACCGATGATAAAGTACTTTGCGTGCTTAGTCGACCTCCACTCGGCGAACTCCGACGCTGGAACCGCGGTCACGTGGAAGTCGGTATGCTTGTTCACCAGGTACTGGAGGTAGAGGCTGGCGTGGAAGCTTGTGCCGCTCCCGATGATAAAACCCCTTTCCACCCCAGCGCCAGCCAAGCTTCTCAACAGGTCGGCGGCGGCTTTAACCTCCTCGCGAGCGTCGCGCAGGGTCTTGAGAACTGCCTGGGGGCCTTCGCTCAACTCCTTCCTCATAAAAACGCCTTTTTCTTTCTCCATCGCTAGGCCCTGCGCCTTCCAAGTATTTCTTTTTTACGATCTTTCCAACGATGTAAAGAAGGGGAGCTGCTACGGCTGCTGCGAGCAGTAGAGTTGCCGTAACGCCCTTTTGCCCTCTCTCTTCAACGCCTGGGAAGCTCTCGTAAGCCCTTTTGATCTCGTAAAATAGGAGCTTCCGGCGGCCCCGCTGCCAGTCGAGCGCGCCGAACGTGTCGAAGACGATCATGCTGTCGTAGTCGAAGGCGGTCCACCAGGCGGCTCCGCTCAGGAGGTCCCTGTTAGACTCGATGATCTTCCAGGCTCTCGCGAAGTACTCGGCTTGCCTCGCTTCGCCCACGCCCCCGCCCGACCAGAAACCGAACTCGCTGATCACTATTGGGACGCTCGGGTACCTCCTCCTCAGCTCCTTTATCGCAGCGTCCATGTCCTCCAGCTTCCCGTAGAAGACGCCGAAGTACATGTTCACGGACAGGACGTCGAGGCCCGCCCTCGGCGTCGTGTCGTCGCTCGGGTCCCAAACAATCGCCTGCGTGAGCAGCCTCGTCGGGTCCGCCCGGCGCGCCGCTTGCGCCAGGTCCCTGAGGAGCGCGACCCTCTCGTCCCGGCACCCGCACTCGTTCGCTAAGCTCCAGATAATGATGGAGGGCCTGTTGAAGTCCCTGTACACCATCTCGAGCAGCATCTGCCTGGCGATGCCCCTAGCCAGCTGGGCGCGGAGCGCCTCGCAGTCGAACCAGTAGACAGGGATCTCCTCCCAAACGAGTAGGCCAAGCCTGTCCGCGTAGACGTAGGTGAGCGGGTGGTTGGGGTAGTGGGCGGTCCTGAGGAAGTTCGCGCCCATCTCCTTCACGATCTGCAGGTCCCCGTAGATCAAGCTGGGTGTGAGCGCCCTCCCCAGCTCCGGGTAGTCCTCGTGCCTCGACACCCCCTTCAGGAACACCGGCTTCCCGTTCAGCAGGATCCTCGAACCCTCCGCCTTAACCTCCCGGAAGCCGAACTGGTCCCACACCTCGTCTAAGACCGCTTCGCCCTCCACCAGCCGGGCGGCAGCCGCGTAGAGGAAGGGGCTCTCGGGGCTCCACTCGCGCACTTTCAAACCTTCAGCGCGCAGCGCGACGATGCTGACGCCCGGCTCCAGTTCGACCTCTCGCGAGAGCTCCACCACGGTTTCGGAGAGGTTTACGATCGAGCGGGCGCCGGGCTCCATCCCGCTGACGGCGCTCGCCGGGTGGACGCGGAGCTCCAGCCGGGCTCGTCCTCTGCACGCGCTCACGATGACGACCCTGGCCTCGAGGCTCCAGCCCTCCTCGAGCTTGCGGGGCACTAGGTCCAGACGGGCGATGTAGGTCGCGTTGACCGCCTCGAGGTACACGTCCCTGTAAACGCCCCCGTAGTTCCACCAGTCGCACTTCTTGTAGGGGACGGTGACGAAGCGGGCGTCTTCAGAATCCCACGGGACGTTGTCGACCCTAACGACCAGCATGTTCGCCCCCTCCCGCAGAGCACCCGTCACGTCGAAGACGAAGGGCGTGAAGCCGCCCTCGTGGTAGCCGAGGTAGACGCCGTTGAGCCACACATCCGCCACGTAGTTCGCGCCGTGGAAAACCAGGAAAACCCTCTTGCCGCCGCTCAACAAGCCCGCTGGCACTTCGAAGACCTTTCTGTACCACGCGACGCCCTGGAAGCCCTCCATCTCCGAGCCGCGCGCGTTGTTGACAGATGGCACGCGCACCCTCCTCCAGCCCCCTCTCGCCAGCGCGTCCCGCATCTGCTCGGAGAGGAGCTCGACCACCTCCGGGCTCCTCGCGGAAAGCGAGAGCCTGACGCCCCTGACGCGCGCGTTGCCCGCCTCCTCGTCGTACAGCAGCTCCCAGTCGCCGGAGAGGTCGACGTACAGCCTAGACGGCTGCTTCCCGAATGTCGGGTAAACGATGCCGTTCTGGAACGGCACCGGGTAGCCCCCGATCTCCCTTACCTCGAAGGTTGGAGCCGCGTAGAGGCTAGCTGCTAGCGACTCAGAGGGAGATAACGGTGGTGGGAGCCACTTAGAGTACAGTAAAACCATAGCGAGCAACAACTCGATCACGGGGGAGCCGCGGCTCCGCCATATAACAAGGTTACGTGGAGCTCTTCGTGTGCAGCGCGAAGCTCAGGAGTCAACTTGATTTTGAAGATAACGCTTCTAAGAGACGAAGCATCACAAGAAAAGCGGCGAGGTCTTCGCGATCCGTAGCACGCGCTTAACGCTGGAGCTTCTTGTACACTATCTCCTTAACTCTTTCTAGCAGCTCGAGAACTTCGCTCCAACGCTCCCTGAACAGCTCCTCGTTGAGGTTCCCCTCGTAAAAGTGCTCGTGGAGAACCTGTGCTTTATCCACGAGCTCCCTGAAAAGCTTCCTATGCTCGCGTTCGACGTTATTCGCTATCACGTCGTCGATCCTCGCGCGGCTCCAGTGGGCGACGAAAATCCCCTGAGAGGCTGCGTAGAGCTTCACCAGCGCGAGCGCGGATGCCCACAGCTTCTCCGCAGCCTGCCTCGTATCTCCCTTAGCGAAAAAGTCTAGCGCTTCCCGGTGGTACTTCTCGAACAACTCCCTGTACCTCGCTACGCTCTCTGAAGGGTCTTCAGCAAGCTTGGCAAGCTCTTCCCTTAGATCAGCCTCGTCCCAGCCGGTCACATCAGCCAGCTCCTTAAAGTTCCTCGCGTCGAGCCCAAAGAAGGATTGCCCCTGGACAACCTTTTCAGCTAGCGCGGCTATCTCCGGCCAAGCTTCTCGGATTTCAGAAATGAGAACATTTTTACATTGTTTTTCGTTCTGTATCATATCTATTGCTAACTGAAGCTTTCTCGCTATCAATACAAGTTGTAAGCTTATTTGGTCCACCTGCGCCTCTATGCCTTTAGCATTCATTATCAAACTTTCTAATTGTTGTATTGGAGATCTTTCAATCAGCTGTGAGATATTTTTGATTTCTTCTCTTAATTGTTCTATCTGTAAATGAATATTTTTAAGCTCTTCCATATTACTTTGATATTCCTCTATGCGCTTTCTACATCCCTCTGACAACATTCGATCTATTTCATACAATTTATCAAGCTTTACAAGGAGGGAATCTAAAGTAACTTGCAATTCGTGCTTCTTTTGCAGTAGCGTCTGCCGCGCTAGCGCTCGGTCCTTACTTTTATGCTTCAAGCTCACGGAGCACCTAGAGATCAGCCTACGCAGCAGTTTAAGCTTAACGTCACATCCTAGAGACACAAATTAACGCATGCGACAATTTGATCATGAAGTTAAAGAAAAGAGCCGGGAGCCGGGACTGCAGGAGTGCACTGCAACAATTTTAACCTTCGTAAAACCCAATGATTTCGTGATTGTCGGCGTAGGCATCGACATAGAGTCGGTGGAGAGGTTCAGAAAAATGAGGAAGGAGGTTTTCGAGCTCGTAGCCCGCAGGGTGCTGACCGAGAGGGAGAGGGATTACTGCTTCGCGAAGGCCGACCCCTATCCCTGCGTCGCCGCGCGCTTCTGCGCGAAGGAAGCGTTCGCAAAGGCCTTGGGGATTGAGCGGCCGGCCTCCGTGCCCTTCAGGGATGTCGAAGTGCTCGGTAAGCCGCCGAAGCTCGTTGCGAGGGGGGTTGCGGCCGAGCTGCTGGCGAAGCTGGGGGTGGACAGGGTGCACGTCAGCATTAGCCATACGCGCGACTACGCGGCAGCGGTGGTCGTACTGGAGAGGAGCTACTGAAACGCCTTCTGCTCCAGCTAGCTCAAGTAGCCGCTTTGCCTGTACCACTCAATAGTCTCCTTCAGGCCAGTCTTAAGGTCGTACCTCGGCCTGTACCCCAGCTCCCTCTCAGCTTTCGTTACGCTGTAAGCCCTATCGCTGGCTACCGAGTCTACGAGAGCTATCCGGTGCATAAGGTTCCCCTCGCCCGTGACGCGGTCGTACAGCTCGAGAGGGGCTAGGAGCACCTTCGCGAGCAAGGGCGGCAGCTTAACGCTGGGGGGCCCTTTGCCCGTCAGCTCGTGGAGCATCTGGTACACCTGGTTGTACGTGTACCATCTATCCTCGCTCACGATGTACGTCTGGTTCACCGCCACGTCTCCCTTCTCGATCACGAGCGTAAAGCCTTGCACCACGTCCGCTACGTGGGCGAACTGTATCAGGTTCTCCCCCGTCCCGATCTTCACCCTGCTCGCCAAGCCGCCCTTAGCGTAGCTCGTGACGAACCAGTAGGCTACATCGTCCACGTTGCGGGGGCCGTAGATGCCCGTAGGCCTAACTATGGTGTACTTGAGCCCTCGCGCCGCGAGGCCCTTCACGACGCCTTCGGCCCGCGCCTTGGACCTGCCGTACTCGAACTGCGGGTTCAAGGGGCTGCTCTCGTCGCCTGGAGGGTTTTTGACGGGGCCGATCGCCTCTGTGCTGCTGCAGTACACGAAACGGGTTACGCCGTTATCGAGGGCCGCCTCCGCCAACCACTGCGTCCCCTTCACGTTCACGAGCTCGTAGAGCTCCTTTTTGCCGAAGAACGTGTAGTACGCCGCGAGGTGCACGACCGCGTCAACCCCCTTCGTCGCGGGGCCCAGCGTCTCAGGCTTCGTGAGATCCCCGAACACGATCTCCACTCCCAGCTCCTTAAGGGGGGCGACGTTGCTGGTCCTCCTAGCGAGCGCCCTGACCTCGTAACCCTCGCTCAGAAGCTTCTCGACCAAGTGCCTCCCAAGGAAGCCGGTGGCCCCGGTGACAAGCACCTTCACACCCTCACCCCCTTACGTAAACAGAGTAGGAGAAGGCGGCCGGAAGGAAGAGGCCGTCGTAAGGTTCAACAGGAGTCCTAAGGTAGCTCTCTCCTAAGGGCACAACCCGGTAGACACCGATGCGGTGCAAGTTGCTGAGTATCTCCTCGAGCGCGCCCCTGTCAACAGCCACCGCAAGCGTCTGCACCTTGTCTACACCCAGGTACGCCGGGTTGCGGGGCAGGCTCGCAACGAGGTTGAGGGCCTCCCGCATTGAGTCTACTCTCACGATCTCGAGGAACCTCCTCCTCGCGTGCAGCGGCAGCAGCGCGTTCGGAGGCACCTCGCCGAGAGCGCTTTTCCCGTCGGAAAACGCTATCGTCCACGGGTTGCTCGGGTCGCTACTGGCGTAGACCTTCGCCCCAGCCAGCTCCAAGCTCCTGCGCATGACGAATAAAGCGTAAGGGAGGTTCTCCAGCTGCACTGGATACCGCTTCCCCACCTTCTCCAGCGAGGAAGCCAGCTTCTCGACGAAGTCCAAGGCTTCCCCTTTCGAACCCACGAAGGCCGCCTGCGTCGGTGAGCTGCAAAGCTGCTGCTCGTAAAGCACCATCTCGAAAGCCAGCTTCTCGGCGATCTCCACAGTGGCGCAGCTAGAGTCCACTATCGCGAAGCCTGTCATCGGACCGTTCACCACAAACCTCGGCCTGTGAGGATTGGCTGCTAGCATGCGAGCGACAGCTGTCCTGCCGGGCTCCCCTCCCCAGTAGTTCACTACACCCAGCGGCCCCTTCTCCAGCAGCTCCCTGAGGTTCCTGCTCTCGTGCGCGAAGTAGCTTACCAGCAACGCGCGTCTCAGCGAGACGTCGAGTGGGAAGCTGTGGAGGGGCGAGAAAACCTCCCGCACCGCCCTGAAGTTAGCGAGGGAGGGCCTGAGGATGGTGAAGTTGCCGATCACGAGCGATAAAGTGGCCGGTATGAGCGGAGGCACAATGGAGTTGCCCGAGCCGATCACCAGCACAGGCCCCGCCGGCAGGTTCCTGACACGCTCTCCCGCAGCGACCTCGACAGGTTCTTCGAGACTTCTTGACCCGCCTACAAGCGCAGTGTCGAGCGCTTTGGCGATGTTCCCGGGGTTCAGCACCTCCGCAACGAACTCCACCTCCAAATCCACGATAGCGGGGCTGTAGCCTGTCGCCTTAGCGAGCTCCTCCTTAACCCACTCGAGCTTACCGCTTTCAAGCTTCTCGCGCCACGCCTCACCGAGGAGCCCCACAGCGCGCAGCCTCTCGGATAGCGGCAGGTTGGCCAGCTCCTGCTGGAGCTCCACAGCATCGGCAAGCCGGTTCCGCAGCCACTCGCCCTTCGGCTCGTAGACGCTAACGCTATCGACGACGACGAGCTCCAAGTCCTCACGGCCGAGGTCGGGGTGGAGTGGCGCCGTGTCGAGGATCACTGCAGCCTCCCCCCTCTGTGCATAAGCTCTTCGAGCGTACCCCCGCACGCCCTCTGCAAGCTCCACCCCTCCTCTTCGGTCAGCCGCCGGACGTACACGAACTCCCTCCCGTAGTACCGCTCCGAGGGCACCTGCTTGACGATGTCCCCTGGCGTGAACACCTCCAGCCACGAGATCGCGAGAGGGTCGAAGATTGCCAAGATCCCGTCCTTGTAGTACTCGTCCTCGCCCATGAGCTTGTACGTCTTCGGATCGAGGAGGAAGACGTGCTGGAGCGGGTGCGGGATCTTATGCATGACCCCGTACTTGTCCAAGAGCGCCGTGAGCGTCTCCGTCATACCCAGCACGTCCATGAACGGCACCGGCACCTCTCTACCCGTCTCCGGGTCCGCGGCCTTGAACACCTTCCTAGCCTCCCTGACTATCACGTCGTACTCGGGCACCTGGAAGCCCTTGGACCCGCCGCCCGTCACGATCGCCCCGCCCCTGCCCAGGTTGATGGGAGGGGCGCCCGCCACAACCTTGTACACCAGCTTCTTGAAGAGGCTGAGGCTGCCGAACTGGCTGGAGATCAAGTGCACTCCAGCGGGTGCCGAGAAGAAGAGCTTGGGCTCCTCCCTGCTTTTCACGAACTCCAGGATCCGCTGCCTGTTGGGTACCAGCCTCTTCCACAGCGGTCCTCCAGACTCCTCCGGTACCAGGTCCATTCCGTAGAGGAGCCTTATCCTCTTGTACTGGAGCGCTAGGTCGACGAAAGCCACGAAGTTAAGGTGGTTCTTCAGCTCTTCCGCGGCGAGGAACAGCGCCAGCCCCTTGCCCGGCTCGAGGAATCTCCCGTAAACGTACTCGAACAAATTCGCGTTAGCTACGGTCATCATGACGAGCTCCAATGGGCTGCGGTACACCCTCACGGGGTCCCTCCCGCTCGTCCCGCTGGACCTGAAGGTGAAACCCCCTTGCTCCCTGTTGGGGATGTAGAACTTCTCGATTCCTTCACCCCTTAAAAGATCAGAGGGTACAGCAAGCTTAACTAAATCCTCCAGCTCCGCCGCCTCAGGTTCCACTCCCAACGTTTCGAAAAGCTTCTGGTAAAAATCGCTGTTTCTCGCGAAGAAACCCAGCGAGCTTCTGAGGAGATCGCGCCTTAGCTTAGTTAAATAGTCAGGCGACTTTTCGAAAAGACCTTTATCCCGCGAAAGCTCGTGCAGCCTTTTCACGTGGGGATCGTTCAAGAACCTGCTCTCGCGCGCTCTCCTCTCCAATTCCTCGAAACCTGGAAGCTTATCCATACCGCGCGCTTCTCCACTAAGTTATATAAGGAACGCCTCTCGGCGCCGCTCCACGAACCCGAAAAACCTTGCACTTCAAGTTGAGAGTTTTGTAAACCTGAGGGTTCGCGAAAGCGGCGCGCGGGACCGTGAAGTTAATTTCCTTAACTTTAGTTTCGGTGTTATCCCCCCTCCCGTAAAGTTACCGGTAGTAAATATAAATTCTCCGGCACCACTGCCGCGGTGTTCGAGATTGTTCGCGAGAGCTGTGAACCTGCTCCGAGCTCCGAGGGTGAACACCGGTTTAGCGCCTCTGGATAGGTTGGTCGGAGGGATGCCCTGCGGCACTGTGAACACTTTTTACGGGGATCAGGGTTCTAGGGACGCGCTGCTCTTCACCATGCTGGCTTCAACCGCTTCCAGGGGTTCGCCCTCCTTTGTTGTGAGCTTGAAGGACTACCATTCTGGGAAATCGATAGATACGTACCGGTTAGCTGAAGCTATGCTATGGTTTGGAGCGGACCCGGAGGAGGGGCTTTCCCGAGTTTACGTCTCCAACGTGTACGGTATAGGGCAGCTCGAGGCGGCTGACGCGCTGGCAAGAGAAGCTCTGGCGAGAGGGGTGGAGCTGGTAGCAGTCACGCACTTGTCTGAGATGTTCAGCCCGAAAAGCTACACGAAGCTTGTGGAATTCCTCGGGAAGCTTCAGAGAGCGCTGGAAGGCAGCGCTGTGCTCGCGCTGTTCGCCGAGAAGTCGAGGTTCGCGCGCAGGCCGCTGCCTGAGCTCCCAAGCCTCCTTAAGCACACATCAAACATCATCGTCAGAGTAGAAGATGCCGGAAAGGGGTTCGTCAGGGTGGTGGTTGAGAAGGGGCCTCTCGCCACCCCGAAGCTCCTCTACGCCAGGAGCACAGGTTGGGGTTTGCTCGAGGTTGAAGGGTGGTTCGATGGGTAGGGCAACACCGAGCTTCAGAGAGAAATACCGCGAGACTGTCGAAGCCTTGAGGAGCGAGCTCGTGGAACTGCTGAGAAAAGAGAGACGGGAAGCCTTCGAGAAACTCGAAAAAGTGTGGAACGAGGAGCTGGGCGCAATCTCCAACTGCTCCAACCCCTACATCCTCGGCTCCCTATTGCTGGTGGCGCTCCTAGACCTCGAGCGGAAGGTCGAGGAGCTCGAGAGGCGGATGGGTGAGCTCGAGGGTGAAAACTGTAGCGGTGGTTGACGCCGCTGTCTCAAGCGGGGAAGCAAGGGTTTGGCTGAGGGAGATCGGGGGCGGAGTGAGGGTGCACAAGGTAGCATTCTCAGACTACTTCCTAGTTGAGCGCGGAGCTTTCGGCTTCCTCGCTCCTCTTTCCGGTCAAGGTTTCGAGGCAGAAGAGGTCGAGAAGAGGGTTTTGGGCGGCGGCACCGCGAGCTTCCTGAAGGTTTCACACGAGTCGAAGGGCTTGCTCTCCAGCGCCGCTAAAACCGTTGAAAGGGCGGGTTTCGCCACCTACGATTCGGATTTGTGGGCACCCCACAAGCTCCTCGCGAAGCTGAAGCTAGTTCCGCTGAAAGCTTACCGTTACACCGGGAGGTCCTTCGAGGAAGTGGAAGAGAGCCTCGAGCCTTTACCGTTAAGCGTAGCCGAACTCGATATCGAAGTACCCGAAGGTGTTCGGGGAAAGGTCGCGCTCCGGTGCGGCGAGGAGATCGTATCCTCGGAGGGGGCGGAGCGGGAGGTGGCGGAAGATCTCGGCAGGGCTCTCGCTAGCTTAGACCCGGACATTGTAGCGGTAAACATCGCGCTCGGCGACTTCTACAGCCTAGCCAAGCGGTGGCGGCGGCTCTTCGGAGTTAAGCTGGGGAGAGGCGAGGGGCTGCTCGAGGGTCGAGGTTTCGTAGAGAAAAGACTTATGGAGAACATCGGGCTAGCCGGGCTGGAGGAGAGGTGCAGGGCTACTGGCTTACCCCCCACGGCCGCCGGCCGGAGGAGCTACGGTAGGCTTGTGGACGCTAGGCAGGTCTACTTGATGCTTTCCATGGGCTACGCGGTTCCCAAAGCCCAGCACAGAAACGTGCACGTCAGAACCCTGCTGGACCTCCACAGGGGAGATCGAGGCGGTCTCATCTACCAACCGGCTGTCGGCGTGTTCGAGAACGTTGCAGAGCTTGATTTCGAGTCCATGTTCCCCCATGTGATCGCGAAGTTCAACGTGAGCTACGAGACCGTCTCCCTCAAGGGGGTCGCACCCGAGCCGAAAGGCTTGCTCGTGCACGTCGTCGAGCCTTTACTCGAGAGAAGGCTCAAGTTCAAGCGTTTGAGGGAGGCGCTTTCAGGCTCGGGGAGGGTGTACGCAGAACAGAGGCAGAGCGAACTCAAGATGATCCTGGTATCCAGCTACGGCTACAGCGGGAACAACTACAACAGGCTTGGGAACCCGTTGACCTTCGAGTGGATCAACAGGCTTTCCAGGAGGGTGATGCTGGAGGTGTACAAGCTCGTCGAGGAAAAGGGGTACGCTATTGTCTACGGGGACACGGACAGCGTTTTCGTGCGCAAGAAGGGTGCAAGCCGGCTAGACTACGAGAGACTAGCGGGGGAGATCGCCGATGAGATCGGGATCCCCATGAAGCTCAACAGAGTTTTCAAGTTCATAGCATTTCCCGAGGCTAAGTCTCTCAACGGGTCTCCCGTGAAAAGGTACTTTGGAGTAACCGTAGAGGGGGAACTTGTGCTTAAAGGCGTTGAAGCTGTTAGAAGCGACTACCCACTCTTCGTCAGGAGGTTCCAAGTAAAGCTCGTGGAAGAGGTTTTCAAGCACTTGGAAACAAGTGGCGCCAGCGGGGCTCTCGCGGCAGCTCGAGAGCTCCTGAACAGGGAAGCTGCGCGGCTGTACGGCGGAGGGGTTCCCCTAGAGGAGCTAGCGATCGAGAAAACCATAAGGAAGAGTAGCTACAAAGTCGAGGCTACCCACGTTCTCGCTGCCAAGCAGATGGGCGCGTGCTTGAAAGGTTCTAGGGTCCGCTTCGTGCTGGCGAAGCACTCGAAATCTAAACCCCACTTGCGCGTTAGACCGTTCGGGAGCGTCAACGTAACCCCAGACTGCGAGGCTTACGGGAAGCTCCTAGCGCACGCATACCAGACAGTGGTGTCCCCGCTAAACTCCATCCTGCTGTAGCGAGCTGGCTCGCTAAAAGCTTCCCAAAGCTTTCTCGAAACCACTGCGCTACGCTCTTCCCGTAACTGTGGACGGGAGCCGGCTGTGACGCGATTGTCAAGCAAAATTTTGCCGATTTTGCGGGAAATGCATTGTTTACCGCAAAAATGGCAAAAACTGAACTAATTCCGTTTATTAGGTTCTCAGAGAGAAAAACTTTTTAACCCTATCCTCGAAAGGAACACATGCCATCTAATGGGTATGTTCGCACAGCTAGGACGGTGCTCGAAAGCTTGGGGTACAATGTAGAAGAGAAAGCCCGTGTGAAGGGTTTTAGCGGTTTCGAGCACGACTTCGATCTTCTCGCGCGTAAAGGAGAAAAGGTTATCTGCATGTCCATTAGGCAGGCGAACCCAACGAAAATGTTCGCCGAGATCGTGAAAGGGATCGACATTAAGCACGAGATCGTTGTTGCTGTGGAGGGAGAGCCTCCGCCTAAAGCTCTCGAGTTTGCTCGCGAGGGTAGGATCAAGATCATAGCGTTCAAGAGCCCCGAAGAACTTGTTGAAAAACTGAGGCAAATTATAGCTTAACGCACTCGCAAAAACTGAACATGTAAAGCGTTTTTCGGCTTATAATATTTGCTTAAATGTTACTGTTATTTTCTAGTTAAAAATCTAAAAGTTCATAAATCGCTGAGTGATTCGCTTATATACTGGTACCTTAAATGTCACCGCGATGGCTTCGCACGAGCCTTTCCCAACAGAGATCCCAATATTCGTCCATGTCGCCGGTTCAACTCCATACGTCTTCTACATTGAGCTGAAGGGTGAAGCGCTGGAGGCTGTAGGCGTTTTAGAGCAGGTGACTGACATTTTAGCTGGGCAGGGAGTACCCATCCTCCAAGTCAGCGTTATCGTCTCGAGTGGAACTGTTAAGCTAGTTGTGTTCGCGGATGTTCGAGAGAGAAAGCTGGTGGATAAACTCGTGACCGAGCTTGGTAAAGTGCCTTACGCGATTAACATCTCTTACTCTGGACCTCTGGTAGATGGCTTCGCGTACTGCGACCGCTGCTTCCCCATAACCGTAAGGGGTCAGCGGGCGGTACTTTTTTCGAGACAGGTTTACGAGGGTTTCTTCAGGGAGGGTTGGAGGAGGTTTGGGACAGCATTCCCTGTAATGCTTTACATGCTCGGTTTCGAGTCTGGGCGGCTCGCTTACCAGAGGCACTTGGAGGTTGCTGGCGGAGATGTGAAAGCTGTGGTGAAAGTGGCTGAAGCTTTCTTCCAGCTGCTCGGCTACGGGAGGCTCGAAATACTTAAGATCGACGACGCTAGGAGGGAAGCTGTCTACAGGGTGTACGGCAGCTTCGAGTGCGAACTCTTCAAAGGCGAGGGCGAGATAAGAGCAGGTTTCATCAGGGGGCTCATCGGCGGCTGGCTCGCGGCAAGGTGGGATATTTCAGAAGCTGAAGGGATCGTAGTGAGAGAGGAGAAGTGCATCGCGAAGGGAGATCCCTACTGCGAAGCCCGAGTATGGGTGGAAAAGAAGTAGGGCTTTTCGTAACACTTTCTCGATAGAAAAAGCGGAAAAGAGGTTACTTCAATCTACCTTCCGCTTTCAGTTTATCTATAACGTACTGGATGGCTTGGCCGAGCGTTTGGTTCTTTTCGACATCCTCGTCGGGCACCTGGATCTTAAAGGCGTCCTCGATCTCCGCTACGAGTTCGATTGTTGTTACGGAGTCGGCTCCAAGGTCCTCGATGAACCTGGTTTGCGGGGTGAGCTTGCTGGGGTCGACCCTATAGATGCGAGCCACGATCTCCTTTATTCTCTTCTCGACTTCCCCTGCGGTTAAGGTGCTCACGTCCAACCACCCAGCAGACGGTCTATTAACCTTTACTCGGTAAAGGTAGCGGCTTTTTTGTAGAACAGCTCGATGTAGTACTCGCGCTCTTGCCTCGTCATCTCGTACAGGTACTCATAGAGCTTCACTTGAGGCTCCGTCAGCTTCTTCCCCCTCCTTCCCATCATCGTTTCGGCTGTTTTGAGCATGCGGCGAAGGCCCGCGCCTTTGCTCAGCTTCCCGTTTACGTACCAAGTGAAGGAGGGTATGTACTTGGGTGAAATGTCTGTGGCGAGGACGTTGCACATCACTCCGATGACTGTGCCCGTGTTGAGCAGGGTGCCGATGCTCGTCTTCACGTGGTCGCCGATGATGCTGCCCACCTTGGTCGAGCCGGTTTTCACAGGTTTTCCGTTGATGTACACGACCACCTCGCTGTAGTCGTTCTTCAGGTCGCTGTTGGTGGTTAGGGCGCCGAGGTTGACCCACTCGCCGACGTACGCGTGGCCGAGGAAGCCGTCGTGGTACTTGTTGCTGTAACCGTGGATGATCGACTCCTCCACCTCGCCCCCAACCCTGCAGACGGGGCCGGCGGTGAAGCCTTCCCGCACCTTGGCGCCCATCATGACGTACGTGCCTTCACCGATGCTCGAGGGGCCTTGGATGAAGGCGAAGGAGTAGACGACCGCCCCCTCGTCGATGATCACGGGCCCCTCCTCCGTGTCGATGACCGCGTAGGGGTATATCTTGGCGGTGGGGGCTACGTAGACCATGTCCTTGTCGCCGACGATCTCGACGTGGCCGTGCACCTTGCCGTGGATCCCCCTTTTGCCGAGGCGCTCGAAGTCGTACTTGATCATCTCGGGGTTCGCGAACACGAGGTCCCAGGGCCACTGGGCTAGGTTGGCCTTCACGGTGTCCCTCCCCAGTTCCTCGCTAAGCTTCTTCACGATCTCCGGGATTGGAAGGCCCCAGTACTTCTTCACAGTCTCCTTCTTCGCTTTGATGAGGACGATCTGATCTCCGCTCACGCCCACGTACTCGTCCTTCAAGTCGATCTGCTCGCCCTTGTACAGCCAGCGGCCGTTGACGAACAGCACGTCGTCCCGCTCGCCCAAGCTGTTTACTAAGTAGCCGGGATACCGCTCGCGCAGCACGTCGGTCAGGTAGTCTCTCGAGTGGAGGCAAACTTCAGCCCCCTTGCCGAATGCATCGGCGAGCTTTTCGAGAAGCGTAGTCCTGCCGCAGCGCAGCTCGTACACCGCGCGAGTCATCGTCAGCGGGAAGAAGTCCACCTCCTTCCCGTCCTCAAACAGGCAGACCTTCATACGCTCCACCGACCTGCCCCCGCTCCTCGCAATTTATCTTTTGCCCCTGAGTTCCAGCACCTTCTTCAGCGTCTCCTCGGCGATAACGAGCTCCTCGTCGGTGGGTATCACCAGGACTTTCACTTTTGAATCGCTGCTGCTGATCACCCAACCGTGAGCGGCCGGGTTCTCGTTTTTCGCGTCGTCCAGCTTTATTCCGAGCTCCTCTAAGCCGCTGAGGATGAGCTTCCTCATGAAGGGCGACTGCTCCCCGATGCCGGCCGTGAAGACGATCGCATCGACCCCGCCCATAGCCGCCGTGTAGGCTCCGATGTACTTCTTCACCCTGTAGGCGAAAACCATCAGGGCCCTAGCTGCCGCTTCATTACCCTTCCTCCACTCCTCGATCAAAACTCTGACATCGTTCGAAACGCTTGATAGGCCGAGGAGACCGCTCCTCTCGTTCAGCAGCTCGTAGACCTCGTCGGCGCTCAACCCTTCCCATTTCATCAGGAAGTAGAAGATCGCCGGATCGATGTCGCCGCTCCTCGTCCCCATCACGAGCCCCTCCAGCGGGGTCATCCCCATGCTCGTGTCCACGCACCTTCCGTACTTCACCGCCGCCACGCTCGCCCCGCTGCCGAGGTGGCAAGCGATAATCCTCAGCTGCTCGAGGGGGCGGCCGAGGATCTCGGCGGCCCTCCTGCAGACGTACGTATAGCTGATGCCGTGGAAGCCGTAGCGCCGGATCCCGTACTTCAGGTAGTACTCGTAGGGGATCGCGTAGAGGTACGCCTCCTCCGGTATCGTGGTGTGGAAAGCCGTGTCGAAGACCGCGACGTGGAGCGCCCGAGAGAAAACCTTCTTCGCCGCGCGTACGCCGAGGAGGTTCGCCGGGTTGTGGAGGGGAGCCATGCGCGCGTACTTTTCCACCACGCTCTCGACACGCTCGTCCGCGATAACAGCGCCGGTGATTTCGCTACCCCCGTGGACCACCCTGTGACCCACCCCGTCTATCTCGCCGGTGTCCCGTAGAGACCCCTTCTCGGGGTCCGTCAGCACCTTCAGGACGTGGCCCATGCCTTCCTCGTGGTCCTTTATCTTCGCCTCGTACCGGATCTCGCCCTTCTGCCCCTTGTATCGGACGTACGAGATTTCCTCGCCTATGCGCTCCACGATCCCGCTCGCCTCCTCGCGGAGCCCGCCGCTTTCAGCGCTGTAGAGCTTGAACTTGATCGTGGAGCTGCCGCTGTTGATCACCAGGATCTTCATCCGCCCTTCACCGCCCCCGCGATCGCGGAAACGATGGCGATAACCCCGACTATGTCCTCGACCGTAGCCCCCCTGGAGAGGTCGCTAGCGGGCTTAGCGAAGCCCTGGAGGATCGGCCCGTAAGCGTTCGCTCCAGCGAGCCTCTGCACAAGTTTGTACGCGATGTTCCCCGAGTTCAAGTCGGGGAAGATGAGGATGTTCGCCCTACCGGCTACAGGGCTCTCCCCCTTCACCTTCCTCCTCGCCACTCCCGGATCGAGAGCGGCGTCGGCCTGCAGCTCGCCGTCCACGAGGAGCGTCGGATCGAGCTTCTTCGCGATCTCAACAGCCTTCACAACCTTGTCGACGAGCGGGTGGGAAGCGCTGCCCTTTGTGGAGAAGGAGAGCATCGCGACCCTCGGCTCCCAGCCCAGCAGCCACCTCGCGCTCCTGGCCGTAGCGATAGCGATTTCCGCCAGCTGCTCGGGCGTCGGGTCGACGTTCACAGCGCAGTCGGCGAAGATGAGGCAACCGCCTTCACCGCCCTTGTAGCCGGGGATCTCCATCAGGAAGAAGCTGGAGGGCGTGGAGATCCCCTGCTGGTACCCGATCGTGAGCGCGCAAGCTCTTATCACGTTCGCAGTCGTGTTGATCGCTCCCGCCACCATTCCGTCCGCCTCACCCCTGCGCACCATCATGGCCGCGTAGAAGAGCTCCCTCCGCATAAGCTGCCTCGCCATCCCCAAGCGTTCTTCCTCCAGCCCCCGAACCCTCAGGTACTCCCTAGCGTACTCTTCGGTGCTATCGGGCGTCGGCTCGTGGACCTCAAGTCCTTCGAGCTTCAAGCCTAACCTCTTGAAAGTCTCTACGATCTCGTCCCGCTTACCGACGAGAACGGGCTCCGCCACGCCCAGCTCTAAAGCTCTAGCTGCCGCTTTGGCTATCCTCTCGTCTTGAGGCTCGGGAAGCGCGATGCGGGAGCGGTATTTACGGGCTCTCTCAAACACCCTATCGATCACGCGGGGAGACGCGCCGGCCACGAAGAGCCTGGGATCCACCGTTATAAAAAATCCGCGCTCTAGCGTGGATTTGCCGGTATGCCGTAGGTCGCGCTCGCGCCGCTTACATCGTAGCGCGTGGAAATCTATTATAGGGCAGCCGCGCAAGAGCTCGCGTGCTACAACCGATAAAGGCCGAGAACCTCGTCAAGACGTTCGTTACCAAAGAGGGTGGTCGTCTGCTGCGAGGGAGGAGAAGGGTTGTTGAAGCGCTGAAAGGCGTATCCTTCGAGGTTAGGAAGGGGGAAGTTTTCGGGCTTTTGGGGCCTAACGGGGCGGGGAAGACGACAACGATCAAGATACTCAGCACGCTACTGCTACCGGACGCCGGCGATGCGTGGGTTATGGGCTACCACGTGGTTAGGGAGGCGGCTAAGGTTAGGGAAGTTGTAGGGGTTAGCCTCTACAGCGATAGAGGGTTCTACTGGAAGCTGAGCGGGAGGGAGAACCTCATGTACTTCGCCCGCCTCTACCACCTGGACTCGAAGTACGCGAGGGAGCGCGTACGCTACCTCCTGCAGCTGCTGGACCTCGAGGAGGACGCCGACAGGCTAGTTGAAGAGTACAGCACCGGAATGAAATCGAAGTTGAACATCGCCAGAGCACTCCTCCACGATCCGCCAGTACTCTTCCTCGACGAGCCCACTATAGGTTTGGACCCGAACTCTGCCCGCAAGGTTAGAGAGGTGATTCTAGACCTCAAGCGCGAGGGTAGAACCGTTCTGCTGACGACCCACAACATGTTCGAGGCGGATATGGTCTGCGACCGCGTCGCTATAATCAGCAGGGGCCGCATAGTTGCTGTGGGAACGCCAAGCGAGCTTAAGGCCAAGGTTGCGGAGCACAAAGCTGTGGAGGTGAGCTTGGTTGGCTACAGCAAAACCATCGAGGAGAGCTTGCGTAACACCCCAGGCGTCTTGGGCGTGGCTGCAAGGCTCCGCGACCCTGTAGCCGGTGTAGCCGATTTGAAGGTTGTGTACGACGGCGACTTGAGCCTGCGCGAAGCGCTGTCCAAGCTGTTCTCCTTCGAGGCGAAGGTGCTCTCGGTCAAGAGCGTGGAGCCCACGCTGGAGGACGTCTTTGTGGTTATGACGGGTGAGCGGCTTGAGGAGGGTTAGGAACGCGTTCTTAACGTTATTCGCCGTCATCGTGAAGGAGATGAAGATCACGTTCAGGTACTTGGGTTCGCTGCTCATGATAGCCGCGATGCCGTTCATGTTCGGAGGGATGATAATGGGTGTAGGCTACGCGGTGGCTGGTCCATCGGCGTTCGCGAACTTCGCCGCAAACACCGGCGTGGGCAACCCGCTGCTCTACACCACCCTAGGAGGCGTGCTGATGATAGGCAGCATGATCCTAGTGGAAAATACCGCAGGGATTATCCGAGAGGAGCAGATGATGGGTACTTTTGAGCTCCACTACTTGACGCCGAACAGCTCGATCTTGCTCTGGCTCTTCCACTCCCTCTCGACTTCGCTGCTGACCCTAGTGATCATGGCGGTCGACGTCGCAGCCGTGCTGGCTTGGCAGGGTTCGCTGCTATCGCCTGTGGAGTGGCTCGTCGCCGCCCTAGTGACCCTCCTCGGGCTCCTGCCTCTAGCCGGTATCGGCCTCGCGGTCGCCGCCCTAACCGTCCGGTTCAAAGAAGTTTGGGCTGTTGCGAACGTCATCAACTCCTTCATCGCGATGCTCTCCGGTTTCTACTACCCGCTCGAAGTTTTCCCCGCCGCTGTACGGGTTATCTCCCTAGCTTTGCCGACTTCGCACGCAGCTCAGATTTTGAGGAGTGTGGTTTCGGAGGGGTTTTCGGCTGCAAGGCTTCAGCTGTGGGAGCAGATCGCTGTTATGGCTGCGCTCGGGGTCGCCTACCTGCTGCTAGGTAGAACCCTCTATTCGAGGTGGGAAGATGAGGCCAGGAGTAGGGGAGAGCTTTCGAAGTACTAGAGCCGCCAGCCGGATGAAAGCTTTCGCTAGCGAGCTCGAGGCCGCTGCTCAAGCCAGCTTGAAGATCTACCTGAGATACCCCGCCTGGCTCATCGCCGACGTGCTCACGACGCCCGCCTGGCTCGTCCTCATCCTCGTCCCTATTCTCCTCTTCCTACCGAGGAGCCAGTGGAGCAGCTCTCAGGTCCTAAGCATGCTCTTCTGGGGTTTCATATTCTGGGATGTAGTCGGCGCAGGCCTCTGGAGCTTCGGTGCGGCTGTGAGGAGGGAACAGCAGATGGGAACGCTGGAACCCATTTTGCTCACCAACGCGAACAGAGCGATACTCTTTTCGAGAGATCTCTTCAGCCGCTCGTTCGCCCTAGCACTTTCCTTAGCTTACGTCTACGGGTTTTTCACGGTCATATTCGGAGTGAAACCGCTTGTCTTGAACCCAGCCGGTGTCGCAGCCAGCCTGCTGCTGGGGCTCCTAGCCTCGATGGGCTTCGGGCTGGTTTACGGGGCCCTCGTACTCCGCTTTAAGAACGTGGGCCCTCTCAATAACGTGATGCAGTTCATCATCATGGGCTTGTGCGGCGCGTTCGTCCCCGTCGCCTCGCTGCCCGAAGGCTTGAGAGCGGTATCCTACGCGATCCCCCACACGTACGCTGTCGACCTTCTCAGGCACTACGGTTTGGGTACACCCACTATTTTCCCACTTCCCCAAGAGTGGCTGCTCCTAACGTGCTACACCGTAGTTCTCCTCTCGCTCGGTTTCGTCGCGCTGAAGCGTGTGGAGAGAGCGCTGAAGCGCACAGGCCAGCTGGGCGCGTACTAGCGCGGCGAGAGGGGGAAGCAGGTTGTGGCAGCGCACGCTTATAATACTATGCAGCTGCTAGATGTAGGCGTGGCGTGGAAGCTGGCTAAGTGGCTGCTAGGGCCAGTAGCGTTCGCCGCGCTGCTCGTAGCGCCTTCCCTCCCTCTCGTCGAGGAGGCAGCGTTGCAAGCTGGCGCTCCCTTCCCCAAGGCTCCGCAGGCTGCGCTAGGCGGGCTCTTCTGGATCGCTTCATGGTGGGTTTTCGAGGTAGTGCCATTGGGGCTCACGGGTCTCCTGGCCGCTGCGCTCTTCAGCCTCCTCGGCGTTATCTCGTGGAGCGCCGCGCTGTCGAGCTTCGCCAACCCGATCATCTGGATATTCATCGGGGGCTTCGTCCTAGCGAAAGCATTCAGGAAGTGGGGCGTCGACAGGAGGGCAGCTTTCGCCATCGCGAGACTCTACAGGGGCGGGAACCCGGCGCTCGCCGTCCTCTTTACCGCCTGCCTACCGGCATTCCTCCTGACGGTGACCGGCTCGATAACCGCTTCAGCCAGCGTGGTTTACCCGATAGCCCTCTCCTACCTCGCCGCGATCGGGGCCTCGGACAGCTTGAGCGAAGCAGCTATGCTCGCGCTGGGGGAAGCCGCGACGGCCGGCGCGATGCTGCTCCTGATCAGCACTCCCCCCAACCTCGTCGCCAAGCAGGTTCTAGAGTCGAGCCTACCAGGCTTCCGGTTGACCTTTATCGACTGGTTTATCGTGGGGACGCCGCAGGCGCTCGCCGGCCTGCTCATCTCCTGGCTCGTCGTCTTCAAGCTGCTGAAGGTGGAGGAGAAGGAGGTGCCGCCCATTGGTGCGGCAGGCTCGGAGAAACCCATGAGCTTCGAGGAGAAGCTTGTGATCTCCGTCTTCCTTTTCGCGCTCACCCTTTGGTCGCTACCCGGGGCTTTGGCGATAGCCGCAGCCGCGCTGCCCGAGCTCGAAGGCGCTTACAAGCTCGCCGCCAGGTACCTACCCGAAGCCGCGCCAGCGGCTCTAGCCGTGATCGCTCTAGGTCTCATCAGGACGCGTAAAGGGCCTTTGCTTACATTCCAAGAGATCGCTGAAGGCGTGGACTGGAATGTCGTCTTCATGTTCGGCGGAGGCTTGGCTATGGGAGCCGCGCTCGACGCCAGCGGCTTCTCGAGGTGGCTGGCCCTCGCGATCGCGGGTTCGGGTTCGCTCGACCCGTTCAGGCTGACGGCGATAGCTGCGCTGCTCGGCTTCGCTATCACGTTTCCCGCTTCCAACACGGCGGCAGCGATGGTTTCTGTACCCCTCGTCGCCTCGATCGCTAAAGGGGTTGGCGTCAACCCGGTTGCCCCTGTACTCGCGGCCGCGCTCGCCTGCTCGATATCCAGCGCCCTCCCATCCACTACGCCGCCGATGGCTATCGTCTACGGCTCGGGGAAGGTTAAGATGAAAAGCATGTTCAAGGTGGGTATCGTGTCGGACCTTTTGCGCTTAGCTCTACTCATCGCCACCCAACCCTACCTGGTTGGCGCGCTCCTGAGGTTGAAGGGCCTCTAAAAAGAGATTTAACGTGGTTCACCGCACCGAGAAATCGTGCGCCTCACGCTCGCGATCGCGCTCGCCGCGTCTATGCTACCGTTGCTCGCGACCGCCCAGCCTAGCGGTCCTCTGTTGCTGCTTATCCCGAGCGCGACGAGCCTTAACTTGACGGCAGGCGAGATAGCCCCCCTAACCTTCGTCCTGCAGAACCCGGGGGAGGAGCCTGCGGTTAACGTCACCTTAAACCTGGTGGCCAGCGGGTGCGCCCAGCTGCTAGGCTGGAACAACACGTGGGAAAGCAGCCTGGCGGTGAACGTGGGCGATTTGGAGCCCGGCTCGGTTAAGCGGGTTGTAGTGCCCCTGCGCTGCGAAGGCGGAAGCGGCTCCATAGCGGCCACCCTACACGGGGATAACACAGACCCTGCGTACGCCGTCGTGAAGGTCTCAACCAAAGGGAGCGGCGGTCCCCAGCTTTACGTACTTGTACCGCTCGCTACAGTCGCGGCGCTAGTCTCAGCTTACACCCTCCGACGTAAAAAGAAAAGAGAGGATAAAACGCGCTCCAAAAGGCGCGAAAAGGCTTTACGGAAACGTCCAGTGCGCGGCTAATGAGTAGCAGAGAACATTCACGGGCGTGAGAGGAACAACTTTCGAGCGTTTACGAAGTTTTATAACCCCCTCTAAGCACCGCACAAAAGGTGCTGAATCCTCATGACTTGACTAGGTAGCGGAAAGGTCCGGGCGCCAAAACCAGCGGAGCTTGTTTTGCGCCCGGCTAAGCTCAAAGACAGCAGGGCAATCTTCGAAATCCACCTAAACTCGCTCGAGGGGTTGGACGAGGAGGACTTCGAGTGGTTCGAGGCGATGATCAAAGTCAGGTCGAGGAGGAGGAAGGTGCTGGTCGCCGAGCTGGACGGCGAGGTTGTAGGATTCGCTATAGCCTACAGGTACGGGGACCTCGCGTACATCGACAGCATAGCGGTGAAGCCCGAGGCGAGGGGTGCCGGCGTGGGTAGCAAGCTCCTCGCCGAGCTGGAGCGCGCTCTGAAGTCCGACGGAGCCGAGCTTGTGGCGTTGAGCGTGAAGGACGGCAACAAGCGGGCTCTCGACTTCTACCTCCGCAACGGCTACAGTCTCAAAGGCGTCATCCTGCTCCTAAGCAGCCCTGTCGCTAACCTACCCGATACAGCGGTGGAAGGCTTCGCGGTGAAGAGGAGGAGGGCAGGTAGCTTGAGCAGGTTGAAGCGGTTCAAGCCATCAACGTGGTGGAGCACGCTCACAGAGCCTGTCGACAGGCTCATCTACAAGAGGTTCATTAAGGGCGAGGAAGCGCTCGTCGCCTACAAGGGCAAACGCGTCAAGGGCGTTCTCGAGTACTCCCTCGACAGCGAGCTGTACGCGGACTACATCGCCCTCTCATCCTACACAGCGCTCGACGCCCTGCGAACCCTCCTCGCCGGGGTGAAGAGCGTGGGTCTCGAAGCTGGCGTTTCAACCGTCACCGTGCCCGTGGACGCTTCCAAGAAGCTGCTCGTCGAAGCCCTGCTCAAGAGCGGCTTCCGCACAGTCGGGAGCGAGTACCTAGCTGTGAAAGAGCTCGCGTAACGACCACACTGGGCTAACTTTCTCGAAGCTTAAAGGGTTGCGTAACGCGAACCAGTACCCTTAGTTCCCGGCGCTAGCGCTCGCCCACGTATAGGCATTCTAACCCTTCAGTTTCAGCTACGCTCACCAACCTTTTATCAGCGGTTACCATCAAAGAACTGTTAAACTTTTTAGCTGAAACTATCTGGAGAGCATCAGCAACGTAGATGTGGTATCTGAGCACGAGCAATTATGAAAATCTCATGAAAATCCTGTGCAATACTATGAAAATCCCGTGCGCCCCTCCCTCAACTCTCTAACGATCTCCGCTGCGTTCAAGCCTTTAGGTCTGCCTAAGGGGATCTCCGACTCGGAGGTAGGCTCAAGCTCACCTAGATCTAAGCTATCGCAAAGCTCGCGGATCCACCTCTCGAAAACTAGACCTTCCAGGTACTCCTCAACGATGCCGCTCAGAGTGCTCCCTTCAAGAGCTACGAGTTTCTTGACCTCGCTCAAAAGGTCCTCGTCGATGCTTAAAGTGACTTTCTTTTTAGCCATCCTGGAAATACCATACCTCCATACGTAGAGACGTGCATAAAGAAGTTTTCTGTACAGCGCACGACACGTGCTAGACCGTGGCGGCGTCTAAGCCCTTCGGCCTGCTCGAAGGAATCTCCCATACTTTTCTGGGCTTGAGCTTGCTCGAGCTTAGGCTTTCGCTGATCGTACCGTGCTCCCTCGAACCGCCTCGCTGAAGCGTTGAGCACTTTTTCTTTTCGCTATCCCATCGACCCGCTTGTTTGCTCGCATCGGTTGTGCTATCTTCTAGGAAAACCTGGAAAACTCGGATAAAAATTCGTGTTAAATTTCATCTACCGCTTAACAATCTTTCGAGACCAAAGTTTGCCAAAAACCTTTTTAGCATCCCGGCGATCCTTGAAAAGCGTGAGGAAAGCCGGCGGGCGCACGTTCCGTAGCCTGGTGACGCGCGAGGAGCTGTTCACCGCTCTCTCGAGAGGTTTTGCGATGCGCCGCTGGGTGCCTACAATATCGGGCGGCGTTCTGGTCGCTGAAGACGGCAAGAGGATCGGCGCCGTCGAGATCGCAATACTGTTCCTGATAGGTTTGTTCCTCGTTCCCTTCATTTTCGTGGGAACTTTACTGTGGTTCGCCGCGGTAGCCCTCTACGCGGGTGCGGACAGGAGACGGGCTTTCATCGTCGAGTCGGGCGAAGGGCTTTACACGGTATCCTGCGATGACACCTTATGCTGGGACACAGCGATGAGCGTGCTACGCGAGCTCATAACCGCTGGTGTAGTGGAGATCCCAGGCTACGCTGAAGTAGCAGAAGAAAAAGAGATATCCTACGAAGAGCTGCTCGAGGCCTACGCGAAGAAGTACGGTTCTCTAAGGGCAGCTACGATGCTCGAGATGGACTTGCAGAAGCTTATCGAGAAAGGTTACAGCCGCAGGGAAGCTCTACAGGAGCTGGCGAAAGCTGTACGCGCCGGCGGCGAGGGAACTGGACCTCAACCCTAATCCTGCAACAGCCGGTGCAAGCGGCTGCTACGTCCAGCTCTCGTTAGAGCTAATCGTGCGCCTTTCGGCTTTTCTGAGCAGCTGGCGGTTTAGGCGCTTAAACCGAAAAGTGCGCGGGCGCGCGAGAGAAGGTGAGGGCAAGACCGCCCTTGAGCCCTGTAGGGGCACCAACTCTTTGCGAGCGTACAGTACCACCTTGTTACAAAGCCGCGCTCTGAGCCTTGCAAGAACACGACAACGCGCCTAGCGTAGATGCACTTACGCCTCACAAAACTCGCTTGAAAGCATAGTCAAGAATGCATCGCTGAACTACGCTTCCCACCGGGTTGAGCTGGTTGGAGCGCTCTACCGCGCCAGCCTAAGCGACCGCTTTGCTCTTTTCCGCAGCTTCGAAACGAGAACCGCAGCTAGAAGGATAACGAAAAACGCGATTGCAGTAACCGTTTCGCCCCGCCACCCGGCTGGCTTTTGGGCTTCAGGCTGAGGCGAAGGTTTAACACGTATTGCAGCGCTGCAGGTGCCGGGTCTACCGCCAGCGTCCCTTACCTGCGCCCTCACGGTGAAGTTTCCGGGAGTTTGCAGCTTCACCGCCCAGGTCTTCGATAGCGCGTCCCAGCCGCCACCGCTCCGGTCCCACCTGAACCAACCAGCGGTGAAGTTGCCAACTTCGAAACGTACCGCCTTCACAGGCAGGGCACCGCTAGCCTGAGCCTTGACCATTACGGTTGTACCCGACTCGACCTCCGAAACCTCGCTCCTGTTAACCTCTAACCGCAGCTGGCACGATGGTGCCGGCTCGGGAAGCTTCAAAGCCAGCGGGCAAGCGGCGAGCGGGTATTGGTCGATGTTGCCGGCACCGATCCTGTAGGGCTCGTCGAGCACCCCGTCCCCGTCCGCGTCCTCGGCGTAGTGTGCGCTCCAGTAGTTGCCCCCACCCGCCCCCCTATCCCACGAGTTGCCCTGCCCGCCCGCGAGCTCCGCTTCCGCCGCGTTGGCGACGAAGCAGTTCCCCCACACTTTGTTCCCAGAGGAGCCCACCGCCCTCAAGCCCACGCTGTTGGACAGCAGGAGGTTCCCCGAAAGCTCGTTGCCCGAGGACTCGTACAGGTAAACGCCCACCTCGTTCTCCGCGAGCGCGCAGCCCAGCACGCGGTTGCCACCCGCCCTTTCCAGGAGGACGCCCCACCTTGACCCGGTTACACTGCAGTTCTCGACGAGCGAGCCGTTCACGCGGATGAGCGCGATCCCCACGCTCGTGCGCGACGCGTTAACCCCCACAACCCTCACGCGGCTGGAGCGCGCGACGACGACCTGCCCCGCGTCGGTCACCACGGCGCCGTCGACCCCCTCCAGGTAGACGAGAGGCTTCCCGTTCACCGTGTTGTTCGCAACGGCCAGCTCGAAGGACTCGAAGGGGTAGAAGCCGGTGCCCTCGAGCGCGTTCCCCGCGAGCGCTGAGCGCGGCGACGCCAGCAGTAGGACGCCCCACGAGCTGTTCGAGATCGCGCAGCCGAGCACGCGGGCGCCGGGCGAGTGGGAGACGAAAACGCCCCAGTAGCCGCCCCCGATGGAGCAGCCGGAAACCTCGAAGCCGCTCGTAAACCACGCGCCCACGCCGAGGACGTTCCCCGCGAAGCGGGAGCCCGCCACCTCGACGCCGCTCGAGTTCACGACGCTGACGCCTTCGGCGCACCCGCTGGCGTTGAACGCTTCCAGCCGAACCCCCTCCGAGAACTCGACGCGCACGCCGTAGTAGAAGCCGGACACCGCCAGGTTGCGGACCGTGACATTGCTCACGTGCGCGAGCGCGACGCCCGCGCTGCCCGGCAGCCTCGACCCGACCAGTTCGAAGCCGCCCCCGTCGACCACCACGTTGCTCGCCTCCACGACGACACCCCTCCGGCTGCAGACGCTAGCCGTCAACCGGTAAACGCTCCCAACGCGCTCAACCGGCGCGTCGGGCGGCTCCACGCTCCCGTCCCTCCCGATCACGATCCTCTCCACCTGAACGCACTCAGCCCAAGCGAGCTGAGCCAGGAAGGCTAAGAGCAGCGCCAGCCAAACGAGCTTAACCACGAGCTTGGGGAGAGAGCCAGCATATAAGCCCTGGGGCGCCCCCGAGGCCCCTCAGCGAACCGCAATCGAGGCAGCCCAACAGCAGGGAACCGGGCGCGGCGCTCCCGCGGATTCCCGCTGGGGCGGGAGTGCCCTCGAGGCGCTAAACCCCCGCCAGGAGCTGCGAAAGCGCGGCTGCTAGAAGCGGGGTTAGGAGGATCAGCTGCTGCAGCGCGAGCCTCCGCCTACCTTTCCCACTCAAGTTGTGCCAAGCGTAGAGGACTTTGTTCACCACGGCCGCGGCGGTCGACAGCAGGATGGCGGTAGCGGCGGCGCTCCATGTCGCGTAACCACCGTTGGCGAGGTTGAGCACGCTGAAAATCACGGTCGAAGAGGACACGAGGCCTCCGAGCACGGAGGCGGCTAGGAGGCCCGCGTCGCCGAGGGCGACGGCGGCAAGCGCGCTGAGGAAGAGGGTTAAGCCGAAGAGCGCTGTGGCTCTCGCAGCCAAGCCGAAGTCGATGGGCCGCGCGCTGAGGCCTTCGACCCAGCCGCCTCCGGGCGGTTCGCGCCTCGAGGAAACCCTGTAGGCGAGGTACGCTAGCGCGATCGAGGCGCCGAGCGCGAGGAGCGCCGGCTTGAGCGCGGCCGGGTTGGAGCTGGGCGCTAGCGCGGCGAGCACCGCGAGGTTCCTGACGAGCATCGCCGCGTTAGCGAGCAGCGCGACGGACGCGGGGTCCGCCGCCCTGCAGAGCGCCGAGACCGCAGCCTCGCTGTTCGCTAACCCCCCGAAGAAGGCGGCGTAGCCGACCCCCTTCGGCCCCGCCAGCTTGAAGGCCAGGTAGCCGGCGAAGGAGAGGCCGAGGACCGTCACGAAGAAGGCGTAGAGCGAGCCAACGCTCACCGCGTGGAGGAAGGGGTCGGTCGCGCCGAAGGGCAGCAGGGGGCCGACGAGGAAGACGATGACGCCCAGCTCGAGCATGGGCAGCAGCTCCTGGTACGTGACGGCCTGCACGAGCCTCCTCACGCTCAACTTCACCGCTAGCGCGAAGCCCGTCAGGAAGCAGAGCGCAACACCCTCCAGCACCAAACCGGCGCCGATCAGCAGACCGCTCGCGTAAGCCAGCGCGAGCGCCAGCTGCGTCGTGACGCCAGCCCCCCTCTCCTCCCTCGCCCGCTCGTACGAGTAGATCGCGATCACCGAGACGGCCGAAAGGGCGAGCGACACCGAAACCACGAGCTGAAGCTGGCCGCCGGTCGGCAGGTGGAGCGGCAGCGCTGTCGTGAGCGCTCCCAGCAGGCTGATGAAGCCCACGCTGCGGACCCCCGGCGCGCCCTCCTGCTTGGCCCTCTCCCTCTCCAAGCCGATGAGTGCGCCCGCAATGAAGCTTACAGCCATCTTCGCGAGGAGCTGGAGGTCGACGGGCTGAGCCGCGGCGCGCAGCGGGAGCATAGCCACATAGAACTTAATGCCATCTATAAAACTCTTTCTGCTCCATTGATCACTTAAATTATATTCGTCTATAAAGAGCTTTGCATCGTCGCCGGACTCGCGGCGAAAATTGTGAGGGAAAACCGGAGGACAGCCCTCCGACCGGCGCTCATCCTAGAGCTCCCACTCAAGTTATCCCGCAGACCGCGCTCGCGCGGCAGGTAAGCGAGGCATCCGCTTCAATACCTTAATGGGGAGGATAACGTTCCCGCTTTTAAGATGCTCGAAGAGGTTTGCCAAAAAAGTCTACTTTCGCGGATGTTAGAAAAGCCTGAGCGCGCTGAGCAGCACAAGGAACCTCACGCAGCAAGTTGAGGGGGCTCAAGAGCTCTAAAGCTCCTCCGGCAGCTCGCTTGGGTGAAGGTACGCTAGCCCTCTGACGCCGGCGTAGCGCCTATCGAAGCTGACCAGCGCGGCTCCCGTGCTCAGGGCGACTGCGGCGTGCAGCGAGTCGAAGTAGGAGAGCCCGTACTCAGCTCTCAACGCCAGCGCTTTACTCAGGTGGAGGGGTTGTGGTTGAGGTATACCTACACTGTAGTAGGCCAGCAGGTTCTCCAGCGCCCAGTAGAAGTCTGGGAGAACAACGCGGAAGCGACTTGAGCTTATGAGGAGGTCTAGCTCGACCAGACTGTACGGGCTGAGTAGGAGGGGTCTAGCGCCCCGGAGAACTCTAAGCGCGGTACCGTGGTGCTTATCCGTGGGAGACGCGGCCGCGAGGATCGTGTCCGTCTCAATTAGGTACACGGTCACCCCTCGACGAGCTTCCTGAGCTCGGCTTCGGCGATCCTCCTCAGCTCGCCGATCTCCCTCTCAACGTCCTCCGTACCCTTCACGACGGCTTTCTCCAAAAGCTCGAGGGGGTCCTCGACGGGCTCGATGACTATGCGCCCCTCCTCCACCCTAGCCCTCACCAACCTCCCGATGCCGAGCTTCTCCCTCAAAGCCCTCGGGATGAGAATCCTCCCCTTCCCGTCAACTCTCAACAGCATTTCCACCATCCCACCGTGGGATTGAACGATGCCTTCCTTAATAAGATTTTCCACGCAGCTAGCGCGCAACCGTAGGTAGCGATCTTCCCCGCCGCGAACAGCCCCTTCGAGGCCGTGAACGCGATCCCTCGCGCTGTGGGAGGGAAGCGTTTATCCGCCGAATACCGCAACCTTATCTGATGGGTGAAACTCGCGTAAGATTCAGGGTCTACAACGGCGAGCGCTTCGTCGAGCTGGAGGGGATCGTGGACACGGGGGCGACCTTTACGAAGATCCCGAAGGCTGCAGCTTCCACGATAGGGCTTCAAGCCAAGTACAGAGCCGAGGTCATGCTGGGTGACGGGAGGATCGTGCTGAGGGATCTCGCGGTGGGCGAAGTCGAGGTAGAAGGCGTCAAGAGACCCGTCCCCGTGGCGATAGGCGAAGACGAAGAGACGCCCGTGATCGGGTACACCACGCTCGAGATTCTGGGCTTCAAAGTGAACCCCGTAACCGGAAAGCTTGAGAGGACGCCAGCCATAGAGTTGTAGCGCGCGCTCGGTCTACGCTGGGTGCACTCCGACCGCGATTCATCAATGCTTCCCTTTTCACGCAGATGCTGCACTCAGAAGGCAAGCTAGCATCAAGGGGCTGCCGCGCCCCGGCCCCACCGGCTCTGTTCCACGCTCAGCGGAGCGCGCCCCTCTTCTCGAAGAGGCTTAACCCGAGCTTGAAGATCAGCGCCCCCGCGAGAGGCAGCACCACAGCGCCGGCGACGAGGGCGATGAGATCCGGCCCCAGCTCGCCGAGGCTCTTGCCCGCCAGCAGGCACTCCCTCATCGCCCTCAGCGTGTAGGTTTGCGGGAGGAAGCGCGAAGCGGTCCTGAGCGGCTCCGGCAGCACCTCCGGCGGGAAGTAGACGCCGGCAGCAACGCCGGCGAGCAGCCCTACGAGCCAGGTGATCGGGTCCCTGCTGTACGGGATCCTGACGGCTAAGAGGAAGCCGGCGCCGATCATGCTGATCCCCATGAGGGCCGCCACGCCCAGAGCCAGCGCCGCCAAAGCCCCCGCAACGTCCGCGTTCGCCGGCAAGTCGACGCCCAGGAGGAGCACGCCGCCGGCGGCGTAGGCTAGGGCGTAGAGGAGGGGCTCCAGCATGTCGAGGAGCACCTTCGCCGCGAGCCAGCGGCGCAACGGGATGCCGGCCATCGCGAAGTAGTCAACTAAGCTCAAGCGGGCCGCGCCCGATTGCATCGTCGAGACGAAGGCGGTCATCGTCGCCCTCACGAAGGAGGCCAGCGCGTAGCTGAGGAGCGAGTTGGCGGCCACGCCCACGAGGAGGTAGGCGGCGAAGCTGCCGTAGCCGCCCAGCCAGGACGCCTGCCCCCTCCCGAGCGCGACCCCGTAGTAGTACCAGGTGGCGAGCCCCAGCAGCAGGTTCGCAACCTCGAAGGGCAGCGAAGCCAGGTACCAGTCGCGGTGCAGGGTGCGCGAGAAGGTCCACTCCGCCACGGCTTTGAAAGCCCTCCACTCCGCCTTCAGCCACTCAAGCGGCTTCATGCGCCTCACCGTAGATCAAGCTGAGGTAGAGGTCCTCCAGCGTGGGCTCCCTCACGTCGATCCTCCGAACGAGCGTGTTCGCCCTGACTAGGGCGGGCACGAGGCGCGTGATCGCCTCCTCCGCGTCGCGGCAGACGACCCTCACCTCCCAGAAGTGCTCGTCGAGCTGCCGAACAGCGACGCCCTCCACCCCCTCCAGCTCCGCCCTCAAGCGCTCGGCGAGCCCCTCGACCGGCCCCCTCGGCAGCACCTTCGCGGACACGGTGGAGCTCGAGCCCAGCTTCGCCTTCAGCTCGCTCGGGCTCCCCACGGCCACCACCCTGCCCTCCTTCATCACGGCGACCCTGTCGAAGAAGCGCTCGGCGAAGTGCAGGTAGTGGGTCGCGTAGATGAGCGTCTTGCCCTCCGCCCTCGCCGCCTCGCGCAAGTGCTCGTGGAAGGCCAGCTCCACCTCCGGCGAGAAGCCCGCCGTGGGCTCGTCGAGGAGGACGATGGGCGCGTCCTTGAGCAGGGCGGCCGCCACCTCCAGCCTAGCCACCATCCCCGAGGAGAAGGTGCCAACCGGCTTGTGCGCGTGCTCGCTCAAACCCATCAAGTCGAGCACCTCCCTCACCCTCCGCTCGGGCACGCCCAGCAGCCTCGCCCTCGCCACTAGGTTCTCGTACGCCGACAGGGCCATCGACACCCAAGCGCCGCCCGCCAGCGCACCCGGCACGTAGGTGACGTACTCGTGGACCCTCAGCCCCCTGACGTCCCTCCCGAAGATCCTAACCGAGCCGGAGGTGGGGGGCGTCAAGCCGGCCACGATCCTCAGCAGCGTCGTCTTCCCGCTCCCGTTCGGCCCCAGCAAGCCGAAGAACTCGCCCCTCTCCACCTTCAAGCTCACGCCCTTCAGGGCCGCGTGCTGGAGAGTGCGCCCGTACAGCCGGTACAGCAGGGCGGTCACGAAGCTCGAGGGGTAATCCGCCATGTCGAAGCGCATCCCCTTCCGCGCCCGCGCCACGAAAACCTTCGTCACGCTCTCGAGCTCTACCGCCGCCATCCTCGATTTCGCTTCTTTCTAGCCCTATATTTTTTTGTTCGAACCAAGCGGCGCGCGACTTTCGCTACCGCGCTCAAAGCGTGCTAGCTTCTTCGACCCAGGCGATGTACCTTGCTTCGCCCTCCCTCTCCCTGGGAGGATCGTAGAAGAAGCCCCTCTCCGCCATTATCCGGTTGACCCAGCCGAAAACCTAGTGCCATACGTCCGTGCATACCTCCTTCTTTAGGTCGACTCCCGCTGACCGAAGCTAGCTCGGCCAGCTCGCTCCGCAGCGACTCGAGATACCTGAAGGGAAATTATTAGAGTGAATCTGTCCAGCGCGCTCCCGCAGCTCGGCGCGCTTCAAGGAGGGGGGCTTACGCTTACGGCAGGTCCCGCCGGTTGGAGGGGCGGGGTAACCTTAACTCGCCCGGCTGGCGGCGCTCCGCGTGCCGAGGACGGTAATGATCGCCCACAAGGTGAACAGGAGGAGCCTGCTCCTGAAGTACTTGAGGGAGGGCGTGGAGATGGTTGAGTTCGACGTGACCCTTGAGGGGGGCGCCCTACTGGTGAAGCATGGGGCGGACGTGGGCTCCCGCGGCCTGAGGGGGTTCGTCATGGCCCTCGGCTACCTGCTGCTGGAGGGTAGGGACCCGCTCCTGAAGCCCTCGAGGCTCGAGGAGCACTTGAGGCTCGCTGGCGGGAGAGCGGGTGTGTGGCTGGACCTGAAGACGAAGGGCATCGAGAAAGAGGCAGCGGCACTCGCCCGCGCCTACCGCGCGAAGCCGGTAGTGGTGAGCAGCGGGTTCCACAACACGCTGCGCTTCGCGAGGGAGGGCTGCGAGGACGCGGTGATCATGCTGGGGAACGTGAGCTACAGGCCGGCGGACCCCGTTAAGGAGGTGGAGCTCGCGTCGGCCGACGGCCTCTCGATAAACCACGCTTTCGTGGACGAGGAGCTGGTGGAGGAGCTGCACTCCGCCGGCTACAAGGTCGCCGTGTGGACCGTGAACGACCCCGCGAAAGCCCGCGAGCTGGCCGAGCTCGGGGTTGATTACCTGATCACCGACCACCCCGAGAAGGTGAAGAGGTTCGTCGAGCGCCTCTAGCGCTAGAGCTCGCCCCTCTCCTTGAATGCGATAGCGCGGAGTGTGTAGAGGTTGATCCAGAGCTTCGCCGCCTCGTAGACCTGTCCCTCTTGAGCGCGCGCCGCGCTAAAAGCTCCAGGCGAAGGGCAGCCTATGCTCTTCAGCGAGATGCTGGAAAACATTGTTTTAATATGGATGCGCGCGGCCGGCAATCCCTTGGGGGTTCCTTTGGAGAAAGCTAGCGTACAGCGCGAGAAGAAGCTCAGGAGGAGGATCGGCCTCCTAGGGGTCTTCAGCTTCGGTTACGCGGACGTGGGAGCCGGCATCTACATGACGCTAGGCCTCGTAGCCGCTCACGCGGGACCGGCCGCGCCGCTAGCGTACGCGGTGGCCAGCATCCCGTACCTGCTCACAGCGTTAAGCTACGCGGAGCTTAGCGCCGCGTACCCCGAAGCCGGCGGGGGGATGCTGTTCGCCGAGAGAGCCTTCGGTAGGGCGGTGGCTTTCCTCGCAGGCTGGAGCCTCCTCCTCGATTACATTGTGACAGGGTCGGTCTTCGCCCTCTCGACAACGGGCTACCTGGGGCACCTCTTCCCCATTCTCAAGTCGGACCCCTACTTCGGCGTTGCAGCCGCGCTCATCGTGCTCTCGCTCGTCATCCTGAACATCCTGGGCATCAGGGAGTCGGCCGCTGTAAGCGCCCTCCTAGTGCTCACGGACATCGCGGGTCTGTCAACGATCATGCTGATCGGCTACTCCACGAGCTTCAAGCTGTTCTTCGACCAGATAGCCTTCGGCTCGAGACCCACGTGGGAGGGCTTCCTCTACGGCTCCACCCTAGCCATGGCGTCGTACCTCGGCATAGAGGTGATCTCGCAGGTGGCGGGCGAAACCAAGAAAGCGGGTTCCACGATCCCCAGGGCGGTGAAGCTCGTAAGCGCGGTGGTCATTCTCTTCTCCATCCTCTTCTCCTCCCTGGCTGTCGGCGTAGTCGGCTGGGAGGTGCTGGGGGCGTCGGAGAAGGACCCCGCCGCGGTTGTCGTCGAGCACCTCCCCTACGGGAAGCTGCTCGCGATCTGGGTCTCCGTGATTGGGACGACCGTGTGCTACGTTGCCACCAACACGGGGGTGGTGGGCGTTTCTAGGATGGCGTACGCTATGGGCGAGATGGGGATGCTGCCCCGCTGGCTCACGGTGCTGCACAGCAAGTTCAACACGCCCTACAGGGCTATAACCCTCTTCGCCGTTTTCCAGCTGCTCCTAGCGTACATCGGCCACCTGGGCCTGGCGGCCGAGCTGTACAACTTCGGGGCTCTCCTCTCGTACATGATCGTCTGCCTTTCCGTAGTGGCTCTGCGGGTGAAGGACCCATACCGCTACAGGCCCTTTAAGGTGCCCGGAAACGCCGCGCTGAAGCTCAGTAGCAGGGAGTACCTGGTGTCGCTGGGCGCGATAGCAGGCTTCCTCGCCAACCTCGCCATGTGGCTCATGGTGGTTCTGACACACGGAGGAGGGAGGCTCGTCGGCTTCGCCTGGCTGCTAGCGGGCGCTCTCGTGTACCTGCTTTACGCGAGGCGCCGGGCGGAGAGCAGCCGCAGAGCCCCGCTACCCCCTAGCCTTGGAGGCCCCTAACCGCCCTGTAAACTTCCCAGAGGATCCTCGAGCGCGCCTCCTCCACTCTCTGGGGGTTCACGAGCCTGAGCTTAAGCTCGACCTCTACGCTATCCCTGTCGAGCGCGCTGATCCGAACCACCGGCTCCCCCACCCCCTCCTCCTTGACGTCGTCTGCTATCGCCTTCCGGATCCTTTCGAGCACACTCTCAAAGTCCTCGCGAAGCGGCAGGGAGAAGCTCACTGTAACATCGACCCCTTGGCTCTTGGACAAGTTGCTCACGAAGTTCTTGAGGAGCAGGTAGTTAGGGATGTAGACGCGCGTGCGGGAGGGCGTCACCAGCTGCGTGTAGAGGTCGCTGACTTCGACCACCCTACCCGTGATCTCGCCGACTTGGATCCAGTCGCCGACGCTGAAGGGCTTGTACATCTCCATGAACCACCTGGCAAAGTAGTTGGGGAGCACGTCCTTGAGCCCCAAGGCCAGCAGGACCCCTAAGATCACCAGAAACGCTAGGATTGTCTCGAACCTGAGGTTCAGCAGCTCGAGTGAGAAGAGGAAGCCCGCCAGGTAGATCGTCCAAGACCCGTACCTGGCTACAGCCTCCGCGAGCTGCGGGTTGTACTTCTTCAGCGACCTCCTCGCGATGAGGGAGAAGATGTAACCCGCTACGAGCGTCGCGGTGACGCTCCCTAGGAACACGAGAAGGGACTCCAAGCTCGGGAACAGCTGCATACGTCCACCCACCTTTCGCGGGCGAGCTCTGCTCCAGGCGAGATCGCAGGCTTAAAGCTTTTTACTCGAAAACCTCCTTGAGGAGCTCGGAGATCTTCTCCTCGGAACCCGCCACGATCATCTCGTCGTCGGCCTCCAAGACCAGATCCTCAAACTCGGTCAGCCCCGCGCCGCGGAAAACCGCGACCACGTTCAACCCCCTCTCCCTCAGCTCGCTCACGCTGGTTCCAATCAGGCCGGAGTCAGGGAGCACCTTCACAGCGACGACCGCGAACCCCTCTCTCTTGAGCAGGAACGTGTAAGCCGGGCTCGTCACAGCTTCGATGAGCCGCTCAAAGACGAGCTCCTCGGAGCAAACCACCACGTCCGCCCCGGCGCTCCTAGCTCTCTCAGCGCTCTCCCGCTCGTCGACCTTGACGACGACCGTGGGAACCCCCAGCTCCCTCTTAGCCACCGACGCCACCCAGATGTTCAAGCTGTCGTCACCCGAGACCGCGAAGAGGACGTCGGCCTCCTCCGCTCCGGCATCCCTCAGCAGCTTCTCAGACTTCGCGTCCCCGCAGTACACCGTCACGTCGAGGCTTTTAGCCAGCCGGTCGCAGACCTCCTCATCCCCCTCAACCACCACCACATCGTCCCCCCTTTTCGAGAAGTACTCGGCGATGGATGCCCCCACGCCCCTACCCCCCACGATGACGATCCGCAACCCCTCACCCCTTCAAATTCCGTGACAGCGGTTGAGGGCTAAATCAAGTTTTGCTCCCAGTGAACGAGCTGCGGCGATCGGGCAGTTTAGGCGCCGCTAAACAGCATAGAAGCCGAGCTTCTTGCCCAAAGCCTTGATCGCCTCCTCCCTGCTCAACCCTTCCTTCTCCAGCTTCTCCAGCTCGCGCTCCAGGATCGCGGCGGCGGACGTCCCGTAAAGCTTCGCGTAAGCGCTCAGCATCTTCTCGTAGATCTGCTGGGGGGTCGGCTCGGCGGGCTTCGAGGGCTCCTCGAAGGGCTCCGCTTTCTGCGCCTCAGCCAGCTTCCTGAAGACATTGAGGAACGCGCCCCTAGCCTCCCAGTCGCTGTAAACCACCTCGTACAAGGGGTCCTCCGAGCGCACGACCATGACCTTCCTCCTGTCGGCGCCCGCGACGTAGGCTGCGGCGAACATCCAGAAGAGGAGCCCGATGGAGAACGCGAGCAGGAGGGGCGGCCAGGGCAGCCATGGGGTGAACAGCGCCGGCAGCAGGGACAAAGCCTGGATGATGAAGCCTAGCACGACGAGAGCGCCCGCGGCCACTGCGTCAACGCTCTTGCCGTCCTCCGCCACGAAAACGTCTCCCTGGACCCTGGGCTCCCACCCGATCCTCGCAAACTCCCGCGAGAGCTCGGCGAAAAGCTGCTCTTGAGGGATTTTGCTGTTGAAACGCAACTTCTCCGACACGGTATTTTTACCAGCACCCCCATATAAAAGTTGATCCTTTTAGCGAAAACCGCTCGACAAAGTTTAGTTTAGTGCGAACGCTGTTTTGGAGCTGAGGGGTATTCGCCTCCAACCGGATGGTCTGCCGCGCGCAGCGTGTTAGATTTTCAACTTTTCTCGTAACGTTTTGATCGCCTCTTCCCTGCTCAAACCCATCTTCTCTAATTTTTCGACGTCGCGCTCCAGGCGTTTGGAAGCGAGAGTTCCGTACAGAAGCCGGTAAGCCTCAAGCAGATCCTTGTAAACCTGTTCGGGCGTTTGCTCGATCAGCTTAACCGGTTGGATGTACTGTTCCGCTGCACGCTTTTCAGTTAATCTCTGCAGAATGTTCAGAAAAGCGGTTCGGCTGACGCCATCGCTGCATGTGGCCTCGAAGAGCCCGTTCCCTGTATGCGATACCAAGACTTTCCTCTTCTCGGCACCGGCGTAGTAGGCTGCGGCGAACATCCAAAAGAGGAAACCGACGAAAAACACAAGCAAGAGGAGGAAGCCAAGGATTACCAAGAAGGCTACAAGGTGCTTGCTGTAGCTTTTGCCGTCTTCCACCACGAGAACACTCCCCTGGATTCTAGGTTCCCACCCGATCTTCGCGAACTCTTTCGAAAGCTCATCGTAAAGCAGTTCGCGCGGGATACTGCTTACGAAACTTAACCTGTGAACCACAATACAACAATGTTCATAGTTTTAAATGCTTTATTGCGAAACTCGAGCAACCAAGTAGCTCCACCACGCCGATCCAGCGATTCGCGGCCTGCAGCAGGGTTCCATTAAGGGCGCGCTGCTTCGCACCAGTAAACATTCTTTGGGACCTGCCGGAAAGGGAATTTCAGGGGTTCTAGAGCTTGATCAAACGCAACCAAACAAGCAGGGTTCCAGGGGGATACCCTTACCCCTAAGGCTTTCCCTGATGCGGAAGGCTTTTTACCGGCTTTCTCGCACACTCTCGCGGATGATGAGTTTGCCGAGTGTTGAACAGTGAAAGACCATTCATGTTCTGACGCTTCTTGCGCACGCGTTACGTAAGGGGTATGTGATCTATGTAGAGCGCCAGCACCTCGTCTGAACGAAAAGGGGATTACAGCGCAGCAGCCTGGCTGCATGCACGCTGGAGCTACAGCACGAACTTTCTAGATCATTCTCGCATCGATTCTTCTTTTAACCGTTTTTCGCTTTTCCTCTTGAGAAAACTGATTATAAAATAGCGAAATGTTTTATTATTTGACCGAATAGCGCGCGCTTCATTGTTTTTTCGTCTTCAAGAGCTCTTTTTCAGCATTGTATAAAGATTTTTCTGCAATATTTGGAATGAAGAAAATTATTAAAGAAAATATTCAATAATTATAAAAATTGCTTATAAAACAACAAAATATTTATAGGTTAACAACAGTTTACATAAAAATCTCGAAAAATCTAGAGCGCGCCTCTTTAGAACTTGCCTGTTCTAGCGGTTGCATGCTTGAACTTGACGAATAGGTCGGTAATGGCTTCGGCTACTTCCTTCAGGAATTCTTCGCACTTATCAGAGGGTGGGAAGTTGACGTCGCCCTCTTGGGGCGTGTAGTTGATCACTGTGCCGGGTAGGGGGTACGCTCGAACCCCAGCGCTGTGCACGTAGATCTCGCTGCCGGAGTAGAGCTCCCGCTTCGCGAGGTGGGGTTTTACCGCGAGCACTATCGCCGTCTCGTCGGTGGCCGCGTGGCCTCCCTCCTTGCCGAGGATGCGCTGGGTTACGCCCCGCTCCCTCGCCAGCACCCACCAGTCGACGACCATCGTGGCGAGCCCGCGCTCGTACCACGCCCTACGCGCCGCCACCTCGAGGCTTGGCGTGTTGCCGCCGTGCCCGTTCACGATCAGAGCGTACTTGAACCCGCTGAAAGCTATGCTCTCCAGGACGCTGTAGACGAGCTTTTCGAGAGCCTCCGGCTCGACCCGCACGGAGCCGGGGTAGCCGTGGAGGCTTCCCGTCACGCCGTAGGGCACTGCGGGCAGGAGAAGCGCGTTGAGTTTCGCGGCGACGCGCTCTGCTAGCGTCTCGGCTATCAACGTGTCGGTTCCGAGCGGGAGGTGGGGGCCGTGCGGCTCGACCGTCCCGACTGGAAGTACGACTGTATCTACGCCCGCTTGGATCAGCTTGGAGATTTCGACGTAAGTTAGCTCGTCCAGCTTTATGGGCTTCACGCGCTGACCGGCGCGGGCTCGCTTATATGCGCGACGCAGCCTCGCTGACGGTCTTCGCGGTGAAGCGGACGTACGGGAAGCACTCGGGCACGTGCGAGTCCCAGACGCGGTGCGGGAACCACGCCCACCCGCCCGAGTCGCGGGCCGGCGGAGCCTCCCTGTACTGGTTGAAGCGGAACAGGTTGATCCTCCATACATCGCCTTCCCGCGGGGGTAGGCTCTTGCCCTCCGGCATCGCGAGCAACTCCAAGCCCCTCCACGGCACGGCTATCTCGACGGTCCAGCCCCTGTCCCTATCGGTGTTGTCGTTGAGCGTGCCGTCCACGTAAACTCCCCACTTCAAGCCCGGCAGGTCCCAGTTCCAGAACCCGATCCTCTTCCCGCGCGGGTGCTTGAAGCCGACGCCCGGGAACTCGCGGACTCCGGGAGCGTCTCTGCGCAGCTCGGGCACCCTGCTGTAGCCGGACTTTTCGTAGGCGTCCTCCCATACGAAGAGCACCTCGTAGATGGTGCCTAGCGCGTTGATCTCGAGCTCGTAGTAGGCGTCCCTCCCCGCGATGAAAACCTCCACATCATTGTCCTCGTATATAGGTGAGTCGCGCTCGGTGAACTTCGCGGTGACGAGCGGCTCCTCCACCCAAAAGCCGATGTACAGGTACTCGTCGTCCCAAAGGATCGCCGCGTACGTATCAAAGAGCGCTCGGTCCCCGCTAACCAAGTCAACGAAGCGGGAGGTGCGGGGAGCGAGCTGCCAAGACCGCTCGATAAGCCGGCCGTCAACGACGATGGTGTCCGCGGTCCGGTAGGCCGTGTACTGCGGGATTTCTTCCTTAGGGCAAGGGAAAGGCCACCGGTTTGTCACGGAGCTCCCTTCATGCGAAGGTTAATATCCCTTAGCACCTGTTTTCCCTAAGGAAAACGCCAGTCCCCGGAGCCTGCGGCTCAGGCGGGGGTAGAGCGTTAACGTATTTGGGAACCATTTCGTTCTCGCCGCGTGGACCAGGCTAGCGAGCGCGGAGGTGCTTGGGAGAAGCTCGCGCAGTTGGTTACCCGTAGACTCGAAGGAGCTGCCGCTAGCTTCAGGTACCGCGGCAGCGCGGCGGGGGCTGCCTCGTTCCCGCTGGGCGGCATCGGCAGTGGCTGCATCGGTCTCGCCGCGAACGGCCGGCTGGTCGATTGGGAGATCTTCAACCGGCCGAGCAAGGGAGGGCTCAACGGCTTCACGCACTTCGCCGTGAAAGCCGAGGCGGGGGACAGGGTTCTGGACGCACGCGTGCTGGTGGGCGACCAGCCCCCACCCTACTCGGGGGATTGGCGGGGCTTCGGGTTTGGCTTGCAGAGGGAGTACATGGCGGGTCTCCCACACTTCAGGGAGGCGGAGCTCGAGGGCACGTACCCCATCGCCACGGTCAGGTTCTTCGACGAGCTGTTCCCCGGCAGGGTGCGGCTCACGGCTTTCAACCCGTTCATCCCGCTCGACGACGCGAACTCGAGCCTGCCCGCCGCCTTCTTCGAGGTTGAGGTGGAGAACACGAGCAGAGAAACGGTGGAGTACACGGTCTGCCTAAGCGCCCAGAACCCATCCCCGCCGGGCAGGGGGTTCAACGAGTACCGCGAGCATGGGAAGGTGAAGCTCATCCTGCTCTCGACCGCCGGCGTGGCGGAGGACTCGCCGGAGTACGGGCAGCTGGTCGTGGCGACGGACGCGAGCGAAGTCAGCTACCAGGAGTACTGGTACAGGGGCTCGTGGTTCGACAACCTCCAGGTGTTCTGGAGGGATTTCGCAGCTCCGGGGAGGTTGAGGAACAGGCGCTACCCGAAGCCTCAGGCTATGGTTAGGGATCACGCCTCGCTGGCTGCCCACGCGAGAGTGGAGCCGGGATCCACGGCAAAGTTCAGGTTCCTGATAGCCTGGTACTACCCCAATTGCCGCAACTATTGGAACCCCGAGTCGGATCGCCCGAGAGTTTGGAGGAACTACTACGCTACGGTGTTCTCGAGCGCTGTCGACGTCGCGCGGTACTGCTTCGAGAAGTGGAACGAGCTGTTCGAGCTGACGAGGGATTTCAGGGATTACCTTTTCGCCACCACAGCCCCGCCCCACGTGCTGGACGCCGTCGCCTCCAACCTGTCGATCCTCAAGTCCCCCACGGTCCTCAGGCTCGAGGACGGGGCATTGTACGGTTTCGAAGGTTGCGCCGTCGATTCGGGCTGCTGCGAGGGCAGCTGCGCCCACGTGTGGAGGTACGCGATCGCGCCCCTCTACCTCTTCCCCCGCTTGGATAAGTCGATGTGGGACCTGCACCTCAGTTACGATCTACGCGCCGACGGTAAGCTGAGCTTCCGGCTGATGCTGCCGCTGGGCAGGGAGTGGCCCTTCCCCCACGCGGCGGTCGACGGCCAGTACGGGAGCCTGCTCAGGGTTTACGCGCTCTGGAAGCTCACGGGCGACGCGGAGTGGTTGAAGCAGGTTTGGCCGAAGCTGAAGCTGATGCTCGAGTACGCGTGGTCCGAGGCGAACCCGGACGCCTGGGACCGCGACCGAGATGGGATCATAGAGGGTAGGCAGCACAACACGTTCGACGTGGAGCTGTTCGGCCCCAACTCCTGGCTCACCGGCATCTACCTGGCTGCCCTCAAGGCCGCGGCCGAGATGGCTGAGTACCTGGGTGACTCGGCGGCCGCCGAGGAGTACAGGAGGCTGTTCGAGAGGGGGAGGCGCTGGGTCGGGGAGAACCTGTTCAACGGCGAGTTCTTCGTGCAGAGCGTGAATCTGAAGGATAGGGGGGTTCTGGAGAGGTTCGCCGGAGCTGACCCCAGCGTGGTGGAGGCGTACTGGAGCGAAGAGCATGGGGAGGTGAAGTACCAGCTCGGTAGCGCCTGCTTCGCAGCGCAGGTTGAGGGGCAATTCTACGCGAACCTCTTCGGCCTGGGCGAGGTGCTCGATAGTGACAAGGTGAGGGCGGCCCTCGGCTCCATCTACAGGTACAACTTCGTCCGAATGTGCGACCATTTCAACCCCTGCAGGGTTTACGCGCTCAACGACGAGCGGGGCGTCGTGAACTGCACCTGGCCGAGAGGCGGGAGGCCGGCGATCCCGATCCCCTACGCCGAGGAGGTGTGGAGCGGGCTCGAGTACGCGGTGGCGGCCCACATGATCCAGGAGGGGATGGTGGAGCAGGCGTTCGAGATCGTGAAGGCCGTGCGAGAGAGGTACGACGGCGTGAAGAGGAACCCGTGGAACGAGATCGAGTGCGGGAGCAACTACGCCAGGTCAATGTCTTCGTACGCGCTGCTCGTCGCGCTCAGCGGATTCCAATGGGACGCAGTGGCTGAGCGGCTAAGCTTGAACCCGGTTCACTGGGTAAACGGCGAACATCTTGCGTTTTGGTGCTCAAGCTCGGCTTGGGGGTTGCTCTACGTTTCCCAGAGCGAGCTTCTATTCGCTGTGAGGCGCGGCTCTCTTAGGTTGAGGAGATTGCGCATCCCGTTTGCAAAGCTGATAAAACGGGTAACAGTAAACGGTGAGCCTGTCCGCTACGAAACAGGCGACGGCAAGATCGTTTTCACGGAACCAGTGAGCGTGGGAGAACGGGGAATCCTAAGCGTCGAGTTCGCGTAGCTGTGAGAGAGCCAAGGCGAAAACGGCTGGTTTTTCCTGGGGAAAACCTTTGTCCGCGCTGGACTTATAATGGCGGGGGAGAGCGGCTCATCTCGTGAGCGGAGCCGAGCTTAAACCGGGTTTCACTTGCATAAAAGTCTTCACTGTGGGGGACGAGCACGTAGCGAAGCACATTGGAAGCGGTGACGTCGAGGTCCTTTCAACGCCTTCGATGATCGCATTTATGGAGCGCGTGGCTATGGAGTGCGTGCAGGTCTTCCTCCCCGAAGGTTACACGACCGTCGGCACGGCGGTCGAAGTGAGGCACCTCAACCCTGCCCCGAAGGGGGTTGAGGTCGAGGTGGCGGCGAAGCTCGTCGAGGTCGAGGGGCGCAGGCTGAAGTTCGAGGTGGAGGCGCGCTGGGGCTCCGTGCCGGTGGGCAAAGGTGTGCACGAGAGGTTCATCGTTGAGAGGTTGAAGTTCCTCGAGAAGGTGAAGGAGCTGGCCCGCAAAGCCGGGGAGAGCGGCGCGCCCTGAAGCAACACTTAAATTGGTACAATCCAGATTGTTACAATCGTGATTGTACGGTTCGTCGACAGGAGGGAGGAGCTGGAGCTGCTCGAGAAGCTGAGCTCGGGCGACAGGGCCCACCTGGTGGTGGTTTACGGGAGGCGCAGGGTGGGGAAGACGAGGCTGCTGCTCGAGCTCCTCCAGCGGAGGAGAGGACTCTACTTCTACGTGCCGAGGGGTGGGCCCGAGACGATACTCGAGGAGCTGTCGCGGAGCGTCGAGAGGGAGTTCTTCAAGGGGTTCAGGTTCGCGAGCTTCCACGCGTTCCTCGAGTACATGGCCAGCAGGATGGAACAGGGGTTCGTCGTCGTCATCGACGAGTTCCAGAGACTCGCGGAGGTAGAGGGCGCCCTCTCGCTGCTGCAGAGGTTCTGGGACGAGAGGCTTTCGCGCACGCGCTCAACGCTCATCCTAGCCGGCTCGGCCGTGGGCGCCGTTGTGCGGGTCGCCCTGCGCGGGGACGCGCCCCTCTACGGCCGGAGGACCGCGGTCTTGAAGCTGGAGCCGCTGGGCTTCGCGGGGGTCCTCGAGTGGTTCGAAGGGTTGGACCCCGTGGACGCTGTGAAGCTCTACGGGATCTTCGGCGGAACCCCAGCCTACCTGGAGCTCGTCGACGAGCGGAAGAGCCCCGAGGAGAACGCGGTCGAGCTGGTGCTCAGCAGGCGAGGACCCCTCCACGAGGAGCCGGTCTACCTCCTCATGGAGGAGCTGAGGGCGCCGGCGAGGTACATGGACGTCCTCGGGGCGATCGCGCAGGGGAGAACCGCGCTCAGCGAGATCGCGAGCGCGACCGGCTTGAGGAGGGAGAACGCGACGACCTACCTGTCCTACCTCGAGCTGCTGGGCTTGATCGAGAGGGAGAGACCCCTGCTGGGCAGGGGCAGGGCGCGCTATACCCTAAAGGACCCGTTCTTCGCCTTCTGGTTCAGGTTCGTGCGACCACACGCGGGCGCGCTCGAGGCTGGGCTCGAACGCGAGGTTTGGGCTTCCGAAGCGGAGGACTTCAACGCGTACCTCGGCTGGGTCTTCGAGCGCGTATCCCACGAGTTCGTCGCCCAAGCGGCTAGGGCCGGTGAGCTCCCGCTGAAGCCCTCGGCGCTCGGCAGCTGGTGGAGCGGCGGGGAGGAGATCGACATCGTCGCCCTATCGCCGAGGGAGGAGGCCGCCCTGCTGGCCGAGGTGAAGTGGAGTGACCTGAGCTACCGCGAGGCCAGGCGCGTGCTGGAGCGGCTTGCCGAGAAGGCGGCCGGTCTAAGCGTCAGCGGGAAGGTCTACGGCTTGATCGCGCGCAGCGTTGAGGGGAAGGAGGAGCTGAGGAAAGCCGGCTACGCCGTCTACGAGCTGAGCGACGTCTGCGCTCTTCTGCGGCGCTAGCTACCTCTCCCAGGCGTCGAGCGGTGGCTTGTGGCCGGGCGGCAGCGGCGACTTGTACGTGCGCCCCGCCAGCCTCTTCCGGTGCTCCTCCTTCGCCTTCTCGAGGAGCTCCGGCCTGGTCAGGAGGTCGATGACCGAGGAGGCCAGCACCTTCGACGCGAAGATGAGGGCCTTGTGGCCTATCCCGGAGGCCGACTGCGCGACCGCTTGCCACGAGTGCCCGGGCGTCCCGAGGATCCACGTGGCCGTGCTGAACTCGAGGGTGGGGGCTTGCCAGCTCACGTCGGCCACGTCGGTCGAGCCGTGCATGACCTCGCCTTCGCCCCACGGGTCGGGGACCTCGTCGTCGATCAGCTTGTCCACCAGCCTCTCCCACCCGGGTCTGCCCGACTTCTTCAGCTGGTTGATCTTCGCTTCAGGTGGGATGGTCTTCGCGATCTCCCTCGCGAACTTGAGGTCCTCCTCGCTGTACTGGGGTAGCCCCACCTCTCGCATGTTCTTCACCACCAGCTCGGCTAAGACCCTGTTGGGGATCAAGTTGTAGATGCCCTCTAGGAACTCGACCTCGAGGCGCGTCTGCGTCATGAGAGCTGCGCCGTTCGCGATATCCACAACCCAGTTGTAGATCCGCTCCACCTCCTCCCGCTCCGGGGCTCTCACGTAGTACCATGCTCTAGCGTACTCGGGCACTACGTTCGGCTGCCCGCCGCCCCTCTCGATCACGTAGTGGATGCGCGCGTCCTGCGGTACGTGCTCGCGCATGAACTCAACCCCGATGTTCATCAGCTGAACCGCGTCGAGCGCGCTCCTCCCCTCCTCCGGCGAAGCGCCGGCGTGCGCGGCTTTCCCGTAGAAGTGGAACTTCGCGGAGTTGATGGCCAAGCTGCTTTTGAGCGTCGCGGCGTTCATCGTGCCGGGGTGGTGGCTCAGCACCGCGTCCACCCCCTCGAACAAGCCGTCCCGCACCATGAAGACTTTCCCGCTGAAGTTCTCCTCCGCCGGGCAGCCGAAGAACTTCACGGTGCCCTTCAGGCCTGCTCGCTCCATCGCCACCTTGACCGCTATCGCCGCCGCCATCCCCGACGTCCCGTGGATGTTGTGGCCGCAACCGTGCCCCGGCGCACCCGGCACGAGAGGTTCCCTCCACGGCACCACCTTCTGCGAGAGGCCGGGCAGCGCGTCGTACTCACCCATGATGCCAATAACCGGCTTGCCGCTGCCCCACGTCGCCACGAAAGCGGTTGGCATTCCGGCGACGCCCCGCTCCACCTTGAAACCGTGCATTTCAAGCTCGTCCGCCAAAAGCTTCGAAGACTTGAACTCCTTTAACCCGAGCTCGGCAAACCCCCAGATCGCGTCCGAGATCTGAATGATCCGCTCTTTATTTTCCTCAATCCACATGATCGCGTAATTTTTCGCCACAGAAAACCCTTAGACGAGACGGGTAAATGAATTTTCGCAGCACCAGATACCCGCTTCGAGGGAAGCGAAAGATGGCTGCCCGCACTAGCGGCAGTCTTTAAGCGGCAGAAACGAAAAATCATCGAAAAGCGGATGGAAAACGTGGAAACATTGGGTAAACAAGGCAGGTTGGTGCTACTGAAGCAAGGGAGAGTCGGGTACGCGAGGAGAAGGGTCGCGCTATAGAGAGTCGAAGGGATGGTTATAGAACCTTTAGAGCTGCCTGACCTAACGCGGTTCTTGGATTCGATAGAAGCCGACTCGGAGGCCGACCTCGCGAACTAGAAAGCTATGGCGCGTGCATCGGGAGAGCCCTAGGCGGTGGCTCGCGGAGAGATGCGCGATAACGATATAGCCGCTCGCCTCCCCCGCCTCCCTGAACCGGTGGCTGGGGTTTGCCAGCGCTCGTCAAGGAGGTGATCCTAGAGAACTTCATGTCGTACAAGTACGCGAGGATCCCGCTGGCGCCGGGTATCAACGTGGTTACCGGCCCGAACGGGTCTGGGAAGAGCAGCATCCTTCTGGGAATGGCCGTGGCGCTGGGGCAAACGTACACGGAGAGGGGGAGGAGGCTCAGCGACCTGATCCGCAGGGGCGAGGAAGCCGCTAGAGCCACCGTGGTTGTCGACAACAGGCCGGTTGACGGTAGGCGGCCGCTGCCTTGGTTCAGGAGCGACGAGGTGTTTTTCACGAGGTACCTGCGGCTGGACGGCCAGTACTGGCACGAGGTGAACGGGAGGGTCGTCTCGAAAGCTGAGGTGCGAAGGTACCTGTCGCGCGTCGGCCTCGACCCCGACAACGCTCTCATCATCATGCACCAGAACATGGTGGAGGAGTTCGCGTTCCTCACGCCCCAGGAGCGCCTCAGGCTGCTAGAGGATGCTGTAGGGCTCGCCGGCTACAGGGAGCGGGTAGCCTCAGCGAAAAGGATGCTCGAAGAGGGGGTTAAAGGCGCGGAAGAGGCGAAAGCAGCGCTGGCGAAGGCGGAGGAGGCGTTGAAGTACTGGAGCGAGGTTTACGAGAGGTACAAGAGGAGGAAGGCGCTGGAGGAGCGCGTCGCCCATCTGAAGGCGGAGCTCGCCTGGGCACGCGTCCGGGACGCGCTCACGGAGCTGAAGGAGGCCGAGGAGCAGGCCGCAAAGGTTGAAGGGGAGCTGCGGGGGATCGAGAGGGAGCTGGAAGATCTTGGGGCCAGGGAGCGCTCGCTCAGGGGGGCGATCGAGGGTATCGAGGGGGAGCTGCTCTCTGGAGCTCTTAGCGTAGGGGAAGGCTTGAAGAGGTTGAGGGGGATTTGGGAGGAGCTCTTGGACGTCGCTGCTAGCTCCCGGGTTAAAGCCTTCGAGCGTAGGCTCCTGATTGCTGAGCTAGAGGAGCTGAGGGTAAGGCAACGCAGGTTGTCTGAGAAGGTGAGAGCGCTCAGGGCGAAAGCCGAGCAGGAGGGACCGGAGGTGAGCACGCTAAGAAGCGTGGAGGAGGTCGAGGCGGAGCTGCACGCGGCTGAGCTCGAACTGGCAGGTATCGGCGAAGTGCCGCCTGAGGTCGAGAGCGCGTACGCGAAGCTCGAGGAGTCGTACAGGGAGCTCGCGAGGAGAGCTGAGGAGCTGGAGGAGAACAGGAGGAGGCTGATGGAGGAGCTGGAGAAGAGAGTGGCGCTCTGGAGGGAGAAGGTGTCGGCGGTGGTGGCCGACGTCGACAGGGAGTTCTCGGCGATGCTCGCGAGGCTCGGAGCCAGCGGCGGCGTGAGGCTCGTGGAGGAGGGGGATGTGGAGCGGGCCGGCCTCGAGATATTCGTGGGCTTCGCCGGATCCAGCCCGGCGCCCTTCAACCCCTACGCGCTCAGCGGCGGCGAGCGGACGGCAGCGATCATGTGCTTCTTCCTCGCCCTCCAGAACCACGTGAGGTCGCCCTTAAGGGCGGTCGACGAGTTCGACGTGCACATGGACCCGAGGAACAGGGACGCGATCCTCAGCATGGTGTTTGAGCTCGCCTCTCGGAACAGCGGGGTCCAGTACGTGGTGATCACGCCCGGCCCCTTGACCAAGCTGCCCGAAGGCTCGAACGTTCTCGTCGTGCAGAAGGTGAGGGGGAGATCGCTCGTCTCGCTCGCGCGGGGTGAGGCTAAATGAGCGCCGAAGGGAGGCTGAGGGAGCTGCTCGAGGAGCTCTTGGAGACGCTCCGAGCCTCGCCCGACCCCTTTAAGGTGAGGGTGAGGGAGCTGCTCGAGGAGCTGGCCGGGCTCCTACCCCAGCTCGCGCCTAGCGATCTGCCTCTCGACGCCGAGATCGTCTACAGGCTGGCCGAGGTGGTTAAGAGGCAGGAGGAGTGGTTGGCCAGCGAGGCGTCAACGCTCGCGCTTGGGAGGCTGGTGGCTGCGCTCAAGGTGCAGGTGCTGAGCGAGAGGGAGCTGGCCCTCCAGCTGCTCAGCGCGTGGAGGCCGGCGATCGCGCTGGAGCAGGTGACGTTCACCGACATGCTCAGGGCGGTCGAGTACATTGGCGGTAGGAGGCCGAGGGCCGTGTTCGAGGGCAGCGGCGAGGCTGTGGGCGTAGTGGGGTTGGACGAAGCGGTGGCGCTGGGTGTGGTGTCGCGGGTGAAGCTGGAGGAGATTATCGAAAGGGTGAGGAAGAGAGCTCTCGAGCTTCTCGAGAAATCGGGGGCTGTGAGGTACTTTGACGTTGTGCGCGGCTCCGACACCTACGAGACTTACCTCAACGCGTACGCCCTCTCCCTGCTATCGAGCGCAGGCGAGTTCGACGTAGCGTACGACCCGCTGGGCGACGAGTACTACGTCGTTAAAGGGGGGAGCGGCGGCGAACCGTCATCGGTGGCTATCCCCCTAGCGAAGGTGGTGGAAGGTGCCGGCTAGGGTTCCCAGCGCCAAGATCAGGAGGGCCGCCCGCCTCCTCCTCTTCCGGAGCGGCGCGAAGCCGGGCGTGAAGGGTTGGGAGCTGGCGAAAGCGCTGGGCGACGACTACCTAGAGGCGGTGAAAGCCCTCAACTCGATGCTAGATCCGCTGGGCTTGGAGACTATAGCTGTTGACGAGCAAGGCCGCCGCTTGAAGATGGAGGGAGACCTTAGGAGGGCGCTGTTCCTCGTCGTCCTCAAGGAGCCGCCGACGATCGAGGAGGCGAAGACCTCCGGGTGGAGGATCGACGATTTGGCCGTGCTGGCGGCTTCACTGCTTTACCTCCTCGCAAGAGGCGGCTCCGCTCCCCGCAGCGAGCTGGTGGGTGTGCTGAAGGCGAAGTTCAGGGGGCCGCGCCTCAGCTACGCGCTCGAGAGGTTGACCCGCCTCGGCTACCTCGAGGAGGAAGGCGAGCAGGTGAAGGTGGGCTGGAGGTCGAGGGTCGAGATCGACTTGGACAAGCTCGTCGGGATTAGCGGCTTGGGAGCGGCTCCCAGCGGTGGGCCAAGCTAACCGGAGGCCGCCGGCTGAGCGAGCTTAGCCTTCAGCTTCTCCCTCCTCTCCAGCCACAGCAGCTTGAAGAGAGCCTCTTTCCCGCCCGAGTGCTTCGCGAGTATGCCGGCCGCCTCTTTGAAGCTGAAGCCCGCGGCTCTGGCGAGCACAGCCAGGTCGCGGTACCTTTCGAAGAGCTGGGCGCTCTGCTTCAGCCTCCTGCAACCTTTACCGGTTTTCTCGCACCTCTCGGCCAGGGTGACCATCTCTTCCTCCGGTACGGTGTCGAAAGCCAGCTTGTCGGAACCGCAGCTCGGGCACGAGAGCCCAGGCTCCAGTTCGGCGACCGGTAGCTCGAACACGGTTCCGCACTCTGTGCAGAGGAAGGATGCAGCCGCTTGGAGCACCCTCACCTTGAAGAGCGCGTAGGACAGCATTTCCCTTTTCTCCGGTAAAGCCGGCTCCAACCCTTCCCTGAGGCTCCGCTCAGATTCGAGCGTGAGCGGCGTCGGCCCCTTGACCCCGACCACCCCAATCTCGCCCTCCCTGATCTTGGAGAAAACTTCGAGCGCTCTACCCGCGTCCATGTCCTTGAGCAGCACCTCCTTAACCGCCTCCTCGTAGGCCGGTGTCCCCTTGAGCGCGGCTGCCAGCCTGTCGAGATCGCCCTTCGTGAGCCGGGCGCCGGGAGACACGATACCCATCCTCCTAGCAACTTGCTGCAGCCTCCAGCGGAAGCCCCTGCTCTCCTCAACAGCCGATCTCAGGTACTTCAGGAAGGTTTCGCTGTCTGTTTCCCTTAAAACGGCTTCGACCTCCTCCGCCGTCACCCCCTCGCACCTCAACACGACGCGGTAGGGTTTCTCGGAGGAAAACGCGGGAAGGCCGAGCCTCCGGGCCAACCTGTGGGCGAGGTACCTGCCCAAAGCCCTGTTCACGCGGTTGCCGAAGTGCGCGTGGACGACGACAACCCCGCTTCCCGCCTCCTCGACCACAACCAGCCTGTCGCTCGGCACAGGCTCCCCGCGCTCAGCCATCTCGTAGACCGGCTCGAGGGCCTTCTCGAAGAGCCTCGGGCTCACCCTGTACTCCCCTGCGAGCCGCTCCGCCAGCTCGCGCAGCGGAACGCCCCTCGATGCCGCTTCGCCCGCCAACCCCCTCAGCCTCCCGACCTCCTGCGCCACCTCGAACGGCACGGGTATCTCCTCGCCCACCCAGCTCGGCACAGCGCTCTCGAAGTCGTCGACCGGCTCCACGTACACCCGGTCCTCGCCGAGCGCGACGACCTCCCAAGGTCTACCCGCCATGATGAAGCGAGCACCCACCTCGCAGTACTCCGCCACGAAGTAGTCGTCCAGCACGCCGATCGGCTCGCCGCTGCCCCTGTCCACGACCGTGTACTGCTCAACCTCGGGTATCGTCGAAAGGGCTCCGAAGTAGTAGTCGAAGCTGCGCTTACCGGAAGGCTTCAAGCGATCGCCAACCAGGCGGAGGAGCCCGATCTCGCGCATGAAATCGACAACCCGGTCGAACTCCTCCCGGGTCAGGTCCCTGTAGGGTTCGGCCCCCGTCACCAGCGCGTAAGCTTCGCCTAGCTCCGGCGACTCCGAGAGGGCGAGGCCGACAAGCTCGTGAGCTAGCACGTCGTACGGCTTCGGGGGGATCTCGGACGGCTCGACCAAACCCCGCTCCAGCCTGCTCTTCAGCGCCACGCTCTCCAGCGCGTCGTCGCTCCCTCCCACGACGATAACCCCTTCGCTCACCCTGTCCAAGCTGTGGCCCGCCCTCCCGACGCGCTGGAGCATCCTTCGCACCTCGCGTGGCGAGTTGTACTGGACCACGAGGTCCACGTGGCCGATGTCGATGCCCAGCTCCATCGAGGAGGTGCAGACGACCCCCTTCACCTCGCCCCTCCTCAGCTTCTCCTCGATGCGGACCCTCTCCGCCCTCGACAAGCTCCCGTGGTGCACGTATATCGGGATCCTCTCGTCCCACAGCTTGAAACGGCTGGCCAGCATCTCCGCCGTCGGCCTCGTGTTCGAAAAGATCAGGGTCGCCCGCTTCGACTCGACAAGCTCCCTGATGAACCGGAGGCGCGCCGCCACCTCCGGCGGGGCGAGCACGCGCTCAGCCAGCTCCTCGTCCCCCGGCGCTGCGTCGGGCCACTCCACAGCCACCTTCACCTGCTTGTGCGCCGGCACGTAAACGACCCTGCAGCTCCCCCCGGCGCCGACGAGAAGGCGGGCTACCTCCTCCGGGTTCCCGACGGTAGCCGAAAGGCCGACGATCTGGACCCTACCGGCCAGCTTCTTCAGCCTCTCCATAAGTAGGCTCAGCTGAACCCCCCTCTTGCTGTCCGCCACCTCGTGAACCTCGTCGACGACCACCCACTTCACGCGCGCAACATGGCCCCTCAGCTTCCTCCCCACGAGGAGGAGCTGCAGCGTCTCAGGCGTCGTGATCAGCACGTCCGGCGGCTCGAGCGCTTGAACCCTCCTTTCCGAGGTCGGCGTGTCCCCGTGCCGGACCGCGACCCTGAAGCCGAGCTTCAGCGCCCACCACTCGATCCTGGAGAGGATGTCCCGGTTCAGGGTCCTGAGCGGCGTCACGTATAGGAGGCGGACGCCGGGCTCCGGCGACTCCAGCATGCGCGAGAAGATGGGGAGGAGAGCGGCCTCCGTCTTGCCGCTGCCGGTGGGGGCGACGATCAGCACGTTCTCCCCCGCGAGCACGTACGGTATCGCCTCCCTCTGGGGAGGGGTCGGCTCCCCGAAACCCCTCTCCCTCCACAACCTCCTGACCGCGGGGTGCAGCAGCTCCAAGACGCTCGACATCCTCCAGCGCGAGAAGGGGGACCAACCCCCTATTTACCTTGCGCGCACCCCTATAGCAGCCAACCCTTCGAAGACGCGGATTCCGCGGAGAGCGCAGCATGAATTTTCGGCGACCTCAATACTTTCACCGTACACCAAAAAAATAAGAGCTTCTTCTGCGCTGTTGGAGCGGTGGGGCTTGTGGGGCGTCTGAGCGGGGCCCGTTTGAGAGTTCTCGTTCTAGCTTTGCTGGCTGTTGCGGTTGGCTCGGCTGTTTACGTTCTCGCTTTGAAGCCTGAGCCGGGCCTCTACCTTGAGCTGAGGCTGCTCCGCGACGGTGTTGACGAGTCCCCCCTCCTGGATCGCGGCGACGTGGTTTGGTGCGTGTTCGCTGAAGCGGTAGCGCCCCCAACCTTCAAGGATGACACAGCGAAGCTGGTTTGGAGCTGCTTCAAGGGGCGGGGAGCAGTCAAAATCCCCTACGAAGCGCTGAAGCCGGTGGCTGAAGACTGGGATAGGGTATCTAGGGATCGAGGGATCGACCCTTCAACCTTCACGTTCGGTTTAATCACCAGAGTCATCGTTGGCAACGCTTCGAACGGAAACGTGCTGTATACAGCCACCGACTCGATACCCCTCAATCCAAGCAACCACCTCCAAGCGAGGGCGTGGAGGGTTGAGCTGAAGCTGAGGAAGGGCAGCTTGCTCATCGAGAGCGAGGCGAGGGAAACGCTCGTAGCACCGAAGCTCGCCCAACCCGCAGCAGCGGAAGCAGAAGGAAGCATCCAGCCCACGCAGACAGGGTACTACAAGTTCGTGCCCATAGTAATCTTTAGGCCGGAGAACCTCACGTCCGTGCTACCCGACTACCTAAAACCTTACAACGGCAAAACTTACATGAAAACCCCGATATTGATTATACACAACCAAGCATCAGCGGCAATAACGAGTGGCGTGTACATAGATAACCTTCGAACCTTAACGGTAAAGCTGAGCGTCGCAATAGGCGATATTATCAGTAAGATCAGGAGCACCCCTCCCATCCTTCCCTCCTTGACGGTGTCTGTAAGTGGAACCGTCTGGAGTAGCCAGGCTAAATTTATCGGTTTAACAGGCACCGTGTGCGCCAATAGTGCTAAGTGGGTCTACGTTTGGGGTAGACCGCGATTGATCGTAGGCCAGATGTACTACTGCGTCGGCTCTAGCTGCCAGTGGGTTTACGACGAGATCGACGCGAGTGTTGACGACGTGATCGTCAGTAACGGCTACATTGATGGGGATGCTCAAAACGGTCTTCCCCATAGCCTCATCATGAACGCCTTCTTGTACGGGACTACAGAGAGGCAGCTAACGAACCTCCCGGGCACCTCGCTGGCTGACGGCAAGCTCGATGTAAACGAGTCCATATACCTTGGGCAAATCTACCAGCTCGCGTACAACAACGTCAACATCGGTATTACCATAGACGTTGGAGCTATAGCTGCTGAAGCTGCATGCTCCCTTCTAACCGTTTATCCTCCTTCAACGCCGGTGTGCCTCGCAGTCCTCTCCGCGATCTCCGTGTCAGTCGACTACCAAGCAGATCTACACGTCGATGCGCGGCTAAAAAACGAAGGTTCGGCTTGCGGCGAGAACAAGTCGGTTTACGTTTACGTTAGGGATAGTATCTACCAGTACAACGTGGGCGGCACTAGCGTAAAGCCGCCGTTTGGGATATACTTCAGGTTCCAGACCGTTTCACCGTAACAGTTCGTAGACAAATATTTTTCTTTTTTATTTTTCTGGTTAATCGTGTGTGCAGTTCCCTTATTCGCCAGAAAGCTTGATTCTTGAGCGGCTAGGTCTCTTTCCTTCTTCTCATCCAGCTTTTGTAGCGAACCTCAAGGCGCTCTTTGACGCCTGTCGCTCAGGAGCGCAGCAGCCCAAATCGCTCGGACCTCTTAGCATCTCAGCGCGTGAGCTAGAGAACGGTAACTCAGACATGCCAGCCATCTTAAGCGCTTACGCGTCTAGGCATAGCATACCACTTAAGTATATAAGTTGGCTTGTGCGCGCTTCCTTGTGCCGTTGGCTCTCAAGGCTTTCGAGGTTGCGGAGGCGCAGAGCTTCGAGGAGGTTGCTGCGAAGCTGAAGGGGTACGGGGTGCTGGAGCGGGAGGAGGTGGATGGAAGGGAGGTGGAGGTGGGCTTTAGGGTCGCGCGGCTGGAGCTGGTTGAGGGTGAGCTGAGGGGGGTGTTCGAGGAGAGCTTCGTCGCGTCCGTCAGGTACAGGGACGAGCTGCTGAGGGTGCCGGTCTCCGTCTCGACCGAGTTCAGGTTCGCCGAGGTGGCCGGCAGCCTTTACCTGATCGTCGCCGCGAAGAAGGCTAGGGCGAACAGGGTCGCGGCCCGGCTCTCCGCCGCGCTCGCTGCTGGCAGGAAGAGGGGGGTGATCGTGGAGGCGAGGATCCCCGAGGAGGAGTTCAGGAGACTGTACGAGGGCAGGCCAGAGGCCGTGAAGGTCGTCGTCTTCACCGACGTGAGGCTGCCGGACGTGGGGAAGCTCACGCTCTACGGGAGCCAGCTGGCGAGCTCGGGCTTGTACAACGAGTACCTCAAGCTCGGAAGCGTGTGGTACGCGGTGTTTGAAGCCGAGGAGGGGTTCGTCGTGGGGGTTACGCGCAACTGCATCGTCACCTTCTTCTCGAAGGTGGAGCCCGAGGACGCGTTCAAGTTCGTGAAGGAGAGGCTCCTCCCCCTAGCGGCCAAGGGTCAGGCCGCGGAGGGCGGCGCTTGAAGGTTTTTAAGGGGTAGGTTTGCGGGGCTCCATGGGCGGTCTCTTCGTAAAGATTGTGGCGTCGCTGGGCCCCAGCAGCACCGACGAGGAGCTCGTGCTCCGCATGGCGGAAGCGGGGGCCGACGGGTTCAGGACGAACTTCGCCCACGGGGACCCCGAGGTCTGGGCGCGCAGGATTAGGGCTGTGAGGGCGGCTGAGGAGAAGCTCGGTAGACCTCTGGCGATGATCGGCGACCTGAAGGGGCCGTCGGTGCGGGTCGGCCCGATGCCCGAACCCCTCCAGCTGAGGATGGGCGACAGGGTGCTCGTGGCTCCGGCGCCCGGCGGCCAGCCCGCCACGGTGCCCGTGCCCTACCCCAGCCTCTTCGAGGCTGCGGAGCCCGGGGACGAGATCCTGATCGACGACGGGCGGGTCCGGCTGCTGGTGGCGGACAGGAGGGGCAAGGCGCTGGAGTGCGTCTCGCAGGTTGACGGCAGCGTTGAAGCTGGGAAGAACGTGGCTATCAGGGGGAAGGACCTGGACGCGCCGCTTATCGACGAGAGGGACGATATGGCGCTGAAGTTCGCGGCGAGCGAGGGCTTCGATTTCGTCGGCTTGAGCTACGTTAGGGACGCGGGCGACGTCGAGGAGGTGAAGGAGAGGTTGAAGCGGCTCGGCTCCGACGCGTGGGTTATAGCGAAGGTGGAGACGCTCAGCGCCCTCCGCAACCTCGACTCGATCGTGGAGGCGAGCGATGCTGTGCTGGTGGCGCGGGGCGACCTGGGCATCAGGCTGAGCCTCGAGGAGGTGCCCTACTACCAGAAGATAATCGTCGAGAAGTGCTTGGAGGCGGGGAAGCCGGTGATCGTGGCGACCCAGTTCCTCGCCTCGATGGTGGAAAGCACTACGCCCACGAGGGCGGAGGTTGTGGACGTGAACTTAGCCGTGTCACAAGGTGTCGACGCCATAATGCTTACCAACGAAACATCGGTGGGCAAGAACCCTCTCGAAGCGGTAAAGTGGTTGAAAAGGATAATCGACTACACAGAGGAAAAGATGCTCGCGAACGGGTTGGAGCGCGCGATGGCAAAAGCTAGGAGCGCAGCGCGCGACGCGGACTCCTGCTTCGCCAGAGGAATTCTCGAGCTGGCGGAGAGCATGGGAGCCAAACTGGTGCTCTACAGCGCGAGAGGCAGGATGGCGGCTAAGGTCGCTGCCCTTAGACCCTCGGAGGCGGTTTTCGTCGGAACCCCGAACCGGCGGGTAGCTCGGAAGCTCGCGCTGCTGTGGGGCCTTCACCCCTTCAAGGTGGAAGCGGAAGACTACGATGCGGGGCTTAAAGAGGCTTTAGAGCGGTGCGTGGAGAAGGGTTGGGTGCGCGAGGGGGATACAGTCGTCCTCGGTTACGGCTTGCGACCGCCGGAGCAGAAGATCGTCATTAAGAAGATCGCAACCACGTAGTTCTAACAATTTCCTCAAAAAATAGTATTTCTCACAGCGGAATGTACATTCCTACATTTCAGCTCCGCTCTTCCGGGGCTTTCCTTAAACCCCCCTGTTTCACACCTTAACACGGCGATGGGTACGACCGTGATACTCATGGAATACGGGGAGGAGGAGCTGAAGAGGGCGGTTGAGGAAGCGGAGCGCATGGCGGATGGTCGCTCGAGGCGCAGGGCGAAACTTGTGATGGGGATCTTGCTCGCAGTCGCCGCGGTGCTTGTGGCGGCAGCTTTCGTTTTAGCCTCTCCGCTGTATGCAACGGCTACAGTCAAATACACGTCTACTCCCGAAGGCACGATTGCAGTAATCCAGATAGTGATAAACGGGATTCCAAACGCGACGTACGGTGTGGAGGTCAGAGGCCCCGCGAACGAGACGATAGCTGTCAAAGAAGTGAATGCGAACGCGAGCGGTATAGCTGAGCTCGAGCTGGAGCTGCCCGAAATTTACCCTGCTGGCAACTACACGGTTTACGTCTCGGGTGGCGGCGAGACGTTCAACACAACTTTCACCGTAATGTGGAAGACTACCATACCTGGTGCTAAAATCGCCGCTGCAAATCTAATCCAAGTAGCCGGTAAGCTCGGCGCTATGGTCCATTGCCGCAACGAGGTGCTGCAGGCGGCTAACGTCACGCGGACCGAGCTGAACGCAACGTTCCAAGCCGTGCTGGACCTGACGAAAGCCGGCGACAGGTACCTCGCCCTCGCGAACTCCTCGCTCGCCGCTGGCAACTACACCGCCGCGATGCGGTACGCTCAGCTCGCGATCCAGAGCTACGGGAGAGCTCTCGAGCTGCAGGAGGACATAAAAGAGCAGTTAGGAGTTTCCTTCGCCGCCTGTAAGGCTGTGATTGCACCGCCGAAGAAGGAGGTTCCAGCTCCAGCTAGGAACGTTACGTGCAAGTGGACGCCTGAATTCTACCCGTTGATGACTGCCTTCAACGTAACTGAACGTAGGATAGAGGAGTTGAGAGCGCTCCTAGCGAAGCTGGAAGAGCGCGACTACAACGTGACAGGGCTTGCGATGATGCTCGACGAAGCTAAGAAGCTAGTCGAGGAAGGCCGCAAGCTGGCTCAAAACTGCAGCATAAGCGAAGCCGCCCACAAGCTAGCTGATGCGAAGAAATACATCGGAGCAGTGGACGCGGCGATTGCCAAGCTCGGAGGGATGAGGTTCGTCAAAGAAGTTAGGAAGGTCGAGATAGAAATCAATGAGACCGAGGTGAAAGAAGCTCTAAAGAAAGGTAAATTATCTGAAAAGCTCTATGAGAAAATCAACGAAACTTTAAGAAAAATGATTATAGCAGAAAATATGAGCGATAAAGATTTGAGGAACATTGAGAAGAGGATAGAAAATATTGAAAAATTAGTAGGAAAGTTAGGGAAAGAAAAGCAAATTCCAAAAACTATTGAAGAAATTAACAAGAAAGTTGAAGAATTAAGAAAGAATATTGAAAAAGAAGCAGCAAGGAGGGCTCAAGAAGCTAAAGGCAAAGGGAATAGCCAAAAAGGTAAACCATAATAAATTATCCTTTTTTATTTATCTGATTGTTTTGTTTTAACTTCTTAAAACTAGTGCGCCTGCGTGATCGTTTGAGAAATGTTGCTCTGCTCTCTTTAACTGGAACGAAAAGTATAAATGACCGAGCCTGGCCGGCGCGTGCTAGGTGATTGCTTGAGCGTAGTAGCTGTCGCAGAGACTCCTCTCTTTGAAGCGTTGAGGTTGATCGGGGTCAACGTTGTGAAGCCTCCGAGTGAGACTGGGAATCTGCTCGAGCTGCTTGCCAAATGTAAGGTGCTCGTTGTGGAAGGCTCGGTGTACCGGAAGTTGCGGGGAGAGTTGGAGCAAATGCTGGAGAAGCTGGCCGAGCCGCCCCTGCTGGTGGTGGCTCCATCGAAAGTTGGTGAAGAAACTGAAAGATTCGAGGAAATCTCTAGAAGGGTTTACGCGGCATTGGGGGTGACTGGTAGATGAACGTTGAAGCCGCTGCGGAAGAGGTATCGGTTCCTGTCGAGCTCGACGTCGTCTTCGAAGAGCTGCGCAAAGCTGAGGAGAAGGTGGCACAAGCGAAGAGGGAAGCTGAAAAGATTCTGCAGAGAGCTAAAGAGGAGGCAGAGAGGATCCTTCAAGAGAGCGTGAGAGAAGCCGAGCAGGAGCCGGACAGCTTTGATGTTGGAGCGGAGCTGGTGGATCTCGAGAGCGGGATAGCCAGTAGGCTCGAGCGTGTTAAGCGGGTTCTCGAGGAGCGTGGAGACGAGCTTAGGGAGATGGTCTTGATAGCTTTGCTCGAGTGGTGGTGAAGGTGAGCGGGGAAAAAGGGTTTCTGAGTGCTGTGATTGAAGAATTGAAAGCGGCTGCCGATGAAGAAGCGAAGCGGATCATCGCTGCAGCCGAAGAGGAGGCGAGGCGGATTGTCGAGGAAGCCAAAGCTAAAGCCGAAGCTCTGAGGGAGGAGAGGAGGAAGCGTAGGGAAGAGGAGCTCAAGCAAAGGATGGTGAAGGAGATCGCGCTTAAGCGCTTCGAGCTAAAGAAGCGGTTCTGGAACGAGCTTTACACGCTCGCCGAGAAAGCACTCGATAAAGCTCTCGAAGAGGCTTTCGCGCTTCTCAAAAGCAACCAGGAGTACCGCCTCATGTATCTGCAACGCGGGTTGGAAAAGGGGGTGACGTCCATGGCTTCTGCGAACCTTATCGTGCACCCTTGCACTGAAGACCAAAAGCTCGTGGAAATGCTGATCTCAGAAAACTGGGAAAGGCTGAGGAAAATCAGGCCCGACCTACAGCTTTCGATAGGGAGCCCGCTGGGGTGCCGGTACGGCTTCATCCTGATCTCTGAGGACGGGCGGGAGTTATTCAACGCAGCGATCGAAGCCAGGAAAGGGGAGTTAGAGCAAAGGCTGCTCCCAGAAGTTTTGAAGCTGGTTTGGGGTGAAGCTAGGTGAGCTTGGAGCGAAAAGGGGTTGTGATCAAGGTCTCAGGACCGATAGTCGTGGCGAAAGGCGTTGAAGACGTGGAACTGGGGGAAGTGGTGTACGTGGGGAATGACCAGCTGCTGGGTGAGGTTGTGCGCGTATCAACTGGCGGTTTCACAGTTCAAGTGTACGAGGACACAGGCGGTTTACGCCCTGGAGAGCCGGTAGCAGCAACGGGGAGGCTGCTTACTGCCGAGCTCGGACCAGGGCTGCTCACCACCGTGTTCGATGGCACCCAGCGCCCGTTAATCGAAGTGGCCGAGGTCAGCGGACCCTTCGTGAAGCGCGGAGTGCGCGTGAACGCTCTCTCGCGTAAAGCGAAATGGCACTTCAAACCGCTTGTGCGCGAGGGGGCGAAGCTGTCGCCGGGGGACCTCTTCGGGGTTGTCCAAGAAACCCCTCTTGTCGAGCACAAGCTGGCGACCCCCTTCTACCTGGCCGGGCGCGTGAGGGAGGTCGCGCCAGAGGGTGATTACACTGTGGAAGACCCCGTGATTCTTCTAGAGAGCGAGGGCCGACAAGTCGAGCTCACGCTAAAGCAGGAGTGGCCGGTGAGGCAGCCGCGCCCCTACGCTGAAGCTCTACCTACCGCCGAGCCGCTGATCACCGGGCAGAGGGTCATCGACTCGCTCTTTCCGGTCGCCAAGGGCGGAGCCGTGGCGATCCCGGGCGGCTTCGGTACCGGCAAGACGGCAACCCTCCACAAGATCGCTATGCACAGCGATTCGAAGATCGTCGTCTACATAGGGTGCGGCGAGCGGGGGAACGAGATCGCCGAGATGATCGAAGAGTTCAGCAAGCTGACGGACCCGGCGACCGGCAGGCCCATACTCGAGCGGAGCGTGATCATCGCGAACACCTCCAACATGCCGGTTTCCGCTAGGGAAGCGTCGATCTACATGGGGGTTACGATCGCCGAGTACTACAGGGACCAGGGTTACGACGTGACGCTGATAGCGGACTCCACGAGCAGGTGGGCGGAAGCAATACGGGAGTCGGCGAGCAGGCTGGGCGAGATCCCCGTCGAGGAGGGCTACCCGGCGTACCTGGCCGACAGCATCGCCCGGTTCTACGAGAGGGCGGGGAGAGTTAAGGCTCTCGGAGTCCCCGAGCGCGTGGGTTCAGTGACGATACTGGGCGCGGTGTCGCCGCCGGGCGGCGACTTCAGCGAGCCCGTCACCGTGTACACGTTGAGGTTCGTCGGGGGCATGTGGGCTCTGGACACGGAGCTCGCCTACAGGAGGCACTTCCCCTCCATAAACTGGCTCAGGAGCTTCAGCCAGTACGCGGATACGCTGGAAGGCTGGTGGTCGAAGAACGTTTCACCCGACTTCCCCCAGTACAGGAGGAGGGCGCTCCGCCTGCTCGCGCTGGCCAGCGAGGTGGAGAGCATAGCGTCGGTCGTGGGCGAGAGCGCGCTCCCAGACGAGCAGAGGCTCGTGCTGCTCGCTTCCGAGATCCTGAAGGAGGGCTTCCTCAGGCAGACGGCGATGAGGGGGGAGGATGTCTTCTGCAAGCCGGAGAAGCAGTACTGGATGCTGAAGATGATGATCGACTTCTTCGAGAAGGCTTACGAGCTGGTGAAGGGGAGGGTGCCGGTCGAAGAGATCGCGCGCATCCCCGAGATCTACGAGATGCAGAGGGTAAAAGAGGATGAGCGCGGCCTCGAGGCTGTTAAAGAGCTCTACAGCAGGGTTATGGGGAGGCTCGAGGGTCTCGCTGGCAAATACGGTCTGTCCGCCGGTGGGAAGGCATGAGCGATAAGCTCCTGGAAAAGGTCGTGGAGCTTTACTCGGGGAAAGTTTACAGAAGGGCTAGGGAGCTGAAGGGAAGCCTGCTCGTCATGGAAGGTCCATTCAGCGCCGCGTACGGCGAGGTTGTAAGGATACTCGACGAGGATGGCCGCGAGCGCGTAGGGAGAGTCCTCGAGACGGGGGCAGGTTACGCTCTCATCGAGGTGCTCGGGGAGATTGAAGGGTTGAGCACCGACGTTGCGGTCAAGTTCACCGGCTCCACCTTCAAGGTGAGGGTCTCGGAAGACGTGCTGGGCAGGATGTTCAACGGAAGGTTCGAGCCGATCGACGGCATGCCGCCGGTCGTGCGGGGCGAGCTGCGCGATATCGAAGGAGCCCCCATCAACCCGGTGGCCAGGGAGTACCCGCGCGATTTCGTGCAGACGGGTGTGTCGGCGATCGACGGCATGCTCAGCTTGGTGAGAGGGCAGAAGCTCCCGATATTCAGCGTATCGGGCCTCCCTCACGACCAGCTGGCAGCCCAGGTCGCGAGGCAGGCGACGGTGAGGGGCGAGGGGGAAAGCTTCGCGGTGGTCTTCGCAGGTGTAGGGTTGAGGAGGGACAGAGCTGAGTTCTTTGTCGAGCAGTTTAGGGAGCTTGGCGTTCTGGACAAGATGGTCGTCGTCCTCAATCTAGCCGAGGACCCCGTTGTCGAGCGGTTAACTGCGCCTCGCATCGCGCTCACCGTAGCCGAGTACCTGGCTTTCGACCTCGGCATGCACGTCCTCGTCATACTGACCGATATGACCAACTACTGCGAAGCACTCCGCGAGATCAGCGCCGCGCGCGGCGAGGTTCCCGGCAGGCTCGGTTACCCCGGCTACATGTACAGCGACCTCGCCACACTCTACGAGAGGGCGGGGATGATCAAGGGCATGGAAGGGAGCTTAACACTGCTCCCGATACTCACGATGCCGGGCGGCGACCTCAGACACCCGATACCCGACCTCACAGGCTACATAACCGAGGGGCAGGTGATCCTCTCCCAGGAGCTTAACGCGCGCGGCATCTACCCCCCTGTCAACGTGCTGCCCAGCCTCAGCAGGCTGATGAAGTCTGGTATAGGCCCCGGTAGGACGCGCGAGGACCACCCGTACGTCGCCGACCAGCTCTACGACGCGTACTCGAGGGGCGTCAGAGCGAGGGACCTAGCTAGGATCGTCGGCGAAATGAACCTGAGCGAGAGGATGAGGCTGTACCTGAAGTTCGCCGACGCTTTCGAGAGCGAGTTCCTCAGCCAAGGCTTCTACGAGAACAGGAGCGTGGAGGAGACGCTCGACAGGGCTTGGAAGGTCCTCTCCCTCCTGCCGGAGGAAGAGCTGGTGAGGATCCCGCAGCGCATCGTCGAGAAGTACCACCCCAAGTACCGGTGAGAGCTTGGCCTCGTGGCTCGCCTTTCTACCCCCTTCCAGGGGGACTCTGCAGCTGCTGCTCAACAGGCTCGAGCTGGCGAGGCGCGGGTTAACGGTCCTGCAGATGAGGCGCGAGATGCTGGCTAGGGAGCTCGTGCGGCTGTTGGCTGAGCTGAAGAAGAGGCGGGAAGCCGAGGATGCTTTCGCGAGAGCTCTGCAGCGAGCTGCAGTGCTGAGGTTTTCGCGGGGGGAGTTCGAGTTCCGCTCGATGGCTTCGCTCGCGAAGCCGCCGCGTGTGGAAATCGTAACCGTGAGCTACCAGGGTGTTCCGGTGAGACAAGCTAGGGTTGTTGAGGGCCCCGACCTAACCGGTATGCACGATCCGGAGTTCAGGGAGGTGGCGGAGGAGCTGTGGAAGGCTCTGGCGAGCATGATCGAGGTGGCGAACATGGAGGAGGCGGCGGCCGAGGTCGGGAAGCAGCTGGTGAGGATCAACCAGGTGGCGAACAGCTTGGAGAAGAGCGTTATACCCAGCCTGGAGGACGCTGTGAAGAGGGTGGAGGAGTGGGTCGCGAGCAGGGAGCTGGAGGACTTCGTCCGGGTCATGAGGTTGAGAGGTGGTTAGGTGGAGCTCTACGCCGTCGTGCGGGCACACGGGCTCAAGTCCCGGCTGCTGAAGCGGAATGACTACGAGGCGATCGCGAGCGGAGAGAAAGGGCTGTACGAGCACCCGGATTACAGCGCGGTTTCCGATAGGGATACGCTCGAGGAGAAGGTGGAGAAGGTCTACAGGGTGTACGTGAGGAGGGTTTCTTTGCTAGCTAGCTCAACCCCCGAGCTTTCGCCTTTTCTCAACGCGCTTTTGGACAGGCTGGAGTTCGAGAACTCGAAAATCCAGCTGAGGAGGCTAGCCGGCAGCGAAGCGTACGCGCTCTTCTACCCTTACGGGCGCCACATCGGGCCTTCAAGGCTGTCAACCATACGGAGCGGGAGGGAAGTGTGGAAGGCGCTTTCCGAAGCCGGCCTAGTGGAGGAAGTCCCCCAGCTTGAGGAGGGGACTTTGGCCGATCAGGAGTTCGCGCTCGATCTTGCTTACTATAGGCACTTGCTGCGCGGGATCGAGGCATCCAAGATCTCGAGAAGCTGCAAGGGCAGGCTGGAGCGGGCAGCCCTCCAGGAGTGCGCGCTTGCGCTATCGTACTGGTCCTCGATCCTCGGTTTCGATAAGGTGCTCGATGCTGCTAGGAGAACGGGTATGGGCGGAGCCGGCGAGCTGCTTCGGGAACTCGCTGTGAAAAAGTGGAGCACGGTGGAGGCTGAAAGGCGTCTAGCGTTTACGATCGCGAAAACGCTGGAAAAGGAGTACCCCCTGGAGGCGCCGTTCCTCTACGCCTTCGAGATATATTCGAGGCTGGAGGCGAAGAATCTGGAAAGGATACTCACAGGCCTTCACCTGGGTTCAAGCCGAGAAGAGGTACTGAAGTACTGCGTGATCGTCCATTAACTTTCAGAGCCTAGTGATTATCAGTATTGCTACCAGTAGCCCGTAGATAGCTATTCCCTCCGCCAGACCGCCCAGGATGAGCATCCAGGTGGCGAGCTCCGGCTTTTCGGCGGCTGCCGCGAAGCCCGCCGAAGCGACGCTTCTCAGAGCCCACCCGGCCGCGAAAGTCGAGCCCACCACCGACAAGCTCGCCGCGAACAGCGCGAGAGCCGCGTTGAAATCGATCGCTGGATCGGCGGCGTGAGGCTTCGAGACGGTTTCGATCGTGGCAGCGGCTAGAGCCGAAGCGGAAAGAGCCACTGTAGCTAGGTACGTGAGCGCCAGGATTCTAGCCCCCTTGCGCATGAAGGAGGGGGTTCCGCGTCCTCCCTAAAAGCTTTCCTGGAGCGGACAGTGGCTGGAACTCCAGCCCCTCCCCCCTGAAGAACTTCGTGGAGAACTCGTAGTAGACGAGCCTCATGGCCTGTATCCCCACGGCCAACCCCTCGATAACCAGAGCAAGGAAGTTCGCCAAGGCTAGGCTCGCTAGAGCGCCCACGAAGGGGGCCATCGCCTCGGCCATCACCCCGAAAACCTCGTGCGCGATGGCGAAAGCCGCCAGCCTAATGTACGAAAGCGAGTTGGCGGGGAAAGCGACGAGCATCTCTATGAGCTCGCCCAGCGCGCGAGCACCCAGCTGGAGACCACCCTTTCGGGCCTCGTAGAAGCCGTAGGCGAGCACCAGGAGAGCGGACGAGGCGAGCAGCGAGACCCACGGCGCCAGCTCTGGGCTTTCGAGAACCGCGAAGTTCATGCCTGAGCCCGCCAACCTGTAAGCGATAACCGCGCCGGAAGCATAAAATACGAGCCCCGCCACGCCGGTGCCGCCGAGCAGCGCCTCGAGACGCTCACCACGTCTCAGCATGTTGACCACGTTGAGCAGCATGGCTATACACAGCTGCGCGAACCCGAACCAGAGGGCGATGGCGATAATCGAGAATATGTCGCGGATGGGGGAGATTACGGGTTCGGTCAGCGGCTTGAGGAAGACCGTGAAGCCGTACAGTACGCCGAAAACCACGCTGGAGGCTCCCGCGAGCAGCGCGAGCGCACCCACGCTGGCAGCCCCCTCTTCGCTGATCCCAAGCAGCCTGTACCTCGTCTTTAACAGCCAAGCACCGAAGAGCGCCACGAGCGCGCCCTGGCCCACGTCGCCGAACATCATGCCGAACATCGCGGCGAACAGAATCGTGAAAATCAGGGTAGGGTCGACCTCCCAGTAAGCCGGTGTTCCGCGCATCACGGTTACAGCGTAGAGGTACTTCAGGAGGCCGCGGTGCTCGATGTAGGTCGGAGCTTCCGCCCTGCGCGGCACTTCTTCGGCCTCGAAGTACAGCAGGCGGGGCACAGCTCTCTCCAGAGCACCCTTAAGCTCGCCCAAGTACCTAACCGGGACGTAACCTTCCACGACGACAACCCCTTTCCTCCGGAAGAAGCGCAGCTCCTCCACGAACGGTGAAGCCCGGTAAAGGATCTCGACGAGCCAGCTGTGCGCCCTCAACCGCTCCAGCTCTCCAGCCAGCTCCAGCGCGGCAGCGGACACCTTGGATATATCTGGCTCCTCCCCCTCCGCCACGAGGGCCTTCAGCTTCTCGAGCTCGTCCTTCAGCTGCTCCAGCCCCTCGCCCACACGCTTAGCGCTCTGAGCGATCTCCTTGATGTAGGGACCCCAATCGCCCTCGGGAGGCTGCGTAGGCTCGACATCCTCCAGCTTCTCCAACCGCTCGAAAGCCTGCAGGATACTCCCTCCCGCCCACGAGGCCGCGTCGGCGGGGACAGCTTTCGAGAAAGCTTCCAGAACCAAGCAGGCTGCTATGGAGCGCTTGACCAGGAACTTACGCCGTTCGACGACCCGCTCGAGCTCAGCCGCGCTCCGGTAAGGACCGAGAACCTCGGCTCCCAGCAGCGCTGCAAGCTCTCCAGCCAACGCTTCGGAGACCTCGGCTGGCGCTTCGACGGCTAGAGCGAGGGCGCCAGCGGCCTCCTCTTTAACGACAAGAGAGCCTCCATAGCCCGTTAGCGCTTTAAGCAAACCCTTCGCGGCCTGCGGGTTTAGCAGCGCCTCGCGCTTGGCGCAAGCCACGAGCAAGCTGCGCTCCTCACCCGAGCTGGTGCCGAGCTTGCTCGCGAGCCTTTCAGCTGCCGTAAGCCTCGCGTACCGATCGAGGAGGCTCGCGAGCCTTTCGAGCCCACTCTGCTGGCACAATCCGGCTAAAACCTCTCGAGCTGAAGCGGGGTCCACGGCTTCGCCCGAATCGAGCGCGCGGAGAACCTTCGAGATCTCCTCCGGCAGCCAGGGAGGGCGCTCCCCTCCAGCAACCCTCGAGGCGAGAGCGACCGCCGCAGCTTCGAGCAGCAAAAGGCGCAGCTCTTCAGCGTACTCGTCGAGCCTCTGCACCCCCCTGTAGGCCTCTGCCACAGCCTCAAGCCACTCAGCCCTCCTGACATCGAGCAAACCCCTGAGGTAGGCGGCGATCTCCGCCAGCATCTCCACCATCCTCTTCCTGAGGCTCAGCTGCTCGAGCGCCACCCTCTTCACAGCGGCCTCGTAGCCCTCGTAGAACCACGGCGGGATTGTCAGCTTGACGCCGTACTTCCTTTTCAGCGCTTCAACCTCGCCAGCCCTTTCGGCGCTGTAGACCGCAACCACCGCGTACTCGCCTCCGGGTAGGCGCTGCCTGCTCACGGTAGCGCCGAGCGCCGCTAGCTCCGCTGCCGCATCCCCCACGTCCTCCTCCTTCACGACCAGGAGGTCTACCACCGTGAAGAAACGCGGTTTACCCAAGCTCTCGAACGGGACCTTCAAGCGGTTCAGCGCGTCGGCTAGCGCTTTAAGCTTCTCAAGTCCAGCGTACTCGGCGTATAGCTCTTCGAACTTGAGCAGCAGCTCGCTACCGGGCCTTAGAGAGCTTCGAACTACTCTCAACGCCTCCTCGACGTCCAAGCTCTCCGGCTCCAGCCTCCCTTCGGCAGCCGCCGCGAGGAGAGGCGGGAGAGGCTCGAACCCCTCGAGACTGCGCTTCAGGTGAACCTTCCCCACTTCGGCTAAAGCGGCGAGAAGCTTAGACTCGTAATCGGACGGCGCAGCCACCCTGAACCTCGCGAGCTTCTCCGGGGCAAACACTGCACACCAGAGCTACCGCGCATGCGTATAAGCTTTTACCCCCGCCCTAGGGATTGAGCCCAGCTGGGCAATCTGGAGAACACGTCCTTGATGAGGTGAGCCGCGAGCTTCGGCTGCCGATCCCTGGTGAAAACACCCTTCCTGTTCAAGACCGTCCTTCCCGGGCTCTGCGGGGTTCTGAAGTCGGCGAAGTTCCACACGTGCACCCCCACGACCCACTCGAGCCCGCGGACCCCTTCGATGTAGGATTTGAGGAGCTCAGCCTGGTACTCCTCGCTCCACATGACCGGCGGGTCCCAGTGGACGCCCGCGACCGCGTCAGCCCCGAACTCCGCCAGCAGCACGGGCTTATCGGGGTGCATCTCGTGGACCCGCTTCAGCTCCTCCAGCATCCTCCGGACGCCCTCCTCGATCGAACCCCACTCGCTGTACCAGCCGAAGTACACGTTCAGAGATATTACGTCCACGAACCCTAGAGCCCTGTCCCTCGAGTGCCTATGCGAAGCGAACGTCACCGGCCTCGTCGGATCTAGGCTTCTGACATACTCCGCCAGCTGCTTCACGAACTCCGCCGCCTCCTCCCAGTCCGTTGGAGGCTCGTTCGCGACGCTGTACATGACGACGGAGGGCCTGTTCCTGTGCTGCTCGATCATCTCCCTCAAAACCGCTTTCGCCTTCTCCAGGATCCGCGGATCCTTGAACCACTCCCTAGCCTTAGCTTGGTCGCTGAAGAGGCCCGTGAAGCCGGACAGGCAGACGGTGGACTCGAGGATCACCAGGAACCCCATCTCGTCCGCCAGGTCCAGGTGCTCGTCGCTGTAAGGGTAGTGCGAGGTCCTGAAGGAGTTCGCCCCCAGCTTCTTCAACAAGTAGAAATCCCTAACCAGCGCGGCGCCCGGAATGTGCTTCCCTGTGACCGGGAAGTCCTCGTGCCTCCCGAAGCCCTTGAGGTAGATAGGCTTCCCGTTCAGGTAGATGCGCCCCTTCACTACCTTGAAGCTCCTGAAACCCACCCTCTCCTCCACCATATCGAGGAGCCCGCGCTCCCCCAGCAGCTCGACGCGGAGGGTGTAGAGGTTCGGCTCCTCGGGAGACCAGGGCTTCACGCCGCTGACCCGGCGGTCGACGCAGGCTACGCCGCCGTCGCAGCCCACCTCCTCTGAGAGCAGCTCCGCACCCCGCCCGTCGAGGAGCCTGAACTTGACTCTGAGCCCGCCGCCGTTGGCGACGCGCGCCTCAGCCTTTAACGCGCCCTCGTGGTCGGTTTCGACAGAGAGGGAGTCCACGTAGCTGCGCTCGGTGAACTCGAGGTAAACGGGCCTGTGGATGCCGCCGTACTGGAGGAAGTCGAACGCCGTCCTGTTGAAGGAGAGCCCGGGCGGCAGGCGGTCCAAGGCCACCCTGTTGTCGATCCTGACGACAAGGAGGTTGAAGTCGCCGAACCTGACCGCCCGAGTCGCGTCGAGCCTGAACTGCGTGAAGGAACCCTCGTGCTCGCCGAGCAGCTCCCCGTTAAGCCAAACTTTGGCGTGGTAGCCCGCGCCTTTGAAAACGAGCCACACCAGCTTGCCTTCAAGCTCTTTGCGAACGTAAAAGCTCGTGGAGTACCACGCGACTCCGTCGTAGCCGTCCCAGAGCGGGTTCTGCTCGTTCCACGAGGAAGGCACGTACACCACGTCGCTCGACTCGAACCCCCTGTGCCACCCCTCCCGCTCGCCCTCGCCTCGGGGATCCAGCTTAAACCTCCAGAAGCCGCTTAACTCGATCTTCGGCCTGAAAGGGCTCCTCACGAGGGGCCACGGGTTCTAGCCAGATAATACGCTTTACGCCACGTCAACCATGGATGGCGCTCGCGCCATTGGCGAGCTCCACCACTTCCACCTCCTGCTCCGCGAGCAAGGTAGCTGCGAAGCGGTGCTCGCCCGCGACCCTCCTCGTCTCTGCAAACACCGGCGCGGTCGCCGCTGCCGCTAGGCCGACCGCCACGAGCGCGTAGACCGCTTTGACGGCGAGCCAGCCCTCAAACGCCGCGACCGCTAGGTTGCCTGCACCCGACGCGAGGCTGAGCGCTCCCACCGCTGCTCCTTCGAGACCGTCTAAACGCTCTGCGACAAGAGCGTAGAGGGCTACGTCGTAAAGCGTGAAAGCGGCGACGACCGCGAACCACGCCGCCACCATCGCGTGAGCGGGCATCAGGGGTAGCAGGCTGTAAAGCAGCGCGCTCAGCCAGATGCTCGCCAGCAGCAAGCGGGCTCCGCCGAACCTCTCGACCAGCTTCGAACCTCGGAGCCTGAGCGCAGCCTCGAGCAGCACCGGTAAGCCGCCGCGGAACAAGCCGTAGAGCATGCGCCCCTGCGTTTCGCTCGCCAAGAGGAAGCTCAGGGCCCTGTCCAGGTCAACCCCGTAGACGCTCATACCGACAGTGTGCAGCGCCGAGCCGGCCGCCGCCACCGGGAGTAGGAAACCCAAGGTCCTAAACGGGTGCTTCATCGCTTCGATTGCGTCCAGGTCGTCGCGTCCCCCGCCCCAAGTCCCCAGGGCTGCGGCGGAAGCTACGAGCGCCAGCACCGACGCGGCTGCGCCCAACGGGCCTACCGCGTAGTAGAGGGGCCAAGCGGCCGACGAACCGATCCCCCAGCCGAGGCTCATGCTGAATCCCGCTAGCGCGTACCTTCTCAACGCCTCCTCTCGATCCTCCAGGGTTCCCGCCACTGCCAGGTTGTAGAGAGTAGCTGTCGAGAAGGAGTAGAGAGCCCCGCCCACAAGCACTGTTGGCAGGTCGCGGGGCGGTAGCAGCAGCAAGAGACCCGCTGCAGCCGCTGCCGCTATCGCCGCGACCCGCCTCCTACCGAGGATCTCGCTCAAGCTCGCGACGGCGAAAGCTGGAACGAAAGCTAGGCTCTCCACCGTTGCGAGCAGCACGAGAGCGCCCACCCCGAGCGAGTCGACGCCAACGAGCGGCCTGGTTAGGGCTACGTAAACGGCGTCGGCAGCGCTCACTAGCGCGAGGCTCAGCGCGATACGCTTGAACATAGGGATCACCTCGAGGGAGACGTGTGCTCGAAGGGGAAGGGAAAGCGGAGCAACCTTTTTACACCCCTTTATAAATTTTTCCCTGTTGGGCTCCGATCGAGCCTTTAAAAAGGGTGTTGAATGGGGTTCCCGTGAACGCGAGCACGCTATCTAAGCTCGCTCGAGCCCTAAGCCCTTCGGGCTTCGAGGAGCGAGTCAGAATGGTGATCGCCGATGAGCTCGCCAAAATGGGATACGATGCGAAAACCGATGCAGTCGGCAACCTATACGTCACGCTCGGCGGCGGCCGCCCCCTGCTAGTTCTCGCAGCCCACATGGACGAAGTCGGCTTCCTGGTTAGGCACGTGGAGGACAGCGGCTTCCTACGCGTCGTGGCCTTAGGAGGCGTCAACGCTGCAACCGCGCAGGGCCACGAGGTGGTCGTGATGGGAGAGAAGGGGGACGTGCCCGGGATCGTGGGGGCGACGCCTCCCCACCTGAGGGAGGCGCAACCGAGGGAGCTGGCGGTGGAGGACCTCTACGTGGACGTGGGCGCCTCTTCAGCCGAGGAGGTTGCGCGGGCCGGCATCAGTGTAGGCTCGCCCGTCGCCTTTGCGCCGAGCTTCAGCGATTGGGGCGAGTACGTGGCGGGGAAGGCCCTGGACGACAGGGTGGGCTGCTACGCCCTCCTCGAGGCGCTGCGCGGGTGCAGTGGGCCCGAGAGGGGGACTGTCGTCGTGGCATTCACGGTGCAGGAGGAGGTGGGCTTGCGGGGCGCCGCCGCCCTCGCCCACGAGCTGAAGCCGGATTACGCGGTCGCCGTGGAGGGGACGATCGCCAACGACACGCCGGGCACGCCTCCCGACCGGGTCGTCACGAGGGTCGGCAGGGGCCCCGCGATCAGGGTGATGGACCGTACGATCGTCGCGTCGCAGAAGCTGCTGAAGCACGTCAAGGAGCTTGCCGAGAGGTTGGGCGTGCCGCACCAGCTGCAGCTCTCCCCCTACAGCGGAACCGACGCCGGCGGCTTCGCCCAAGTGGGCGCGGCGGCCACAGCGGTTTCGGTGCCGGTTAGGTACATACACGCGCCCGTCTCGCTGGCGAAGAAGAGCGATATCGACTACGCGATTTCCCTCCTAAAAGCGGTCATAGAGAAACCGTTGCCCTAACCCTGGTTTCTCTCTTGCAGTAGCTTCCCGGCTCTCTTCTTCAGCGCTTGTCTGACGAACTCCTGCAGCTCGGCCATGAACACCTCGTCCTCGGGAAGCTTCTCGAAAAGTTCCTTGTACTCCTCGCACCCTTCGGGTAGCTGGACGTGGAGGATTATGCAGGGTTTGCCTAAGGCTTCGCTCACGAGGTCCAGCTCCTCCCGGTACTTCTCCTCAACCGACTTGAAGCGTTTTTCGATAAGATTCTCCATTTTAGCCATGGCAACCACCGAACTATATGAGACTGAACCGGGTTAATAAGTAGATTGCTGAGAAGGCGAGCCAAGCGACCGTTACGGGGATCCCGACCCTCGTGACCGCCCAGGGGTCGATCTCGTAGCCTTCGCGCCTCAGCGCCCCGATCGTCATGACGATAACGAAGCTGCTGACCGGCAGCCCCACGCCCCCGAGGTTCGCGCCGAGGACGAGCGCGGACCAGAGCGCGCGCTTGTCGGCGAAAGGCAGCGCCTCGATCACTGGGATGAAGGAGAGAGCGACGATGAGGTTGGGGAGGAGCAAGCTGGCGGCTCCGCTGACGAGGAGGACGAGGAGCGTCGCCAGAGCTAGCGAGCCGCCCGCCGCCTCCTGCAGCCACAGGGTCAACCCCTTCAGCGCCTCAACGCGCTCGAGGGCTCCGATGATCACCGTGAAGGCAGCGGTGAAAACCACTGTGTCCCAGTCCAGCCTCTGGAAAACCTCCAGCGTGTCGAAGCCCGCGAGGGCGAGCGAGATCACTGCGGACGCGAGGGCGGCCGCGCTCGCCGGGAAACCCGCGATGCCGGCCGCGATCAGGAGCGAGAGCATCAGCGAGAGGAGGAAAGCTCCCTTGGCGACGTCCACCCTGCTGACCTCGATCTCCTCCAGCTCCGCTTCCCCGCCGCTCGATTGCAGCTTCCCGCGGTAGTAGAGGTAGAGGAGGGCGAGCGTAACGCCGTAGAGCGCGAACTCGCAGGGGAGCAGGTAGGAGGCGAACTCCGCGAAGCTGAACCCCGCTCTGATGCCTATGGCCATGTTGGGCACCGATCCCACCAGCGTCCCCGTCCCGCCCAAGTTCACCATTATGGCGGAGGACACCGCAAATGGCACGGGATCGAGGGCTCCCGCCTTCCCCAAGCTCAGCAGGATCGCCACGATGAGCAGCAGCGCGGCCTCGTCGCTGAGCAGGAGCGACGTGAGGGCGCTCATGAGACCCGCGACAACCAGGAGCAGGACCGGTCTCTTGAGCACCCTGCGCACGACCTTCAGGGCGAGGTACCGAAAGGTGCCGCACCTGTCCACAACCTCCACGACGATCATCACTCCGACGAGCAAGGCGAGCAGCTCAAGGTCAATGAAGGACAGCGCTTCGCTGAAGGAGAGTACGCCGTCGCTCACGCCGAAGGCTACGAGGAGAGCGGCGCCTACCATCGCGGAGAGCGACATGGGAAATGCCTCGGAAACGGCCAGCAGGACGACCAGCAAGTAGCCCAGCAGGTACTTGGTGGGGTCCACGCTCTCACCTGGCCAGCTTCGAGACCGTTTCCTCAACTTTCTCGCGCACGTACGCGTAAATCGTCTTCGCTGCGTCGTAGAGCAGGAGGACCAGCACCAGCAGGGCGCCAACGCCCAGCAAAGCCCTCGCTAGCGGGGCTGCCGGGCCCAGCGGCTCGGTGAGAGGGGCCAGCGCGACGGCTGTGAGTGCGGCGAGCAGCGCGTACGCTAGGTCCCTAGCCACGCGCTTGCCGGGCCCCGCCGCTCTCCCAAACCTCCGCGAGAGCAGGGCGAACAGGGGGTCGATCGCGCGCATCGCGTCATAAATCGCCGTGGCGGCGAAAGCGAAAGCCAGCAGGAACAGGAAAGCCCAGAGGAGCCAGTCGAGGCGCGCCACGGGGTCCGGCAGGCCGGGGATCCTGACGCCAGACATGAAGTGCGGTAGGAAGAGGCTCATGAGGTAGAAGCCGAGCGCCACCACAGCGTACGCTACGGCAGCCGCTGCCCGCTCTCTCACAAGCTTCGCCGCCGGAGCACCCTCGGAAACCGCCATCCTGCCGCTCACCACCTCCGCGTTATAAACTATATTTATTGACACCGGGCTCTCGCATGCCGGATCTCCCGCGCTCCAGGTGCGAACTTAGCGCGCAGCGTGCTGTTAGCTGCATCGCTGCACGGAGCGTTTGACGCGCTCCGGGAATTCACGGTTCCTGTTGCGGCCCCCAGAGGGGGTGGAGGGATAAACTCTCGGAGGTCTCGGAGCTCTCGGGCTTGTCCCGCTGGCTGTATCCTGTCTCGCTGCCTGCGCGGTCCTTGCAAGATGATCAGAGCCGGGAGCAGAGCCTGAGTGCAAGTGCCGAATATTCTCCGAAGCGCCGCGCAGCTTTGTTCCAAAAGTGTAACATTTATGTTGCACACCTGGAACAACTTGGTAGATGCTCGAGAGCCTGCTTCCTGCAGGGGGAGTGGAGAGGGAGTGGGTGCTGAGGGAGCACATGCAACGCTTAGTGCTGTACGCGCTAGCTCAGCTCAACCTCCACGAGAGGTACACGCTGCAAGGGGGTACAGCGCTGCGCCTCGCTTACGGCTCGCCTAGGCTGTCGCTGGATCTCGACTTCACGCTGGAGGGTGCTGCGGCGGAATCGCAGCGTCACGCCAGGATCCTGCGCAACCTCCTCGGGAGGGCTTTAGCTCCGGAGGGTGTTGGTGTTGAGCTAGTGGGCTTTAAGCTCGACGAGGCGGGCGGCTTCCACAGGTACTTTCTTGTCTTCGACACGCGGCGCCTGGTTGGCAGGAAGCTGCGGGTGAAGGTGGAGGTGCTCAGCAGGAGGTACAGTCGAGCCTACTACGAGATGAAAACCGTGGAGGTTAGGTACCCCGTAGCGACCGCGGTTGGAGTGCGGGTGAAAAGGCTAGACTGCATACTGGCAGACAAGGTGTGCTCGCTGGCGGGTGCCTGGCGGAGGGGCTTCGTGCGCTGGCGCGATGTCTTCGACATCCACTGGATCAGGGAGAGAGGGGCGCGGCTACGCCGGGACTACTTGGTCGAGGAGTTCGGCAGCTACGTGGAGCGCCCGGAGGACCTCGTTGGGGTTGCCGCTTTCCTGCGCAGCACTTTAGAGCGGGGCGACCTAGCGGTTGTGGAGAGGGAACTAGCTGTGCTCCTGCACCGCTCGCTGCTTGAACGCAGCCTCGTCGAGATTTACCTCAGGTCGGCGACCGAGGTTCTCGAGGAAGCCATCGAGGTGCTCGGCGGTGAGGCTGGTCGAATGGGTTAAGCTCATCGAGAGCCTGAGGAGCAGCGGCATCAAGGTTGTGCACGTCAGTGCATTGCGCTCCCTAACCGGCTTGAGCGCGGCCTCTCTGAACACAGCCCTGTGGAGGCTGCAGAAAGCGGAGCTTGTTGCCAGAGTTGCTAGGGGCTGGGTTTGCCTGGGCGCGTGCGAGGCCTGGGAGGTCGTCAAGGCGGCCTTCCCCTCAGCCTACATATCCATGGAGTGGGCCCTCCACTACCACGAGGTGCTGGACAGGCCCTCCCACGTCGTCACGGTCGTGTGGCTCGGCAAACCCCGGGTCGTGAGGAGCAAGGCCTTCACCTTCGAGCTCCACAGGATCAGCAGGAGGCTCTACTTCGGCTTCGACCCCGAAAAGGCGATCGCGGAGCCAGAGAAAGCGCTCCTCGACACGATCTACATTAGGGGCAGGGCGCCGCCCGAGCTGAACCTTGACCTTCTAGACCCCAGGAAGCTCGTGAAGTACGCCTCAAAGTACCCAGAAAGAGTGCGCAGAGCACTGCCAAGCCTCATCGCCCGCTGAATGTTGCCGTTGCCGCCGTGTACGCTGTCTTCTACCAGCTCCTCTGAACGCCGAACGGCGCGAGAGTACGGGTAGGTTCAAATAGCGCTCCCAGGCGCATATAAAGGAGAGAGCGTGAGGGGGCGCGCTGAGCGCTCGGCTCACCGAGCTTGCGCGCACCGTGTTTGCTACAGGCTGGTGGCGCTATCCGCTCTATTAGCTGCGCTCGCGCTCCTGCATCCGTACGCGCTTGCGACAAGCCCGCGCGAGGGCCTGCCGGCTCCGAGCTTCGTCGCACCCACGCGCGATAAACCCGACCTCGTGATCGAGAAGATCGACGTGAGGGTTCAGGGAAGGCCTGCCGGCTCCAACCCCAGGGAGGGGGACACCGTGGAGGTCGTCGTCCTCGTGAAGAACTCGGGCTCCGCGAGCGCTCCATCGGGGTGGTTCGTCGACTACTACCTGGACGGCGCGCGGGTGTACAGGGACGGCCCCATAGGCATCGAGCTCGTTCCTGGAGCTTACGCGGTGAGCAGCTGGGTGTGGGTGGTGCCTGAGGGCTCGGCGGGGAACCACACGATAAGGGTTGTCGTTGACCCCACAGGGGCGGTTGACGAGGCTAACGAAGCCAACAACGAGCGAGCGCTGCGGGTGCCGGTCGAAGCTAGGGAGCAGTACCTCAAAGTCTACCTTTACTCCGCGCGGTTGAACGACGTGGCCTTGTACGAAAGAAACTTCGAGCTGAGCGTCAACCCGGGAGCCAGGGTGATCGGGTGGGTCTCGATAACCGTCGAGAACGTCCAGCCGGGCAACAGGACGACCCCTGTGGTATGGGTAGCGAGCTGGGAAAGGGGCTTAGCCGGGGTTGTAGCTGAAAACGCTGGGAAGGGTGTCTCGTACTTCACAGTAGAGATCGACGTGCAGGCCCCCTTGAAGCCCGGAGTGTACTACATCGGTTTCTTCGCCGGGTGGGTTAGCAGCCCCGGGGAGGTTGCGAGCGCCGCGTGGAACCTATCCGTAGACGATTGGAACGCGGTCTTTCAGGAGGGGCGGATCCCCGAGCGCCCGGTTTCCGGAAGGGCCATCAGGCTCGTGGTCCTCGATGCGCCTCCTGCCGGCGACCTTGTGGTCAGGGTAGCCTACGCGCCAGGCCAGGCGATGCCCGAAGGCGGAGGCGCGGTTGACGTTCTCTTGACGCTAAAGGAGCCGGCCGGCGCCGCGAGCGACCGATGGACTAGGCAGGTGGTGAGAAGAGCTAGCGCCCGCTTCTCGGGCGGCGAAGAGCACGTGGAGGTCGCTTTCTACGGCCTGCCGCCCGGCGAGTACGCGTGCAGGGTTTACGTGGCGCGCGGCGACAGCCTCGGCGAGTTCTGGGGCGAAGTCAACGTCACGGCGGAAAGCTTTAAGGTGAACGTCCTCGAGTTCCGCAGGCAGACTCCCTGGATTTCGAGCGTGAAGGTGAACGGGCGAGAGGCTGGCGAAAGGGTTCAGGTCGAAGCCGGAAGGGTAGAGTTCGAGATCAGCGTAACCGGCGGCTCGAGCCAGCGCGCGAGAGTGCAGCTCGGTGTGGCTCTAACCGGGGGAGGGCGGCCCGTGTACGATGCTCAGCGGACGGCCGAAGTCGAACCCAACGGCACGGTCCGCTTCAGCTTCACCACGCAGCTGGGACCCGGCTCCTACGTCCTGCAGCTGTGGCTGAGCCTACCGCTCGACGAGAAGATTTCGATTTACGTCGGGCAGCGCAGGGTTGAAGTCGAGGTTGTCGAGCGCCGCTTCAACCCGCTCGACGTCCTAGCTCCGCTGCTTGTCGCCTTGGCGCTCGCTGCCGCTTACGCCGCCGCGCGCCGCTTCAAGCGGGCTTCCGCGCCCCCGACCCCCCGCTAGCCTCCGGTAGATCTCGCGGACCCTAGCCCTCTCGCGCTCGGCTATGCTCTCCAGCTCGCTGCGGGTGACGTGCCGGTAAACTGGGACCAGCTTGCCCCCCACCCGCTTCACGCCGACCTTCACGTAGGGTTCGCCCCGCCGCTCGGCGCGCACTCTATCCTTTTCTTTGACTTTCCGTTTAGAAAAGATTACTTTCGTACTTAACGACGTCGAATTTATAAGCCCCCCGGTTCGCCCTCTACGCGTGCACCGCGCGTAAAACGCGGTAAGGGAGCAAGCGGCGAGGGGGCCGGGGCCCCGGGCCCCCGAGCCCGAGACCTGCTGGCGAGTTGGCGGGGTCGCGCCTCAGGCGCCGCCCCGCTGCCCGTGCGCGCGCTGGGCGCCCCTAGCGGACTAGATGAAGCTCGGGGGCGGAGACCGAGACCCGGCGCCGGGCCTCGGGCGGTGAAGAGCTCAACGCCCCCGTGGGCCCCGCTGAAACGGTGACGGTGGGGCCAGAGGGGGCAGAAAAGCGCGGGCCTACCCGCGCGGGCGCGCGCGTATAGGGAGCAGTGGTGGACGAGGCATATGATCGGCTTGCTTCTCCAGGATAGCTTCAGCTCGATCTCGCATCCCTCGGGGGTGTAGAAGGCGCAGGAGCCGCCGGGCCCCGCCGCCAGCTCGTACAGCTTCACGGTTCCCACCCTGTGGACTCTGACCTCCCTCGAGAGCAGGTCTCTCCAACCCAGCTTCTCCAGCACCGGGGCGATCTCGTCCTCGAAGGCGAAGGCGCCGCTGTTCAGGGCGCAGCAGCGGCCGCAGGAGACGCAGAGCATCCTGTAAGCGTCCTCGACCTCGCTCGAGGGCACGATCTCGAAGACGTCGTCGCTCACCTCCCAGGGAACCTTGAAGACGGGGGTTAGGCGACCCCTCCTCGGCAGGTAGAACGTGCCGACGAAGAAGCTCTTGTACTTCCTCGCCTTGCAGAGGAGGAAGAGGTTGTAGCTCTCCTCTCCGGTGGGATCCTTGAGGGCGTACTACGGCATGGCGCCGCTCGCTAGCTGAGCCCGAGAAGCAGCACCACCCACCTCCTCGCTCTAACCCTCCCGCCCAGCGCCTCGACGAGCCCCCTCCGCTCCAGCTCGTAGAGGAGACCGCGCCCCAGCGCGCGCTCCGCCTCTTCCCTCTCGGCTTCGGGGCCGAGCTTCCGCAGCGCGTGGGTGAAGCGCTGGTCGACCGCGAGCGGCAGGGCTGGCAGCTCGACGACCTCCCTCATCGCCTCGTGGATGTAGTAGACGCGGTCGGCGCCGAGCAGGCAGGCTGCAAGGTAGAGCACGGCGGTCTCCAGCTTGAAGCCGCCCGTAGCGTTCAGGTAGACCCGGAGGCCGCGCCCCCTGTACTTGGCCGTGAGCGAGGCGACGGCGTCGAGCAGGTTGTAGAGACCCGGCTCGAAGCTCCTGCCCAGCTCCGGAACCCGGTGGACCTCACACTCCACCCCGCTCGCCCTCAGGTACTCCTCGAGGAGGGAGGCGCAGAGGTGGGAAGCGCCCGAGTCGCTCGCCAGCAGCGCCGCGGCGGCGACGCTCTTGCGCTCCAGGTAGGGCCACATCGCGTTCAGCTCTGCGCTGTAAACTCTCGGTTCGGAAGCCAGCAGCTGGAGCAGCGCTTTGAACTCCTCCCCGCTCTTCCTCGCAGCCTCCCCAGCCTCCACGTCCTCCCTCGAGAGGGGAGGCGCCTGAGCCCACGCCTTCACCCTCGCGAGGATCCCGGGCGGGAGAGAGCCCCGCTGCGCCGCGTTCCTCACGATGCTCGTCCCGACCGTGACGATGTGCGCCTCGCTCACGGGAAGCGCCTAGCGCGGCAGCTTAAAAAGGCTGGCGCGAAACCCCGCGCGTGGCTCTCGAGGGAGCGGCGCGGCAGAGGTTCGAGGTCTCGCTGAAGCCGGTGCTCCTGCACGTGCTCGGCGTGGGGATCGGGTTGTTCTACCTTTCCGCAGCGCTCCTTGGGCAGCTCCCCGGCAGCCTCGAGCTCCTCCCCTTGGCTCTCGCGGCCGTCCTGGTCGTCCACGAGGCTGTCCACGCGCTGGCGGCGAAGCTGCTGGGCGCGAGGCACGTCGGCTTCGGCTTGGCCAAGGCCGGGAGGCTGGTGGTCGGCTTGAGCGTTAGCGTCGGGGAGCCCATGCCCGCGGGGCGCTGGCTTCTCGTCGCCTTAGCCCCGCTCCTCGCCCTCTCCCCACCCTTCCTCGCCCTCGCGCGCGCCGGGGGGCCGCTCGCGCCCTTCTTCGCTTGGCTCTTCCTCCTCAACGCGGTGGGCTCCTGCGGCGACGTGGTGCTCGCTTGGATCGCCGCCTCCGCCGAGAAAGGTGCGGTGCGCGACATGGGGGATAGGATCGAGGTCGAAGGCTCCCCGCCCAAGCTCTGGGCGCTCGCCCTGCTCGACGCGGTTGCCCTCTCGCTGCTCGCGCCCCCCGCGGCCGCGGTGCTGCTGCAGATGCTCCTCGCGGCGCTCCCCGGCTCCTTCAGGCTGGAGCTCGCCGGCCTGCTCGTCGCCGAGAAAGCGGTGGCCGAGGGGAGGATGCTCAGGGTCGCTGTTGGGCCCGGCGCGCTGCTCCCAGCTCTCGCGGCTGTAGCCGCGTTCGAGGCGGTGGCGGGGCCCCGCAGGGCTAGGAGGCTGATGCGGAGGCTCGCTGCCGGCGGCGCCTAACCTTTTATACCTCGAGCGCGCGAGCGGCGCGTGGGGTTGAGGGTATCCGAGTCGAGGGACTACTTCCTGCGGGAGGGCAGGAGGTTCTTCTACCTGGCTGACACGTGCTGGAGCGCGTTCACCAACGCCTTGCTGGAGGAGTGGGAGTACTACCTCGAGTACAGGCGGATGCAGGGCTTCAATGCCCTCCAGGTCAACGTGCTGCCGCAGCACGATAGGAGCGATGCGGGGACCTTCCCGCAGCCGTTCAAGCAGGCTCCCGGAGGCGGGTGGGACTTCAGCAGTGCGAACGAGGAGTACTTCGACCGGGCCGAGAGGATGGTCGAGGTGGCTGTGGAGAAAGGCTTCACGCCGGCGCTCGTGGTCCTCTGGTGCAACTACGTGCCGGGCACGTGGGGCTCCCGCCTGCCAGCCGCCCGCGTGATCCCGAGGGAGCACCTGGTGGCTTACGTCGAGTACGTGGCCGAGAGGTTCGGGAAGTACGAGCCGGTGTTCGTGATCAGCGGCGACACGAACTTCGAGAGCCCAGAGGCGGTCGAGTACTACCTCACCGCGCTGGAGGCGGTCAAGAGGAGGGCGCCGCGCTCGCTCACGACCATGCACCTGATGGGCGGGCTGTGGGAGCTACCGGAAGCGATCCTGAGGTCGCCCGACTACGACTTCTACATGTACCAGTCCAGCCACGACCGCGACAGCCAGCGCCTAGCCTACCAGCTCGCCGAGAGGTTCTACAGGATGCCCGTCAAGAGGCCCATCGTGAACGGGGAGCCCTGCTACGAGGGGATCGCCGGGGGCAAGTTCAACCGGTTCTCGAGGAGCGAGGTCAGGAGGGCCGTCTGGTGGAGCCTGCTCTCCGGGGCGAAAGCGGGCGTCGCCTACGGCGCGCTGGGCATCTGGAACTGGCACAGGCTGGGCGCGACCTTCTACGGCGAAGCTTACGCGGGCCCGTCCTTCGACTGGAGAACCGCCTTGGGGTTCGAGGGGGCGTTCGACGTCGCGTTCGCCAAGTGGCTCTTCGAGAAGTTCGACCTATTCGACATCGAGCCGGCCAACGAGCTGCTGGCGGTCAACGAGCCGGACGTCAGGGTGGGGCAGGGTAGAGGCAAGGTCGCCGTGTACACCCCCTACAGCTGGACACTGAAGCTCAAAGCCGACGCGAGAGCGTACGAGTGGGAGGGGTTCGCGCTGGAGAAGCGGTGCTTCGTGAAGCCGAAGGTGTCGGCAGCCGGCGACGGCGTCGCCATACGCGCGCCCGAAATCAACAGCGATATTTTGCTGATCGGCCTTGAGCGCTAGCGCGCGTGCCCACGGCGCTAGAGTGTGAAGAGGAAGAGAGGAATGGGGGTCGCGCCCTCTACGCCCGTCTTCGAGAGCACCACCACCTTCTTCATCTTCCCCGCCGAGAGGGGCTGAGCCGCTCTACGCCCGTACTTGACCTCGTAGCCAGCCATCTCCGGGAGCGCGACTACATCCACCTCCCTCCGCCCCACGACCGTGTACCCCACTTCGAACTTTCGGGAGAGGTGGGAGGCGACGACCCCCTCGACCACGGCTGAAACCTCAAGCTTCCCAGCTCCCGTCCAGCGCGCCACCACGTCGTAGAGGAAGGGGTCGGTGAAGTGCACTTTGACCATCTTCCTGAAGTCTTTGACCCCTTTGAAGACATCGACGTAGTTGAGCACGAGGACGAGGTGCATCCTCGATAACAGGTCCACGTACTCCGACACGGTCCTGTGCGAGACGCCCAAGTCCCTGGCGAGCGAGCTGTAGCTGAGCCTGCCCCCCGCGCGCTCGAGGAGGGCTGACAGCAGGGCTTTCGCCAGCCTCTCGTCCCGGTTAGCCCTCTTCAGGTCGTACACCAGCCAGTCCACGTACGACTTGTAGACGTCCGGCGTGATCCTCCCGAACCTCGCGCGGGAGTTGATCGGCAGCGGGAAGCCCCCGGTCGCCAAGTAGCTCTCGAAAAGCTCGTCGAGCCTCCCGTACCAGCCCGGTTTCGCCTCGATGTCGGGCTGGTGCACCCTCGCGTAGGCGGAGAAGCCGAGCGGGCGCAGGAGCACGTCCCTGCCCTTCCCCCTCCTCCCCGGGAACGTCTCGGCAGCCCTCTCAACCCACAGGCTGGAGGAGCCGGTGATCGTCACGACCACGCTCCTCAAACGCCCCGCGTCGATCAAGTGCTTGACAGCCCTGTACCACTCCCTGACGAACGTCACCTCGTCGAGGAATATGTAGGACGGCTGCCCCGGGCGCCTCACCCTCAGGTACTCCCTCAGCACCTCGAGCAGCTCCTCGTAGTCGCTGAGCAGGTCGCAGCTGAAGTAGAAGACCGCTTCCGGCTCAACGCGCTCGAGAAGGCGGAGCACGAGCAGCTTGACGAGCGTCGTCTTCCCCACCTGCCTCGGCCCGTAGAGGAAGTTCAGCGAGAAAGGCTCCAGCGCGATCTCCTCGATCTCAGCGGGAACCCACCTCACAGGCATCTCCCTCCACTTCACGATGTCGGGATCCTCCTCCGCGTACTTCCGCCCTCTCCACCACAGGTTGAAATCCTCGATGCTCATTGATACTCCCGTTATCAAACACCTTTTAAACCCTCGCTACTCCCAGTATCCGGTTTCCCAGAGCAACGCCTGCGGCGAAGCTACGGAGGCTCTCCCCTAAACCCCCCTCAGCTATCGAGGTGCAACTTCGGTCTACAGCGGCCACAATACCCGCGAAGGTCTCCACCTAGCGAGGTCAAGCCGATTGGAGAGGGGGCCGCTAGCCTTCCCGGCACTCGTAGGGGGCTCTGAGCTCGTGGAGGAGCCAGTCGCCCGTGTACACGGGCAGGCCGAGCTCCGCGGCCAGCTTCCTAGCGTAGAGGTCCAGCTCGTCGCAAGGTTCGCGAGAGTAGGCTAGCGACAGCGCCGGAATCCCCAGCTGCTTCACCCTATCCACCTGGCGGAGGAGCCAATCCATCTCCTCTGGGGTGAGCTTCCTGTAATCGTTTATGGAGAAGTCCCACCTTGTGCCCAAGTCCTCGATCAGGACGAAGTCGATGTAGTCGCGCACTTTGTCCAGAAGCGCGAACCCCCTGTTCAACCCTAGCACCTTTTCCGGGTACCTCCTTCTGACCTCCGCGATGAGCTCCGCCATGGAGTCCTTCAGCTCGGGGTGCACGCCCGCAACGTCCACGTCGTCGAACATCACCCCGTCGAAGCCCATCTTGAAAAGATAGTCTGCCGCGCACAAGATGAAATCCCTCCACTTGCCGGACCTCGTGTCCATCGTGTACAGCTTCCAGTTCGGATCGTACTCGATGGCGATGTCCCGCCAGTCGGAGAGGCGGCAGCCGCCATACGAGCGGCCAGCGTACTTCGCCAGGTTGAGGTAGCCGATCTTCAGCGTGCTGTTGAGCCTCGAAAGCACCGCTCCGCCCCGCACCGCGTAGTCCTGGATGATCACCATATCGAACATCTTGAGGACCTCCTCCTCGCGGCTGCCGATCATCCCGTAGTACACGGCGAAGCTCCTCACCCGCTTCACCGCGCGCTCCCGGCAGCCCCGAGCTCCTCCCCTTGGCTCTCGTGCGCGCGCTCTATCCTTTTCTTTAACTTTCCGTTTAGAAAAAATCACTTTCTGGCTTCTTGACATCGAATTTATAAACCCCCGCCTCGCCTTTCAACCCGTGAGCCGCGGGAACGGCGCGGCGGGAGGGCAAGCGGTGAGGGGGCTTGAGCCCCGGGCCTCCGAGCCCGAGATCCCCCGCCTCGCGCGAGGGGCGGGCCCTGTGGAAGGTAGGAGGAGGAAGAGGGGGCTTGTTGAGGGCTTCCGGGTCTTGACTTTACTGTACCGCGTTAGCGAGCTCCCGCCCGGCGCCTTCCAGCGGCTTGTAGAGCTCTTCAAAGTGTACAGAGCTGTAGCGGCGCTGTACTTCTGGTCGAAGCGTTTGAACCTTGAGGAGGGCGTGGGGCTGGCTCTGGAGCGAGCTCGCCAGCTGCCGAGCTACTACAGGAAGGCTTTCGACGAGGAGTCGCGGGTTTACCAGTTCAGCGAGGTTGAGAGGATGAGGAGGCCGAGGAGGGTGGTGCTGCGGCTGCCTCTCGCCGATGCTCTGCATTACTACTGCGGCGCCTACATCGGAGATAACAAGCTAATCGTGAGGCTGGGTAACGGGGAGAGGCTGGAGCTGCCGTTGCCGGAGCGCGCGCTGGAGTGGCTGCAGGAGAAGGAGAGGGAGGTTGCCCCTTTGAAGGTCACGAAGGTCGTGCGCGTGCAGTGGCGCGAAGACGAGCACCCTGAGCGGCTCAAGGTGCAGATCGTGTTGAGGGTCGAGCGCAAAAAACCAGAGATGCCGGATCCTAAGGGTGCATTGTTGTGCTACGTGGACGCGAACTCGGATTACGGGATCGTCGCCGTTTACGCTGTTTCCGACGGGAGTGAGACGAAGGTTTTGGAGACGCCGAAGCTGAGGCCGCCGAACAGGAGCAGGCGGTTGAGGGCTGCGGCGAAGCGGCAGGCTGCAGCGGCCTATGGCCACAAGCGCGGCATCAACCTCGCGCTCGCCCGGCTCTCGAAAAGGTTCAGGGCAAAAGGATGGGTGAAGGCTGCCGCTGCTCGGATATTCAAGAAGGCTTTCCAGAGAGCGAGCGGAAGGAGCGTGCTCATGAACTTCGATATACCGGTTCCAGAGTCGATTAAGGGTTCTTATCTTCAGAAGACTTTGCTTTCTTTAGGGAAGGTTGCTGACAACTTGGCTAAATGGTTCGGCGTCTACGCCACTTTCGAGTGCTACCCTTCGACGAAGTGCCCATTCTGCGGCTCGGAGCTTGAAATGATATACACGAGGAGGACGAGGGTCGCTTTCTGCCGGAAGTGCGGCTTCTACGACGACCGCGACTATGTGCCCTTCTACCACTGGGTCAAGGAGCTGGGCCTGCCGATGCCGAAGCACCCCTTGCAGAGGATCGAGCTTCCGGAGGAGCTGCGCCGAAAGCTGTTAATTAACGGCTGAACCCTGAGAACGACCCGGAAGCCCTCGGGCCGGGCTGCGAGTTGGCGGGGAGGCGCTCAGCGCGCCGCCCCGCTGCCCGTGCGCGCGCCGGGCGCCCCTAGCGGACTAGATGAAGCTCGGGGGCGGAGACCGAGACCCGGCGCCGGGCCTCGGGCGGTGAAGAGCTCAGCGCCCCCGTGGGCCCGCCGGATCGGTGACGGGCGGGCCAGAGGGGGCAGAAAAGCGCGGGCAAACCCGCGCGGGCGCGCGCCTATCGCGGGGCTGCTGCACCTCAGCCTCCCGCCGGCTCTGCGAAGGCTCCTCGCGTTTAAACGCGAGGAGCGAGACGAGCAGCACGACAAGCAGCGCCGCAGCAACAGCCACCACCACGGCGGTTCTCAATCCACCACCGCGAGAACTTCCCACCCAGATCAAAAAAGGTGGCGGCTCGGGCTCCGGCGCAAGGAGCTGGAGAACCCGCTTCACGCTAGCGGCGTCACCGCGCCCAAGAGGGCTCCTAGGACCAGGGGCTGCCACACGACGTTAACGTTTCCAGAGCCTCTCGCGGCGAGAGATGCGGCGAACAGCTCCAAGGGGGCTAGCAGCAGCAAGCTCACGTACGTGACCACCAGCAGGTACCCCGCGTACCCCCCGCCCACAGAAAACGAGAAAACCAGCCAGGCGGCCAAGAAGCCCACCGACCGCGCCGCGAAGCGCTTAGCAGAGGACTCCGCGGCGGAGCCCCCGCTTTGGAAGGCCAAAGCCTCGGTGAGCACAGCGGCGGGCAGGAACAGTAACGCTAGCGCGGCGGCGACCGGCAGCCGGTATAGGCTCGGCTCCACGTTGAAGAACGGTTGAAGCATCTCGTGCACCAGGAAGTACGCCGCGAGGGCGGCTACCGAACCCCAAGCGAGGGTGCGCGCGCCCACATTCTTCGCGAGCTCCCGAACCCGGCTCAACCTCTTCGCGTTGAGCACCGCAACGCCTACCGCCTGGCTGTAGAAGAGGGCGACCACGTAACCGGCCACGGGAGCCCGCAAGATCGAAGAAAGCGCAAGGTAGAGGGGAAGGGAGAGCGGAGCGGCGAAAGCCACCGCTAGAGCGAGCTTCCAGAAGCTCGCGCCCTCCAACCCCTTAGCACCACCTCTCGCCAGGACCAAGGGTGCCAGCGCGAGGAGCGCCGCTGCCGTCAAGCTCCTGGCTAGCGCGAGCGCCAACCTCGGCGCAGCCGCGGTTTCAGCGCCCGGCTTGACCCAAGCTAGGATGCGGGCGATCGCGCTCGGGCTGTAGAGGATCGTCAAGTGGTCGTCCCAGGGCGACACGTAGACGCTCCAACCGCTTAAGTTGGCCTTCGCGACGTCCCCCAGCTTGAAGATCTCGTCGAACCCTGCGAGAACCAAAAGCGAAGGGGCGCTGGGGCTGCCGGCAGGCGGCGCCGCTACGACAACCACGCGCGAAGCGTTCAAGCGGGGAGCGAGATCCTGGACCGCCCTTCCGCCCATGCTGTGGCCGACGAGCACGAGCTCCCCCGTGAAGTTGAAAACGCGCGCCAACGCCCTGCAGTCTTCAACCAGCAGCGAAGGGTCGTAAGAAAGGGTGGACGAGCTCTTCCCGTGCCCCCTCGCGTCGTAGGCGACAGCTAGGTAGCCGGCGCGCGCCAGCTCGACGCCGATCCAACCCATCATCTCCGAGCTCCCGCCGAAACCGTGGTAGAGAAGCGCGGTACCTACAACTCTCCCGCGCGGGCGCCAAGCCAGGTAGCGCAGCCTCGCGCCGCCAGACTCGAAGTACCCCTCCGAAACCTCCACTCTGCTGTCCTGCAGCGCCATCAGCATCGATAAAGCGATGTAAGCGGCGAGGAAAGCGGCGAGCAATACCGTGCGGTTCACAGGGTGGTTCGAGGACCACGGCTAAAATACCCTTACGGTTAGACCTCCGCTCTCGCCTGCGAACACTCCCGACCCGCGTAAGCGCTCGTATAGCACGATCTCCCCCCGCGCGCGCTAGCGCCGCGGCAGCGACGAGCTTTAGGGGATCACCCGCAAGATCCTCCTTCACGCCGCCGCTCAGCTTCGCCCGGGCTGCTCCTCCGGTTTCTCGACGCGCACTCTGCCTAAGCCGAGGGTCCTGGAGACGCCGACGCCCAGCAGCTCCGCCGCCTTCAGCGCCGCGAAGAGGGTCGGCATGTCCTCGCTCGCGTGGAGCGCCAGCGTCACCTCGCCCGTGAAGGCTGGCACGAGCCTCCCCTCGCCGATGTCCACGAGGACGCGCCTGGAGCGGGGGGCGCCCACCGCCTCCACCGTCTTCGCGAGCCCTTCGACCGCGCGCCTCGCGTCCACGCCCGCTGCTGCGCCGTAGTTCTTCAAGGCGCTGATCATAAGCCTGACCGGCGAGGGGTAGAGCACGTCCCTACCGTAGAACATGAAGGACGTGGGGGTGAGGAAGCGGACTCTGAACACCTCCAGCCGCCCGCCCGGCGCCGGCTCCGGCAGCTCCCGCTGGGTGGCGGATAGCGTGGTGAGAGCGAGCTTGCACGCCGGCTCCTCGACAACCAGCTCCTCCGCGATCGCTTCGACGAACTGGCGGGCGATGTCCGCCCCGGCGAAGTGGTACGTGAATGAGAGGGACTCCCCTGCGGCCACCTTGCGCCAGCACAGGCTCGGGTGCGGCACGGGCTTCGAGACGGAGCCCAGGTACACGCCGGTGATCGCGACCTCCCCGTCCACGCGCACGGGCTCCGCGATAAAGGGCTTCGCCTCCCTCCCCCGAAGCTAAAGCCCCTCCTCCTCAGCACGTCGTAGAGGACCCTGAGGGCGAAGCTCCCGCTCCAAGCGGTAATGGCGAAGGGCTTGTCGGGCACCATCTCGGCCGTAACCGTGTAGAGGCGGGCTCCCACGCTCTCCCAGCTTCGGGACGCTGGGAGGTATTTCAGCCTAGCGCGCTAATGCGTAAAAAGTTTCTATTATCTCTTGATTGCCCCGGTCGAACGATATGTGCCACCTTGGTTCTCTGCACCTGTACCTTTCTACTATCTCTTGATCGCCTCGGGCGCGCTCTTGGTTGATCGTAGGAGTGCACGACGAGCCGTTCGCTAGGGCGCTCGTCGTCTGCGAGGGGGGCGAAGGCGGTCACCCTGGTCGGCGTCGACACGATGGGCGTGATAAGGGGGCACCTGCTCCCCCAGCGCGCGCGTAGCGGGCGGGAAGCTTTTAAGCGCAAGCTCCACCGCACGGCCGTGAGCTCCCAGAGCGAGAGGGATGCGCGCGTCCGCGAGCACATGGAGATGGCCGAGCAGTACTTAGCGCGGGCCTTCGAGCACCTCGAGAGGAAGGACCCCTACGACGCCGCCGAGAAGATCTGGGCCGCCGTCAGGCACGCCACAATCGCCTTAGCGGAAAAGTACCTGGGCACGGCCTCCCCGCCCGAAGGATGGACGTGGAGGCGATTCGTGAAGGAGACGTTCGTGAAAGCCGGTTTGAACGAGGAAGAGGCGGAGGAGCTAGCGGCCTACTTCATCGAGGTGAGGAAGAGCCTCCACGGCGACTGCTTCTACGGCCTCTTCTACGAGGAGAGCGAGCACAAGCCCCTCATGGACAGGGCTAAGCAGTACATCGAGCTCGTCAACCGCTTGCTCGAGAAAGCGCCTCAGCTCTCTTAGACGCGAGGCCGGTAATCCTCACGTTCCCGGCTTTCCCCTTCAAACCCCTTGGCGCTATCCCTTCCACCTTCCGCAGCCGAAATGCGCTCCACCGGCGCTGACGAGCGCGGTTGATGTTACCTGCATTTTGCTCTTTCCGATTCTATTTTGCGCAACCAATATATCGGTGATGTCGCGCAAAATAAGATGTGAAGAGAGGCTGCTTCATCGAGGAGCTGGTCGAGAGGGGAGTTGCGCGCCTCGAGGAACTGACGGCGGCGTGCGGGGTTAGCAGGAGCCACGCCTACCGCCTAGCAGCGCAGCTCGAGGCGTTGGGTCTCGCCGCGCGCGAAAGCAGCGTAGTGCGCGTCGCCGACCCAGAGCTACTGCAGCTGCTCAAGCGCGTGAAAAGCAAGTTCAGCTTAGCCGAGCTGCTCGCGCCCAAGGCGCTGGAGCTCCTCGAGTGCGCGGCCGACCGGCTTACGCTCGAGGCGGCCGCAGCGCGCACCGGCCTCTCACGGAGCGGGCTCTCGAGCCGCCTCACTAGGCTGCGCGGGCTGGGCGCCGTCAAGGTCGAGGGCGGGAGGCTCGCGATCGCGGATCCGGACGCGGCCGAGCTGGTGGAGAGGTTGAGGGCGAGGAGAGCGGCGCTCAGCGTCGAGCCCTACGCTGAGATCCTCTACGCCGGCCGGTACATCGTGAAGAGGGTCCCGGCTGGCGCGCCGGCGCGCGGGGCGCCCACGGGCTTCACAGCCCTCCGCCGCTTCTCCATCGATGTGGCCTCGGGCTACGACTACTACGTCCAGCCGGGGGGCGAGGTGGGGCCGGAGGAGGCGATCGTCCACGCGCTCCTCGCCGCCCGCAGCCGGTACGAGAGGACGCTCGCCGCCGTCGCGTACGCGAAGCTCTCCAAAACCCTGAACCCGGCGAAGCTGGTTGCCGCCGCGCGCGGCACCCCAGCCCTCCCTCTCGTGCTGGAGCTCGGCGACTACGCGTCGGGGCTCCCCACCGAGCACAGCGACCTCTTCCTACCGTGGGACGAGTTCAGGCAGCTCGCGCGGCTCTACGGCGTCGAGGCTAAGCCAGCCCCGCCGCTGGCGAAGGTGACGGAAGCGCTCGCCGAAGCCGGCCGCCTGCTACCCGAGCGCGTCGAGTGCTACGCGCTCGGCGGCCTAGTCCTGGTCCTAGAGAGCATGAAGGAGGCGACGAGAGACGTCGACCTCGCGGTGCTCGACGAGCGGAGCTTCAAGCTCCTCCTCTCCGCCCTCCGCAGCGCTGGCTTCGAGCTCCCCGCCGAAGCCGAGCCGAGGAGGGCGGCGGTGCTGGAGAAGGGGGATGTCAGGGTGGACCTCTTCCTCGCGGAGGCCGCCGGCGCCAGGATCACGGAGGCCATGGCCAAGCGGGCGGCGCGCTCCATCGCTTACGGGAGGCTCGTCGTCAAGGTGCTCTCGCTCGGCGACGTCGCCTTCCTCAAAGCGGTCAGCGGGAGGGAGAGGGACCTCGAGGACCTGGCGAGGATCGCGAGGAGGGGGCTCGACTGGAGGGTGCTGCTGGAGGACGCGCTGAGCCAGGAGGAGCCGGGGCGCTTCGCGCTGGCTGTGCTCCAAGCCCTCGAGGCGCTCGAGGAGGCGCACGGGATAGCGCCGCCCCGCCGCCTGAAGAGCAGGCTGAGGAAGGAGGCGGCAGCCCACCTGGTCAAAAAGGCGGTGGAGGAAGGATGCAGGAGCCCCGAAGAAGTGAGCGCCCTCACCGGCCTGCCGCTCGGGGAGGTGAGGAAGCTGATGCGCGAGATGGGGCTAGCGTAGGAGCCCGCGGCGCTAAGCCGGCAGCCCCCTCAGCTTCTCCACGAGCCGCTTCACGTCCTCGACCGCGAGCTCCACCTCCCTCGGTGGCATCCGGCGCGCGCCGCGCGCGATTTCGTTGACCAGCTCCTAGACGGAAGAACCGCTCTTCTCAGCCTCCCTCCTCAAAGCCTCCTCGACCTTTTTAGCGGGACTCACGGCTACGCCTCCTGGCAGCAGCGCCGGCATTTAAACGGAGCGCAAGCCGGATGGCGCAGTCAACGCTTCCGCGCACGGTCCCGCTCGCGCTCGGCGAGGTACTCCTCCACTCCGATGGCCCTCACCCCCGCGGCTTTAGCCCGCTCCCGGAGGTCCCCGTCCTCCGTGACGAGGGCGCTGCCCCTGGATTTCGCGAGGTAGAGGTAGGAGGCGTCGTAGAAGGTCAAGCCCAAGCTGAGCGCCAGCGCCATGACTCCTTCCATGTCCTCGCCCCCCAACCGCTCGCGCCCCACCAGCTCGAGCACCCTAGCCAAGCCCCTAGCCCCCTCCAGCGCCTCCTCCTCGCTGATCGCCCCCCTCAAGCGGCAAGCCTTCCAGAGGACGTTCCCGAGCTCGTACAGCGCCAGGTCGAGCGTAATCGCGCCCTCAAGGTACCTCAACCCCCTCGCGCCCAACCTCTCGAGCAGAGCGCCGATCGCGCTGGCGTCGAGAACGTAACCTACCTCCCCCTCCTCGCCTCCCTCAACCATTCCACAATCTCCTCCGTGGAAATCCTGGAGAAGAGCTCCCCCACCCGCCTCGCCGCGGCAGCCGCATCCTCGAGCTTCCTCCTCCTCACCTCCTCCTCCAAAGCCCTCCGAGCCACTTCGCTGATGTTGATCCCGTACCTTTTAGCCTCATCCCTAAGCCTCCTCGGAATCCTCACGCTAACTGTAACACTCATTCCGTGCTGCGTTATTCGCAGCACGATATAAAGCTTGCCTCGAGCGAAAGCGTCCTCTGAGGCTAGCCCCTAGGGGGTCCGGCGCTCCAGCGCGCGACGCTAAGCGAAGTACGCGAGGGCGAGGCCCACCGCGTCCCCCAGCCAGTGGCTCACCACGAGGGGCACGAGCCTCCGGGTTCTCGCGTAGAGGGCGCCCGCCACCGCGCCAGCGAGAACCGAGAACGGCAGGAAGGGCGAGGGGCCGTGCCACAAGCCGAAGAGCAGCGCCTGCAGGAGCATAGCAACCCAAACCCTACCCCGCAGCAAGCGCTCGAACCTCGTCAGCAGGTACCCCCTCCACACGAGCTCCTCGCAAACCCCCGCGGTCAAGGGCAGGACGAGCACGCTGTACAATGCCAGGGGTCGCGGGATCCTCTTGAAGAAGTAGGCGGCCTCAGCCCAGGCCCCCGGCCCGTAAACCAGCTCCGCCACCAGCGGCTGAACCACCTGGAACAGGAGGAGCGAGAAGCCCAGCATCAAGGCGGTCAAGAGGAGCGTGAACCACGGTCTATCCCGCGCGGGGCCCACCACGCTCCAGACGCTCTCACCCTCCGCCCTCAAGAAAGCGACCGCCAACCCGGCGAGCAGCGCGTGGTAGGCAGGCCACAGGAAGAAACCGACCATGTAAACATAGTAGACGGGATCCCTGAGGAAAACAGGGAGCGAAAACAGCGAGATCGCGACAAGCGGAGTCACCACCATGTTGAGCACGAGGGGTAGAACGCTCAGGAGCAGGGAGTGGTAGAGCAGCGCGCGGCTCCCGCCCACGCGCCTCTCCAGCGGAATAGGGTAAAGAGCTTTTCCCCAGCGCGAAAGCCGCGACCTCGCGGCGGGGCTCGACGAAGGTACCAGCGCGATGCAAGCCGCCCAATCCAAGCGCCACAGCACCCGACTACCGCCAACGCTGAGGGTTGAAGCCAGAACGGGAGATCAGTTTATAAGTGCGCATCTGCGCTTAGGCAGAAGGTAAGGTATGCCCCGCAAGACCATTGCGATCTCCCTGGATGCCTACGAGGCTCTGCGGAGGCTGAAGAGACCGGGGGAGAGCTTCTCGGACGTGATCCTGAGGCTGGCGAAGAGCATCCCCAACCTCTCAGAGCTCGCGGGCGCCTGGAGCGACGTGCCGGAGGAGGAGGCTGAGGAGATCCTAAGGAGCATCAGGGAGGCGTGAGCGTCGTCGAGGGTTCAGCGGTGATCGCCGTTCTTGACTCGGACGCCCTCATCGATCATTTCGGGGTTGAAGGGGCGCCGTCGCCTTCGTCAAGAGGTCGCAGAGAGGGGTTGCGCTCGCGACAACGGCCGTCAACCTCTTCGAGGTGGCGTGGGGCGCTTACGAGCTCGGCGGAGGCAAGCTCAGGGACGTCGAGAAGCTGGCGGGCGCTCCGACAGTCCTAAGCCTGTCCGAGAGGGAGGCCCCGAAGGCCGGCGAGGAGATGGGGTACCTCGAGTCCCTGGGAATGCCTGTGGACCTGAGGGACGTGCTGATCAGGGTTACAGCGAGGGAGAACGAGGCATCCCTAGCCACCGGGAACGCGAAGCACTTCAAGAGGATCAGGGGCTTGACCGTGATCGAGTACAGGAGAGAGCGCACCGCCGAGCGCTGGGCTCCAGCTTAAGTGTTAGGGATCCCCCCTGTGATCTCCCCTAAGAGCTATGCTCTCGCTGAGCGCACGGAAGCATGCGAGATGAGAAGCTTTTTCGCAGTCCCTTGTAGCGTCCACGAGCACCTCGAGAAGCCTCGTGTGCACGCGGTTCTCCGGCTTCTTCAACGCGACAACGCGAGCGCGCGCTACTTAGCGTCTTTAGGAGCCTTTCGCTTTTCCTTTCGCCCTTCTTCGTCAGCTTCGCCATGCTCTTTCAGCTCTTCGAAGAGGGCGAGCGCGAGGGCTAGGTCCTCGAGGAAGGCTCTATCCCGCAGAACCTGCTCTTTCACCCTTTCGCTCAAGATCCTCAACTCCCTGCCCGCACCCTCCCCCTCGAAACCCCCATCCATCACCTTTCGATTGCCCCGCCAGCTTTTCAGCTTGTCGCCCGTGGGCGACAGCCCTTCACCCACCTTCCAGTTCGCCGACCCTCAGAGCTCGAAACAAGGATAGCGCCAAATCCTTTCTACCATCGGTGTGAAAGGCGATCGCGACTCTCCCCAATGGAAAAAGGACTTCCTACCCACTGTCTCTTGATTGCTGCTATGCGAACTATCGGCACGTTTGTTGTCGTAGAGCATTATACCGGTTACCTTTCTACTATCTCTTGATAGCGCGCGCCGCGCTCGTACTTGAACTCCGCAACCTTTTTCCAGCGCGAAACCGCTTTGCCGAGCCCCCGCGAGCGAGCTAGAGGCACGAGATCCCCCTAGGGGGCGCGTTAAGCGAGATTAGCGCGCTGCTAGGCTTGCGCGCTGCCGGTGGCGCGCCTCTCGGCAGCCTGCTTCGTGTAGTTTAGCAGCCAGCTCGCGTGCTCGAGGTCCCCCTTAACGTCTTCGATTGTGTACTTCGCCTCGTGGAAGCCCCAGACGTGGACGTCGTAGGCAACCGCCCACGCGTACTCAATCCTCGCCTCGTTCAACTCCCGCGCGAGCCTCCTTGCTACCTTGCCCAGCAGCTGAGCCCACCACCTACCCTCCCTCGCGGCTTCCCGGTGCTCCGGCGTATCGTAAAGCTCAGCGAGCGCCTTGATGCACTCCTCCACGACCTTGTACAGCTTCTCTGAAGCCTGGACGGCGTCGCCCTTCGCCAGGTACTCCTCGGCCTCCGCAAGGTACTTCTCGGCGAGCTCGACGCGAGCTTCGGCGGCGATCCCCGGATCCAGCCCCAGCGAGAAGGCGAGCAGGTCCACTACGCTCAACCCCCTCCTCTCGATCTCCTCCACAATCCTCTCGGGGATGTGTACAGCCTTCAAGATCCTCCTCTATAGAGGGGCACCGCCGCTATTAAGCGTTACCGCAGCTGTGCGCGACGTTTTCCTCCCCCGAGTTCGGAGCTCACAAACATTTTGACCTTTCTATCATCTCTTGATTGCTTCATAAAGGAGCACAGGGAGATGGAGCCGCCGCACCAGGTGAAGCGCTTTCTACTATCCCTTGATTGCCTTCGTTGCCTGTTCATCGCGTGCTCTTTTATATGGTTTTTCCCGCCTCGTATCATCTCTTTCCTCTAACGTGGAACATTCTCTTTCCGTGCCTGTTGTGGAAGCTTGTTCCACGTGGAAAGAGGACGCAGGGCGCCGATGAGCGGATTGCGCGTCGGCGAGCGGTGAGCGGCCTCCACCGAGGCTGTTTTGGCGGCGTTCCCTCCGGGCGCGCTCTGCCTGCGCCTCGGCGCCGTACACGCAACTTTCATATACGTTGCACTGTAAACGTTCTCGTGTCCACGGATGTGCTGTCTGTCCGGGTTAGGAGGAAGCTGAAAGAGGAAGCCTTGAGGTTGGGGGTTGACGTGAGAGCAGTTGTCGAGAAGGCCCTCGAGGAAGAGGTAAGAAGGGTAAAGAGGGAAAGGTTCAGGAGGCTGCTCGAGGAGGCGCTGAAGGGCTGCGACGTGACCGTCGAGGAGTGGGTGAAGGCCGTGAAGGAGGCGAGGAGGGAGCGCTAATGGCCAGGTACCTGGTCGACGCTTCAGCCCTTTACCCGCTCGTTCTCAAGCTGAGGGAGGAACTCCTCGACCGCTTGCCGCTCGTGGCAGTGCTGGATCTGACGGTTTACGAAGTGGGGAACACAATCTGGAAGGAGTACAGGGCCCGCAGGGTTAGGGATCCGAAGGCGCTGGCGGCGGTTTTCGGAGAGGTGCTCAGCGGGGTTGGGGTCGTCAGGGTGGGTAGCGAAGAGATGAGGGAGGTTTTAGAGCTGGCCGTAGCGGAGGGGATCACCTTCTACGACGCGGCTTACCTGTACGCTGCTAGGAAGCTCGGCTTGAAGCTGGTGACAGAGGATTCCGACCTGAAGAAGTACCCGGAGTCGCTGGACGCGGAGGGTTTTATCGCGGAGCTCGAACGCTCGAAGTAAGGCGGCTGGCGCGCGGCTGCTTCGCATCGAGACGCGAAAACTCTCGCGCCGTCGAGACCGGTGAAGTTTTTTCTGCAAGGTTCGCCGAGCGCGACTACGTCGAGGGGGTTGTTCGACTGTTCTTGGCTGAGTTGGCGGCGGGCTTCGCGGCTTCCCCGTTCGCGGTCTCCGCGGCTGCGTGATCTGAACCGCCCGCTCGCGCGCTGGGTGGAACGCCCTGAAGGGTTCCCGGCGGTCTCGCGGGATGACCGCGGTTTGCGCCTCCGCTTTGCGCGGGGTGCCGCGGCGCTAGCGGTAGGCTGATATACATGGTGTTCCAGGTGTACCTAGCGTACCCATGAGCGTTGCCGTGACGATCAAGGTTCGCAGGGAGCTTGTGGAGCTTGCGGATAGGATGGTTGAGCTCGGGTTGGCGAGGAGCAGATCCCACGCGTTCAACCTGATGATCGAGAAGGGTTTGCGAAGCGTTGTGGAGGAGGTTGAGCGCTGGGAGAACATCTACAGGAAGGCGGGGAGCTGGAGAGGCGGGGGTTCAGGCTGAGGCACGGCGGCCTGAGCAGGCTCCTGGAAGAGGGGAGGGGTGCGTAGCGTGGGGGGTGCGGTCTACATCGATACTTGCGTGATCGTGTCCTACGTGGACGAGGCGGACCCGAACCACGAGAGGGCTTTGAGGCTCGTGGAGGGGTTGGGAGGGGAGAGGTTCGTCTCGATGCTCTCCCTCGTCGAGCTCGCCTCCGTGTACTCGAGAGCTGGGGGAACCCTTCCCCTTGGCCGTGTACTCGGTTAGAGCTGTGGGGGGGAGAGTTGCGGGGCTGGACTTCAACAAGGTCCTGAGGGAGGCCTTCGAGAGGGCCCCCGCGCTGAAGCTCGGAACCCTCGATCTCCTCCATCTGGTGGCCTGCAGGGCCGCGGGCTGCGAGGAGTTCGCCACGCTGGACCCGGGCGTAGCCGGGAGGGCGGACGCGGTGAGCAGGGAGCTCGGCGTCAGAGTGGTCACAGCTGTGTAGCCCGCCGAGGCGCGTTCAACCCCTCGAGCGGGGTCGGGAGGGGCATGCTGCACCCGATGGTGTAGAGCGCGCGCCGAGGAGAAGGGAAGAGTGGAACTGGAGGTTGAAATCGAGAACTTCGGTCCAATAAGCAGTGGGAAGGCAAGGCTTAGACCCCTAACCATCTTCATCGGTCCCAACAACTCTGGAAAGCCCTACACCGCGATGCTCATCCGTTCTATTTTTGAATTCTCTGCTGAACTTAAATATATTTATTATTTTTGTTATTTTCCTCTGATCTCTGAGTTTGTTAAAAAAGCGTAGCAAGAAGTACGGCAAGATTATGGATACTTTAGTAAGCCAAGTCTCACAGCCATTGGAAAAGAGGGAATACGAGATCCCTAAACGGTGTATATAGAGGCTTGCGCGAATGAGATTCACGAGGACTTCTTTGAAAGGAGATTGGAAAGCGAGATTATTCGTAGCGCGCGCTGGGTTAAAACCGTGAAGGCGACTAGAAGGAACTCTGATGGTTGAGTGCACGGTTGATGCTTCTACCCTTTACGCGCGCCAGCCTGCGCGGCACCCGCACTGTCTTCGCTTGAAGAGCGAAAACGCTCGCGCTGCTTGGAGCTAGCGCGATCCGGCGATCGCCCACTTATCCCTCTACTGATCTGGCAAGGTTTTTCTACAGGGTTCGCTGCTTGCAACCCGTGTTGAAGGAGGCTGTTCAGCTGTTCCTGACTGGGTTGGCGGCGAGCTTCGCGGTCACAGTTTCCGTGTTCGCAGTCTCAGCGGTTATGGAGTCTGTGCACTATCTGCTTGCAGGTCCGAGCTTCGAGCGGGCGGTGAACCTCCTGCTCTTCATCTTCATCGCGGGCGTTTCCGGCGCTGCAGCCGGTTTCGCTTTCTCGCTGGCAGTTGGGATCATAGGGCGGGCGCGGGAGAGAGGCGGCCCCGCGCGCTAGGCTCATAAACCGCTGCGAGGGGGGCTGGCGGAACCCCGTGAGACATGCGGAGAAGCTCTGGCGTCTGGTTTCGGGCGACTGCTTGAACGAGGTGCTCGCTTTCCCGGTGGCCGGATACCATTCGGCTCACGTTGCCGGCGCGGACCCCAAGCTCTTCGCGGGGGACGCGAGGGTTATGGCTGAAGTGCAGCTGAAAGTGCTGGGGGGCTACGGTTCCGACTTCCTCACGCCCCCGATGGATCTGACGGTGGAGGCCGAGGCTCTCGGTGCTCGGGTCGCGTGGGGCTCGATCCCGCCCTCCGTGAAGGAGCACCTACCGCTCGGCGAGGCCGGAAGGCTGAGGGACCTGGAAAGCGCCTTCCTCTCGAGCGGTAGGGTTCCCGCCTTCCTCGAGTGCGTGAGGATCCTCAGGGAGCTGGACGGTGGTAGGGCGGTTTGCGGGTTCGCCGCCGGCCCCCTCACGCTGGCCGCCAGCCTCTTCGGCGCTGTCAGCGTGCTGAAGCTCACGCGCGCGAACTCGCAGCTGCTCGCCGAGCTCGTCGACAGCGCCAGCAGGCTCGTGGAGCTCTACTCGAGCGCGCTCGCCGAGGCTGGAGCCGACTGCGTCATGATCCTCGAGCCCGTCGCGGCCCTCGTGTCGCCGCAGCACTTTGAAACCCTCCTCCTCGAACCGTTGAGGAGCGCGTTCGCCGGCGTGGAGAAGCGGGGCGGGATCCCGGCTCTGCACGTGTGCGGTGACGCCAACAGGATCCTGAAGCTGATGGCCGCCACTGGGGCGCGGATCTTGAGCATCGACGCTCAGGTGGACGTGGGGCGCGCGCTCGCGGAGGTGGACAGGGTGGTGATGGGGAACGTGCCGACAAACCTCTTCCTCTCGAGCCCCGAGGAGGTGAGGAGGTACACGCTCGCGATGCTCTCCGCCTCCCGCGGCCGAAGGCACATCGCCGCCTCCGGCTGCGACATACCCGTGCGCGCGAACCCCGAGAGCGTGAAAGCGATGGTCGAAACCGCGAAAAGCTTCAAGATGGAGTGCTAGCGTGCACCACGATCGGCTACCGCGCAGCCCCCCGCACCAGCTGCCTGCCGATATCGTGCAGCTTCATATAGATGCCGATCAGCATCAAAAGCAGGCCGGTCAGCGAGAACGTTAAACCGTTCACCAGCCCCGAGTAGTCGACGCCTTGCGGGTAGTGCAGGAAGTGGAAGCGGGAGTTCAAGCCGCTGAACCACACCGTGGGCTGCGTCAAACTGTAGTTGAAGACGCAGTGCACGTTCGTAAAGGCCGAGAACTCGTGTATCGCCACGGTGCGCTCCCGCGGTATGAGGGTGAAGTTGAGGTACTTGTAACCGAAAATGCTTTTATTCAATTTGAACTCCCTCTTGTAGGCGAGATTCCAATCGACATTCTCCATCACCACCTCCTCGGAGAGCAGCGTCTCGCACTCCGAGTCGCTGCAGCCTTTGAGCTCCACCCGCACGTATGGGGTCGCGTTCGGGTCGATCGTCCTCCACCCCCTCATGTACAGGGACAGCGTGTCGCCCCCCTTGCAGCTGGTCCTCCAGTACGTCGACGTCACTGGGGTGATGAAGCTCTTGGGCTCGGCGAAGTCGATCTCGGGGCACTTGATGTCGTTCGCGGGCCAAACGTAACTCCACCTCGTGCAAGCCACGACAAAGGAGAGATCCGCCTCCTTGGAGTAGTTGCCGGGCCAATCCGTCTCGAAGTGGTACACCGGGATATTGACAACGTCGGACCAGTAGTACACCTTCACCCCCTCGTAGTAGATCAACCTAACACCGTTGACGACCAGCGCCGCGCCTAGAAAGACCAGGAAAAGGGATAGGCGAGATAGGGGTACCTTCGCCACAGGCACGGATTACGAGCAAGCGCAGCCTTATAAAAACAGCGCGGAAAGCACGCTCGCAAACGCTCACCAAGCTGGGCGCGCCCGTTCGCCCATGAGGAGCGCCAGCCCCAGGTGCTTGACCCGGTTCTCCTCGCACTTCCTGAGGAAGTACTCCTCGTTGAAGTCCCCGCGAGCTTTCGAGTAGGCGACGATGTCCTTCGCCTTGATGAGATCCCTCACGCCCCGGTCGAGGGAGGAGACGAGGTAGAGAACCGCGAGGTCCTCCGGCGACAGGAGCGCGAGCTCCCCAACCCCCTCGATCCTCACGAGCCTCCTCCTCGAAGCGGCCTCCGCGTCGTACCTGTAACCCCTCGGTTTGACCAGGTCGAACCTGAACCCCTTCACGACCAGCCTGTACTGCCAGCGCCCCACCTCTAAGGGAAAGACCTCGAACCTAGCGGACGCGTACTCGAGGAGCTCGTTCACCCTCTCCGCGTCGTCCAGGTCCACGAGGAAGTCCACGTCGAGCGTCGTTTCGGGAGGGGCGTAGAAGTTCCTCGCGAACCTCCCGACTGCCGCGTACTCGGGGAAGAACCTCCTGACGGTCCTCGCCGCTAGCCTCAGCGCGCTCTTGAAACGCCGCTCCACCGACAAGAGAGGACACCCAAGACGACCGAGAGGACGGCGAGCTCGGGCTTCGTCGTGCGCGCGGCTGGGTCGACCTGCCTCGCCAGGTAGTCCTCCACCTCCTCCCGCGGGACCTTGAGCTCCGCTGCAGCCTTGAGCAGCTCAACCACGCGCGGGTCCGAGCTCTTCCCCAAATAGAACCTCCTGGGCCTCTTGAGCTGCTTGTCCCAGAGCGTCACATACAGGTAGCCGTTGACCTCCTGGATTTTCACGGAATGTACTATGAAAAGATAGTATAAACCCTAGCGCTCGCTCAGGTCGGCTCGGCACTGCTCCTCACTATTTTTCTTCGAGGAGCTTTCCTAAGCTGCCTTCCTTCAGCTCAGATTTTCGCTTCTCCAGCTCCCCCGCCTTCCTGTAGATGTTCTCCCAGCGCTCAACCTCCTCCACAACGCTGCGTAAACCCTTCTCGATCATCAGGTTGAACGCGTGGGATCTGCTCCTCGCCAACCCGAGCTCAACCATCCTATCCGCAAGCTCCACAAGCTCCCTGCGAACCCTAACGGTCACGGTAACGCTCATCAAAGCGGGTGTGCACACACCCCCGCATCAACTTTACTGGTGCATGCTGCCGATCTTGTTTTGATTAGGAAAACCTACCATCATGCGCAGTACTCTGCAAGCGTTAATTTTATAAATCCTCTCAATGACACCGTCAAGAAAATGTATGTCGGGTAAAGCATCCCTACTCCCGCTCTCGGAAGAGCTGTACCTCAGAAGCCTAACCGGGAGGCTCGTTGGAGAGCACCTCTTCGACGGGTACAGGAGGGTCGCGGCCATCACCTACCCTGACAGGATCTGCGCCGCCATGGCGGCAGCCGCGGTAGCCTCATACACGTACTACGCCGGCTACAGGGATAGGCTTGCAGCCGTCTTCGTGTACGACGAGAAAATCGATGAGACCGCGAAGGCAATCGCTTCGGCGGACTTCGACATCGTGTACATAGCCTTCGGAGGCGAGCAGAAGCTCTCCACCGTGAACGAGGCTACGGTCAAAACCCTCAAAGCCCTAGCTAACGCCGGCTACAGGAGAGCCCTCGCCGTACACGTTAGAGCCTGGCTGGCCACCAAGCAGCTTTCCACGGTACTATCCGATCCGAGCTTGCGGCAGTGGCTGGAAAGCCTCCCCGAAGTGAGGGTGTTCACAGCCGATTTGAACTCCAAAAAGTTCATCTTCAATAGAGTGAAGTTTACCGAGGGAAAAGCCTCCCTGACGCCGTACAGGGAAGCGTCCCTAACCGACGAGCACGTAGACCTGCTGAAGAGGTCCATACCGCCCCCAGAGTAATGGGTAAAAATCTCTTTTTCTTATCTTTGTTTCGAATCTCCTTCACAGAATAGTGTTCAGATAGTTAGCTTTCAGCGTTCAGATATTAAAAACATGGTGCATGCGGAAAGGCGGCTGCTATAAGCGTATGCTCGAGCGGCTTCGCTACCTGAAGGTAACTCAAGCTTTGGGAGCGCGCTTAACCCCGCTCCAAGGATACCTCCACTTGGGCGGTTTTGAGAAAGCCCGCCTCCAGCTTTATGTACAGCTTCACCGGCTTCTCGCCCTTGGGCACGAGGAACAGGAGGTCGCCTTCGGTGCCCGTGCCCGGGGCCAGCGCCTGGTAGGCGTCCAGCCCCCTCACCTTCACGGCCTTCCCCTTAACCTCCTCGCTCGCGTTGACCAGGAGGTTGAGCCGGTAGACGCTCTCCTCCTCGTAGCTTTTGCCGGCGTCCGTCACCAGGACGAACGTACTGCTACCCAGCCTTGAGACCTCCCTGCCCAGGTTCCTGACGCTGAGCGTCGCGACCACCACCTTTTCTCCCTCCCCTGTAGCGTAGTAGTCCCCCTCGCTCTCCACGTACTCCGCCTCAGTAACGCGGACGAGCGCGATCTCCCAGTTGCCCACCGAGATTTGCTGCCCCATAACGCCTGTGTAGTGCTCGGTGACCTCCAGCTCGGTTTTCTCCTCCAAGAGCCTAATCAAGCCGAAGGATGCCATGTGGAACCACGTGTTGGACATTATCGCAGCGGCAGCGAAGGCGGCCAGCGCCATCCCCAGAACCAGGGGCAGGGGCTTCCCGCCCTTGACCGCCAGCAGAGCCCCAACGATGAAAGCGGCCGCGCCCGCCGCGAAACCAAAGAAGGCTAAAACCCACAGCGGCGCAAGGGGCGGCAGGATGAGCAACACGAGCGGTGAAGCGAGCAGCGCCAGGAGCAGACCGGCAGCAAACAGAGCAAGAACCTTAGCGAGGGGCATACTTTTCGGCTCGCTTACTCCAGCCTCGCTCCTCTCCCAGCTCGCTGCGGGAGCCGAGGCGCCTTCTGCGGCGGTTGGGGGCGAGGGCTTTGCCTCTTTCCTCAACGCTCTCCTCCAGCCCTCTGCAGCGGCCGCGCCCGCAACAAGCAGTAGGAAGCGGGAAGCGTACGCTACCAAGCGCGCTTCCCTGAGCTCGTTGAAAGCTTGTGTGTACTCGATCTGCAGAGACTCGTAGGTGTCCCACAGCTGAACATAGGCGTTATGCAGCTGAGCAAAGTCGCTCTGTAGTCGGTTGCACGTATAGTTGAGGTTCGCGCACTGTAGATCCATCTCGCTCACCACGGGTATGACGATGTCTTCATCCGCGTAGTACTTCTCGCCGCCTATGACCTCGAAGTCGCTTACTGTGTAGTAGTAGAGCTTAACGTAGAGCACGTAGCTACCGAACCACTTCGGCTCGTCCTCATCACGCCCGCTGAGCGCCTTTGTCTCACCCGCCCAGAGCTCGCCCCTCCAAAGCTCCGTCCAGTTGCTCCAGCCCCGACCCGGCGTATACACGCTCGTCATCACAATTACATTGACCGCTCGCACTGCCTCCAGCTCTATCGTGTAGTTGAACCCCTTCCCAAAATGAGAAGCGGAAACGCGCACATTGATAGGGCGCGGCTGACCTAAAGCATATCGGGCAAACAGGAGGAGCATGAGAACCAAGGTTGAGCTTGCCCAAGCTACCCTTTTGGCAAGGTGCGAGCGCCCCACGCTATGGTGCTTTTCTCTATTCTTAAATAAGCTTTGCCGCGAAGTCTCCAGCGCTAGGGCGTGCTGGTCGCTCTGGCTTCGAGCCTACTGGTGCTTTAGTGCTAACGTTTAAGCGGGCTTGCGCGGAACCCCCCGCGCGCTGCAGGTGGCTTGCATGGTCGACGCGCTGGCTAGCTGGGACTTGAGAGCTTGGGTTGCCGCCGCGCTCACAGCGCTCGTTTCGCTCTCCCTGATACTCAGGTACCGGAAGCCGAGCGTGCCCGTCTGGTGCTACATGGCTTTCTTCTCGTTCCTAGCGGTCGCGTC
>Ga0078972_1000763_pt2 | contig 124834 bp, 117 predicted proteins | sample YelNatPaOPGAMG01_FD_67568 | JGI IMG/M metagenome (GOLD analysis project Ga0078972, IMG submission 67568) | Hot spring thermophilic microbial communities from Obsidian Pool, Yellowstone National Park, USA - OP-RAMG-01 (SPADES assembly) (version 2) | ecosystem: Environmental > Aquatic > Thermal...
TGAACGTCCTGCATCGTTGCTTTCACCGCGCCACCACCGCGCTCAGCAGACCAGCCGAGCGCTGCGGCTCACGCATCGATGAGGTCCTGCCGGTGCGCAGCCTCCAGCATCAGCCGGTACTCCGGGAACAAGTTCTTGGCCTGCGGTATCAGCTTGATCAGCTTGGCCACCGGGCCCTTGGCCCGCACCGTGCCCTTGGCCATCGCCACCGTCAAGTTCACTTTCCCCAACCAGAACCTGTTTCCCATGTCCGCCGACATGAACAACTCCACATTGGGCACCGCCGTACTCGACGCACCGGTCTCGACAACCTTGTTGGGCATATCCACCGTCACCACCGCATCCGGATCGGTGTAATGAACCCGCAACACCACCCCCGAACCCGCCAGCTTGTCAGCCAACCCCTCCTTATCCAGCCCACGCCGGAAAATCCCACCCAGATAGGCGTAAACCTCGTCCTCGTCAGCAAAAACAGCCATTTCAACCTCGTCTCGTAGGGATCAACAATTCGCGACGTTTCCAACCAGACCCGACGTCCTGAAGCCGGTATAGGACGCTCAAAGCGCTTAGCGGACCGGACCCCTCACGCAACCACCGATGCGGATGTCGCTGCTCATCTCCAGAACCGGGGCATGAATAAGTTGCCCCAGTCCGGCCGCGCTAACTAGCTCAGCCGGCGCTTGCCAACGTGGCACCCAGCGGGTTAGGCCGAAGTGCCGGCCAGCGCCCTCTCGTCTTCGGCGGCGAAGTCGTCTTCGAGCTGAACCGGCGTGTAGTCAAGATCGATGTCAGCAACCGGACGCCCGCGCGCGCTCTCGATCGTGCTCAACCTGCGCATCCCCTTGTCGGTCGCATAACGGGTCAATTCGTCGACGGTCAGCCCGAACGGGACGTGGTCACCGTAGGGTGTGAGGAGTCCTTCGATCAGCTGCACTCCCAACGGGATCAGCTCGTTCATGCGTGCTTCGAACACCGACCAGTTGGCATCGTCGGCGGCGATGTGGCGCCGGCAGGTGAAGGTGCCCCACGCCATGTGGCGACGCTCATCGTCACCGATGCGTCCGATGAACTCCTGCATACCGGGAAGAATGCCGTGGTCCACACAGATCTTGTGCCAGGCAAAATATCCGGTCAGCGCCAGCATGCCCTCGACGATGTGGTTGTAGGTCGTGGCCGCGCGAATCTGGGCGGCCGGTGAGGGATCCGTGACGAGATCGCCAAGTGATTCCGAAAGCTCCTCGTTGAAGATCTTCCGGTACGCCGGAGAGTGATAACCATGCAGGTCCTCGGTGACCCCCACGGCATCCAGCCATAACCGGAACCCCTGAGCGTGCTTGGCCTCCTCAAAGGCGAACTGGGTCAAATACATCTCGTCGCCGAGTCGGCCTTCGGCTCGCATCGCTCCCATGAACGGTTGGATGTCCTGTGTGACCGCCTCTTCGCCGGCGAGGAACGCCGCGCAGAGTCGCACGGCGAGATCGCGTTCGCTCTCTGATAGCGATTCCCAGTCCTTGCGGTCGCGGGAAAAGTCGATGTCGGCGGGATTCCAGAATTTCGCGTTGCCCCCGGCGAACAGCTTGAGCGGCAAGCTATCCCAGTTAAGTCCGCCCGCAGCTAGTGAGCCGTAAGCCGTTCTTGTCATGGTGACTTCCTTGTTGTAGTGCGAAAATGACCAGTGGTCAATTTCGCGTGATGCACGTCACGGGCTACGCCGCGTAGTGAGCAGCACCCACACCGCTGCGGGCTCTGTCGTCCTCTCGGTACTGTTGTGGGCGCAAACGCCGTGCTCCTTCCATGGTGGCGACCACAGCAACGCCGTGCCAGTTGCGCGCGTGCCAATCAGTGGCCTCCGCGGGCCAATCCCCGCCCGATCGAATCACGCGATCGGAGCGCGAACGGTCGCCACGAGCCCGCCGCCGTCGCGCGCGCTGAAATCGACCCGCCCACCGATCGCCTCGAGGATCTGCTGCACGATCCACAGGCCCAGCCCGGCGGTGCCGCGCCGGTCACCGACGCTGACGTATTTGGCCGTCAGCTGGCCCAGACTCTGAGCGGGTATGCCCGGTCCGTGGTCGGCGATCTCGATGACGATGTCGTTGCCGGTCTGCGCGCACGTCACGTCGACGGGGGCATCACGGCTATGCCGGGAAGCGTTCTCCAGCAGGTTGGTCAGCACCCGCCGCAGTCCCTGGGCGTCGACCGCGACCGCGCCCACGTCGTCGCCCACCGTCAGCCGCAGCTGCGGTGGAACCAGGCCCGCGGCGTCGGCTGCCTCGGTGATCAGGCCGGCCATGTCGACGCGCCGGACCCGGCCCGACGAGAAGGCGGGGCGCCGGCTCAACGCGACGTCGGACAGGGCGTCGAGCATGTCGCCGAGGTGCTGAACGTGGCGGCCGGCCAGCTGCAGACTGGCGGCACGGTCAGACTCCGGCATCGGCGTCGCCGATGCGAGCGCGGCCATGAGCGCCTCCAAGGAGGCGATGGGGGTGCGGAATTCGTGTACCAGCACCTGTAGCCCGTCCTGCTGCGACTGGTAGGACTGCAACAGCCGGCTGCGCAGGTCACGTTCCTCTTCAGCGGCGGCGTGTTCGGCTTCGGCCTCCACCATCGCCTTTACGCTGTATTGGTGTTCGCGTTCGGCCAGGGACGACAACCCCGCCGTGATGATTGCCGTGAACAGCAGATACAGCGCCCACCAGCTACTCTGCTGCACCGGCGCGAGCGCGACACCGTCAGTGGAAGCCAATAGCGCGACGGCGATGTACCCGGCGCCGAGTAGCACCCCCAACACCAGCGTCTGGGTAAGCGACAGCCGTGCCGCGGAGGCGACCACGACCAGCACCAGCACCGACACCGCCGGGCTGTGCACCCCGCCGGTCAGCGCGATGAACACCAGCGTGAACATCGAGTCGAAGCCGGTGACCAGCCAACGGTAACGAGTGCGGCGCACCTCCAACTGCGGATGGACGAACACGATCGCCGCATAGACCAGCGCCGCCGCTATCAGGATCGCGACATACACGCGCGCCCCTGCCGGCTCTACCGGCAACAGCAAGCCGATCGAGATCACCACCGCGACCCGCACGGCGACGACGGTGCGTGCCAGCCCGTAGCCGCTGCCGTGTCCCTCTGCCGTCCAACGGTGCCGATCGACCGATCTCACCGGGCCGACATTAGGGCCGGGGTAGCGTCACAGCAATGACCAGCAAGCCGTTCGTCGTTGTAATCGTCGACGACCACGAGCTTTTCGCACAAGGGCTGGCTTTGCTGCTCGACCGCCAATGGGGCGAGTTGTTCACGGTGGGCGGGCAGACCACTTACGTCGAGGAGGCTGCCGACCTGGTGGCGCGCTGCGCTGCCGACGTCGCGATCATCGACCTGTCCATGCCCCCACTCGGCGGGATAGCCGCGATCCGACATATCAAGGCGCGTCATCCCACAACCCGGATCGTGGCGCTGTCGGGGACCGGCAACCTCGAGCTCGCCGAGGAGGCGCTGCGCGCGGGCGCCGACGGATTCCTGCCGAAGACGGCGCGGCCCGAAGCACTGGCCGGCCCGCTGTGGACCGTCGCCGAAGGCTTGCGGGTCATCGACGGCGCGCTGCTCGATGCGCTGCTGGCGAAGTCCCGCGAACCGCGATCGGCGTTGCTGGACAGTCTCAGCACGCAGGAACTCCAGTTGTGGCGGTTGGTTGCCACGGGCATGGAGACCGGCGATATCGCGCACCGGATGATGGTCTCGGAGCGCACCACCAAACGGATGGTGGCCGCGTTGCTGCACAAACTCGGCGTCACCAATCGCATCGCCGCCGCCGCGATGGCCGGGCGGCTCCGACTGCTCGATGATCTCTCCGAGTCCGACCGGTCCCAGTAAGGATTCGAGTCCGCCGGGGCGCCAAGCCGACGTCAAACAGCCAGCAAGTCGGTGCGCCCCTCGGCCCGCAACAACTCCTCGTAGCGCGGGAAAAGCTTCTTGGCGACAGGCACGAGCTTGAGGATCTTCGGCACCGGGCCTTTCGCGCGGACCTGGCCCTTGGCCAGCGAGACAGCGAGGTTGAGTTTGCCCTGCCAGAACCGGTTGGCCATGTCGGAGGTCATCGACATCGCCACGGTGGGCGAAAGGTCACAACTGCCGGTGAACACCTTCTTGTTGGGCATGTCGACCGTGATCTGGATGTCCGGGTCGGAGCAGTTGAGTTGCAGCACGACACCGGACGCCGCGAGTTGGTCGCCGATCGATTCGTCTGCGACCGCCTTCTCGAAGATCCCGGCAATGTACTTCGTCGCCTCGTCGCTGTCTTTGAAAACACCCACGGTATAGCACCTCAGCTTCCTGAATCCTTCAACGCACTCAGCTGTCCTTGCGGGCCGCCCACTCGTGCAGCTCGGCGATCTTCGTGTAGCCATTGTCCGGCACGAATCCCGCTTCGACTCGGCCGTCGTGAATACAGTCGACCGGGCACAGCGGCACGCATTTCCCGCAGTCAATGCACTGGTCGAGTTCGATCACGAATCGGCCCAGGAAATCGTCGGCTTTCTTCGATATGGCATCGACGCGTCCCGGGCACGCATGCTCGCACGCTCCGCACCCGATGCACGTGTCATCGATATAGAAGTTGCCTCGCCGTGTCCGGCTCATCAGTTTTTCTCTTCCCTGATGGGGCGATTCACAACCGAGCACAGTTGTTGAAGAATTGCTGCAAACTCTGATTATTGCGGAAAAACAAGTCCCGGCCCAGCGGGTCTGACGACCAGACCCGTATCGGTGTCGCCGCCATGCTCAGCGCGTTGAGGGTGTGATCAAGGTCCGGCCGGCCGTGTCCGGCGCGAATGCTGTCCACCATCTCCTGCCACGAGTCCCGGTCGGTCTCGATGACAAAATCCATCGAATCCAGTTCGGTGTCGCTGATTTCCTTGATCTCGCTGACGTCGAAACCGTCGAAAAGCAGTTGGACGATCAGCGCGGACCCATCGGGGCCGCCGTCGAAGATGTTGACGGCGAACCGGCAGTCGACCTCGCCGAGCTTCCGAAACTCGGCGAGGTCTGCCATGTTGGTCTCCGCGAGCCTGGTCAGCCATTCGACGGTGGGAAGGTCGGTACTCGTGCTCACGCCGTCCACGGCATCTCCAACGGGATCGTCACCTTGTCGCGGCGGTCGAACCCAGCGCGATCACAGCGCTGCAGGTACTCCTCGACAATCGTCCCCCAAAGGAACGACACACCCTCCATGCCGTCGTCGATCTTGTCGACTCCTCCACCCATCAGAACGGCTAGCGGCTCGAGCAGTCCGGGACTGCTCAGCGCGGTGAGGATGATCTGCTCGCCAAGGTCGGCGAAGCGGTGCATATCCGAAAGCGCCTTGTCCCTGTCGGTGGAGCAGTCGAGGAAGTTCTTCAGCTCCAGCGTGCCGTAGGAGACGTGTCGGGCCTCGTCTTGCATGCAGCGCCGGAAGATCTCCTTGTCGACATGGGTCTTGGACAGGAATTCGCCGGCCCGGAATATGGTGAGAACGAGCCCTTCGCCCAGGACATTGAGCAGGAATGTGCCCTGGGTGTGGGTCGGCGACTCGAGAATCGCCTTCAGTGCCCACTCCAAAGCCGGGCTGGCGTGCAACAAGCCGCCGCCCCCGGCGAGAGCGCGCTTGCGGAACACTTCCATGTGACGGGCTTCGTCCATCATCTGCGTCACGAGGAAATTTTTGATTTCGAAGAAATCCGGTGAGGTGCGGTAAACCCAGCGGGACGGGAAGTCGCCGGCGACGAACTCGACCTCGGTGAGCGAGGTGGCCAGCTGGCACGCCGCCTTCTCCAGATCCTCGCTGACCGGTTCGAGCTCGCTCCACGGGATGTCGCTGGTGGAGTTCCACTGCCGCGCCTTGGCCTCCTCATACAGCGTCATCACGTTGTCTGCCCAGGCTTCCTTCTTGTCCAGGATGTCGTAGGCGTCGATCGTCGGCATCTGCTCGGCGTAGGGGTCGCGCACGGAGCCGCGCGGGGCGAAGTTGCGTGTCGCATTGTGCTCGGGCAGCGTGCCGTAGGCCGGCGGACGGTTGATGTCGGTGTAGGTCAATCCCCGCGAGCTCGGCCGCGCTCGCACCCCCCAATTCGCCTTTTCGGTGTCCATCCAGTGCAGCGAAAACGACCCGCGCCCAAGGCGGTCGAGGTTTTCCTGCAAAAGCTCGGCCCAGATGGTGTTGTCCTCGCGGAACTTCTTCTCGTAAGCGGCCAATGCCTCGTCTTCGAGCGGAACTTCGCCGGGCAGCGGCTCCATGCGGGTCAGTATCTCGGTCATGCGGCGGTCCTTCGCTAGGTAATCCCCTGTATCCCTGGGTAACCCTGTATCCCTGGGTAACGCCACCGTATGACGCCGCTCACACCGCCTGTAAGGTCCGCCCGGGTCAAGCCTGACCCGATTGGGCCAATCGCGACTGGTCGGCCCCTGATCGATCGTCAGCCGGCCATGATGCGGGCCGGTCGTCACCGATCACCGCCACCACCGTGCCCGTCGGCGACGGCAACGGCGACCCCGGTTTGGGTGTGTCAGTGGCGGGGTGTCGCGACCCGCCGCCTACGGCTCGAGCACCAGCTTGCCCAGCACCCCGCCGTCGGCCAGGCACTGCAGCGCCGCCTGCGCCTCCGACAGTGGATACCGTTGCGGCGGAGGCGGTTTCAGGCCCAGAGAGACCAGTTGTCCCAGGCCCCAGGAGAACAACGCCGCCGAGCCGGGCACCTTGTTGAGGTACTCGCCCCACGCCACGCCCACGACGCTGACGTTGCGCAGCAGCAACCGGTTCACCTTGACGGTGGGGATGCTGCCGGCGGCGAACCCGATGACCAGCAGCTTGCCGTCGATGGCCAGCACGCGCACCGCGTCGTCGAACGCCGGGCCGCCGATGGGGTCCACGACGATGTCCACGCCCCGGCCGCCGGTGTACTTGCGCACCTCGGCGGCCCAGTCACCGGACAGCGGCAGCACCAGGTCGGCGCCCAGCGACGCGACGTAGTCGGTGGCCGCCGTGCGGTGCAACACGGCCAGCACCTTCTTCGCGCCCATCGCCCGGGCCACCTGGATCGCCGCCGTCCCCACCCCGCCGGCCGCGCCGAGCACCAGCACCGTGTCGCCCGGCCGCATCGCCGCCCGACGGGCCAGCGCAAAGTACATGGTGTTGTAGTTCACCAGCAGCGACACCGCCTCGGCGTCGTCGAGCTCGGCGGAGCTGCGGATCACGTTGGGCACCGGGACGGCGACCTGCTCGGCGTAGGCGCCCAGGATACCGAACGCCGAAACCCGTTCGCCCACTTTGAAACCCGACCCCGGCGGCGCCGAGTGCACCACCCCGGCGGCCTCCATGCCGGGCACGAACGGCGGCGGCAGCTTCAGCTGGTATTCGCCCTTGCTCAGCAGCAGGTCCGGAAAGCACACCCCGGCGGCCCGCACGTCGATGATGACGTGGTCACGATCCTCGGCGAGGTCGTCGATATCGGTGTAGGCGATACCGGCCGGACCCGACAGGCGCTGGACAACACAGGCTTTCATAGCCTTGGGCCTACAGCTTGAATTCCGCCTTCTTCGCCGCGGACAGGTCGGTGATCTCACCCCAGTGCGCGGCGATGTCCTGCACCGACGGCGGCTTCTCGAAGTTGGCGCCCTCGTTGCCGAACAGCGCCACCCGCTGCACCTTGCCGCCACCGACGATGAAAACCGATGCGGTGTCGGCGCATTCCTCGGTGCACAGGTAGGCCACCACCGGCGCCACGTACTCCGGGGTGAGCTTCTCCAGCACCTCCTTGGGCATGATGTCCTCGGTCATGCGGGTGGCCGCGATCGGGGCGACCGCGTTGGTGTGGATGTTGTACTTGGCCCCTTCCTGGGCCAGCGTGTTGATCATGCCGACCAGGCCGAGCTTGGCCGCGCCGTAGTTGGTCTGGCCGAAGTTGCCGAACAGGCCGCTGGTCGAGGTGGCGACGACCACGCGCCCGTAGCTCTGCTCACGGAAGTGCGGCCATGCGGCACGCAGCACGTTGTAGCCGCCGTAGAGGTGCACCTTGAGCACGGCGTCCCAGTTCTCGAACGTCATCTTGTGGAACGTGCCGTCGCGCAGGATCCCCGCGTTGCTCACCACCCCGTGCACGGCGCCGAACTCGTCGATCGCGGTCTTGATGATGTTGGCCGCGCCCGCGGGGTCGGCGACGCTGTCGTAGTTGGCCGCCGCCCGGCCCCCCGCCTCGCGGATCTCGTTGACGACCTGGTCGGCCATGTTGTGGCCGGCACCCGTGCCGTCGCGCGATCCGCCGAGGTCGTTGACGACGACGCTGGCGCCCTCCTTGGCGAGGGTGAGCGCGTACTCGCGCCCGAGGCCTCCGCCCGCTCCGGTGACGACGACGACGCGATCCTGCACTCCTGGCATCAGGTTCCTTTCGAGGGGTTGGTAAGGGGGGCTAAAACGTCAGTGTCAGAACAGCTTTCGCGCCATCTTGAAGGCCCGCTCGGTGTAGGGCGGGTAGATGAAGCGCGACACGTCGGGCCGGGTGGGCTTGGTCAGCACCGACTTGCGGTGGCTGAACTCCTCGAACCCGAAGCGGCCGTGGTACGCGCCCATCCCCGACGTGCCGACCCCGCCGAACGGCAGCTTGGCCGTCGACACCTGGAAGGCCAGGTGGTTGACCAGCATGCCGCCCGCCGGCACCTCCTTGATCACCCGCTCCCGGGTCGCGCGCGACTTGGTGAACAGGTAGGCGGCCAGCGGCTTGGGCCGAGCGTTGACGAAACGTATTGCGTCGTCCAGGTTCTGGGCGGTGACGACCGGCAGGATCGGCCCGAAGATCTCGTTGCACATCAGCGGCCCGTCCAGGTCGGGGTCGACCACCACCGTCGGCTGGATGCGCAGGGTCGAGGCGTCGCAGTCGCCGCCGACGGTGATCCGGCCGTCCTTGCCGGACAGGTAGCCCTTGAGCCGGTCGAACTGGCGCTGGTTGACGATCCGCATCCCGGCCCGGTCCTGGGACCGGAACTTCGTGATGGCCGCGCCGATCTTGTCCACCAGCTCGTCGCGGATCTTCACGTCGGCCAGCACATAGTCGGGCGCGACGCACGTCTGCCCGGCGTTGAGCAGCTTCATCCAGGCGATCCGCTTGGCGGCGACGTCGATGTCGGCGTCGGCGGCCACGATCACCGGGCTCTTGCCGCCGAGCTCCAGGGTGACCGGGGTCAGGTGGGGTGCGGCCCCCTCGTAGACCTTGCGGCCGATCTCGGTGCCGCCGGTGAACATCACCCGGTCCAGGCCCTGCGCGATCAGCTCCTGACTCACCGAGCCGTCGCCCTCGACGACCGCGATCGCGTCGCGGTCCAGGTAGCGGGGCACCAGCTCGGCCATCAGGTGCGAGGACGCGGGGGCCATCTCGGACGGCTTGAGGATGACGGCGTTGCCCGCCGCGATCGCGCCGACAGCCGGGCCCAGCGTCAGGTAGAACGGGTAGTTCCAGGCGCCGATGATCAGCACGGTCCCGAACGGCTCGTACTCGATCCAGCCGCGGCCCGGCAGCTGCGGCAACTCGAGCAGCACGTGCTTGCGGCGCGTCCAGCGCCGCAAGTTCTTGGCCGCGAACTTCGCCTCGCCCGCGGTCGTCGCGATGTCGGCGATGTACGCCTCGAACGGGTTGCGGTCCAGGTCGTCGGCGAGCGCGGCGGCCAGCGCGGCCTCGTTCTCCTCCATCAGCTTCTGCAGCTGCAGCAACTGGCGCTTGCGCCACTCGATGTCGCGGGTGCGCCCGGTGGCGAAGGTCCTGCGGAGCCGGTCCACCGTCGCGGCGACGTCGACCGGCGCGGCGGCCGGGCCCCCGTTCGTGGATGCGGGTGTCTTCGGTGCAACCGATTCGGTGGTCATCGTTGTCCTTCCTGAGCGAAGGCACCGCCAGGTCGCGGGGCCGCTCATCGGTGATACCCGCGATCCTAACCATCCGGTTGGGAGAGCAATAGGAAGGATCTGGAACGCCCGCCCGGGCGCCCCGTTCCGGGACGCTACACGCGCTCCGCGGTCACGAAGTCGGAGAACGCGCCCTTGTCGTCGGCGAACGGGACGCCCTCGATCCAGCGGTTCAGGCGGCGCATCTCATCGACGGCGGCTTGCGATTGGGCGCGCCAGCCGTGGTCGTTGAGCCAGTCGGCGACGTGGGCGCGGTCGTCGTCGCGGTACATCAGTTCCCCGACGTCGATGGTCTCCTCCAGGCCGATCTCGTCGGCCACCTTCTTGAACCGCTCGCGCATCTGCTGGCGCCGCTCCTCGGCGTGGGCGGGCGCGGTTTCGGCGGACACCCGGCTGCCGGGCGCGCTGAGCTCGCTGATCTGGGCGAACAGCCGGTCCTGCGCGTCGGCCGGCAGGTACATCAGCAGCCCCTCGGCCAGCCACGCCGTCGGCGCGCCCGGGTCGAAGCCCGCCTCACGCAGCGCGGCCGGCCAGTCCTGCCGCAGGTCGATGGCCACCTCGCGGCGGTCGGCCGACGGCGTGACGCCGTTCTCGGCCAGCGTCGTGGACTTGAACTCCAGTACCTGGGGCTGGTCGATCTCGTAGACCGTCGTCCCGGCCGGCCAGTCCAGCCGGTAGGCGCGCGAATCCAGCCCCGACGCCAGGATGACCACCTGCCGGATCCCGGCCGCCACCGCGTCGTTGAAGTACGCGTCGAAGAAGTGTGTGCGCACAGCCTGGTAGCTGCGCATGTGGTGCAGGTGGGCGGCCGAGTCGGCGTCGATCGCCTCGACCCTGGCCACGATGGCCGGGTCGAGCATCTTCTCCCAGAGCACGTTCGCGCCGGAGTTGCCGACCAGCAGCTTGGCGTACGGGTCACGGATCAGCGCGTCGGGCCGCTCGGTCTCGACGGCCCGGGCGGCGGCCACCATCACCGCGGTGGAGCCGACGCTGGTCTTGATGTCCCAGGTGTCGTCGTGGCTGCGTAGTGAGCTCATGGGGTGTTCCTTCTGCTTGACGTGCTTGACGGTCAGTCGGGTGGCGCGCCGAGGCGCGCGCGCAGCAGCGTGCTGCTGACGGCCTCGTCGGCCAGGTCTTCGGGTACCGGACGGCCCAGCCGGGCCATCTCGTCGCGGTTGCTCACCGCGTCCACCGCCCAGCCGTGTCCGGCCAGCCACTCGACGGCGTCGGAACGGTCGGGCTCGTGGTAGGTCAGTGCCTGCACGTTGACGTCCAGGCCGAGCCGCTCCCGCATGCGCAGCCACCGCTGCGTGTTGCCGCGCGAGTTGAGGCCGAACACCTCGACGGCGATCTGGCTGCCCGGCGCGCTGAGCGCGGTGACCCTCTCGAAGAGCCGGTCCTGGGCGTCGCCGGGCAGGTAGGGCAGCAGTCCCTCGGCGAGCCAGGCGGTCGGCCGGCTCGGGTCGAAGCCCGCCTCCCGCAGCGCCGCCGGCCAGTCGTCGCGCAGGTCGACCGGCACCGGGCAGCGCCGGGCGGTGGGCGCGGCGTCGTGCGACGCCAGGACTCCGCTCTTGTATTCGAGCACCTTGGGCTGGTCGATCTCGTAGACGGCGGTGCCGGCCGGCCAGCTCAGCCGGTAGGCCCGGGAGTCCAGCCCGGCGGCCAGGATGACCACCTGCCGCAGCCCGGCGCCGGCCGCGTCACCGAAGTACTCGTCGAAGAAGTGGGTGCGCACCGCCTGGTAGTCGACGCCGAGGCGGTGCACTCGCCGCCCGTGCTCGTCGCCGTCGAGCCAGGTCAGCTCGGGGTCGGCCAGTCGGGCCCAGGCCGGGCCCGCCGACGACACCAGCAACGGGGCGAACTCGTCGCGGATCAGCGGATCGGCTCCGGCGGTCTCCACCGCCCGGGACGCGGCGACGCCCAGGGCAGTCGCGCCGACGAGTTCGGTGATGGCCCAGGAGTCGCCCGCGGTCCGTCGCGAAGCGGGCGGCGCGGCCTCCGACGAGGACCCTGCGGACGAGGAGTCGCCGAGATCAGTCATCAGCCGGCCATACTACCCGAATAAGTTAGGCAATCTATGCGATTGTGCGCGATGTCACTGCCGCCAGAGCGCGCCTTCCAGCAGCCGCCGCAGCGTGTCGGTGACGGCGTGCATCTCCTGGTGGCTCCGCAGATACCCCGCATAGAATCCCGTGCCGCAAAACAGCAGCAGCAAGGCCTCGACCAAGGCCGGCGCGTCGATTCCCGCGCCGATCTCGCCGCGCTCCATCCCATCCCCGACGGCCCACGTCAGAAATTCCCGGGTCATTGCGACGGCGTCGTTTTCCCGGGCATTCAGTTCCGGATGCCGCCGCGCTTCGAGCACATTGGTGACGAGAAACGCCGATGTGGCGGAATTGTCGCTATCGGCCCGACGGGCGACGGCGAGAAATGCGCCCAGTCGCCCGATCAGGGTGCCCTCGTGCCGCGCCCGCTGGATGCCGGCGCCGACGACATCGTGGTTGGTCTGCTGGACCACCTCCAGATACAGGGCTTGTTTGGAGGAAAAGTAGTGATTGATGGCCGGCCTGGTCAGGTCGGCGCGAACGGCGATCTCCTGGAACGTCGCCCCGTCGAATCCGCGTTCGCTGAACACCTGGCGAGCGGCACGCAAGATGCGCTTACGCGTCTCGTCCGCCCTGGCTGCAGCCGGGCGGCCCGGGCGGCGACCCGCCGTTGGCGACATCAATAAAGTGTGCCACCCCCGCGATGCGGCATTAAGGCATTCGGCGGAACGGCGCCGAACCTGCCCGCTTCGTAGTCCTGCAGCGCCTCGATCAATTCCGCGCGAGAGTTCATCACGAATGGTCCGTAATGGAATACCGGCTCGCGAATCGGCTGTCCGCCGAGAAGCAACACGTCGATTCCCGTCGGGCGCCGGTCCGCCACGGCGCCGACGATGACGCGGTCGCCGGCACCCAACACGGCCAACTGACCCCGCCGGATCGGCCGTTCGACCGGACCCGCATACCCGCTGCCGGACAAGACATAGACCAACGCGTTGAAGTCGCGCCGCCACGGGATGTCGAGCCGGGCGCCGTTCTCGATCGTGGCGTGGGCCAGGGTGATCGGCGTGTGGGTGACGCCGGGGCCCCGGTGGCCGTCGATCGCGCCGGCGATGACGCGCACCAGCGCTCCCCCGTCGCCGGAGGACAGCAACGCCACGTCGCCGCCGTCGATCGACTGGTACCGGGGTGCGGCGAATTTGTCCTTCTTCGGCAGGTTCACCCAGAGCTGGATGCCGTGGAAGAGGCCGCCGCTGTCGACCAGTTCGGCGGGCGGGGTCTCGATGTGCAGGATGCCCGCACCGGCGGTCATCCACTGCGTCGCGCCGTCGGTGATCAGGCCGCCACCGCCGTGCGAATCCTGGTGCGCCATCTTCCCGTCGAGCATGTAGGTGACCGTTTCGAAGCCGCGGTGCGGATGCCAGTCGGTGCCCCGCGGTTCGCCCGGCTGGTAGTCCACCTCACCCATCTGGTCCATGTGCACGAATGGGTCGAGGGCGGCGGCGCCGACCCCGGCGAACGCCCGGACGACCGGAAACCCCTCCCCTTCGAAGCCGCGCCGGCCCGTGCTGACCGCCCGCACGGGGCGTTCGGTGTCGGCGGGCCCGGCCGGGCCGATCCGGGGCAGGGTGAGCGTGTCTGCGGTGACGGGCGGCATGTGTTCCTCCAATTCGAGAGCTACCCGTACAACCGGACTGCGGTCCGATTATTCCGCGCCAGGCCGTCCCGCACCGTCGGTCCGGGATGTGTGACCTGCGCCGCGACAAATGTGCGGCGCGACAATTCCCGGTGCCCACCAACGCTGCGCCCGAACATGATTCGGCGGCCCGATCCGACAACCGGACCTGACCGCCGGCGCCCCGTCAGCCGCGGGCGCTGCTGGCGGCGTCCCGCTCGCTCGACGAACCCGCGTGCGTCAGCTTGCCGCCCGCGCTCTCCAGGTGTGCCCGCACGAACCACTGGAACTTCTCCAGCGAAGCGGCGTGGCCTATCAGCATGTCCTGGGTGACGGGGTCGAGTTCCTCGGTCTCGGCGATCGCCCTGCGCAGGTCCTGGATCACGCCGGTGTAGACGAGGTCCAGTGCCGCCAGATGGGCCTGCGCACAGTCGCGGCCCACCGAGTAGTCGTCCCATGTGCGGTCGTTGATGATCGCCCCCGGCGTGCCCTGCGGCGAAGCCCCCAGGGCGGCGATGCGCTCGGCCACCTCGTCGGCGTAGCCGCGCACCGCCTCCACCTGCGGGTCGATCATCTCGTGCACCCCGATGAAGTTGGGGCCCACCACATTCCAGTGAATGTGCTTGAGCGTCAGGTGCAGATCGTTGTAGGTGCTCAGCTGCTTCTGCAGCAGTTCGGCGAGCCGTGCCCCCTGCTTGTCGGTCAGTCCGGGAATGGTGAACTGCGTCATTCGATTTCTCCCCTGCGTTCGGACACGGTCACGTTCCCCCAACGGGTACCCGACCCGGCCCGTGGGTAATCCCGGCGCGCTACCGGCCGCTGATGTGCTGCACCGGCAACCGCGCCCCCCGACGCGGTTCGCGGGCCAGCCCGCTGGCATACAGCAGACGCACCACCCGGTGGCGGTGCGGCCGCATCGGCTCCAGCAACTCGAGCATCGCCGCGTCGTCGACGGGGCGGCCCAGCAGCGTCCAGCCGATCATCTTCGACACGTGGTAATCGCCCACCGACAGGGCATCGGCGTCGCCGAACGCCCGTTGCGCGGTCTCGGCGGCGGTCCACACCCCGACGCCCGGCAGCGAGCTGAGCGCCTCGCGCGCCTGGGCCGCCGGGCGGGACGCCAGCCGTTCCAGCGAGTCCGCCCGGCGCGCGCAGGACACCACCGTCTGCGCGCGCCGGGGATCGACGTTGGCGCGATGGAACTCCCACGACGGAATGCTGCGCCAGACCTCGGCCGAGGGCGGGACCCGCATGCCGGGCGGCGCCGGGCCCGGGGCCGGCGTGCCGTACCGCGACACCAGCAGGCGCCACGACCGGAACGCGTCGGCGCCGGGGACCCGCTGCTCGATGACGGCCGGGATCAATGCCTCCAGGACCTGGCCGGTGCGGCCCAGGCGCAGGTGCGGGACCCGCCGGTGCGCGGCGGCGACCGTCGGGTCCCGGGGCACGAAGTCCGAGGCGTCGTCGTCGGCGCCGAGCATCGCGGGCAGCATCTCGACGAACTGCGGCGCGCCGCCGCCCCACGCCACGCAGTGCACCGAGTCGGGCGCCACGCGCACGATCCGGGCGGCCACGGGGCCGTCGGGCAGCAGGCAGGCCCGCCAGACCGTGCCGTCGCCCACAACCTGGAAGCACGGATCGCGGGGCCCCCGCCGCAACGGGGCCAGCGTGGTCCGGAAGCCGACCGGCCCGGGCAAGGCGACTGTGCGCTCGCTCCGCACGTGTTCCCCTCCGATCCCGGCCGGCCGGGTCGATTGACCGTCGACCGCCTCCCAGGACAGTATTGCGATGTGGCGACGCCGTTCGACGATCCGCAGGGCGAACTGGCCTGGATGTTCCTGCAGAGCACGAGCGAGGGCGGCGATCTGGAGGAGGGCTTCGCGCTGCTCAGCGAGGACTTCACCTATTGGACGCTCTACACGCGCACGTCCTGCGACAAGGCGACGTTCCGGCGGGCGGTCGAACGCCGCAAACGCGACCTCGAAGTCACCGTCGACCTGCTGCGCTGCGTCAACGAGGGCCACACGGTGGTGGTCGAGGCGCAGGCCACCGGCACCACCGCCGACGGCACCGACTACGACAGCCCGTTCGTGTGCATCGTCGACACCCGCGACGGGCTGATCGTCTCGATGCGCCTCTACAGCGACACCCGGGCGCAGGCCGCGGCGATGCCGGGCTGGGTCCCCTACTGAGCGGACACGCTGATGTCGGCCTTGTCGGGGTAGAACGCCACATGCCCGGCGATCGCCGCGACGGCGGGGTAGGGCTTTTCGTACGTCCAGATCACGTTGTCGACGGTGTCCCCGGCGCCGGTGGTCACGCTGTAGTAGCTGGCCTCCCCCTTGAAGGGACAGTAGGTGCTGGTGTCCGTGCGGGTCAGCCGCTGGGTGACCACATCGTCGAGCGGAATGTAGTGCACGACAGGCAAAGTCGCTTCGCGCAGCTGCAGCGCCGCGGTGGTGTCCGCGACCAGCTCGCCGTTGACGCGCACCTGCACCCGGCCCGGTGCGGGCTCGATCGTGATCGGGTGCCCGGCGCTGGGTTCCTTGATTTCGGGGTGGCTCATGGTCATTACCTCCTCGGGCGCGTGCGTCGTGCACGGCCCACCACCGAGCCTAGGCGCGCTATTCCTGCCGGGCCGTGGTGCTGGTGTCCTTCGGCCTGCGCATCGCCGCCCAGAACCGGGCGGCTTCCCGGATCGACTCCTCGACCGGGCGCGGCTGCCAACCCAGTTCCCGCTTCGCCTTGCCGCTGTCGACGGGAGCCTCGGCGCGCATCATGCGCACCGAGGCGAGGCTGAGCTGGGCGTCCTTGCCGCCGAGCCGGGCCCGCAGGCTGCCCAGCGCGGCCATCGCGTAGAGCACCGGCACCGAGATCGAGCGTCGCGGCGGCGACACCCCGGCCTCGTCGGCGGCGATCCGCACGACGTCATTCAGCGCGATCATCTTTTCGGAGACCAGGTAGCGCTCGCCGATGCGCCCGCGTTCGGCGGCCAGGATCATGGCCCGGGCGGCGTCGTCGACGCCGACGACCTCGAGTCGGATGCCGTTCATCAGGAAGGGCAGCTTGCCGAACACCGCGCCGGCGATGAACGCACCGTGCGGGGTGCCGCCCCAGTCGCCGCTGCCGTAGGTCGTCGAGACGCACATCGCCACCGCGGGCAGCCCGGCCTCGGCCACGTACTTCATCACCAGGTTCTCGGCCTGCACCCGGGACTGGACGTAGGGCGTCAGACCCCGCGGGGCGATCACGTCGTCCTCGGTGGCCACGTGCCCGTGCCGCCGGCCCACCGTCGCGTAGGTGCTGGTGAAGACGAACCTGCGCAGGTCGGCCTCGGCGGCGACGTCGAGGACGTTGCGCAGTCCTTCGACGTTGGTGCGGAACAGCGGCGAGGGATCGCGCAGCCATGCGCGGGTGTCGACGACGCAGTAGTAGACGTCGTCGACGCCGTCCATCCCCTGCCGCAGGGTGGCGGTGTCGAACACGTCGCCGTGGAACCGGGTGAGCTCGAGGTCGTCGATGGCACGGGTGTTGGCGTTCGGGCGCACCATCGCCCGGACGTCGTTGCCGTCGGCGACGAGCCGGCGGGTGACATGGGCGCCCAGGAAGCCGTTGGCGCCGATCACCAGCTTGGGTTTGGCGCTCACCGGCCGCCGCCGTTCTGCTGCATCCAGCGCGCGGCGTCCTCGTCGAGGGTGCCCAGGGCCCGGGCCTTGCGGCACCATGTCATCCCGGCCTTCAGGAAACGCAGCGGGTTGTAGATGTCTTCCTGCCGACACCACTGGCCGTCGCCGCCGTAGGTGACGATGGAGATGTTGGTGGCGCTGATGACGGTGCCGTCGCCGGGGTCGCGCATCGGGTTGTCCAGCTCGCAAATGACCCGGCCCGTGGGCTCGTCGACCACCGACCACAGCGAGGGGAACGCGACCATGTGGCTGCCCGGGAACGTGGTCATCGTCCGCTGGATCCACGCGCGGACCTCGTCGCGGCCGCGCATGGTGCCCATCGCGTGCTCGATGTAGTCGACGTCCGGCGTGTACTGCTCGACCCAGGCGTCCCAGTCCCGCGTCTCGGCGGCCCGGGCGACCGTCTCCTCGAACTTCTCGAAGGCGGCCGACAGCTCGGCCCGGGAGAACTCGCGCGTGGTCACGAGGGCTTCTTCGCGCCGTTGCACATCATCGCCGGAGTGTAACCTGGGCAACATCATCGGTTCCCGAGGAGCGCGAGCCCGAGGAGGAAAGCTATGACAACGCAAAGGGCCATCCTCGCCGGCGGCTGCTTCTGGGGCATGCAGGACCTGATCCGCAAGCAGCCCGGTGTCATCTCCACCCGCGTGGGCTACACCGGCGGCGACGTCCCGAACGCGACCTACCGCAACCACGGCACCCACGCCGAGGCGATCGAGATCGTCTACGACCCCGCGGTCACCGACTACCGCAGGATCCTGGAGTTCTTCTTCCAGATTCACGACCCCACAACCAGGAACCGCCAGGGCAACGACCTGGGCACCAGCTACCGCTCGGCCATCTTCTACCTCGACGAGGAGCAGAGGCGGATCGCGTTGGAGACCATCGCCGACGTCGACGCCTCGGGCCTGTGGCCGGGCAAGGTCGTCACCGAGGTCAGCCCGGCCGGCGACTTCTGGGAGGCCGAGCCCGAGCACCAGGACTACCTGCAGCGCTATCCGCACGGCTACACCTGCCACTACGTGCGTCCCGGCTGGGCGTTGCCGCGACGGGCCACCGCGGACCAGTAGGGCCGTCGACCGGCGCCACGCTCAGCGCCGGTGCACGACCACCCGCCCGCCGTCCTTCGGCGTGAACGCGACACCGCGCGAGTGCCAGCGCTCCCCGGGCGCGGTCGTCGTCTCGATAGTGAAGTGGCGCAACACCGTTCGCAGCACCACGTCCATCTCCATGTTGGCGAACGCGGCCCCCACGCACCGGCGGGTACCGCCCCCGAACGGGATCCAGGCGGCCGCCGCCGGCTTGTTGCCCAGGTACCGCTGCGGGTCGAAGCGCTCCGGGTCGGGGAAGACCTCGGGGTTGCCGTGGATCTGCGAAATGCAGACCAGGATCGAATTTCCTTGCGGGACAACCCATTCCCCGAGTTGGTAGGTCGGCGGATAGACGTGGCGGGCGGCGAAGTCGATGACCGTGCGGACCCGCTGCACCTCGAGGATCGCGGCCTGGCGCAGCTCGTGGCCGCCGGCGTCGGCCTCCTCGACCAGAGCCCGCAGCACGTCGGCGTGCCGGCTCAACCGTTCGAACGCCCAGCCCAGCGTGGCCGCGGTCGTCTCGTGCCCGGCGGCCAGCAGCGTCAGCAGCTCGTCGGCGATGTCCTTGCGCGACATCACCGATCCGTCGTCGTAGGTGCTGCGCAGCATCAGCGCGAGCACGTCGGTCCGCTCGGCGAAGTTCGGGTCCGCGCGCTCGGCGTCGATCAGCCTGTCGATGATGACGTCGTAGCGGCGGCGCCACTCCCGCAGCCTCCCCCACGGGCTGTAGCGCCCATAGGTGCGCCGGGGTTTCGGCAGCGCCGCCAACCGCGAGCCCAGCGTGACCCACGGCGGGATGAGCCGGCGCAGCTCGTCGAGTTCGGCGCCCTCGGCCCCGAAAACCGCACGCAGGATGGCGTTGAGGGTGATCCGCATCATCGAGGGCAGCGTCGCGAACGGCACGCCTTCGGGCCAGTCCGCGATCTCGCGCAGCGTCTCTTCTTCGATGATGCTCTCGTAGTTCTTCATGCTCTTGCCGTGGAACGGCGGCGCCAGGAGCCGCCGCCGCTGCCGGTGGTCCTCGCCCTCGAGCGCGAACACCGAGCCGGAGCCGAACAGCCGGCTCAGGTTGGGCTGGATGTTGCCGAGCACCTCGGGGCTGGTGGTGAAGACCTGTTTGGCCAGCTGCGGATCGCCAACCACGACCTGTCGGCCGTAGAGCGGGATGCCGACCGTGAAGACCCGGCCATACCGGCGCGTCAGGCGGTTCATCATCCAGCGCCGGCACGTGGCGAACGCGAAAGCCTGCACCATCGGCGGCAGGCGCGTTGCCGGGGGCATCCGCGCCGCCGGGGGCGTCTCGGTGACGACGTCGCTCATCTCGGTGATCTCCCAACCCCTGCCGACCCCCCGCGGGGTGGTACCGCCATGTACCGCAGGCCTTCCCCGGTACGGTACTTTGAGGTACCACTGCCTGACAAGGGTGTCATGACAAGGGTGTCGCACTCACCGAAAGGGGCGCCGACCGTGACCTCAGCACTGACGGCGGCGGCGGCCGGCCACGCGGTACCCGACCCGCCGGCCGGGGCCGATCCGTTCCGGCTGCGACTGCTCGAGGGCCTCGCCACCTCGATCGACGAGCGCGGCTACCGCGCCAGCACCGTCGCCGACATCGTCCGCAACGCCCGCACGTCCAAACGCACCTTCTACGACCGGTTCACCAGCAAGGAAGCGTGCTTTCTGGAACTGCTGCAGGCCGACAACGAGAGGCTGGGGCACGGCATCGCCGCGGCCGTCGACCCCGAAGCCGACTGGCATCTGCAGATCCGCCAGGCCGTCGAGGCCTACGCCGGACACATCGAGTCCCGGCCCGCCCTCACGTTGAGCTGGATCCGCGAGCTGCCGTCCCTCGGCGCGATCGCCCGGCCCGTCCAGCGCCGCGGGATTCACCTGCTGTCCGACCTGCTGATCGACCTGAGCGCCAGCCCGGGGTTCCGCCGCGCCGACCTGCCGCCGCTGACCGGGTCGCTGGCCGTGATCCTGCTGGGCGGGCTGCGCGAACTGACCGCCCTGACGATGGAAGACGGGAGGGCGGTCCGCGAGATCGTGGAGCCGGCCGTGGATGCCTCCATAGCCCTGCTCGGTCCGCGCGGTTAGGCTCGGCGCACACCCCTTCATCCCCTGGAGGACCGCGATGCGGCTATCGACCCGAAACCAGCTCAAAGGCACCATCACCGAGGTCAATCTCGGCGCCGTGATGGCGATCGTGAAAGTGAAGCTCGACGGCGGAGACCAGATCGTGACGTCCTCGGTCACCAAGGACGCCGCCACCGAACTCGGCCTGGCGGTCGGTCAGCCCGCGACCGTGTTCATCAAGTCCACCGAAGTCACCATCGGCGTCGAGTAGCGCCCGAGCGCCGTCGCGACACATAAACCACGCACACGACACGCCGAAAAGCGCCACCGTAGTTTATGTCTCGCGGTCGCCGCGCAGAAACGTGCGCAGCCGGTCCAGGACCAGCCCGGGTGCATGCTCGACGATCCAGTGGCCGACGCCGGCGACGTGGATCACCACGCCGCCGGGCAGGTCCACCAACCTGTGTTCGACGCCGTCCAGCGCGGGCATGGTGACCATGCCTGGTGACCGTACCGGTCAGGCCAGGAACCGCTCGACGTACGGCGCGAAGCGCGCACGCAGATCGTCCTCGCTGAGCCCGAACATGTCCGCGGACGTCTCGACATTGCCCATCCGGCCCCGCCGGTGCCCGTCGCGGTAGCCGATGATCGCCGTGCGCGCCTGCTCGGTGCACGGCTCGCCGGCCAGGGCGTAGACCCGCTCGGCGACGCCGAGTTCGTCGGCCATGAAGTCGTCGAAGCGGACGTCGATGGAACGTTGCGAGCCGATGGTGTCGCGATCGCGCACCAGCGCGGTGAGCATCCGCTCGAGCCGGTCGACCCACGAGCCCGCGATCCGCTCCACCGGCACCGGCGAGCGGTGCATCCGCGCGGAATAGGTGATCATCGCGATCATCGACAGCGCCACCGGCACCGGGTCGCGGTGGGTGAACACCACGATGCTGTCGGGAAAGACCCGGTCCAGCACCGGCACCTGCTCGAGATGCTGCGGCGACTTGAGCAGCCAGCGCCGCCCCCCGCGCAGGAACTGCATCGCCCGCAGCTGCCGGGCGAGATAGCGGTAGTGGGGCGTCTGGTCGTGGGTCTGGTAGTACTCGCGCCAGCGTGGCACCTCGGCGAGCGTCTCGAACAGCATCGTGGAGAAGTCGTTGGCCAGCAGCTGAATCTCTTCGTGGGCGTGATCGGTGGTCATCTCGTGCATGAGCGCGAAATGCGGCATCACGGTGTTGATCACCCCGACGGCGACGTCCATCCGGCTGCGCCGCGGATCCGGTTCCACACCGGCCTCCGCCGGCAGCGGGAACGGTTCGACGCTCTCCCAGTACGGGATGGTGCGGAAGGTGGGCGCCGCCGCCAACAGGTTGTGCAGGTGGGTGGTGCCGGTGCGGGGCAGCCCGGCGATCACGACGGGTGACCGCACCGCGACGTCGTCGATCTCGGGGTGCCGGCGCAGCAGGTCGGTCAGCAACAGCCGGTTCTTGAGCAGCTGCAGCAGCTGCCCGTAGAAGTTGACGACGCCCGCCTGGTGCAGCCCGTCGAGATCGCGCAGCGCCGCCAGGTAGACGTCGAGCCGCTCGCGGTAGTCGTCGGGACCGAAGTCGTGCAGGCCGGTGTCGGCGCTGGCCTGGGCGTGCAGCGCGTCGGCGTCCAGCGGGCACAGCGGCGCCATCGACGCCATCATGTCGAGGAGCTGCCTCGCGTCGTCACCGAAGCGGGGCTGGGCGAGGTCGTCGAGACGGACGGGGGTCACGGCGAGTTATGTTACTTTGAGTTCCGTAATGTCAGTGGATTTTGGGCGACCCCGCGACCCGCGCATCGACGAAGCGGTGCTGCGCGCGACGGTCGAACTGCTGGCCGAGACCGGCTACCCCGGGTTGTCCGTGGCCGCCATCGCCGAACGGGCCGGCACCAGCAAGCCCGCGATCTACCGGCGCTGGCCCAGCAAGGCGCACCTGGTGCACGAGGCGGTTTTTCCGGTCGGCGGCGCCACCGCGATTCCCGAGACCGGGTCGCTGCGGCACGACCTACGCGAGATGTTCTGCTGCACAATGGCTTTCCTGTCAACGCCAGCAGCCCGGGCGGCGCTGCCGGGCCTGATCGGCGAGATGGCGGCCGATCCGACGCTGCATTCGGCCCTGCTCGAGCGATTCGCCGACGTCATCTCCGGTGGCCTCGCCGGTTGGCTGGCGAGCGCCGCGACCGCGGGCCTCGTGCGCGCCGACGTCACCGCCTTGGAGCTGGCCGAGGCGATTGCCGGCATCGCACTGCTGGGCCTGCTCACGCGCCCCGGGGAACTCGACCCCGAATTCGCCGACGCGTGGATCGATCGCACCACCGAGCTACTCCTGAAAGGAATCAGCGCATGACGCACGAGTCGACCGCGGCGTGGCAGGAGTTGCTGGAAACACTTGGCAGCCTTGACCGCTCATTCCTGGAGGGCGACCGGGCGGTGACCGACGACCGGCACGTCGCCGACGGCTACCGCATGCTCGCCACCACGCTGGGCGTGGCGTTCGACGCCTACCTGTTCGCCGATCCCGGCCGCCCGCAGTTCGTCGCGGTCAACACCCCGTTCCGGCGCGACCGCCGCTGGGGCGGGGACAACACCGACGCCTACTACTTCCTGTGCCGGGTCGATCCGGCGCGGCGCTACCGCGTCAGCGGCAACAGGGGTGACAGCGTGTACTTCTCGTTGACCGCCTACAACGAACCGGCGCCGGGCGCGTGGTCGGACCGCGTCGTGGCGATCGTCCGGGACAGCGACCTCGACGTCCTCGAATTCGATGTCGACGGCAACTTTTCCTTCGAAGTCGGGCCCACCCCGGACGCCGCCGTGCTGATGACCCGCGACTACCAGGCCGACCCGCTGACCGGCCGCCCCGTCGACTGGCACATCGAGGCGCTCGACGATCCGGACCCGATCCGGCACGGCGACGCCGAAACCGCCGCGTCGCTGCGGGCCGCCGCGGCGTGGCTGCGCACCATGTTCGCGATCGTCCCGCTGGCCGTCGGGACCCGCGCCGGCCAGGAGCATGCGCTCGGACACCAAACCGCCCATGCCGCGAACGAATTCGCCGCCCCCTACCAGGTTCCCGACGCCAACTTCGGCTGGTCGGCGCGCGACGCCTGCTATTCCTACGGCAGCTTCGTGCTCGAGGACGACGAGGCGCTGGTCATCACCCACCGGCCGCCGTCGTGCCGGTTCTGGAACCTGGTGGTGTGGAACCAGTTCATGGCCACCTACGGCGCCGCCGAGGGGCCCGATGCCCGCTGCTCGGTCAACGGCCACAGTGCCGTGCCCAACGGCGACGGGTCGGTCACGGTCGTGTTGTCGCGCACGTTGACCACCCACCCGAATTCGCTGACCACGCTCGGGTATCCGCGCGGCAACCTCGTCTTCCGGTGGTTTCTCGCCGACGCGGTGCCGGCGCGGCCGCAGGTGAGCCTCGTCAAGGCCGCCGAGGCCCCGACCGTGGTGCATTGAATTGAATTGAATCAGCCGAGGTCCCGGACCAGCTCGATGGCCCGGCCCAGCGTGCTCAGCTTGGCCTCCAGCGTGTCGCCGGCGGGATACAGCCGCACGGTGTCGACCCCGGCGTCGCGCCAGACCGCCAGCCGCGCGCGCACCATCTCCGCGGTCCCGATCAGCGTGGTGCCCAGCACCATCGCGTCGGTGACCAGGGCGGTCGCCCCCTCGCGGTCGCCGCGCTGCCAACGTTCCCGCACCGCCGCGGCCACCTCGGCCCAGCCCTGCCGGCTGTAGGCCCGGTTGTAGAAATTCGTGCTCGCCGACCCCATGCCACCGAGGCTGAACGCCAGTTCCCTCTTGCGGCCGGCGATCATGGCGCGCAGTTCGTCCTCGTCCGCGGCGAAGGCGACCTCGGCGCCCTGGCAGACGTCGATGTCGCCGCGGGCGCGGCCCGCGGCGGCCAGGCCCTCGTCGAGGTGGGCGAAGTAGGCGCCCGACGCGCCCTCCGGGACGAAGCTGGTGCCCAGCCAGCCGTCGGCGACCCGGCCGGTCAGCCGCAGCATCGCCGGCGACAGCGCGGCCAGGTAGACCGGGATGGCGTGTTCGGCCCGCGTCGACAACCGCATCGGCACCGCCTCACCACCGGGACGGGGTATCTGGAACTCGTTGCCGGCGTGCGAGATTTTTCCGCCCGCGAACGCCTGCCGCACGATGTCGACCGTCTCCGCGATGCGGGCCAACGGCCGGCCGAACGCGACGCCGTGCAGGCCCTCGATCACCTGCGGGCCGGAGGCGCCCAGCCCGAGCAGGAACCGCCCGCCCGACAGGTTCGACAGCGTGATCGCGGTCTGGGCGACCAGGACCGGCGAGCGGGTACCGGCCTGCAGCACACCGGAGCCCAGCAGCATTCGGTCGGTGCGCGCGGCCAGGTAGCCCAGCGCCGACACCGCGTCCGCGCCCCACGCCTCGGCGACCCAGCACACGTCCAGACCCAGCTTCTCCGCCTCGACGGCGAACGCGACGACGTCGCCGCCGGTGGTGGTGGTGGCGGCGGTGGAGAACTCGACCGTCGTCGCGGTGCGCATCACATCACCGCACGCCGTGCTCGGCCAGCCGTTTGATCGCCGACAGCGTCTTGCCGATCGCCGTCTCGAACTCCCGCAGCCGCACGAACACGATCTTCTGCTCCTTGTCGGGCATCGCGTCGATCGCCGCCGACAAGCCCGACCGTCCGGGCCCCATCTGCATCCAGTAGTTCAGGACGGTGCCCCCGTCGCGGGGGGTCAGTCGGAATCGCCAGGTCGCCGCGGGGGTGCCGGGTTCGCCGACCGCCCAGGCGAATTCGCGGGGCTCGTCGCAGGCCACGATCTGGGAGGTGGTGCTCCACTGCCCGAACGCCTGGTGTTCGTTGTGGCCGACGAACCGGGCGCCGACGCGCGGGCCGTCGGCGCCCCCGGCCCACTCCACCGACTGCAGCTCGTTGCTCAGCGTCGGCATCAGCTTGATATCGGAGACCAGACTCCAGACACGGGCCGGGTCGGCGTCGATCCACGTCGACGCTTCCACCGTCGGTCGGTCCGCGTAACGCGCGCCGGTCCATTCCACGCCGACCATTGTCCCCCGCCGGCGGCCGAATGTGGCCCCACCAACCGAATCGAGACTGCGCCCAGTGCTATCCGTTACCGTGCAGGCACGCCGTGAGCGCAGGCTCGACGCCCGGTCACGCCGCGACCGGGACCCGCTCGGCCGGCTTGTCGGCGCGGCCCGTTCCCAGCACCGAGTCCGGCAAGCTCAGCTTGACGATCTTGCGCACGACGGTCCCGAACTGGCGCAGCAGCGGGCCGCGGTTGTACGGGATCCCGTAGCGCTCGCAGACCTCGCGCACCTCCGGCGCGATCTGGGGGTAGCGGCGCGCCGGCAGGTCCGGGAACAGGTGGTGCTCGATCTGATGCGACAGGTTACCCGACAGCAGGTGGAACAGAGTGCCGCCGGTCAGGTTCGCCGAACCGAGGACCTGCCGGAAGTACCACATGCCGCGGGACTCGTCCTTGGTCTCCTCGATGCTGAATTCCTGCGTGCCGTCCGGGAAGTGGCCGCAGAAGATAATCATGTACGACCACACGTTGCGCATCAGGTTCGCCGACAGGGTGCCCGCGAACACGAACGGCGCGAACGGCCCGGCCAGCAACGGGAAGGCGACGTAGTCCTTGAGCGTCTGCCGGCGGGTCTTCTTCAAGATCTCGCGGAGCACCTCGCGCTTGTCGGCGAGACGGATCTCGCCGCCGCGGATGCGCTCGGTCTCCAGTTCGTGCAGCGCGACGCCGTACTGGAACAGCACCATCAAAAGGAACGCGTAGAGCGGGTTGCCCAGGAAGTAGGGCTGCCACGGCTGGTCCGCGCTCATCCGCAGGATGCCGTAGCCGATGTCGCGGTCCATGCCAACGATGTTGGTGTAGGTGTGATGCATGTAGTTGTGCGAGTGCCGCCACTGGTCGGCGGGGCATGCGGTGTCCCACTCGAAGGAGCGGCCGGAGATTGCGGGGTCGCGCATCCAGTCGTACTGGCCGTGCATGACGTTGTGGCCGATCTCCATGTTGTCGAGGATCTTCGACAGGCCCAGCATCGTCGTGCCCGCCAGCCAGGCCGGGGGCAGGAACAGTAAGGCGCGGCCGCCGACCTCCAGCGCGCGCTGGACCTTGATGACGCGACGAATGTAGTCGGCGTCCTGTTGGCCGAGGTCGGCCATGACGCGGTCCCTGATGGCGTCGAGTTCGCGGCCGAAGGCGTCGGCCTGTTCCGGGGTCAGCGTGATCTTGTTCGGTGACATGACATTTCTCCCGTGGGGTTGTGTGTGTGGCGTTGTCAGTTAGAGCGCGATGTCGACGTCGCCGACCGGGACGGAAACGCAGATCTGCACGTCGTCATCGGGGACGGTCGAGACCGCGCCGGTGACCAGGTTGCGCACGGTGCCGGCGGTCTTGCGCCGGGTGCAGGTGTGGCAGATGCCCATCCGGCATCCGCTGGCCGGCGTCAGGCCGGCCGACTCGGCTTGCTCGAGCAGCGGACGGCCGTCGTCGACGACGTCGACGACGCTGTCGGAGAACGTGATTCGTCCGCCCGACGCCACCGGCGGCGCCTCGGGTGCCGGCGGCACGAAGCTCTCGGTGCAGACGCCGGGGCCGCGGTGCTGGCGGACCGCCTCGATCAGTGCGGTCGGGCCGCAGACGAACACCGCATCCGGTGCCGGCATGGCGGCGGCGAGGTGTTCGGGCCCGCAGCGGCCGACGAGGTCGCCGCCGCCGGATCGGGTGTAGCCGTGCAGCACCCGGACGCCGGGCAGCGCGGCCAGCTCGTCGCGATAGCACGCCTCCGCGGGGGTGCGTGCGTAGTGGACGAACGCGATCTCGGCGCCGGGCGTGCCCGGGTGGCCCTCGGTGACCAGGGTGCGCAGCATCGCCATGACCGGCGTGATGCCGCTGCCGCCGGAGACGAACAAGATCCGCCGGGGCCGCCGGACCGGCAGGACGAAGTCGCCGCCGACCCCGGACAAGCCGACCACCATGCCGCGTCGGGCGCGGTGGTAGAGATAGTTGGACACCAGCCCGCCGTCGTGACGCCCGACCGTCAACTCGAGGTTGCCCGCCCCTTCGGCGTTGGCCGGTGAGTAGCAGCGGGTGTGCCGGCGACCGTCGATCTCGACGGTGAGGTTGACGTACTGACCGGCCTTGACGGCGTGGGTGGTGGTGAAGGTGTCGTTCGGAGCGAGCGTGAGGGTGACGCTGCGCGGGGTCGTCCGGCGGACGTCGACGACCTTGGCGCGGGCTTCTCCGCGCGTCCAGGTCGGGGCCACCAGCTCGGTGTACCGGTCGACGCCGTGCGGACCGGTGAGCAGGTCGAGCAGATCGGAACCCAGAACTCGCTTCCGGAAAGCCCGGGCGAGCGTCCCACCGGAGGTGTGCGTAGTTTGAGTGAACATGTGTACACAGTGCTACCGATAGTCGCAGGTAGTCAAGGACTTTTCCCAGTCCTGTGTTAGGGTTCACACAGTGAACAGCCGTACGCCTGGCTCACGGCCGCGGGGTTCGGGACGCGAGCGCTCCCGCGACAGCCCGTCGCGCGAGGAGCGCAAGGAGGCCACCAGGCGCGCCATCATCGACGCGGCGCTCAAGTTGCTGGGAGACCGCAGCTTCTCCAGCCTCAGCCTGCGCGAGGTCACCCGGGAGGCCGGGATCGTGCCGGCCGCGTTCTACCGTCACTTCGAGTCGATGGAGGCGCTCGGCCTGGTGCTCATCGACGAGTCGTTCCGCTCGCTGCGCGACACGCTGCGCGCGGCGCGCGCCGGCAAGTTCGACCCGAACCGGGTCATCGAGTCGTCCGTCGAGATCCTGATCGCCAGCGTCGCCGACCGCCGCGAACACTGGCGCCTGATCGGCCGCGAGCGCAACAGCGGGCTGAGCGTGCTGCGCTACGCCATCCGCACCGAGATCCGGCTGATCACCTCGGAGCTGGCCACGGACCTGGCCCGCTTCCCGGGGCTCAACGCGTGGAGCACCGAGGATCTCAACGTGCTGTCCACCTTGTTCGTCAACGCGATGATCGCCATCGCCGAGGCGATCGAGGACGCGCAGAGCGCCGCGGCGCTCGAGGAGATCCGGCGCATCGCGGTCAAGCAACTCAGGATGATCGCGGTCGGCATCGCCGGCTGGCGAAGCACCCCCTGACCAGGTCCCGCGACTGGTCACTGCGCGCCGGGTGAAGTCCGGGGCGGCGCAGACAAAGCTCGCGACCATCGCCCGGCGCGCCGTGGACACCCGCGGCGACGGCCACTGCGGTCCGGTGCCGTCAGCGCCACGACCGGGTTGCTGCCTCTACGATGGTGGGACTCCATCAGCGATGCCGGTGCGGCGCTGCACCGGGGAACGGTTGGCGACGGTGTGGGACTTCGAGACGGACCCGGAATACCAGGCGAAGCTCGACTGGGTCGAAAAGTTCATGGTCGACGAACTCGAGCCGCTCGATCTGGTCGCCCTCGATCCCTACGACAAGAAGAATCCCGAGACGATGGCGGTCCTGCGACCACTGCAGCAGCAGGTCAAGGACCAGGGGTTGTGGGCCGCGCACCTGCGGCCCGAACTCGGCGGTCAGGGCTTCGGACAGGTCAAGCTGGCGCTGCTCAACGAAATCCTCGGGCGCTCCCGCTGGGCGCCGTCGGTGTTCGGCTGCCAGGCGCCCGATTCCGGCAACGCCGAAATCCTGGCGTTGTTCGGCACCGACGAGCAGAAGGCCCGCTACCTGCAACCCCTGCTCGACGGCGAGATCACGTCCTGCTACTCGATGACCGAACCCCAGGGCGGTTCGGACCCCGGGCAATTCGTCACCGCCGCCACCCGCGACGGTGACGACTGGGTCATCAACGGGGAGAAGTGGTTTTCCACCAACGCCAAGCATGCGTCGTTTTTCATCGTCATGGCCGTCACCAACCCCGAGTCCCGCACCTACGACAAGATGTCGCTGTTCATCGTCCCGGCCGAGACGCCGGGCATCGAGATCGTGCGCAACGTCGGCGTGGGCGCCGAATCGTCCACGCGCGCCAGCCACGGCTACGTCCGCTACAGCGACGTCCGGGTTCCGGCCGACCATGTGCTGGGCGGTGAGGGACAGGCCTTCATGATCGCGCAGACCAGGCTGGGCGGGGGCCGCATCCACCACGCGATGCGCACGATCGCGTTGGCACGCAGCGCTTTCGACATGATGTGCGAGCGCGCCGTGTCTCGCAAGACCCGGCACGGCCGGCTCGCCGACTTCCAGATGACGCAGGAGAAGATCGCCGACAGCTGGATTCAGATCGAGCAGTTCCGGCTGCTGGTGCTGCGCACCGCCTGGCTGATCGACAAGCACCACGACTACCAGAAGGTGCGCCGCGACATCGCCGCGGTGAAGGTCGCGATGCCGCAGGTGCTGCACGACGTCGCCCAGCGGGCGCTGCACCTGCACGGCGCCCTCGGCGTCTCCGACGAGATGCCGTTCGTCAAGATGCTGGTGGCCGCCGAGTCGCTGGGCATCGCCGACGGGGCCACCGAGTTGCACAAGATGACGGTGGCCCGGCGCACGCTGCGTGAATACCAGCCGGTGACAACGCCTTTCCCGTCCGCGCACCTACCGACCCGGCGCGCCGAGGCGCAGGCCCGACTGGCCGAACGCATGGAACACTCGATCGCCGAATTCTGACCCGCCGACACCCCGACTTCGCGACACATAAACCTCTGCGACGACACGCCGGAAGACGCCGCAACCGTTTATGTTTCGCGGGAATCAGGAGATGTAGCGGACGATGCTCTCGGCCACGCAGGCCGGCTTGGGCGAGCCCTCGATCTCGATGGTGGTCGACACTGTCGCCTGTGCGGCGCCGTCGCCGAGGTCGTCGACGCTGACCAGTGAGCTCTGCGCGCGCACCCGGGAACCCACCGGAACCGGGGCGGGAAAGCGAACCTTGTTGAGCCCGTAGTTGATTGCGAGCTTGATGCCCTTGACCGTGTACATCTGATGCTGCAGCCGCGGCAGCAGCGCCAGGGTCATGAATCCGTGGGCGATGGTGGTGCCGAACGGACCGGCGGCCGCGCGCTCCGGGTCGACGTGAATCCACTGGTGATCGCCGGTCGCGTCGGCGAACAGGTTGACGTCTTCCTGGGTGATCGTCACCCAGTCGCTCTGCCCGATGGTCTCGCCCGTGGCGGCGCTGAGTTCGGCTACCGATTCGAAGGTGCGCATGCGGTGTTCTCCTTGGGTCCGGGTGGTAACAATAGCGCCGGAGGCGGGCCGTGCCGGAGCGGGGCTTCCCGCGCCAGTCGCCCGGTCCGGTTTGCCGGCACCCGCCAGGGGCACCCAGGAGCAAACAGCGAATGGACCCGAGATGGCCGGCCCGAAGGGCCACAAGGCCGAATCCGACGTCGAACCGGAGACCCGCGAGTCGCGCTCGCACGCCGCCCGCGGGGACGAGGACGGCACGTACGCCGGCCAGGCCGGAGCCGAAGCCGGCGCCAACGAGAAATGGCCTGGTGCAAGATGGGCGCGTGCGGCTGCTGCTCATTGCCGATACCCACCTCCCGCGGCGCGGGCGCGACCTGCCCACCCGGGTGTGGGAGGAGGTGTCCGCGGTCGACGTCGTCGTCCACGCCGGCGACTGGACGACCGTCGAACTGCTCGACGAGCTTCAAACTCGGGCCACGCGCCTGGTGGCGTGCTGGGGCAACAACGACGGGCCGCAGTTGCGCGCGCGGCTGCCCGAGCGCGCCGACGCGGTGCTGGACGGACTGCACGTCACGGTGGTGCACGAGACGGGCGCGGCGGCCGGGCAGGAGGCGCGGATGTCGCGGCGCTATCCCGACAGCAACGTGCTGATATTCGGCCACAGCCACATCCCCTGGGACAGCACGACGGCGACCGGCCTGCGGCTGCTCAACCCCGGCTCGCCGACCGACCGCCGCCGGCAACCCCACGGCACGTACATGACCGCGACGGTCGACAAAGGAGCTCTGCGCCGCGTCGACCTCCACCGGCTTGAAAGATAGCTTCCCTAAAGAGGTATTATCGGCGGGGTGACCACCCGACCCGAGCTCGCCGCCGAGGTGACCCGCGCCGTCGGCCGGTTCCGTCGCCACCTGCGGCGCTCCGCCGGGACCGGCTACGCCGCGGGGCAACTATCGGAATCCCAGGCCGAGCTGCTGCGGCTGATCGCGCGCCGGCCGGGGATCTCGGTCAACGAAGCCGCCGCCGAACTCGGGCTGGTGCCCAACACCGCGTCCACGCTGGTGTCCAAGCTGGTCGGCGCGGGGCTGCTGGAGCGCCACGTCGATCCCCGCGACCGGCGCGTCGGACGGTTGCATCTGGCCGAACCCGCCCAGCAGGTCATGGACGCCTCGGCCGTGGCCAGGCGCGCGCTGGTCGCCGAGTTGCTCGACAAGCTCGACGACGGCGAAGTCGCGGCGCTGGCAAAAGGGGTGGAGGTTCTGGAGAGGATGACCATGATGTTGCGGGAGAAATCGGTATGAGCGCGGCGAACCCCCCGGCGATCGACTGCCGCGACCTCACTTGCCGCTACAGGGACTTCACCGCCGTCGACGGCCTCAGCCTGCAGGTGCAGCCCGGGGAGACCATGGGCCTGCTCGGCCCCAACGGTGCGGGGAAGACGACGGTGGTGCGGGTGCTGACCACGCTCACCGCCGTCCGCCGTGGCGAGCTGCACATCTTCGGGCTCGACGCGCGCACCCGGACCGCAGACATCCGCAGCAATCTCGGCTATGTGCCGCAACAGCTTTCGATCGAGCCGGCGCTGACGGGCCGGCAGAACGTGGCGTGGTTCGCGCGGCTGTACGGGGTAGCCCGCGCCGAACGGGCCGAGCGCGTCGACCAGGCGCTGGACGCCATGCAGTTGCTCGACGTCGCCCACCGGCTCGCCGCCACCTACTCCGGCGGCATGGTCCGCAGGCTGGAGGTGGCCCAAGCGCTGGTCAACCGGCCGTCGTTGCTGGTGCTCGACGAACCGACCGTCGGCCTGGATCCGATCGCCCGCGACGGCGTGTGGACGCAGGTGCAGGACATGCAGGCCCGGTTCGGCATGACCGTGCTGCTGACCACCCACTACATGGAGGAGGCCGACGCGCTGTGCGATCGCGTCGCGCTGATGCATCGCGGGGTGTTACAGGCGGTGGGCACACCCGGCGGGCTGAAGTCGGCATTGTCCCCGCAGGCCACCCTCGAGGACGTGTTCCGCCACCACGCGGCCTCGGGCTTGTCCGGCAACACGACGGATGCGGGTGAGTCGTTTCGCGAAATCCGTTCCCGCAGAAAGTCAGCCGGCCGTGTCGCGTGACCAGCAGGCTCCCGCCGCACGGCTGGTCCGCGCACCGCGCGGGTGGCAACGGGTCGGTGCGACATGGAGCCGGGTGGGCGCGTTCGCGATCGTCGAACTGCAGAAGTTGCGGCACGACCGGACCGAACTGCTCACGCGCATGGTGCAGCCCGCGCTGTGGCTGCTGATCTTCGGCACCACGTTCGGCCACCTGCGCGTCATCGACACCGGACCGGTGTCCTACCTGGCCTTCCTGGCGCCGGGCATCATCGCCCAGTCGGCGCTGTTCATCTCGATCTTCTATGGGATACAGATCATCTGGGACCGCGACGCCGGTGTCCTGGCCAAGCTCATGGTGACACCGGCGCCCGCGCCGGCGCTGATCACCGGGAAGGCGTTCGCGGCCGGGGTGCGCTCGGTCGCCCAGGTGGTCGGCGTGCTGGCGCTGGCCTATGCGATGGGCGTCGGGCTGACCGTCAATCCACTGCGCATCCTGGCGGCGATGGCCGTCGTCATGCTCGGCGCCGCGTTCTTCGCGTGCCTGTCGATGACGCTGGCCGGGCTGGTCCGGAGCCGCGATCGCCTGATGGGGATCGGCCAGGCCATCACGATGCCGTTGTTCTTCGCGTCCAACGCGCTGTACCCGGTCGCCGTGATGCCCGGGTGGCTGCACGCGCTGAGCGTCGTCAACCCGTTGAGCTACGAGGTGGACGCCCTGCGGGCACTGCTGATCGGCGCCCCGTTCAACGCCCTCGACGTCGTCGTGCTGGTCGTGGCGCCGGTGATCGGAATCGCGACGGCGTCAACGCTATTGCGCCGCCTGGTGGCCTAGACGCGCCACCATGACGTCGCAAGACATCCGGTGGGCCGCCATGCGGCGTAACCGCGCTCCCGCCGGGGAGGTCGTGGTCGCATTACGGGGGGGCGATCGTGCAGTCGGGTAACAGCGACGTGCACCGCTGTCACGTCCCCGGCGATCCCCGGGTGCACGATGCACGGCACGGTGGGTGCGCACCGGCGCGACTACCCCGACCCGGTGGCGGTGATGGCCGCGTTCGGCGACGCTCGATGGCCGAAAGCGCCCGGCCGTCAACGCCGCAACATCGCCGATAGCCGATCGCGATCTCCCCGAGACCTATTCGGGCGCGATGCCCAATCGTTAGCCAACCGCGATGTCGCGCCGCGGCCACGACGGGCCGATCGCACCCTTGCGCTGTGTTTCACTCGCCCAGAACAGATTCGACCGCGTCATGCGGCAGACAGAAAAGTTGGGATGGATGGGTGCCATGAAGTTCGTGGAAACGGTGCGTGGCGCGGCGGCGGGTGTGCCACGCCGGCTGGCTATCGCGGCTGTCGGGGCTGCCCTGTTGTCCGGTCTCGTCGGCGCCGTCGGCGGCTTGGCGACGGCGGGGGCATTCTCCAAGCCGGGCCTTCCGGTCGAGTACCTGGAGGTTCCGTCGCCGTCGATGGGACGCAACATCAAAGTCCAGTTCGAATACGGCGGCCCGCACGCGGTGTACCTGCTCGACGGTCTGCGCGCCCAGGACGACTACAACGGTTGGGACATCAACACCCCGGCCTTCGAGGAGTACTACCAGTCCGGCCTGTCGGTGATCATGCCCGTCGGCGGCCAGTCCAGCTTCTACAGCAACTGGTACCAGCCGTCCCAGGGCAACGGCCAGACCTACACCTACAAGTGGGAGACCTTCCTGACCCAGGAGATGCCCGCGTGGATGCAGGCCAACCGCAACGTCTCACCGACCGGGAACGCCGCGGTGGGTCTGTCAATGTCGGGCGGCTCCGCGCTGGTCCTGGCCGCGTACTACCCTCAGCAGTTCCCCTACGCCGCCTCCCTGTCGGGCTTCCTGAACCCGTCGGACGGCTGGTGGCCGACGTTGATCGGGCTGGCCATGAACGACTCGGGCGGCTACAACGCCAACAGCATGTGGGGTCCGTCCACCGACCCGGCGTGGAAGCGCAATGACCCGATGCTCCAGATTCCGCGCCTGGTGCAGAACAACACCCGGATCTGGGTCTACTGCGGCAACGGCGCACCGGGCGACCTCGGCGGCGACAACATGCCGGCGAAGTTCCTGGAGGGTCTGACCCTGCGCACCAACCAGCAGTTCCAGAACAGCTACCTGGCCGCGGGCGGAAACAACGGGACGTTCAACTTCCCGGCCAACGGGACACACTCGTGGCCCTACTGGAACCAGCAGCTGGTCGCCATGAAGCCCGACATCCAGCACGTGCTTCTCACCAGCGCCGCACCCGCCCCGGAGGCGCCCGCCGCCTGATAGAACCAGCAGCGGCAGAACCAGCAGCGGCAGCGGCGCACCGGTCAGCGTCGCTGCCGCTGCCTTTTGGGTGCCTGGTCGAGCAGGACTCGGCGGTCCTGGTGGAAGTAGGTGTAGGCGGTTGTCAACGCGCACAGGGCCGTTGCCAGCACCAGCATCCAGGTCCCATTCGCGACCACGCTGATCAGGCCGCCCACCGTGGCGCCGATGACGAAGCTGGCGAACAACAGGAAGTAACCCAGCCAGTCCGCGGCGCTTCCACCTCCAGCGATGTGGCGTTCGATGCCCTGGCCCATCTTGACGGTCGTGCCGGTCACATAGCTCAACGGCACCGACACCTCGCCGTCTTTGACAAACGACGTATTCAATGCCCCGGTGCCGAAGGCCATCAGCATAATTGCCGCGAAATCCAGAGAGACCGCCGCCCATCCTTCGTCGATGACGTCCACCGCGGTGGCGGCCACCAGACTCAGGGTTGTCAGCACCGTCGGACCGTGCGGATGGTCGACCCACAAATATCGCCGGCACAGTGACGCCACCACCACGCCGGCGACGAATGCCGCAATGAGCAACCCGGCGCTTGCGGCAAGCCACACGTCGCCGGTGAAATACCCGAGCACGGCGCGTTGGGCGTTGCCGGTAATGAAAACCACGAAGTATCCGGCGGAGTGGGTGAATGAGATCGCGCCCACCACGCCGGCGAGCACCGCCAGCACCCACGACAACCGCGCTTCACTGTTGAATGTCTCACCCGCCACCCCCACATGCTTTCAGACACACGCCGAACGCGCAGCGCCGCGGCGGTCAGGCGGCGGTGAGCCGTGCGATGGAACGCAGCGGAATCGGCAGCCATCCCGGGCGGTGCCGCGACTCGTACCCGGCCTCGTATACGGCCTTGTCGAGTTCGTAGGCGGACAGCAGCTCCGCCGAATCGCGCGGATCGACCCCGGACGCGGCCGCATAGCCCTCGCAGAACGCGGTGCGGTTGCGCTCGACCCATTCCCGGGCCCGGGCCGCCAGCTGCTTGTCGGCGGCCTGGTCCGCCAGCGGCCCGTAGGCGGCGTACTCGAAGGACCGCAGCACACCGGCCACGTCGCGCAGCGGTGAGTCCGGCGCCCGCCGTTCCGCGAGCGGTTGACCCGGCTCGCCTTCGAAGTCGATCAGCAGCCAGCTCTCCGGTGTCCGCAGCACCTGCCCCAGGTGCAGGTCACCGTGGATGCGCTGGACGGTGATCGTCTCGCCCGCCAGCTTCTGGAACCGCTCCTCGACGATCGCCGCGTACTGGTCGAGCTCGGGCACCTTGGCCACGGTCGACGACAGCCGCGCCAGCACGGTGTCGAGCGGGAACGTCGCCCGGGTGGTGCCGAGGGTCTCGGCCAGTGTGGCGTGCACCGAGGCGACGGCTTCACCGAGCCGGAAGGACTCGCCGGCGAAGTCGCCGCCTACTTCGTAGGCATACAGGTCGGCCTCGGCGAACAGGTCACGGACGCTGGCGGTGGCCATCGCCCAGCCTTCGGCCGCGTTGGACGCGAATTCGGTGACCATGCCCAACGGCCACGCCGTGTCGGCGGCGCCATTCGGCCCGGCGATCTCGTAGGTGCCCAGCAGCCGGGCGACGTGCGCGTTGCCGGCGCGGGCGAGCACCCGGTTGAGTTCGATGTCCGGGTTGACGCCGCTGCTGACCCGGCGGAACACCTTGAAGATGGCCCGCCGGTCGAAGATCACGCTGGTGTTGCTCTGCTCGGCATCCGCGACGTGCGGCAGCGCCTCCATCGGCAGCTCGGCGTCCGGTTCCTTGACGAATCTCAGCTGCGTGCCCGACGCGTCACGCACGGCCGACGAGTCGATCAGCGACAGCAGGAACTGCGGTGCATCGGTGTCGTAGAGGGCGTCGAAACCGGTCCGGTCCCCCGCCGCGCCGATCGTGGCGATCGTGCCGTACTCCGAAACCGGCGCCGTGTCCCAGCGGACGAGCACCTGGTAGCGCTCCGACGAACCGTCGGCATAGTCGGCGTCGACCAATACCAGGTCGAGGTCTTCGCGCAGCGGCACGACCAGGCCCGCCTCGGCGGCGGACAGCTCCCGGTTACGGCCGGCATACCAACGTTGCTGTGGCAGCCACTCCGCCCAGGGCAGCTTGGCCGGCAGGTTGGCTGGCTCACTCGTGCTCATGTGCGCCGCTCCTCCTCATCGCTACGCTCTGCATCGTCGTCGGCGTGCTCATGTGCGCCGCTCCTCCTCATCGCCACGCTCTGCATCGTCGTCGGCGTGCTCATGTGCGCCGCTCCTCCTCATCGCCACGCTCTGCATCGTCGTCGGCGTGCTCATGTGCGCCGCTCCTCCTCATCGCCACGCTCTGCATCGTCGCGCCGGTGCGGGTCGCGCCTCTCCTCCGAACCGCCCAGTCGGAACCAATAAAAACCGTGCCCCGGCAGCGTCAGCAGGTAGGGCAGGTGGCCGATCCGCGGGAAATCCACCTGCCCGGTCAGCTCCGTCGGCGTGTAGCCGCTCCAGTGCTGCAGGTTCAGCTCGATGGGCTGCGGGAAACGCGACAGGTTGTTGACGCACAGCACAGTGTCGTCATCATCTGCCGCGTGGCGCACGAAAGCCAGCACCGAAGGGTTCGACCCACCCAATTCTTCGAAGCTCCCGACGGCGAAGGCCGCGTGCCGCCGACGCACCGCCAGCATCGTGCGGGTGAAGTTGAGCAGCGAGGTCGAGGTGTCGCGCTGGGCCTCGACGTTGACCGCCTGATACCCGTACACCGGGTCCTGGCTCGGCGGCAGGTAGAGCCGGCCCGGGTTGGCGGCGGAAAACCCGGCGTTGCGGTCCGGTGTCCACTGCATCGGGGTGCGCACCCCGTCGCGGTCGCCCAGCCAGATCACGTCGCCCATGCCGATCTCGTCGCCGTAGTACAGGACCGGCGACCCGGGCAGCGACAACAGCAGCGCGGTGAACAGCTCGATCTGGTTGCGGTCGTTGTCCAGCAGCGGCGCCAGCCGGCGACGGATCCCGACGTTGGCCTTCATCCGCGGGTCCTTGGCGTACTCGGAGTACATGTAGTCGCGCTCTTCGTCGCTGACCATCTCCAGCGTCAACTCGTCGTGGTTGCGCAGGAAGATGCCCCACTGGGCCATATCGGGGATCTCGGGCGTCTGCGCGAGGATCTCCGAGATCGGGAACCGCGATTCCCGCCGGACCGCCATGAAAATGCGCGGCATCAGCGGGAAGTGGAATGCCATGTGACATTCGTCGCCGCCGGTGCTGGGCTCGCCGAAGTATTCGACGACGTCGGCGGGCCACTGGTTGGCCTCGGCCAGCAGCACCCGGCCCGGGAACTCGTCGTCGACGACCTTGCGGACCCGCTTGAGGAACGCATGGGTCTCGGGCAGGTTCTCGCAGTTGGTGCCCTCCCGCTCGAACAGGTAGGGCACCGCGTCGAGCCGGAACCCGTCGATCCCCAGTCCGAGCCAGAAGCGGATGACGTCGATCATCGCCTCCTGCACCGCCGGGCAGTCGTAGTTCAGGTCGGGCTGGTGGGAGAAGAACCGGTGCCAGTAGAACTGCCGGCGGACCGGGTCGAACGTCCAGTTCGACTCCTCGGTGTCGACGAAGATGATCCGGGCGTCGGTGTACCTCTCGCTGGTGTCGCTCCACACGTAGTAGTCGCCATACGGGCCGTCGGGGTCGTGGCGCGACTCCTGGAACCACGGATGGGAATCCGAGGTGTGGTTCATCACCAGGTCGGTGATGACCCGGATGCCCCGCCGGTGGGCGGCGTCGAGCAGCGCGACGAAGTCCTCCACGGTGCCGAACTCGGGCAGCACCTTGTAGAAGTCCCGGATGTCGTATCCGCCGTCGCGCAGCGGCGAGTCGTAGAACGGCGGCAGCCAGATGCAGTCGATGCCCAGCCATTGCAAGTAGTCCAGCCGTTGGTGCAGGCCGCGCAGGTCGCCCGCGCCGTCGGCGCTGGCGTCGTAGAACGCCCGGACCAGCACCTCGTAGAAAACGGCGTGTTTGAACCACGTCGGATCGGCCGGCAGTGCCGCGGCATTGCGGAAATCCTCGGCGTTCGGGTGCTCGACCACGCCGTCCTGGACGTGACTGCCTCCCGCGGGATGGTGTTCGACAGCGTCTCGTGCGTCGTTCATCAATTCCACGATGCCACGGGTACCCGAGGCGCGACGCCGGGAATCACGCTCGCACCGGCGCGGCGAACCGCGCCGGGCGACAAGCGGATTGGACTGCGGGCATAGCCCCGGGTGGATATCAGGCCGGCGGGCCGTCCGCCAGCATCACGGTGGCGGTGCGGTCGCCGCCCGAGGCGGAACGGTAGCTCACCGTGATGGTGTCCCCCGGGTGATGCGGGACGAGGGCGTCCGTCATCGAGGTGGCCCCATAGATCGGGGCACCGTCGATCGCGGTGATCACGTCACCCGGCGCGAAGCCCGCTGCCGAGGCGGGCCCGTCGCTGACCACGCGTTCGACGCGCGCACCGCTGCCGCCGCTGTCGACGACGCCCAGGCCGAGGAAGGCCGTCGGGCCGACGTGCACGCTGTTCGAGCCGGCCCCGGAGCGGATCTGGCCCGCCACCCCCATCGCCTGGCCGATCGGGATGGCGAAGCCCTGCCCGCCGGACATCTTGTAGTTGTCGGTGGCGGCGGTGTTCATCCCGATCACCTGGCCGTTGCTGTTCACCATCGGCCCACCGGAGTCGCCCGGCTTGATCGGCGTGTCCGCCTGGATCAGCCCGCCCAGCGTCTCCTGGGCGCCGGTCAGGGTGTCGGTTGCGTCGACCGTCTGGTTGAGAGCGATGACGTGGCCGGCCACCGCGCTGGGCGTTCCGCCCTGCCCGCCGGCGTTGCCCATCGCGACCACCGGCTCGCCGACGTTGACCCCGCCGCCGATCGCGGCGGTCGGCAGCCCTGCCGCGCCACGAAGCTGCAGGACGGCGATGTCCTGCGCGCGGTCGTAGCCGATCACGTCGACGCCGTAGGTTTGGCCGTTGCCGACGTCGAACGCGCTGATGTCGGTGGCGCCGGAGATCACATGGTTGTTGGTCAGCACGACACCGTTCGGGTCGATGACGATCCCGGTCCCGGCCCCCACCGCGTTGTTGTAGCCGAACTTGGTGTTGATGTTGACCACCTGCGGCCCGACCTGCGCGACCAGCAAGGTCGGGTCGAGGGACAACATGGGCCGGTCGGCGACCCGATCCAGCGCGGGGGTGGACACCCCGGGAGGTGCGGCGGACGCCGGCACCGCGCCCAGGCCCGCGCCCAGGCCCAGGCCCAGCCCGACCACAGCCAACACGCTGGCTGACCGTGACCACCAGACTGAGCGGTGATGCCCTTTGCTCATCCGTACCTCCTGTAGCCGAAAATCAGAAATCGCCCCTGTCTCCGGCTCTGAGGCGGGACGACTTTGTACGTATAACCGTAATGCAGATAGCTGTACGGGCGTTGGTCAGGTTTTCCATCTGACCGCATTTCCCCTGGTGCGCGCGAGCGCGGCCTTTCGCTGTCGCCGCAATCGGGCGGGTGGCACGGGCGCAATCGCCACGCCCGCCGACGCGTCCGGCGCCCTCGCCCGCCACCGGAATCCGCCCGGCCGTGCAGCAAACCGGCAGAGCCCGCGGGCCGCCGCGCCGGGCAGCCCGTTTCCCTAAGCTGAGGCGGTGGGCGACTTCGACGCCAGGGCCAGGTTCGGCCGCTGCCCGGTGGCCCGGCTGGCCACGATCACACCCGACGGCGCCCCCCACCTGGTGCCGGTGGTTTTCGCGCTCGACGACTCCGGCGGCGGCGACGTGGTGTACACCGCCGTCGACGCCAAGCCCAAATCAACCCGCCGGCTGCGGCGCCTGGCCAACATCGCGAAAAACCCCCGGGTGAGCCTGCTTGTCGACCACTACGCCGACGACTGGACGCGGTTGTGGTGGGTGCGGGTCGACGGTGTCGCCACCGTGCACGAGAGCGGCCCGGCGATGGACACCGGCAGGCGGCTGCTACGCTCCAAATACCCTCAGTACCAATCGGTTTCATTGGACGGTGCGGTCATCGCGGTCACGGTCCACCGGTGGTCGGACTGGCAGGCCTGAGCACGCCCCACGGGGACCGCGGGCGGGGCGGTCAACGATTCGCCGCGGGCTCTTGTGGTCGGCGGTGGTTGGGTGAAGGGTAGCTGGATAGATGCACGGCAGTAAGCGACCCGGGAAAGTCGGAGGGAAGCCATGGCGGACAGGACAAATAGTTCCCAGGGCGCGACGACCGCCCCCACCGCCACCGGCCCGGGCGACATTCGCAACGTGGTTCTCGTCGGACCGTCCGGAGCGGGCAAGACCACCCTCGTCGAAGCCCTGCTCGTCGCGGCCGGGGTGCTGTCCCGGGCGGGCTCGGTCGCCGACGGCACCGCGGTATGCGACTACGACGACGCCGAGATCCGCCAACAGCGGTCGGTGGGGGTAGCCGTCGCGTCCCTGTCGCACGACGGCATCAAAGTCAACCTGGTCGACACCCCCGGATACGCCGACTTCGTCGGCGAGCTGCGGGCCGGACTGCGGGCGGCGGACTGCGCCCTGTTCGTGATCGCCGCGAACGAGGGGGTCGACGAACCGACGAAGTTGCTGTGGCAGGAGTGCAGCCAGGTCGGCATGCCCCGCGCCGTGGTGATCACCAAGCTCGACCACGCGCGGGCCGACTACTCCGAGGCGCTGACCGCGGCGCAGGACGCGTTCGGCGACAAGGTGTTACCGCTGTACCTGCCCACCCCCCTGCCGGCCTGCGCCGGCCTGATCGGCCTGCTCTCGCAAACCTGCTACGACTACGCGGACGGGCGACGCGCGACCCACCCGCCGGACCCGTCGGACGCCGACCGTATCGAGGACGCCCGCGGCACGCTGATCGAGGGGATCATCGAGGAGTCCGAGGACGAGTCCCTGATGGAGCGCTACCTGGGCGGCGAGACGATCGACGAGCCCGTGCTCATCGCGGACCTGGAGCGAGCCGTCGCCCGGGCGTCGTTCTTCCCGGTGATCCCGGTGTGCAGCGGCACCGGCGTCGGAACGCTGGAGCTGCTGGAGATCATCACCCGCGGATTCCCCTCGCCGATGGAACACCCGCTCCCGGAGGTGTTCACGCCGCAGGGCGCCCCGCACACCACGCTGGCCTGCGACGTCGACGCACCGTTGCTCGCGGAGGTGGTGAAGACGACGTCGGACCCCTACGTCGGCAGGGTCAGCCTCGTCCGGGTGTTCTCCGGCACGGTCAGGCCCGACGCGACGGTTCACGTGTCGGGCCATTTTGCGTCGTTTTTCGGCGCGGGCAACCCGAACGGCGGGGCCCACCCCGACCACGACGAGGACGAACGCGTCGGGACGCTGTCCTTTCCGCTGGGCAAGCAGCAACGCCCGGCGCAGGCCGCGGTCGCGGGTGACATCTGCGCGATCGGCAAGCTGAGCCGGGCCGAGACCGGCGACACGCTGTCGGACAAGTCCGAACCGCTGGTGCTCAAGCCCTGGAAGATGCCCGAGCCGCTGCTGCCGGTCGCCATCGCGGCGCACGCCAAGACCGACGAGGACAAGCTCTCCGTCGGGCTGGGGCGGCTGGCCGCCGAGGACCCGACACTGCGCATCGAGCAGAACCCGGAAACCCACCAGATCGTGCTGTGGTGCATGGGCGAAGCCCATGCCGGCGTCGTGCTGGATGCGCTGGCCAACCGCTACGGCGTCACCGTGGATACCGTCGACGTCCGAATTCCGTTGCGGGAGACGTTCACCGGCAAGGCCAAAGGCCACGGCCGCCACGTCAAGCAGTCCGGCGGGCACGGCCAGTACGCGGTGTGCGACATCGAGGTGGAGCCGCTGCCGGAGGGCTCCGGGTTCGAGTTCGTCGACAAGGTGGTCGGCGGGGCGGTGCCGCGCCAGTTCATCCCGAGCGTGGAGAAGGGTGTGCGTGCCCAGATGGAAAAGGGTGTGCAGGCCGGGTATCCGGTGGTCGACATCCGCGTCACTCTGCTCGACGGCAAAGCCCACAGCGTCGACTCCTCGGACTTCGCCTTCCAGATGGCCGGCGCGCTGGCGTTGCGGGAGGCGGCGGCGGCGACCCGGGTGGCGCTGCTCGAACCGATCGACGAGATCTCGGTGCTGGTGCCCGACGACTTCGTCGGTGCGGTGATGGGCGACCTGTCGAGCCGCCGCGGCCGGGTCCTGGGCACCGAGGCCGGCCGTGACCGCACGGTGGTGCACGCCGAGGTGCCGCAGGTGGAGCTCACCCGCTATGCCATCGATCTGCGTTCGCTGGCGCACGGGGCCGCGTCGTTCACCCGGTCGTTCGCCCGCTACGACCCGATGCCCGAGTCGGCCGCCGTCCGGGTGGCGGCTACTGTGTGACAAGGTATGTCGACTTTCAACGGACTTCCCGCCCACATCCTGCTGAACCATTTCGTCGTCGTCCTGGCGCCGCTGACGGCGGTCCTGGCGATCCTGTGCGCGCTGTGGCCCGCGGCGCGACGGCGGCTGATCTGGCTCGTCGTCCTGCTGGCGGTGGCCACGGTGGCCTTGACCCCGGTGACCGCCGGCGCGGGCGCGTGGCTGGCGGCGCGGGTCAACGTCGCGCCGGCCATGGCGCCGGTACTGGCCGCACACGAGCAACTGGGGTCGATGTTGATCTACATCGTCGCGGCCCTGCTCGCCACCGTCGCGCTGCTGGCCGCCGTCCATATCCGCCAGACGCGCGGAACGTCGGTCAGCCTGGTCGCGCAATCGGTGATCGGGGTGCTGGTGATCGTCGCCGCGGCCGCCACGCTGATCCAGACCTACCGCATCGGCGATTCGGGCGCGCGGGCGGCGTGGGGCGACGTGTCGTCGTCGGCCCCCTGACCGCAAGCCCCCTGACCGCAAGCCCCCTGACCGCAAGCCCCCTGACCGCGAGAGTGCGTGTCCGCGAGCGTGCGTGTCCGTGCGGCGACACGCCGCTGCGCCCGGCATTTTGCGCACGCTCACGCTCGCCCCCTGACCGCAAGCCCCCTGACCGCAAGCCCCCTGACCGCGAGAGTGCGTGTCCGCGAGCGTGCGTGTCCGTGCGGCGACACGCCGCTGCGCCCGGCATTTTGCGCACGCTCACGCTCGGCGATGGCGGCGATGCTCGGGCGATGGCGGCGGCCGGCTCAGCCCGGCGTGCCGAACTGCTGAGCCACGGCGCGGCGGTCCAGCGAGCCCTTCGCGGTGTGGGGCAGTTCGCCCGCCTCCTGGAAAGTGCTGGGCACCTCGAAGGGCGCCAACCGGTCCCGGCAGAAGGCCACCAGTTCGTCGGGGGTCGGTGCCGCGAATTGCCGGGGAACGATCACCGCGGCCACGGTCTCCCCGTACAGCGTGTCGGGCATGCCGAACACCGCGACCTCCAGCACACCGGGGTGGCTGGCCAGGACGGCCTCGACGCGCTCGGGCGAGATCTTCTCCCCGCCCCGGTTGATCAGCTCCTTGATCCTGCCGCGGATGCTCAGATCGCCGGCCGCCGACAGTGAACCCAGGTCGCCGGTGCGCAGCCACCCGTCGGTGAAGTTGGCCGCGGTGATCGCCGGGTCGCCGAGGTAGCCGCGCACGACGGTGGGTCCGCGCAGCCAGACCTCGCCGACGGCCTCGGCGTCCAGCGGTTCGCCGTCGAGCCCGGAAATTTTGATCTCGGGGCCGGTCGAGCGGCCGACGAGACCCGGTGTCTCGGCGGGGTTTTCGCGTTGGTCGATGCCCGTGCTGGACACCTGGTGGGTGGCCTCGGTCATGCCGAAAGCGCACACCACCGGCGCGGAGAAGGTGTCGTGCAGCGCCTGCGCCGTCTCCGGGGTGAGCGGGGCGCTGCAGCTGCGGATGAACCGCAGCGCCGCCGGCCGGGTCGTCGCACGATCGGTCCTGGCGCGCTCCAGCAGGATCTGGTGAATCGTCGGCACCGCGGTGTACCAGGTGGCCCGCACGGCGGCGATGTCGTCCCAGAACGTGTGCGCCGAGAACCGTCCGCGCGCCGGCAGCAACACCGCACCGCCGGACGCCAGCGTCGCCAGCAGCGCGGCGAGCAAGCCGTGACCGTGGTAGAGCGGCATCACCGCGACGGTCGCATCGTCGGGCCCCAGGCCGTAGCCCGCGACGATGGCGCGCACCGAGGCCGCGAGGTTGGCGTTGGTCCACGGAACCATCTTCGGGACGCCGGTGGTTCCCCCGGTGAACATGATCATGGCATCGTCGGGCCGCAGCCCCTCGGGTGCCGGGGCCCCGGGCGCCGGCGCGGTCGCGGCGTCCAGGGCGACCGCCGGGCCGCGGTCGGGGCCGACGGTCACCGCGATCGGCCACCAGCGCAGCCCCGGCTCCCGCTCGTCGGGCACGTCCCCGTCGACGAGGACCACCCGGGCGCCCACGGCCTCGCTGCGCCGCCGCTGCTCGCCGACGGGCAGGGCCGGGTCCAACGGAACCGCGATCAGCTCCGCGCGCGACGCCGCCAGCAGCCCGACGACGAACTCGGCGTTGCTGCCCGCGCGTAGCGCGACCCGGTCGCCGGCCACCAGGCCGGCCGCCCGCAGCCGGCCGGCCAGGTCGTCGACCAGCCGGACCAGGTCGCGGTAGCCGATCCGGCTGCGGCCCTCGGTCACGACGAGCGCCGCCGCCGCCGGCCGTCGGGCCGCCGCCTCCTCGACGAGGTCGGCGATGCGCGGGCGTCCGGACGCCGCGGCCGGCGCCGTCCCGGCCCCGGCTTCACCTGCGATCGCGTCGATCCCCATCGCCATCTCCCTTCTCGAGTCCAAGACTTCCCGAACCGACTTCCCGAGCCCTTCCGGCCCCGAAAGCTCCTGCTCGCACCATGCCGCGCCACCGTGCCGGCCGTCCAATACCGATGCCCTCACAATTGATAACCGACGGCTATCGAGCCGCGGTGGCCGGCCCGTGACTGCCGTCGATAAATTGCGTGAATCGGGGCATAGCGGCTTAGTCTTGGACACCTGCGGACCCCGGGAACACAGTGATCAGGAAACACCGCGATCAGGAAACACCGCGATCACGGACCCCATCGACCACCAGGACACCAGGACACCAGGACACCAGGAGTTGCCACCATGACCACCGATTCGGCATCTCCGGAGTCGTCGCGTTTGACCGACGGCTTCCACCTCGTCGTCGATGCGCTCAGGGCCAACGGCGTCGACACCATCTACGGGATCGTCGGCATCCCGATCACCGACCTGGCCCGCGTCGCGCAGGCGTCCGGCATCCGCTACATCGGCTTCCGCCAGGAGACCTCGGCCGGCAACGCCGCCGCGGCCGCCGGGTTTCTCACCCGGCGGCCCGGCGTCTGCCTGACGACGTCCGGGCCCGGATTTCTCAATGGCCTGCCCGCGATCGCCAACGCCACGACGAACTGCTTCCCGATGATCCAGATCTCGGGTTCCGGCAACCGCGCGCTGGTCGATCTGCAGCGAGGCGACTACCAGGACCTCGACCAGCTCAGCGCCGCAAGACCTTTCGTGAAGGCAGCATACCGGATCGCCCGGATCGAAGACATCGGGCGCGGCATCGCGCGCGCCATCCGCACCGCGGTTTCCGGCCGGCCGGGAGGGGTATACCTCGACATCCCCGGTGACGTGCTGGGCCAGGCGATGGACGCGGCCGCTGCGGCGCAGACCGTGTGGCGCGTGGTGGACCCGGCGCCGCGCCAGCTCCCGGCTCCGGAGGCGCTCGATCGCGCGCTGGCGCTGCTCGCGCGCGCGCAACGACCGCTGATCGTGCTCGGCAAGGGCGCGGCGTACGCCCAGGCCGACGACGTGATCCAGAAGTTCGTGGAGGCGACCGGGATCCCGTTCCTGCCGATGTCGATGGCCAAGGGGCTGCTGCCCGACTCGCACCCGCAGTCCGCCGCGGCGGCCCGCTCGCTGGCGATCTCGCGCGCGGACACGGTGTTGCTGGTGGGCGCCCGGCTGAACTGGCTGCTGGGCCACGGCGCTTCGCCGCAGTGGTCCGCCGATGCCGCGTTCATCCAGGCCGACATCGCGACGTCGGAGTTCGACAGCAACCAGCCGATCGCGGCGCCGCTGGCCGGCGACATCGGTTCGGTGATGTCGGCGCTGCTCGCCGGTGCGGTGCAGCGCCCGATCACCGCGCCGGCGGAATGGGTCGGGGAGCTGGCCGAGCGCAGATCGCGCAACGACGCCAAGATGCGCCAACGGCTGGCCGAAAACCCGCATCCCATGCGGTTTTACAACGCCCTGGGCGCGATCCGCTCGGTGCTGCAGGACAACCCGGACGTGTACGTGGTCAACGAGGGGGCCAACGCGCTGGACCTGGCCCGCAACGTCATCGACATGGCGGAACCGCGCCACCGGCTCGACACCGGAACCTGGGGCGTGATGGGCATCGGCATGGGCTACGCCATCGCCGTCGCGGTCGAGACCGGTAAGCCCGTGGTCGCGATCGAGGGCGACAGCGCATTCGGCTTCTCCGGCATGGAAGTCGAGACCCTCTGCCGCTACCGGCTTCCGGTGACCGTGGTCATCCTCAACAACGGCGGTGTCTACCGCGGCGACGAAGCGCCGCCCGGCGGCGACCCGGCGCCCACCGTGCTCAACGCGCGGGCGCACCACGAGCTGATCGCGGAGGCGTTCGGCGGCAAGGGTTATCACGTCACCACGCCCGCCGAGCTGTGCTCGGCACTGACCGAGGCGATCGCCTCCGGCGGCCCCTCGATCATCGACTGCGAGCTCGACCCGGCGGCCGGGGTGGAAAGCGGGCACCTGGCGAACCTGAACCCGACCAGCGCCGCCGCGAAGCCGGCCGGGGTCAGCGCCGGTGCGTGAGGCCCAGCAGTTGGGCGTCGAAGAACTGGTCGAGTGCCAGCTCCTGGGCGGAGGCGGCGAGCGCGCGGGCGATCGGTGAGCCGGGCCCGGCGGAGTTGGTGGCGAGCGCGATCTCGGCCTTCAACACCGGGTCCACCATTTCCACCGCGCGGATCTCGGCATTCAGCGGCGAGGTCCACAGCCAGGTGTGGGGCACGATGCACGCCCAGTTGCCGGTGGCGACTTGCGCGAACAGCGAAGCGACGGAATCAGTTTCGACTTGTGGGGTGACGGCGATGGCGTGGCCGGCGAAGGCCTCGTCGATGATCTGGCGGTCCCGCATGTCGCCGGTGAGCAGGGCCAGCGGCAACTGCGCGGCCTGGGGCCACGTCAACGTCGTCGCACCGGAGGGCAACATGTCCGCCGGTAAGAGCAGCACGTAATGCTCCTCGTAGAGCGGGACCAGGTCGACGTCGCGTGCCTCGTCGGGCGCGGTGTGCACGATGGCGGCGTCCAACTCGAACTCGCGCACGCGCCGGTACAGTTCGCTGGCCGCCAGCCGGGACAGGATCTGGACCTTGGCCAACGGGTGCGCCGAGCAGAAGGCCGAGAGCAACAGCGACGCCGTCGTCGAGGCGGTCGGAACGGTGCCCAGCCGAAGCGTCCCGGTGATGCCCGACCGCACGGCGTGCACCTCGGCCTTGAACGCGTCGTGTTCGGCGAGAATCCGCTTGGCCCACAAGACCAGTCGCTCGCCTTCGGGGGTCAGGCCCTCGAAGCTGTGTCCGCGGTTGATCAGCGTGACGTTCAGCTCGCGTTCGAGTTTGGCGATCGCCGAGGACAGCGCGGGCTGCGAGACGTAGCACCTCTCGGCCGCCCGGGCGAAATGGCGTTCCTGCGCCACCGCGACGAAGTACTCCAACTGACGGAAAAGCACCCGCACCTCCTGGCCTTCGGGCACCGATTCGCCGAGGCTAACGTGTCGCGGGCACGCCGGCCAATCCCGCGGCGCGCCCGGCAAACCCCGGCAAACCCACGTGGCGCGCGGTGACGAAATCGCGTCCGAGGGGTGACCGGATCGTGATCCGATCACCCCAGTAATCAAACCCCAATAATCAATCATCGTTTGCTGAGACCGGCATCGGGTAGACAGCAACTAGAATATCGTTGTGTTGATCGCACCATCTCGGAGGGCGGGCGCTATGCGTCGATGGGTTCGTTATCTATTTGTTATGGTGGCGATCACGACGACGGGCCTGGTGGGCTCCGCGGCCCGCAGCACGGCCGCGGTCCCGGCGCCCGAGCCGGCTCCCCGGGTCGCCTCGATTTTGCCCGCCGACGGTGCAGTGGTCGGCGTGGCCCATCCCGTCGTGGTGGCCTTCGCCGCGCCGGTGTCCGACCGTGCCGCCGCGGAGCGGTCCATCCGCGTGTCGTCGCCGGGCAATGTGCCCGGACACTTCGAGTGGGTCCGCGACGACGTCGTGCAGTGGGTGCCGGACCGGTACTGGCCGGCCCACAGCCACGTCTCGGTGGGGGTGCAGGCACTGACGACGGGTTTCGACGTCGGCGACGAGGTGCTCGGCGTCGCCAGCATCTCCGCGCACACCTTCACCGTGAGCCGGAACGGCGAAGTGCTGCGCAGCATGCCGGCGTCCATGGGCAAGCCCACCCGGCCCACGCCGATCGGGCATTTCACCGCCCTGCAGAAGCAGCGCAGCGTGGTGATGGACTCGCGCACCATCGGCATCCCCCTCAGTTCCCCCGAGGGCTACAAGATCACCGCCCAGTACGCGGTCCGGGTCACCTGGAGCGGCGTCTACGTGCATTCGGCGCCGTGGTCGGTGGATTCGCAGGGCTACGCCAACGTCAGCCACGGATGCATCAACCTCAGCCCCGACAACGCCGCCTGGTACTTCAACACCGTCAACGTGGGCGATCCGATCACCGTCGTGGCCTGACGCGCCCGCCGCCGGCACGCCGGTTTCGGTACCTTGCCGGCCTCAACGCCACCGCGGAGGCCAGACCAATACCGTTTTGGCGGAGCGCTTTACACATCTGTCGAGGAGCTACACGGTCAGCCGGGCAGCGCGTTCTTGATCACGGCGTCCTGCTTGCGGCCGATGTCGATCACGGCGCCCGGATCCATCGGAGCGCTCGGCGGGCTGTCGAATTCCAGGTTGACCAGCACATTGCCCTCGGTGAACACCAACACGGTGACCGCTTTGACGTCGTCGGGCGCGGCGCCGGAGGTCCCGGAGATCCTCGCCCCGTTGGAGCCGACGTCGACCGGCTGCCACGTGCCGCTGACCTTGCCCGCGTAGTTGTTCTTGGTGTTCTCAACGCCGGTCGCGGCCGCCGCGGGATCCGCGAGGATCACGATGATGTCCCCGACCCGCCGGCTGCTGTCGGCGCTGACGAACAACTGCGCGACACCGAGGCCGTTGTCCGGGTTCAGCACGGGGGGTTGGGGAGCGGTGAAATCGGGCCCGATGTCGGCCGGATTGACAAGCAGCACGCTGTAATCCGATTGCCGTCCCGGCGGCGGGCTCGTCACCGTGCTCGGTGGGGTCGACGCAGACGTCGTGGTGCTCGACGGCGACGGCGCGGAGGCGGTGTGTTCGTTGCCGCAACCGCAGACCGCCGCACCGACCGCGACCGCGAGCGCCCAGCCGACGACGGTGGTGCCGGCAGTCTGCATGGGCGTTCCTTCCCCGTCGAGAAACCCCTGATCGCGCGGCGCCTGACGCTGCTGCGAAACGCCGGCGCGGACCGGCCAGCTTATGAACATACGCGGGATGACCGGCGATGGGTACCGCGTTACAACCTATGCTGGCGGCCGGGGCCCCTTCACGGGGAAGGGGCACGGTCAAGGGGAAGGGGATCGCGATGGCGCGTGCGGTGCGGTTCGACCGCTACGGGGGCCCCGAGGTCCTGTACGTGGCGGACATCGACATGCCCTCAGCCGGTCCGGGCGAGGTGGTGCTCGAAGTCCGCGCCGCCGGGATCAACCCCGGTGAGGCCGCCATCCGCAGCGGGGCGATGCACGACATGTTCCCCGCCACCTTCCCCTCGGGGCAGGGCAGCGATCTCGCCGGCGTCGTGACCGCGGTGGGACCCGGGGTGACCGAATTCGCCGTCGGCGACGAGGTGCTGGGCTTCAGTTGGCGCCGCTCCAGCCATGCCACGCACACCGCGGTGCCGGTTCGTCAATTGATCGCCAAGCCTCCCGAATTGCCTTGGGAGGTAGCGGGTTCGCTGTATGTCGCCGGGGTGACGGCGTACGCCGCCGTCCGCGCGGTCGCGCCGCAGCCGGGCGAGACGGTCGCCGTGTCGGCGGCCGCGGGCGGGGTCGGCAGCCTGGCCGTGCAACTGCTGGTGCTGCGGGAGGCCGTTGTGGTCGGCATCGCGGGGCCGGGCAACGCGGGGTGGCTGCGCGACCACGGCATCGTCCCGGTCAGCTACGGCGACGGCCTGGCGGAGCGGTTGCGGGAGGCGGCGCCGCGCGGAATCGACGCGTTCATCGACCTGTTCGGGCCGGACTACCTCGACCTCGCGGTCGATCTCGGTGTGGCACCGGATCGCATCGAGACCATCATCTCGTTCCAGAAGGCCGCCGAGATCGGCGCCCGGACCGAGGGCAGCATGGACGCCTCGACGCCGGAGGTTCTCGCCGAACTGGTCGGCCTGATCACCACCGGCGCCGTCGACTTCGAGGTCGCCGCCACCTATCCGCTGGACCGGGTCGCCGACGCCTACGAAGAACTGGAGAAGCGACACACCCGCGGCAAAATCGTGCTGCTGCCGGGCCTCTCACAGTGACGTGGCGGGTGCAACGATGCCGGCCTGCACGATCTTGACGACGACCAGCACGACGGCCACCACCAGGTAGGAGCGCAGGGTGAACAACCCCATCCGCCGGATCGGTGACATGGCGGGGCGCGCCAGCCCGGCCAGATCCGGTGTCCGCCAATCCAATCGGTCCTGCAGGCGCACCGCACGGCGTTCGGCACGCGAGAGCAGCGCGGTGTCGTCGAGCCGGTCGACCTGCTCGGGGTCCAGGCCGCCGCCCAGTGCCCGCACGATGGCTTCCGCCTCGCGGCGGTCGGTGTACCGCCGGCCGGCGACGATCCCGGCGGCTCCGCCCGCGATGCCGATCACCGCGCCGCCGGCGAGCCCGGCCTCGATGACGGCCGTGGACAGGCCCGGGAAGAACGTCGTCGCCGTCAGGGCCAGCGACAGCAACACCAGCGACCACACGATGGCCCACGCGATGATGTTCTGCCGCACCGTGTTCACCCAGGGCCCCAGCACCGCGCGGTCGTTGCACAGCAGGACCAAGAACACCGTCGCCGAGGGCAGCAGCACACCGGCGAGCGCCTGAACGCCCTGGGTCACCAGGCCCAGAACGTAGTCGGGGCTGAACGCCACCGCCGCCGACACCGCGAGCAACAGCGCGTAGCCGCCGTAGAACATCGGCGCCTCACCGATCTTCCAGTGCAGGGAATGTCGCCGTCCCAGCGCGTCGCCGACGGCGTAGGTGGTAGCCAGCCCGACGGCATTCGCCCCGATGAGCGACGCGTCGAGCAGGAGGATCGCGAACAACGTCCCCACGGTGCCGCCGAGGTGGGCGGACAGGGCCGAGGCGACCGCGCCCGCATCGGTGAAGTCGCCCGCGCCGGCGCCGGCCAGCCCGAACGCGGTCACCGCCATCAAGGCGGTGGCGCCGACGATGACCACGACGATCCCGATGACCAGATCGGCTCGCGCGTAAGGAATCCAGCGCGCAGTGATGCGCTTGTCCACCACATTGGACTGCTGGAAGAACAGTTGCCACGGCGCCACCGTGGTACCCACGATCGCGACGACCAACAGCAGCACGGTGGAGTCCAGCCCGCCCGGGAACCGCGGCACCAGGCCGCCGGCCGTCCTCGCCAGGCCGGGATGGACCAGCAGCACCATCGGCACGACGAGCACGTTCACCGCGATCAGCAGGAACATCAGCGCCTCCCAGCGGCGAAACGAACCGCCGGCCACCACGGCGAACAACAGCACGGCGGCGGCGGGGATCGCGACGACCTTGGGACAGCCGAGATAGCCGAGCGCCAGGGCCACCCCGATGAACTCGGTCACGATCGTCAGGGCGTTGAGGATCAGCAGATCCCCGACGCTGAACGCACCCCAGAACTTGCCGAACCGCTCGAATATCAACCGCGCGTGCCCCACCCGGGTGACCGCACCGAGGCGCAGCACCATCTCCTGGTTCACGTAAAGTACCGGGATCAGGAACACCAGCGTCCACAGCAGGGCCATCCCGTAGTTCTGTCCCGCCTGTGCGTACGTCGCAACGCCACCGGCGTCGTTGTCACCCACCATGACGATCAGTCCCGGGCCGGTGATGACCATCAGGGTGCGCAAGCGGCGCCAGCGGCCGCCGCCGGCGCCGTCGTGCCGGATGCGGCCGAACGCGCCGACGATGTCGCCGGCGTGCGCGGAGTCCAGCACGGCCTGCCCGCCCACGGGGGGCAGGCCGTGCTGCTGAGCGGAGAGAGAAGTCATCGGTTTCTCACTGTCTGTGCGGGCGGCGTTAGGGGCGTTCCCAAAAACGCTGCGCGACTGAAATCTTCGATATGACGGACCGGTGCGGACCGATCAGTGCCGGTCGTTCACACCGCCCGACGACTGCGCACCGGGCGCGGCGGCCAGCACGCTGATCGGCATGCGCGACACGTAGCGGCTCGCCCGCTCTTGTGGAGTCGGGCGGCACCGTGCGCGCCAATTGGTCAGAACCACAACAAAAGCCATGATCATCTCCTGGAGGAGGCCCGATCGGCTCACGGCATGCAGCGCGTCAGACGCGCCCGGCGATCAAAGAGCGCACGGACGGCCGGAACCGGATGGGGGCGAGACGGAATTCGGATGGGGACTATCGCCTGGACTGGTTCTGCTCATCTCGCCCTCACCTCCTCACGGCCGGGACACGCGCGGGTGTCGTCACATCCACCTGAACGAGAGAGGAGCAAATGACGGCGGCAAACCGTCGACCGCACCCCTCTCGTCGGAGCTTCGGCACTGCACGGCGTATCCGGGACTCAGTCGATGGTCGCGACCCGCTGCGCCCGGCTTCGCCGCGCTTGCGATCGCTCCTCGTCCGGAAGCCACTTGGGCTCAACCCTTGGGTCCGGGAAGAGCTGTCCTGACCCGGGGCGTCTCTCGACGTTCGGGGTCAGTGGCCTGTATCCGTGCAGACGCCTCACCTACCGAGGTGCTTGCCGAACCATGCTCGCACCGCCACCCGCTGCGCGTCAAACGCCGCGCCGCCGGCATGTCGGACGTCGCCGATCCGCCCCGCCCGCGGCATACCCTTGAGTACGTGCCCACAACGTTGCAGGACCCCAGGGTCGCTTCGACGCCCGAGGAGATGTATGCCGAATCGCGGTGCTGCCGCACCTAGCGATTCGCCCTACTTCACCGACTCCTCGAGCCACGGCGTCAGCCACTGCACCCCTTCGGAGGTGAGGTGGACGCCGTCGCTGCGCACCTTGATGCCGTCGACCTTGGCGGTGTAAACGCCGTCCGGGCAGAGCTTCTTGTTCAGGTCGAGGATCCGGACGCCGGGGTGCCGGCTCACCGCCTTGCGCAGCATGGCGTTCCACTGGTTGACCCGGTCGGGCTGGTCCTCGGGATACAGGCGCCCGTCCGGCTTCTCCCCGCCCCGGCTGTAGGGCGCGGTGGCGACCACCACACGAGCGCCGGTGGAGCCGGCGATGTCCAGCGCCCGTTGCAGTTCCGCGTTGAGGTAGGAGTCGAACGTCGGGTCGCCGATGTGGGTCCACTGCCCCTCGTTGACGCGGTCCACCGTCTCCCAGCGGCCGATGATCAACAGCGCCACGTCGGGCTGGTCCTGGCTGACCTGGCGGGACCAGCGCATCGGCCAGCCGTCGCATTCGGCCCGCTGGTCCAGCGTCTGGCCGACATAGCGGTACGGCGTGCCACGCACGAGGCTGCAGCCGATGACGGTGTGGTCGAGGAACGCGAAACCCGGTGTCGGGGGCAGATAGTGCATCCAGGTCCACCCGATCGAATCGCCGAACACCGAAACGGTGAACGGGCGCTGGGGGTCCCGCGGCCTGGGCGCCGGGCGACCCGCGTCGGGCGGCGACGGCGAGACGGCCGCGACCGCCGAGACCCCCGGCGGCAGGCCGGCCTCGCGCAGCGCCGGTCCGGTGCCCACGGGGACGACCAGCAGCGTCACGGCCGCCGCGCTGGCCACGGTCGCCGCGGCCAGCGGCAACAGCGGCACCCGCGCCGGGCGCCACCGCCGGATCGGTTGCTCGATCAGCCACCACGACGCGGCCGCGACCGCGACGGTGGCCGCGCACCGGACGGCGAACAGCCGCAACCCGTCCCATCCGGTGCGTTCGCCGTTGAGCGCCAGAAAGATCGGCCAGTGCCACAGGTAGACGCCGTAGGAGATGGTGCCCAGCCACACCAGCGGGCGCAGCGCCAGCACCCGGGCCACCGCCCCGCGCTGCTCCAGTGCCACCGGGGCGACCACCAGAACGGCCGCGAGGGCGACCCCGATCAGCAGGCCGTGGCGGAACTCCCCGGCGGCGCCGGTGGCGAAGTGGACCGCGGCGGCCAGTCCGGCCAGCCCCAGCAGCGGCAGCACCCGGGCGACCCGCCGCCCCCACCGGCTCCGGATCAGGCACCACCCGCGGTTCAGCGACTGCCAGTCCCGAACCAGCAGCGACGCCGCGGCCGCGCCGACGAGCAGCGCCTGCGCGCGGGTGTCGGTGCCGAAATAGATCCGGTCACGCGTGCCGTCGGAGACGAAGACGACGGCGACCGCCGCCGAGGCGAGCGCCCCCGCCGTGGCGAGCAGGAAGGCGGCGAACCGCACCCCGCCCACGGTGGCCCGGGTCGACCGCCGCCTCGCCCGCGCGGCCAGCACCAGCGTCACGGCGATGAGCAGCAAGGGCCAGACGAAGTAGTACTGCTCCTCCACACCCAAAGACCAGGTGTGCTGCAGCGGCGAGGGCGGGGCGCCCTGGGTGAAATAGTCGGTCTTCTGCGCCACGAACCGCCAGTTCGCCATCCAACAGAACGCGGCGATCGCGTCGCTGCGCAACCCGGTCAGCGCCTGGTACGGGAGCAGTTCGCGGGCCGCGGCCACGGTGAGCACCATCAACACCAGAGCGGGCAGCAGCCGTCGCGCACGCCGGATCCAGAAGCCGGTCAGGTCGATTCGCCCCGTGCGCCCGAGCTCGTCCAGCAACAGCGACGTGATCAGGAACCCGCTCAGGACGAAGAAGACGTCGACGCCGATGAACCCGCCGGCCACGCCGGGGACGCCGCCGTGGCCGACGAGCACCAGCGCGACGGCGACCGCGCGCAGCCCGTCCAGCGCGGGAATCCCGCCGTGCCGCTCCGGCCGGTCCCAGACCGCGAGCCGGCCCACCCGGCGCACCGGGGCGACCCACCGGGGCCGCCCAGCGTCACGAGCCGGCGCGGAAGTCCCGCCCGGCTCAGCCCTTTCTGCTAACGCGCCCCGGCCACCCTGCTGCCCGGCGCCACCGTTGATGCCGATACGTCGCTGCCCCTCCTCTTGATCGCAGCCAGCTTAAATTCGCGCAGCGGTGATTCAGCAGATGACACGCGCGGAGTCCGGGCCGCTTTTCCGGCGGCGGGGCCCCGCCGGCGCACCGCGCCGGGCGGGCGGCGGGCCTCGCGACTAGGGTCGGAACCAGGACCGAACGATCACTCGACGGGAGGCAATCGATGCGTGGTGTGGTGATGCATGGCCCGGGCGACGTGCGGGTCGAAGACCGCGACGACCCCCGGATCGTCCACCCGACGGACGCCGTCATCCGGCTGTCCGCGACGTGTATCTGCGGTTCCGACCTGTGGCCCTACCGCGGCGAGGACGAGGTTCACGACGCGCCCATGGGCCACGAGTACGTCGGTGTCGTCGAGGAAGTCGGCAGCGACGTCCGCAACGTCAAGCCGGGTCAGTTCGTGGTCGGGTCATTCGTCTCGTCCGACAACACCTGCGAGATCTGCGCGGCCGGCTACCAGAGTCGCTGCGTGCAGGGCGAGCTGATGGGCAACATCGGCACGCAGGCCCAGTACGCGCGCATCCCCCTCGCCGACGGCACGCTGGTGGCCACCCCCGGGATGCCGCCGGACGCGCTGATACCCAGCCTGCTGGCCGCCTCCGACGTGCTCGGGACCGGCTGGTTCGCCGCCGTCGCCGCCGACGCCGGCCCCGGCAAGGTCGTCACCGTCGTCGGCGACGGAGCGGTCGGGCTGCTCGGGGTGATGGCCGCCAGACAACTCGGCGCCGAACGGATCATCGTGATGAGCCGCCACCGCGATCGCCAGGCGCTGGCCCGCGAATTCGGCGCGACCGACGTCGTGGAGGAACGCGGCGACGAGGGCGTCGCCGCGATCAAGGACCTCACCGGTGGCCTCGGCGCCCACAGCGTCATCGAGGCGGTCGGCACCCAGCAGTCGATGATGCAGGCAATCTCGGCGACCCGGCCCGGCGGTCACGTCGGCTTCGTCGGGCTGTCCCACGACGTCAATCTGCCCGGCGACGAGCTGTTCTTCTCGATGGTGCACCTGCACGGCGGCCTGGCGCCGGTGCGCCGGTTCCTGCCCGAGCTGATCAGGCTGATCTGGAACGGCAAGATCGACCCGGGCAAGGTCTTCGACCTGAGCCTGCCGCTCGCCGACGCCGCCGAAGGGTACAAGGCGATGGACGAGCGGCGCGCGATCAAGGTGCTGCTCACCGTGTGACGGCCGCGGCGCCGGTCACCCCAGGGTCGCGCGCAGCGCGCGCTTGAGCACCTTGCCGTAGCTGTTCTTCGGCAACTCCGCGACGAACGCGTAGCGCCTGGGCCGCTTGAAGCGCGCGATGCGCCGCAGCAGATGCGCGTCCAACTCGGCGGGGTCGGCCGCGCCGACGATGAAGGCGACCACCACCTCACCCCACTCGGCGTCGGGCGCGCCCACCACGCACGCCTCCGACACCCCGGGGTGCTCCAGCAGCACCTCCTCCACCTCCCGGGGGTAGATGTTGGTTCCGCCGCTGATCACGACGTCTTTCGACCGGTCGCGCAGGGTGAGGTAGCCGCGCGCGTCGAAGGACCCCAGATCGCCGGTGTAGAGCCAGCCGTCCTGCAGCGTGGCGCGGGTCGCGGCGGGGTCTTCCCAATAGCCGGACATGACCGCGTCGCCGCGGCACACGACCTCGCCGACCTCGCCGACCGGCGCCGGCCGGCCGTCGGCGCGCAGCACGGCCACCTCCATGCCCGAACGCGGGTAGCCGACCGAGCCCAGGACGGCGTCGTCGCCCGACTCGTGGTCGGCGCGGCGCAGCCCGGTGATGGTCATCGGCGATTCGCCCTGCCCGTAGATCTGCGCGAAGATCGGACCGAACGCCGTCATCGCCTCCTTGAGGGTCTCGACGTACATCGGCCCGCCGCCGTAGACGACGGTCGCCAGGTTGGCCGGCCGGGGCCGGCCCGTCCGCACCAGGCGCTGCACCATCGTCGGTGCCAGAAACGCGCTGCAGGCCGGGTGGTGCTCGCACAGGTCCAGGAACTCGTGGGGATCGAACCGTTCCGACTCGGGCACCACCTGGCGGGCCGCGCGCAGCACGTACGGCACGACGTAGAGACCCGAGCCGTGCGACATCGGTGCCGCGTGCAGCAGACTGCAGTTCTCGGTCGGGGCGTCGATGTCGGCCAGGTGCGCGACGGCCATCGCCATCAGGTTGCGGTGCGAGAGCATCGCGCCCTTCGGCCGGCCGGTGGTTCCGCTCGTGTAGAACAGCCACGCCGGCGCCGACGGCTCGGTGCAGGTGGGTGCTGCCGGGGCGGCGCCCAGGAGGCGCGAACAGCTCTCGGAGCCAAGCGTTTCGATGGGACGGCCGGTGACGGGGGCGAGCGCGGCGCCGATCTGCGGGGAGGCGAACACCCGCGACACCCCGGCGTCGTCGACGATCTGGGCCATCTCGCGCGGGTGCAGCTTGTAGTTGACCGGGACGACGACGCCCCCGGCGGCCCAGATCGCGAACATCAGCTCGACGATCTCCGGCCGGTTGTGGGTCGCGATCGCGACCCGCGCGCCCACGCCGTCTCGTTGCCGGATCCAGCCCGCGATGCGTAAGGCCCGGTCGCACAACTCGTTCCACGTGCAGACCCGGCGTTGCCCGTGATACACCGCCCCGCGGTCGGGGAACCGGTTCGCGGTCTGGTCGAGCACCGCGAAGAGGTTCACCGCCCAGTCCACCGGGATGTCAGCGCGAACTCCGACAGGTATTTCGTGGAGCTCCAGCCGCCGTCGACGACGATCGTCTGCCCGTTGATGAAGCTTCCCGCCGGGGAGCACAGGAACGCGACGGTGCCGGCGATGTCGTCGATGCTGCCCAGGCGCTGATGCGGCGTCATCTCCACGTTGATTTTGCGGAATCGCTCGTCCTCGAGGCGTTTTTCGACCATCGGTGTCTGCGTCACACCGGGCGCGACGGCGTTGCAGCGGATGCCGGAGGCTCCGTACTGGCAGGCGATGTGGGTGGTCAGCGCGGTCAGCCCGCCCTTGGCCGCCGAGTAGGCGCCGCCGCGCAGCCCGCCGATGACCGCGAAGGTCGACGTGACGTTGATGATCGCCGACCCGGGACCCATGTGGGGCAGCACGTCGCGCGCGAGCCGGAACGGGGCGCGAAGCATCAAACCCAGGAATTGGTCCAGGGTTTCGTCGTCGGTCTCGTGCAGCGGCTTCGGGCTGCCGACGCCTGCGTTGTTGATCAGGAAGTCGACGCGGCCCCAGCGGGACACGGCAAGGTCGACGATGCGCTGCGGTGCGTCGTCGCGGGTCAGGTCGACGGCGAGCGTCGCGACCCGCGCCGGATCGCCGATGGCTTGCGCCAGCTCGGCCAGCCGGCGCTCGTCGCGACCGGTGCCGAGGACCGCCATGCCCGCCTCGGCGAGTTTCGTGGCGCAGCCGAAACCGATGCCACTGCTGGCGCCCGTGACGATCGCGACCTGCATCTCACCCATCCTGTGCCGCCTGCGCCGTTTTCTGGCGGCGACCCGCCGCGCCCGGCTCCGCCGCGCTTGCGATCGCCTGCGCCGTTTTCTGGCGGCGACCCGCCGCGCCCGGCTCCGCCGCGCTTGCGATCGCCTGCGCCGTCAAAGCCGCCCGGATCCGGTGCTTGAGGATTTTTCCGGCGTCGTTCTTCGGCAGAGCATCCCAGACGACCACCTGTTCGGGCGCCTTGAATTTCGCCACGCCCTTGCTCTGCAGCAGCGCGCGCAGGCTCGCGACGTCCGGGTGCCGGTCACCCGCCGGCACGATCACCGCGCACGCCCGTTCGCCGGTGCGCTCGTCGGGCAGCCCGACGACCGCGATCTCGGCGATCCCGGGGTGGTCGGCGAGCAGGTCCTCGACCTCCTTGGCCGAGATGTTCTCGCCGTTGCGGATGATGACGTCTTTGACGCGGCCCGCCACGACGAGATACCGGTCATCGACCCAGCGCCCCAGGTCACCGGTGCGGAAAAACCCCGCGTCGTCGAAGCAGCCGGCCTCGTCCTCGGGAGACCGGTACCCGAGCAGCATCTGCGGGCCGCGCACGCAGATCTCCCCCTCACCGGCCGGCGCGGCCACGTGGGCGGCGAGCTTGACCTCGGCGATGCCGGGCCTGCCGTCGGTGGCCGCGGCGCGGTCGGCTTCGTCTGGCCGGAGCGCGCCGACCGTCGCGACGGGCACTTCCGTGCAGCCGTACACCCTGGTGACCACCGCCCGGTCGAAATAGTCCGCGGCCCGGCGGATCAGCGACGGCGACACGGAGGCGCCGCCGCAGACGAACACCTTCAGGTCGGGCAGCCGCGTGCCGGCGTGCTCGGCGGCGGACAGCAACTGCCGCAGGAACGGGGTGGCGCCGGCCATGTGGGTGCACCGCTCGCCGTCCATCAGCGCCACCGCCGCCGCCGGATCCCACCGCTCCATCAGCACCGCGGTGGTGCCCAGCAGCAGCGGGCATTCGAACGCATAGATCGAGCCGCCGATGTGGGCGATCGGCGAGGGAACCAGGAACACGTCGCCCGCCTCGACGCCCCAGTGGTCACGGAGCTGGCAGATCAGCGCGTGCATCGAATTGTGGCTGTGCAAAACACCTTTGGGGCGTCCCGTGGTGCCGGAGGTGTAGAGCACCATGCGCACGTCGTCGGGATCCGGGGCGGGCAGGCTCGCATCCCCCGGACCCGACAGCGCCGCGAACGGCGTGTGTGCGCCGGCCTCGCCGCGCAGCACCACCACCTCGGGCGGTGCGCTCATCGCCGCGGTCACGCGTTCGAGCATCGCCGGGTAGTCGTGGCCGCCGAACCGGTGCGGGACGAAGATCATCGCCGCGCCGGCGTCTTCGAGGATGAAGCGCAACTCGTGGTCACGCAGCGACGGCAGGATCGGGTTCACCACCATCCCGGCCAGCGTCGCGGCCAGGTAGATGACGGCGGCCTCGTGCCAGTTCGGCAACATGAACGACACCACGCCGCCGGGCGGCACGCGCTCCAGCAGGGCGGCCGCCAGCGCGGCGGCCCGGGCGTGCAGCGTGCCACAGTCGACCCGTACATCGTTGTCCACCAATGCCGTTCGCTGTGGCGAGGTTCGAGCGGCCGCGCGCAGCGCATCGGCGAGGGTGGTGTGCACCCACAGGCCGCGCGCGTATGCCTCGGCCGCGCGCGCCGGGTCCCGGCGGGAGTGGGTGATCACCGTCGACTCACCTCAGCCGGCCTGGCCGTTCACCCGGCGCATGGTGATCGCGTAGCGAAACCTCGACGACAGGTGGGTGTTGATGGTCACCTGTGCGACGTCGCCCTCGGAGGTGCGGTAGGTGCGCCGCATCTGCAGCGCGGCCGTGCCCGCCTCGACCCCGAGGCCGTCGGCCAGATCGGGCGAGAGCAGCACCGCGGCGATCTCCTGGTGCAGCTCGGCGACGCTCACCCCGAACAGGTCCTCGATCAGCGGGAAGATGGGTCCGGTGTGGCGCTGCAGCAGCCTGCCGACCGCGGCGAAGTCGCGGCTGATGTAGTACTCGGTGCGGCACAGGGGCGCCGGCGCGCCGTCGGCCATCCGGTAGCCCCGCACCGAGAGCCACTGGGTGCCGGCCTCGAGCCCGGTCCGGGCGGCGAGGTCGTCGTCGAGCGTCACCATGGCGTTGGACTCGATGCTCAGGTGCGCACCGGAGGCGAACGCGAGCAGGTCGTCGATCGACATCGCGTCCTGCGCATAGGAACTCGACGCCGGCCGCGGAACGACCCGGGTGCCCGCCCGCGGCCGCGACGCCACCAGGTTGTCCTCGCGCAACCGGCGTATCGCCTCGCGAACGGTGTAGCGGCTCACCGCGAACCGCTCACACAGCTGGTGCTCGGTCGGCAGCTGCGAGCCCACCGGGTACACCCCGTCGACGATCTCCTTGCGCAGCGCACGCGCGATCTGCAGGTAGCGGTGGTCGTTCGAGACGGCCTGCGTCATCAGCGGCCGTCCCCTGTCCGGCGCAGCGCCAGGACGCTGCCGTCGCCGTCGGCCGAGACGAACAGCGTGCCGTCGGCCGCCGCGGCGATGCCGGCGAACGGACCCTGCGGGCCGGAGAACGGCGGCATGCCCTTGAGCGGCTTGGGCCGGACCCCGGCGGGCGGGCCGATCGGCAGCCCGGCGGCGATGGTGCGGCGAACCCTGGTGTCCAGGTCGAACGCGATCACCTCCTTGGCCCCGGCGTCGACGATGTAGAGCACGCCGTCGCGCACCGAAAGCCCTTGCGGGCGAACCAGATCAGTGACGATGGTGCCGGAACCGTCGGCCCGGACCACGCGTCCGGCACCGGATTCCGCCACCAGGCACGCGCCGTCCGGGTCGATGGCGACGCCGACCGGGTCCCGCAGGCCGGCCGCCAGCACCTCGATGCGGCCCGCGGCCCACGACAGCACCCGTCCGGTGCCGAACTCGGCGAACACGACCCGGCCGGACCCGAGCGCGACGCCGTAGAGCTGGTCGAAGCCGTCGGCCAGCACTTCGGTTTCGCCCGCGGCGGGCCGGTAGCGGCTGACCTGGCCGCCCGAGGTCGTCACCACGAACTCGCCCGGGCCGCTGGCCACCACACCGCGCACGAAGCCGGGATAGCCGGGGCTGAACAGCATCCCGACCGTCCGCAGGGAGCCGTCCGGCTGGACTGCAGAGAAAAACGTGCCGTCGGCGACGTACGGCTTCCCGTCGTGCCCCACGGTCAGGTCCAGCGGCCAGTTGAGCCCACCGGGCAACACCGTCCGGGTCGCGCCGTCCGGTGCGATCTCGGTGATCTCGCCGGTGAAGTTGGACACCAGCACCCGGTCACCGACCAGGGTGCAGTTGTCCAGACCCGGGGTCAGCTGGGCCAGCACCCGCCGTTCGCCGCTGCGGGGATCGATGCGCAGCACCTGCCCGCTGGCGACCTGCGTCGACACGATGTGCCCCCGCGGGTCGAACTTCACCGAGTCGGGAACCCCGAGATCGCCTGCGACACACTGCGGTTCGCCACCTTCGGGATCGACACGCCAGATCGCGTTGGCGCCCATCACCGGGAAGTACAGCAGCCCGTCCGGGCCGGCCTCCATCGCGTTGGGCGAGGGCACGTTCTCCAGCAGCACCCGGGGTGGCCCGCCGCGCGGGTCGAGTTCCAGCAGGCGCCCGGCCTCGCGGCATTCGCCGACGAACAACCGGTCCCGATAAAACGTGATCCCGTTGGCCGATGGGAGGTCGTCGCGCAGCACCCGGGTCCGGCCGGCGGTGTCGAGTGTGCTGACCCGGCCGTCCATGACCTCGGTCGCGTAGAGGTTGCCGCTCGCGTCGAACGCGACGTCGTCGGGTGCGACGATGCCGCCGCCCGTGGCGCTCACGGTCTCCAATCGCCCGGTGCGATGGTCCAGCGCGCTGATCTGACTGCCGGTGACCTGCGCGATGTAGATCCAGCCGTCCGGACCGGTGCGCAGCCCGTTGGCGCCGAACAGCCGGCTGGGGGCGGTGACCCGCTCGAGCCGCCAGCCCGGCGCGACGTCGGCAGGGTGAGGTCCGGCATCGGGGGAGGCATATCGCGATGGCTGCGCCGCGATGGTCATGGTCTCGTCGGGATCCTTCCCTATAGACCCGGAAGTGCCTGTTCGGGCTGGACGTTATCAAGTCACGCTAGTCCAGACAATAGCTGCCGACAGCTCGGCGCCCGGCCTTGACAGCGGTGTCCGTCGATGGGAATAGTGTTCTCCTAAGGGCAGAACCCAATATGTTGTCCGGACAAAACATCGGCGCGTCGCGTCGCGGGCGGTGACCGTGTCCGCGGCCGGGAAAGCAGGTCATGGCGGATCTTTTCGGGCTCGACGGTCGCATCGTGGTGGTGTCCGGCGCCGGCGGCGGCGGCATCGGCACGGCCGTCGCGGAGCTGAGCGCGCGGGCGGGGGCGACCGTCATCGCCGTGAGCCGCTCGCAGGAAAATCTCGACGAGCACGTCGCTCCGCTGGCGGAACAAGACCTGTCGGTAGTGCCGGTTGCGGCCGACGCGTCGACCGATGAGGGCATCGCCGCGGTGATCGACCAAGCGCGGAATGCCGACGGACGCCTGTACGGCCTGGTCAACGTCGCCGGCGGGGCCGCACCGTCGACGTGGATGCCGGCGACCCGGGTCAACCGCGGCGACTGGCGCACCGTCTTCACCGACAACCTCGAGACGGCGTTCTTCATGAGCCGCGCGGTGGCCGCGGAGCTCGTCGCGCAGCAGCGGCCCGGGTCGATCGTGTCGATTTCCTCGATCAGCGGCATGAACACCGCGCCGTTTCACATCGCCTACGGGACGGCCAAGGCCGCCATCGCCGCGATGACCCGCACCATGGCGCTCGAGCTGGCGCCGGCCGGAATACGGGTCAACGCTGTGGCGCCCGGCGTCACCGAGACCGCGGCGTCGCGCAGCTATGTCGAGGAGGACCCGGCCCGGGACCGGCAGGCGATCGCGATGGGCCGGCGCGGCCGTCCGGAGGAACAGGCCGGCGCCATCCTGTTCCTGCTCTCGGATCTGTCGAGCTACATCACCGGGCAGACGCTGCTCGTCGACGGCGGGCTCGACCTCCGATGGAGCCACCTCGGCGCCGACAACACCTCGCTGTTCCTCAAGGACGAGTCCTTCCGCGCCGCCATCAGGAGGATGTGATGACCGATCTGGCCAACAATTCGGCAGCGGCCGAAGACCTTTCGCGGCCGATGACGATCGGCGTCGAGGCCTACGTCAGCGCGGACTATGCCCGCGCCGAGCGGGACAGGCTGTGGCGCAGGGTCTGGCAGCAGGTGGGCCGCGTCGAGGAGCTGCCCGAGGTGGGCAGCTACCTGACCTACGACATCCTCGACGACTCGATCATCGTGGTGCGCACCGGTCCCCACGAATTTCACGCCCACCACAACGTCTGCATGCACCGTGGCCGCCGGCTGATCGACACCCCCGCGGGTGCCAAGAACGCCTGCGGCCGCGCCCGCAAGTCGTTCGTCTGCGGCTTCCACGGCTGGACCTATGGCCTGGACGGCGCCTGCACGCACATCCGGGAGCAAGACGACTGGAAAGGGGCCCTCACGCCCGACAACACCCGGCTGCGGCCGGTCAAAGTCGACACCTGGGGCGGCTGGTTGTGGATCAACATGGACCCCGACTGCGAGCCGCTGGCCGACTACTTGTTTCCCGCGGCGAAGATCCTCGACCCGTTCGGGTGTGAGAACATGCGCTGCAAATGGCGCAAATGGCTGTACTTCGACTGCAACTGGAAGGTCGCGCTGGAGGCCTTCAACGAGACCTACCACGTCTACACGACGCATCCGGAGTTCAACAAGTTCGGCGAGTTCAAGGGCTGGGCCAAGGCGCAGGGCAAGCACAGCAACATCGGCTACGACGCCCCGGACGATCTGGCAGCCACCAAGTCCAAGATCCGCCTCGGCGCCGGCACCGACCCGCGGGTCTCGACCGCCCAAATGCAGATCTACACGATGGAGCAGACCAACACCTCCACCACCGAGACGTTGGTGAACGCCGCCAAACGGCTGGTCGACGAGTTACCCGAGGGCACACCGGCCGACCGGGTCCTCGAGCACTGGCTGGCGTCCGCCCGCCGCGACGACGCGGCACGCGGCGTGATCTGGCCGACGATCCCGGCCGACATCCTCGGGCAGGCGGGCACCGCGTGGCAGATCTTCCCGAATTTCCAGATCGGTCAGGGTCTTACGGTTGCGCTGTGCTACAGCGCCCGGCCACATCCCAGCTACGACCCGAACAGATGCGTCTTCGAGGTTTCGGTATTCGAGTTGTACCCGAAAGGCGAAGAGCCGCAGACAGAATGGCAGTACACCCCGCCCGACGACCCGCGGTGGCTGTCGGTGTTGCCGCAAGACTTCTCCAACATGGCCGCCGTCCAGCAGGGGATGAAATCCCTCGGCTTCGGCGGCACCAAACCCAACCCCTACCGCGAACGCAGCACCGTGAACCTGCACTACCAACTGTCGAAGTACATGGGCACCGGTGCACCGCAGGAACTTCCGGACGAGGAGCGCCCACCGGCATGACCCCCGACAGGAAAAGACGCCGGAACGACTGCGGCCCGACGCAGACACCCGACGACATCGACATCGACGCGCTGCGCGAGAAGTACCGCCGGGAGCGCGACAAGCGGCTCCGCCCGGAGGGCTCGAAGCAGTATCTGGAACTCAAGGATGACTACGCAGAATTCTGCGAGGTCGATCCCCACACTCCGGTGACGCCACGGATGCCGATCGACGAGAACATCGAGGTGGCCGTACTCGGCGGCGGCTTCAGCGGGCTGCTGGCCGGCGCGTATCTCAAGAAGGCAGGCGTCGATGACGTGCACGTCATCGAGATGGGCGGGGACTTCGGCGGGGTCTGGTATTGGAATCGCTTCCCGGGAATCCAGTGCGACAACGACGCCTACTGCTACATCCCGATGTTGGAGGAACTCGACTACATCCCGTCGAAGAAGTTCGCCGACGGGCCCGAGATCTACGAGCACTGCCGTCGCATCGCAAAGCATTTCGGGCTCTATGACGGCGCGATCTTGTCCACCCAGGTTCGTGCGGCGCGATGGGATGAGGGGATCAAGCGCTGGCGTCTGAGCACCAACCGCGGTGACGACATCCGGGCCCGGTTCGTGGTGATGGCGCAGGGCTCGTTCAACCGGCCGAAACTGCCCGGCATTCCCGGCATCAGGGACTTCAAGGGACACATGTTCCATTCCGCTCGCTGGGATTACGACTACACGGGTGGGGATGCCAACGGCGGACTGCACAAGCTGCACGACAAGCGGGTGGCGCTCGTCGGTACCGGTGCGACCGGCGTTCAGCTGGTTCCGCACCTGGGTCGAGACTCCCGGCACCTCTTCGTGTTTCAGCGCACGCCGTCATCGGTGGACCTACGCGGCAACGAGCCGACCGATCCGCAGTGGGCGGCTTCGCTGCAGCCAGGCTGGCAGGAGGAACGCAAGCGTAATTTTCACCGCTGGTCACCGTTGGGTGACGGGGTGGTGTTCGACGAGCCGGACATGGTCTGCGACTTCTGGACCGAACTGGGGCGCAACCTGACCGCGCGGGTCGCGGCTGCCGACGATCCCGCGGCCCTGACCGCCGAGCAGATCATGGCGATGCGCGAGGAAGAAGATTACAAGATGATGGAGCGGCTGCGGCGACGCGTCGCGGCAGTCGTCGAGGACCCCGAAACCGCCGAAGCGCTCAAACCCTACTACCGGTTCATGTGCAAGCGACCCTGCAGCAACGACGAATACCTGCCGACGTTCAACCGCCGCAACGTCACGCTGGTCGACGTGTCGGAATCCAGAGGCGTGGAAGGGCTCACCGGGAACGGGATCGTCGCGGGCGGCGTTGAGTACGAAGTCGACTGTGTCATCTTCGCCAGCGGTTTCGAGATCACCACGGACATCAGCCGCCGGTACGCAATCGACGTGATCGAGGGCCGCGGGGGCCGGTCGCTCTTCGAACACTGGCGCGACGGCTACACGTCGCTCCACGGGATGACCAGCCGAGGCTTCCCCAACCAGTTCTTCACCGGCTTCATCCAGGGTGGCGTCGCAGGGAACACCACCGCCATGCTCGAGCAGCAGGCCGAACACATCGCCTACATCATTTCCCAAGCGGTGGCGCGCCGCGCGACCACCGTCGAGCCGAGCCGGGAAGCCCAGGAGAACTGGATCAAGACGATCCGCGAAACCTCGATAGACGGCTCGGAATTCGCGGTTTCCTGCACGCCCGGCTATTACAACAACGAGGGCGGCGGTGGCGGCGAGGGCATCCGCTCGGCCATCGGCGATCCGTACCTGCCGGGCTTCTACGCGTTCGACGACTTGCTCAGGGAATGGCGTGCCCAGGGCAACCTGGACGGTCTGGTACTTGAGAACGTCGATGACTGACTTGAGATCCTTGAACTTCGACGGCAGGGTGGCGGTCGTCACCGGAGCCGGCCGAGGGCTCGGCCGCTCCTATGCCATGTTGCTCGCGTCGAGGGGCGCGAAGGTTGTCGTCAACGATTCCGGGGGCAGCCTCACCGGTGACGGCAGCGATGCCGCTCCGGCCGACGACGTGGTGCGTGAGATCAACGCCGCCGGCGGTCACGCGGTCACCAGCACGGACTCGGTAGCCACCCCCGCCGGCGGTAAGGCGATCGTCGACGCTGCGCTCGACACCTACGGCCGCCTCGACGTCCTGGTGCACAACGCCGGCAACGTCCGCCGCGGCTCGCTGAAGGAGCTGAGCCACGAGGACTTCGACGCCGTACTCGATGTCCACCTGCGCGGCGCGTTCCACGTGGTGCGGCCGGCGTTTCCGCGCATGTGCGACGCCGGTTACGGGCGGATCGTGCTCACCTCGTCGATCGGCGGCCTGTACGGCAACCATGGGGTGGCCAACTACGCGGCCGCCAAGGCCGGGGTGATCGGCCTGTCCAGCGTCGCGGCGCTCGAGGGCGGCGCCGAGGGTGTCACGTCCAACGTGATCGTGCCCGCCGCGGTGACCCGGATGGCCGCCGGTATCGACACCTCGGCCTACCCGCCGATGGACCCGGAACTCGTTGCGCCCGTTGTCGGCTGGCTCGCCCACGAATCGTGTTCGGTCAGCGGCGAGATCTTCGTCGCGCTGGCCGGCCGGGTCGCGCGCGCGATGATCGCCGAAACCCCGGGCGTGTACCGGTCGTCGTGGACGGTCGAGGACGTCGAGGAGCATCTGGAGGCGATCCGGCGCGCGGACGCACCGCTGATCTTCCCGCCGCTGCCCGACGGCCACGGCGAGCACATCCGCTACAGCTTCGAACTGGCGCACCGCTCCCGCGATCAGGGGGCGCTGCATGGCTAGCCCGTCCACGGGCCCGCTGGCCGGCATCCGGGTGATCGACCTCACCGCCATGGTGATGGGGCCGTATTGCACGCAGATCATGGCCGACATGGGCGCCGACGTGATCAAGGTCGAACCGCCACAGGGCGACGACACCCGCTACGTCTCGGTCGGCCCGGCGCCCGGCATGAGCGGGGTGTTCGTCAACGTCAACCGCGGCAAGCGCGGCATCGTGCTGGACCTGCAGACCGACGCCGGACGGGATGCGCTGCGTGCGCTCGTCGAAACCGCGGACGTGTTCATCCACTCGATGCGCGCCAAGGCGATCGTCAGGCTCGGCTTCGGCTACGGCGACGTCGCCGCGATCAACCCGTCGATCGTCTACACCAACTGCTACGGGTACGGCCGCCGCGGACCCGACCGCGACCGGCCCGCCTACGACGACACGATCCAGGCCGAATGCGGCCTGCCGGCGGTGCAACAGCAACTGACCGGCGAGGCCGACTATGTCGCAACGATCATGGCCGACAAGGTCGCCGGCCTGACGGCGCTGTACGCCACGACGATGGCGTTGTTCCACCGCGAGCGCACCGGGGAGGGACAGGAGGTCGAGGTCGCCATGTTCGAGACCATGGCGTCGTTCATGCTCGTCGAACACGCCAACGGCGCCATCTTCGACCCGCCCCTGGGGCCGGCGGTGTATCCGCGCACCGTGGCGCCCAACCGGCGCCCCTACCGCACCAGCGACGGGTATGTCGCCGCGTTGATCTACAACGACAAGCATTGGAACGCGTTCGTCGACGCCGTGCGGCCTCCGTGGGCCTGCGAACTGTATTCCACCCTGGAGCAGCGTGCCCGCCAGATCGACACCGTCTACGGGCTGCTCGCCGAGACGCTGAAGCAGCGTTCGACCCGGGAGTGGCTGGCGCTGTTCGGCGAGCTGGAGATCCCCGCGGCACCCTTGAACACCCCCGGCGACCTCTTCGAAAACCCGCACCTCAACGCCGTCGGCATGTTCGAGACCGTGCAGACCCGGCACGGGCCGGTGCGCTTCCCGGGCGTGCCCACCTGGTTCTCCCGGACACCGGGCCGCGTCGGGGGACCGGCCCCGGAGCTGGGCGCCCACACCGAAGAAGTACTCGCCGAAGTTGGCGCGAGCGCGCCACCTGATGCGGGCGAAGAAGAGGAGTTCTGACAATGGGTGTGCCCGTCTACCAACGCATCCTGGACCTGTTCGAGGCCGAGGGCGTCAACACGTTGTTCGGGATCCCGGACCCGAACTTCGTGCACATGTTCCTCGAGGCGGAATCCCGCGGCTGGCAGGTGGTTTCGCCTCACCACGAGGAGAGCGCCGGGTTCATGGCCGAGGCCGTCTCCCGGATGACCGGCACGCCGGGCCTGTGTATCGGCACGCTGGGCCCCGGCGTCGCCAACATCGCCGGGGCGATGATGTGCGCCAAGGTGGAGAATTCGCCGGTCATCTTCCTCGGCGGCCAGCGGGCGCGCATCACCGAACGGCGGGTCCGCCGGGGCCGCATCCAATTCGTCCGTCAGGAAGGGCTTTTCGCCCCGGCGGTGAAGTACAGCGCCTCGATCGAGTACGCCGACCAGACCGACGAGATCGTCCGGGAGGCGATTCGGCGTGCGATGTCGACGACGCCCGGCCCGGCCTACATCGAATACCCGTCCCATGTGATCCTGGAGGAACTCGATGTCGCGGCTCCCCTGCCGCCCAACGCGTATCGCCTTGCCGGGCACGGCGCCGGCGCCCGGGAGATCGCCGAGGCCGCCAGGCTGATCCGGGAAGCGCAGAACCCGATCCTGCTGGTCGGCCACGGGGTGCACACCTCGCGCACTCAGGAGGTGGTCAAAGAGCTGGCCGAGCTGATGGCCTGCCCGGTGATCCAGACCTCGGGCGGCACGTCGTTCATCCCCGGGCTGGAGGACCGCACCTTCCCCTACGGTTTCTCGTCCGCGGCCGTCGAGGCCGTGACCACGTCGGACGTGTGCGTCGCACTCGGCACCGAGCTCGGCGAGCCGGTGCACTACGGCAGGACCCGGCACTGGGAGCGCAACGACGCCACCCGCAGGTGGATCTACGTCGAGCAGGACCCGCTGGCGATCGGCGTCAACCGCCCCGTCGACGTGGCGCTGGTGGGAGACCTGCGCGGCGTGGTGCCCCAGTTGGTCGACGCGCTCGAGGACAGCCCGCGCATGCCGTCGGCCGACCTCGCACGCTGGGTCGAACAGGATGCCGACCGGCTCGCCGACCTGGCCGAGACCGCGCCCAGCGGCCGGACGCCGATCCACCCCGCGCGGTTCGTGGTCGAGGCGACCACCGCGTTCCCGCCCGACGGGATCATGGTCCGCGACGGCGGCGCCACGGTCATCTTCGGCTGGACCTACTCGCAGGCCAAGCCGCACGACGTCATCTGGAACCAGAACTTCGGCCACCTCGGCACCGGGTTGCCCTACGCCGTGGGCGCCTCGGTCGCCGACGGCGGCAGGCGGCCGGTCATGTTGCTCACCAGCGACTCCTCGTTCATGTTCCACATCGCCGAACTCGAGACCGCCGCCCGGTGCAAGCTGCCGCTGGTGTGCGTCGTGGGTGTCGACAACCAATGGGGCCTGGAGGTCGGCGTCTACAAGCGCACGTTCACCCAGCCCTCCGCGCAGCCGGGTGTGCACTGGAGCAAGGACGTGCGCTTCGACAAGGTCGCCGAGGGCTTCGGCTGCCACGGCGAGTACGTCGAGAAGGAGGAGGAGATCGGTGCGGCGATCAAGCGCGCCTACGCCAGCGGCCGGACCGCCGTCGTGCACGTCTGCATCGACCCGAAGGCCAACTCCGAGGAGATGCCCAACTACGGCGAGTTCCGCACCTGGTACGCCGAAGGCACGCAGTGAGTAGACGGACGCGACAAGGAGGAGCCATGCGCGAATACCTGGATTTCTACATCGACGGCCGGTGGGTTGGGCCGGTGCGGCCCAACCCGTTCGACGTCGAGAACCCCGCGACCGAGCGGGTCGCCGGCACGATCTCGCTCGGTTCGGCCGCCGACGTGGACGTGGCGGTTGCCGCGGCCCGGCGCGCCTTCGCCGACTGGTCGCAGACCAGTCGCGAGCAGCGCCTCGAGCTGCTCGAGGCCATCCTCACCGAATATCGCAGGCGCGCAAGCGATCTCGCCGACGCGGTCACCGAGGAGATCGGCGCCCCGCCCGCGCTGGCGGCGGGTCCGCAGGTCGGGCTCGGGCTCGCGCACCTGGCCACGGCCATCGACGCGCTGAAGAACTTCGCGTTCTCCGAACAGCACGGCGCGACGCTGCTGGCCCGCGAACCCATCGGCGTCTGCGGGCTGATCACGCCGTGGAACTGGCCGCTGAACCAGATCGCGGTCAAGGTGTACCCGGCGTTGGCGACGGGCTGCACGATGGTCCTCAAACCGTCCGAGGTCGCGCCGTTCTCGGCCTACGTCTTCGCCGAGATCCTGGATGCCGCGGGCGTGCCGGCCGGGGTCTTCAACCTGGTCAACGGCGACGGTCCGGGCGTGGGCACGGCGCTTGCGGGCCATCCCGACATCGACATGGTGTCCTTCACCGGGTCGACCCGCGCCGGCGTCGAGGTCGCGAAGATCGCCGCCCCGACGGTCAAGCGGGTGACCCAGGAGCTCGGCGGCAAGAGCCCCAACATCGTGCTCGACGACGCGGGCTTCGCCGACGGCGTGCGCGCCGGGGTGGCCAACATGATGCCCAATTCCGGGCAGAGCTGTAACGCGCCGTCGCGCATGCTGGTGCCGAACTCGCGGATGGACGAGGCCGTCGCCATCGCGCGGGAGACCGCCGGCCAGGTGCGGGTGGGACATCCCGACGACAAGGCCGCGATCGGGCCGGTGGCGTCGAAGGCGCAGTTCGAGAAGGTGCAGCGGCTGATCCAGACCGGCATCGACGAGGGCGCCACGGTCGTCGCCGGCGGTCCCGGCCGGCCCGACGGCCTGGACACGGGCTACTACGTCAGGCCGACCGTCTTCGCCGGCGTCACCAACGACATGACGATCGCGCGCGAGGAGATCTTCGGTCCGGTGCTGTGCATGCTCGGCTACGACGGCCTCGACCACGCCGTCGCGATCGCCAACGACACCGACTACGGCCTGGCCGGCTACGTCTCGGGGGCCGATCTCGACACGGCGCGCGCCGTGGCCCGCAGAATCCGGGCCGGCTGGGTGACCATCAACCACGCCTTCGACATGAATGCGCCGTTCGGCGGCTACAAGCGCAGCGGCAACGGCCGGGAGTGGAGTTCGTTCGGATTCCACGAGTACCTGGAGGTCAAGAGCATCCTGGGCTACGCGCCCGACGAGGCCGCGCAGTAGCCGGGCCGACGGAACCGGCACGGCATCAAGCGGATTCGAAGTGGCGTCGGATACCCGCCAGCATCGTGATGTGGGCTTTGACCGCTTCGCGCGTCGTCACCCGGGCCAGCGGCCGGGGCGCCGTGATGCGGATTCGCTCGGTGAGCCGGGTGCCGCCGCCGGCCGGCTCGAAGCTCACCGTTGCGCGCAGCCGCACCCCGGGGGACTGGTCGGCCTCGGTTTGCACGTCGCCGTCGGCCGGCACGTGCAGCGTTGCCCGGTAGGTGATCCGCAACGTGAACGGCCCCAGCGGGATCCGGTCGACCACGCGATAGCTCTGGCGGTAGCCGTCGGGGGTGTCCACGCGAGACTCGGCCGCCACGGACACGATCAGCGGATGCACGACCTTGATGTTGTCCAGGTCGACGTAGAAGCCGCGGACTTGATCCGGTGCGGCCCGCACCCGTTCGGACAGCGTCCGCTCGGCGTGGGCGAACCACCAACTCATGGGGCATAACCTAGCTCGGCGCGGGGCCCGGCAGGTGCCGACGCGCGTGCGTTGCACCGCGCATTCGGCGCAGCGGCGGTGTGTTCCCTCACCCGCGGAATTGACCTACCGTGTCACAGATGGAGCCAGATGGAACTCCGGAGTCGGTGCCGGTCGAGAAATTGCACTCGGGCGACCCGATCACCGATTGTGGTCAGCGGTACATAGTTCTCGAATCCAAAGCCCTCGGCGACAGTTGTGTGGTCCTCGAGCTGGAGTCCAGAGTGGACCACCAGCTGCAGGTCATCGAGAAAACCTTCCCGGTCGGCTACCAGGTCGGACGCTCGAACCACCGGTGCCTCTGAGCCCGCTCTGCGGGGTTGCCACCAGCCGAACGATGGTCATTCGTAGCCGTTCGACGGCCACGTTCTTTTCGCGGTTCTTTTCGCGGTTCCGGCTCATGCGTGCCGCATCTCCCCATTCTTTCTGACGCCCGGATTGTTTCGTGCGCCGATCGCGTGTCGTTGTTCGGCGCGGTCGGCCGTGCGCCAACCGGTAGGCTTTCTGACAGTGAAGCGATCGGACACGCCGGTAACCACGCGAAACCGGGGCCGCCACGGTTGTCGGCGTCATCGCTCGTCGGCCTTGCCTCGGCGCACCCGTGGACACGCTCCCGGCACGCCAGGATCATTAGGCGCGGTAGACGTGATCGAAGGGTGACGGAATTGAGGATTCCCGGTGTAGCCGGCGTCATCGCCGGCGTGGCCGGTGGAGCCGCGGAGGTCGTCCGGGCCGGCGTCTCCACCGCAGCCGGCGCCGTGGGCGCGGTGCAGATGCTGACCAGTCCGGTCACCGAGCTGGCCGGCCCCGTGATGCAGTCGATGGCGCAGACGACGGGCCGGGCGATCGGGATCGGCAGCGCCTCCTCCAACGGGTCGGCGAACCACGTCATGCCGCAGGTGCGCTGGCAGAGCGGGCGGCGGGTGCACCTGGACCTCGACCCGCTGCTGCCGTTCCCCAGCTGGCACGAGCATGCGCCGGTCGTCGAGGAGCCGGTGCGCCGGATTCCCGGCGTGGCCACGGCCCACGTGGAGGGGGCCCTGGGCCGCCTGGTCGTCGAACTGGAAAGCGACGCCGACTGCGACGCGGTGCTGGGCCAGGTGCGCCGTACGGTCTCCGGCGTGGCCGAGGACCTGGCACTGGTCGGGGCGCGCCCGGCCACCCGCACCGCACCGTTCGCCGACCCGGGCAACCCGTTGGCGATCCTGGTGCCCCTGACTGCCGCGGCGATGGACGTCGCGGCGCTCGGTGCCGCGGTCACCGGCTGGGTGGGCCGGCTGCCCGTCGCGCCGCGCAGCGCGCGCGCCGCGTCGGCCCTGCTGAACCATCAGCCGAGGATCGTCTCGGTCCTGGAGTCGCGGCTGGGCCGGGTGGGCACCGACGTGCTGCTCAGCGCCTCGGCGGCGGTCTCCAACGGGCTGACGCAGGCGATCGGCACGCCGATGCTGGACCTGGCGCAGCGCAGCCTGCAGATCTCCGAGGCGGCGGCGCACCGGCAACGATGGCGCGAGCGCGAGCCGGAGCTCGCCTCGCCGCGACGGCCACAGGCCCCGGTGGTGCCCGTGATCTCGTCGGCCGGGCCCAAATCGCAGGCCCTGCGACACAACTCGGCGGCCGCGGCCGCCGGTGAGGCGTCCCACGTCATGGTCGGCGGGGCCGTCCACGCCGCCATCGACACCGCGAAGGGGTCGATGGCCGGGCCCGTGGAGGAGTACGCCGACCAGGCCGCCAACGCGTCGCTGATCGCCGCGGCGACCGCGCTGCTGGCCGGCGGCGGCACCGAGGACGCCGCCGGCGCCCTGCTGGCCGGGGTGCCCAGAGCCGCCCACATGGGCCGCCAGACGTTCGCCGCGGTGCTGGGCCGCGGCCTGGCCAACGCCGGGCAGCTGATCCTGGACCCCGGGGCCCTGCGCCGGCTGGATCGGGTCAAGGTGGTCCTCATCGACGGGGCGGCCCTGCGCGGCGACCACCGCGCCGTGTTGCGCGCGCACGGGGACATGCCCGGCTGGGACGACGACCGGGTCTATGAGGTCGCCGACGCGCTGCTGCACGCGGAGCAACCGCCCGAGCCCGACGCCGACGAGCTGCCGGCCACCGGGGCGCGCCTGCGCCGGGTGCCCACGCAGGGCCCGTCGGCGGCGCCGGCACAGGGCCTCGAGCATGCCGACCTCGTCGTGGACGGCGAGGTGGTGGGCAGCGTCGACGTGGGCTGGGAGGTCGATCCCTTCGCGATCCCGCTGCTGCAGACCGCGCACCGCACCGGCGCCCGGGTGGTGCTGCGCCACGTGGCGGGGACCGAGGACCTCGCGGCCAGCGTCGCGGTGACCCACCCGCCGGGCACGCCGTTGCTGCAGCTGGTGCGCGACCTGCGGACCGACCGCGGGCTGGTGTTGCTGATCACCGCGCTGCACCCGGACTTCGCCTCGACCGACACGCTGGCGGCGCTGGCCGTCGCCGACGTCGCCGTGGCGCTCGACGATCCCCACGCCGCGACACCGTGGACCGCGGACATCATCACCGGCACCGATCTGGCCGCGGCGGTGCGGATCTTGTCCGCGCTGCCGACCGCCCGCAAGACCACCGAATCGTCGGTGCGCCTCGCCAAGGGCGGCAGCACGCTGGCCGGGCTGCTGCTGGTGACCGGCGATCCGCGGGCCACCACCAACCCCCTGGCGCTGCAGCGCTGGCTCAACCCGGTCAACGCCGCCGCCGCGGCCGCGCTGGTGCAGGGCGCGTTCTCGGCCACCCGGGTGCTCCGCCAGCCCGTGCCCACCCCCCAGCCGCTGACCGCTTGGCACGCACTGGATCCCGAGATCGTCTACTCCCGCCTGGCCAGCCGCACCGGGCCGCTGGCCGTCGAGCCCGGCATCGCGCCGTGGCGACGCGTTCTGGACGACCTGTCCTACAACCCGGCGCTGGCGCCGCTGCGGGGGCCGGCGGCCCGGGTGGGCCGGCTGTTGTCCGCGACCCGGGCCGAGCTCGCCGACCCGCTGACACCGATCCTGGCGGTGGGGGCGGCGGCCTCGGCGATCGTCGGCAGCAACATCGACGCGCTGCTGGTGGCGGGTGTGATGACCGCCAACGCGATCGTCGGCGGGACGCAACGGTTGCGGGCCGAGGCGGCGGTGGCCGAGCTGTTCGCCGAGCAGGACCAGCTCGCGCGCCGCGTCGTCCTTCCCACGATGGCGACCTCGCAGCGGCGGCTGGAGGCGGCCCGCTCCGCGCCGCGGACGGCCACGGTGAGCGCCAAATCGCTGCGCCCGGGCGACATCATCGACCTGGTGGCGCCGGAGGTGGTCCCGGCGGATGCGCGCCTGCTGGTGGCCGAGGACCTCGAGGTCGACGAGTCCTTCCTCACCGGTGAGTCGCTGCCGGTCGACAAGCAGGTCGAGCCCGTCGCGGTGACCGACCCCGACCGCGCCAGCATGCTGTTCGAGGGCAGCACCATCGTCGCCGGGCGCGCGCGGGCGATCGTGGTGGCCACCGGCGCCGGCACCGCGGCGCAGCGCGCGATCTCGGCCATTGCCGACATCGAGTCCGCGGCCGGGGTGCAGGCCCGGTTGCGGGAGTTGACCAGCAAGGTGCTGCCGCTGACGCTGGCCGGCGGCGCGGCGGTGACGGGTTTGGCGTTGGCACACAAGGGATCCCTGCGTCAGGCGGTGGCCGACGGCGTCGCGATCGCGGTGGCCGCCGTCCCCGAGGGCCTGCCGCTGGTGGCCACCCTCGCCCAGCTGGCCGCCGCCCAGCGGTTGTCCAAACGCGGGGCGCTGGTGCGCACGCCGCGGGCGGTCGAGGCCCTGGGCCGGGTCCAGACGGTGTGTTTCGACAAGACCGGGACGCTCACCGAAAACCGTCTTCGGGTGGTGCGCGGCGTCCCGCACGACACCGCCGTCGACGGGGAGCTGCCCGCGGCGACGGACCCGCGGGCCGCGGCGGTGCTGCGCGCGGCCGCGCGCAGCAGCACCCAGCCCCAGAACGGGCAGGGACACGCCCACGCCACCGACGAGGCCATCCTCACCGCCGCGAGTTCCCTTAATGGTCAAGCTGATTCAGGGTGGACGCTGCTCGCCGAGGTGCCGTTCGAGTCCAGCCGCGGCTATGCCGCCGCGATCGGCACCGCCGGCGCCGGCGAGGGCCCGATGCTGGTGGTCAAAGGTGCTCCCGAGGTGCTCCTGGCGCGCTGCCGGTTCGCCGACGCCGACGCCGGCCGCGAGCACGCCGAGGCTTTGGTGTTGCGCCTGGCCGAGCAGGGTCTGCGTGTGCTGTCGGTGGCGCAGCGCCGTTGGGAGCACGGGCTTTCCGAGGACGACACCGACGCCGACGCCGTCGATGCCGCCGCGCACGACCTCGAGATGGTCGGCTACGTCGGCCTGGCCGACACCGCGCGCGAGTCCGCGCGGCCGTTGATCGAGGCGCTGATCGAGGCCCGCCGCCGGGTGGTGCTGATCACCGGCGACCATCCGGTGACCGCGCGGGCCATCGCCCGCCAGTTGGGGCTGCCGCCGGACGCGCGGGAGATGACCGGCGCCGAGCTTGCCGCCCTCAACCAGGACGAGCGGGCCAAAGTCGCCGCCGACGTGCAGGTCTTCGCCCGTGTCAGCCCCGAACAGAAGGTGCAGATCGTCGCGGCGTTGCAGGCGTGCGGGCAGGTCACCGCGATGGTCGGTGACGGCGCCAACGACGCCGCCGCCATCCGGATGGCCGATGTGGGCATCGGGGTGAGCGGCCGGGGATCCTCGGCCGCCCGCGGGGCGGCCGACATCGTGTTGACCGAGAGCGACCTGGGTGTGTTGCTCGACGCGCTGGTCGAGGGGCGCGGCATGTGGGGCGGCGTCCGGGACGCGGTGGGCATCCTGGTCGGCGGCAACGTGGGCGAGGTCCTCTTCACCATCATCGGGACGGCGCTGGGTACGGGGCGGGCGCCGGTGGGCACCCGGCAGCTGTTGCTGGTGAACCTGCTCACCGACATGTTCCCCGCGCTCGCGGTCGCCGTCACCCCGCAGTACGCCCTGCCCGACGAGGCCGACGAGGCGGCCTCCGAACAGGGCCACGACGGGGCCGACCGCGACGCCGAAGAGCTGCTTCGCGCGTTCCAGCGTGCCGCCCTCGCGGGTCCGGCGCCGTCGCTCGACGCGCCGCTGCTGCGCCAGATCGTCACCCGCGGCGCCGTCACCGCCGCCGGCGCGACGGCGGCCTGGGGCATCGGGCGCTACACGTTCGGAACCGAACGGCGCACGGCCACAATGGGTCTGACCGCACTGGTGACGACGCAACTGGCGCAGACCCTGTTGACGCGCCGCCACAGCCCCCTGGTGCTGGGCACGGCGCTGGGCAGCGCCGGCGTCCTGGTGGCCATCGTGCAGACCCCGGGCGTCAGCCACTTCTTCGGCTGCACCCCGCTGGGACCGGTCGCCTGGAGCGGCGTCATCGGCGCCACGGCGGGCGCCACCGCCGTCTCGGTGCTGGCACCCAACTGGCTGGCCAGGCGCGTCGCGACGCTCGAACCCAAGGCCACCGAGATCGCCGCGCAGATTCCGGGCATCTGGAACGGCGGCCCGCAGCCCGGATAGGCGCCGGGCCTTCCCGCGTGAGCTCAGGTGGGCAGCTCGCTGCGCACGACCTTGCCCGCGGCGTTGCGCGGGATGAGCGCGACGATTTGGATGTCGCGGGGCTGTTCGAAGCGGGAAACCCGGTCCGTCAAGTACTCTCGCAACGCCGCGACGTCGGTTCCGCGGCCCGGCTGCAGGACGACGAACGCGGACAGCCGATGGCCGAAGCGCTCGTCGGGAACCCCGACGACCGCGTTGTCGGCGACGTCGGGGTGTGCGGCGAGCGCGTTCTGGACCGCGCGGGGATAGACGTTCTCTCCCCCGGAGATGATCATGTCGTCCTCGCGCCCGACGACATAGAGCCGGCCCGCGTCGTCGAGGTAGCCCATGTCGCCGGTACTGGTCATGCCGTCGACGACGGCCTTCGCCGCCCCGGCACCCGCGCCACCCGCGTAGCCCTCGCCGGCCAGGTCGCCGCCGACGAAGATGCGGCCGGTGACACGCGGCCCGACCGGCCGGTCGCGCTTGTCGAGGATGCGCACCACACAGCCCGCGACCGGCTTCCCGACGGTCTCGGGGGCGTCGCGCAGGTCGGCCGGCGTCGCCAGGGCGCCGATGCCGACCTCGGTGGAGCCGTAGCCGTTGTAGAGGATGTCGCCGTAGGTGTCCATGAACCGCTGCCCGAGCGTGGGATCGAGCCGGTCCCCGCTGGACATCACGACCCGCAGGTGCGGCACCGGGTTGCGCGCCCGCACGCGCTCGGGCAGGTCGAGGATGCGCGCGAGTACCACCGGCACCGCGGTGAACGCGTCCGCACGCTGCAGCGACGCCTGCGCCAGCGCGGCCTCGGCGTCGAAGTGGCGCTGGGTGAGCACGGTGCCGCCCAGGGCCACCGTGATCATCAGCATGCCGAGCCCCAGCCCGTGAAACATCGGCATCGCCACCGAGATTCGCGATCCCGTGTGCAACCGGGTGCGGTCCAGGATCGTCACCCACACGCCCACCGCCGAGCGCAGCTGCGGGGTCCGCGGCACGCCCTTGGGCGTGCCGGTGGTGCCCGACGTGAGCAGAACGATGCGCCCCGGCGCGGCCACCCGGGGCCGCGGGTCGCCGTCGTGGGACGTGACCCCGGGTGGCCGCGCCGGGTCGACGACGCTCACCGAGGGGTCGGCGGCGCGCACCCGCCCGGCGAACTCGTCGTCGGCGACCATGGCGGTGATCCGGTGACCGCTCAGCACGGCCGCCAGCGCATCGGTGCGGAACTCCGTGTTGACCAGCACCACGTCGGCGCCGAGGAGGGCGGCGGCGAAAAATCCCTCCGCGAAGCCCCGCCCGTTGCGGCACATGACCCCGACGGCCCGGCCGGGTCCGGCGCCGTCGCCGGCCAGCCGGCGCGCCAGCGCCTCGGCCCGCCGCTGCAGCGCGCGATAGCAAAGGGCGCCGTCGTCGTCGACGATCGCGGACCGGTTCGGCCAGCGGGCCGCCGCGACCGCCAGCAGGGTGTAGGGGTTGGTGCCGCCGCGCCGCGCCGCGCGCAGGAGCCGCACCCCGGCGGCCGGGGACGGCGGGGTGAGCAGCCCGGAGCGCAGCAGCGCCCGGGCCGCGGTGGTGAGCACGCCGTCGGTCGTCATCGCGTGGCCTCGTGGGTGGCGGTCTCGGTGAACATCCGGCGGTACCACAGCCGGGCCGCATGGTCGGCGGGCCCGGCCAGCAACACCGAGGCGAGCTCGGCCGGCCACACCCAGGGCGGCTCGATGGTGCGCGGGCGTTCGACGACCGCCTTGGCGATCGCGTCGGCGGCGCCGTCCGGGGACAGGCCGGGAAGTTTGCCCAGCACCGGCGTGGGCTCGATCATCCGGGTGCGGACCAGCGCGAAGTAGACCGACGTGACGCTCACGCCGTCGTCGTGCAGTTCGGGCGCCACGCTGCGCAGCCAGCGATCGAACGCCCCCTTGGAGGCCTGGTAGGCACCCCACTGCGGGCCGGGCACCACCCGCACGCCGACGCTGGAGACGTTCACGATGTGGCCGCCGCCGCCCTCGCGCATGGCCGGCAGCAGCCCCAGCAGCAGCCAGATCGGCCCCAGGTAGTTGGTGTCGATCGTGCGCTGGAAGTCGTGCGGCCGGTCGTACTGCTCATGCAGCGAGCGGCGCAGCGACTTGCCGGCGTTGCTGACCACCACGTCGAGCGGGCCGTGGTCCTCGTTGATCTGCTTGGTCAGCGCGCTGACGGCGGCCTCGTCGGTGAGATCGGTGGGGTAGGCGACCGCCCGTCCGCCGCCCGCGTTGATCGACGCCGCGAGGTCGTCGAGCCGGTCGGCCGAGCGGGCGACCACCAGCACCGTCGCCCCGGCCGCGGCCAGCCTGCGCGCGGTGGCCTCGCCTATCCCGTACGACGCGCCGGTCACCAGGGCGGTCTTGCCGGAAACGGCGCCGCGAAGCCGGTCCGGATCGGAGATCCGCGCCGGGTTGGCCAATCGGTCGGTGGCCGCTTGAAGGGCCTGCGCTATCACGTTCATCTTTGACTGCCGCATCCGCTGGTAGGCACGCCGAGGGTTGGCTCCGGCTTGACCGTGCACCTCGACAGTTCTCTTGGTAGCAGACCACATGGCCGCGCGAACGCCTCTCGGCGGGCCCGTTCAGTCGCCGACGAAGCCCTTATTGCGCATCAGGACGTCCGCCAGGAAACCGTCGTGCGGGATCTCGGGCGCCCCGTGGCAGGTCGGGTGGCCGCCGCGGTAGACGTTGCTCACGGTCGGTTCGGCGAGCAGGGCGTCGATCAGCCCGTCGTCGCCGGTGACCGCGGTGACGACCAGGGAATGCCGCAGCGGCGCCACGCCCGCACCGGGCGACCACGGCGACACCCACACGCAGGGAAACGGCAGTTCGGCGTTGAGCGGGTCGGTGAGCCGGCCCGAGCCGGGCCCGGCCAGCAGGTGCACGGCGGGACGCAGCGCGGCGCACCCGTCACCCACCCGGGCCACCACCTGGTCGGCGCCGAGCAGCGGGGTGGTCCCGGCGGCCTTGGCCGCCAGGTGGGCCGCCAGCGCGTACGCCCTCCCGAGCGGCTGGGTGGGCAGGACGGCCCGCTCGTCGGCGCCCGGCAGGGGCTCGATCGCGGCCAGGCGCTCGGCGATCGCCGCGGCCAGCGGCGCGGGGTCGCCCTCGTAGAGCACCGCGGTGGTGTTGACGCAGGCCATGCCGCCCAGACTGGCGATCGAGTCGACCACGACGTCGAGGTGGTCGCGCCAGTCGCGGTCGGCGGTGATCAGGATCTTGGCCCGTCCCGGCCCGTTCACCACCACCCTGGGATCGGCGGCGTACTTGTCGACGACATCCTGGCCGCCGTAGACCATCGCGAGGTCGCCCGCGCGGATCAGTTCGTCCGCCCCGCCGTGATCGGTCGGCAGGTAGGCGGCGTCCTCCTCCCGAAACCCCGCCTGACGCAAGGCGTTCACCAGGCGGTGCGCCGTCAGCGGCTCGCGTCGCGACGGGCGCACCGCCACCCGGTAGCCCAGCGCGAGCGCCTGCGGCCACAGGCCGTGCACGCCGGGGCCGTTGCCGGCGGCATGCACGCCGAACACCTCCCCGCGTCGCGCCCACACCGCACCGCCGCACCGGGCCGTATGCTGGCGCCAGTCCATCGCCGCGCCGACGGGGCGGGCCGGGCGCACCGCGGCGAACGCGCCGCCGACCGCGTCGGCCACGCCGCGCGCCCCGGCCCGGGTGACCGCGATCGGCATCCCCGAAATCCGGCTCGCCGCAGCGACATAGGCCTCAAAGTCCAGTCCCGCGATGGTCGCGGTCGCGAAGACGCCGGCCGCGGCGGCCAGAGCGGCTTCCCGCTGCGCGACCGGCAGCGGCCGGGCCTTGCGCTGCGCGTTGACCGTCCGCGAAACATACAGCGGCGGAACGATGCTCAGCTCGGCCACCGCATCGCCGGCCGTGCTCAGGACGACTTCGCGGTTGCGGGTGCGGTACTCGCCCTGGGGGCCGAGCGCATCGATGTGCACCAGATCGCCTTTCAGTAGACGCCTTCGATGACGGCCTCGCCCTCGAAGGTGCTCACCGGCCGCACCGCGCTGACCGAGTCGCCGAGCTGACCCGCCGGTCCCGACATGCGGATGGCCAGGTCGCGTTCCAGGTTGTTCGGGATGAACATCCCCTTGCTGACATGGTTCATCACGACGCGGCCGAGTCGGCCGTGGGGCACTTCCTCACCGGTGTCGGGGTCGACGACCCGGAACACGACGTAGGGGCTCCGCGGGTCGAAGACGAAGGTCCCGTCGTCGAGAGTCCGGGTGACCGCCTGGGACAGCACCATAGTGCTGCCGAAGGCCATCGTGATCGTCGTGGCCGGGAAGATGCCGCGCAGCAGGTCGAGCGTGTCGGCGTCCACGTGCGCGCCGCTGAGCAACAGGTAGCGGATCTTCTCGTTCACCAGGTCCACCACGCGGTCGTCGCGGGCCATCGCCTCCACCAGGGGCGGCGTGGCGTGCAGGTTCGCGACGTCCTGTGTCTGGAGGACGAAGACGGCCTGTTCGATGACGTGCTCGACGTACGCCGCCACCTCGGTGGCCGCGTTGCGGGCGGTGAGCTTCTTGACCCAGCGCGGGTCGATGTCGATCGGGTGGAACACCGACCCCAACCGCTCGGAGACCAGGCGCGAGAAATAGCCCACCCCGTGTGGCCCTCCGGGCATCAGGCACAAAAAGCCCCGGCCGGGCAGAAATCCGCCGGCGGCGAAGTCCTCGGTCTGCCATTCGACGACCTGGGCACACCAATCCGGCAGTTGCGCGGTGCGTTTCGGGGCGCCGGTGGTGCCGCCGGACTCGAATATCCGGGGCAGCGGCGCCACGGATCCGTGGGCTCGGTAGCCGCGGGGAACCAGGTCCTCGACCGGTACGCCGCGCAGTTCGTTGACCAGGTTGGGAAACCGCCGCAGGTCGGCGAAGGTGGTGACGTCGCTGCGCGGGTCGAAGTCCAGCGTCTCGGCCGTGCGCAGCCAGAACGCCGACCCGGTGTCATGGCCGAAATGCCAGGCGATCGCGGCGCGCAGGTAGGCCTCGGGATCGTCGACCGGTGCCGACCTCGGGATGTCCAGCAGCGAGAAGTCGATATCGGCCATGCCACCGATCCTGTCGCATGCCAGTCGGGCCAGGCAATCGGCTGGCGGTCCACCCGGCATACATATCCTGAACTTTGGCCCGCGCTGCGGCGAATTCTTTGTGTCCGAGTGGTTTTGAGCACCTGACGGGTCCCGTCATAGACGTTCGGCGTTGCCGTGCGCCGCTGGCTGCGGGAGGTCGCCCGCGTGGGCGCGGCGTCATGAAGCGCGATTGTGCAGCCCGCGCGGGTCGACCCCCGCGCGGCGCCACGCCCTGGCCGCCCAGGGCAGGTAGACGAATGACAGGGGCAGCCGGTTGATGAGCGGATTCAGCGCCCGGACGGTGGCCGCGAAGCGCGCAAAGCGCTTCTCCTTCTTGGCGTCCCATTCCAGTCGGCACACCTCACGCATCTGCGGGGGCAGGGTGCCCACCAGGACCAGCCGGGTGTAGGCGTTAAGTGGCGCGGACAGGATCTTCCAGGCCGGCCCGGGAATCCGGCGTGGCCGCGGGATGCCCTTGCGGATGTAGCCGGTGCCGTACAGGACGGTCTTGTGGGGGACGAACCGGTCGAGCATCTCGTCCCAGTACGCCAGGAAGTCGTCGTAGGTCTGCGGTTGCCCGCGGTCGCTGACCCCGTAGAGGCGGTACCAGGTTTTGCCCTCGTCGAAGATCTGTTCTTTCTCCGCGCGGGACAACCGGCGGATGAACGTGTCGGTCGTGTAGATGACCTGATCGACGAAAGTGGCGTGCGCCCAGTAGAAAAGCTCGGGATTTAGTGCGTGATACCTCGAGCCGTCACTGACGGTCCCCTTGATCGGCTTGTGGAAGTCGCGGACCTTGCGGCCCCAGGCGTGCGGATCGTCGGAGTACACGGTTTGCATCAGGGGCGGAGCGGTCCGCTTCGCCCGGCCCAGCGTGTCGCTGAAGACCACCGAGTGGTCCAGCACGCCCTGGGCGAGTTGCTCGATGCAGTTCTCGACGCCGGCCGTGCGCTGGAATCCGAAGAACTGCGTGCGGTGGTCGCCGTAGAACTTCCAGATCAGCGAGTCGGGCCCCAGTCGCGGCGAGGCGTCGTGGCCCTCCCCGTCGACCAGCACGGGCACCGCTTCGCGAACACCGCGCTCGAACCGGGATCCGGCGGACATGCTCGCCCCTTGTCATCGCGCGGTCATCGCGCGCCTTGCGCATCATTGGTACAAATCCGTATCTTTGTGTCAACGTAGCATTCCTGCGCCGAGATTGCAGGGGGTCGTGGTCCATGCGGTTTGACAGCCCTGGCGGCAATCTCGGCGAGAAATCCGACCTCGACCGGGTCATCCTGGATACCGCGCGGACGGTGTTCGAGACCTACGGCGTGCGCCGGGCGAACATCGAGGACGTCGCCGCCCGCGCGGGAGTCAGCCGCAGCACCGTCTACCGGCGCTTTCCCAGCAAGGACGACCTGTTCGAGAAGGTGGTCCGCCGCGAGGCCGGCCACTTCTTCGGCACGCTGGAGAGGGCCACCACCGGATGCAGCCCGCGGCAGGCCGTGGTCGAGGCGTTCGCCCTGGGGGTGCGACTGGTGCAGGACTCGCCGCTGTACTCCCGGATCGTCGAGAGCGAACCGGAGTTGTTCGGGCTGTTCTCGCGCTCCGAGGTCTTCCCGATCCGGCAGTTCGCCGACGGGATCGCCCACACGCTGCGGCGCTGCGGCGCCGACCTGCCCGACCCCGAGTTGGCCGACGTCGCCGACATCCTGCTGCGGGTCGCCCTCGGCATCATCGTCTTCCCCACCGACCGCCTCGACACCGCGGACCCGGCCGCCGTGCGGGACTACGCCGCCCGCTACCTCGTCCCGATCATCGACTGCTAGCGAAGGGGGCGAACCAGTCGGCGACCTGGATTAGCCTGGACCGGTGGTGCCGGTAACGCGGACCCGTTATGCCAGTTGCGGCGAGATCGACATCGCCTATCAGGTCTTCGGCGATGGCCCGGTCGACCTGCTGGTGTTGCCGGGGCCGTTCATCCCTATCGACTGCGTCGACGGCGAGCCGTCGATGTACCGCTTTCATCGGCGACTGGCGTCGTTTGCCCGCGTGATCCGCTTCGACCACCGCGGGATCGGCCTGTCCTCGCGGGTCCCGTCGCCGGACATGATCGGCCCGGAGCCCTGGGCGAACGACGCGATCGCGGTCTTGAACGCGGTCGGGTGCGAGCGCGCGACCGTGCTGGCCCCGAGCTTCACGTCGTTGGCCGGCATCGTCCTGGCCGCCGACCACCCCGAACGGGTGAGCAGCCTGGTGACCGTCAACGGCGCGGCGCGCACCCTGCGCGCACCGGATTACCCGATCGGCGCCGACCTGAGCACAACCGACCCGTACACGACGACCGCGATGGAGCCGGATGCCGTCGAACAGGGCTTCGACCTGCTCGGCATCATCGCGCCCAGCGTCGCCGACGACGACGCCTTTCGCGCCTGGTGGGACATGGCCGGCAACCGGGCGGCGTCGCCGAGCATGGCGCGCACCTTCGTCCGGAAGATCCGGGAGGCCGACGTGCGCGACCGACTCGAACGCATCAGCGTGCCGACCCTGATCCTGCACCGCGACAACCCGGCCTTCAGCCCCGTCGCGCACGCCCGCTACCTCGCCGAGCGCATCCCCGGATCGCGCCTGGTGGAACTCGCGGGCGAGGACGCCCTGTACTGGGTGGGCGACACCGGCCCGATGCTCGACGAGATCGAGGAGTTCATCACCGGGGTGCGCGGCGGCTCCGATGCCGAGCGGCTGCTCACGACGATCGTGTTCACCGACATCGTCGGCTCCACCGAACGTGCCGCGTCGCTCGGGGACCACCGCTGGCGCGACCTGCTGGACAACCACGACGCCATCGTGCGCCGCGAGCTGCAGCGCTTCGGTGGTCACGAAGTCAACACGGCCGGCGACGGATTCGTCGCGACGTTCAGCAGCCCCAGCGCCGCGCTCGCCTGCGCCGATGCCCTCGTGGACGCCGTGCGCGTGCTGGGCATCCAGGTGCGGGTGGGGATCCATGCGGGCGAGGTCGAGGTGCGCGGCGCCGCGAAAGACGACGTCGCCGGGATGGCCGTGCACATCGGCGCGCGGGTGGGCGCGCTGGCCGGCCCGAGCGAAGTGCTGGTGTCCTCGACGGTGCGCGACATCGTCACCGGGTCGCGGCACAGGTTCGACGACCGCGGCGAGGGCGCGCTCAAGGGCGTGCCGGGCCAGTGGCGCCTGTACGCCCTGTCCCGCGAGCCGGCCATCGTCGGCCGTTAACGCACCCCACATTCACCGGACAGTCGGGCGCCCCCGGCCCGGCGTAGGCTGACAACGAGGGGTATCCGAGCCATGGCCGCCAATTTTGGCGTACAGCTTGGCATTTGATCAAAGGAGCACAAATGACCGATGTGCACGTCTCGCTGCCGCCCGCGTTGCGCCGCGCGGTGGACCTACTTGCCGATCCCCCGGCGGACCCCGACGTCAGCAAGGGGTATCTCGACCTCCTCGGCACCGCATCGGCCGGGGACACCGCCGTCGCGAAGAACACCGGCCCGATCCAGGCCGCGTGGGCGTCGCCGATCGGGTCGATGCTCTACGACAACGCCCAGGCCCTGTCGCGGCGGCTGATCAGTGCCTGGCGCCACCCCGTCGAGTGGCTGAACATCCCGGCCGGGGGTACGGCGCTCGACGTCGGCTCGGGTCCCGGCAACGTCACCGCGTCGCTGGCGCGTGCGGCCGGCCCGGACGGGGTGGCCCTGGGTGTCGACATCTCCGAGGCGATGCTGGCGCGGGCCGTGCGCAACGAGGCGGGTCCGCAGGTCGGCTTCATCCGGGCCGATGCTCAGCGACTTCCTTTGCGCGACAACACCGTCGACGCGATCGTCTCGATCGCCGTGCTGCAGCTGATCCCGGACCCGGCGGCCGCCCTGGCCGAGATGGCCCGGGTACTGCGGGCGGGCGGGCGACTGGCCGTCATGGTCCCGACGGCCGGGCGGGCCGCCCGGCTGTGGCAGATGCTGCCCAACATCGGGGCACACGCCTTCGGGGACGACGAGATCGGCGACATCCTGGAGGACCACGGGTTCGCCAGCGTGCGCGTCACGAACCTCGGGACGCTGCAGTGGGTGCGCGCCGGGAAGGGATGAGCCGGGGCTGACGGTACCGGCTCGTCGAGGTCGCCTCAGTCGGCCCGCGCCAGCTCGGCGAGCCGGTCCAGCGACGCCCGCAACTTCTCGGGCGTGGTCGCCCGGGCCCGTTCGAGGCGCGTCTGGTCGGTCAGCGCGGTCCAGTCGTAGGTATGGGTCACGCTGGTGAGGTCGGCGGCGAGCGACTCGAGCTGCCAGCGCCACAGGTGGCCGGGCGGCTGTTTTCCCTTTTCGGCCGGCAGCCAGGCGATCTGACTGTCCTCGATGAACTCCACCACGTGGTTCTCCCGGACGGCGCCGTTGGTCAGCGTGGTCTTGAAGATGTCGCCGACCCGGCGCACGCGCTGCCCGGGGGCGGCCGAGGCGAGGTTGTCGTTGCCGTCCCAGCTCGGCTGCCGCGAGGGGTCGGCGATCAGTTCGAAGATCCGGTTGGCGCCGGCTGAGATGACGCGGGTGACGCTGACGATGCGTTCCTCAATGTCGGACATATCGCCATCCAAGCACGTCGCCGGCGGTGCCACAGCTGCCGGACGGCACCGTCAGCAGCGTTGGGCTCCCCTGCGCATCAACCGCGCTTCGGCCGCCAGCGGGCGCGGCGGCGGGTCGCGTCACACGCGCTCAGCCCCCGGGCCGGCTCCGGCGCCTGAACCGGAGCAGATATCCGGGCAGCCGGTGCGCGGGGATCGCGGTGGGCCAGTCGTCGGCACGGAAGTAGGCGTCCGATCCGCCGTCGACGAACACGACACTGCCACACAGGAAGTCGGCGGAGTCCGACAGCATGAAGCACATCCAGTCGGCCATGTGCCGGGCCTCGCCGAACCCGCCGACGGGAACCGGGAACGACCGGACCGCCTTGGCCTGCCTGGGCGTCGAAAGTTGCTCTTGCAGAAGCGGAGTCATGATGGCGCCGGGCGCCAGGGCATTCAGGCGCACCCCCGACCCCGCCCACTCCGGCAGCACCGCGTGCCGGCGCACCCAGCGACTGACCGCGATCTTGGATGCCGCGTACATCATCGTCGGCGCGCCCGGCCCGTAGAACCGCACCGCCCGCACCGCCTTGTCGGCGTCATGGGCCAGCAGGGCCCGCACGGCGCGCCCGGGGACCGCGGGCACCGTCGTCGTGGAGTTGCTGGCGACGACGACGACCTTGGCGCGTTCGGCCGCGGCCAGCGCCGGCCGCCAGGCCACCAGGGGCTCGACGACCCCCAGGTAGTTGACCTGGGCGATCTGGCGCACCCGGTCCGGACCCGGAGCCGGGCCCAGACCGGCGGCCAGCACGGCGCCGTCGAGCCTGCCGCCCGCGGCCGCCACAACGGCGTCGGCGGCGTCCCGGCGCCCGTGCGGCGTCGACAGGTCGGCGACGACGTCGGCGTCTTTGACGTCGACGCCGATCACGGTGTGGCCGTCGCCGCGGAGCCGCTGCGCGGTCTCGCGGCCCATCCCGGAAGCCGACCCGGTGATCGCGTAAGTGCCCATGGATATCTCCGTTCCTGCCACGGGCAGTATGCCGCCGGGGCGGCCTGCGCGCCGCGGGCCAGCCCCCACCGGTCGTGGGTCGCCTTGGTGATGCTGCCCGCCCACCGCGCCGTCGACTCGACCGTCAGGTCGCGTTTCCGCTCAGCCCAGCCATCCTCGTCGTGGCCCAGACCAGTCCGCACCCGCGCCGCCAGATCAGCGCCGGCCAAACGGCCCAGATGAGTGCCCACCCGCCGCAGCACCGCCTCGTCGGCGGCGGTGAGCCCTTTCAGTCGGGTGCGGATGCACACACCCGCCGCCGGGTCGGCGACGAACGGGGCAGCGATCTCACGCAGGATGGTCATGACGGCGGCCTCCGTCGAGACCCTGACCGCAACGCCCGCCGCAACTCATCCATGACCGGCATCATTCACCCGACCTCTTTCAACAGCCTTCCGAAGGGGTGAAGATCTTCGCCGCCGGCCACCTCGCCGACGAGGACGGCCTCACCGTCGAGGCCGAGGGCATCTTCATCCTGCCCAGGCAGTACCGGGGCTGACCGGCCCGTCGCGGCACCTCAGTTCAGCGTGTCGTCGACCCAGGTGCGCAGGGCGGGCAGCGGCGCGGCACCGGACTGCCGGGCGAGCACCCGGCCGTTCCGCAGCAGCAGCAGGGTCGGCACCGCGCGGACCGCGAACCGCTGAGACAGCGCGGGTGCCGCGTCGACGTCGACCTTGACCAGTTTCAGCCGGCCCGCCCGCTCCCGCGCCAGCTGCTCGAGGGCCGGGCTGACCGTCCGGCACGGACCACACCAGGTCGCCCACAGGTCGACCAGCACCGGCACCGACGACTTCTCGGCGACGTCGGCAAAGGAGTCGTCGCGGGCGTCGACGATCCATGGAAGCCACTGCCGGCACTGCGCGCAGCGGGGTTTGCCGGCCGCCGCGGAGGGCACGCGGTTCTTCCGCCCGCAATGGGGGCAGGTCACGATGCGCGCATTGTCGCTCATGCCGGCAATTCCACCACGAAATCGGCGTGTGCATGGGCGAAAGATCAAGCCCTGGCGGCGGCGTCCTCGATGTCGAGGAGCTGTTCGCCGCGCCGTTGCGTCTCGTAGGCCGTGCGGCCGCCCCGCAGCCCGAACAGTCGCTTGGAGACGAGCAGGTAGACGACGGCGGCCACGTTGATGGTGAAGGTCACCGCCCGGGTCGTCGTGACCCCGTTGGCCAGCTCGGAGATCTCGAGCGGCAGAAACACCGAGGTGGCCACCACCGCGAAGTACTCACCCCAGCGTGTCAACAACCACAGCCCGACCCCTTCGACGACCTCGACCAGGGCGTAGGCGGTCAACGCCACCGTCAGCAGGGCCAGCGTGGACGGCTTGGCGGCCAACGCCTTCTCCAGCTCGTGCACCGCCGTCATCTGGTCGACCTGGAATCCGTTGGCGCGCAGCAGGGGTAGGTCGCGGTCGAGCGTGGCCTGGATGGATCCCCGCGCACCGCGAAACTTCCACACCGCGTAGGCCGCCAGCCCGATCAGCAGCGCCCGGAGCAGGCGTTCGGCCCCGAGGGCCCGGACGATGATCGCCTGGCGCAAAGCCTTGCCGCGCAATATGGTCGGGGCGTCCTCGGTGCGGCCGTGACCGCGCGGCTCGCCGAGGACGAACTCGGCGCAGCGCAGGCAGCGCCACACCGGTCCCACGGCGGTGTCGCCGCGCAGCCGGCGGGCCAGGGCCTCGTCGTCCGGCGCGAAGGTGGCATGCCCCCCGAGGGCGCAGGTGACCAACTCCCAGCGGTTGCCGCCGCGATCCTTACGCATGGCCCCCGATCATCCAGTGCGGTCAGCAAACGACGCAAGAGGGCGCGCTCAACCGCGCCCCGCGTCCGGATCGAGCCGGGATTCGCTGAGCGCCTTCGCCTCCTCGGCGAGCCGTTTCCCGATCGCGCGGACCTGCCGCGCGCTCAGCGGGCACAGTGGGTGCACGGCCAGCATCAGCGCGACGAGGCCCCTCTGGTCGAAAACCGGTGCGGCGACGGTCACCACGGGCTGCTTGCGGCGTCCGGGGTTGTCGTCGGAGAGAAAGCCGATGGTGGTGAACTCGGCCAGCAACTGCTCGAGGATCTGCCGCACCGGGCTGGGCATGTCACTGCTGTCCAGCGTGCCGACCACCTGGACGGCCTGCGCCAGCGCGGGCGTCGTCCAGTCCACGTCGTAACCGCGCTCGCGCGTGCGTTCCAGCACCCGCGCCAGCCGCTGCGCGCGGTCGGCGTTGTCACCCGCGCCGCGGTGGATCCACGCGCGTTGTTCCTCCGCGCTGTCCCACGCGGCGAACGTGACGCCGAAGGGCGGGGCGTAGGGGATGCGGTCGCCCGGTATGCCCGACGGCTGGGTGGCGGGCTCCCCCTCGAACGCCGTGACGACCAGGGAGTCGCCGAATCGCTCGACCACCGAACCGGCGTAGCCGACCTCGCGGGACAGCCGCAACGCGGCCGACCGGGCCGCGTGCGTCAGCGGCCGCGCGGTGTCGGTGCGCGCGGCGACCACGGCGAGCGCGGGGCCGAGAGTGAACGTCTTGGCCACCGGGTCGCGGCTGGCCCATCCGCGGTCGCACAGGGTCTTGAGTATGGCGTGCACCGTCGCCTGGGTGAGGTCGAGTTCGCGCACGATGTCGGAGAAGCGCAGTTGCCTGTTGCCGGCGCGCGCGAGCAACTCGACCACGTCGAGTACCCGCGCCGTCGGCGCCGATGTCGCTCCGCGAATCGCTTGACTCCTTTGTGCCGGGATTCCTACAGTAAAGCCGCACTTTCGATATTTTGTATCGGTTATTCGAGAACATCGCGGCCGATGCCTGCGCGCTGTCGTGTTGCGGGACGGGGCGCGCCGCTCCGTGGTCCCGCCCCGGATCGCGGTCCATCCGAACGGAGACACCCCATGACCGAACCCGAAGACCGCCAGGACATCTCCGATCTACTGGTGCGCTATGCCACCGGGATCGACCGCCGCGACTGGCCGTTGTTGCGTACCGTGTTCACCGACGACTGCGAACTCGACTACGGCGAGATCGGCGCATGGAGCGGCGTGGACGCCGTCACCGAGTTCATGGAGCAGGTGCACGCCCCGGCGGGACATACCCTGCATCGCCTCACCAACCAGGTGATCACGGTCGCCGGCGACAGTGCCGCGGCGCGCACCTACGTCGACGCGCTGGTCATGTTCGGCGACGACCAATCCGGTGCCAACGGCATCGGCTTCTACGACGACGAGATCGTGCGGACCTGCGACGGGTGGCGCATCGCCCGGCGCCGGTTCACCGCGGTGCGGGTCGCCACGGTCGGGGAGCCCGGATGACGTTCGCGAGCAAGTACGGACCCTGGGCGCTCGTCGCGGGCGCATCGGACGGCGTGGGCGCGGCCTTTGCCCTGGGGCTCGCCGAGCGCGGCGTCAACGTGGTGCTGCTGGCCCGGCGGCAGGGCGTGCTGAATCGGGTCGCCGCCGAGATAGAATCTCGCACCTCAGCCCAGACCCGCACTGTGGCAATCGATCTCGCGCGTCCGGATGCCGCGGCAGCGGTCGCGCACGCCACCGGTGACGTGGAGATCGGGTGTCTCGTCTATTGCGCCGGCGCCGACCCCGACTTCAAGCCGTTCCTTGCCAACCCGATCGAGGCCGCCGAGGCGATGGTGCAACGCAACTGCATGGTGCCCATGCAGCTGTGCCACCACTTCGCCCCGGCGATGGTCGAGCGGGGCCGCGGTGGGATCGTCATCTTCGGGTCGGGAGCCGGGCTGGCCGGCGGGCCCAACATGGTCGCCTACGGCGCCTCCAAGGCGTTCGACATGGTCTTCGCCGAAGCGTTGTGGGCCGAACTGCACGACCAGGGCGTCGACGTCCTGGGCCTCATCCTGGGCAAGACCGACACTCCGGCGCTGCGGCAGCTCGAACACAGCCGCGGCCAGCTCGCTTCGCCCGACGACGTGCCCTCCGGCGCCACCGCCGTGGACGACGTGATCGCGGAGGCATTCGAGAACCTGGCCCACGGGCCGACCTGGATGGTGGGTGCGGACCTGCGCGCGGCGACGCAGATGATGGGGTCGCTGACGCGCAACCAACTGGTGCGGCTCATGGCGCAGGCCAGCGCCGCGGCGATGGGCGCCGACCACCCCGAATAAGGGCGCCGGTGGGCGGTGCGGAACCGCCCGAACCATCGGCGCGTCGTATCACATATCGCAGTACATGTCGGCCAACCGGGCGGCGGGGTTTGCCTAAGTTTGGGTTTGGCCCACCCAAACTTTCCGATTCCCTTGCGGGAAAAGGCTACATCGCCCCCGCCGGGGCCACGGGTCGCGTTGCTGACCGGATGCCTGACGCGTAGCTTAGGTAAGGGTTCGCTACGGTAGCCGCGCTCGACGAGTTCGAAGGATGACGATGCTCGCCACAGACAGGCCCGCAGCCGCAGTCTCGGGGGCAGCACGTTCCCCGCGGCACAGCCTGGCCCGTTCCGTGCTGATCACGACGACGTTCATCGTCCCCGCCGTGGTCGTGCGGGTCGGGGGCCTGCACCCGGAGCCGGTGGCTGCCCTGCTGATCTTCGGGGCCGCGGTGGTCTCGGCCAGCTTCCTGCTGGCCTGGGCGGCCGAGGCCGCCCGGATCGACGTCTCCGGCGGGCTGGCGACGGCCGTGCTCGCGCTGATCGCGGTGCTGCCCGAATACGCCGTTGACCTCTATTACGCGTACGTCTCGGGCCACAACCCGGAGTACACCCAATACGCCTCGGCCAACATGACCGGGTCCAACCGGCTGTTGATGGGGCTGGGCTGGCCCGTCGTCGTGCTGATCGGCATCCTGGTGGCGCGCCGGGCCGGCACCCGGAAACCCGGCGGGCTGGCGCTGCAGCCGTCCAACCGCGTCGAACTCGGCTTCCTGCTGATCGCCGGCGTGTTCGCGTTCGTCATCCCGGCGAGCTCGCAGATCCACCTGGCCACCGGGGTGGCGCTGCTGGCCTGGTTCGGCTTCTACCTCTACAAGGTCAGCCACGGCGACGTGGAGGAGCCCGACCTGATCGGCACCGCCGCCGCCCTGGGCGACCTGGCCGATCGCCGCCGGCATCTGGCCGTCGTCTGCCTGTTCGCGACCTCGGGCGCGGTGATCCTGTTCTGCGCCGAACCGTTCGCCGACAACCTGGTCGCCGCGGGCGGCGAACTGGGGATCGACCGGTTCCTGCTGGTGCAGTGGCTCGCCCCCCTGGCCTCCGAAGCCCCGGAATTCATCATCGCGACCATCCTCGCGGCGCGCGGCAGGGGCACGGCCGCCATCGCCATGCTGATCTCGGCCAAGGTGAACCAGTGGTCGCTGCTGATCGGGTCGTTACCGGTCGCCCACCTGCTCGGCGGCGGCGGCCTCTCCCTGGCCCTCGACCCGCGACAGATCGAGGAAATCCTGCTCACCGCCACCCAGACCATGATGGGGGTGGCGCTGCTCATGGGGCTGCGCTTCAACCGGGCCACGGCGTGGGCGCTGCTGGTGTTGTTCGTCGTCCAATTCCCGATCGCCTCGACGCACGGGCGGCTGCTGCTGTGCGGCGTCTACGCCGCGGTGGCCCTCGCCGGGCTGGCCGTCAACCGCCGCCAGCTGGCCGCCACCATCCGGGCGCCGTTCTTCACCACCGCCCTGCGGCACAGCGGCCACCCGCACGACGCGGCGCCCGAACCCCGGCTCCCGACGTAGCGCCGCTGCATATACCGTCCACGTATGAATCGAGTGTCGGTGATCACAGGCGGCGCGGGGGGCATGGGACGGGCCACGGCCGAAGTCGTCGGCCGCGACCACACCGTGGTGCTCTGCGACGTCAGGCGGGACCGGCTGGCGGCCGCGGCCGCCGCCCTGCAAGGGCTCGGGATCTCTCCCACGGTCGTCGACTGCGACGTGACCGACCGGCGCGCGGTCGCGGCGCTGTTCGACACCGCCAACGGCCTGGGGACCGTCGTCTCCGTCATCCACGCCGCGGGGGTGAGTCCGAGCATGGGCGCGGCCGACTACGTCATGCGGACCAACGCACTGGGCACGCTGCACGTCAACGAGGTGTTCCACGCGGTGGCCGGCGAGGGCGCCGTGATCGTCAACGTGGCGTCGATGGCGGCCCACCTGCTGCCCGCGGAACTGATTCCGGCGGAACAGTTTCCGCTGGCGCTGCGCGACGCCGACGCCTTCCTGGACGCCATGATGACGGCCTGCGACGTCGTGCCCGAGGACGGGCGATCCGGCATCGCGTACGCCGTGAGCAAGAGCTTCGTGCGGTGGTACAGCCAGTCGCAGGCGGAACGGTTCAACGCGCGCGGACTGCGCATCGTCTCGGTGTCCCCGGGGTCAATCGACACCGAGATGGGCAGGCTCGAGGAGCAGGCGGGGGCCGGGGCGATGGTCACCGAAGCCGCGGTCCCGCGGTGGGGCAGGCCGGAGGAGATGGCGGAGCTACTCGCCTTCTGCGCCAGCGCCAAAGCGGGTTATCTCACCGGCACCGACATCCTCAACGACGGCGGGGTGATCGCCTCGATGACGGAGCGGGCCCGAGCGGCCGCCGCGAACGGCTGACCTTCGATGCGAAGCCGCGCGGCGATCCTCTACGAGTACGGCCGCCCGTGGTCGGTCGAGGAGTTCGAGCTCGACCCGCCACGCGCCGGCGAGGTACTGGTGCAACTGGCCGCCACCGGCCTGTGCCACTCCGACGAGCACATCCGGCAGGGCAAGCTCGCGCCGCCCTCCGACGTGCTGAGCACTCTGGGGCTGCCGGCCATGTCGCCGACCATCGGCGGCCACGAGGGTTCCGGCGTGGTCCTCGAAGTGGGTGCGGGCGTGTCGGGTTTCACCCCGGGGGACCACGTGGTGACGTGCTTCGTCGCGGTATGCGGGCAGTGCCGATGGTGTGCCTCGGGGATGGAATACCTGTGCGACAAGGGCTCCGGGACGCTGACCCCCGGCATGCCGACCGATGGCACGTTCCGCCACCACACCGCCGACGGCCGAGACCTCGGGCACGTGTCCAAGATCGGTGCCTTCGCCGAACACACCGTGGTGGCGGCAGATTCGCTCGTCAAGATCGACCGGGACGTTCCGCTGGTGCCCGCCGCGCTGCTGGCCTGCGCGGTGCCGACCGGGTACGGTTCGGCGGCTCGGCGTGCGGGCGTGCGCGGCGGCGACACCGCGGTCGTGATCGGCGCCGGCGGCATCGGCACCGCGGCCATTCAGGGCGCCCGCATCAGCGGCGCCGCCCGCATCGTCGCGGTCGACGTCAACGAGTTCAAGCGGCAGTCAGCGCCGCGCTTCGGGGCCACCCACACCGCGGCGACGGCGGCCGAGGCGCTCGAGTTGGTGCGCGAGCTGACCCGCGGCGTGATGGCCGACGCGGTCATCGTGTCCCCCGCGATGATCGGCGAGGCCGACGTGGGCGAGGCGCTCGCGCTCACCCGCAAGGGCGGCACCTGCGTGCTCACCGGGCTGCCGGCTCCGGCGCTGCGCTCGGTGGCGTTGGCGTTGCAGGACTTCATCCTGATGAACAAGACGTTGTGCGGCACGGTGTTCGGGTCCTGCAACCCCAAGAGCGACATTCCGATGCTGGCCACGCTCTACGGGTCGGGCCGACTGCTGCTCGACGAGATGATCACCCGGCGCTACGGGCTCGACGACATCAACGACGCCTACGCCGACCTGACCTCAGGCCAGTTGATCCGCGGCGTGATCGATTTCGGCACCGGCTGATCCCCGCCCGGCCGGCGGGACCGTGCCGGTGCGGTGCACCCAGTCGCGCCGCCGCAGCCGCCACGTCCGGCGGGCGTATTCCAGCTCGGTGTAGGGCCATTGGGTGACGATGCGGCCCGTCGGCGAGCGAAAGTAACTGTCGCACTGCGTCCAGATGGTGCGCTCGAGGGCGGCGGAAAGTTCCTCGTTGTAACGCTTTTCGGCATCGGGGCGCACGTCGACGTCGCCGCCCCGGCGCGCCACCCGGCTCACCGCGCTGGCCACCAGCCGCGCGCCGGCCTCCAGGATGTAGACGATCGAGTTGCCGCCCTGGTTGGTGTTGGGGCCGTAGAGCATGAAGAAGTTCGGGAATCCGCTGACCGCCACACCCAGGTAGGCGCTGGGGTCCTCGCCCCAGCGCTCGTGCAGGCTGTCGCCGTCGCGCCCGATCACCTCGATACCGCTGAGGTAGTGACTGGTCTGGAATCCGGTGGCACACACGATCGCATCGACGTCGACCACGCGGCCGCCGGCCGTGACGATCGACGTCTCGGTGACCCGTGCGATCGGGTCGGTCACCAGTTCGACGTGCTCCTGCTGCAGTGCCAGGTAGTAGTCGGCGCCCAGCAGCACCCGCTTGCAGCGGAACGGGTAGTCGGGCGTGAGCGCGCGGCGCAACCGCTCGTCGGGCACGGTGCGCTCCAGGAAGGAGGCCGCGATCTGTGCGCGACCGGCGGCCGTCGGATCGTCGAGCGCGTTGCCGGTGAAGTCGTGGAACTGCTTCCAGACCCGCCACCGTTCCCGCCGGGCGGCCCAGGGGTGGCGGCGGAACCGCGCCAGCTCGCCGGCGCTGTACGCGCGGTCGTCCTTGGGCACCATCCACGGGGGCGTTCGCTGGAAGACGGTGAGACGCGCGGCGATTCGCGCCAGTTCCGGGACCGCCTGCACCGCGCTGGCTCCGGTGCCGATCACCCCGACTTTCCTGCCGGCCAGGTCCACGTCCCGGTCCCAGGCGGAGGTGTGCATGAGGTGGCCGCGGTAGCCGGCCAGGCCCTCGATGTCGGGCAGCTTGGACGCGCCGAACAGGCCGGCGGCGCTGACCACCACATCGGCCACCAGCGTGGAGGTGTCACCGTCGGCCTGCTGCAGCTGCACTTCCCACTGCCGGGCGTCCTCATTCCACCGAGCCCGCCGCACACGGGTCCGCAGGATCAGGTGCCGGCGCAGGTCGAAGTCGTCGACCACCGATTCCAGGTACGCCAGAATCTCCGGCTGGCGGGCGTACGTACGGCTCCAGTTCGGGTTCAGCGCAAAGGAGAACGAGTAGAGGTGACTCTGCACGTCGCACGCCGCCCCCGGGTAGGTGTTGCGCCGCCAGGTACCTCCTACCCCGTCCTCCCCGTCGACGATCACCAGGTCGTCGATGCCGGCGCTGCGTAGCGCCACCGCCGCCCCGAGGCCGCCGAAGCCCGCGCCGATGATCGCGACCCGCGGCGAGCGTCGCCGCCGCGTCGCCGCCCTCACCCGGCCGACGGCGTAGCGCCGGCGCGCCTGCCGGCTCGTCACGCGCCGGCCTCGCCGCCGCGCAGCAGGAGGCCCTCCAGGTCCCCCCGTGCGCGCCATGCCCGCAGGATGTCGGCGTACTCGGTGGGCCCGCCGAAGAAGAAGCTGCCCTGCCGGGTCTTGGCGTCCGCCTTGCCTTCCCGGTTGTAGTAGCCGGGAGTGCAGGTCGCCGCGCGCTCGGCGGTGGCGGCCGATCGGGCCACGACGGTGTCGACCCAGGCGGCTTCCGCATCCGGTGACGCCTCGACCTCGGCGACGCCGCGTTCGGTTGCCCACGCGATGATCCACGCGGTGTGGGTGGCCTGCACGTCGAGCAGATACGGGAAGTTCACCGTCAGCCCGGCCTGGGAGATGCTTTCGATGAAGCAGTTCGGGAAACCGTGGGCACACAGGCCCTGGAAGGTGCGCACACCGTCGCTCCACCGTTGCGTGAGCGTCACCCCGTCGCGCCCGACCAGCTCGAAGCCGGTGCGACGGCAGTAGTCGGTGCCGACCTCGAATCCCGTTGCGAAGATCAAACAGTCGAGCTCGTAGGTCACGCCGTCCACGACGACGCCGGACTCGGTGATGCGCTGCACCCCGCGGCCGCGGGTGTCGACCAGGGTGACGTTGTCGCGGTTGAACGTCTGCAGGTACTCGTCGTGGAAGCAGGGCCGCTTGCAGAAGTAGCCGTACCACGGCTTGAGCGCCTCGGCGGTGGCGCGGTCGGAGACGATCTCGTCGACCCGCGCCCGGATCTCCTCCATCTTGGCGAAGTCCGCCAACTCGATGTCGCGGCCGCGTTGCTCGGGGTCCACCGACCCGCCGGCGCCGTCACCGTCGTGGCGCATCACGGGAAGCTTGCGGGTGATGCTCGTCCACGCGTCGGCGACGAGGTCTTCGGAGGCCTGCCCGCCGGCGGTGAGGATCTGGAAGTTCTCGATGCGCTCACGCTGCCAGCCGGGCCGCAGCGTGTCGGCCCACCCTGGCTCGGTGGGCCGGTTGGCCCGCACGTCCACCGACGACGGCGTGCGCTGGAAGACGTAGAGCCGCCGCGCCGCCGCGGCCAGGTGCGGCACGCACTGGACCGCGGTCGCGCCCGTGCCGATGATGCCGACGCGCTTGCCGGCCAGGTTCTCCAACTGCGCGCCGGTGTAGCCGTAGTCCCACCGGCTGGTGTGGAAGGCGTGCCCGCGGAAGCGGTTGAGGCCCTCGATGCCGGGCAGTTTGGGTTTTGCCTGGTAGCCGTTGGCCATGGACACGAACTTGGCCCGCATCTCATCACCGTGGTCGGTACGGATGATCCAGCGGGAAGACTCCGCATCCCAACGGATTTCGCGCACATCGGTCCGTAGGCACGCGTTGTGGTAGAGGTCGTAGTGCCGCGCGATGCGCTGGCAGTGCGCGAAGATTTCGGCGCCCGTGGCGTATTTCTGCGTGGGGATGTAGCCGAGTTCCTCGAGTAACGGGATGTAGACATAGGATTCGACGTCGCAGGCGATTCCCGGGTACCGGTTCCAGTACCAGGTGCCGCCGACGTCGGCCGCCCGGTCGATCAGCCGCACACTGTGCACACCGAGCTGGCGCAGCCGCGCTCCGGTGAGCAGGCCGCCGAAGCCGGCGCCGATGATCGCCACGTCGACCTCGTCGGTGAGCGGGTCGCGGGTGAACGTCCCGTCCACCCAGGGGTCCTCGGCGAAGCGGGCGAACGCGCCCGCCGTCTCCACGTACTGGGCGATGCCGTCGGGCCGCAGCCGCCGCGCGCGCTCCTCCGCGTATCTGGCGCGCAGCGCCTCGACGTCGAACACGCACCCGGTGGCCTCGGTCAAGGTCTGGGCTCCTTTCCCGCGCCCCGACTATATAATCAATCGTTTGATCACATCAAGGGTGCGCCGCCGAGCAGGGTTCCCCTGACCATCCGCCTGGCCGACGCCAGCGCCGCGTGGTACTCCTCCGGCGGCAGGGTGGCCGCCAGTTCGGTCAGGCCGTAGACCAGGGAGTAGACGGCTTCGACCGCGCCGCGCGGATCCACCCGCCCGGCCAGTTCGCCGCGACGGTGCCCCTCCTCGACGACGGTCTCGACGATCGCGCGTAACGCGTGAAAGCCGGTGTCTCCCGCGGCCCGGATCGCCCACTCGAAGGCGGCCAGGTCGGGATACTCGCGCATCAGCCGGCCCGACTCCTCCAGCACGGCCTCGATGCGGTCGACGACGTCGCCGGCCCCGGCGGCGGCCGCCCGCAGCCGCGGCAGCGCCACGTCGGTCCGCTCCGCGACGGCGGCCTCGATGAGCTCGGACTTGTTCGGGAAGTAGTTGTAGAGGCTGGCGCTGGTCATCTCGGCGGTGCGGGCGATCTGGCGGATCGTCGCCCGCGAGTAGCCCACCTCGGCGACACAGCGCATGGTCGCGGCGATGATCCGCCGGCGGGTCTGTTCGCCGCTGGCGCCCACCGGGCGTCCCAGTCGCGGCGACGTCATCGTGGTGTCCTCCCCCGCACCGCACCGCCCGTCGAGCACGGTGGCGGCGCGGCCGAATATGATCGTGTGATCGATTAGTGTGGCACGGGCGTGGAGGTGCGCGGTGGGAATTCGACCGGCCGGCCGCGGGCGCCGCGCGGCATGACCGTCACCCGGTCCCGGCTGGGCCGCCCGGTGGGCGCCGACGGTGAGCGGACCCGCGCACGAATCCTGGGCGCCGCCATGCGCTGTGTCGCCGAGGTGGGCTACTCGCGGGCGACGATCCGCCAGATCGCCCGCACCGCCGAGATGACCAGCGGCAGCCTGTATCACTACTTTCCCAACAAGTCCGAGTTGCTCGACGCGGCCGCGCGCGAGATCCAGACGATCGCCCTGCCACGCCTGCGGGCCGCTGCGGCCCGAACCGACGACGTCGTCGACCGCCTCGAGGCCGTGCTGGAGGAGTCGCACCGGCTGATGCGCGAATATCCCGACCTCGCCGCGTTCGAGCGGGCAATCCGCGCCGAAAGCAGCGCCGCCGGGCCCGGCCGGCCGGCGCACCCGGGACTGCAAGTCCTGCGCGACGTCATCGGCGAGGTCGTCGAGGACGCCCGGGCACGGGGATCGCTGCCCGCCGACATCGAGCCGGGCGCCACCGTGGACGCCGTCTACGCCCTGACGCGGGGCCTGACGGAGCGGGCGGCGAGCCTGACCCCCGGCGCGTACGCGGCCACCCTCGCGTCGGCCAAGTGCCTGCTCCGCGGGACGTTGTTCACCCGCGAGCCCGGCGGTCCCCGGCGATGAGCCCGCTCACCGCCGCGGCCGGCCATCACCGACATCGCCGACACCTCGGTCAGCGCCGAAGACCATCGGCTCGCGGCCCCAACAGCTGCTCGACCAGATCCGCGGTGGCTGTGAGTCAGCGCGCGGCGTAGCGATCGCGCAGCTTGGTCAGCGTCGCCTCGATGCCCGCGGCGTTGGCCTTACGGGCCCCGCTGAGTTCGTAGTACTTGTTCTTGATCGGCCCGGCGTCGCGGTAGTCGAACGTCTCGGTGACCCGCGTCCGCGTCGGCGACAGCGACGCGAATTCCCACCGCCAGCGGTGCCCCATCGGATGACGCCACTCGACCACTTCGTTCGGCGTCAGGGCGCTCACCGTGCTGGTGATGCGGTACGGCACACCGTAGAGCTTCATGTTGGTCGAAAACTTGGCTCCGACAACGATTTCCGTCGGCGCCTTGACGGTGTCGCGAACGGTGCCCGACCCGTCGAGCTCATGGTGGCGGCGGGGGTCGGCGGCCAGCGCGTACAGTTCCGCGGCCGGCGCGTCCACGTCGACGGACCGGCTTATCTGCCGGGGTCCCGCGTCGACAACGGTAACGGTCACGATGTCTCCCTCCGGTTGGGCTTCCGCGTCACGCCGAACGTTACGCTTCGCCGAGTCGCGCTTGGTGAGACGCACTTGTGGAGACGCGCTTGCGGAGAAAGGAAACCAGCAGCCATGAGCCAGTCGATCCCGGGCAGGGTGGCGTTGATAACGGGCGCCGCACGCGGACAGGGCCGCGCGCACGCGGTACGGCTCAGCGCCGAGGGCGCCGACATCATCGCGGTCGACATCGCCGGGCCCCTGCCGCCCAGCGTTCCCTACGACTCGCCGACGCCCGACGACCTGGCCGAGACGGCGCGCCTGGTCGGCGCCAACGGCAGACGGGCCCGCACCGCGGCGGTGGACATCCGCGACCTCGACGCGCTCAAAGCCGCGGTCGACCACGCGGTCGGCGAACTCGGCCGACTCGACATCATCGTCGCCAACGCCGGAATCTGCAGCCCGGCGCCCTGGGATCAGATCACCCCCGACGCGTTTCGCGACACCATCGACACCAACGTGACCGGCACCTGGAACACCGTGATGGCCGGTGCGCCGCACATCGTCGAGGGCGGCCGCGGCGGCTCGATCGTCCTCATCGGATCGGCCGCCGGCATCAACATGCAGTCGTTCATGATCCACTACACGGCCAGCAAACACGCCGTCGTCGGGATGGCGCGCGCGTTCGCCGCCGAACTCGGCCGCCACAACATCCGGGTCAACAGCCTGAATCCGGGAGCGGTCGCCACCCCGATGGGCACCGGTCGCATGCGCGACGCCCTGCGCTCGGCCGCCGACAGCTACCCGCACCTGCGGGGCCTGCACAAGCCGCTCCTGCCGGAGGGCATCGCACAGCCCGAGGACATCGCCGACGCGGTCGCCTGGCTGGTCTCCGACGCGTCCCGGCTGGTGACGGCGAGCCAGGTGTCGGTGGACATCGGGGTCGGCTACGTCTGATGCCCACGGGTGGGCCGTCGCAGGTGGCGGCCCCGGGGGAATACCTTGGAGACCGGATCCGTTCGCCAGTTGGATACCCCAGCCGGGTATGAGGACCGACCGGGTATGAGGAAAGGAGCGTCGTGACGACCAGCGAATACCAGGTCACCGGGATGACCTGCGCGCACTGCGAGGCCGCCGTCCGCAGCGAAGTGAGCCGGATCCCGGGCGTCGCCAGCGTCGACGTGAGCGCGGACACGGGCCGGCTCGTCGTCACGAGCTCGTCGCCGCTGGACACCGGGGCGGTGCTCGACGCCGTCGACGAGGCCGGCTACGAAGCGGTCCCCGTGGCGTGAGAGCGGTCCAACCCGATGCCTGGGCGCGCCGCGCGGGCGGTCTGCGGCGCCTTCGCCGTCGGTAACAGGCTGCGGTCGGCTGGCGGCACGACATGCCCGGACGGTGTGGGATAGTTGTTTCCGGCCTTTCGCGTCGTCGCCGGGGGACCATGATGCCGGCCCGCCATCGGAATTAGCTGAGGTCAGGACTGTTGAGCAACTTCATCGACCGGCTGTCCCTGCTGCACGGCTGGCTGCCGGCGGCGGCGCAGGGGCTGGCGCTGTCCGTGGCCGTCGCCGCCCCCGGGTGGCACCGCCGCCGGTGGCGTGGCCGGGCGCTGCCCGCGGCGCTGGGCGTGGCGGCGGTGGTGACGGCGCTGTCGTACTGGTACATCACCACGCTGGGCGTGGCCGGCGACCCGGCACCGGTCACGCTGTGGCTCTGGATAGCGATGAGCGGACTCGCCGCCGCGGTGGTCGTGCTCGGCTGGCCGGGCGCCCGGTGGTGGCGGCGCGCGCTGGCGCTGCTGTCGGTGCCCCTGTGCGTCCTGTGCGCCGCGTTGGCGCTGAACGGATGGGTCGGCTACTTCCCCACGGTGCTCTCCGCATGGAATCAGCTCACCGGGGTGCCCCTGCCCGACCAGATCGACCGGCTGCGGGTGACCGAGATGCAGATCGCCCGGACCCGGCCGGCCAAGGGCGTCGTGGTGCCCGTGATGACCGGCTCCGACGCGTCCCACTTCCCGCACCGCCAGGAACTGGTGTACCTACCGCCGGCCTGGTTCGGCAGCAATCCCCCGCCCCGGCTCCCGGCGGTGCTGATGATCAGTTCGGCCTTCAACACCCCGGCCGACTGGCTGCGCACCGGCAACGCATTCAACACCGTCGACGACTTCGCGGCCCGCCACCACGGGTTCGCCCCGGCCCTGGTGTTCGTCGACGCCACCGGTTCGTTCGACAACGACACCGAATGTGTCAACGGTCGCCGCGGCAACGCGGCCGACCACCTGACCAAAGAGGTTGTCCCGTTCGTCGTCTCGAACTTCGGCGTGAGCCCCGACCGTGCCAACTGGGGCGTCGTGGGCTGGTCGATGGGCGGGACGTGCGCCGTCGACCTGACCGTGATGCACCCGGACATCTTCAGCGCGTTCGTCGACATCGCCGGCGACCGCGGGCCCGACATCGGCGGCAGGGAGCAGACGCTCGCCCGGTTGTTCGCCGGCGACGCCGCCGCCTGGGCATCTTTCGACCCGGCGACCGTCATCGCCCGGCACGGTCGCTACACCGGGGTGTCGGGATGGTTCGACGTTCCGTCGTCGAGGACCCAGAACCTCGCCGAGGCCGGCCCCACCCTCGCCACCGCCAGCGTCGACCCGGCCGCCAACCCCGAGGGCCAGGACGCCGCCGCCCGTGCGCTGTGCGAGGTCGCCGGCGCGCACGGGATCGACTGCGCCGTGGTCACCCAGCCCGGCCGGCACGACTGGCCGTTCGCCGCCCAGGCCTTCGCCGCCTCGCTGCCGTGGCTGGCCGCGAAACTGAGCACCCCGGAGACCGAACCCATCCCGTTCCGGCATTGACCCCGCGCCTCGACCGGCGGCCCGCCGGGACCGGTCGCGCGCGGTGCGAAATCGTTGCCAATTCGATGCGGATTTCACAACTGACCCTCCCGTCACGATTCCGGCGTATTTGCTGGGGCGGTGCTAGCGTTCGCTGCTGTGGCAGCAAGGTCAGGCGCAGCACAGCCGGGTAATGCGGGCGGGCGGCGCGGGGCGACGCCGTGCGCACGGCCCGCGGTTTCTCCACCCGACCGGCACGGGCCGGCGATGAACCGCCGCCGCTTCCTCGGGTCGCTCGCCGCGTCGGTGGTCGCCGGCGTCGGCGCCGCGCGCCTCGTCGTCGACCCGCAGCCCCGGACATTCGCGCAGGTTCCGGCCGGTTCCGTGCCCACCTCCGGCCCCCTCGCCCCGGAGGCACTGTTGCCGCCCCCGCCGCCGAGCGCCCGCGTCCCGCTGCCGGGGGGCGGCGCCCTGAGAACGCTGCCCGGCGAGGGCGACCTGCTCGCGCTGACCCTCGACGACGGCGTCAACAGCGATGTGGTGCGCGCCTACACGCAACTCGCCCGGGACACCGGCGTGCGGATGACGTTCTTCGTCAACGGGATCTACGACTCCTGGACCGAGAACCGCGACATGCTGCTGCCGTTGGTGGAATCCGGGCAGATTCAGCTCGGCAACCACACCTGGTCGCACCCGGACCTGACGGCGGTGCCCCACCCCAGGATTTCGGAAGAACTCACCCGCAACGACGAATTTTTGAAGAAGACGTACGGCGTCGGCGCGAAACCGTATTACCGGCCCCCCTACGCGAAGCGCAACGCCACCGTCGACGCGGTCGCGGCCGACCTCGGCTACACCGCCCCCACGTTATGGTCGGGCTCGCTGTCGGATTCGACGTTGATCACCGAGGACTACATCCTGAAGATGGCCGACCAGTACTTCACCCCGCAGGCCATCGTGATCGGGCACCTCAACCACCTGCCCGTCACGCACGTCTATCCGCAGCTGATCGACATCATCCGGTCGCGGAACCTGCGCACCGTCACGCTCAACGACGTCTTCCTCAGAACCCCGTAGCGGCGCGGATCGTCAGCCGTCGGCCGTTCGAGATCGGGCCGCGAGCAACAACTGCAGGCTTTCCCGCAGTTCGGTCAATTGGCGGCGCCCCACGGTATTTTCCCATTGCGACTCCAATTCCTTTGCACTGGAGTGCATTACGCGCAGGGCATGGCGGCCCCGCGCCGTCAGTTCGACGATCCGCGCGCGGGCGTCGCCGGGAGCGGGCACCCTGCTGACCGACTGCACTCAGGCCCGGCCGGCGTCGCTGCTGCAGATCCACGGCACGGCCGACGACCGGGTGCCCTACACCGGCGGGCCCGGAAAAGCGTTCGGGGTCAACGGCGCTCCGCGGGTCGACGGGCCCTCGGTGGAGTCGGTCAACGCCACCTGGGGTGCCATCGACGCCTGCGGGCCGCCCACCTCCGCCACCGCCGGCGACGTCACCACGCAAACCGCCGGCTGCGCCGACGGGCGGACCGTGGAGTTGATCTCGGTGGCCGGCGCGGGGCACCAGTGGCCCGGCGGCCAGCGCACGCCGCCGGCAGAACTCGCCGGCGTCCCCGAGCCGTCGGCGGCACTCGACGCGACCGACACCATCTGGCGATTCTTCGACGCGCACCGCGGTTAGACCCGCCACACCGATCTCTAAAATTTTAGAGATTGCCTTCCGCTCACGGGTGGTTGATTGTTACCGTTCCGTAATGCGCGGGTTTGGGGGGATTTTCGCGGTCCTACTGCTGATCGTTGCCGCATCGGCCGGCCTGGCGGACGCCCGGGCCGACAGCGGCGACGAGCCGCGATACGCCGAGTTCTACCTTCCGCCGGACCCACTGCCGCCCGGCCGGCCCGGTGACCTGATCCGCACCGAGCCCTCGCGCCTGGTGCTCGAGCCCTCCGGCCAACTCGGCGCGATCATGGCGACCGGAACCCGGATCATGTACCGCAGCAACGACACCCGCGGGAACCCGATCGCGGTCACCGGCACCTACTTCGAGCCGTACAACGACTGGCCCGGCAAGGGACCGCGGCCCCTGATCAGCTACGCGCCCGGCACGCAAGGTCAGGGCAATCAATGCGCCCCGTCCCGAATGTTCAACCAGGGCATCCACTATTCGGGCGGCTGGGACATCATGTTCAACTACGAGGAGATGTTCGTCGCCACCATGGTCGCCCGCGGCTTCGCCGTCGTGATGACCGACTACGAAGGCCTCGGCACCGTGTCCATGCACACCTACGTGGGCCGGGTAGCCGAGGGCCAGGCGGTGCTCGACGCCGCGCGGGCGGCCATGCACCTGCCCGAAACGTCCCTGGATCCGTCTGGGCCCGTTGCCTTCTGGGGATATTCCCAGGGCGGCGGCGCGACCGCGTCGGCAGCCGAACTGGCCTCGTCGTATGCGCCCGAGCTGCACATCGTGGGTACTTACGCCGGGGCGCCACCGGCCAACCTCAAGGAGCTGTTCCCCTACGCCGACGGCAGCGCCCTGGTCGGCGTCGTCGGGTATGCGCTCAACAGCGTGATGGCCGCCTATCCCGAGTTCGCCGACCTGATCCGCGCGAAGATGACCCCGCGCGGGCTGGCGATGCTGGAGTCGGTGTCACGGCAGTGCGTCGGCCAAACGCTGCTGGACTTCATGTTCCGCCACCTGCAGCCCTACTTCACCGAGGACATCGGCCAACTGGTCAACGAGGAACCGTTCAGCACCCTGCTGGACGAGCAGCGGATCGGCCGCCACAAACCCAACGCGCCGGTGCTGATCGACAGCAACCGCTACGACCCGCTGGTGCCGTGGACGGCGGCGAACCAACTCGGCCGCGACTGGTGCGACCAGGGTGCCGACGTCGAATTCCGCACCAACGAAGGGCCACCCTTCCTCAACAAGCTCGTCATCAACCACGCCCTGCCTATGCTCGTCGACGGCGAACCGGCCATGCAGTGGGTCGCCGCCCGCTTCAACGGCGAACCCACCGCGCCCAACTGCGGCGACTTCTGAAGCCTCCGGGGTTCCTCCGCCGGCGGATAGACTGGACGCATCGCTGCACGGAGAAAGCACAACGCGCCCGCGCGGCGCCGCCAACTCGCCGACGCCGCGATCGAACTGCTCGGCGAGAACGGGGTCCACGGCGTCAGCCACCCGAAGGTCGACGAGCACGCCGGCGTCCCGGCCGGCACCGCCTCGTTCTACTTCCGGACCCGCAAGGCGTTGCTGCACGCCGTCGCCGCCCGGCTCGCCGAACTCGACGTGGCCGACTTCTCGCTGGTCGCCGAACTTGCCAAGGGTCAGTCGACGCAATTCGCCGGCACCGCGGGGCTGGCCCGCATCGTCATGTACGTCAACAGCGAACCCTGGTTGACCCGCGCCAAGGCGCGTTACGAGCTCGTTCTGCTCGCCGGCCGGGACCCCGAACTGACCGCGATCCTGAGCGAGTCCGCGGAACGGCTGCATGCGCTGGCGCGCCAGGTCGTGACGCAGTGGTATCCCACCGGAAGCACGCCGGATCCGGCGCTGATCGAAGACCAGGCTGTCGCCACGCTGGCGTTCATCAACGGGGTCATGTTGACGTTCGTGGCGGGTCAGCCGACCGTCGACGACGCCGAACGCCTCGACCGGCTGATCCGGGGCGTCATCGCGGGCGTGGCTGAGGTCCGCGGCCGCTGACGCACCCGCCGACACCACCGGCGGTAGCGTCATGAGCATGTCAGATGGGACACCACTGCACGGCCGGCGGATCCTGGTCACCGGCGCGGCCACCGGCATCGGCGCGGCCGCGGTCCGAGCCCTCACCCGGGCGGGTGCCGAGGTCGCCGCCACCTACCACCGGACACCGCCGCCCGACGGCCTCGCGGCCACCTGGCTGCACTGCGATGCCCGCGACCCCGCGGCGGTCTCGGCGGCGGTGCAGCGGGCGGCCGAACACCTCGGCGGGCTCGACGTGCTGGTGAACGCCGCCGGGCGGTGGCGGCCCGGGATACCGGGATACATCGGGGTCGAGGAGATCTCGTCCCTGCTGGACACCAACGTCAAGGCGACCATCCTGACCAACCAGGCCGCCTACACGGTGATGAAGGACCAGGATCCCAAGGGCGGCAAGATCATCAACTTCGGGTCGTCGGAAGCCGTAATGGGCAGCCCGATCTCGGCCGTCTACGCCGCGACCAAGGGGGCCGTGCAGGCGTGGACGCGGTCGGCCGCCAAAGCCTGGGCCTCCGACAAGGTCACCGTCAACGCGTTGGCGCCGAGCGGTTGCGGGACTTCCTGGGCCCCGAGGCCGGCGCGCTCATCGACCAGCAGATGCAGATGATGATCCCGCTCGGCGGGGCGCTGGGGGATCCCGCGCGCGACGTCGGCCCCATCCTGGTCTTTCTGGCCGGATCCGGCTCGGACTTCATCACCGGACAGCTGCTCGCCGTCGACGGCGGGCTGATGATGGTGGGCGGATAGGGCGCCGCAGCGCCCGCTACTATAAGACGGACCGTCTCGTCTCGTAAACGTTGAGTAGGTGCCCCGATGCCCGAGGACACGATTCAGGCGCTGCTGCGCAAGCGTAGGTCGGACACGGCGATCGCCGTCAAACACACTGATCTGCAATGGGATTGGGGCCGGTACCTGACGGAGTCGGCCGCCCGCGCGGCGGCCCTGATCGCCGCCGCCGACCCGCAGCGGCCGCTGCACGTCGGGGCGCTGCTGGGCAACAACCCCGAGATGCTCAGCCAGATGGCGGCGGCCGGGCTGGGCGGCTATGTGCTGTGCGGCCTGAACACCACCCGGCGCGGCGAGGCGCTGGCCGCCGACATCCGGCGCGCACACTGCCAGTTCGTCGTGACCGACGTCGAGCACCGGCCGCTGCTCGACGGCCTGGACCTCCAGGGAACGCGGGTCCTGGACACCTCGACACCGCAGTGGGCCGAGTTCGTCGCGGGCGCCGGGGAACTCGTCCCCCATCGGCAGGTCAGCGCGATGGACCCGTTCATGATGATCTTCACCTCCGGCACGAGCGGAAGCCCGAAGGCCGTGCAGGTGTCCCACCTGATGGCCACCTTCGCCGGCCTCAACCTGGCGCAGCGCTTCGCCCTGACCGAGCGGGACACCTGCTATGTGTCCATGCCGCTGTTCCACTCCAACGCGGTCGTCGCGGGCTGGGCTCCCGCGGTGGTCTCCGGCGCGGCGATCGTGCCGGCGAAGTTCTCGGCGAGCAGCTTCCTCGACGACGTCCGCCGCTACGGCGCGACGTACATGAACTACGTGGGCAAGCCCCTCGCCTACATCCTGGCCACCCCGGAGCGCGACGACGACGCCGACAACCCGCTGCGGGTCGCCTTCGGTAACGAGGCCAACGACAAGGACATCGAGGAGTTCGCACGCCGCTTCGGCGTCCAGGTCGAGGACGGCTTCGGCTCCACCGAGAACGCCGTCATGGTGATCCGCGAACCCGGCACGCCCAAGGGCTCGATCGGCCGGGGGGCCGAGGGGGTGGCGGTCTACCACAGCGACACCGTCACCGAGTGCGCGGTCGCGCGGTTCGACGCCGACGGGGCGCTGGTCAACGCCGACGAGGCGGTGGGGGAATTGGTCAACACGACCGGTTCGGGTTTCTTCACCGGCTACTACAACGACCCCGACGCCAACGCCGAGCGCATGCGCCACGGCATGTACTGGTCCGGCGACCTCGCCTACCGGGACGCCGACGGCTGGATCTACCTGGCCGGCCGCACCGCCGACTGGATGCGGGTGGACGGCGAGAACCTGACCGCGGCACCGATCGAGCGGATCCTGTTGCGGCACGGCGCGATCAACCGCGTGGCGGTGTACGCCGTCCCGGACGGGCGCGTCGGCGACCAGGTGATGGCCGCGGTCGTGCTCAACGCGGGCCACACCCTCGACCCGGATTCGTTCGCGGCGTTCCTCGACGCCCAACCCGACCTGTCCCCCAAGGCCCGCCCGCGCTACGTCCGCATCGCCGCCGACCTGCCCAGCACCGCCACCCACAAGGTGCTCAAACGCCAGCTGATCACCGAAGGTCGGGGTAGCCCGAGGATCATCTGCGCGATGATGTTCAGCTGAATTTCCCTGGTGCCGCCGCCGATCAACTCGGCGGGCAGATGCAGGTAGGACTCCACGATGGCGGGGTCGGAGTCGGCGACCATCGCCAGTTTCCCGCTCAGCTGCAGCGTGGCCTCGAACGTCCGCCGCAGCAGGACGTTCATCGCCATCTTGGCGATGCTCGAAGCCGGCCCGGAAGCCTGGCCGCCGAGCAACCGGATGGTTTCCCGCACGCCCAGAGCCTTGACGGCGTGGGTGTAGGCGTCGAGTTCGCCGAGGGCGCGCAGCGCGTCGTCGCGGTCCGGGCCCGGTCGCGCCGCGAGCCGGCGCAACGCGGCGGCCCGGTCGAATTTGACGTAACCGCTTATGGCCGAACGTTCTTCGGCCATGGTGGAGATCGCGAGGTTCCAGCCGCCGGTCGGGTCGCCGAGCAGCATGTCGTCGGGCACGAACACGTCGGTGAGGAACACCTCGTTGAAGTGCGCTTCGCCGGTCGCGGTCTTGATCGGTTGGACCTCGATCCCGGGCGATTTCATGTCGAGGATGAAATAGCCGATGCCGCGGTGCTTGCCGACCGCCGGGTCGGTGCGCGCCAGCAGTGCCCCGAAGTCCGCCCGGTGCGCGGCCGACGTCCAGATCTTGTGCCCGTTGATGCTCCAGCCGCCGTCGACCTTGGTGGCGCGGGTGCTGAGCGCGGCCAGGTCCGATCCCGCTCCCGGCTCGCTGAACAGCTGGCACCAAGCGATCTCACCGCGCTGCGTCGGCGCAATCAGCTTTTCCTGCAGGGCCGTGGGCGCGACGCGCAGTACCGAGGGCAGGATCCACTCGGCGATGCCCAGCGAGGGACGCACCAGGTCGGGTCGCTTGGCGAACTCGTCGTCGATGATGAGCTGTTGCAGCGGCCCGGCGTCGAGGCCCCACGGCGGCGGCCAGTGCGGCTCGATCAGGCCGGCCTCGGCGATCAGGGTGCGTTGCGGCCCGGTCTTGAACTCGTCGTAGTCCCCCTGCCGTCCGGGCTGGTCGTTGCTCAGTGCCAGTGCGGCGTCCAGCGTCGCGGCCACGCGCCCACGGAAATCCGACTCCGCGTCCCCGAGGTCGACCGACATGTCCCGCGGTCGCGTGCAGGTCAGTCGCCCCAGGTCGCGCGCCCAACGGTTGGCCGGGCCGATCGACGCGGCCAGGCTGATCGCCCGCCTCCAGTACAGGTGCAGGTCGTGTTCCCAGGTGAACCCGATCGCGCCGAACATCGTGAGCGTGTCGAGCGCCAGATCGGGCACCGGCGAAATCGCCATCACCGCGGCCCCGGCGGTAGCGATCTGGTGCTGTTCGAGGGGTTCGTCGACCGCCCGCATCGCGTCCCAGGCCGCGGCGGTGGCCAGTTCGCTGTTGACCAACAGCATCGCCGCGTGGTGCTGCAGCGCCTGGAAGGTCCCGATCACCTTGCCGAACTGCTCCCGGGTGCGCAGGTGCGCGGTGACCGCCTCGACGCACCACCGGGTGATACCGGCCGTCGTGCTCGCCACGAGGCCCAGCGCGACGCAGCGCGCCCGGTCCGCGTCGATGCCGGTCAGCACCGCGGCAGCGGCGTGATCGGTCAGGTGCAGCACCCCGACGTCGCCGACCAGGTCGGTACCGGTGACGGGTTCGACCGTGGCCGTGGGCGTTTCGGGCTCGATCACCGCCCAGACGACGTCGTCGTCCGGGGTGCGGGCGGCGGCCAGGATAATCCGGGCCGAGCACACGCCCGCGGTGACTGCCGACGTTCCCGTGACCCGCCATTCCGGGCCGTCGGCGCGGGCACGCAGATCGCCGTCGTCGGGAAGGACGACCGCCGCGGGCAGGCCGGCCGCGAGATCGCGGAGCAGGGATTCGGCGGCCGGTGTCGGATCGGCCAGCAGCGCAACGGCGCCCGCCGTCACCGTCGCCAGCAACGGCCCGGGCAGCAGCGTCTTGCCCGCCGATTCCAGCACGCAGGCCGCGTCGATCAGCCGTCCACCCTGCCCGCCGAGCCGCTCGGGCAGATGTACGGCGTGAAAACCGTTCGCCACCAACGCGTCCCACCATGGCGGCAGCTCACCGGCCGCCAACGCACCGAAGCCGGCGCGCGTCTCGGCGATAGGGGCGTAGCGGGCCGCGAACCGCCCGACGGCGTCGCTGAGGTCCTGCTGTTCCGGGGTCAGTCCGAGCGTCATGACAACGTGTTCTGCGTGAGCCGCACGGACTGCCACCCCTCCTTACAAGACGAACCGTCTCGTCTTGTGGCAGACTACGGGGCGGGCCATGATCTGTAAAGCGGGAGGATCACCGGATGCCAACCGATCTCACCCGGGTCGACACGCCGCGCCGCCGCAGCGAGAAGTCACGCACCGCCATCGTCAACGCCACCCGGGAGCTGCTGATGGAGCGCGGGTTCGACGGCCTGACCATCGAGGCGGTCGCGGCGCGGGCCGGGGTGGGAAAGCAAACCATCTACCGCTGGTGGCCCAGCCGTCCCGCGCTGGTCGCCGACGTCATCCTCGAAGACGCCGACCGGATCCTGGGATCTGTCGACCACACCCCCGACCTGGCCGCCGACCTCGTGGGGTGGGTGCGCAAGCTCGCCGCGGCCCTGACCACGGCCCGCGGCTCGGCGATGCTGCGCATCCTGACCGTCGCGTGCATGGAACACGAGGACACCGCCGTCAAGCTGCGGGCCGGCTTCAGCGCTCCGCTGCACGAGAGCGTCCGAGCACGGCTGCTGGCACACGGCGCCGACGAGGCGACTGCGGAGTCGGCCGCCGACGCCGTCGTCGGTGGCGTGGTCTATCCGATATTGTCTGACGCACAAGCGTATTCGTTGTCCCGGGCCGAGCTGACAACGCGCCTCATCGTCGGTGCGCTCGCGGGGGGGCGGGGCGCGTGCTGAGCGTGCTGCGGGGGGCGCCAAGCGGTGGCCCGGGGGTTTCCGATGCCCGCTCGAGCTGCGGGAATGCGGTCCCTTCGTTCGGTCGGCGTGGGTCGTGCCGCAGCAGGTGTTCAGCGCACAGCCCGCGCCAGGTGTCGCGCAAAGTGGCCACCGCACCGTGACGCGCCCCGAGACCGCCGTTCGGACGCTGGAGAAGAACCAGGCTTGCGGCGATCGCCGCGGGCCACCGAGGTGGCATTTCCAGCGCGGCGGCGATCACCAACCCTCCCCATAGCGCGCCGACCGTCGTCGCGTGCGAATCGGGGCGCACCCGAATCCCAACCGCCGAATCCTCACAGCCGCGCAGGAAGCGGCCAACCGCGCGGGAATCCACGGGAATTTCACCGGCGCGGCGGGCCAGTTGCACGGCCAACGCGGTGGTCTCGACATCTGCACCCGGACGCGCCCAGCCGCCGCGCGACTCGGCCGAGACGGCGAGCAGGTGGGCCACCTCCGTCGACTGGTCCGGGTCGAGTGCCAGCAGTTCAGCCAATCGCAGGAGACCCTGGATTGCGGCGCGCGTGTCCTGCGGTACGGCTCGTCTCGTTGTCAGCAACCGCTGAGCCCAGCCGGCCAGCCACGTCCGCGGTGAACGCAACGGTGCTGATCCGAGGAGTTCCAGTCCCCGCAGCGCTGCCCAGCCGATGGTCAGGCTGGGGTAGCCGCCCTCGTCGTTCTGCAGGTGCCGCAGCCATTGACCGGTCGCTTCGGGCGCGGGAGGCTCGACACCGAGCCGTAGCAACGACGCCAGCGCCGCCAACGTGTCCGGCGCGTTCGGTTCCTCGACGCCCCACTGCGGAGTGCGATAAAAGCAGAATCCGCCGGCAGGAGTCTGCCGTCTCAGTACGTAGTCGGCCGCCGCCCGGTGATCGAGCACCGCTGCGCCGGCGGGCCGACCGCCTTCCTCCCCGTGCGACGTCGACGGCCCGGGGTGCTGCGGCATGGCTACATCGAACGGCGCGCAGGCGGCGGGCGATAGGGTCCAATGTCACCGCCGCGCACCGAACGGCGTCGACGTCGGGCGCGGCTCCCGGTCACCAAAGGTGGCGCCCGACAGCCACTCTCGTCTTGCCGGTGCGGGCATTGTCAGGTTCCGCAAAACCGTTCGAGCTGCCCGGACCGTTTACCGATCTGCCACGCGGTAACCTTCGTCACCATGGGCATCGAGACCGGTGCGGGCAGCGGCCGGGAACCGTCGCAAAAGTGGCTTACTCCCGGCGTCGGCGCCGTGGGTGCGGCAAGCTTCTTCTCGGACACCGGTCACGAGGTGACCACCTCGGTACTTCCCTCTTTCCTGACCGGCACCCTGGGCGCCTCGGCAGCGGCCCTGGGTGTGATCGACGGCATCAGCGACGCGCTGATCGGCGTGATGAAGCTGACCGGCGGCCCGCTGGCCAACGACCCCGACAGACGGGGACGAACCGCCTCGGGCGGCTACCTCGGCACGGCGTTGGCGACGGGAGCGATGGGCGCGGCGATGACGGTCTGGCAGGCCGGCGCGCTACGGGCTCTGGCGTGGCTGTCCCGTGGCCTGCGGTCACCGGCGCGCGACGCGCTGCTGGCGTCGCTGAGCCCGGAGTCCGCCCACGGGCGAGCCTTCGGCCTCGAACGGGCCGGCGACAACCTGGGCGCGGTGGCGGGCCCGCTGCTGGCCGCCGGGCTGGTGGCCTGGATCGGAATCCGGCCTGCGTTGTACCTGGCCGCCATCCCCGGGCTGTTCGCCGCGGTGGCGATCGTCGTCGCCGCCCGGGAGTCGCGTCGCCACAGCACGGACGGCAACCGTTCGGTGCAGCGACGATTCGAGTTCAGGCAATTGCGCGATGCGGGCATGCTGCGGGCACTGCTGGCAGTGGCGTTGTTCGAATTCGGCAACCTCGCCACCACCCTGTTGATCCTCCGGGCGACCCAGCTACTGCATTCGCCGCAGCGGACGGCAACGGCCGCGGCGTCGCTCGCCATCCTCATCTACGCCGTGCACAATGTCGTCGCTGCGGGCGCGTCGCTGACTGCCGGCCGGTGGTACGACCGCGCCGGACCCCGGGTGGTTTTCGCCACGGGCGCAGCCGTTTACGTGATCTCCTACGGCGTCTTCGCGGCGGGTCCCCACAGCGCGCCGCTGGTCGCGGTCGGGTTTGCGCTGGCCGGCGCCGGTATCGGGCTGGCCGAGCCGACCGAATCGGCCGTGATTTCCCAGTTGCTGCCCGATCGGCTGCGCGGCAGCGGATTCGGCCTGCTCGGCGCGGTCCAAGCGGTCGGTGATCTGGTGGCCACGGTGGTGGCCGGCGTGCTCTACACCACGGTCTCACCCACGGTGGCATTCGGTTACGCCGCCGCGTGGATGGCCATCGCGGTCTTCGCGGCGGGCATGTTGCGCCCGGCCGACCAGCATGCCTAGTCCCCTCAGCCGCACAGTCCCCTCAGCCGCACAGTCCCCTCAGCCGCCCCCCTTGAGGGCGCGCCCGTCGAGGTCGCTTCGGAGCGGCCGCGGCGACCGATGCGTGAATGACGCTGCCCTGCTGCGGCAACAGCCGACGGCCCGACGACGGCCAGCCGAAAATCCCATATCGCTATCCACCGCTTGGGTGTAGGGTTCTGCATACCTGCAGTAAGCGATGGGGCTCGCTAACGCACCGGCGCTCGGCCGCTATGGCCGGCCAGACGGCGCTAATGGCTTCTACCTGCTGGGTCGTCGACACACGCGGCCCGCGTCCAAAGGGTAGGAGTCGATCATTCCCAGCGCCTTGTTACCGCATGAATTCCCTGCCTGGGCAGTCGCAGCTGCGCGCCATCGGGCTGTTGTCGGCGGGACGCGTTCACCCGCCCGCAAATTCCCCTGTGCAACACGGACCACAGGAGCAACCGATGCTTCTTGAATTCTGGAACAACTTCACCCACAACCTGTTCAAGCCACTGCTGTTGTTCTTCTACTTCGGGTTCCTCATACCCATACTCAAAGTGCGGTTCGAGTTCCCGTACGTGATCTACCAGGGCCTGACCATGTACCTGCTACTGGCCATCGGTTGGCACGGCGGCGAAGAGCTCGCCACCATCGACCCGTCCCAGATCGACAACATCGCTGGTTTCATGGCCCTGGGATTCGCGTTGAACTTCGTGATCGGCATTGTCGCCTACGTGCTGTTGAGCCGAATCAGCGCGATGCGCCAAATCGACCGCGCAACGGTCGCCGGCTATTACGGATCGGATTCGGCGGGGACCTTTGCCACCTGCGTTGCCGTACTCACCAGCTTGAGTGTTGCGTTCGACGCCTTTATGCCAGTCATGTTGGCCGTCATGGAGATTCCCGGCTGCTTGGTGGCCCTGTACCTCGTCTCACGACTGCGCAACCGCGGGCTGGATGCCGAGGGGAACATGCCCGGCGAGCCTGGTTACGCGCCGCCGGCGATGTCGGGAACCGGGCCCGGGGCGGCTACGCAGCCGGTACAAAACCGGGACCTTGACGCCGAGCGTGGCCGGGCCGTCGAATACGAGCTGGAAGTCTCGTTGGAAAAGCTCGAACACGCCGAGAGCGGGCCGCGGCGCCGTGCGTCGAAGATGGCGCTGCTCAATGAGGTCGTGCTCAACCCTGGCATCTGTCTCCTGGTCGGCGCCATCGCGATCGGCTTCATCAGTGGTCTACAGGGCGAGACGGTGATTCACGATGACGACACCTTCTTCGTGTCGGCCTTCCAGGGGGCGCTCTGCCTGTTTCTGCTCGAGATGGGCATGACGGCCTCACGCAAACTCAAGGACTTGCGATCGGCGGGTGCCGGCTTCATCCTGTTCGGGCTGATGGCTCCCAATGCCTTCGCAACGCTGGGTATTTTAGTTGCCCATGGCTACGCCTACCTGACCCACACCGAGTTCCTGCCCGGAAGCTACGTGCTGTTTGCGGTGCTTTGCGCTGCGGCGTCGTACATCGCCGTCCCAGCGGTCCAACGGCTGGCCATCCCCGAGGCCAGCCCAACACTGCCGTTGGCGGCGTCGCTGGGCTTGACGTTCTCCTACAACGTGACCATCGGAATTCCGATCTACATCGAAATAGCCCGTCTGCTCGCCTGAAAACGTCCGCCGGTAACCGAGCGCGCGGCGCGCAATCCGGCTTGTGAAATCCGGGATTCCGCTACATCGCTGTCAGCCGGATCGCGCGTGCTCGCGGCCGAGGTCGCGACGCGGCGCTGCGCCGAACACTCTCCGAAACGAGTCCTCACCGTAGCTGGTGGGTTCGGGGGCACCCGGTTCCAACCGGAAGGTCCGCAGACCGTCGGGGCGGCGCTGGGCACGCAGAAACACGTAGGCGGGATGGTGCCGTTCATTCAGGCTGTGGGCCAGGTCGTACAGGTGGGTGACGAAAACGACCTTGACCCCGCTCTCGACCAGCGCCCGCACCACGTCTCGAGCAATGTGAGATCCCTCGCGCTCGTAGGTCGAGGCAAATGACTCGTTGCACAACAGCATCGACGTCGAGCCCACGAACTCGACGATCTCACTCATGCGGGCCAGCTCTTCGTCGAGTTTCCCGTGGACCAGACCGGCGTCTTCTTCCCGCTTGAAGTGCGTGAAGACGGCGTCCCTGACATTGGCGACAAACGACGTGGCCGTGACGAACATGCCGGCTTGCATCATGACTTGGGCCAGGCCGACACTCCGCAAGAACGTCGACTTCCCACCCTCGTTGGCGCCGGTGATCATGAGCAACGACTTGGCGTCGGCATCGACGTCGTTGCCGACAACCGGCTTCCGGGCGGACAGGCACAAACCGGCGTCGCGCAGGTCGCGGCAGTCGAGTCGTGACGGGGTGAATGGCGTGGGGATCGGGAAGCAGATGGGCGCGGCGGATTTCGCGAGCTGCTCATGCAGGTTCGCACAAGCCAGATAGAAGCCCAACTCGATGCGCAACCGGCCGAAGAACCGCTCGACGTGATCCGCGGATTGGGCGACCGCGTTGGCGATGTCGTTGATACCGCGCCCGGCTAGGTCTGTGAGAGCCTGGGTGCCGGCTTCGTCGCGGTCGTCCACAACGAAGCCGCAGCCGCCAGAACGGTTTCCGGTCAGTTTGACCCACCAACTGCGCTGGGACGGCTGGTGCACGACGTAGTTCCTGCCCTTGTTGCCGAGACCGAGCCCGGCGCTGAGCAACACCCCGCGCGGGAGGTGCAACTCCGCCAGCTCTGCGCCGAGCCGCTCCAGGTAATCCTCGCTGAGCTGTTCCGTGATCATCTCCAGCAGTTGCCGAAATCCCGGTGAGGCGAATGCTCCGGCGTGCTTGTCACACACACTGCGCAATTGGCGGAGGTTGGTCGCGAGAAATTCAAGAGTCCGCACGGAGCGGCGCAGGATTGCCTGCGGGTCACGGGACATCAATCCCCCGAGAAACACTTTGCGCCGAACTTCGACACCGTCGACAGCGATGGCATACATTCGCTGCACCGCTTCCCGATTCGCCAGGCAGTCAGCCAGTACTTGCTGCCGATAGATGATGACGTCCGGGTCGGTGACAGCCGCGGGCACGATCTTTTTTACGGTTTCGAGCAAGAATTCATCGTCAGCGGCCATCGCTGTGTAGACGTGCCGAAGCCCCAGGTCGTCATCGACGAGGTCCTGCAGTCGCCAGGGCAGCCGCGGCGCGAGGTCCGGATCACGTTGAGGGTGCAGCAATCGGACCTTCATTGCGCGACCCTCCGTTTGAGAAGTTCGTGGGTGAGCCCGTATTTTTCGGCCAATGCCGCAGCATAGGCCCGGCCGTCGGCGGGGCGGCGGCTGAATCTGAACGTTCGGTGAGTCGGATCATGTTCTGCGACTTCCCCAACCATGCTGACGCAGGCGGGGTCCAGGGTGGACAACTCGTCGATGAAAGTCACGTAGACCGCGATACAGTTCAGTGCGATGATGCGTTCGAGTACCTCGCCCCCGATGAGCAAAGCATCGTCAGCGGTGGTCGAGGAGAAGCTCTCGTTCATGATGATGATGCTGGACCCGGTCGCGCGCGAGAGTATGTCGTGAATGCGCACGAGCTCGTCGTCGAGCTTGCCGTGGAGCGTCGATACCTCCTCCTGCCGTTCGAAATGGGTGAAGATCTGGTCGGGCAATGTCAGCCTGGAGCTGCCGGCGGGTACTGGGCAACCCAGTGACGCCAGGTAGGCACATTGGCCGATGGTTCGGGCCAGTGTCGTCTTGCCGCCTTGGTTCGGTCCGGTGACTACGAAGATTCGTTCGCGTCCCGACAGTGCAAAGCTGTTGGGCACGGGCGATCTGTCCTCTTTCAAGGTTTTGAGCGCCAGCGCCAGGTCGAAAACGTCTTCGGCCGTGGCGTTACCCGGCTCGTCGGTGACCTCCGGGTAGCTGAACGTCAGACCGGTCTCTCCGAAACGACCCATGAAAGCAAGGTAGGACAGATAGAACTGGATCTCATGTTCGAATCTGGCGATGTTCGGCTCGACGAACTCTGCATGCCTGCGGCAGAAATCACTCAGCATTGCGAAGACGTCGGGATAGAGTTCGGAAACGCACACGAGGATTTGTTCCTCGACGTGGTTCATGTCCTTGAACTCAGGGAGGTTGACACGGTAGTCCTTGCCGAAATCAGCGGTGAACCGCGCGAAAGTCTCGGCGACTGCCGAGCTGTAGTCAGCTCTCTCGCTGTAGCTTTCGACACGGACGCGCAGGCCGTCGATATGCACCAGGTAGCGTATGTCGCCAAGTCGCTCTCGTAGGGATTGCGTCTCGGCCACCAAACACCCGAAGGTTTCGCCTTCGGCATAGCGCGTGATATGTTGTGCGATCTTCCGAAGCGCCGAAGAGCGCGGTCGGACGCAGAACAGCTGGTCTGCTAGCAATAGCACCGCCTCACAGTAGCTTTCGATCGCCGCGATCAGCCATCCTTGCTGCTGTAGCGGATGCCAGACGTTCGCCGCCGTGTGGAGCCGATTCCGTACAGCGCGCATGCCGTCAGCGAAATCCTCAATTGCCAAACGCGTTTCATCGGCTTCGAGGTCGCGGAAAACTTGCTGTCGATACCGCACCGCCGCCACTTCCCGCAAGGGCGTGGAAAAGATCCGGGTGAGATTGCCGTCATCATGACCGGCGATCACCGCAGCGATGATCCGGTCGAGATGGAGGTCGGCAAGGCATTCGTTCGACGCCTCGGCGCAGGCCACACCACCGACGTCGGAATCGAGAATGCTGACGATGCCAGCCATTTCGCTCCCTGCCTTCTACCGTGACTCAAGTGTCGTCGATAGAAGCCATCAGCCGGAGCGGCAGTTGAGGCGAGCTTCATCGCCTTGGCGACGATGTTACTGAATTCCGTCACGGCGCGCAAAGGGTTTGCCCATTCGCCCACGTTCCGGCCTCCGCCCGGTCGCCGGCGCCGCCGGATGGGCATACCCACCAGGCATCGGTCTAACGCGCGGCGCCATTCGGCGGTTGTCTGCACCGCTTCTGACCGCATGAGGTACGTGGGTTCAGCGGCGTGACACGCCTGTGCATGAGCGAGGCAACGCGCGGGCGGCCTCGCCCCACCCTCAAGACCCCAGGGTGTCGTCCAGCCAGTCGAACATTCGCTGATGAAACAGCGTTAGCGCTCCCACATGACAGTGCTCCCCGGCACCCTCGGCGGCAGTGAACGTCAGAAGGGTTTTCGGGCACCGCAGCGCCTCGTAGAGCATGCGGGGCTGCCCCTGGAGGAACTGGTCGTTCTCGGCGTCGCAAACCAGGGTCGGGCAGGTGATCTGATGGGCAACCTGGGTGAGGTCATACTTGGTGACTTCGTCGTACAACTCTTGGGCTGTGGCGGTTCCGAACACCCACAGGGCGTTCGACAGCGTCCAGCGCAGCTGAGTCGGCAGTTGCTCGCGCTGGGCGATCAAGCCATCCATCGTGGGGACCCACCGCTCGAAATCATGCTGTGCCGTTTGCCAATCAGGCAGGAACGCCGCGAAGTTGAGAATGCCGTCGTAAGCGATGCACGCGGCGATCCGGTGCTCGAAAGCGGCCGCCCGCGGAGCGAGGTAGCCGCCCATGCTCATGCCAAGCAGCACGATGCGCTCAGGGTCGACGCCGCGAAGGTTGATGGCGAAGTCCACGACGGGGGTGACCACAGCTTCCCAGTCGTGCCGGAATCGCAGTTTGTTGACCCGTAACGCCGACCCCTGACCGGAACCCTCGAAAATCAGGCAGTTCCACCCGCGCCGCCGCGCGGCCTCTCCCACGACGAAGAACAACTCTTCGACCGTCGAGTCGAAACCGCCGTGCGCGAGCAATGTGGGCCCACGATCATCGCCGCTGGCGTTGAGGTAGTAGCCCTCCAGCTCGATTCCCTCATAGGGGATCCCGACCCGCGTCCAGTGCGCTTGGACGTCGGGGGCGGCCCGGAACGTCTCGATCGCGCGTGCGGACGTGTCCGCCGCGCGCGGATCGTTGGATGGGTCGTCTCGAAGGAAGAACTCAGCGGTCCGGTAGTAATTGGAGGCTCGCAAGTAGGCGCTGCTGGCACTGGCGGCGTGCCCGTCACCGGCGCATTTATCGGCGATGGCAGCGATCCGGTCCGCCAGTGCACGCCATTCCCGATACCACGACTCTGTGTCGCCGGGCGTGATCCGTTCCGCGGTTGTGATGACCTCGCCGATATCGGCCCCTCCGAAGGCGGTGTATCCGACCGCACGCAACGTCTCAAACGAGAACGATTCGTCGGTGTCGAACATGAATCGCATGATCAATTCCTTATTATCGCAGGCTAACTCGCAATAGCACGTCGTGTAGCTGTACGCGAATGACATCACCCTAGCGGCGAGGTCCGTGAACCGATCTTGTCAGTGGTTTCCAACGGCACCCTTGTGCCGTTAAGGAACAAGCTCAAGAGGCTGAACCAGCCGATCGTCGCGATGTACTTGCGTGTGACGGTGACCCCGAACGCATCGAGTAGAGATTGGAGCACATTATCGGTGAGGGTGCCCGAAACAAGGAGTTCATCTGTGGCGGCGATCAAGAGCTTGTAATCAGCGCTGAGGCCGTCATCCGTGGGTTCCCCAGCGACCGCGCCAATCTCGGCATCGGTGAGTCCGGCGTTTTTGGCCATCTGCTCGTTGGCCTGCCACTCATAGGGACAGTTCAGCACGGATGCAGCACGCAAGATGATGACTTCCCGATGTTTGGCGTCAATATCCGGTTCATTGAAGACGGCCTGCACCATGCCGATAAGGGCAGGGAACATGTCGCCGGTGCCACTCATCATCTTCATGACGTTGAGCGCGGTGTCGGGGTTGTACGCATCGCCGAGCAGCGCCGTCAACTCGGCATCATCGGGAAGCGGAACCACCACGGCCGCGTTGTAAGGGCTTGGCTTCGCCATTTGCGTTTACCTCCTGGTGCTCGTCAACTGATCTGTACGGTTGTAGCGGTGTG
>Ga0078972_1000849_pt1 | contig 124821 bp, 133 predicted proteins | sample YelNatPaOPGAMG01_FD_67568 | JGI IMG/M metagenome (GOLD analysis project Ga0078972, IMG submission 67568) | Hot spring thermophilic microbial communities from Obsidian Pool, Yellowstone National Park, USA - OP-RAMG-01 (SPADES assembly) (version 2) | ecosystem: Environmental > Aquatic > Thermal...
TAAAAACCTATCCTTTAGCAAGCGAGCGTATGCGAGCGTGCTTGCGGCGGGGGTGGGGAGTATCGTAGAACATGGGGGAGGTCGTCTTCTAATAACCTCCTACGACCTCCCCTGGGTTCCGAATTACACCAAAAAACATAAGAAAGAGAATATGGTTGTGAAAAGCCAGACGTTCTTGTCCCAGGCGATCACCTTAGAGCCATCGAGGGGGAAAAATGGAAGGAGGTTGAAGAATGCAAGGAATGCATTCACCTTTGCGCCTAAGTAGAAGGCATTGAGGCCTTCAAAGGAAACGGTAAAAAAGAGCGCGAAAAGAAGGAAAACAAAAAACAGAAATATGTTTACAAGTGGGCCTGCGATTGAGATGAGACCGTTCTTCTCCCTGCTAAGATGTCTGTATGAGTAGATGTAAACAGCCCCTGGTGCTGCAAAAACAAAACCGCCAAATGACATAAGTAGCGCAAGGGCAAGACCAAGCGGCCACATCCTGAACTTTGCAAAAGCCCCAAACGCACGGGCCACTGTTCTATGCCCGAGCTCATGGAAAACAAACCCAGTCCCAACGATAATCAAGAATATGAACATGTACTTAATGAGCTTTGAAAAGTTGAGAAGAATTTCAGGTCCTGAGAATGCAATCGCAACAGCCAAGCTTAGCACAACCATAGAGATTAAGATATCCGTGAGCTCGCTCAGATGTACTCACCTTTTTTCGTATTTCTTTCAAAAAGTATCCTCACCCTAGGAGGGGAAAACAAGCCCTCATACTCCTCCAGAATTCCTATTATATCCCTTCCATCGCTAAGCCTGACCCGTATTTCTTCACCTTTCTTCGCATTCACAAGAGCCCTCCCAATCTTTCCGAAAATGACCGGCATGTTTTCAGAGACCACAACCACCTCATCCCCTTTATTCACCCCTCTTATCATAGGGTAGAGGAAGGAAAAAAGTATTGTGATTGCAGTGGATGCTGCGAAAAGCTTTATCAAATCCATCAACCCTGCATTCGGAAGAAAAGCAAAAACCAAAAGGGAAAGCGCAATGAGAAAGGCCCATATTTTTAGTATTGTAAATATTCTCATCCTCTCACCCGTACATCGCTCCCTCAACCTTAAACCTCTCTATCCTTTTTCTCTCCTCACTTCCTGCTGAAGGCCTTATCTCCTTAATTGCATCCAAGAACATCTTCATGGAAACGCTTTTTGCACCGGCCCTTATTGCCATCATCCCAGCTTCTCTTACAAGGTTTTCTATGTCAGCACCGCTGTAGCCCTCCGTCAGCTTCGCAAGCTCCTTAATATCAACCGTTTTGTCCAAGGGCATCCTTTTTGTATGCACCTTAAAGATTTCTGCCCTTGTTCTTTCATCAGGCATGGGAAGCTCTATGAGTTTATCAAACCTTCCTGCCCTGAGAATGGCTGGGTCGAGTATATCCGGTCTGTTTGTGGCTGCTATCACTACAACCCCCCTCAAGCTCTTAAGCCCATCCATCTCTGTTAGCAATGTATCCACAAGCCTTTCCATAACCATAGTTGACTCCCCAAGCCCTCTTTTAGGTGCGATCGCATCTATCTCATCTATGAATATTATGCATGGGGCTGCCTGCCTTGCCTTTCTGAATATCTCTCTCAATGTTTTTTCGCTTTCCCCAACCCACTTGCTTAGAATCTCCGGACCGTGAATTGCGATGAAGTTTGCGTTGCTCTCAGTCGCAACAGCCTTTGCAAGAAGGGTTTTTCCTGTTCCCGGCGGTCCGTAGAGAAGTATTCCTTTCAGCGGCCTTATGCCCATCTTTTCAAAAACCTCTGGCTTCTTAAGTGGAAGCTCAACTGCTTCATTCAACTCTGCCTTTACCTTTTCAAGCCCTCCAACATCCTCCCATCTCACATTCGGCCTCTCAACAAAAACCTCCCTAAGGGCAGATGGCTGAATCTCCCTGAGGGCAGCCAGGAAATCCTCTCTCATGACCTTTATCTCCTCAAGCTTCTCCTGCGGGATGAACTCCTCCTCGAGGTTAAGCTCCGGGAGAATTCTCCTCAATGTTTTTATCGCAGCCTCTTTTACAAGGGCTGAGATGTCTGCTCCTGTATACCCATATGTTATGTCAGCGATCTCATCGAGGTTAACATCCTCTGCAAGCGGCATGTTTCTCACATGGATTTCAAGTATTTCTTTTCTCCCATCCCTATCAGGTACTCCTATCTCTATTTCCCTGTCAAACCTCCCTGGTCTTCTGAGGGCAGGGTCTATTCCCTCTGGCCTGTTTGTTGCCGCGACAACAATCACCTGCCCCCTTGCTTTCATTCCATCCATGAGAGTTAGGAGCTGGCTAACCATTCTTCTCTCAACCTCACCGGTTACCTCTGCCCTCTTAGGTGCGATCGCATCTATCTCATCTATGAATATTATGCTCGGTGCGCTTTGCTCTGCTTCTTCGAATATCTTCCTAAGCCTCTGCTCGCTCTCCCCAACATACTTACTCACGACCTCAGGCCCACCTATGTAAAAGAATGAGGCATCGCTTTCATTCGCAACAGCCTTTGCAAGAAGGGTTTTTCCTGTTCCCGGCGGTCCGTAGAGAAGAACACCTTTCGGTGGCTCTATCCCAAGCCTTTCAAAAAGCTCTGGATGCCTAAGCGGGAGCTCCACCATTTCCCTTATCTTTGCGATTGCATCCTTTAGCCCACCAACATCATCGTATGTTACTGTAGGTACATTCTCAATATCCTTTACCATCTCAGGTTTTATGGATAGGGCTGTTCTATCACTTACCATGACCGGGCCGGATGGATTTGTCTGAACAACAACAAGAGGAATGGCTGTTCCGAAAAACCCAACCGGAAGGATGTTTCCTTTCATTATAGGCTTTCCGATAAGTCTCCGGTGAACATACTGTTCAAAGCCCGGGCCGTAGCGTATGGATTCTTTTGGTGCGAGCACAACCTTTATCGCATCTTTTACCTCTGCCTTCACAACCGTTATTCTGTCCCCGAGGCTCACGTTTGCATTCTGTCTGAGTATTCCATCCATCCTTATTATACCAAGCCCCTCATCCTCTGGGTGGGCGGGCCAAACTATCGCAGGTGTTTGTTTTTTTCCTATTAGCAGGACTATATCACCAGTGCTTACATTCAAAGCACTCCTTGTTTTCGAATCTATCCTGGCAATCCCCCTGCCTATATCATTCTGCAAGGCCTCTGAAACCTTTAACACTACCTCATTTTTGTCCATAAAAACACCTCTATTAGGGGAGTATTACCTCCTTTCCTATAATATTTTCTTTCTTAAGATTTAAAATTGTTTCCAAATCTATATCATCCGCAACCCCTCCGGCACCTAAAAACTCAACAGCCTCCTTTCTTTCCAAAACCCTCTCACCATTTCCCTTAAAAACAACTATGAGTTTTCCGCCCTCAACACGCATGTCCTCCACAACCCCCTTTGCAACCCTGCTTTTTATCATCATCCGGCTCTTTGAGTTTATCCATACTGCATCGCTCTTGTACCTTGCGTTCTGGATGAGAATCTCTTCGCCGGGCCTTATCCTTTCTCCCCGGTCTATGCCCTCAACTATTATGCACTTCACCTTTCTCTCGCCATCGCTTATGTAAAAAACAAAGAATTCCCCCTTTCTCGTCTGAACCCTTCCTTCCACAGACTCTACTATCTCCTTCAATGAGACATTTCCCTCTTGGATCAAAGCGAGCGGGGTTAGCTTTGCCTCCTCAACGACACTCACCGCACCACCGTAAGAAAGGGAAAGCCCATTCTTTTCATACGCATACTTCACTTCAACAAGGTCGCCGATTTTTATTTTTTTGAGCATGTCTATCTGGTCGTTCCACAGCTTAAGCTTTATCTCACCGGTTTCGTCTTTAAGAACGATTGCACGCATCTTTTTTCCCCCAAAAGTTCTTGTTGGCTCCACCTCTTTCACATACGCCCGCAGCCATATTTTTTTCGCCCCTGGTTTTATCTCGCTTATTTTCTTCGGCTCATCCTTTATAAGGCCGTTTTCCTTTGCGAGGAGTTTTATCGCAACCTCGCGCGTAAGCAAGCCCTCGTATTTTGCTATTGTTTCCTGCACCTTTTCCTCAAAAGAATCTCCGTAGATCTCTCTAAGCCTTTGCTCAAACTCACCCATGAGGGATGTTTGGCTCTATTGTTTTAAATATCTTTCTTCCACTGCCATCTGCATTTCGCTTTTTTTCTCCAACCCAACACACCAATTATCATACAGCCTCAGGTCTGGATTTATCGGGCTATTCATTCCCACTTTGTGCACCTCCTGGTGGTTGTGCGCTGCTCCAACTGCCGCAAGCCCCCTTGCGTTTCCGGTTTCTCCATTCGTTCCTATTACTGTTCCGGCAGTTATGAACTGGCCAACCTTTACGGTTATGCTGTCGAGGTGGGCCATCATGTAGTAATAGCCATCCACACCATGAATCCACACCCTTTTTCCGGCTCTTCCCCCTCCCCATCCTGCTGCAATCACAACGCCGTCAACCGGTGAGTAAATAGGCGCTCCAAAAGGAGCATAAAGGTCTGTTCCCTCATGCCTTCTTCTTCCTCCTTCCCTTGCTGCTCCAAAGTCATGGGCGTTTCCAACCCAGCAGTTCAGGCTGTCATCCCAGCGCCTATCGCAATTATAATCTATGGGGAACACGAGCGGTTTTATCACAACATTGTACTCCTCTGGGTTTAGGTTTAACTGCTCGCATATTTTTCTTTTTGCGAACTCGTTTGCCTCCTCTGTGCTCGCCACCCTTTCAAACTCCTTCTTTATTTCCTCAAAACTCCTCTTAACAATTCTTAGGCCATTCTTTGCATCATGGTAGGCAAGGAGGTATCCACTGCCATCGTAATTGTCAGAGAGGACATAGGCGCTTTTAACATCCTTCATAAGTATGTCCCCAACCTCTAGGTATTCTCTTGTGCTGAGCTGGCTTCCCAAATCAGCCGTTGGGAATGTCCACGCGGTATTATCACCGAATATAAGGATGTTTATCCATTTGTTTGCTCCAACATTCTGCGAATAGTACTGGTCAACAAGCATCCCTCTTTGGTACTCAAAAGAATCAAGCCCTTTTACAACACCAATTACCCCTATTGCCTCTTCATAAATCTTCTTTGTGGCTTCATCCATCTCAACCCTTGGCCTCGGCTTTTGCTTTGGCGACTCTACTTTCTTTAGCTCCCTTGTAAGCAGTTTCTTTCCTTCTTCATCCATTCCGGTCATCTTAATGGCATCCGAAAGCGTAAGCCTTCCTTCTGCTACCTCCCGCGCTAAACGAATGGCCATTTCCTTTTCTTTCTTCTTCTCTTCTAATACGGATACCACCATTTTTCCAGATTCAGCCGATAAACTCGGTTTCACAGGATAACCACGCATCATGGCAAAAACTGTGGCGGCTGAAAATAGAGAGTATTCAAAAATCTCCAACCAGGTAACGTCCGCCACAATGCCAGCTATTCCTGTTTTTATTTTTTCGAATAGCCCTTTTCTTTTTTTGTACTCAAGCTCAAGTAGTCTTAGTTTTTTCTCCATCAATTTCAGGCGAAAATTGAAAGCAGCCCCATCGATAAAATCATGAATATTTTTGAAGAATGCAAACAGAGTTTTCTTGGCAGCGCGAGCATAAAGCCAGGCCCTCTCAAAAACTTTCGCTGATTTTTCACCTGTTTTTTCCGCGAGATTGCGGACCTTTTCAATCGCCCCTTTTTTTATACCGCTGAAAATTTCCATTCTATGGAGCATGCATTCCTTTAGTTTTGTATAGCCTTCAGTTATCTTTTCCTTGCTTATGCTAAGCTTAACCCTAATTGGCTTCTTCTCCTCGGCCTTCATCTCTGATGCTTTTTTCAAAAGTTCTTTCGCAAGCACCCTACACCTTCCCCTTTCATTTCTCGCAAGTTTTCTTACCCATTTTTCCTCCCCCTCTTTTATCCCGGGCTTGTATCTCAAAAACGCTTCTAGCGCAATCTCCCTCTCTTTATAGTATTCTGAAAAGAGCATCTCGCGGAAAACATCGCTCCACCCTCTTTTCAGGATTGTTTGGAGGGCCAAAACCCTTTCTTTCAGGTTTTCGCTCTTCAAAAACTTTTCCACATCCACATTCAGACCAAGGTCGCGGATGAGCATGAGCGCCTTCTCTCTTGCTCTTTTCTCCCCATTATTGAGCGCGTGCTCTATAACAGCCGTAAGAAATGGATTCCGGGCGCGGTATCTCTCAATCAACCGGAGGTAGTGGTAAGCGGCTTCTTTATTTTTGAAAAGGCAAACATCCTCAAAGTATGCCCTGTAAACCGCGAGGGCAAAATCATCCTCGCAAACCTTTCCATCCTCTGTCCTCGCGATCCTCTCAAGCTGTTTCTCCGCGTCTCTCAAAAGCGCCCGGGAGTAATCTTTCACATATTCCTTTTTTCTGTATTCGTTCCTGAGGATTTTTGTTGTTTTTTCTTTTGCAACGAGAAGAGCAACAGCGTTCTTTATCCCTTCAACATCCTCCCTCCCAAAGTACTTTTCCTTTGTCCTGAAGATAAGCTCATAGGATGGGAGGGCAGAAGGGGAAACAACAGAGTATACAACATCCATTTTTTGAGCAAACCCTTCCTCGCAAACAACATCCCGGATCTCAAAAATACTCACCCCTTTTTCCAACGCTTCCTTTACAGCAATCTTAACTACCCGGTCATCGTTCAGCAGAAGAGCGAGCTTGAGAGCACCAACATGGGTGTTCTGGTTTATGACACCGAGTTTGGCGAACACAGAGGCAAGCTCGCTTACCCGAACCTCCTCCCTTAAGATAAGCCCTCCCGCCTCTTCCAAAAGAACCGTCCTGTTCATGCGCCCAAGCTCTTCTATAACCTTCCTCTTCCTTTCAGAGAGTAGACTGACGGTTATTGGCGAGCGTGCTCGCTCTATCATGCCCGGAAGAAGGGCTGCTTCTTTTAAAGGAGTCATATGAGTAGCTTTAGGTAGAAAGTGTTTTTAAATGTTTTTATATGATTAGAACAGATGCTGCAACATGAAGAGAAGATATTAAAAATCCAAAAGAGAAATTAAAGCCATGGAGGAAGCAAAGGAGGCCAGGGAGCTTCTGAGAAAGCTTGTGTCATTCGATACGAACGCAGAGGAGAAAAAATACCTCCCGCTCGTAAAGTTCCTGGAAAGATGGCTGAAAAAGAACAAAATGAAATTCAAAACAATATCGCCGAAAACGCCGGATGGGACAGAAAGGCCGACGCTCATTGTTGAAAAGGGAAAAGGGGAAAAGACCATCCTAATCGCAACACACTACGATACCGTACCGACTGAAAGAGCAGGGTGGAAGACAGACCCGTTCGAGTTAACAGAAATCGATGGGAGGCTTTATGGGAGCGGGGCAACGGACTGCAAGGGAAACATAGTTGCCGGTCTGCTTGCGCTTAAAACCTCAAATCCAAACTACAGGGTGAAGCTCTTCATATCGCCTGATGAGGAGATAGGTGGCGAGTACGGTTTGAAATACCTGCATGAAAAAAAACTTCTTGAAGGGGATGGGGCAATAATCCTTGATGGAAATGTTGAGCCGACAGTTGGGGCGAGCGGGGCCATCCTAGGGGAAATAGTTGTTAGGGGGAAGGGAGGGCATGCCGGGATGCCTTTCCTCACTGAAAATCCGATAGAAAAAGCCATCCTTCTCATGGAAGAGCTGAGAGGGTATGAGTTCTTAAGAGAGGGAACCTACTCGGAGTTTACGGATGAGAAAGAAAGGCCGGTATACGGAAGGTTTTCCTTTACCGTTCTGAAAGCGGGGAGGAAGGAGAACGTAATTCCGGAAGAGGCTGTTGTTGGGTTTGACCTAAGGACACTTCCAGAAGAGAATGTGGATGATGTTGAGTTGGAGTTCATGAGTTTCTTTGAGAAGATCGTTGAAAAAATAAAGGTAAATGCCGAGATGAGGATAAAGTCAAAAAACAGGGGGTATGTCTCAAGGGGAAATTTTGTGGAGTATGTTAAAAATGTTTTTGGGATAAAGAAAAATTTTGTAGAGTGGGGAAGCAACGATGGAATTTTCTTTGCGGACCGGATACAAACCGTTTGTTTTGGGGTCGGGAGGGATGAAAACAACATTCACGCGCCAAACGAGTTTGTATACCTGAAGGATATAATGTATATAAAGGAAAAGCTAAGGAGCATAGTGGAGGGTGAAAATGCGTTCTCTTGAAAGGTTTGAGTACTGGTACATCCTGAATGAGTTGAAGAAAGCAGAAAAAAAGCACTTCACAAAGGCGTATTTTTTAGGAGGCAAGAGGATAAGGCTGAAGTTTGAAGACATAAACATCCTAGCAGACCTAGGGGTAAGGATAAATGTGGCGGGCAGGGTGGAGGAGAAAAGCGAGAAAAACCATTTCACGGATTACATCCGAAAGGCGCTTGAAAACAGGGTTTTGAAGGAGGTTTATCTGCACAATTGGGATAGGGTTGTTGTTTTTGATTTTGGGGAGGAGAAGCTCATACTTGAGATGTTCGCAGATGGAAACGCTGTTTTCGTAAAGGGCGGGAGGATAGAGTGCGTTTTTAAGAATGAAAGCTGGAGGGATAGGGTGATTAAAAAAGGTGAGGAGTACAGGTTTCCGCAGGGCAGCCCGCCTGAACTTAAAGGAAATCTCTCTGAAAAGTACATAGCAGTTTCTCTTATCTCCATGCTTGGAAAAAGATACGCAAAGCTTGCTTTGGAGAGGTGCGGAATAGAGGAAAAAACGCCCGGAAACACGCTTGGAGCAGAGCAGGTTGAGAGGATAAAGAGCGAGATAGAAAAAATGAAAAAAGAGGCAAGACCCTATGGACTCCTTGAGAACGGCAGGGTCGTTGATTTTTCTCTGGTGAAGGTTGGGGAGGGATGGAGGGAGTACAGGAGCCTGAGCGAGGTTGTTGAGGAGTACTACCTAGGTTGCGAGGAGGAGCCTAAGGAGGTTGAAAGGCTAAAGGCTGCGATAGAAAAGCAGAAGCAGACCATAGCAGAGTACGAGAAAAAGGCAGAGGAGGCTGAAAGGATTGCAAAAACGATCTACGATAGATACGATTACATTGAAAGAATAATCAATGAAGCAAGAAATGAAAATGTGGAAAGCTTGCTGTTGAAAAAAATAGGGGCAAGGGTAGATAAAAAAGAAAAAATAGTAGAATTTGAGATCTAGGCTTTCACTAAATAGTCCTCGAGGAGCTTTGCAGCCTTTCTCGGTCTATCGACCATCAAGCTAAGCAAAGCCTTTCCTCCACTCTTTGTAATCACGAATACATTCGTTATGTTTATGTTGTTTTCCGAGAGTAGCTTGGCAACTTTATGGAGTTCACCTGGCTTGTCCTCAAGCTGGATGACGAATGCTTCCTCAGACACAACATTGAAGCCATTTTTCTTAAGAACGCCGGCTGTTTTCTTTGCATCCTTGACAGATAAAACTATTACCGCTTTCCCACCAATGCTGCTTGTGGAGATAGACTCTATGTTTATCTTCTCCTTTGCAAGGATGTAGGAGATGTCTGAAAGCAACCCCACTCTGTCATCTGCAACTATAGTAACTGTTTGCATACTGCTCACCCTGTTTAGTTTTGATGCTAAAGTTTATAAATCTGTATGTGGGGTATTCCGGCAATCGTCCTTACCTCTGATTTTTTACAAAGCCCCATGCGGATGGCTAAGGAAACAGAATTTTTTCCGACTATGTTGGCAGAATCAAAATTTTCAAGATGTTTTTTCGCTTCCTCCTCGCCAACGATCTCTCCAACATAAAAATTTCGGTATGTTTTCAAATCCAAAACCAAACCATCCTTTTCGTAAACATTCCCTATCAGCTCCTTGTCGCAGAGGGCAACAACCCTTTTTCCCATGCGCTCATGGATTTTCAGGTACATCAAAAGACCTCTAAGAAATTTCTGAAAATCTGCTCCCCATTTTCTGTATGCCAAACCTCAGGATGAAACTGGGTGGCGAACATCCTTATCTCTGTGTTCTCCATCGCCTCAACTTCGCAGGCATGGGACCTTGCAACAACCCTGAACCCAGAGGGAACCCTCTTCACCTCATCAAAATGGCTTGCCCATGCCCTAAACCTCTCGGGCATGTTTTTAAGGATGGTGCTATCGCCGATTCGCTCTATCTCTGTAAAACCGTACTCTGCCCTGCCTCCTTTTCCGACCTTTCCACCAAGAACATGGGCGATCAGCTGATGCCCAAAACATATCCCAAGAACCGGCTTTTTCCACTCCCCGGAAAAAACCCTTTTTATGATTTCCTCATTTATCTTCTCATAACCGGAGAGGACGCTCGAAGGCCCGCCGCTAAGCACAAAACCCTCTGCATCCCTGATTTTTTCCACAGAAAGCCCTCTCGCATTGAATACCTCTACCTCTTTTTTTAAATATTTAAAAGCCCTTTTTATGAGGTGGGTGTACTGGCTTCCGTTATCTATCACCGCAAGCATAAGAGATTAGCAAGAAAGCAAAAAGTTTAAAAATCTTTCCTATTTAAAAATGAAGAGCATCTGCGCAGCCCTCGTGCTAGGTGGCCCTCCGGAGCGTGAAACCTTGACAAAAAAACAAATAATAGAAGTTGATGTTTTGAAGCATTTTCTAACCCCTAAGATGAAAATAGCCGGAGAGAAAAGGAAAAAGGAAATTCTTGAAAAGTACGGAGAGCAGAACCTTGCGAAGATACTTTCCTCAGACCCAGCAGTACGGGCGCTTAATGCAAACGTTGGTGATATAATAGAGATAGAAAGGGAAGGGCCGAGCGGGCCATATATGTACTACAGGATTGTTGTTGAAGGATAGAAGGGGATTGTATGGTAAAAGGAATGATTGAGGCGTATTTCGAAGAAAACAGCCTGGTAAAACAGCACCTGGATTCATACAACAGGTTTATAGAAAGCGGAATGCAGGAGGTAATAGACCGGGTCGGAAAGCTGAGCACAAATGTTGAGGGGTTTGAGATAAAACTCGGGAAGGTTAGGATAGAACCGCCCAGGTTTTACGAAGTAAGGGGAGGGTACAGGACGATCCTTCCTTCTGAATGCAGGTTCAGGAACATAACGTACGCAAGCCCGATTTTTCTAGAGATGACCCCTGTTTTTAATGGAATAGAAAGGCCGGTTTATTCTGATGTTTTCATAGGCGAAATACCGGTAATGGTAAAATCAAAACTATGCCATCTCTCGAAAATGACAAGGGAAGAGCTTGTGGAAGCAGGGGAGGACCCAGAGGACCCAGGAGGATATTTCATAATAAACGGAAGCGAGAGGGTTCTCGTGAGCGTTGAAGACCTCGTCCCAAACAAGATACTAACAACAGTAGAGGAAGGAGAGGAGGTTGTTGCGAAGGTTTTCTCCACAAGGCACGGGTTCAGGGCAAGATGCGTTGTTTCGAGGAATAAGGAGGGGCGGTGGCTTGTCGATTTTCCCGCCTCTGTTCCTGGTATATCCCTTTTAACAGTTCTTCAGGTTCTTGGTGCGGACATTAAGGATGTAAAGAAATTCTTCACAAAGAACACGCTAATAGAAAACGACCTCCTTCTCAATATAGAGTATGAAAAGGCGATGAATTACGAAGACCCTGTGGATTATTTGAGCAGGAGGCTTTCACCAGGCCAGCCTGAGGAGTACAGGCTGAACAGGATGTGGAACCTTATAGACAACTACCTTCTTCCGCATCTTGGTACAGAAAAAGCGGATAGAGAAAGGAAGATAGTATACCTTGTAAGGATGGCTGAAAGAACAACCTATGTGCACCACAAAAAACTCCTTCCGGATGATAAGGATCATTATGGAAATAAAAGGATAAAGCTTGCCGGCGATCTCATGGAGGAGCTGTTCAGGTACGCGTTCCAATTCCTCACAAAGGATATTGTTTATCAGGCGAGCAGGGCTGATGCAAGGGGAAGGAGGCTGCAGGTGCATACGCTAGTGAGACAGGATGCGCTGAGCGATAGGATAAGGTATGCGATGGCAACCGGAAACTGGATTGCAGGCCAGACTGGTGTCAGCCAGCTCCTTGACAGGACGAGCTATGTGGCAAGCCTTTCCCATAGAAGGAGGGTAATCTCGCCGCTGAGCAGGAGGCATCCGCATTTCAAGGCAAGGGACCTGCACGGAACGCACTATGGAAAAATCTGCCCGAGCGAAACCCCGGAGGGGCCGAGCTGCTCGCTCGTGAAAAACCTTGCGATTTTCGCAGAGGTTTCGGTAGGGACTGATGAAGCGCCTGTTGAGGAACTGCTAAAATCATTTGGCGTGAGTGAAAAATAGGTGGAAAAATGAAGAAAAGCGAAAAAACAACTGTATATTTAAACGGCAGGCTTGTTGGGTACTACAAGGATGGAAAGGCCCTTGCTGAGAGGCTTAGAGAGAAAAGGAGAACAAACGAACTCAGCACGCAGGTTAACATCTATTTCAAGGAGCAGACAAATGAACTTTTCATAAACACAGATAAGGGAAGGGTTAGAAGGCCGTACATCATAGTTGAGAATGGAAAGTCAAAGCTTACCCCTGAGATTGCCGAGAGACTGAGGAAAAAACAGCTTACATGGAGCCATCTCATAAAAATGGGCGTAATAGAGTATCTTGACGCTGAAGAAGAGGAGAATGCATACGTTGCCATGCGAGAGGAAGACCTTACCCCTGAGCACACCCATCTTGAGATAGATGGGTCAACCATATTCAGCGTGGTTTCAGCCATCCTTCCTTACCCAGAGTACAACTCTTCCCCAAGGATTACGATGGCATGCTCAATGACAAAGCAGAGCCTTGGGCTGTATGCATCAAACTACAACCAGAGGTTTGACACACGCGCCTATGTAATGTACTACCCACAGGAGCCGGCTGTGAGAACAGACCTCTACAAGGCACTGCGCCTTGGCTCAAGGGCTGCAGGCCAGAATTTTGTTGTTGCTGTTGCGACATACTCAGGATATAACATGGCCGATGGGCTTGTGATCTCAAAGGGTGCAATAGACCGAGGACTTGGAAGGGTAATAATGCTGAGAACGTACGAAACAGAGGAAAGAATATACCCCGGATGCCAAAAGGATAAGGTGGAAATTCCAACACCGGATGTCGTTGGGTACAGAGGGGAGGAGGCATACAGGCATTTAGATGAGGATGGGGTTGTAATCCCGGAAAGTGTTGTGGGACCAAAGGATGTTCTTGTTGGAAAAACATCCCCGCCAAGGTTTTTAGAAGAGGTTTCAATATTCGGGGTAATAGAAGAAAAGAAGAGGGAGAACTCCCTAGCTGTTAAGGCAGGGGAAAGGGGGAAGGTCGATGCTGTTATGATTACAGAGGGCATGAGTGGAAACAAGGTGATAAAGGTAAGGCTCAGGTCTGTTAAGATCCCGGAGATTGGGGATAAGTTTGCATCAAGGCATGGGCAGAAAGGAGTGATAGGCCTTATAGTAAACCATGAGGACATGCCTTTCACAAAGGATGGAATAGTTCCGGACCTGATAATAAACCCGCACGCTATACCGAGCAGAATGACCGCCGGCCATCTTCTTGAGATGTTGGGTGGAAAGGCAGCTGCAATAGGAGGAATGCTCATGGACGGAACCGCTTTCAGCGGAAACAAAGAAGAGGAGTACACAAAAATCCTAAAGGATGCTGGCTTTGATGAGTATGGAGAGGAAATTATGTATGATGGCGAAACCGGAAAACCGCTGAAGGTGAAGATATTCATTGGTGTTGTTTACTACCAGCGACTCCACCATCTTGTTTCAAACAAGATGCATGTGAGAAGCAGAGGCCCTGTTCAGCTTCTTACCTTACAGCCAACAGAAGGAAGGGCAAGGGAAGGAGGGCTTAGATTTGGGGAGATGGAAAGGGACTGCCTCATAGGGTATGGGGCTAGCATGCTTATAAGGGAAAGGCTTCTTGAGGAGAGCGATAAAACATCCATGCTCATATGCAAAGATTGCGGCGGGATAGCGATCACAGACTACGTAAAGAGGAGGAGCTACTGCGGGGTGTGCAAGAGCGAGAATGTGGGCGAGGTTGAAATGAGTTATGCGTTCAAACTCCTTATAGATGAAATCCAATCAATGGGAATATTCCCGCGCATAATAATAAAGGAAAGAGGCGAATAACATGCTGCACTATAATCCTTCTGAGTATGATATAGAAAAAATAAAGTTCACGGTGTTTTCACCCGAGACCATAAGAAAAATGGCTGTTGCGAAGATAGATGTGCCAGATACCTATGATGATGATGGCTATCCTATAGATGGCGGACTTATGGACCCAAGGATGGGTGTAGTAGACCCGGGGCTAAAATGCAAAACATGCGGGGGGAGCATAAAGGAATGCCACGGCCATTTTGGGTATATAGAGCTTGTAAGGCCGGTTATCCACGTGCAGTTCGCAAAATTAATATACACATTGCTAAGGGGTACATGCCAAAAATGTCATAAAATCGTTCTCACAAAAAAAGGGGAAAGGCCGAACAAATGCCCCCACTGCGGTGCGGAACTGGAAGAGGTAAAATTCGTAAAACCAACCTCTTACTATCTTGGGAAGAAAGAGCTTCTACCGAGCGAGGTAAGGGAGTGGCTGGCTGGGATAAGCAACGAGGATGTAAGGGCTTTTGGCATAGACCCTGAGTCTTCGAGGCCAGAGTGGATGGTTCTCACAGTCCTTCCGGTTCCACCGGTAACTGTAAGACCGTCCATTACGCTTGAGAGCGGTGAGAAGAGCGAGGATGACCTTACGCACAAGCTTGTGGATATCATAAGAATAAACCAAAAGTTGGAGGCAAACATAAACGCAGGTGCCCCGCAGCTCATTATAGAAGACCTTTGGCAGCTTCTTCAATACCATGTTACAACATTTTTTGATAATGAAACACCGAACATCCCACCAGCAAGACACAGGAGCGGAAGGCCTCTTAAAACCCTTGCCCGGAGGTTGAAGGGAAAGGAAGGAAGGTTCAGGTACAACCTGAGCGGGAAGAGGGTAAACTTTTCTGCAAGAACAGTTATCTCACCAGACCCGAGGATATCGCTCAGTGAGGTGGGTGTGCCTCAGGCAGTTGCAAATGAGCTAACCGTTCCAATCCCGATTACAGAGTGGAACCTCGAATACGCAAAGGAGCTGATAAAAGGGAGCGGGTACCCAAGGGCTGTTTATGTAGTGAGAAGCGATGGGAAAAGGATAAAGGTGACAGAACAGACTAGAGAGAAAATACTCGAGGAGATTAAGGTTGGGTGGGTTGTGGAGAGAAACCTAAAGGATGGGGACATTGTTCTTTTCAACAGGCAGCCATCCCTGCATAGGATAAGCATGATGGCCCATACAGTAAAGGTCTTACCTGGAAAAACATTCAGGTTAAACCCGGTTGTCTGCCCTCCATACAACGCGGATTTTGATGGGGACGAAATGAACCTCCACGCGATACAAACAGAAGAGGCGAGGGCCGAGGCATACGAGCTGGCGAAAGTAGAAAAGCAGATCATCTCACCAAGGCATGGCCATGCGATCATAAAGCCGCAGGAGGATCATATCTCTGGGATTTACTTTTTGACAAGGGAGGACGCCGAGTTCACTAAGGACGAGGCAGCAAAGCTCCTCTACCTTGCGGGGATAAACGAACTTCCGAAGCCGGATAGAGGGAAAAACTATTCCGGAAGGCTCATATTCTCCATGCTTCTTCCGAAAGACCTTAACGTTTCTTATACCTCAAAACTCGGAGAAAGGGTTGTGATAAAAAACGGAGAGCTCGTGAAAGGCGCTGTGGAGAGCAAAGGAGCTGAAGGAGAGATTCTAGAAAAAATATTCCTAATGAAAGGGCCGGAGTACACAAGATGGTTCATAGACTCTCTTACAAAAATGGCGCTGGAATGTCTCACGATGCATGGGCTGAGCGTTTCCCTAAGAAGCTATAAACTCGACCCTGAAGCAAGAGCTGAGGTAAACAAGCTTATTGAAAAGATGAAGAGAGAAATAGAGAATCTCATCACACAGTACAAGAACGGAACGCTTGAAAGAAGCCCAGGGCTTACGCTAAGGGAAACGCTTGAAAATCAGATCATGGCCGTGTGCTCAAAAACAAGGGACGCAGCCGGAGAAATAGTGGAGAAGTCCCTTGGAAAAGAGAACTCATCAATAATCATGGCTAAGATAGGTTCAAGGGGTTCTTTGCTAAATGCAATCCAGATGTCTGCACTCTTAGGGCAGCAGGCTGTGAGGAACAAGAGATTAAAAAGAGGGTATAACAAAAGGACACTCGTTTTCTTCAAGCCGGGTGCGCTCACAGCAAGGGAGCGGGGGTTCGTGGCGAACGGGTTCAGAAAAGGGCTTACGCCGGATGAGTTCTTCCACCATGCAATGGGAGGGAGGGAATCCCTCGTGAACACCGCCATAAGGACTGCAAGAAGCGGTTATATGCAGAGAAGGCTGATAAACGCTCTCCAAGACCTTATGGTTGCTGAGGACCTTAGCGTAAGAGATGCGGATGGAAAAATAGTGCAATACATCTATGGAGGGGATGGGAAAGACCCGATGCTTGCGAAAACAGAGCAGTACGATATCTCACCGAAAGAGGATGATGTCGACACGGTTTAGTTAAGGTGATCTTATGATAAAACAACAAAACAAAATACCTCCGTACGAGGCTGTTGGTGTTGTGGCTGCCCAGAGCATAGGTGAGCCCGGTACACAGATGACCATGAGGACGTTTCACTACGCCGGCGTCGCTGAGCATGTGCCAACAGGCCTACCGAGATTGATAGAACTTGTGGATGTGAGGAAGGAGCCGAAAAAGCCTACAATAGATATCTATCTCAAAAAAGAATTCTCAAGGAAGAGGGAGATCGCCGAGAAGGTTGCGTATCAGGTTGAGAGTGTGACGGTTGATCAGATCGCCAAGGTTAAGGAGCAAATGCGGGAAAGGGCCGTAAAGATTATTTATGATGAGAAACTCGGAAAAAGCTACCGCATAACCTTCGGCCAGTTGGAGAAGGCACTGGAAATGAAAAAGAAGGTTGACAGAGAAAGTAAAACGATAATCGTTAGCGCCGAGGAAAAAAAGGTTAAGGGAGGGGGGGCGTTGAGGGCTGTGAGAAAAACTTACAATACTGTAAAGAAAACCATTGTTAAAGGAGTGGCTGGCATCACAAGGGCTGTGGTTGTGAAGGATGAAAACGGGGAATACTTCATAAGGGCGAGCGGTTCGAACATTGAGGGTGTTCTTAAAAACAGCTATGTTGATCCTCTTAGAGTATACACAAACAACATAAAAGAGATAGAGCGAATATACGGAATAGAGGCCGCAAGGACCGCGCTTGTGAGGGAGATGAAACAGGTAATGGACATGCAGAAACTTGCAGTTGACATAAGACATATCATGCTTGTCGCCGATGCCATGTGCAGGGATGGTGTGATAGTAAATATAGGAAGGCATGGGCTAAGCGGAAGAAAGCCCGGGGTCCTGGCAAGGGCTGCATTCGAAGAAACCGTAAAGCATCTTGTAAATGCCTCAGCAAAGGGAGAGGAGGATAGGCTTGTTGGGGTAACTGAAAACATAATTGTCGGCCAGACCGTTCCGATAGGAACTGGCAAGATCATGCTTGAGTTTAACATGACGCGAAAGCACGATAGTTCTTCTGCTCCAGGAGAGAATGAGAAAACAAAGGAAAAGTGTGAAAAGTGATGGAAATGGAAGAAGAAAAAATAAAAAAAGAAAAGGTTGAAAAAAAGGAAGAAAAAGTCACTAGAAAGAGGAAAAAGAAAGAGGGCGAGGGAGAGATAGAGGCTGCGCTTAAGCTGATGGTTGAGACTGGAAAGTATGAGATGGGCATGCGAAGAGGGCAGGCTGACGCACTTCTTGGAAGGGCAAAGGCAATTGTTCTTGCAAAGAACGCCCCACCCATAGAAGCAGCGGACATCCAGCATTACGCAAAGCTTTCAGGGATTCCTGTATTTGTTGTTGACAAAACAAGCATTGAACTTGGTTCTTTATGCGGAAGGCCCCATCCGGTTTCCGTGATCTCCATATATGATGAAGGGGAATCAAACATTCTCTCGATAGTGGGCAAGAAAGGAAAAAAACAATAAAGTGAGCGCATGGAGATAGGAGAAACCGAGCTTTTTTACCTAAGCGAATTTGAAAAGATAACACATGTGATGCCATCCGATGTTGCAGAGGCCGAAGACTTCCTCTTCTTTCTTGTTCCAAAACCTCTGCTCGGTAGGGCGATAGGAAAAAAGGGTTCTATGATCAAAAAGCTTGAGAAAAAATTCAAGAAAAAGGTTCTTATTTTTGCTGATAGCAACGACCCAGAAGAGTTCATAAAAAATTTCTTCAACAACGTAAAGCCAATGGATATAGAGGTGCGGGATGCCATGGGCGAGAAGGGGATTTTTTTCTCCATAAACGAGGCTGAGAGGGGGATTGCCCTCGGAAAAGTAGGGGCGCGCATCAAGGCCGCGAGAAAATTTGTGGAGAAAAAATTCAACGCAAAGCTTTACCTTAGAACAAAGAAAACTGCTATTTTTGAAACCCAACAAAAAACACAAAAATAAACATTTAAATATTTTTGAGGGCGTTGTTTTTATGAGTAGCCATAGGGCACTAAGGAGCATTCTTTAAACCCTACCCGCTGCCATGGGTTTCGGACTTGCTGCAGTAGCAGCGGAAAAAGCTTTTGCAGGTGAAAAGTGGAAATATGAAGATAAGCGGACCCCTGAACAGATAAAGGCGGGCAGTCTCTATTGGGCGCAAAAACAATACCCAACCCCAAAAGCAAGGAGAAAAACAAAACCAGAGTAGATCATAAGAATAGAATTCGCAAAGCCCGAAGTTCAAACAAAGGATACTGTTTTTGCCGTCCCGATATAAGAGAAAACAAGAAAGGAGATACCATTCTGGCTTGGGATTGGTTTGCTTGGGTTTGGGGCGCTCGGCGTGGCCGGAGCCGGCCTTTCTATTGCTTATAAATTAAAAAACAGAAAATTTGAAAGTGGTGAGCCGGTCGTAACATTCCCAAATAACTGGAGCGGAGAATTTCCAGAATATTTACCGATTAGGCTTTATGTCTATTATCCGTACAAACTGAAAGCGATTGTTTCTTCTGCCCTTGTTGGGGCAGGTGCTGACAGCGATAGCATACGCCAAAAGTTAGAAGGTACTTTGCAGAACCTGGATGTTGTTTTGCCCGGTTCAAAACCCACCCAATAGGTTTTTAAATCATTGGCAACAGAAAAATAATTTCCTAACAGCATAAACGGAGTGATAGAATGGGTAAAGGAGCAAACGGAGAGTTTGCAGGAAGGAACCTGCAAAGAAAAAGGAAGAAATACAGATGGCTGAGCAAGAGATGGAAGGCTAAAAAGCTCAAGCTAAAACTTAAATACGACCCAACGGGTGCTGCACCAATGGCTTCAGGGATAGTTATAGAAAAGGTTGTCCTTGAGCAAAAGCAGCCTCACTCTGGTTTGATTAAATGCGTAAGGGTTCAGCTGAAAAAGAATGGAAAGATAGTCACTGCCCATGCGGTAAGGGATAAAGCCATAAACTTCATAAATGAGCACGATGAGGTTTTGATCGCAGGGCTTGGAGGTTCGCAAAGAGGACAGATGGGGTCCATTCCAGGAGTAAGGTATAAGATAATCGCTGTCAATGGAGTGGACCTGCAGGCGCTTAGGCATGGAAAGAAAGAAAAGCCAAAGAGATGATAGTATGAAGTTGTTTAACAAATGGGAATGGACAAACATTCAGGTGAATGACCCAAGTTTGAAGCAGGTTATCCACTTAAACGAGGTTAAGGTTCCGCATACATTCGGGAGGTTCACAAAAAAACCCCTCCAGAAGATGAAAATGAACATCGTAGAGAGGCTGGTGAACAAACTCATGAGAGGAGGGACCGGCGAGAAGACGGCTGGGAAGGTGATAAGAACACATGGAAGGCTACAGGGAAAAAAACTCCGTATGCTAAAGACCGTTGAAAAGGCCTTTGATATTGTTTATGAAAAAACGAAAGAAAACCCGATTCAGGTTCTTGTAAGGGCACTTGAAAATTCAGCACCGAGGGAGGATGTGACGAGGGTTGCTTTCGGCGGTGTTACCTACCAGGTAAGCGTTGATGTTTCTGCCACAAGAAGACTGGACCTGGCGCTCAGGAACATTACACTTGCTGCTCTTATGAGGGCGTTTAACAGCAAAAAATCACTTTCAGAAACACTTGCTGATGAAATTATATACACGGCGAAAGGGGATGTACAGAACAGCTATGCTATGAAGAAAAGGGACGAAATAGAGAGGATCGCAAGGAGCGCAAGGTGATCGAGTGCGAAGCACGAGAGAGTTGAGCGAAGCTCAAGGTGATCGAGTGCGAAGCACGAGAGAGTTGAGCGAAGCTCAAGGTGATCGAGTGCGAAGCACGAGAGAGTTGAGCGAAGCTCAAGGTGATCGAGTGCGAAGCACGAGAGAGTTGAGCGAAGCTCAAGGTGATTTTTATGGCTAGAAAAGAGGCAGTAGTTGAGGATGTTCAGAGGTTGATGGATAACCTGGAAACTGTCAGGAATGTTGCCATTGTAGCCCATGTAGATCATGGGAAAACAACATTGACGGATTCTTTGGTCGCGAGAGCCGGGCTCATCTCAAAGGAGCTAGCCGGTGAGCAGAGGGTTATGGATTTTGAGGAGCTCGAACAGGCAAGGGGAATAACCATAAAGGCGGCGAACATAAGCCTTGGGTTCAAATACGACGGGAAGGACTATCTCATCAATCTGATAGACACACCGGGGCATGTGGATTTCGGCGGTCATGTCACTAGGGCGATGAGGGCAGTGGATGGCGTTGTTCTTGTAGTAGATGCTGTAGAGGGGGTTATGCCCCAGACGGAAACCGTCCTGAGGCAGGCGATAAAGGAAAGGGCAAAACCGGTTGTTTTCATAAACAAGATTGATAGGCTGATTACACAGCTAAAACTAAACTCAACGCAGATGCAGGAAAAGATAGCCAAAATAATCGCAAATGTTAACAGGATAATAGAGCAGAATGCTCCGGATGAGTTCAAAAAGCAGTGGCTTGTTTCAGTTGAGAACGGAAAGGTTGCGATCGGAAGCGCATTTCATAAATGGGCGATAAGCCTTTCTTCCATGCAGAGACATAAGATTTCATTCAAAGAAATATACACCCTTGCCGCGGCAGAAAAGCATAATGAGATTGCGGAGAAGGCTCCTCTTGATGAGGTTCTTCTTGAAATGGTTATAAAGCATCTTCCGAATCCAAAGGAAGCACAAAAATACAGGGTGCCAAGGCTTTGGAGAGGCGACCTCAACAGCGAGGTTGGAAAGGCTATGCTGGAGTGCGACCCAAATGCAAAGACCGTGGGCGTTGTTTTCGGGGTTGTGCACGATGAACACGCTGGCGAGGTTGCGGTAGTGAGGCTATTTTCTGGAACCGTGAAAAAGGGCGATTCTCTCTATCTTGCATCAAAGCTCGCTTACATGAAAGTGCAACAGGTTGCCATCTACATGGGGCCGGATAGGGTAAATGCCGAGAAGGTCACCGCAGGGAACATTGGCGCCCTTGTTGGGCTCAAGGATGTTTATGTTGGTGAGACGGTAAGCTCAGAGCCCGTAGAACCATTTGAAGAAATAAAGCATTACTCCGAGCCGGTCGTTACAAAAAGCATAGAGGCAAAAAACAGCAAGGACCTTAGCAAGCTGATTGAGGTTTTGAGAGGGATTGCAAAGGAAGACCCAACGCTTAAGGTTGAGTTGAACCAGGAAACCGGCGAGCACCTCATAAGCGGGATGGGAGAGCTCCACCTTGAGATCATAGAGTACAAAATAACAAAGGAAAAGGGGGTTGATATAGTTACCTCCCCACCAATAGTTGTGTACCGGGAAAGCGTTGAAGGGAAAGGGGATGTAATAGAAGGAAAATCCCCTAACAAGCACAACAAATTTTATATTTATGTAGAGCCGCTCCCGCAAAACATAATAGAGGCAATAGACAAGGGCGAGATAAGGGAAGGAAGGGTAAAGGGAAGGGCACAGGAAATGGTAGATAAACTTGTTGAGCTGGGCATGGATAGGGAAGAGGCAAAGGGAATATGGGAAATATACAAAAAGAACATTTTTGTTGATGCTACAAAGGGTGTGCAGTATCTAAACGAAGTACAAGAACTTGTTTTGCAGGCTTTTGAGGAGGCAATGGACAAAGGGCCTCTTGCACAGGAGAGATGCCTTGGCGTGAAGGTTGTTTTGACGGATGCGGTGCTGCACGAGGATAATGTGCACAGAGGACCGGCGCAGGTTATTCCTGCTGTGAAGAGGGCGATATATGCATCTATGATAAAAGGAGGAACATATCTACTTGAGCCGAAGCAAAAGGTTCTCATCCAGACACCGCAGGAGTACAGCGCCGAGGTCATGAATGCGTGCAACGGAAGAAGGGGCCAGATGATCGAGATATCGCAGGAAGGCGAGACCACAACGCTTAACTATATAATGCCTGTTGCTGAGATGTTTGGGTTTAGCAACGCATTGAGAGGGGCAACGCAGGGAAGGGCCATATGGTACCAGGAGTACGCTGGGTATTTCAAGCTTCCAAAAGAACTTACAGGAAAAATCGTAAGACAGATAAGGGAAAGGAAGGGACTTCCTCCAGAGCCACCGACCGCAGAGCACTTCATGGAGCTCTGATTTTTATTTTTGTTTTTTATGTTAATATGTGAAAAGATTTATTAACATTTATATTTATAAATAAACACATGGCCATTGGTCCCATCAATGAGAAAAGAATGGATAAAATGCTAAACCCAAGAGCAGAATACAGTGCTTGGAAAAAGGCGTTTGAAAAAGGCGAGGAAAAAAAGAAACCCATCATCCCAAAAAGGTTGGCCAGGTTTCTTTCATTAAGTTTTTTTGGTACAGCGGCCCTCCTCGCATTCTCTGCAGGTGCGGCAAAATACATTATGCGCCCTTCTCAAACACCTCCTTCAACCCTCTCCACCTCCCCTTCCCCTACCTATGAGGAGGTAAAGGAAAGCAAGAACAAGAAAGAAAAGAGAGAATATAGGACAAACTTGGCTATTGCCCAAAGGGAGGATGAGGATCACAGAGCGGTTGTTTTCTTATTCGGTGATTCTGTTGGATCGAGCATAATTAAGTGGAGTAGGTATTTCGATGTTGAACCCGGAATTGTTGTGGCGATATTGTGTGCTGAAAACGGTTCTAGCTTAGACCCATGGATAGTGAACACCGTAAGTTTAAGGTTCATGAACAACCCGCATGTTGCTGATACTGTACGCTCTAGGTCAGATGCACGGGGGATAGCGCAGATAAAGCCATCAACGGCGGGAATAACAATAAAAAAACTTGTTAGTGAAGGGAGATGGCCTTTCCAAACGACAGAAGTTGATGAGGTGCTTTCGGACTATAATATGAGCATATTCCTACTCTGCGCGCTGATCAAAGAGATACAGAAGTTCGGGTGGTCGGAAATAGATGATATCGCCGGTGTTTATCATTCCGGGATTAATGGATGGGTTGTAAAGAAAGAAAAGGGGCAAAACGGGGATGAGGTATGGAAGCACATAAGGAAGGCAGAATTGGCCATGAAACAGTATGAAGGGGTGCGTGATTATCTAAGCAAAAGATAACCTACCCAAAGTGTATGAAATCTGTTTTCATGTAGTCTTGCAAAACCTTTGGAACCCTTACTCCATCCTCTTCCTGATAGTTTTCAACAATCGCGATGAGCGTTCTTCCAACAGCAAGGCCAGAGCCGTTGAGCGTGTGCACAAAGTGTAGCTTCCCATCCTTCGCCCTGTACCTTATGTTCGCCCTTCTCGCCTGGAAGTCCGTGCAGTTTGAGACAGAGCTTATCTCCCTGTACCTCTCCTGGCTTGGGAGCCATACCTCAACATCGTATGTTTTTGCAGCGGCAAACCCCATATCCCCTGTGCAAAGAACCATTACCTTATAAGGAAGCTCGAGGAGTTGGAGGATGCTCTCTGCATCCTTGAGCATGAGCTCGTGCTCCTTCCAGCTCTCCTCTTGAGAGGTTATTTTTACAAGCTCGACCTTATCGAACTGGTGCTGCCTTATCATCCCCTTTATGTCCTTTCCGTACGCGCCGGCCTCTCTTCTGTAGCACGGGGTAAGGGCGGTGTAATACTTTGGGAGGTCCTTTTCTTCAATGATTTCGCCGGAATGAAGGTTTGTAAGAGGAACCTCTGCGGTCGGGATGAGCCAGAGGTCATCCTTTTCGCAGTGGTAAAGCTCCTCAGCGAATTTTGGAAGCTGACCTGTCCCGAACATTATCCCGCTCTTTACAAGATGGGGTACCCAAACCTCCTTGTATCCTCTTGATGTTTGCACATCAAGCATGAAATTCGCAATCGCCCTTTCTAACCTGGCAAAGGCTGAATACATCACAGTGAACCTATGCCCGCCTAATTTTGCCCCTCTCTCAAAATCAAAGAACGGAAGCTCCTCATGTGGTTTTACATCATTCCTAAACTTTGATGGCTTCCCCCACCTCCTAACCTCTTTGTTATCCTGTTCATCCTTCCCGATAGGAACAGTGGAATGGGGAATGTTTGGGATACTAACCCAAATATCATACCTTTCCTTTTCAATTTCCTCAACCTTTTTCTCTATTCGCTCTATCAAAAGCGCTATCTCCTTGCTTCTCTCCATCTCCTTATCAACAGCCTTACCCTGCTTTTTCTTTTCAGATATTGCCAATCCGAGCTTGTTTCTCTCTGCTCTCAAAGAGTCAAGCCTTCCTTTCAAAGCCCTCCACTCTTTATCCAACGCAAGTATTCTGTCAACCGGGGAGGGGTCTTGGTTTCTGTTTCTTAGCATGGCTACTATAGAATCCGGGTCTTCCCTAAGGATGTTTATGTCAATCATGCGCATATATAGAAAGAATTGTTTAAAAAATATTGCATCCCTAACCATTTTATGAAAGCCCTTATCTTGGCCGGGGGGGAGGGAAAGAGGCTAAGGCCGTTCACATACACAAGGCCAAAGGGAATGGTTTACATCGCCGGAAAACCCCTTCTCTACTGGATAATGGAAGAGCTTAAGAAAGCCGGCATAAATGAGTTTTACATCGTTGTGCAGCATCACAAAGAAAAAATAATAGAATACTTTAAGGAATGGAAGAATGTTGTTTTTTTAGAGCAGGGAAAGGAGTATGGAACCGCTAAGGCCGTTGAGTGCGCGAAAGGAAGCATCACCGGTGAGTTCGTTGTTGTCGCGGGCGATCAGCTCTTTTCTCATAAGATAGTAAAAGAGGTGATGGGAAGGAAGGGGAAAAAGGTTGCAGCGTTGAAAGAGCATGGAGAAGGTGAAAACTACGGCTTTGTTTTAGTTGAGGGTGGAAGGATAAAAGAGGTGCATGAGAAGAGCGAGAGACCCCCATCCCGGCTAATTAACCTGAGCATATACAAATTTACGGATGAAATCTTCAACGAGATTCAGAAAATAGAGAAGTCCAGCCGCGGCGAGTACGAGATTACGGATGCCCTTGCCGGAGCAGAGGCAGTGATCACAAAGGATTTTTGGATGGACATAACATGGCCATGGGACATGTTGAAAGCGAACGAGCTCCTTTTGGAACAGATGGCTGAAAGGAGGGGAAGGATAATAAACTCAACCATAAAAGGAAAGGTCATAATGGAGGAGGGCGCCGTTGTTGAGAACAGCGTCATTGAGGGAAATGTATATTTAGGGAAGAATACCCATGTAGGGCCTTTCGCTTACATAAGAGGGCCAACCTCAATATGCGACAACTGCTCTGTTGGTGGCGGTACAACTGTAAAGGCAAGCATTCTTTTCCCGCGTGTGAACGCAAAGCACCTTAGCTATATAGGGGATAGTGTAATAGGGGAGGATGTTAACTTCGGCTCTTCAACCCAACTCGCGAATTTCAGGTTTGATGGAAAGGAGGTGTGGGTTGAAACAGAAAAAGGAAAGGTCAATTCGCGAAGGAAAAAGCTCGGCGCATTTGTCGGAGACAATACAAAGTTCGGTGTTGGGGCCATGGTTATGCCCGGCAAGGTAGTAGGAAATAACTGCTGGGTAGGTTCTGGTGTTGTTGTTTATAAAAACATTCCTTCTAATAAAAAGGTATTTGTGAAACATGAATGGATAGAGGAGGGATAAAATCTATATTATCGTTGGAATAGACCCAGGGCTTTACACTGCTTTGGTTGCGTTGGACCTAAAGGGGAATGTTGTTCTCAAATTCGTAGACAGGGATGTAGGGGAGGAGAGGATCGTAAGGATCATAAGAAAGACCGGTATCCCATCCATAATAGCGACTGATGTTTCCCCTGCCCCGCATCTTGTTGAAAAGATCGCCGCAAGGTTCAACGTAAAAGTTTTTTCCCCTCCGCGCTCCCTGATGCAGGAAGAAAAGGATAAGATTGCTAAGGATATCCAAGACCCTCATCTCAGGGATGCGTACGCGGCGAGCGTTAAAGCCTACAGGGAGCATGCAAACAGGATGAGGCAGATAGACAAGCTCGACCTTGATGAAGAAAGAAAGGACAAAATAAAGCATCTGATAATTCAGGGTATAAGGGCGGACGTTGCGATAGAAATGGTTAGATGAAAAGGCTGATTCCGTAATAATGGTAAAGCCATCTAATGGCAGCTTCCTTCCCGGCATCGTAGAGCATCCTTATTTTTGAGAAATCGTTCGGGCGTACATTTGTTATATCGTACTCCCCAGAAACCCAGTCCTGAATATACACAACCATTATGTTTTCGTTTTCAAAATTTTTCATCTTTCTGCTGAACTCACCCTCAATATCTATTGAGAGCGGGAGGGTGAAAAAACTGTTGATCAGATTAACCTCTTTTGGCTTGAAATCACCGGTTGGGGTCAGGAGGATTATCATGTCTTCTTCTGGGTTGTACAGATGCACGGCAACCTCCACTGGCTTGTGGCTCGTGTATCCTCCATCCACAAGGTAGGTTAATCCAACCTCCTTGTTTCCTGAAATGTACTCAACCTTTTTTCCACTCTCGTTTACCCCGTAGAACCTAATGTTCTCTTCTGCGACTATGGGCTCAAAGTTTGGGAGGCAGATGCTTGCGTACAGCCCATCCGCAACCGGAAAATTTTCAGTGAAGCCTTTGCCAAAAACAACAGGTGCAAACCTCCTGTAGGCAAAACTACCGCCAACCTTCTCGTATATGTTTATCGCTGTTGCAACAACATAGAAATCCAAGCCATTTGAAAAATCCAATGAGGGACGCGAGAGGCTTTTCCTTATGTATTCTCTTATTCTTTCCCCTCTGCATACATTTTTTAGTTTCAGCAGAGCACTGAAATCAAAATCGTAAAACAGGTATTCCATATGCCCATCGAGTTTTTTTATGACCTCCTCGTAATCATACTCCAGAGCAGCAAGCATTCCTGCAAGAGCCCCGCCGCTCGTTCCTATGTATGCACTTATGGGAATTTTGTGCTTGTCAAGACCGTGAAGAAAACCAAGGTACGCCCAGAACCTCTGTCCCGCCCCGCTCATAACCACAAACACTTTTCCGGGTCCTTCCTTCATTTTGGTTGCCATTGTTTTGTCCACCCTTCCGAAAAAATCCGTCATTCTATGCTCGAGCAAGGGCTCTTTTAGTTTTGAGACAATTTTTTCCTGCTCCTTTAAAGATACCATCCTCCGCGCCCGCTGGTATTCGTAAGGAACTAGAGGTTTTGGTTTTCTGAACATGTTTATGATGTTTACCATAATGTTATTTAATGTTAGAAAAAAATAAAAATAGATGCGCGGAAAGAACAGCATGCTTAAGGTAGGGCATAGAGGGGCAAGGGGGGAAGCACCGGAGAATACCTTAAAGGGGTTTGCGCTCGCAATAAAAGAAGGGGCGAATGGGATAGAGTTTGATGTGAGGGAGACAAAGGATGGAAAGCTTGTTGTTATGCATGATGAAAGGCTGGACAGGACAACGCCTATGAAAGGATTTGTGAAGGATTTCACTCTCAAAGAGATAAAAGAAGGGTGCATGGATGTGCCGACTCTAGAAGAGGCGCTGGATTTTTTGGAAAATAAAAAAATCGAGAAAATTCTCATAGAAATAAAAGAGCCAGGAACAGAGAGGAAGGTTCTTAGGGAAATAAAGAAAAGAAGGATGGAAAACCGGGTTGTGATTGTATCTTTTCATGAGAATGCGATTGAGAATGTGAAAAAACTCTCAAAAAAAGTTGAAACAGGTTTTATATTTGTTGGGAATGCGAAGAAGAATATAGAAATTGCGAAAAAGATTGAGGCAGATTATGTTCTTCCTCTCTACAAATTCACTCATTCCGAGGATGTAAAAAGAGCGCATGAAAGCGGACTGAAGGTAATTGTATGGACTGTGAATAAAAAAGAGGAGATGGAGGAGTATAGAAAAAAGGGGGTGGACGGGATCGCATCGGATTTTCCGAAAATTCTGGCGGGCTTATAATGTTTATAAATATATGCGTTTAATTCTAATCGGGTGAAATTATGTATGGTGTATCTCCGCAGGCTTATGACAGGGCGATAACGGTTTTCAGTCCGGATGGAAGGCTTTTCCAGGTTGAGTATGCAAAGGAGGCTGTGAAGAAAGGGGCGACAAGCATAGGGATAACTGCAAGGGATGGGGTCGCTCTTATTGCTTCCAAGTCAAGGCATTCAAACCTGGTGATTCCTGAATCCATAAAGAAGATATTTGAGGTGGACGACCATATATTTGTGACAGCATCAGGATTGATAGCGGATGCAAGAAAACTTGTGGATATAGCTAGGAATGAGGCGCACAGGCACCGCCTTCTTTACAATGAACCTGCACCAGTTGAAAGTGTTGTGAGGTATGTGTGCGATGTCATGCAGCTCTACACCCAGTATGGAGGAACAAGGCCTTTTGGTGTTTCCATGCTGATCGCAGGTATAAACGAAAAGCCAGAACTTTTTGAGGCAGAACCGAGCGGCGCAATGACAGGATATTATGCGGATTCCATAGGAAGCGCAAAGAAAGAGGTGGATGCGTACCTAGAAAAGCACTACGACCAAAAGATGAAAGTAGAGGAGGCGATAAAACTAGGCGTGGATGCGCTCAAGAAAACATCTGAAACAAAGATAACAGAGGAAGAGCTTGAGATTGCCTACATGGTGAAAGGGGAGAAAAGGTTCAGGGTTCTTAGGCCAGATGAAATAAAGGTTTTCTTGTAATTTTGTAAATTTTATTTTACAAAATGCATACAAATTGTAAAATTTAACTTACAAAATGCAAATATTTTTAAAATTTTTGGGCAAATAATAAATCATGGATGATGGGATATTTGGAAAGGTCGTATTCGAAAGCAAGAAAAAGATAAGCGAAGCAGCGGCATACCCAAAAAAGAGGTATATGTACGACCGCATACGCTCTGTACCTGAAGATTACTTTGTGGGGTTCTATGGGATTAGGGGAATTGGAAAAACCGTGATGCTTCTCCAGCTTGCAATGGAAAGCAAGGATTCGCTCTATTTCTCAGCTGATGCATCCTACCTCAGGGATGAGAGTATATACGACATTGCGAAACATGCGATCGCGCGCGGGTACAAAAACCTATTCATAGATGAGATACACAGAAAACAGCATTGGATGGATGACCTAAAAACACTTTACGATGAAGGCGGGGTAAGGGTTGTTTTTTCAGGCTCTTCTGCACTTGAGATAAAGAAAAAGGGAGGCGATCTATCTAGAAGGGCGCTGATATTTTATATGAAGCCTGCCTCATTCAGAGAATCCCTCTGTATACTCTATGGTGAAGAAATCCGGCCGATTTCTCTAGAAGACCTTGAGAACAAGGAAAAAAGAGAAAAGCTTATAGTAGAATATTCAAGGTTTGCTCAGTACATGGGCGAGTACTATAAATACGGTGGGGTGCTGTATGCACAGAAAAAGGAATTCTTCTATGATTCCATGCAAAACATCCTGGACAGGATAATATACACAGACCTTTCTTATCAAAGGGAAATAACCGGTAAGATTGCAGAGGACATAGCAGACCTCCTTTATTTTATTTCATTCTCCTCTCCATCGCAAACGAACTACTCAAAGTTGGCAAAAACCGTTGAACTCTCAAAGCCAACTGTAATAAGCATAATAAACGACCTAACAAAAATCGGAATAGTAAGACAGGTTTTCTCTTGCGGTAAGGGCGCATCCATAAGAAAAGAGCCAAAACTTTACCTCGCATTTCCGTTTAGGGCATACCTGAACAATGTAAAGATGAGAGAACCAGAGATAGGCGCGCTGAGGGAGGAGTTTTTTGTAAACCATGTTGAGGAGGTCTGCTACATAAAAACAGAGCGAGGGAAAAAAACCCCTGATTTTAAGGTTGGGGGGCGGGTATTTGAGGTTGGCGGCTCTGGAAAAGGCCTAAAACAAAAACCGGATTATTTGGTTAAGGATTCAGTAGTTATAGAAGAGGATACCATCCCTCTTTTTCTTTTTGGTTTCCTTTATTAATTGCATATTGTAAATTTTATTTTACAAAATGAATACAAATTGTAAAATTTAATTTACAAAATGCAGATATCACCTTACTACAGTCCCACCGTGTGCCCTACCTTTTATAGCATTCAAAACATCGCTTTCATTCTTCCATGAAACAAAATGCAACTCTAGTTTGCTCCTCGCAGCGAGTTTGCAGGCAATCATGTCAAAAACAAAATGCTCACCGGCTTTTCTCTTATCGCTCTCTATTGCCAATGAAATAAGCTGGTCATGGCCCATCTTTGAGTATTTTTTTGCATCCCTGTATTTTGAAGGGTCTTTGTCAAATATGCCGGGAACATTGCTTATGTTCACGAGCCTTTCTGCACCCGTTGCCTCTGCAAGGAGGACTGCATCCGCATCTGTTGTTATGCCGGGTATTGTCCCGCCCATAACAACATACTGGTGGTTTTTTATCGCGGCAGCTGCGCTTTCGAATGTGCCCGGTATTTTTGGATAGGCGTTTTTTAAAGCTGAGATGAGGAGCATGGCGTTTTGCTTTGTTTCCATAGTCGCAACAACATCTGCGTAGAATTCGTTTCCGGATATTTTTCTTATTGTTTCTGCGTACTCCCTTGCATACGCCCCTCCGCCGGCAACTATCGCAAGTTTTTCCCCGCTCTTCTCAAAAATGCTCGCCATTTTTTTTAAATTCTCAATGGATGGCTTTCCTGGATTTACCACGCTTCCCCCTAAGGATATTGCAACAACCATTTAGCCCACGCCCCTTACATTATACTCCTGCCCGTTGTATTCTACAACCAGACCATCTGAATATTCGTATGCCTCGTAAACCTCAGAATGCTTTAAATCCAAGTATATCCTCAATGTTTCCCTGCTGTTATCAGGATCATAGGTCGAACCTGTGAACACAGATATTTTTGGAGAAACCTGGGTGATCAGTTGCCCGCCGGTTGAGGTAAGAAGAGTCCCTGTAATACTCCATCCTTCGGAAAAGCCCGGAACCTGGAAAACATCGCACTGCAATTTATTTGTGTATTTATCCACAAGGTTTGCCTGGCCTGCTGCCAGAATGGTTGATGTTGTCATAAAGCATGAATTCCTGTCCTTAAACCTTAGAACGAGCCCTCTGTCAGGGATGCTTACAAGGTTGCTATCCTCCTCCCCGGGCTGCATTATCTCAACATCTATTCCTGCGTAGGAAAAGGCATCCGGTCTTTTCACTATCCTTGTTTTGATCCCCTTGCTCTTAGCATAGTTGATTGCTTCCACAAGCTTCTCGTCCTTTTCATTCCCGTTCCACCATACTTCCCCTATCCTGAAATAATCCATTATTCTTTTTGCCCCCTCAACCGTTCCGTTTAATCCGTTAGTTATCACAAGCACTTCTATATCATCCACCTTTGGGTATAGAAGGTTGATGAGCTTGTCTGTTGTTTCTGCAGGCCCTGTATCTATGAGCATGTCAAAATTTCCCTTCTGAACGAGTATTGCCTCGCCCTGCTTCTCTTTATAACCCACATTGAAAAAGTACATCCTGAAAACATCGTTAGGGTTCGCGCTGTATTCTTCAGTTGGCGGATAGAATGGCTTTTCCTCTTCCTTTTTCGTTTCATTCTCTTTTATTATTATCACTTGCTTTTCTTCCTTTGTTGTTTTGTTTTCTTGTTTGACTGGCTTCGGGCCAAGGTCTATGCATCCTGCAAACAACAGCATCAACGCAACAAACAAAACAATGTAAGCCCTCATGCTCTCACAAGTAGAAAAGAGTGCAAGCGCTTAAAAATCTATCAGCAGTTGCAAAAGCAAATATTTAAAAATATTATATAAGAAACGGAACCGATTAAGGTGAGAGAATGAGAAATACAACTGCATTTTTTTTGTTTTTGCTATTAGTTGTTGGAACTGGTCATGCTTACACTGATTTAGGAGGAGGAGTATGCACATGCGATAGTTGTTCTGACTGTAGTGACGCATTGAACAATAATACTAATTGTACTACTGAAGTAAGATTAACAACGGATATAAACAATTTTGGGGGAACATGCATTAATGACCCGGAAAACTTCTCCAATAAGATATTTGACTGCCAAGGACATTTAATCAATGGAGATAATTCTGGAAATGATTATGGAATTTACTTGAGTGGAAAAGAAAATAACACCATAAGGAATTGTAATATTTCAGATTTCTTAATAGATGTATATCTTTCATCATGTTCAAACAACACACTGATGAACAACACTGCTTACCAAAACCCTGGGGGCCTCTCTAATTCAATTGGTTTCAATATAAGGAATAGTTCAAATAATACAATAATTAATAATAATGCTTATTCTAATACTCTGTATGGATTTTATCTTTTCTTTTATTCCAGCAACAATAAGCTTAGCGGTAATGACGCATATGATAACGATGAGTCTGGTTTTTACATTGCCGGAGCATCTAACAATAACAACCTTACAAATAACTCAGCATCTGGTAACCCACATGGTTTTACTATTAATCAGAGTTCATACAATATTTTATCTGACAATATTGGCTGGAATAATAGTGATGGTTTTTATGTCGTTGATTCTTCTGGCGGGCGAAATATTCTAAGAAATAATACTGCTCGCGACAATAATTTTGATGGTATTTTTGTTCATAATTCTCAAACGAATGTTTTTAGCGGCAACATCGTTTGTAATAATAGCAGATACGGTTTCTACATAAACAGCAGTTCGTACAGCAATCTAACCGACAACATCGTTTGTAATAATACTATGGGTCAAGCATTCATAACTTATTCAAACACCCATATGCATATATACAATAATATATTTAATGCATCAACAGGTCAAGGAGTAGTTACAGATGATAACGGAACAAACTATTGGAATACAACAAAGGATTGTTCCAGAACAAACATAATAGGTGGAAAGTGTGTAGGTGGAAACTGGTACTCCGATTACAGCGGAGTGGATTACAATAATGATAGTATTGGTGATGACCCGCCAAATTATACCATACCAGGATTGGGATCGGTTGATTACTTGCCATTAACTAGCAACTATACTCCGATCTGTTATATGCCAGCAGGTGCAGGAGTGTGCGATGTTCTATTATCGAATTGCTCATGTATAGAAGAGGCATTGAATAATAATAGTTGTTCAGAAGTAAGATTAACAGTGAATATAACGGATTGGGCAGGAACCTGCGTGAACAATCCAGAAAACTTCTCCAATAAGATCCTTGATTGCCAAGGACATGTGATTGATGGAAGTGGTTCTGAGTATGGAATTTACTTAAGTGGAAAAGAAAATAACACCATAAGGAATTGTATCATTTCTGGATTTAGTGATGGTTTCCTCCTTAACTCTAGCCCCAATAATACCCTAACTAATAACTCCGCTTACAGCAACTTATACGGCTTTGGCCTCTCCTCTAGCCCCAATAATACCCTAACTAATAACTCCGCTTACAGCAACTCATTTGGCTTCTATCTCTACTCTAGCCCCAACAACACCCTAACCAACAATTCCGCTCACGATAACTCTGAGGATGGCTTCGTCCTTGATTCAAGCTCCAACAACACCTTAACTAACAATACAGCATACAGCAACTCACAGTTTGGTTTCCTCCTCTCCTCCAGTTCTAATAATACCTTAACCAACAACACTGCATATAGCAACTCTTACTACGGCTTCTATCTATCCTCCAGCTCCAACAACATTCTCTCTAATAACTCCGCTTACAATAATTCCTACTATGGTTTCTACCTCTACTCCAACTCCAATTACAACACACTAACTGATAATTCCGCTTACAACAACTCCCAGTATGGTATATACATAGATCTCTCAGACGCTACCAATATAACTAATGCCCATCTCTTCAAAAATACCTACGGAGATTTCTACATCACTACAGATGGAACCCCGAGAACAGTTTATCTTTCAAATGTTACATTTGATAATCCAGCAGGAAACTATGAAAACTATACAATTCTTTCAATAGATGATACAGTAGAAGCAAACACAGCATATAGAATAAATTGGACACAAAACTCTTCAGCACTTCCAACAAACTACATATCATTCGCCAATAAATTTGTAGATATCACAAACATAAGTGGTTCTGTCTCCATAGATTCTATTTCTTGGTCATGGTTAGATTCTGAACTTTCAGGATACAATGAAAGCAAATTTGAGCTCTGGAAGTACAACTCAAGCGGTTGGAGTATGCTTAACAACACACCAGATACAGTAAACAATCGCCTATCTTTAACAAATATGAACCCAGCGAGCACATATGGAATATTACAGCAAATCGAAAACTGCCCAGTAATAACCTCTTCAGGAGTATACACACAAACACAGAATTATGTAGGTGCGCCAAATAGTGCATCTCCATTAAGCGATTATGTATGTGTAAAGATTGCATCTTCAAACGTTGTTTTTGATTGCAATGGGTATAATATAACAAATAATGGCACCGCAGGAATAACCTATGGCATACTATTAAATGGTTCTTTAACGAATGTAACTATAAGAAATTGCAATGTTGGAAATTATACCTATGGTATTTGTGTTTACTCAAGCTCTAACAACAATCTAACCAACAATTCCGCTTACAACAATTCTCAGCACGGCTTCTATCTCGACTCCAGCTCCTATAATAACCTAACCTATAATAATGCATCGCGCAATGACGTAGGTTTCTACATAGAGAATTCTCCATATAACAATTTCACCAGAAACATAGCAGACAGCAACGGAGGAGAAGGCTTCTTAATTTACTATAGCAACAACAATAATCTGATTGAAAACGATGCATATGGCAATAGCTGGGGTTTCTACACTTATCACAGCAACAAGTCCCTTTTCTTTAACAATAATGGAAACAACAATGCTTTTGGATTTGTGATGGATAGCTCTTCGTACATAAATGCCACAAGCAATAATGCATCTTCAAATTCTGATTCCGGTTTCTTAACGACCAATTATTGCTATTACAACAATTTTGTAAACAATATTGCTTCTGAAAATTCAAATCATGGATTCCAATTACAAAATACTCACTATAGCAACTTTACAAACAACACTGCGAATTATAATACTTATGGCTTTAAGGTCGTCTCTAGCGGCGCAAACATTTTCATAAATAATACTGCCCACAACAACACTCAAGAAGGCTTTGGTTTCTACGGCAGTTCATATAATACTCTTATTAATAACAGTGCCTTCAATAACGTAGGAGTAGCGACAGGAGATGGTTTTGTCTTTTATGGGACATCTGATAACAACATTGTTATTAACAACTATGCATACAACAATCTGAGGCGCTGTTTCTACATAGACTTATCCAATGGCAATAATCTCACAAATAACATTGCATACGGTTGTAGAGTAGCAGTTAGAATGTCAACCAGCTCTTCGAATGTACTGATTAATAATACCCTTCACGATGCCGAATTTGGTATATATATGGACATATCTTCCTCTATGAATGATATTTTATCTAACAGAATATATAATAATAGTGCAAGTGGTGTTGAGGTTGTTCTCTCTTCTGATAGCAACGAGATTGTGGGGAACGAAATATATAACAACTCTCAGTACCAGATCTATTTAGGATCATCAAACTATAACCTCATCTATAATAACATCTTCAACGCCTCTGCAGGCCAAGGAGTAGTTTACGATGATGGAGCAAACTACTGGAACACCACAAAGAACTGCTCAGGAACAAACATAATAGGAGGAGACTGCATAGGAGGAAACTTCTACTCCAATTACTCAGGAGTGGACATAAATGGGGATGGAATAGGAGATATACCACCAAACTATTCTATATATGGAGGAAGCAACTTTGATTATCTGCCTTTGACTAATAATTATTCACCGAATACTCCTCCAGTAGTTAATCTTTTGTCACCTGCAGACGGGTATTCAACTACGAACACAACAATTAGATTTGAGTTTAATGCCACAGATGATTACAGTACTACCCTATCGTGCAGTTTGTATATTAATGGAACATTAAATCAAACCAACAGTTCTGTTCAGAACAATACGAATACTACATTTACCCAGACATTCGCAGTAGGCACTTATAACTGGTCCATAAACTGCACAGATGGGTATAACTCAACAATGAGTGAAGGAAGAATTTTGAATATAACTCTTCCACCGAATACTCCTCCAACAATTACTCTAATCTCTCCATCGAATGGTTACACTTCCTACTCAACAACAGTTACCCATGTATTCAGGGCAGTTGATGACTACAGCGCAACCCTGAACTGCTCCCTATGGATAAACGGAAGCATAAACCAGACGAATGAAAGCGTGGCAAACAACACAAACACAAACTTCGTAGTGACTTATGCCCTTGGAAACTATGTTTGGTGGGTGAACTGCAGCGATGGCTCAATGACTAATGTTTCAGAAACAAGAAACCTTAGCGTGAGACAAAGGCCAAGCGGAGGAGGAGGGGGAGGAGGCGGGGAGCATGATCTATACATAAGCCCAATAGACCATCAGTATGCAAAAATTGGCGAGACAAAGAATGTTCTTATAATTGTTGAAAACACAGGGGATTACACAGAAACAAATGTTAAGTTAACCCTTGTGTGCCCGGCATCTTTCTCATGCGGAAATGCAACCCTTGGCTCCATAGGAGAAGGAAAGGAAAAGAACGCAACAATATCTATAAAAGGAAATATTGTTGGCGATTATACCCTGAAGGCAGAGGCAAGGAGCGATGATGCATATGCATACCGAGAGTTCTATTTCACTGTGCAGCCTGAATGCGAGAGAAACAGCGATTGCGCGAATGATGAGAAATGCAGCAATGGGGTGTGCATTGAACTCTCATGCGGAGAAGGATACACTATAAAAGACCACTCGTGCGTGAAAATAACACCTGAAGAAGAGAATGTCTCAGAGAACATAACGCGTGTATTCAATCTAACGATGGTTGAGGAAGCAGGTAATGTAGGGGGAGAGTTTGTGCTGTTGGTGCTTATGGATGGGAAGACGGCAGAAGGAATACCTGTGGTTGTTGAGTTCCCTAATGGGCTGTCAAATATATTCTACTCGGATGAGAATGGATACGTGCACATCCTGGCTGATCAATCGGGCGAATATACGTTCTATATCAAAGAGTATCCTTCGATTAAAGTGTCTGGACAAGCAAAAGCGGCTCAGAGGCCACCGAGCATTTCTGTAAAACCATCCACAACAGAGCAACCCAAACCAGAGGGGCAGCCAAAAGCAGGAATAGACCCCATGCTAATGATCATAGTTGGTTTGCTATTGCTGTTCATAATAATCTTGGCTTGGTACTTTTTGAGAAGAAGAGGTGAAAGGTAGGGCACATTTTATTTTTTGTTTTTGCGGATTGTACGAGCAGTTGCTTTAAAGAAGCTCCCCTCTCGCCTGCTCTAATTGTATCCTGACAGCATCCTGCTTTCTTCTAAACCCTGGAAGGACGGATTCGGAGAATTTTAAATGCAAGGACTCGTCGTATATTTTTTCCATGAGTTTGAAGTATTTTTCTGCCTCTTTCTTCCTTCCCTTTCTGAGCATCTCATACATCTCCCTTTTAAGCTCACCAGCAGCATCAAGAGCGCCATTCAAAAAAGCCTCGTACGGCTCCTCTGGCTCGGGAATTTTTCCTTTTTTTACAGCATTAAGAAGAATCTTTGCCTCAAAAATTTCCTGCGCAATGTGCAAAATGTATGGATAAGCAAAACAATCCTTAGGTAGTTTTTTGAGCTCTGCCTCTGCCCTTGCTATTCTTTTTTCTGCCTCTTTTATTTTTCCCTCATGAATCTCCTTTATGGATTTTGAGCATTCCCTGACAATCTCTCGCTGTGAGATTAGAAGCGTATCCATAACCCTCTCTTTTTTTAGAAGGTATTCCTCGATTTTCCTCATATAAGCTCGCCCGCTATTGCAGCATATGCAGGTCTTGAGAGGAGGGCTCCAAGAAGAGCACCGAGGATGGTGGAGACGGCAAAACCTATAATCTCAACCATGCCAGAGAAAAGAAGCGGGAGCATGGCAAGGATGGCCACGGTTACATTTGTGTTTATGATTGCCATAGCCTTATCAAGCCTCTCATCCTTTGTACCGGTTTTTTTGAGCAACTCATCTGTTATTATAATCTGGGCGTCAATGCTTACACCAACAGCAGCGATTATACCCGCCATGGTAGCGAGGTCTATGGTAAACGAACCTGTGATTGCAATCAACACGATAATCTCGGCGAGAGTTATAAGGAGGACAGGGAGGATTATTTTCAACTGCCGGTATCTGATGGAGATCACAATGGAAACAACCAAGAAAGCAAACAAAAGACCGAGGAGGCTCATACGAAGGAATTCCTGACCAAGGGGGGCTGGGATGACTGTTTTGCTTCCGAGCGTTATCCTAACCGGAAGCGCCCCACCTTTCAGAATAGATTCTATCTCCTTCACATTTCTCTCAGCATTAAGAACCTTTTCCCGACCAACACCCGAAGCAGGACCTGTGATGGAGTAGGAGTAGGCTGGAACCCCATCTGTTATCTGCGGGGAGAGGTATGGGGCTGAAAGAAGCCCAACAGCTTCCCATTTTAAAACAGTAAGCTTTCCGCTTGTACCATGAGAAATCTCAGGAACCATCTCTCTGTCCTCAACCTCCTTTATGGTTATGTTTGCAGAGGCAAAAACTTCCTTAACCCTTTGAGGCGCATCCTTTCTTAAAACAGCGTATGTTCTGTTAGAGAGGTTCATACCCGGAAGGACATCTTCCTCAAAAATAATTACGGTGTTATCCCCTTCAAGCTTCAGCGCATTGTTCATGGCCGCAAGGGCGTCTTCCATCTCCACGCTCTCCGGAATGGATTCCTCAAGCTGCTGCCTGCTCACGACAACGAACGCATTCATCGGCCTATCGAGAAACATGTAGAGGGGATGGTTTGCTTTTCCCTTTACAGTTTCCGCAAAGTGTTCTGCGGCCTCCTTTGTTATGGAGAAGCCAACTCCCCAATCGCTTCCACCAAGCTCCTGCGGGGACAGGCGGCGGATCGTTACGGGTAGGATATCCTTACCCGTAATGGCTATCTTTCCATCAACAACGCCAATGTAAACACCTTGCTTTTCGAGTATATCCTCAACCCGGTTTGTCATCTCCTCATCAGCGCTAGGCAGTTCAACGTATATTTCGCTGTTTCCAACCGCCTTCACCTTTATCTCCGTGAGCCCGAGAACAGATGCCCTCTTCTTTATAGTATTCACCATTTCCTGCATAGTTGCGCTATCTACCGGGTGCTCAAGCACAACGGGTATTCTGGTTCCACCGACAAAATCTATACCAAATTTTACCCCATGGGTAGCTATTGAGGAAAAAGCAAGGATGAGAAGGAGGAAAAGGGAGGTGAGCCTTAGGTGGTTTTCCTTCCAAACACTCGAAAGCGTACCGAAGATAATGAGGCCGAGTATGAGGAGAAGACCGATATAAGCAGTGTAGACAAGCAGGCCTGCAAGAAGGAGCAGGCCGAGCAATAGAAGGAAAATGAATTTCCTGTCATTTTTCAGATCATCCAGCGAAGGGAATTTTTCAAACATGCTATCGCCTTCCGAGAACATGGTGCAAAAGTATAATGGCATTTATGCCCCACGTTGCGAATATATCGCCTATGAGCCCGCATATCACCACGGATGAGATTTCATAGTATGTTGAGATCCTTGTGAAGTATGCAAGGATGAAAAGAGCGGAGAATGCGACTATTGCAGTGCTGCTCATCGTAATCCCTGTTTTCATAGCATCGAATGCTTTCTCTCTTGGGTCGCCTTCCCTCTTCAACATCCTCATAGTGAGGAGAATGTCTGTGTCTAGGGAATACCCAACAAGCATGAGGAGGGCAGCAAAGCTTGCGAGCGTAAGCGGGACCCCGAAAAAGCTCATCGCCCCAAGCGCGATTATAACATCGCTAAAAGCGCCTATGAGCACTGCGGCGCTTGGAACGAACGTCCTGAAAACAAAGAAAACGAACACGGTGCTAAGGATGGCTGAGAAGAGCACAACGTTCCCTGCCTTTTCTATGAACTGTGTGCTCAGCGCAGGGCTTACTGTTTGCACAGAGATTACCTCGTATGGGACGTACTTACTTATCGCACTTGCAACCCTTTGCTCATAATTTTTATATACCAAATTGTATGAAGAAGAAAAAATGCTGTTCAGCTCGTTGAGGTTTTTTCCTTTTACGGATTCACCGCTGCCGGCGAGCTTTACCATCTCCTCAGCGATGGAATACAGCTGCTGTTTTTTCTGCTCGTATTCCTGAGCATTTTCTCCGCTTGAAAGATATCTCACCTCCAGCCTTGAGACCTCTGGAAGGAGGGTTTGGAACTCTGCTTTAAGCCCCTCTGCCTTTTTTATCTCCTCGCTCTGGGCGAACTCAACCTCTGCTTTGTATCCGTAAGTTGTTTGGAAAACATTAACCTCTGGGTTTGCGAACCCCTCATCCGAAAGCCTTGCCTTGAGCCAATCGGCATCTATGCTGTTTTTAATCTGAAGGGTTACGAGCGTCCCACCCTCGAAATCAACCCCGAGTTTTACCCCATTCATAAAAATAGAGTAAAGCGCGAGGATGATCAGTAAAAGAGGTGGGAGTAGTGCAATATAGTAGTTTCCTTTGTATATGTTTGGTAGCATTTTTCTCACTTTTTCTGCTTAAATTGCTCCGACCGGGATTTTCGCAAGACAAACCCTTCAGTTTTTCCTTGATTTCCTGATTCCCCCCAAAATTTTTATTCAAATGTGAAGGGGGTGATTTTGCGAGCGTAGCTTTTTAGGGAGGAAACCTCCCCCCTAAAAGCTCGTTTCGAACCCGGGTCACTGGCTCGAAAGGCCAGTATCCTTGTCCACTAGACTATCGGAGCAAATGATGTAAAGGTTTTTTAAAAGTATGTAGGAACTATTTTTAATCCTTTCTCAGTCCCCAAGGCCAAGTTTTTCCAGCACTGCTTTAACATCATCATAGACCTCCATTATCGGTCTGTTCCCATCTATCAAAAACCAATTTTTGGTGTAGAATTTTTCTTCGTAAAGTTTAAGGAAATTGCTCCTTACTTTCGTGAGATACTCAACATCCCTTTCATACCTGTCCAGGCCTTTCTGTTGCATCTTCCTTTCCCTTGAAACCGCGGGTGGAATGTCTAAGAGAATAACAGCATCTGGCTTTGGCGGCGAGAGGGAGGAAACAACCTGCTTTGCTGTTCCGTAATCTATCCCATCAACCTCGTATGCTATCGTTGAGAAAAAATACCTGTCGAGGATAATGGTCTTTTTAGCCGGCGCAATCCCAGATACACCATCGATTATGTCTGAAAGAAAAAGGAGAAAAAGGGCTTTTCTGTTTATCTCCACCCGGCCGTTCAGAAAATCCGAGAGAATGGAGTATTTTTCCCTTGGGAACTTCAAAACCTCAAACTCATAATCGCTCTGAAGAAGGGTTATCTGGGTGTTTTTCCCACAGCCGTCTATGCCTTCAAAAACAACCATCATGAAATTGGCTTTTCTCAAAAAGGTTTAAATGCTTTTTTACCCAATCAGAAAAATGGGTGGGTGGATGGATGTAATCTCTGTTCGGAGTATAGATAAGAAAACGTTCAATGAAATTTTTGAAATCGCAGCGGAGATGGACAGACAGCTGAAAACCGGGAGGGTGGAGAAGCTGGATGGGGTTGTGGCCACGCTTTTCTTCGAGCCATCAACAAGAACAAAGCTCAGCTTCCAGAGCGCAGCCCTGAGGCTTGGGTTGAAATACATCGATTTTATCACAGAGTTGAGCTCTGTAAAAAAAGGGGAAAGTTTTGCGGATACCATAAGAATGGTGGATGGGTATGCGGATGTTATAATTATAAGACATAAGTATGAGGGCGCAGCGAGATATGCGGCTGAGATTGCCAATGCACCGGTGATAAACGGCGGGGATGGGGGTAATCAGCATCCAACCCAGACGATGCTTGACCTTTACACCATCATGAAGGAAAAGGGCGAGATAAAGGGATTGAACATAAGAATGCTGGGGGATCTGAAGCATGCGAGGACAATGCATTCCCTTATATACGCTTGCGCGATGTTCGGTGCTAACATCTCTGTTACCTCCCCGCCTGGCCTGGAGGTGCCGGTGGATTTCATAGAAGAGGTTGAGAGGAAGTTCAACACAAAGATAAGCATAGAAAGCGAGCCGGATTTCAGCAAGGATGATGTGCTTTATGTAACGAGGATACAGCAGGAGAGGTTTGCAGACCCTCTTGAGGCAAAGAGGGTGATGGAGAAATTCAGGATAACGAAGGATGCGCTGAAAAACGCAAAGAAGGACATGATCATCCTCCACCCACTGCCGAGGGTGAATGAGATAGATCCTGCAATAGATAAAACTCCGCATGCAAGGTATTTTGAGCAGGCAAGGAACGGGATTCCTGTTCGTATGGGGTTGATAAAATATATTCTGGAGGGAGAGCATGCTTAAAGTTGAGGCTATAAAAGAAGGGACTGTAATAGACCATATAAAGGTGGGAAAGGGAACGAAGATATTGAGATTGCTTGGGATGGATGAGAGGCATGAGGGAAGCGTTGCGCTTCTCTCAAACGTGAAGAGCAAAAAACTCGGGAAGAAGGATATTGTGAAGCTCGAGGGTGTTTTTCCTTCTGATGAGAAGCTGAACCTCATTGCGCTTGTTTCGCCAGAAGCAACGGTGAACATAATAAAGGACTCGAAGGTTGTGGAGAAAAAAAATGTTGAGATGCCGGAAGAGCTGAGGATAGGCCATTGCCCAAATCCGAGTTGCATAACAAACAACGAGGAGATGGGCCGCCATTTCAAAAAAGAGGGGGGGAAATACAGGTGTGTTTATTGCGAGAGGGTTTTTTCATCTGAGGAGCTTGTATAAAGGCAAATCCAAATCAATTTAAACCCTTTCGCTCTATATGAAACATGAATGCCGTCATGCCGAATTTTTCAGATGTTTTAGAGCCAAATGTAGAAGTGAAAACATTCCCGGATGGGGACAGTTATGTAAGGGTTTTGGAGCCAGCGAGGTTCAAGTGGGAAAAAACAACGATATACACACGCCTATGGCCTGAGCAGAATTCTAGAATATTCGAATTAATCCTGCTGGCAAGAACCCTCGCCGAAATAGGGGCAAGGATAGAAGAGGCGGTGATTCCCTATCTTCCATACTCACGGCAGGACAAAAGGTTTTTGGAAGGGGAGGCGCTGAGCATAGACATCCTCCTGACGGTGCTGAAGGAGAGCGGAATTAAAAGGATAACAACCTTCGACTGCCATTTCATAAAAAGCGGAGGCGGTGAGTATGAGAGGGGAGGGGTAAGAATAAAAAACATTTCCCTTTCTACTGCGCTGGTGGAAAGAGCGAAAAAGGAGTTCTCAGAAAATCTGATTACCATAAGCCCTGATCAGGGCGCAGCGTACATGGCAGAGAAGGCGATGAAAAAAATGAGGGGGGAGTATGTGGAGGGAAAGGAGGCGTACAGGAAGATCGAAAAAATGGATGAGGTGCCAGAAGTGAAAGGAAGGGATGTGCTCATAATAGACGATATGATAAGCACAGGTGGGACGATGGTAAGGGCTTTGGAGAGTGTAAAAAAGGCCGGCGCAAGAAAGGTAGGGGTCGCAACGGTTCATGCCTTCTTTTTAAAGGATAGTTTGCAGAAAATAGAGAGCATGGCAGAGTACATCATCACAACAAACACCATAAAGAACAAATACGCAAAAATAAACTTTATGGAGGCGCTAGGATGAGGATAGCGTTCTTCACAGATACATACCTCCCGCAAAGGGATGGTGTTGTTACGGCCATCCTAAACCTTAGAAGGGAGCTTGAAAAAAACGGGCATGAGGTTTTTATATTCACCCCAGGCACAAAAAAGCAAAAGGAGGAGAACAAGGATAAAATGGTCCACTACTTTACCTCGGCTGTTTTTAAACCATACCCGGATTACAGGATTGCCCTTTTCCCTTTCATCTCAGCAGTAAAGCTGGTACAAGAGATGCATATAGATATTGTGCATAGCCATGGGATTGCCACAACAGGTCTGGCTGCGATACAGTGCTCCCAGAAGCTAAAGATCCCTGCGATAGCCTCTTTTCATACTATGGTTCATAAAGCCACATACTACCTTTCGCAGAACCCGAGCCTAAAAAATATTCTCGAAAATGTCGCCGTTAAATACCTAAGATGGTACTATAAACAGTTTAAGGTTGTGACGGTTCCGAGCAACTATGCAAAAAATGCGCTCAAGGAAATCGGGATAGAGAACTGCGTTGTCATGCCAAACGGAATAGAGTACAACCGGTTTGCGAAAGCAAAGGGAAAAAAGATGGTAATAGGTGGAAAGAGGGGTCCGTTTGCGCTGTATGTTGGAAGGATAGTTAAGGAAAAAAATGTGGACCTGATACTGGATTCCGTTCCATCTGTAATAAACAGAAAAAAAGCCACATTTGTCCTTGTAGGGAAAGGACCGTACGAGAATGATGCTAAAAACAAGGTAAGGATGCTTGGGATTGAGGATAATGTGGTAATGCCGGGTTTTGTTGAGGATGAGGAGCTTCCGGTATATTATAACTCTGCGAAAGCGTTTCTCTTTCCCTCCTCGTTTGATACGCAAGGGTTGAGCGTTCTTGAGAGCATGGCCGCAGGATGTGTACCGGTTGTTCCCGCAAACTCAGCACCGGCTGAATTCGTAAAGGATGGGGAAAACGGTTTTTTGTTCAAGGATGAAAAGGAATTTCCGGAGAAGGTAATCCAGGCTCTGGAATGCGATAAAAAAATAAGGGAGAACGCAAAAAAAGTTGCAAAGGAGTACGATATAAAGAAGGTTGCAAAAAGATATGAGGAATTCTGTCAATCACTCCTTAGAGAATGAGAGCAATCCTTTTCTATCCTTTTATCTCCTTTATTTTCTTTTTCAGTTCCTCTACAGTAAGGAGGAGGACATCCCCGTTCTCCACATAGAACTTAAGAATACCAGAAAGCCTATTCGGAGAGTAGACATAGGGGATGAAGCTCTCCTTCTCTTCCTGGCTTCCGAAAAGTATGATCGAAACCCCTTTCTTTGCGCATTCCACGGAATTCCTTATCACCTCACCCATCCTTCCCTTTTCGTAGAAATTTATGTAGAAATCCTGGCCAAGGACCTTTAGTTTTGTGTCGCAGTCCTTTGCCCTTCCAAGGTTGCTGAATGGAATGGCATTTACCACGCACACATCCCTTATTGCCCTGAACATAGCAAGAACCTGGATGCTCCTCCCGCTTTCCTTTTCCCATTCCGTCAGACCATAGTAGTCTAAGTAGCTTTTCACATCCCCCCTCCTCTCAAGCTTATCCAATATGAATTCAAGGTTGTAATCGCTAAGGTAGATCGGCTTTCCTTGGTAGTATACATCCTTAAACCCACCCTTTATCTCAGAAAGCTTAATGGGGGTGTATTTCCACTTGTAAAAATCGTTAACCTTATTAAATATCGCAAGAACATCCTTTCTTTTTATGGGTATTTTTATTTTTTCTATCGGTGGAAAGTCTGGAATGTCGAGCGCATAAGGCTCTTCCTCCTTTCTCGCAAAGTATACTCCGATGGCTACGATGGCAAGGGCTATGGAGAAGAGAAGGGTGTTTATGGGGCTGAATATTGTGGACAGCCCGCCGGTTTCCCTCCTAACAACTGTTATGGTCTTCTCCTCCTCACCCATCGTAAAAATAAAATCATAAGAGCCGGTTGGGGTAGGGCCGCCAAACTCCCTTTTAAGGTCGAGCTCAACCGTATGAACATTATTGAACGAATAGGTTTTATCCCGGAATTTTATTTTCACATTCTTTAGAAAAACATCCTTCCCGCCAACAAAAAAGCTGAATGTGTAGTTTGATTCAATGAAATTTACCTTAGGTCTTATCTCAATCGGCGCTATAGAGAAAAGCCCCTTTGCGTATACCTTTTCGCCATCTCTTATCTTTGAGAGGTAGGTGCCTTCAGGAATACCGCGCGTGTAAGAGAATATGAAATCTGAAGAAAGAGGGTGGATGCCGAGCGAAACCGTTTCAACATTTTTCCCATAAGAATCTATCACATCGAGGAAAAGTGGTTTTTGCTCCTCGCCGTTGTTTATGAAAGCGTGGAAATTCAGCGGGGAGCCTGAGATAAACGGCGAGACAACCGTTGGGCCCTCGCTCACATAAAGTTCACCCGGAACATCCTTGAAAACAGGTCTGAACACGGCGTAGGTAAGCTCACCGTTATGTGTGCAGTATATCTCGGCGTATCCACCGCTACGGTCGCAGTCCACGAACACGGTATTCCCGGTTCCATTAAAAGTGAACGAACTTTCGTATTTTGGAGAAAGCCATTCAGTGTTGGAGAGTATTTTCTCAATATCCCCTGCTGCATCCGTTCCGGTGCTCCAGCCAACATCAAGGGCCTGGGGAACAAAAACTATGCTTCCCTTCCCGTATCTCACAACGCTTATGCACCCCCTTATCAAAGAGCCGGCTTTGTAAAGAGGGTCCCTAAGGGTAGCGTTGCATTTCATCTCCTCTTTTTCAAAGTTTATGTTGAAGGTTTTCCAGAAAGAAGGTGGGATGGTGGTGAGAGAGCCATCTATATCTATTGCCTGGTTTGGCTCTAACCCTATGTACACAAGGGTGTTCCCCCTTCCGATAAAATCCTTGAACTCCGGGGTGATAAGCTCTGCCGGGAATTTCCCGCATGGTGCAACAACAACAGCGCCCTCTGGAATGGAAAGTGCGTCCTCTGCGCTTATCCCTCCAACTGAGAAACCTTTTTTCTCAAGGCTGTTTTTCAAAGTCTTTTCGAAATACTGGTAGTTGTCCTGGGACTGGTATTTTCCGCAGTCAAGTAAGAAAACCTGATTTGAAACCGGTGTTGTGTAAAACCTCATGTGTATTTCGCTTGCGTTCGTTTCTATGATGGAGTAGGCAACCGTTGTTGGTGAGAATTCGTTTCCGTAGCTTGCCATCCCGCTTTCTATGATGTTTATAAAATGAGCCGGTCTTTCTTTTTCAGCCGGTGGGAGAATTGGGGGTATGCTCAGCAGATAAAGAATAATCCCAGCAAGAATCAAAATGAAGACAACCAAACCTATGACAATTATTCTAAGAGTGGATGGGGGTTTCTCTTCCACCTTTTCTTCCGGCTTTTTTTTCCCCTCCTTTTTCTTAAAGAGCGCCTCCAAAAAAACTTGCCATTCCGGTTTCTTTATCTCCTTGAACTTTTTTACATGTGTGTATCTCTTCGCAACCTCAAACTTAAACTGCCTTTTTTTTATAGCCGCCATAAAACCACATCCAACTATTGGATGGGGGTTATGAATCCTTCTTTAACAAGTTTGTTAAGCTGCTCCTCAACGAGGGCTTCCGGCACGCTGTATACCCTTGCAAACTCCCCTATGTTTATCTCTCCGTTGTGTTCCCTTAGCCAATCCTGTATTCTTTCCCTTAAAGTTTCCGGAGAGAGTGTTTCTAGTTTTTTTATCTTTAGAATAAGCTCATCATTTTTGCTGTTAAGCTCATAGTTTTCTCTTACGAGCCGCTCATTTTCTTCAGAAAGAACGACAATTCTCCTGTTCAACCTTTTTATCTCATTCCTAAGCTTATCGTACTCGGAGTAAAGCCGGCTGTAATCCTGGGTTGCGTATGCATCCAGGTCCTTTATCACCATATCCACAAGCCCAACGATATCCTTAGTGTCTATGCTGTATATATCCCTTAAGAGCATAATGATGCTGAGGAGCTTTTTTGTGACCTCCCATTTTCTCTTAGAAGGGGTTGTGTTCTGCGGGATGGAATAAAGTATATCCATCCCATCCTTCTTGAAATTTACTATGAAAAATGAGACTGGGATACCATTCAAATCCTTGGTTTCGACATAGGCAAAGGAAACGCCTTCCTTTGTTTTTGCAACCTCGCCCTTCTCAACAGGAATGAGGGCCCTTTCCACATCATCAAAGCTGCCGTTGAGCTTTGCATTTATCCTGAGCGCACCAACATCAGGGGCAGATGGCTTTTCGCCTTCCCCTGCTTTTACTGGCACCGGCATTTATTCACCGTTTTTTCTTTTTTGTTTTTTCCTCCAAAACCTCCATCTCCTCTTCAACAGCCGGGAGGTAGGAGATGAGGGCCATGAGTATCAAGAAAACACCCACAACGATACCGAAGAAGATCCCGCTTATGCTCGGCAATGAACCGAAAAAAATCGGCACTATTATGAGGAGAAGTAATATAACGGCTGCAAGGGCCGAAGCAAAGGTGAAGTTCCTTTCAAACTGCTTCCTCTTCTCTTTGTATTTCTCGTAGTCCTCATGGCAAACAAAAAGCTCGTTGTTCTTTGCCACGCCAAGCTTTCTCTTTATTTTCCTCAGACTATCTATTACTATGTCATCCTTAACCCTGTAAGCACCCTTTCCCTCTATCTCCTTCCCGCAAATGATACAAACCTTTGCCATTTAATCCTCCTCCAAAATCACCTGGGTTATCTCCCTATTCCCTATCTGGTTTTTCTTGAAGTCTGCCTTTGTGAATATATTTATTATCGTTGCATCATCCACCCCCAGATCCTTCAGGAATGCCGTTATCTCCCTTCGCTCAACACCATACCTTTCGAGAAGAATGACAAAGCTTATCACATCCATGTGCCTGTTCTTTTTATCGAAAAGCTGGGTTATCTCCTGCACGCGTTCCTCGCTCAACCCGAATTCTCTCAATTTTGTCCTGAGCTCCTCCCTCTTAAAAGAAATGCTTCTTGGCATGTTTTCACCAGCTACATCTTTTAAATCAAGGAAAAGGTCTTTTAAAGGCTCCTCTCCAGCTATCCTCTCAAGGATGAATGTGGATGGATACTTCTCTGCCGTGTGGAAGGCAAGGTTTACGGCCGCCTGGCCCACACCGAAGCTTGAGATCTGTTCACGCATGAAATTGCTGAAATTCAGCGTTGACTGGAGGTAGTCCAAAAACTGCGCAAACTTTACCTTCAATATGAATGTTGTGCCAACATTGCTGAAAATGCTCTCGCTTATGTCTGTTGGGTTCTGGCTCGCAACGATGAGCTGGAAATTGTATTTTCTTCCCTCCCTCACAATCATAACAGCATCGCTGTTCTCTTCCTTTGCGATCTTCCATGCCTCGTCCAGAACAACTATAAGCCTTATGCCCTTTTCCCTTGCCCATCCTGTTGCGCGCATTTTTTCTTTTATGAACTGAAGGATGCTTAATGCGCCGAGTGCCCTAAACCTCTCATCCGGCAGCCCGCTCAGGTCAAGGCTCACAAGCCCGGAGGTTGTGAGCTCATCAAGGCTTATGGTGCTCTGCTGGGCGAAGTAGTCTTCACCTGGCCTTGTAAATTGTTTTAGCCGGTATATCGCGTTCTCGAGCTCTGCAGGAAACTCATATGTTCCGAGCTCTGCCTGCTCCTCAAGGATCCTGACAACATCCTTAAGGGTTGGCGGGGTAAGCTGTCTTCCTAACTCATCCCTCTGGTCCCTGCTGTCCATCCTGAACTTTGCCTTTATGTATGCCTGTTCTATTGCCTCTTCGGTAAGCCTTTTCTGCTCCGGATACTGGCCGATGTCTGTAAGGATTTCGAGCGTTCTCATTATCTGCTTTATCCTGTCATACGGTTTCATTCCACCGAGGTCTAGGAGGTTTATGTAGCTTCCTTTTGCAAGGGCAATCACCTTCCCTCCTGTCTGCAAAACCCAGTCCTTGTATTCGCCTGCCCAGTCTATTATAAGGGCGTTCGAGTTCCATACAAAACTAGCCCTCATAAGGTATGTTTTTATCCAGTAGCTTTTTCCGCTACCCGTAATTCCGCATATCGCGATATGCGGGTTTGTTACATCCTCAAAGCTCCAGTAGAAAGGAGAGTGGAGGATCGCTGTTCTCCCGACGTAGATTGATTTTGAAGGGTCCTTAAAAAGCACCTCGCCCGGCGGCTCTGGTGGGTGGACAAGGATATTTCTCATTGCAATGGCAACGTTGGAAACCTTCATCACGCCCAGTCTTCCCAAAATACCACCCGCTATTTTCAGATTACCTGATTCTCAAGCTCCTCTGGTGAGGTTGGCAAGGCCCTTTCCCATTCCAGCACCCTCAGCATCTCATCCGCTGTAAGGGGCTCAACCTCAACATTAAGGGCATTTGAAAGGGTTGCTTTCAGCTCAGATGCCTGAGCCTTTGCCTTTGTGATTGCCTCCTCCTTTGTTATACCGGATGCGGTTGTCATCACATACGCAACAACGCCCATGGGCTTAACGCCCTTTGTAAGGGAATCGAGCTGAGCAGCCCACATCGCAACCTCCCTTTCGTATCTGTCTATCTTGAGAACATCCGGCTCTGCCTTTTCCCTTTCTCTTGCGAGCCTGAGCTGGGCCTCTGCTTTTTTTGTTTCAAGGATCTTTCTCTTCTCGCTTATATCCTCAGCATACAGAAGGTAAGAGACCTTTGTGACATATTTTATGTTTGAGATTGCCCTCTCAAAAAATTTTGAGTAGTTCATAACCTCTTCCTCGCTTTTCTCAAGCATGGACTCATATATCTTTAAAACGAGGAAGGCAGATGCGTAGAAAATACCATTCGGGCTTTTCTTCACAACCACATCCTGACTCGGAGGGATCTCATACCCGGTATCTGTTACCACTAGGATGTTTCCCTTCTGCGTGAAAAGAGGTACAATAAGATAGCCGTATTTTAGGAAGAGAATGGCTGCTAAGGTGGATAGGCCTGCGATAGCTGCACCGAGCATCGTGAATATTCCTCCACCGCTCGCTACTGCAACGAGGGTCGCGAAAAGCCCAATGACTAATGAGCCGTAAGCAAGCTGCTTGTTGCTTATCTCCACCATAGAGAGAGAATTAGAAGATGAGGTTTAAAAAACTATTTGAAGCGAGATGATAGAAAGGTTAATAAAAGATTTGTAGCATCTCTCTACCATGGTAAAGAAAACAGAAAGCAAGGAAAAGGATCCGGCGATTGCAGCAATACTTGCCCTTGTTGGCGGGGTGCTCCTCGGATTTCCTGGAATTGGGTATATGTACGTGGACAACATGAAAAGGGGCTTGATTTACGGAGCGATATCTTGGGTCGTATATGGAATACTGATAGTGGCGTATTTCGGGATTGGCATTGTAACGTTTGGAATAGGGGCCTTTTTCTGCTTGCCAGCATTTGCACTCCCGCTCATATACACGGTCGTAGTAACCTATGACACATACCTTTATGCAAAAGGGGAAAAGACAATCCTGCCGGAATTCTGAGTTTTTATTTTTTGCTTTTGCGATTGCACCCGTGCGGATAGATTTTTAATCCCTTACCCTCTCTTTTATGCATGGAAGAGCAGTATCTTTTCAAGCCAAATAAAATCTCAACAGGGATAGAGGAGCTCGACATAATGCTAGAAGGCGGATACTCAAACCCAGGCTCTGTTGTGCTTATAGGCCCGGCTGGCGTGGAGAAGGCTGTTTTTGCATTCCATTTTGCGTACGATGGGGTAAAGAAGGGCGATAGCGTATACTACCTTGCATCCGATATGCTACCGAAGGAGGTTGAGTCGAAATCCTCTAGTTTTGGGATGAGCCTCAAACCCGTCAGGTTCATAGACTGCTACTCAGCAACAGTTGGGGTGAAGGATGAGTCAAGAAGGGATATATTCATAGATGGGCCAACTGCCCTTAATGACCTTAGTTTGGTTGTGAATGATGTGATAAGGGAAAGCGCGGGAAAGAGGATAAGGTTTGTATTCCACTCCTTCTCCACATTCCTTCTTTACAACCCCCAGGATTCTGTGCTTAAATTTTTCCAGGTTGTTGAGGGAAGGCTGAAAGCAGCGAACGCAACGCTTTTCCTTCTCATAGAAAAGGGCGTTCATGATGAAAAACTTCTCAACATTTTCTTGCATTCCATAGGCGAGGTTTTTAGGCTGGAGGAAAGGGAGGGTGGGTACGAGCTTTCCTCCCCCCTTCTTCCGACGGATGTTCCTGTAAAAATAGGGCCTACTGGGGTGGAGATTGTATGAGCATCATCAGTGAGCTTAAAGAAAGGGGGATAGAGGCTGCTTTGGTCACAAGGGATGGAAAGGTTAAGGAGCAGAGCGATAGGTTTGATGAGGCTGCTGTTGTTCTCTCAACAAACATAGTTAACAGGACCGCTGTTATCTTTGAGCATATAAAGGATAGTTTGGAGGAGATAGTGATAGAAACTGCTTCCAGAAAAATAATTCTCGTTCCGCTCGGGAAGGAGTTTTTGATTGCCTTTGTTAAAACTGAGCAGGAGAAGAAAATTGTGAGGGAGGTAATAGGCGCAAATGTACGCTGAAATTCGCCGGGAGTACTCGGAGGAGCTTTTCATTACGATAATAGATGACGAGCTCAAGATAAACTCTGGGGTGAGCAGGGGGGTTTCTGCAAGGGTGCTGAAAAACGGCTGGGGGTTTGCATCCGGGAGTGATGAAAAAAAGGTTCTTGAAAAGGCAATGGAGATTGCGTCAGCAAGGGGGAGAAAGCTTCCCATCCTTCCGTCCTACGCGCATTACAGGTGGAATGTATCCGATGTTGTTCCGGATAGCGAGCACGTGGCAAGATTCGCGAAGGAGGTTTACGACTCCATCCGGGCGTATAAGAAGCAGGTTTCACTGAGGATATGGAAAGTTAGGAAGGAGTTTGAGAACAGCGAGGGAGCGGATGTGGAAGAGGAGGGGTTTTATGTTTATGGTTCTGTTTCTGCTTTTGCAAAAAGAGGCGGGCGGGTGGAAAGATATTCCTCGCGCGTAGGGGAGAGGAGGTTTGATGAGAAAACAAGGGAAAAGTTTTTCCGCGCAGCAGAGGAGGCGGAGGGGCATGCAAAGGAGTTGCTGAGGGCAAAAAGGGTAAAGCCGAAGGAGTACTCAGTTGTTTTGGACAGCGAGATAACAGGCTTGCTTTCGCACGAAGCAATCGGGCATGCGAGCGAGGGGGATAGTGTTCTTGAGGGCGAATCTCTTTTCAAAGGAAAGATCGGGAAGAGGATTGCGTGCGAAAACCTAACGGTTGTTGATAGTCCTTTAATAGGGTTTGGTGGGTATGCTTATGATGATGAGGGGCATGAGGGAAAAGAGGTGAAGATAATTGAGAATGGGGTTTTGAAGGAGTACTTGAAGGATGAGCATGCTGCAAAGGTTTTTGGAAAGCCGAATGGCCATGGAAGGGCTCAGAGCTTTGCATACCAGCCAATAGTGCGGATGAGCAACACCTACATCCTTCCTGGAGATGCGGGCGATGAGGAGATGTTTGAGGGAAGCGGGGTGTTTTTAAAGGGAATGAACGGCGGGAGCGTGGACCCATTCACCGGTGGTTTTATGTTCAAGGCAGCGATAGGGTGGAGGTTCAGAAATGGAGAGTTTCTGGAAACTTTGAAGGATGTTGTTGTCTCAGGAAATTTTTTGGAAACCATAAAAAATGTTGAATTGATAGGGAAAGAAGTTAGGCTGGATCCTGGGTTTTGCGGAAAGAGTGGCCAAAGCGTGCCGGTAAGCGATGGGGGGCCAAAAATAAGAGTGAGGGTGCTTTTGGGGTAAGATGTAACTATAGTTACGTTGGAAGCGAGGTCCCCTCACCTTTTTAAATAGAAGAACGGACATTCCCTCGGCGGCTAGTATGATAGAAGATGAGATAGTCCATTGGTGGAAGGATGAAAAGGGTGAGCAGCACAAAACAATACTCAGGTTGGAAAGCGAACCTCCCTCTGAAAGCAACGGCTTCCCAAGGGACGGCATAATACTGCTCAGGCTCATAAACAGCACTGGAAATGTTGCGATGAGGATAAGCCCTGATGAGGCGCTGAGGCTCAGCACCCAGCTCCTCGCTGTTGCAAAAGACCTTCTAAACCAAAAGAGAAAACTATGGAACGAAAAGGAGCTATAATCTTTTCAATTCAATTCCAACAGCTAACAAAAACTCATTTATCCTATCTTTTGGAATCTCTGCTCCGGCTGCAAGATGATGCCCTCCCCCGACCCCCCCAACGCTCTCAGCCGCCTCCCTCATAATCCTTCCAAGATTAAGCCCTCTCTCGAGCATCTTTCTATTCCCTCTTGAACTCACCTTTATCCCTCCCTCCTCACTCTCGCTAATCCCTATGATCGGTTTCTCATAACTCACCCTTATAACCATTCCGCAAACTATCCCTATTATTCCCTCGTATATCTTTTTCCTCCCATCTATAAAATAGAAATACCCAAAGTCTATCATGTTGCTTTTTGCGAACGCTACCCCCTCTCTTATGGAATTTTTATGCACTCTCAACAGCTCCTCTGCTTTCCCATACGCGAGTTCGTTCTCTAGCGCGGCCTCAACCCCAACATCTGGCTCATGATGCCTTCCGCATGCATTCAACATAGTCGCAAACTCATGCGCATCATGCATTATGCTTTTTTCATCGTAATTCGGTAAGGAGTAAACCTCGCCAACAAGCCCCCCAACATCCATATCATACTCAATCATTATATCAGCCAGAGCAGAGATGAGTTTTCTCCTTTCGCTCCGGCTCAAATCCGAATATGTTCTCCATCCCTCACCTTTTTTTATCTCCAGGCCGATTTCGCTGAGCAGTTTCATCGCGTTCTCTTCATTGTAGCTTATCGTAGGGATGTACGGCTCATCCGAGTATGCAAGGAATGCATGAAGAGGCCGAGAGTGCCTTCCGTACAATGTTATATCATACTCCTCCTCAACCTCACCTTTCCTCTTTCCCTCATCAACTATATACCTGTTAACGCTTTTGAACGGATACTGCATGTCCCCGAGTGCGCCAACAACTGCCAAATCCCTCCTGCATCCAAACACAATGCTCGCGACACCGCTCGATGAAACCTCACTTCCCCCATCCATCCCAAACATCCATGGGTTTATCTGCTGCTTCTCTATTCTCACCGGCTGATGGTGGTCTATTATAATCACATCCCTTAACTCGTTCACCATCTCATTCCCGCTTCCCAAATCAACAAAAATTATTTCCCTCTCCCTCCTCAGTTTCTCGATCGCTTTTTCATCCAACTTTTTTATTGAAACTGCTCTATACTTTTTCCATTCTCTCCTGAAAGCATACTCCACTATCGCCCTTGCCGCTATCCCATCGCAATCGTAATGCGAAACTATAAGAGGATTCTCAAAGCTGAACGCAATCCTCCGCATCTCCTCAGCATGCTCCAGCATTCTCTGGATATTCTCTTCCACGCCATTCATTCTCTTGCTCCCAATAAAAATATTTGCCCGCCATTATGCCAAATTTTAAAAACATTTTTGTTTATACTTTATAACATGCATCTCCGCGCCAGGAAATTCATCGAACCTCTGAAAATAACAGCACCAGCCCTTTTCTTTTCCCTTGCTCTTGCCTATGCCCAGGAGTTGCGTATGAATGAAAAGGTTCAATCCAACAACCCCGCCTACACCGCAGCCATGGACAGCATCTCAACATCCAGCTCATCTACTTTTTCCATGGATACCTCCCAACTGGACCTTGTTCTTTCAAAACTCAGGGCAAACGGCTATGCAACAGTCAAAACATCCTATGATAAAATTGTCGAATACGGAACTGCTGCTGATGCATTCTCCGGCCAATCCTACTCCTACGCAAGCGACCCTTTTGACTGCGCACTCTACAGAATAGTCAAGGATGGTGAGATTGCCGGGTGGATTGTTGACAAAAAAACAAAGCGCCCCGTGATGAGTGAGTTCGGCCAGCCAGACCCATTCAATTTCTACACCGACCGCTCAATCCTCATCTTTTTTCCTAATACGAAAAAAGGAGCAGAATTGAAAAAACTTTTAGGGTATTAGATTTCCCTTACCCCATCTTTTTCCACATGGATGCAGTTCACAGGGCAGCTCTGTGCAGCAGTGAGGTTGCATCCCTCCTCCTTTGCATTGAGCTTGAAAACTCCACCCTCTTTTTTCGCCCCTTTAAGTTTGCTCTTTCCATCCCCTCCCATCTCCCAGTATGCAGAGCATACTGCAGCACACGCACCGCATCCTATGCACTTTTCCCTCTCATGAACTATAATAACTGCCATGTTATCACGCTCAAAATTCCACCACCAAAAATTTAAACTTTTCCTTTCGCGGAAACCTAAACTTTCTTCTTCCGCTTTTTCGTCTCTCTCATACTCTCATAGAGCCATGGGGTAAGTATAAGCACGAGAATGACAAAAAATAAACCGATGGGTATGAGAAACCCCCATGCCTCATTCCCGCCACCTCCAGAGCCAGAGCTTCCCCCTCCGGTTGTTTGGTTCTCCGGTATGTATGGCGCGACTACAAGCTCCTCCTTGTCTACCTCATCGCTCGAATAATTTCCATCGCCGTTCATATCAAGGCAGGCGAAGTATTCGTATGTTCCTGGTTTTGGAATATCAAAATAGCACTCAGTCGCATTCCAAACAAAGGAGCATACGGTCTGGCCTTCACAGGACCCATCCTTTATCCTCAGTGTTTTTCCTTCGCAGTTTTCTATTCCTTTCACCTCAGCCTTTATCCTTCCATCCTCAACCCTAAGGTTAAGGTTCATATCCCCAGAGCATTCAAGCCTCACGCACTCATGGTCTATGCACGCGCTCCCTTCTCCGCACTCCTCATCACTGCAGCACTCATATTCATACCAAACACCATCAAGAAAATAACCACAGCCGGTTTCGTTCTTTTCCGGCGCCTCTACTTTAATGTTTTTTTGCTTTCCTGCCGCCGCTGGCTTTGCAGAGTAGAGAACTGAGAGGAGAAGAAGCATGAGTAAAACTAATAAAATTTTTTTCCGCATGCTTCTATTTCGTGGATAAAAAATTTAAAGGTATGCAGTTGCAAAGCTTCCAAGGTATGCGACCGCGAGAAACTTTATAATTTTTCCAAGCGCAACAGCGAGCAAGAACCTCCACACAGGAACTCTAAGCGCCCCGGCAGCCATTCCAGCAATATCAAAAATCGGGTTCGGCAGGGCCGCAAGGACAAAAAGGGCAAGCATGTCCGCACTCCTTATCCACCCCTTTTGCCTCCTGTACTCCAGAAGCATTTTTCTATCGATGGCTTCCCTTCCACCGTATCCGATCATGTAGCCTGTTAGCTCCCCAAACGCAGAGCCAACCCCTGCAACAACACCTAAAAGAAATGGGTTTAGAAATGAAGCCATCCCACCTATCACTGCCCAGCCGGGAGCAGGGAGGATGACTGTAGCCGAGGAAACAAGCGCTACAAAAAAAGCACCCGCATACCCATATCCCTCAAGAAAATCAAGTTTTGAGGAGAGGTAGAACGCAACTATGGCCAGCACAGCCCCAAGCAAAACCTCAAAAACCTCCAACCTCTTCATCCTTCCACTTTTTCCACGATCTCCTCTGCTTTTCTAAATCCAACAAGCCTGTACTTCTCATCTATGATTATGCTAGGATAGCTCGATATTCCGTACTCCTTCTTGAGCGCATCCACAATACTGCTTTTGCTGGAACCATCAAAGGAAAAGATCTTCATCCTCCACCCGGACATCTCCCTTGCTTTTGTAAGCTCCTTCCCCTCCTGTATGCATTCATCGCATTCGCTCGAATAAAAATAAAGCACAAGGGAAAAATTCCCACCGCAGATCTCCCTAACCTTTTTTGCTATCAGGTAGTTCCTGAGTTCAAGCGCAAAATACTTGTTCTTTAATTCCGGGTCATAAACCTGCTTTTGCACCTCTAAGTATTCGAGCTCCTGCCCGAGCACGTTTGCTTCCTCAAAAACCCTCTCCAGTTCCTTTTCATAAACCGGGCAGAATGATGGCGAATCCTCAAGAAAGAGAAGGAGCTCTATGTCTGCAATCCTTTGCACAGATTCCTCTATGGACGAGTGAATGCCCTTTGCGGCCTCCTGCTCTATCATTATTCCTATGTAGATCCCGGCGGCAAATATGAACGTGGTTATCAAGAATGCGGCAACATAAAGCGGAAGGCTTATCTTCCTCATCTCACCACCTCAATTTTTCAAGCCTAAGCTCCTTGGCTATTGCGCTTATCCAAAATATTGATATAAGGTAAGCATAACTAAAAATATAAACTAATACCATTGGCAGGTCTATTTTTTCGTTCCTGAAAACCCTTAACCCAAAGTATATCCAAAGGATATTCAAAAGAAGAAGAGCAATGCCTATTATTATCGTTGGCGTGATGGCAAGAAAGAGAAAGTGCTCTGTGAATGGAACCGGCATTGAATACAACCTTGTGTAAACAAAAACAAAGAGCACTGCGAATATTGCTAGGACAGAAAGAAATCCGATCGGCAGGACGATCAGACCAAGGTCCCCGTACTTGGGGCTTATCAAATAGAGGTATTTGTAGGAGTTTCTTAGCCCTCCCCTATGCCACCTTATCCTCTGCCTCAACAACTCCCCAAATGTTCTTGGCACCTCTGTATAAACATCAGCATCCAAACTCGACCTTATCTTATAGTTATAACTCTGGATGCGCATCGCCATTTCCTGGTCCTCTAGAATGTTATTCCTGTCAAACCCTCCTATCTCTTTGAAAACCTCTGCCCTGAACATGCTGAACGGGCCAGGGGTTACGTATATCGCTTCTATGAATTCCATAACCTTTCTAGAAAAGAGCGTGTAGATGTACTCAACCGCCTGCAGCCTTTCCAAAAACCCCTCCCGGTTGCTTGCCTTTACCGCTGCGGTAACAGCCATCACTCCCTTCTCCTTGAAATACGGAAGCATCTTTTCTATGGCTTTTGGTGTGATGTAGGAATCCGCATCCAGGGTTGCTATTATCTCTCCGCTTGCCTTCTCTATCCCCATGTTCAAACTGTCGGCCTTTCCGGAGTTTTTCTTTCTGTAAACCTTTATTATGCCCGGATACCTTTTCTGAAGTTCTTTTGCTACTCTATAGGTTCTGTCCTTGCTTCCATCATCCACTATTATTATCTCAATCCTGTTTTTCGGGTAATCCGCGTTTATCACAGAGAGAACGCACCTCTCCAGGTTTTTTTCTTCGTTGTACGCAGGGATGATAACGCTTATCCTCGGTTTCCATCTCTTGTCTGGCCTTGGCTTTTCGAATACCCGATTCATATTCTGTATAAGAACAAGCATAAAAAATACCATAACAAACAGGGCAAGGTAGAGAACCGCGAGCTCAATAATAACCTTTATGTTAAATTCCATCGCAGAAGATTGGTTGCGATTGATTTTTAAGGGATTACCCTCTCTTCATCCAAATAATTTTTTCATTTACCGAACCGGGGAATTAACCAGAACTTTCTGCCACATTTTTTAACCCCTTGCGTTCAAAAAAATCCATGCTTTTTGAGATCGGAGTTTTTGGCCTGCTTGCAACGATTATTTTTTCCCTCCCACTCATACTTTCGCCAGCCGGACTGCTCGGAATAAAAAAAACAGAAATTAAGGGCGCCGGGGTGGATGTTGTCCTTTTTGCGTTTGATGAGCCAGAGGGGATAATAAAGAAAAACCTCCTTTCCCTGAAAAAACTCAAAGGAAAAAAGCGGATCTTTTTGATAAAGGGATGGAAGGACAGCAGAGCCCTAAAATCCTTCTGCGAAAAAAACAACCTACACTATGTCTTCGATGGAGCCAAGGGAAAGGCGAGGGCGTTCAACAACTTTATAAAAAAACAAAAAACAAGCGAATACATCGCTGTTTTTGATTGCGATGAGCGTGTTGTAGACAAAAATTTCCTTATTGATGCGCTCGCGCTTTTCGATGAAAAAACAGCATACGTCCAAACTGTAAAGGTATTCCCGGCAAAAAGCATGGTTGAGAGGGCAATGCGCATAACAAACGAAACATTCCTCGCAAGGGTTCAGGAAAGAGAAGGGAGAATGGAAAGGGCCTTATTCGCCGGAAGCGTTGCAGTTCTGAGCAGGAATGCAATCGTTCATTCTGGTTTCTTCAGCGAGGATGCTGCCGTTGAGGATATAGACTTCTCATTCAAAGCTTTCAGAAACGGCTATCGGGGAAGGTTTATCCCAAAAATATATGCACTGGGAAAAACCCCATCCTTTTCAGCATTCGTGAAGCAGCACCTTAGGTATGTTTATGGAAACGGCCAGCTTCTCAGAAAATTCGGCTTCAGCAGGCTCCTTCTTACCCTTCCTGCCCTCAGCATCTTCAATTCCCTTCTCATACTCTCGCTCTCTCCCCCTGCGTGTGCGGCAATTCTTTTAGAGATGCTCTTCGCCGCCCTCATAGGAAAAATCATATTCAACGAATTTTTTCCCTCCTTCCTCGCCGCGTTCATAAACTTTGTTCTTCTTCCCATCCCGCGCTCCGTTTATTTCCTCCTCGGTTTTCTTAATGCCAGAATTGTTTTCAAAACAACACACGGAAGTTAGATAGTTTTAAAAATATTTCGTGATTAGAAAAAAGGACACAAGATTTATCCCATTCTGAATCATTCTGAATACTAAAAAAATAAATTGGAGGTGAGAATATGACAAGAATAAGTGGAGAAGGAGGAAATATAATGGGCGAAGGAGCCCAAAGGATTATAGGAAGGGACGCGATGCGCTTGAACATAGCCATAGGGTATGCGATGGCTAACATCATAAAAACAACCCTGGGGCCAAAGGGAATGGACAAGATGCTGGTGAGCGACCTTGGGGACATAGTGATTACAAACGATGGCGCAACTATTCTTGAGGAGATGAATGTTGAGCATCCAACAGCTAAGATAATGGTTGAGATTGCAAAAACACAGGACAAAGAGGTCGGGGATGGAACAACCACGAGCGTAGTAATAGCGGGCTATCTTCTGAAAAATGCTGGTGAGCTTCTGGATAAGAATATCCACCCAACGACGATAATAAGGGGCTATGAGCTCGCTGAAGCAAAGTGCATGGAATTCTTAGAAAAGATTTCCCAACCGGTCACTCTAAAGGATACGAAGATTTTGAAGCAGATTGCATTAGTTGCGATGGGAAGTAAGGGGATAGGGAGCCAAGCAGAGAAGGAAAAGATTGCAAACACCGTTGTGGAGGCAGTCAAACAGGTTGCAAAGGAGTCAAACGGGAAGATACTCATAGATACTGATTTCATACAGATAGAGAAAAAGGCGGGCGGCGAGATAATGGACACCTCCCTCATAAAAGGGGTTGTTATTGATAAGGAAATCGTAAACGCAACAATGCCAAAGAAGGTTGAGAATGCAAAGATTGCCCTTCTTGATGCAGCCCTTGAAATAGAAAAAACAGAAACCGATGCGAAGATAGAGATTACCTCCCCGGACCAGCTCGAGGCGTTCCTTAAGCAGGAGGAAAAGATGCTGAAAGAAATGGTAGAAAAGATAAAGGCAACCGGCGCGAATGTTGTTTTTGTGCAGAAAGGAATAGACGACCTTGCCCAGCACTACCTTGCAAAGGAAGGGATAGTTGCCGTGCGCAGGGTAAAGAAAAGCGACATGGAAAAACTGGCAAAGGCAACCGGCGCGACAATAGTTTCAAGCCTAGAAAGTTTAAGCCCAGCAGACCTTGGGTATGCAGGCTCTGTAACTGAAAAGAAGATTGCAGGCGAAGCCATGGTTTTTGTCGAGCAATGCAAGGACCCGAAGAGCGTCTCCATATTCGTCCGCGGCGGAACAGACCATGTTGTGAATGAGGTTGAGAGGGCAATAAAGGATGCGATCGGCTCTGTTTCATCTGCTCTTGAAGAAGGAAAGTACACAACGGGTGGAGGGAGCACTGAGATGGCAATTGCAAAAATGCTCAAGGACTATGCCATGGAGGTTGGAGGAAGGGAGCAGCTTGCGATCGAGGCCTTTGCCGGAGCGCTAGAGGCCATTCCAATAACGCTTGCAGAAAACGGAGGAATGGATGCCATGGATACTATCGTTGAGCTCAGAACAAAGCACGGAAAGAAAGGAACCACTTGGGGCGTGGACGTTTTGAACGGAAAGGTTGCAGACATGAGCGCGCTCGGAGTTCTGGAGCCAACAAAGGTTAAAAAGCAGGCGCTTTCCTCAGCAACAGAGGCAGCAAGGCTTATCCTCAGGATAGACGACATAATAAGTTCAAAGGGAAAATCTAGCGGAGGATCTTCGGGAACTGGCGGACCCGGTGAAACGGGCGGAGGAGAAGACTAAATTTTTATTCCCCATCCTCTTATTTTCCCCATCTTCTTATTTTTCCTATTTCTTCTGCCCCAGCGAAATTGACACTTCCTCTTCCAAATCCAGCCGCTCCTTTCATTTCCTGCTTATCGCTTTCATTGATTACTGACTTAACTTTTTCTATAATTTCATCGAGCCGTTTCAACTCGTCTTCTTTCCATTTGTTTTTAACAGCTTCTTTCAATTCCTCAAGTTCTTCAAGCACTTTACCAAAATAAAATTTCCTCCATCCAGGTAATTTCATTTCTTTTTCTGAGCTCTTCCTTTCTAACTGTATCTCAATGAGATCAAGAGCAAGGTCAATATCTTTCTGCCTATTTTTTAGATATTCTATAATGTTTATTACGCCGAACTCTTTGTATTTTTCATATGCGTATTTTCTGTATTCATCACTTCCAGTATAAGTGAAGGCAGTGTAGAGTATAATACATAAGTCTAGCTGGTCTTTCTTACTCAAGCGTTCACCTTTCTTCTCCAGTTCCAAATCGATCACCATTGCCCTGTTTGCTATATACCCGATTATTTCCGCTATCTGTTTTTTTGTCTCTCCTTCCTCCCCCATCGCAATTCTCTCAAGAGTTTCAACTGTGGAGCGCGCCCATGCGATTTCTTTTATGTTTGGGCAAAGCGTTTCCTGACTTATTCTTTCCACCGCTCTAACCGTTTCAAGCATATACTCAATATAGGGCGCTCTTATTTTCCCCCATTTTTCCAAAATACCAAAAAACCGCAGTAACCCTTGAACCATGAAAAGGCTTTCCCCATAGTTGAGCTGTGTTATCTTTCCTCCTTCTTTTAAGACAAGTGGTATCTGGAATCTTATCGCAAACTTTGAAATCTGGACTGCGGCTATCTCAAATAGCTTTTCCAGCTTGTCCTTCTTCTCTTTATCATACTTATCGCTTTCGACCATTCTGATTATTTTCTCCATCTCAGGCAGAAGCGGAAATGCTTTGTCCCTTGCTCCTTTAAGCAGAACTTTATCAGGGTCAACTTCTTCAATTTCTTTCAAAAGTTTCACGAGCTCCTCTTCGCTTGGTCCATCCCCTCCCTTTTCTATCTCGCTAACAAAACGGGGAATGCTTTCATGAACATTTTTCACTGGTGTTAAATATACATCTACTTCGCCTTCGTATATTTCATTTTCCCCTCTTATTCTTGCTATATTTGTCTCCTTTGCTTGGAGATAAAACGGATACATCCTATCGGTTAGTGCTTTCCCTATTTTGATCGCCTCTTTGTTATTGGTTTTCATATTCTCTATATACTTTATTGTTTTGCCTATGTAACCTGCAATTCTGTCCGATTTCAACGCAAATTCATCAAGCAGCTTTTTCCTCTCTTCTCCTTCAGGTGCCGAGTATAACTTCGCCTCTTCTTCATTATACCTCTCCTCAAACTCGCTCCAAACCACCTCTACGAGCTTTATTGCTCCTAAGTGCTGGTCCTGCTGGTTGAATACAAGCCTTCTCCCTACAACCTCCAAAAGCTCTGCAATCTCTCCGCTATCCATGCTTGCGATGTCTTTCTTTACGTTTTCTATTATACTCCTGAATGCCCATGCTCTCTGACCGTTTATCCCGTTTATAATGAGGTCTCTGTCTTTTATAACCTCTCCCAATCTTATCTCCGTATCGCTGCTATTCCAGAATTTAACTTCTGGGTTTTTAAGATAAACAACTTCATCCCTTATCTCGTAAAAATCTCTTTTGTGCTCTTGATTGATTATCCCTATTTTTATCATGTGCAGAAGCTCCATGATTTCTGCAATGGATGCAAACCTCATCTTTGTTTCATCGCTCAACCTCATCCTTTCAATCTGCTTTTTCAACCTTCTCATAACAACCATATCTTCCACAGCGCCCTTCAATTTTTCTGCCAACTCCTCTCCGCCAATATTTTCTATAATTCTCGCTTGCTCTTCTGCTTTTTGTTTTTCCCTTCCCTCAAAATATCTGGAAAATGTGTTTTCTGCTCGTTGTTTATTCTCGTTGAGTTTTTGCATGATCTTTTCTTCGATCTCGCTTTTTGGTTTAGCAAACTCACTTAGCGCAGCTTCCAGCGCAGCCATCGGGTCGCCTTCCTTTTCTTGCTCCCTGCCAAAAATTTTCCCAATCAATCCATTGGGGTCAGTGAAATAGGGCGGCATAGTGTCGTAAAGCACCCACAAATACATTTCTAGGTCCTCAGGGTTTTTCTCTTTAATCCCAATCGCTTCTCTTAATTTTTCTTCATAATCTCTGTTCTTCTTTATGTATAAATATTTCTGATAGTTTTCATCTGCTTTTTTAATTTCCTTATCTATATCCGTGCCGAATTCTTTGGGGTTTTTTTGATACTCCTTTTCAATTTTTTCTTTTATTCTAAGATACATTTCCTCAAGACCTTCGCACTGGTCCTGTTCGTTGAAAAGCAGGCGCTCGGAAACATTTCTTAGAATTATCGCCAATGTTCGTTTGTCAATTTGAAGCCTTTTGTACAATTCTAAGATCTCTTCCTTTTCTCCTTTTTCTTCAGTTTCCTCCCTTTCGAGTTTTTCAATTTCTTTTTCGTCCATTGCCATTATCTCGAAAACTCCAACAGCATCCATCACTATTTCCTTTCTCAACTCTATGAGTTTTTCTATAGTTTCTTGGTCATTTACAAAGCCCAGCCTTACCCACTCTTCACCTCTCTTTACATATGCAGTCCCCCTCCTTATCTTCGTGTATGTGTTTTCATAATCCATTGGGATATCTTTTATTTTGTTGCTCATCTTGAGTAGGTTGAGCATTTCCATCGTTTCAATTAACCTATCGAGTCGCACCCTTATCTCTTGTGGAATGGGAAGTCTATCTATCTCTTCGTAGAGCTCGTGTATTTTTTCGACATCCTCAACAATCCTTGCAACCCAGGCCAACTGCTCTTTATCTACTGCGCTCTGGTCGTTAACCATAGTTATAAATTATAAATAAAAGTGTTTTTAAACTTTTCCAACCAAGCCTTTTATTTCTTTTTGGTGAAAAGGAAATAGATGATAGAAGATATCACCCTCTACGCATTCCTGTTTATATCCGGTGCTTTGCTTGCATCCTTCCTAGGCGACCTAATCTACAGAATAACGCGAATCCCAAACATCCTCTGGCTCATGCTCATCGGATTTATCCTTGGCCCCTACCTTGGAATTTTAGACCCTGTTGAGATGAGAGAAATCCAGCCCATAGTAGGACCGCTTGCCCTTGCCTTGGTATTCTTTAATGCGGGGTTGGTGCTGGATATCTTCAAGTTCTTCCTTCGCTCTTTTCGACCCTTGTTTTTCAGTTTTGTTGTTGTTGCGTTCACGATGGTCGGCGTTGCAATTGTTGCAAAGGCCATATTCGGTTGGGACTACCTAATGGGCGCAACTCTTGGCGCGGTTTTTGGTGGGACAGGAACTGCCATAGTTATGCCTCTCTCAAAAAAACTTCTCCTCCCAGAAGAGGTTAATCAGTTTTTGACCGTTGAGGGCGCGGTCACTGGGGTTCTGGCGGTTGTTCTCACAGCAGCGCTTACAGATGCCCTTGTTTTTGGAACAGCAGATTTGCAAAGCGCCGGTGTTGCGATAGCCCTTTCGCTTGGCAAGGGACTCCTTCTAGGGTTTGTAGTAGGGATAGGGTGGATGATGGTCCTTTATCTTCTTCAGGACCTTGAATACTCCTCCATGATAACCCTTGCGGTTAATTTCCTTGTATATGCTGGCTCTGATTATATCGGCGGGAATGGACCTCTTTCAGCGCTTGTTTTCGGCATGGTTATGGGAAACAATCCCTCGCTCGCCAAAATGTTAAAGCTTAAACACACGCCCTTGCCCACTGAAAAAATTAAAGGATTTCAGGAAGAAATAATGTTCTTCTTACAAGCATTCTTTTTTATCTATCTTGGGAGCCTTATAAATCTGGGAAGCGAAAAAACACTTCTTATAAGCGGCATTCTTGTTCTTGTTATACTGGTCGCCAGAATATTTGCGACATTTGTAAGCACCGTTGCCGCAGGCCAGCTTTCATATTACCGGCTTATACTATCCATCATGTTTGCAAGAGGGCTCAAGAGCGCTGTTCTTTCCACCCTTCCGCTGACAATAGTGCATGGATACATGAAAACACATGCATACATTCCGCAGCTCTACCCCCTTGCCTATACATTCAGGCAGTTCCCGGATATAGTTTTCATAGTCATAGGCCTTTCTATCATTCTTACAACAGTGCTCGCTACGCTGTGGAGCATAACGCACGGGCCAAGAAGGGAAAAGCATCCGGTGGCTCAACCAAAAATAATCCACGAGGAGGAGTCGTTGGAATGATCATCTACACAGATGGCGCATGCCTCGGCAACCCTGGCCCGATGGGGGTCGGGATAGTTTTTGTGAAAAATGATAGGATAGTAAAAAAAATAAGCCGGCCCATTGGAAAAGGAACGAACAACATCGCCGAGTACATGGCCGTTCTAACCGCTTTGCAGGAAGCGAAGAAAATGGGGGAGAAAAACATAACCCTCCGAGCGGACAGCCAGCTTCTTATAAAACAACTGAACAGGGAGTATAAGGTAAAGGCAAAACATCTAAGGCAACTGCACGACGCGGTGGTTCTACTTGCAAGGGAGTTGAATGTGAAATTCGAGTGGATTGAAAGAGAGAAAAATAAGATCGCAGATTATCTAAGCAAAAAAGCCATCGAAGGCTAGAATACAGAAGCAAACCCCCTCAAAAATTCCTTCGGGTTCTCTGCCTTTACGAATGCAGATGCGAGCAGAACCCCCTTTGCACCTAATTTCAGCGCAACCTCAACATCCTCCTTTGTGCTCACCCCTGCGCCGGCGAGCACTGTTCCATCAATCTCCTTCACAGCGTTCTCAATCAACTCTGGCCTGTATCTGCTTATGCTCCTTCCAGAGCCTATCAACTCCGGCGGTTCAATCGCGATGAATTCCGGCTTTACCTTCGCAACCTCCTTTCCCTCCTCAACCTTCTCAACGCAAACAACACTCTCCAACCCGTATTTTTTCATCAGCACAACCGTTTCCTTCGCTTTCTCCACCCCGACCCTTTTTTCAGAATGGTTTATCATGCTTCCCCTTACCCCTATTGCTTTCAGTGCGAAAGGAATAACCGCTCCTGTACTCGCGCCGGGCTCAAACGGGTCGGCATGCTGGGCAAAAACATCAGAATAAATTTTTTTTCCATCTTTCAAAAGTACAGCCGGAAGTGCGACCGCTATCCTCACCCCGCTCTCTTCGCAAACCTCCTTAGCCGCTTTAATATACCTCGCCGGCTCCCTTATGCCCTGCTCGTAATTCTTCAAGTTCAGTAGAATCATGCGATCACAAGTTTTTAATTTGTTGCTTACATTTAAAATATTTACCTATACGCCGAGGTTGAATGAGCGCCGCTCATAACCCTCGGCTCGTTTCACTCGCCGAGGTCGCATAATCCGGTAGTGCGTCGGTCTCGAACAGAATCCGGGAAAACCGATCCCGCAAGGGATTGCAGGTTCAAAGAGCCCTTTTCGGGTTGCCTGAAAGCGCTTCACCGGAAAAGGGTTTGGAAATCCTGCCCTCGGCGATCTTCCTTTTCTCTTTTTCCTTCTTTTCCTTTTCAAGCATCCTTAGCTTCCTTTCCAAAAATTTCCTCATCGCATTTCTGTTGTTCCCCGCATATTTTGTATAAAGCGCGAGCATCACAAATATTTTGTTCGGAAGGAAGCTCAGCTCCTCCAGGGTTATCTCCCCCTTTGTTTCAAGCATGGCAAGCGCCTTTTTCACAAGCTCTATCCTACTCGTTCTTCTTCCCCTCCTTTTCTCAAGGTATGTAAGCAGCCTTTCTGGATTATCGATTTTCCTGAAAAGAAGCCATTCGTATATCTTGAACCTCTTCGCCCCAATCCTGTGCAGCCTGTCTATAAGGAGTTCTATGTTGTGGTTCTGCTTTATGTGGTGGAAGTGCGAATATATCACCTGCTCTTTTTCGTGCCTCCTTAGCTGAAGATAGTGCTCATAATTCATGGGGATGGGAAGCTGATGCTTCTCCATCTCAAGCTCAACTTTACTAAGCTTCTTTATCTCCTCTTCTACCGGCTCGGTAATCTGCAATGTAAGAGGTCGCCTTTCTTCCTCTACTACTGTCAAGGGGGAGTGTGTCAGCACGCTAAGTATTCAATGAGAATTTTTATAAACCCTTGCTTTTCTTCCGCGCAGGTTTGGCCTACCATCAGGCCCCCTCATTTTTGTTCATTATAATGAACATTTAATTGATTTTTTGTTCATTATGGTGAACATTTAAAAAACTATGGTGAGAATACTCTTCATGGTTGATGTGATAGGTTTTCTTAAAAACGCGATGCTTAGCGGAGAAGGCCGTGCTGTCTATTACGCCAAACCCGAAAAACGTGACCTTTACATGGAGCTTCTCAAGAAGCCAAGGATGCATATCATATACGGAATGAGGGGCGGTGGAAAGACGACACTTCTGTTTCAAAGGTTTATGGACTACCCCAAGGGAAAAAGGGTATACATCTCAGGGGATGAGGTAAAACTTTACGGGTTTTCGCTTCTCAGTATTTTTGATGCACTTAAATATGTGAGCGAGATGGATAGAGGCGCAGTTTTCCTGGATGAGATAACAAAAATCCGTGGTTGGGGGGAAGAATTGAAGATAATATACGATGCCTACCCAAACCTGGATGTTTATGTCTCTGGCTCCTCTGCTGTTGAACTTACGGAATCAAAAAGGACACTGGCAAGGCGGGCGAAATACCACCATCTTCTTCCGATGACATTCAGGGAGTACATGCGGGTAGTGCACGGGCTTAGGCTTGAGAGGTTCAACCTCTTCGCTCGGGATGTTTACACTGCTGGAATAAGATACGATATCTATTTTAAAGAAGAGGTTAAGAGGAACCCTCTCAGATTGGTTGAGGAGTACAGTGAAAAAAACCAACCGTTTTTACTGGAGGCGGATGAAAGCATGCTCATGGACCTTATGGATAAGATAATATACGAGGATATCTCAAAGGTCTATCCTTTCAGCGGTGATGTTCTTGATAAGTTCCATCGCCTTATCCTTATCTTGGCCATGTCAGAAAAAACATCTTATGAAAATCTCTCCAAGGATCTTGGGATTTCCAAGGGTGTTGTTGGGCAGATGATAAGGGCCCTTGCAAACAGCGGTGTGATAAAGGCAGTTTTGCCGTTTGGAGCTGGCAGGGTTGTAGGAAGAAAAACATGGAGATACTTTTTCCTTGTGCCGGCCATAAGAAAGATGTACATGAAAAAAGGAGGGGCTGATGACTCAAGAATAACAGGTTTTGTGCGTGAGGATATAGTTGTTTCCCATTTAGATGATGTTTTCTATGTTCCCAAAGGCCCTGATTTTGTGTATAAAAATGTTGTGCTTGAGGTAGGCGGCCATGGAAAGGATACCGGACAATTCGCAATGTTTGGAGCAAAAAAGCAGAAGATAATCGTTTATGATGGTGTAGAGGTGGTGAAGGCTGGTGATGTTGTAAAACTGCCTTTTTACATATTCCTCTCCCATGTTTAATGTTCATTATAATGAACATTTAATTGATTTTTTGTTCATTATGGTGAACATTTTACCTTTTGTTCCTTCCAACATACCCTGTTTTCTTCTCAGCAGGCATGATACTGTCCATGGCGAATTTTTCTATCTCACTTATCACCTTGTTTGAGTGGAAAAGAAACTTTGTGTAATCATACTGCAGCGCTCCGGGTATGACCCATGTCATGAGCGAGGAGAGGAAAACAACACCCGCAGTAAGGCTTACAATGTCTATGCTGAATGCGGGTGAGAACTCCTTTGCCATTATCATGGAAAACTCTCCGGTGGATATCATCAGCAAACCCATGAGTGCGGATTTTGCTAAGTTGTTATTCGTCACTATGAGCATAAGGGTTGAGGAAGAAAGCTTAGCAAAGGAGCTTACGAGTGCAATGAGCACTACTGCGATTGCAAACGGCGGGTTGAGGAATGAAAGAAGGTTCGCATTCATGCCAAGCGAAAGGAAGAAGATTGTTATGAAAAGGGAGGTCAGGATGTTCATGCTGTTTATGGTGTTTTTCAGCTCCCTCTGTCTGGATGAGAGAACACCTGCTATGAAAGCGCCCACACTCTCCGGAACAGAGAAAATATGCGCCAAAAGGATTAAAACCACCGCAATTGTTATGTAAAAAAGAAAATAGGTTTCATCGTTTTCCGGGAGATGCCTTGCAATCATTTTTGAAATCCCGGTTATCAGGAAAAGCGGGAACGCAAACATCATCATACTAACAAAAACAGATACCCCAAAGCTCCCTGTTTTTATGAAGGATACAAGAAAAAGGGTGAACAGAACTGCGAAGAGGTCCTCCCATATTAGCTCAACATACATAGTTGTTGTTTCCTTTCCATACAAAACCCTAAAATCCTGCAGAGCCCTCACGAATATCGCTGTGCTTGTAATGGAAAAAATTACGCCCAAAATAATTGCTTCAAAGATGGAGAGGTTGAACAAAAAAATGGATACTAATGCAACAACAAAAGCAGAGAAGCCCATCTTCAAAATGGAAATGCCCAACGAGCTCATCCCAACCTTCTTTATAAGCTCTGTTCTCATCTCCAACCCTATAAGATACATCAAAAGGATTGCCCCTACAGAAGAGAATATCTCTATGTTCTGCTGGCTTATCACAGAAAAGCCGTTCGGCCCTGCAAGGGCTGCGATTATCAGAAGGAGCGGAACAGACGGAAGCCTGAATTTTGCAGAGAGGAAGCTCACTATGAATGCAAGCGTTAGGGCGATGAGGAAACCTAGAGTCGCTCCGGAAATATCCATAACCCAAATTCTCTCGTTCAGTTTAAAAATATTGTTTTCCAAAAGGGTTTACAGCCCCAGTAGCTCAGCGGTAGAGCGACCGCCTCGTAAGCGGTAGGTCGTGGGTTCAACTCCCATCTGGGGCTTATGAACCCAATAGTTGTTTTTTCCTCAAAAAACACTGCAAGCAAAAACATCGCCCAGCATCTGCTCACCCTTGGGTTTGAAAAAACCGGCGAGAGCGAGTGGAGATATAAAAACATTCGCATGGTTGACAGCAAGGTTGATTCCATCCTGAATGTTCCGACTGATTTTCAAGAAGATTACATAATAGTTTTGAGCACGCACAAAAGCGAGATGTCCCTTCCAACCCTGACCGTTCACATCCCAGGAAACTGGGATTCTGCGGATTTCGGAGGGGAGCCGCGGACCCTGAACACTGCATACGCAGGAAAGATGTTCCAGATTTTAAAGGGTCTTAAAAAACATAGTTCTGAATTGGAAAAGAAAGGATGGCAGGTCTGCTACGAAGTCGACCATCACGGGCCGACATGCAAAAAGCCGATAATGTTTGTTGAGATAGGAAGCACTGAAAAGGAATGGAAAAACGAGGAGGCCGGCATGGCCGTTGCGAAGGCTGTCTTTGATGGGATAAACAAAGATGAGGAGCAGGAATTCTGCTATTTTGGGGCTGGAGGAGGCCACTATGCGCCAAAATTCACAAAACTCGCCCTTGAAAAAAACATGGCATTCGGCCACATCCTTCCAAAATACCGGGCCGATAGCATTGCCGAGGACACATTCAAGCAGGCGGTAGAAAAAAACGTTGAAAAATTAAAAGCCGTTGTGCTGGATTGGAAAGGGCTGAACAAAGAGCAGAGGGATAGGATTCTTTCGCTTGCAGAAAGGTTCTCTGTTGAAATTATTCGGGAGTAAACTAAAAATAATGAAAATATTTTAATACTTCCCGCAGAAAAAACAATGGTGAAAAGCATGAGAAAAATAGCGTTTGCTGTTGTTTTGTTTGTTCTTTTCTCCGGTTGCGTCCAGCAGAGCGGAAATGTCTACATGACCTACACCGTTAGCGAGTGCAGGGATGAGCCTGTTGGCGTTTCCATAGAAAAAGCCGGTGATGTTTTTTACATAAAACAGGTAGAGTCCTATGTTTGCTGCGCAAACATCACGCTCATCATGAACACAACCGGGAAAACCATAAGGATATATGAAGAAAACACCGGTGAAATGTGCAGGTGCATCTGCCCTTTCAAGGCAGAGATATACCTTTACAACGCGACCGGCTATGAGAATGTCGAGATATACGGAATAAAGTACAGGGATGTTTATGGATACGAATTGATGCACAACCTTTCTATCTCTTCGCCACCAAACCAAACAGCCGATGAAAAGTTTTGCGAAAAGGATGAGGATTGCGCATGCGGCGTGCACGTAAAAACAAGAGAATGTTTTTTTGGAAACAAAAAATATGTGGATGAAAAGACGCAATGCCCTGATTTCTGCACCGGTATAGGCGGGAACCTGGTTATAAAATGCGAGAAAAACACATGCGTCCAAAAGGTAAGGGAGGTCGGAATTCCAAACCCAGCCTCTGTTTTCTGCGAGGAGCAGGGTGGAAGGCTTGACCTAAGAACGGATGAAACCGGCGGGCAGTATGGCGTGTGCATGTTTGAGGATGGGAGCGAGTGCGAGGAGTGGGCATTCTACAGAGGGGAGTGCAAAAAAGGACAGCTTGAGTGCGTGGATGATGCCGGCTGCGTCCACATCCCTTCCTGCTGCCATCCAAATTCTATGAAATGCATTCCAAAATCCGCGATAAAAGAATACCCAAACTGCGAAGGGATTGCGTGCACATTGGAATGCAGGCAATGCACTGAATGTGTATGCAAAAATGGAAAGTGCGAAACCATTCTCTCTCCACTAGAAAAGTGCTGTTAATCTTACTATTTTTCCAATTTTTTCCGAAATAGTAAGGATAATTTTAAAAATATTTCCTAAAAAGTATGCTTTTATGTATGTAGAACGGGATATTGAAAAAGAGCTACTTGAGGTGCAAAAAACAACCAGCATAGCGTTAATCGGTCCAAGGCAGGCAGGAAAAACAACGCTTCTAAAAAACATGCTTTCTAAGTTTGAAAACGGTGTATACTTAAGCTTCGATGACCCGGATGTTCTCGAGCTTTTCAACGATGACATAAAAAAATTCTGCACAAGATACCTTGAAGGAAAAACACTTGCAGTGTTGGATGAGGTTCAGTACGGAAAGGATAGCGGAAGAAAGATTAAATATCTGATCGATGTTGCAGGTATAAATGTTTGGTTAACCGGCTCATCCGAATATGTTCTATCAAAAGAGACCTTAGCCCCGCTTGTTGGGAGGGTGGCTCTTTTTTCTTTATACCCATTTTCCCTTTCTGAGATGTTAAGGATTAGAGGAGTATCCTATGGGTCAGAGAAAGAGAAGGGAAGGGCGATAGAGGAGCACATGCTTTTTGGCGGCTATCCGAGGATTGTGCTGGAGGAAAGCATAGAAGGGAAAAAAACCCTTCTTAAGAGCATTCTAAAACTCATTTTGGAGAAAGATGTTTCTCTAGTTCTTGGGCTCAGGCCAGAGGAAGAAAGCGAGATAATAAAGGTTGCTAAGGTGCTAAGCTTGTACTCCGGGAATATTGTAAACTTTACAAACATTTCTGCTGCAACGCAAATAGAGTATAAAAAGGTGAAAAAATATGCAAGCGCGCTTGAGATGGCATATCTGGTAAAGTTTGTTCAGCCGTTCTTCACAAATAAACTAAAAGAGATAGTAAAGGCACCTAAGGTTTTTTTCATCGATACAGGCATAAGAAATTCCTTGCTGTCAGACTTTCGCTCTGAAAGGCCGGATATCGGTGCCCTGTTTGAAAACTATGTTTTTTCAGAATTGATAAAAATGGGTTTTGAGCCAAAGTACTGGCAAAGCAAGGCAGGTACAGAGATCGATTTTATTATTGAGAGCGATGGGCTTATCGGTATAGAGGCAAAATACGGAAGGGTGGAAAGGGTTAGCAGAGGGGTGAGGGCATTCATAGATGCATACAAACCTAAAAAGGTAATTATCCTAAGCAGCACAGAAAAAACCGAAATGGTAAATAAAACCGAGGTTATTTTTACAGGAATTGAGAATCTCAAACAGATTTTGAAAAACCATGCGCAGAAGAGTTCAAGCGACGTTAGCCCTTAGCCCAAACACAGCATCTAAAATTTCTTCATAAGCAGATGGTTGCTCAAAAACCCAGGGAAGGACCCCCAATGTTTTTATGGCCAGCCCAATGTTTTTCTCGGATACATCGAGCCCATATTTTTTGATTCTGTGCAGAATGAGCGGGGCAAGGTCTGTTGGAACAAAGTTTTTTTGAGCAATCGATCTTAAAAATCTCGTTTTGCCCACCTTCCCCTCCAGCGTTGCTTGGGCCTGAAGAAAAACATTTCTCACAAACGAAGATTCCGGCTTTTGATCCTTTATAATCTCATAAACAAAACCCTCTGGATAAAACAGCGGTGATATCCTTCTTTCCTCTGGTTGAAGAAATCTACAATAAGACCGCAGAACTACTATAATATCTATGTCCGATTTTTTATGGCTTTCGAAAGGTGCCCTCATTATGCCCCCAAATAGCAAAACAAAGGATAGGTTATCGCCCATTTTTTCTCTTATCTTCGAGGAGTAATCAAGCGCAGCTCTGAGATCCTCAAAAACATCCTTGTGCATCCATTCTGGAGGTTTGATATCCTTTCCGCTCTTTATGCTTTTAACAATCCTCCGCATCCTTGCTTCGTACGGGTTGGCAAATGGTAAAGGCATGTGTTGATTTATGATGTGAAAAGGTTATAAAACATTTCTTCAAATTAAAATAACCAACCCCCCAAGAAAAATACAGTAAACCCCAAACCACCAGAGTTTGCCCTGCCTTATCATATCAATCAAAAACCTCATGGAAAAATACCCGACAACTGCAGAGACAAAAAAACCGGCCAGAACAGAAGATAGGTTTTGCTGGATGAATTCAAGCGAGGCATTCTCCATTCCTTCAAAAATCCCGGCGCCCAGAATTGCGGGCAAGGAAATTAAAAAAGAAAACCGCGCAATTTTTTCCTTATCATTCCCAAGAAGCATCCCGCCGGCCAAGGTGGAGCCGCTCCTTGAGACTCCCGGTGCAACCGCAAACCCCTGAAAAATCCCCATCACAAACGCATCCAAAAAAGATGGTTCTTTGCCCCTTATTGTTTTTGCCCTCTCTCCGGCAAATAGAAGCACAGCAGTTATGATGAGCGCAGCCCCAACATACCTAACCTCAAAAAACATTCCTTCAAAAAAATCTTTGAATGCAAAACCTATGAGTGCGGTTGGAATCGAAGCAGTAATAACCATAAGAGAAAGTTTTACTCCAGGGTTTTTGAAATTTCTTGTTTTTATCGCGTTGAACCAACCAAAAACAATCTCAAAAATTTCTTCCTTCAAAAAAACAACCCCTGCGAGCGCGGTTCCAAGATGCAGGACAATGTCAAATATTACAGGCGCTTCCAATCCGAATAAATTCTGCGCGATAGCAAGATGCCCGGAAGAGCTTACCGGAAGCCATTCAGTTATTCCCTGCAAAACCCCTAAAAGAACTGCATAGAAAATTTCCATTCATACCCCCAGAGGATTGTCCATTTTTCTACTCCCGAGAAATTTTTCAAAACCAAAAAGTTTCAGCCCGCAAACCCCGAGTGCAATCCATCCTACCGGAAGAACCTCGTTCATGCTTTGCAGAATGCTGAACTGCATCAATGCCATCCCGTACCTTCTCCTCCACTCCTTTTCATACCCTTCAGGATTTTTTATGTATTCAGCGGAAAGCTCGGCGCATCTCAGCCCGTAAGCAAGCCCTCCGCCGCTGAATGCCTTCACCTGCCCGGCAGCATCACCAACAAGATTGACATTCCTTCCATCAATTCTCTTCCCGGTTTTTTTCCTAACCCTCAAAGGAATTATGGCGCTCTCATCAACCTTTGCAGACACCCCCATTTCCTCGACAAACCTTTCAAACGCGCCCATAACATTTTTTGGCAGGATTACACCGCACCCAACCTCTTGTCTTTTTCCCTGGTCAACAATCCATGAAAAAAACCCCTTTGTATATTCGTTGAAATACAGATGGACGCTCCCCCTCTCAACAACCTTTTCTTCTATTTTTGCGGTTGCTACAGAGGCAAATTTTTCAATCCTCGGGAATCCGAAATGCTCTGCAACAGCAGAGTTCGCCCCATCTGCACCGATAATATTTTCTGACCTGTACTGCGAGAGTTTGCTTATCCTTTCATTGTATTCCACGACCGCACCCTTTCTCTCCGCCTCCTTTGCGAGGAGGAGGTCCATTCTCTTTCTATCTATCACATACGCGCCATCCTTATGCTCTATTTCCATTTCTTGATTCTTCCCAAAATGCAAAACGGCTTTTTTTATTTTTTGCAAAACTATCCTTTCAACATCCATGTACCCCCCAAGGAAATCAAGGGTTTCTTTTGATACAAGGCCTGTGCATACCGTTCCATCCCCGGCCCTCCTTCCCTCCTCAGAAACATAAACATCATACCCTTTTCGGAGGGCAGAGAGAGCGGCAACTGAGCCGGCACACCCAAACCCGACTACATGAACGTCCATCGCTCTTAATTGTGAGAATAATTTTTTAAACATAGAGAGGGATAAAAACCCATGCGTGTTTTTCATTTCTGCATTCTGTTTCTCCTGCTTTCGTTTGCATACGCCCAGGTTGAAAACACCTCATCAGAAGAGGAGCTTATGAAAATTTTTGAGGAGAATTTCGCGAATGCGAGCATAGAGGATTTCATTGTTGTTGAGGGAAGCGGCTTGAGCACTGCCGAAGTTGCGGCAATAGAATACGCGAAATCGCAGTACCCGGAGTATGCGCAGTATTACAAGCCGCTGAAGGACACGCAGGAAACCATGGAGATTGTAAAAAGAGCCCCAAAGGAAAAGACCATCATTTTAATCGGTGGTCCAAGCCAGAACAAGATTTCAGAGCAGGTCCTCTCCTTAGGATGGGTTAAGGAAGAGGGCAAGGCAACCTACTATACACAGTTGGTTGTGCAGAACGGCACAAACCCAAACGGAGCAAAGATATTCATCCTTTCAGACAACAAGGGATACAGCAACCTACCAAAAAAGGGCGTTGAATACTCTCCACTATCCAGCGTTATGCCTCAGGAGTACGTTCCTCCGGCTGCAACCGGTATAAGCCTTCTCCTCCTCCACCTCTTCAACCTTGCCCAAACAATAGTAGAAGAGTCTGTGGAAGAGTTCGGAAAGAAAAGGAGGAAGAAAAGCAGGAAAAAGGAGAGCATAATAAAAAAGTACGGAAAAGAAATTCTCTCCTTTATCCTCGCGTCCGCGGTTCTGGCCGTAGCGGTAACATGGACGTTCACCGCTTTCAGTTGGAAGTTTATACCCTATTTATTCCTGAACTTCTTCGTCTGCTTTTTCCTCATAATGAGCTACGATGGATTGAGATGGATTGTTTCAAAGATTCTTGGGATTCCTGTTGAATACACATTCTGGTCTGTTGGCGCTGTCATAACCCTTCTGAGCAGTTTTCTCGGCAACCCGTTTGGGCTTTCAGGCGTTCTTGTTGAGGAGACAGAAAAACTAAAGGAAAAATGGAAGGTCGGGCTTATGAACCTTGCTGCATCCTTTTTCACCATGTTTGTGGCCGTGGTATTTTTCATCATAAATTTCGTTTTCCCATGGGAGGTCTTTCAGATGATTTTCAGCGCATCCTCAACAATAGCGATGGTGAGCATCCTTCCACTCGGTTCGCTCGGGGGGAATGAGATAAGGAAATGGAATATCTTTGTTTGGCTTTTTGCATTCTTATTAATAGGTGGGGCGTACGCAATAATTACTTTTCTCATTGTTTAGTTTCGCTTTTCCGCAACCATTAAAAACATTCATTCCCAAGAGTATTACCATGTTTTTTGAGATAATCGCATTCATCCTCGCGCTTCTGCTTGTCGCAGCCGTTTTCAAGTTCATATACGAGTTCAGCCTTAAGAAGTTCGTTCTAAATGCAATAGCCGGCCTTCTTTCCCTCTTTATCCTGAATCTCCTCGGAATCGGAATCCCGATAAATCTTCTCACAATTTTTATAATAGCCATAACAGGCATGGTGGGTTTTATTATAATCCTTCTATTCCACTTCCTTGGGATTGCATTCTAAACAGCGATAGGTTTAAAACCTGTGAAGAAGATAAATAATACGGTGGTGGTATGGAGGTTGTAGAATATCGAAACAAAAACATATTACTGCTTTTTGCAAAGGAATTGAAGGAGATTATGGAAACATTTGAGGAGGAGGTAGAGATAATAACCAACAAGAGATTGCTCAAAGATATTGCGCTGAGTTTGGAGGAGTACAAAAAAGGGGAGTTTAAAGAGTACGGAAATGTCAGTGAGCTTAAAAAGGCGCTGAAAATATGAACTATTCATTGGTAATCCCAAAAAGCTTAGAAAAAAAACTAAAAAAACTAGACAAGCCGATATTGGAGCGCCTTGTTAAACTAATTGAGAAAATAAAAGAAAATCCATACCAATTTAAGCGCCTCCGTTACCAACTTAAAGGGGCATTTAGTGCAAGGGTTGCACCTTTCAGGGTTGTGTTTGCAGTAGATGAACAAAACAAAAAAATAATTATTCTGGCCTTTGAGCATAGAGATAAAGTTTATAAAAAATAATTTTGTGATGGTAAGTATGGATTTAGGAAAAGGGCTTAGGGAAGCGCTGAAAAGGTTTGCCGGCAAATCTGTTATTGATGAAAAGGCAGTGAAATCCCTGATAAAAGAGTTGCAGAGGATTTTGATTGCGAGCGATGTTAATGTAAAACTTGTTTTTGAGTTGAGCAAGAGAATAGAAAAAAGGGCTTTGGAAAGCGAGAAATTAGAAGGGCTCACCCTTAGGGAGCACGTTCTTAAGGTTGTTTATGATGAGCTAGTCTCTCTCTTAGGAGAAGGGTACGAACCGAAGCTTTCACCGCATAAGATTTTGCTAGTTGGCTTGTACGGAAGCGGAAAAACAACAACCGCAGGAAAGCTTGCATACTTCTACAAAAAGAAAGGGCTGAGGGTCGCTCTTGTTGGTGCGGATGTTGACAGGCCTGCTGCAAGGGAACAGCTGAAGCAACTTGCAGAGAAGGTAGGCGTGTCCTTCTACTCAGAAGGAAAAAATGAAATGGAGATAATAAAGAACGCACTTTCAAAGGCAAAGGAAGACATTATCATAGTGGATTCGGCAGGAAGGAGCGCATTTGATGATGAGCTTGCAAAGGAGCTTGCCTCAATATACAAAACAGTAAAGCCCGAAGAGGTGTATCTTGTAATAAGCGCGGACATAGGGCAGGTTGCGAAAAAACAATCAGAAGAGTTCTCAGCCATCTCTCCGCTTACCGGCGTGATAGTGACAAAGATGGATGGTTCAGGAAAGGGAGGCGGAGCGCTGAGTGCAGTTGCCGCAACAGGGGCAAAAATAGCTTTCATAGGTACAGGGGAAAAGATAGACCAGTTCGAGGTTTACGATGCAAAAAGGTTTGTTTCCCGGCTTCTCGGCATGCCAGATATAAAATCCCTCATAGAAAAGGTTGAGGAGCTGAAAAAAGAGGAAGGAATGGAAGAGCTTGCTGAAGAAGAATTTACGATAGAGGCATTCTACAAGCAGATGAAGGCAGCAAAGAAAATGGGCCCGTTGAGCTCTATCCTCGGGATGATGGGGATGCACGACCTCCCGAAAGAGATGGTTGAGAAAAGCGAGGAACAACTAAGGAAGTATGAGGCCATGATAAACTCCATGACGCCGGAGGAGAGAAAAGACCCTATGCTTGTTAGAAAAAGCAGGGGAAGGATAGAAAGGATTGCAAAAGGATCTGGCACAAGTGTGAATGAGGTGCGCGCATTCCTCAACCAGTTTAACAGAATGAAAACCATGGTGGAAAGGTTCAAGCACGACAGAAGCTTCAAGAAAAAAATAGAAAAACTCATGGGCGGAAAACTCCCAACCTAAAAAACACCGGCCGGCTCCTTCACGGTTTTTAGCACTAGTGCGGTGCTCGTTCTTTTTACATTCGTGCTTGATGCTATCTCATGTATGATGTTTTTGAGCTCGCTTCTGTTTCTTGCAATAACCATACATACGGCATCATACTCTCCGGTTATTTCATACGCACACACAACACCCGGTATTTTGGCCAACTCTTCAATAGGATACTTCCCGGATTCGTACTGGACAAAAACAAAAGCGGTCATTGTATACCCAAGCTTTTCATAATCAACGTTTATAGTATATTTTTTTATCACCTTCTCCCTCTCCATTTCTTTCATCTTTTTCATCACAGTTGCCGGATGCATTCTGAGAAGGCTTGCTATCTCTCTGCAGGAGATCCTTGAATCCTTGCTCAAAACCCTCAATATGTAAAGACTCTTTTCATCAATTTCTTCCACCATATTTGTTTTTGATAGAACAAAATATTTAAATATGTTTCATTTTTTTATATCAAATGATATAATTTTTTTCCAAAAAATATAAAAAGAGAACTACAGATATACTGCTGGTGGTTTTATGGTGCGGGGAAAGGTGAGCAAGGGTAGGGTGAAAAAACCTGCGGGAGGGAAAAAGCCGGCGATACGCGTGGATGAACACACGATGATTCTCAAGATGATAAACGATGCCAGCAGGGAACTGAATAAGAATAATGATAAGGGTTTTCTTGAGATAGCATACTCTCTCAGGAACACAATAAACAAGGCGAATGGTGAGGATTTTTCGGAAAATGAAAAGAAGGAAATAAAAGAGCTTTTGAGAAGAGCAAAGATAACAATGCTCCTCAATGACAAAGAGCAGGAGTTTAAGGCCCTCTCCGAAATAGAAAGGGATATACTTAAGGCTTTTCGCGGATAGAACACGACCCTATGCGCATGGAGCGCAAAGGATATCCTTTTAAATATATAAGTATAAAACAATATTCGTGAAAACTAAAATTATAAAAGCGATTAGCGATGAGACAAGGCTCAGGGTGCTTGAAAGGATACGAAAAGGAAAGGTCTGCGCTTGTGAGCTACCTGTTTTTGTGAAAGTAAGCCAGCCCGCAGTTTCGCAGCACTTGAAAGTGCTTTTAGAGGCAGGGCTTGTAAATGTACGAAAAGATGGCACAAAGCGAATATATTCTCTCTCGCAAAAAGGCAGAAAGATTATGGAGGATATCTCAAGGTGGTGAAAGGATGAAGATAGAAATTTTGGGTACCGGCTGTCCAAGATGCAAAAATCTGGAAGCCAACGTAAGAATGGCTCTTGAAAAAACTGGGAAGAAGGCAGAGATAGTTAAGGTTGCGGATATACAGGATAAATATGGTATTGGAAACATACTCGCGGCCATCCTTGGATACCAACGCCTTTCTGCACCTGCTCCGTTATCCCGCTGTTCATGGGGTTCATACGCGCAGGTGTTCCTTTGGGGGTGACATTTTCCTTTCTCATTGCATCACCGGTTATAAACGAGGTTGCGATTGTAATGCTTCTTGGGTTGGTTGGCTGGAAGATTACAGCATTGTACATCGGAGTCGGCTTTATCATCGCGGTTGCTGTCGGGTTCATTCTTGGACTTCTGCATCTTGAGGACCAGATAGAGGAGTTTGTTCTTACTTCAAAAATTAGTAAGGCTGCTGAAAATTCAAGCAAAGAAATGCTAACATTGGGGAAACGTGTGTCGCTGGCTTTTGAAGAAAGCAAGGAAATAATAAAACAGGTTTGGCTTTCTCCTCGCAATCCTCGTAGGAATACTTGCGGTTTCATTCATCATAATAGGGTATTTGTTCAATTATCTTCTCCAATAAACCTTTTTGCATGCGCAAACTGCAAATGATTTAAACATTTTGGTGTTATGATGCCCCATGGCTGTTAAAATAAATTATGAAGGATGCATCCTCTGCGCCGGATGCGCTGCTGTCTGCCCGAAAAGCGCGCTCGAACTTGTCGGCACGAGAATAGAGCACTACCCAGAGAAATGCATAAACTGCGGAATATGCGTGAGGGCCTGCCCGGCAAATGTCATCTCGCTCGTGAAAGAAACCAAAAAAACAAAAACTAAGAGGAAAAAGTGATGGTTATGGAAGAGTACGATGTTCTCGTTGTAGGTTCCGGCCCTGCCGGCTCAACATTCGCTAGGGTTGTGGCTGAGGAGATGGAGGTTCTGGTTGTTGATAAAAGAAAGCAGGTCGGGGTCCCGGTAAGATGCGGGGAAGGGCTGGGCGCAAGGGAGGTTGTTGCCCAGGGCCTCGAGCTCCCCAAGCACGTTATCTCTACAGAGATTGTTGGCGCAAAGGTTGTTGGCCCAAGAGGGGAAAAGATAGTATGGAAGGATGAGGAGACGAAGGGTTGGGTGCTTGAGAGGAAGGCGTTTGACCAATGGCTTGCAGAGCTCGCCACAAAAAAAGGCGCGAGGGTAAGGGTTTACACGCGCGCCATAGACATAAAGAAAGTTGAGGATGGGTATGTTGTAAAGCTTCAGCACGGTGCGGATGAGCCATACGAAGTAAAGGCAAGGCTTGTCGTGTCTGCAGAAGGAATGGAGGCGCATATCGCAAGAAAGGTTGGGTTTAACGCGATCCATTCTCTTTATGATGTTGACACATGCTACGAATATGAAATGGCCCCTTACAATCATGAGAATTTGATAGAGCTTTACTTTGGAAATAATGTAGCGCCTCGCGGGTACTGCCTCACTCCGGATACGGAGATAATTGCAAAAAATACAGTTAAGCCAATAAATGCTGTTAAGGTTGGGGAGGAGGTATTAACACTGAAAGGATGGGTACCTGTTGCCGCAACTTCTGAACGGGATTATGAAGGTAAAATAGTTAGGATAACGCCTTTTCTGCTTAACCACACCGCAGGTCTTACAGAAGACCATCTGGTTTATGTATGGAACAAAAGAAATGGGTTCCATTGGAAAAGAGCTGGTGAAATCAAAAGAAGCATCCGAGGAAGCCACGGGGATGGAGATTATCTAGTTTTTCCGATTCCAAAAGAAGAGAACATAGAACATATCCAAATAAATGTGCCTTCAAGCAAATATGTTAAGGACGGATACATAAAAGAAAACGGATATCTCAGGGGAAAGCAACTTCTTAAACTCAAGGATATTTTCAAAGGATACGAAGTTGGCAATGGGCGCGTGAACAGTGGATTTTTTCTAATGGACAATTACATCATCATGGGAATCAGAAAGTTGGAGACAGAACACTACAAAGGGAAAGTATATGATATACAGTCCGGAGGTTCGTTCTGCCCGTTTTTTGCGGTTCACAACTGCTGGATATTCCCCAAGGCGGATAAGAAGGCGAATGTGGGGATTGGGATAGGCGCGCATCTTCTCACCGGAAAAAAGCGCGGCGGCTTGGACGGCGCAACCCCAAGAACATTTCTGGACAGGTTCATACAAGAGCATAGCGAGCTCAGGGATGCGAGCATATACAACGATTTCGGTGGGGTTATAAGCGTTGGCGCGCCCATGGACTCTTTTGTGAAAGACAATTTCATGGTTATTGGCACTGCGGCGAAGCAGGTTGACCCGATACACGGCGGAGGGATTGCGCTCGCGATGGAGGCGGGTGCACTTGCTGGAAAAGCAGCATTAAGGGCTTTCTATGAAAAGAATTTCACAAGCGATTTTCTGTACAAACACTACGAAAAGCCGTGGAGGGAAACCGCTGGCAAAAAAATGGCAAAGAGATTACTGCTCAGAAAGGTTCTTGAAAAACTAAACGATGATGACCTGAGCCACATACTCTCAACCATAGCAGATTCAGACCTAAACCAGGTTATGAAGGGGAATTTTGCAGGGCCTGTTGCAAAGGCCGTTGCAGGAAGACCGCAACTTTTGAAGGTGCTTTCGGCACTTTTGGGTTAAATTTAAAAATTAGCGCTTTCCATTCCACTCATGAGCGTTATAGAAACCCGTTATAGAACCGAGATGGCAGATGTTTTCAGCGAGGAGAACAAGATAAGGAAATGGGCTGAGGTTGAGCTTGCGCTCGCAAAGGCACATGCAAAGCTTGGAAACATCCCTAAGGAGGCCGTGCCTGCCATTGAAAAGGCGGTAAAGAACATCTCATTGGAGCGCGTGAACGAGATTGAAAAAGAAACCCACCACGACTTGATGGCCCTTGTAAAAGCGATTGCAGAAAAAAGCGGGAGGTACGGCGAGTATGTCCATCTTGGTGCAACGAGCTATGATATAGAGGATACAGCAACCGCCCTTATTTTCCGGGAAGCCTTTGATTTAATTGAAAAAAGAATGAACGCCCTAGGAAAGGAATTGAAGGCAAAGGCGTTGAGATACAAAAACAGCATATGCGTTGGAAGAACCCATGGCCAGCACGCAATCCCGACAACAATAGGAATGAAGTTTGCCCTCTACTATGCTGACAACAAAAGAAACCTTGAGAGGCTTAGGGAGGTGAGAAGGCGGGTTGAGGTTGGTAAGATAAGGGGCGCTGTTGGGAATTATGCGAGCTTCGAGACGTTTGGGTTTGAGAAGGTTGAGGAGCTCGTTTTAAAGGAGCTTAAGCTCGGAAAGGCTGATGTCTCAAACCAGATAATCCAGAGGGATGTTCATGCAAGCGCGCTCTTCTTCCTTGCCCTCGTTGCCTCAAGCCTGGAAAAGATTGCAAAGGAGATAAGGAATTTGAGCAGGACAGAGATTGGGGAATGGTTTGAGCCGTTCGGAAAAAAGCAGGTCGGCTCCTCCACAATGCCTCAGAAAAGAAACCCACACAAGAGCGAAAGGATATGCTCCCTTGCAAGGGTTGTGAGGGCAAATGTTCAGGTTGCGCTTGAGAACATTGCGCTTGAACATGAGAGGGACCTTACAAACTCTGCGAACGAAAGGATCATATGGCCAACGAGCTTCTGCACAACCGATTACATGCTAAAAGAGATGATAGGGATAATCAGCGGTTTGGAGATAGATGAGAAAAGGGCAAGGGAAAATGTTGAGCTCACAAAAGGCGGTGTGTATGCTGAGAGGCTTATGCTCGCCCTCTCAAAAAAATTGGGAAGGCAAAGGTCCCATGAGATTGTGAGGCAACTGACGCTTAGCGGAAAGGGAAAAGACCTTCGGGAGATTTTTGAAAAAAGCGAATACGGAAAAATGCTCGAAAAAAAGGAAATAGAAAGGATATTCAACACCCCATACATCGGAAAGGCTGCTGAGATTGTGGAGAAGGTGTGCACGTAAGGTAGGTATCGGAAAAGGAAAAAAGGAAAAATAAAGAATTAGATTACTATCGGATTATTTTTTCAGCACACTGCCAAGGAAGTAGCCTATCACCGCGAGAATCAGGCCAATTACAAACCCGATTATTGCACCGAATATAATCGCAATGACGCCTATTCCTGCTCCGAATGCAGCCCCGAACATGTCAGTGCCACCAGTTGCCATCCCAACCGTCAACCCGAGCATGTTTGCTATGAATGATATCACTCCGCTAAGAACCGCCGCAATTGCCGCTGTAATTCCGCCAACGAGCGCCGCATCCACTATCTCAAGCTTTGCTTTGTATATAAGATAGCCAAGCCAGAAATAAAGCGCCACATTTATCACGAACATCGGTAGCCCAAGAATGCATGTAAGCGCTGGCCCAACAACAGGTATAATCCCTATCACCGAACTAAGAGCCGCAAGAACAACTAGAATAATTACGGGTATTTTTGCCGCTCCAAATCCCTTTCCCAAATTCATCATACCACCGAAAAAATCTCGCCTATAAAGCTTAAAAACTTTATGGCTTTCCTGTAAAGTGTCGAAAGGTTTAAAAATATGTATGTGCATAATATTACTGTGAGAACATGGGAGCAAAAGATGTGTTAAAAAAGATCATGCTTGCCTTTGGGATAGCCATCTCGCCAGCAACCCTAAATGCGTTCAATATACTTGACCCAAAAACATGGGGGGAGTACAAGCCAGGAATGATTTCTGAACAATTATTTAGTGGGGATACTTCAAGCATTGCAGACACTTCCTCCATTGCTTATGCAAAAACTTCAGGTGGAAATTTTGGTTTTCTTTTTGACATCAACCAAAGCAGGATAGAGGAACTGAGGCCAGAGGAAGAGAAAGAAGGCAAAGGCCAAGAGCAAGTAAAGGCGGATATGAATAAGGTAAATGCATCAATTTCTGCTCTTACCAATACAGTTCCAGAGGAAGTTTTGAATATCGTTCTGCCTGCATGGAGGTTAAGCCCTGCGACAAAAGCAAGCCTTCAGGCAATTTATGGAACAGGGTTAACCGACTATCAATACAAGAAATTGCTATTTTGGGATGAGTATCAGTACGCGAAAATAAAGGCAGGGGAAATATGCGCTCAGCTTGGAATAGAATACAATGAAGGTGATGCGAATAAATTTGCCGCTGCCTATGCTTCCATGGCTACGCTTGGGTATGGAATAGGAAGGCCGAACATGATTAAAGCTGTTGATACCGCAACAGCAACGATGCAGGCAAAGGTTGATTCATCGCAGTGGAGCCTTCTTCTTGTTATACAGTATCTGCCACCAGGAATTCAAACGCCATACGGATATGTAAATTTGGATTATCCAAAATCCGTAATTTCTAAGGTGTATCAAGTGTACGGAATGGCGTATGTTGATTATGGCTCTGGGGTTTCTCCTGTTCAAGCTGCAATACCAAACACCGGCGTTTATCAGCCCTCACAACCCACTCAGCCATCAACTCAGCCAACCCAACCAACTCAGCCGACACGGCCACTGACAAAAGAAGAGCAAACACAACCCCTAACACCAGAGAAAATAAAAGTGCAAACTGCATTAGAAGTAATTAACTCAGCATTAGCCACTCTTCAACAAGGAAAAGAGATGGATTATGAAAAAAATGTTAGATATTTTGACAGAACAATAAATTATGGCGAGATGCTTTATGCCATGCAAACCAAATCCTCAACCATAGATGTTATTTTACTGGAAGCCAACGGTGCAGGATTGATAAGTTATTACCAAGAGGGCGGAGCATGGAAAGCATGCCTAACGCCGGATGCTATAAGAGTTTTGAAGGAAAACTATGGATATAAAGACAAAGAAAACTTTGGTAAAAATATAGAAAACTTGAATAAAACTCTTCAAAAAATGGCGAATGACAGAAACCTCGGCGCAGAAAAATTCGACAAAGGATTGGCAAAAGCATTGGAAGATGCAGGAAGAGAGATTGTCCCGGATGGGCAGATTTTGGTTAATGCGCTTAAAGACGGCGGGGTTAATTCGTTGCAGCTCCAGATCGCGAACTATCGGTCTCTTCAAAGCAGGAAACAAGCGGAGATTGATTCACAATTCGACCAATATATAAAGCAACTATCTGAGCTAAGGAAGCTTGTCGAAAGATATAATGCAGAAACAGACCCCACAAGGAAAGACAGTATTCTTGAAGAAATAGGCGAACTTGAAGGTGGAATGGATGTTAAGTTGCAGCCGTCAGTTTATGAACAGCTTAGTGGCAAAAAATATGTTGGAAAAGGATCAGGTGTTCCATCCGCAGATGAGGTTTTAAAAGAAACCCCCCGCGGTTATGGTGGAGAACTTCCAGAACTGCAAAAACAAGAACAAGAACAAATAAAACCACCAGGGCCTCAGGGTGAAGGGCCTCAACCTCCAGGATATCAGCCGCCAGGGTCTGTAGGTACATTCGAAATTGGTGTCGGAGCAGGAGAAATAACTCCTGATAGTGTTGGAAGAATAACCTTCCAGCCGACCGGATACGATTATCCGATGACTGTGTATGCTTACTTGGGGATTTTGTCTGTCCCAGAGCACAAAGTGTACGATGAGCAAGGAGTTGAATACAAAGTAACGGCTCTAAGTGAAAATGAAAGAAAAGCTGTTTTGGAAAAGCTTGCGGAGTACATGAATAAAGAAATAAAGGAAGGCAACACAGCAGTAATAATAAACGAGGAAATAATAAAGAAAGCCATTAAAGAAGCGACGGGAATGGATGTATCGAAAAAACCAACCGGAGAATTTCAGGACTGGAAAACTGCATTTGGTGGATTTAGAGGATACAAGTGCGATGGAACACCAAAGGCCATGTGCAGGGCATAGCAAGCGCAAGGAATAAAAACCTGTGAAGCGAAAGTTTTTTGATGGCCCAACAAATAAGAGAGAAATCAGTTTTCGGATCAGTTTCCGGGGTAGAAATAGAAATAGTTTCAGCACTCCAGCGGGCGCAGGCCCCTAAGAAAGAGGAGAGGAAACAGGAGAGCTTTCCGAGGGTATTCTTCAACTATTTCATGGAGTTCTTCAAAAACCCCTTCAACCCTTTAAACCAGTATGCGGTAAGGGATAACTTAAAGGAGATGGAAAAGCCCGGAAACAAGGCCGAATTTTTCAATCAGTTTGCGCTCGCGGCAGCGATGGAAGAGAAAAAAAGCAGATGGGAGAAAGAAGAGGTTGAAAGGGCAAAAAAGCTTGCAGAGTACTATTTTGAGAAAAAAGGTTTTGAAGAAGGAGGAATGGAGCTTGTAGCAAAAGCCGAGAGCATGGGAAACACCCTAGAAACCTTTTCCTATGAGGTCGAAAAGATTCCACCAGAGAACCTGCTGGAAATCGCAAGGCTTGTTGAAAGCGGTGATAAAAAGGGTTTGGAGAAGGCACTTGCGGAGGTAAAGGTTGAGAACCCGGCCTTTGTTGATGTTTTAAATTTCATCATAGCAGAAAAGGAAGCAAGCTTTTTCCTTAAAAAGGCATTCCCGATAAGCAAAAAAGGGTTTGGAAAAATATTTGGCGTAAAAGGAAGAACACATCTTGTAAGGCTCTTAAGGGCATATGCCAAGGTTCTCAGCGATGAGAAGTACCTTATGCTTTTGAAAGCGCTCGAAAGGACAAAGCTTAAGGAACTCAGGGCGTTCATCTTTTCCTTAGACCCCATCCTAAGGTACATATTTTTAAAAAAGGTTTTACCGGCGCTTTACGCCTGCGGCATGGTTAACATGGAGTTTGGGGCGGTAGTAAAAATGATGATGAGAGAAAGCATGGGCGGAAGGATTAAGGGGAACAGAACACTCCTAAAGATATTCATGAAGCTCCCGAGGTTCCTTTTCTTCTTCGGCCAGCATGATGGAAAAACACTCTCTCTTTTTCTGGAGGGAAGGCTATGGAAGAGATAGAAAAGCTCCTGAGGGCAGAAGGGTTGCGGTACTTTTCTAAGATTGAAGAGGGTTTCCTCTCCGAGAGCGCTGCAAGGGCGATCTTTTCACCCAGCAGCTCCTACCTAGGAAGGGTTTTGAGAAAGGCAGAGGAAGGAAGCACAAGGGACCTCATCTTCTCTGGGATATTTCTGGATTACATGGCAAGGCATGTGGAGATTTTTTGGGAAACAGAGTATGAGGCTTTTGTTTTTGAAAGGATAGCCGAATCGAACACCCTAAACCTATTCATTGAAAAAAGGTTCTCTGAACTCTCCAAGCTTCTTTCCTTCCCGGTTGAGACCCCGCTCGGCATAAAGAAGGCTGAGGGTGTTCTCATAAACGATGGAAAGAGAACGCGAATGTATGAGGTTAGCGGAAAGCCTGTTGCAGAGCTTCCAACCGCAAAACCGGTTTTCCCATTCCTAAAACCACCGTTTGTAATATGCTATGAGAACGATAGCATAGAGCCATCCCTCTATCTCTCGGATAAAAAAGGCGATATGAACATCTCCTTGGCAAGCGTTGTTTTTGCAGTTGACAGCGAAAGTGTGTACTCATGGAACAAGAAGGTGCTCTCATTAAGCTCCTCCCCGCTCGTTGCGCTTGCACAGGCTAAAAACATCCTTAGCAACAAAATATTCGGTGGAATAAAAAAATCAAAATACATACCATGGCATGAAATCCTCCTCAACACGGATTTTGCAAAAGAGGTCGCATCCTTCTCAGAAGGAATAGAGAGGACAAGAAAGGAAAAAAGGGTTGAGAACATGGAGAGGGCAAAGAGGATCGGCCTTTACATGATGAACTTCGGCGGGGATATGAAGATGTTCAATGAAGAAAGGAAGAGGAGGGAAAGGCTTTTCAACAAAGAGGTTGTAGTCGGTTCAGATTTCATGGAGTTTTTCAAAAAGGAGGGCTTGAAGGAAGGGACGGATTATATCCTCTCCGGTGGCGAGATAATCACAAAACTATCCACAATAGTTGGAATGGGAATGAAGAGGATGTTCTCTCAGAGATTTTACATAAGGCTGAGTTATGATGAGAAGGGGGAGAATGTAAAGAAGGATATAGGGGCTTCCATAAGAACAGCATCCCTTTACAGGAACAGGGCACTTCCCGGGGATGTGATGGTGATGGGACAGGTTGAAAGCCCAAAGAAGCTTTCCATCTCCTACGCAAATGTTTTTGAGGGAGAAAGGGAGTACATAAATAAGGTATTTAACCTTTTGCCAACAGATATGTTTTTGGGGTTTGAGGAAAGGTACAGGATTGAAACAATACTAAAAAGGGTTTTCTTCAATCCTGAGGAGGGGGTGTAGATGGAAAAGATAAAGCTCTCAATAGCCGGCGAGATTGCGATGAGCGAGAGCCCTGGAGAGACCATGAGAAAGTGGAGGGAGCTTTTTGCCATAAGCCAGGCAGAGCTTGCGAAACACCTAAGCATAACCCCTTCAACAATAAGCGACTACGAGAGCAACAGGAGAAAAAGCCCGGGGATAAACGTAATAAAAAGGTTTGTGAACGCGCTTTTTGAGATAGATGCAAAAAGAGGAGGGATGATAGCAAAGAAGCTCAGCGAAGAAGAAAAGGAAACAGAGGAATACTTTGAGGTGCACGAATTCACGAGAGGAATTCTTCTCTCTGATTTTGTGAAGCTAATAGATGGAAAAGTGCTTACAAACAACGAGCTTGTAGATGAGATAAAGATATACGGTTATACACTCATAGACAGCCTAAAGGTAATACTTGAAATGCCCTACCCTCACTTCCCAAAACTATACGGAAGCATAGGGGATAAGGCATTCATATTTACTGGAGTAAGTACCGGAAGAAGCCCGCTTGTGGTCATCAGGGTTGCACCCACAAAACCAAAAGCAGTTGTGCTTTTTAACCTGGATAAGGTTGACCCGCTTGCCCTTAAGATTTCAGAGAGGGAAAAAATCCCCGTAATAGTGACAAAAATGGAGATAAGCAAGATAAAGGAGGCGCTGAACAAGATATAGACCTAGAGCTTTATTATTTTTCCGCTCCTTCCAGCAGAAATTTTAAGTATACCCCCGTATTCGCTAACCCATCCATTCTCAACCTTTACCCTATCCCCTTTCTTTATCCTTTCTGCATCCTCTGCCCAAAGAACGAGTGTGATCCTGCCGGTGTCATCCTGGAGGACAGCATTCGCCACCTTTACAACCTTCCCGGCCATAGTGCTTACTTCTGATATCTCATCCTTGCTTACAACCCTTCCTTCAACCGTTGCCCTTTGGTTCGCTTTCAGTTCTGAGATTTTCATAAAACCACGGTTTAAAAAAGCAGGAAAAGAATTAAAGGGTTTGGTTTAGAGCCTTCCGGTTGCGATCAATTTCATTGCCTTTAGAAAAAGGTAAATGCCCGTGTTTATTCTTTTCGCTATTTCCCTCACAGTCCATACATCCGGGTTTGCAAGGTTTCTAAACTTTCCCTCGCTTATCTCATGGTAGGACTTTATTTCCTTATCGGTGTGCAAAAAGGGTGTTTCTCTCATGACCGCATTAAAAATTTTAGGGTCCGTCTCGCGGATCCATTCCCTGTTCACATCTAAGTAGGTATCCTTGAACATCCTGACCTGTTCTTCAGTTCTTATTATCCCAATCCCAGCCAAAACAAGGATGAGAGAGGAAAGGAATGAAAAAATTTTGTTTGGAAGTTCCCTTTTTCTTATCTCTTCCAACGGGATGAAATCCTCTAAGTCAAAGAAAACAACGCTGCATCTGTTGCTCGAAAAATCCACACCAACATTCGCAAAATGAATGTCTGGGTGCACCCCTACTCTTGTGAGCATGGCCGCTGCTACCGCGCAATTTTTTATTGTATTCTCGGCTACAACATCCGAAACCCTTTCGCCCGCGATTATGGAGAGCGGGGTGTTTATTACACTGGTTCTCAGGAATATAACCTCACCGGTTTTTTCGTTTAATATAAGGCAGGATGGAAGGGGCACTATTTTCTGCCCCGGCTCAAACCCAAACTCAACGGGATATTCCAGCAATTCATAAAGATAGACATTTGAATAGAATTCGTGCTCTATGTCGCGGAGCTTTTTCTTACTCGCGTCCCCTGATTCAAGGATGCCAAGATCCGGCATTTTCAGAATGTAATTTTTCTTTTCCTGCTTTCCGGGCGGGTATTCTATCTCATACACGAGGTTCTTGCTCTTTATGTTCTCCTTATTCGCCTTCGCGCTCTTCCTTATCTTCTCCATGTTGTCAAGGATATAGTTGGCGAACTGAGTTTTTGGCCGGGCTCCTCTGTACCTTACCAAGACCCATGGAGGCCGGCCTATGTCTTCAAAAACAACCACTCGCCTGACAACTTCTATAAATTTTCCTTTTTCCCTTTTGTCAGTCAGCAGTAATTTTCCGAGTTTCACAAAATAAATTTATGTGTAAAAGGTTTTTTAACCCTGCCTATACCTTCCTGAACTTGAACCCATAGTGTATAAGCCCTTCCGGGTCATCGCTCTGGATTTTTCTGAATACTGCCTCCACCCTATCCCCTATCTTAACATCCCCATTATCCACAAGCTGGCCAAGGACCATCGCTCCTTCTTCAAGCTTCACAAGAACAATGGTATACGGAACCTGCTCCTCAAAACCTGTTGGCGGGGAATAAACAACAGTATAACTGTAAACCTCTCCTTTTCCCGAGAATTTAAAAGGTGCTATCCTCCCCTTTCTCCTGCAGTTCGGGCAAACCTTCCTGGGAGGGAAAAACTTTTCCCCGCAATTAGTGCATTGTGTGCCCTCCATCCTATACCTCTCAGGGTATCTTCTCCATGCCAAAGGAACTGATTCCCTCATGCTCACACCTTCGTGAATATATGAACAACTGCGGTTCCCCCGCTTCCTCCTACATTGTGCGTCAGCCCTATCTCTGCATCCTCAACCTGCCTTTTTTCTGCCTCCCCTCTCAACTGCCACACAATCTCAACCGCCTGCTTTATCCCTGTTGCTCCGACCGGATGGCCGCATGCCTTCAGACCACCGCTTGTGTTTATCACAACCTTTCCTCCAAAAGTTGTCTCGCCTTCAAGTGCTGCCTTTCCCCCTTCCCCTGGCTTAAAAAACCCAAGGTCCTCTGTTGCAATTATTTCCGCAATGGTAAAGCAATCATGCACCTCCGCAACATCCACATCATTGGGTTTTATCCCTGCCTTTGCATACGCTTTTTGCGCAGCAACTTTCGTGGCTCTCAAACTTGTTATTGTTTTCCTGTCATGAAGGGCAAGCGTATCCGTTGCCTGCTCTGATGCAACAATTTTCACAATTCTATCTTTTGGCATTATCTCCTTTGCCTTTTCCAAATCCGCAAGAACAACAGCAGCTGCGCCATCTGTAATTGGTGAGCAGTCAAAAACCTTCAAAGGCGATGCAACAACCTTTGAGTTAAGGACGGTTTCTATCGTTATCTCATTCTGGAACTGCGCGTATGGGTTTTTCGACCCGTGCGCATGGTTTTTTACAGCCACGCTGGCGAGCATCTCCTCTGTTGTTCCGTATTCGTGCATATGCCTTCTCGCCATGAGTGCGTAAAGGGCTGGGAAGGTCGCGCCGAAGAAAAGCTCCCATTCCTGGTCTCCTGCCCCTCCAAGTATTTCTGTGACCTGCTCCACGCTCAGATCGTTCATCTTTTCCACTCCTCCAACAACAACAAAATCATGCACGCCGCTCGCAACAGCCAAAACACCCTGCCTTAGCGCAAGCCCACCGGATGCGCACGCACCCTCCACCCTCGTTATCGGAATCGGTGTAAGGCCCATCTGGTCTGCAAGAAGGGAGCCAACATGCTCCTGTCCTATTAAACTTCCGCTCGCCATTGTGCCAACATACCCTGCGCTTATCTCGTTTCCTGTTATGTTGGCGTCCTGGATTGCCTTTAAGCCAGCCTCGAGCACTAAATCCCTGTACCCTTTTTCCCAGTGCTCGCCGAATTTCGTCATGCCTACTCCTATGACTGCAACCTCTCTCATAGATTGGGTTGTTTTTGGAAGGGTTTAAAAAATTAGCGAAATTGAGTTCGGCAGAATGCGAACCAGTTTTATTTGTTCTAAAATATGGCTTATTGGGAACAGGTTTAAAAACTTTTCTCCTCTTTAAAAACAGTAAAAAAGAGGATGATTAGAATGACGAACGCCGGACAGATTGGAATTGGGCATAAAGGAATGAGAGCCAAGCTAATGGTTAGAAGAGGGGGTAACATATTCGGAGAACCTATCGCTGAAGAAGAATCCAAGCGAGAAGAGGTGGGCGGAGGAGCGTGCACGCTTGTAATAATAACTGATGAAAAAAAGTGCAAAAAACTAAAAAATATGGGATTACCGAATATTGGCCATGTGGTTGGCACAAGAAGCGATACAGAAGGCGATTATTACTATGTCAAAATCCCGATTGGGGTTGGCAGTTTCAAAATAAAATGCGAAAAGAATGGTGTTAAATTCCCGGGCGATTTTAAAAAACAAGAATAGTGGGTTTTGTTTTTGAAGAATATTTTCTTACCTATTTTTAAATTTTATCAGCAAATTTAGAGCATGCTAGGATGGAAAATTCTTCAGGAGGGCGAATACAGGATAGAGATGCCTCAGCTGAGCGAGGATGAGGAACGGATGGTTGAGGTTGTTGAAGAGAGGTTTAAGGAGGTTGCAAGATTAAGGGAGATGAGCAACAAGGAGGAAATTCTTGAGGCGATAAAGGAAACCCTTCAGAATGCCGCTGCAGAGGAAGGGATATATCTGGACAGCGACCAGGAGGAGTACATCTCAAAGGTTGCTTACCATCACATCTACGGTTTTGCATTCCTAGATGAGTTGCTAAAGGACGGGCAGATTGAGGAGATAAGCGTTGTTGGGCTGAACAGGCCGGCGTATGTTTACATAAGGAAGCAGGGGTGGAAAAAGGTTAACGCGGCGTTCACGGATGAAAAAACGCTCATGGATGTAATAAACAAGATGGCAAAAACCTTAGGAAGGAGGATAACATTGCAAAACCCAAGGTTAGACACTATGCTCCCGGACGGCTCAAGGCTCCATGCCTCCCTCCCGCCGATCTCTGATGGAGAGATAACGATAAGGAGGTTCAGGGATAGGCCATTTTCCCCTAAGGAAATAGTTGAGCTGAAAACAGCGAGCTACGAAGCCATGGCAATCCTTTCGCTGCTCATGCAGAGCGACAGCTCCATTCTCATTGCCGGAAACACAGCGAGCGGAAAAACAACCACTATGAATGCCCTCTTTTCCTTTGTTCCGAAGAATGAAAGGGTTCTGATCACAGAGGAAACGCCGGAGATAAACATCCCCCATGAGCATAAGGTGAGGATGGTGGCAAACAAAGAGATGGGGGTAAGTTTGATGGATTTGGTGTATGACTCTCTCAGGATGAGGCCAGACAGGATAGTTGTTGGGGAGGTCAGGAATAAAGAGGAGGCAAGGGCCCTTGTTGATGTTCTCCTTGGAGGGCAGGCAAGAGGGGCGTATGCAACATTCCACGCCCAGAGCGCGAACGAGGCACTTCTCAGGCTGGAAAGCTTTGGGATAAGCGAGATGGACCTGAACAGCATAGATGCCATTCTTGTGCAGAGGAGGATGCTTATATACGATCTTAAGGAGAGGAAGAATGTAGAGGTAAGGAGGGTTGTAGAGCTCAGCGTTGTTGAAAACGCAAAGGCATTCCCGATAATAAAATACAACCCGGCAAAGGATGTCTGGGAGGATAAAAGCATAAAGAAGGTTTTCCCGATGCTCAGCGAAAAACTCGGAATAGAGGAAAAGGAGGTTGAGGAAGAATACGAGAAAAGAAGGGAGGAGATTCAAAAAGCACCGGTTGAATTCGCTGAGTTTTTTGCGAGCGTGCAAAAAGCTTTCTATGGGTTGTAGAGTGCGTTTTCTCTAGATTAGAAAAATTTTAATCTAGTGAAAACAGATACGAATATAAATTTTTTGATGAAAATTAACATATGGATGGTGTGCTGAGAAATGCTTCCTAAACGAGTGGTAAGTTATAAGCAGCTTTTAGAGGAAGGACTTACAAAAAAGGAAATCTTATTGGCATTTTCATTGCTAAAACTTTTTCCAACTCCTTTCAAAGGTATCTACTACGTTCCGACGAATGAGGAAAGAAAAGCATGGTTCATAGAAAAACCTTTGCAGGTTTTGACCATGGCAATAGCCGTTTTTCTTGGAACAAACAATTTTTATTATACCTGCGAAACTGCCGAAGAGTACTTTGGAATAAGATGGAGACCGACTGGAAGGGTTCATGTTGCAAATGAAAAAATAAGCAAAAGGATAAACTTGGAAGAAAGAATAAAGCGAAATCTCTCAAAAAGAACATTCAGGGCAAAAAAAATAGCAAGGATCCTTTCTTTCTACGGAAGAGAGATAGTATTCCATCGAACAAAAAATATTGAAAAAGCAAAAACCAAATCAACCCCTTCTGGAAAGTTTGCCTCAAAAATCCAGATAGCAAAGGATAAAAGAACCTTTAAATGCTAGGTTTCCCACCAATCAACCACTTCCACAAAGGAACGAACCTGACCGTTTTCCCCTCAACCTTTTCTTCTGCCTCATAATCGTAGGTTATCACGAATAAATTATTACACCTCAGCTCTCTGCCTGCCACGAGGAGAGAGGTTAGCTCCCTTCTATCAAACTCCTCTCTAGAAGAGATATCCGTAGCCTGCACAAGTAAGATTACATTTTTACCATCTTTAATTACGAAATCAACCTCCCTTTGTTGATGATCCTTCCAATAGTAGAGCTCAAGCTTCTTCTCACTACACCTCCTAAAGAGCTCAATGGCAATAAGATTCTCCATCATCTTTCCCCGGTCAGAGGAAGTTTTGAACCCCACAGCCGATAGTATACCATTGTCTATGCAATAAACTTTTTTTGGTGCAAGGATTTGCTGTTTTAGTTTAAACGAAAAACGCTCTAGCATGAATATGAGATACGCATTGGAGAGATAAGTAGCATATTGCTTTACTGTGCGGGGACTTTTGATCCCAAAGATGTTTTTTATACGGTTGAAAGAAATCTCATTTGATGCATTGGAAACTAGGTATTTCGCAACTTCCTTAAATATAGACGAGTGCTTTATCCTGTAGCGCTGTATAACATCCCTCTCAATTATATCTTTGTAGTTCTCTACAAGAAAAACCCTGCCAAGCTTTTGGGCTGTTGGAAATCCGCCGATTTCAATGTACTCTTGTAAATAGTTTTTTATTTTTGCAATATCCGAGGTTCTGTACATGTTGTACTTCAGTCCTTTGAACGCCAAGAATTCCTGAAAACTAAAAGGAAGGAGCAAAACATCAACATGTCTTCCGGTGAGGTATGTGGCAAGCTCCTTACTCAAAAGCCTTGCGTTGCTTCCGGTCAAAACTATTTCTTTTGTTCCAATAAGCCTGGATATAAATTTTTCCCATCCAACGATGTTATGTATTTCATCAAAAATAAGAAGGTCTACATCCCCTTTTATGGAGTATATTGCCTCTAAAACCCTGTTTAACTCCGACGCTTCCATGCTCATTCTCTCATCATCAAAATTTGCGTACCCAAATTTTTTCCCACGCCCGAGCATAAATGCAAGGATAGATTTTCCGCACCTTCTCGGACCGGTTATTATAACGGCTGCGTCTTTAGAAATCACGCTTTCTGCATACGAGCGGGCCTGGCGGTCTACTATGTTTTCCTCTTGAAATTTCTTATTAAGCTCATCCTCCCTATCAACTATCGCATTTTTAATCTCTTCTACATTTACCATATTTTAATTTGAAAATACAAACATTTATAAAATCTTTGCATTGCCAATGCAAAGATTTAACATTAATTCTGCACCGCTCTGAAACTTAAAAGATCGATGGCTGATAGGTTTTTAAGCGCTTACCCCCATCGCTTGTATGTGGACCTCTTTGAACTCGCAGAAAGGATGCCGGCGCTGAACGTAAAGGCCCCGGGCGTAAAAAAAGCCCTGAGGAGTTTAGGGTATGAAATAGATGAGGGAAAGTTCGTTTCCCTTGGGATTCTGCTCGGATTGGTTTTTTTTGTTCTTGGCCTCCTGCTCGGAGGGCTTATTTTTGGGCTTGTTTTCTTCGCATTCGGCTATGTTTATGTTCTCTACTACCCCCAGATGAAGGTTGCGAAAAGGATTGCGGATATAGAGGCAGAGATGCCTCTTTCCTTAAGGACATTGGGAATGCTCCTGAACATGAATGTTCCTTTTGTAAAGGCGCTGAAAGTAATCGCGGAGAGCAAAAGCCCTTTTGGGGAAGAATTGGAAAAGGCGGTAAAGGAAATAGAAAGGGGCTCGAGCATCCCGAAAGCATTGGGAAGCATAGCTGAAAGGATGGACAGCATAGCGGTAAAGAGAGCGATGGCGCAGGTTATTTCCGCATACGAGCAGGGCGCCGGGGGAAACGAGATAAAGAGAATAGCGAACGAGCTTTTGAGCATACAGAGGCACAGGATAAAGGAATTTTCCTCAAAGAGTGCCATGTACGGTTTGTTTTTCATAGTTATGGCTGCTGTTGCGCCGACATTCTTTCTTGTGATGAGCGTTGTCGGGAGGTTCGCCTTTCAGATGAACATTTCCGGCGAGATGGTTTACATAATGTACCTTGTTGTTTTTCCCCTTTTGAGCCTTCTCATCCTTTTGCTCTCAAAATCCTCCCTCCCGCCTTCCCTTTTCAAGGAGAAGAGGCAGCTAAAGGCATACCTTCCTCTTCTTGCAGCAGCTGCAGTGGTTACCGCAGTTTGGCTCTTACCCTTGGATGTAATTTTCAAGGGAATAGCGCTCGGAATAATCCTTCTCATAAGCGCAAAAAACTTCTACTCCTCGTACAAGGAGGGGAAGGAGGTAGAAAGCATAGAGAGCAACCTCCCAGATGCTCTTTTCAGCATCGCTGGAATGCCGAAGGGAGCCCACATAGAAAAGATATTTGAAAGAATAGCCCATGCCGGCTTCGGAAGGCTGAGCGAGGAGTTTGAAACAGCGAGCAAGCAGATGAAGGCAAATGTGAAGCCTGAGATTGTTGTAAAGGACTTGGGCGAGAGGGTGGGAAGCGACATGCTCATGAGGGCGGGCGAAATAATGGTTAAGGTTTTCGAGGCAGGCGGGCATGTTGGGGAAAGGCTTGCAGAGCTCGCAGAGGACATGCTTCTTTTCTATGAGATGAAAAGGGAAAGGGCAAATGTTCTTAGCATGCAGAAATACACGCTTATCGCAGGGGCTGTAATCATCCCGCTCATACTCTCAACTGCCCTCGGGCTTGTTGGAAAGATTGCAGCACTCATGCAGGAAGAGTCAAACATCGTTGATGTTGCCTACTCTGTTATCCCTGTATATCTCATCCTCTACTCTGCGCTAACCGCCTTCTACATAAGCGACAGCGAAGGAAAGCCTTCAAACGGCCTTGTTTATTTTGTTGGGATTGCGATTGCATCCATAGCGATATTCTATCTTTCAGGGAGCAGCGGGGTGGTTGGGTAGATGATAGATAGGGCAACTTATTTTGTTTATTCCCTGAACAACCCAGCCCTTGATTTTATTTCCATCCTCCTGAACAACCAAGCCTTCCTTCTAATAACGATCGCATCTTTAATAATTCTTTTTGAGAGAAAGGAGAGGGATTTTGCAAGGATAAGCAATATACTTTTCATAATATTTCTCGCTTACATATTGACAGAGGGTTTGAAGAATGTCTTCGCCCTGCAGAGGCCGTGTGCTTATGAGATTGTTTCAAAAATCCCATGCCCACCTGATTTTAGTTTTCCGAGTGGGCATGTCCTTCTCGCTGCATCTGTTATGTTCGCTTACATAAAAAGAAAGGAGTTCATTTTTTTCTGGCTCCTCACCATTCTAGTCGCATTCACGAGGATATACCTAGGCGTGCATACATTGGTTGATGTTGCAGGAAGCATGGCCGTTGCGCCGTTCATCTTCCATTTTTCAAATGCCATTTGGGGGTGGGTTTTTGGGGTTAAAGCTTGATAAGGAAACGAGGAGGCAGGTACTCCATTTTGCGCTTGGCATGGTTTTCTTTGCCTTCCTCTCAATAGGGAGGAACACCCTTCTTTTTGCCCTTTCGGTAGCGCTTGCTGGAGGGATACTCCTCATAAACCAGCTCATCCTCGGAAGATTTCCGGCACTCAAAAAAATAGTATGCATGTTTGAGAGAAAGGATGCAAGGTTTCTAGGCGATTCAACGGTCTGGTATGTTTCTGGCCTACTCATCTCTTCAACATTTCTCCAAAACCCAAACGAGATTGCCGCGGCGATAATCGCGCTCGCAGTAGGCGATTCATTCTCAAACATATTCGGAAGAATGGGAAAAATGAGAATTCCCTGGAACAAAAGAAAAACATTTGAGGGAATGGCCGCTTTCTTTATCGGAACGCTTCTTTCATATCTTTTCATAGGTCCGATGGCCTTTCTTTTCTCTCTTGCGATGGCCGTTGTTGAAACCATCCCGCAGGGGGTAGATGATAACTTTGTTATTCCGATAGCCGGCGCAATTTTCTTCCGTGTGGTTGCATGAGAGTGAAAAAATCCCTCGGGCAGAATTTCATAAAAAATAAGGGCATTCTTCAAAAAGAAGCAGGATTGGCAGAAATAAAAGATAAAATTGTCATGGAAATAGGCGCCGGCGATGGAAGGCTGAGCGAAATTCTGCTAAGCAGAGGGCCGAAAAAAATTTTTTTAGTTGAGATGGATAAAGAACTTGTTGATATTCTAAAGAAAAAATTTTCCGGAAAGGAAAATGTCGAGATACTCGCAAGCGATTTTTTAAAACTCAAACCTTTCCCCGTACATATAATTTTCGGCAACATCCCTTACTACATCTCCTCAAAAATAATATTCAAACTTTTGGACTGGGATTTTGAGAATGCGGTCCTTATGGTGCAAAAAGAGTTTGGGGAGAAGATGGCCGCAAGGCCTGGGGAAAGGAACTACGGGAGGCTGAGCGTAACCTCGCAGATTTGTTTTGATGTGAGGAAAGGGTTTGGTGTTTCAAAGGAAGATTTTTTCCCAAGGCCAAAGGTTGATTCCGTGGTCATGATCCTAAAAAAGAAAAGAAAGTTGAGCGAATGGGAAGAGAAACTCATCCGCGAACTTTATGCGCACAAGAACAAGACTGCTGAGAACGCGCTCAAAAAAATCCGCGCAATCATTCCTGATCATCTAAAGAAAAAAAGGCCAAGGCACATGAGCATAGAGGAGGTTTTGAGCATAAAACCTAAACAGTAATGTTTATCTTTCCCTCCCCATCTGTTATGGAAACCGGATTCGTGCTGTGGGGAAGAACAATCTCAACCTTCTCCCCTTTCCTTAGGTTGTTCCGAACAACAGCCAGATGAGCCCTTTTCACGATGAGCTTTTTGATTGGTTTTTTTGCAGTTATGGTTATGATGTCCCTTGCGCCCTTGTTCACCTTGCTAACTGCAAGAGGCCTTGTGATCATGAATGCGAGCGCAAAGATAACAACGGCAACTCCTATGATAACATACTCGATCATGCAAAATCTATCCTCGCTTTTCCTTTTAAAACTATCACACTAAGCCCGTTTGCCTTTGCCCTCTCCCTCAGGCGAGCATCGTTCGTGCAAACTATCCCGTTGTTCTCCTTTGCATACCGAATTATCCAGTTATCAACAGGCCCCCTTCCCTCAACAACCTCAACAAACTTTTTGTATTTTTCTATAAAAGCAAGTGCGATGGTAGCGCCGCTTGCCGCCCTTCCCTTTCCTTTTTTGAGTTTCTCAAGCTCGGCAAGAACATTCGTGCCTATTACTATCTTAAAAGGCTCATCCAAGAGAGAAAAGATCTGGTCAAAAACATCAACGTTGAAATAGAAAGGGATTAGCATAAAATTCGTATCAACAACTACCTTTTTCATACTCATCCTTCAACTATCTTTTTTGCTATCTCCTTCGGGTCAAACTTTTCGAGGTCATCGTAGCTCTGGCCTGTGCCCACGTATATAACGGGCACTGAGGTTGCTTTCCTCACCGAAATTATCGTTCCGCCCTTCGGGTCCACATCTATCTTCGTAAGAATCACGCCGTCCATCCCAACCCTCTCATTGAACTCCTTCACCTGCTCCAAAAGTGCATGGCCAGCGATGCTCTCGCCTATATAAATCTTCAAATCCGGCTTTATTACCCGGACCATCTTCTCTATCTCGCGCATGAGATTGGTAGAGGTTTCCTGCCTTCCGGCCGTATCTATCAGCACAACATCTATTCCCTTCGCCTTCGCATGTTCAACAGCATCATACGCAACTGCGGTCGGGTCTGCACCATAAGAGGATTTTATCACCGGAATACCGAGCCTTCTCCCGTGCTCCTCAAGCTGCTCTATTGCAGCAGCCCTAAAAGTGTCCGAAGCAGAAAGGACAACGGTGAGCTTGTTTTTCATGAGGAGATGAGCGACCTTTGCGATGGTTGTTGTTTTCCCGGCGCCATTCGGGCCAAAGAACATTATCTTGAACGGTTTTTCCTTCTTTTCCTTGGCCAGCTTCACGATGTCAATCTCTGGCCCTTCCATGATATTTATCAGCGCTTTTTCGAATGCATTCTTCAAAAAACCCTCTGCATCCTTTACCTCCTTACCAACTACCTCCTTCTTGAACTCATTCTTTATCTCCTCCGCAACCTCTATGGCAACGTCCCCTTCTATTAGGGAGAGCTCAAACTCCTCAAGGGCATCCACTATGTCGCCCTCATCAATCCTCACCTTACCGGAAATTATACCCGTAATGGTTTTGATGAGTCCGACCTTAACCTTTGGCTTCCTCTCCTCTTTTTTTTCTTCAGGAATTCTTTTCGGTTTTTCCGGTAATTTTTTTTCCTTTTTCCCCTCTTTTTCTTCAACTTTCGGTTTTTCCTTTGGCCTTTCCTTTGGCCTCTCCTTTTTCTCCGGCCTTTTTTCTTCCTTCCCTTTCTCCTCTTTCTTCTTGCCGACTATCTTCTGGATAAATCCGCCTATCTTTTCTTTAAGAAAACCGAACATCAAAGACCCCTTGCCTTCTCAAGAAGAACCTTAAGCCTCACCTCAATCTTTTTTATCTCCTCGTTGAGTTTTTCTGCTGCCTCATTTGTTTTTTCTATTCTTTTCTCAATCTCCTGCTTTGCTTTGTTCTTATCCATAAGGAGAAGGTACCCTCCCCCTATGGGCACTACGACATTTTTTTCAGATATATTTGCCTTTACAAACGCTCCACCACCTATAGGAACGAGTGCTTCCTTTACCTCAAGATTCTCAACACTCTGCAAGGAATTCGTGAGGTCCAGGAGTGCGAGCCCAACCTTATCCAGCTCTGCTTGCAACATCCTGAGCTGGGTATCGAGTACCCTGGCCTCATAAAGAATCTTTTGTTGTTCCTCGCTAAGCTCCACCATGCTCAACCACCTCTATCTTTATCCTTCCCCTCTTTATCCCGTTCAGGGAACCAAAAAGGGAGTAAACCCTTTCCCGCGCATCCTTCTCGCTTTTCGCATCAACCTTTTTCTCAAATTTTCTTTCCTCTCCATCTCCAAATCTTATCCTTCCCTTTACTATGAACTCCATAGTAGCACCCCGCTTTTTTTTAATTCTATTTTCTACCAGAAAGGATTTTAAGCATGTTGATTAAGAAACCCTCAAACCGGGTTTTACATCCCTGTCTGTTGTAAGCAAGCACACACCCTTCTCATCCTCAACCGCAAGAAGCATCCCCTGGCTCTCTATACCAAAAACCTTCTTCGGTCTGAGGTTTGCGACAACGATTATTGTTTTTCCAACGAGATTTTCCGGAGGGTAGTCCTTAGCTATCCCGGCCACAAGCTGCCTTTTCTCCTCTCCTATGTCCACCTCAAGTCTCAGAAGTTTTTCAGACCCGGCAACCTTTTCAGCCGAGAGAACCTTCCCTGTTTTGAAAACAATTTTTGCAAAATCCGGAAACTCAACCATTTCCATCCTATCACCCCAAATATCCTAAACCTTCCTCTATTCTCGCGATCTCTATACCCGTCGTCCCTTCCCCAACAACATATCCTTTTGAATTCGCTATTATGCCTATGGAGACAAACCCGTTCCCCATGTTCACAGTTGCCCTTGTCCCCTTAACCCCGAGGACTTCCTCAACAAACCTTATCTCCTCCTCGCTCGCTTTGTAGTGGATGAGAAAGCCATTTGAATTTTTGAACACAAGCGAGCCAACTGTTGTATACCCGGCTATGCCTTTCATGAAAACCTCTCTTCCCAGCGCATCCTCAAGGGCCCTTATCTCTTCCTTTCCCATCCGCGGGTTTGCGATAACCCCCTTTCCAACCACGATGTTGTTCCCCCATGCATTAAACCTTCCGCCTATTTTCAGAACCTCAACATGCTGAGAGAGTGCCTCCTCTTCCGATGGAAGAACGGTATCCGGCACGATCGCAAACTCATCCGTAAGGCAGACATACACCCCTATGAGGTTGCTTTCAAGAACCGAGGTTTTCACAACCTCCACGCCGGTTCTTTCGCGCACAGAGAAAAGAAGGGATTTGTTAACATCCTGCGGGAGAAATGCTACTCTGTCGTTTGCCTTTCCAAAAAGTCCTATATACTGATTACCGTGATAGGATGCTCTCATTTGTTCTTACCTTTCTTTTCCCAATTGTGTTTTGGCGGTTTTTTCTTCTCCTCCTTTCCCTCTTCCTTTTTCTCTTCTTTCTCCCCTTCCTTCTTCTCAGTTTTCTCCTCTTTCTTCTCCTCCTCCTTTCCCTCCTCCTTTTTTTCCTCCTTCACTTCCTTTGGTTTTTCCTCTAGCTTCTCATCAAGCATGAGGACATAAACCTTCCCATCCTTTGAAACCATCTTGACCTTAATCTTCCTCGGTGGCTTTTGGATACCCCGGGCCCAAAGGAAGGCATTTACCATATTGCTTATCAAAACATTCTCCGGGTCTGTTTTCATATGCCTTGCCGCAAACTCCCTCACTATCTTCACTGCCCTTGGTGTTCTTTTTTTTCTTGGCTTAACAAAAGCATCCGCAAGCGGAACAGTATAAACCCTTTCATTTCCTTCCATACTCTCTCCTCCAATTTCTTGTTCCGAGTTTATCGGTCCTCCAGTTCCTCCTGAATTTGTTGTAAGAAACCTTTCTTTTTGTTTTCAAAACTATGAAATTTGGTATCCTTCTGTTTTTCCTTCTCGCCCTGTTCAACCTCATTTTTACACCAAAACTGTTTTTTGCCATACTCTCACTTCCATCATTTTTTTATTTTCTTTTAAAGCTTATCCCACCTTCTTTCTCCCCTCCTTTCAACCGGATGAGGATCCTTTTCACTTCATCATCCGTGAGTTTTCTCCCAACCTTCTGGTACAAGGTAAGGATGTACTGGACAGCGCTTTGAAAGAGTTCAGGGTTTGCAAGCATGACGTTCATCACCCTTTCGTATGCATCATGATGGAGGGCAATCCTTAGCGCGGATTTTATCTGCTCTACCCTCTCTAATTCTTCCTGCCTTTTTTTTAGCTCCTCAAGTTTTTTTCTTCTTATTTCTTCCTCGTTCATCCTGAAACCTCTTTTGCTGCGTTGTCAAGAAGCTTTCTTCCCTTTGGTGTGAGTACCCTGCCCCTTCCATCCGGAGATTTTGCAAGATACCCTGCTTTTTCAAGGATCTGCATCCCTTTCCTTATTATACTTCCACCTGCAGGTCTAAAATGGGCAGGCTTTACGGTATGCTCCTTTCTTCCTCCGTAATGCCTTCTCAACCTGTTTACCCCTATGTTCCCTCTTACATACGCCTGCCTTAGGATGGATGCAAGCCTCATCCACCAGAAATTCGCCTGCTCCGGAGGCCTTTCAGCATGGCACCCTGTCTTCACATAGCCGACGAACTTCGGCTTCTCCAACCCTTCCTTCTCAAGCTTCGCAGCAACATTTTTTATGAGCTTGTTCGGATTTACATCTAACGCGGTAACCATTCTCTCACCTTTATAAGAGTTTATTTTTTTGTGCCGTTTCCTATTTAAATCTTTCCCTGCGGTTTAGCGAAAGTGCTCCTGCTACTCGCTCGGCCACATGTTCAATTTGACAGGATATTTGACAGGATGCACCCTCAGTGATAGAAAACAAGAAAGATGATAATTGCAAGCAAGAAAGGAAATGCAAGGTATACCATATTTATCCTTCCATAATCATAGCTTATGCTCGGCCTGTAAAAGGCATCACCGTAGTAATTTCCTGCTGTGTTTTCCCTGTGCGCGATGGGTTTATCATACCTGTATTTTCTGAGGAAGTGGTCGTAGGCCTCCCCTGAGATAATTCTCGGGCCGAAAGAGGGATAGTGGGGGAAATCGTATCTGTAGATATAGCAAAAGCTTTCCGGCTTTTCTTCAATCAGATAAGGCTTTACGTTCTCTTTATACCATGTTTCTTCGCTCTCCCCGTCCCCATACTCCTCTTTCTCGCTCTCTATATACCACACCCCATAAACATCATCATAAGTATCGAATGTATAGAGCTGCCTTCTCCCGTACTCCATCCCATCTATATAGAAAACAAACCTGTAGAATTTTCTCTTAGAGAAAACAAGCGTATTGAAATGGTTGTTCTGCGTCCACTGCTCATTGATCGGCGGCTGAAAATTGAAAAAAAGAACATTCCCACCCTCTACGGTGTATGCGATGGAGCTGTAGAACTCTTTCACAACCTTCGCATCGGATTTAGTTGTGTATCTCTCGCAGTCGCATTCCTCATTTCCTTCCTCATCCGTCTCGCATTCCTCCTCCCATCTCACATGCGTAATCTCATAAGGAAATTCAATCCTTCCATCCAGCACAGCCCTAAGCTCTGAGTGGCCGTTTGTTTTCGAAAGCTCATCCTGAGTAAACGGAACCTCAATCCTCATCTGCTCAGGGTTTATCTCAACTGTTTTCTCTTTTCCCATGAAAGAAAAAGTTATGTTTCCGGATACCTTAGGGCTTCCCGTTGCCCTTTTTATATCCTCATTCTGATGCCCACCGCATCCTCCGGCAACATCCTTCCGGAATTCTGTTCCATGATGCTCGCCCCATGTCCATAGGAGATAATGCGCATCCTCAGCAGCTATCCTTCCATCAACGCTCGGGTCTATGGTAAGAAGCCTCATGCTTGCATAGGAAACCGGCTCCTCATAAGTTGGAACGCCTTCCATTCCTGGAGGAACAAAATTCATAAGCTGAGAGGAGATCTGCTGGTTGTGGGAAAAAACCTCCTGGATGGGCGGGTCTTCGTATGTTCCTGAAAAAGCAAGCAAAAAGAAAAGAGAGAGAAGAAAGCACCCTCCCATCACCCTCATAGAATTTCCCTCAACTCATCAAAGCTAACAACCCGCACCACTCCATTCCCCATCTTAAGCCTTATTTTTGGCTCAAGATCGCCAAGACTTCGCATGAACTCCCTTTTCTCCTTTTCATCAAAAACAACGATTATTTCATTCTTTCCTATCTTTGCTCTTGGAGGGCCTATCCTCCATTCCTCTGTTTTGAAAACATCCCCTTCTTCCTTAAACTCTATGCCCTTTTCCACGAGCATGTCCCTTATCATTCTTTTAAGAACATTCGTCTTTATATCCCCGGCACCTTTTAGCTGGTAGTAGCCTGCATACCCTTCGACAACCCCTTTTTTCTCAAGCTTTTTCAGGATCTCTTCAACATTCCCCTCGCTTACATCCATTCCCTCTGCTATCGTTTCCTTTATCCCCCAGGAAACATCCCTTACTGTGAGAGGAACGTTCCTCCACCCAAAACGCCTCTCCACATACCCGAAAACCTCTTTTATATCTTCTGCAGTCACCCGCTTTCTTCCAAGAAGCTCCTCAGCAGCCTCGTGGGTTATTATCCTGTAAGTTGGTTTTTTCGCAATCCTTCCGTATGTGAACGCAGCAACTATCAGAAGAAGCCCAGGAATACCGTATGTGATGTACACATCCCATACGCTCGAAACCTCGCTCTGAATGTTTATTTCCTTTTCAAAATTCAGGTATTTTATCCGGAAAATGTTGTCCCCTTTCTTCAGCTTCGCCGGAACAACGAGGATTCCGTCCACAACCGGAAGCCTTCTCTCAACCCCACCGCCTACGGATACGTACGCAAACCCGGACTTCACAGGCTCAGAGTTCACGGTTATGTTGAATATCTGATTAACATCCTTTTTTCCAACATACTCAACATCCACCCCCTTCACATTAAGAAGGACAGCACCGAGGAGGTTCAGCCTGTCATAAACTTTCGCTACATACACCCCGCTTTCGTTAAAGGAAAGCCTCTCCACGAATGCTTTCGGCGAGGTCACAAACCCAAGTTTTTTTTCATACATCTTTTTTCCATCTTTTTCAAGGGAGAAAAAAAGGGCGCCATCCGCCCTCGGCACTGAAAAAGAAAGCTCTGTGCTTTCCCAGAGGTATATCTCGTTCTTTCCATCTATGTAGACCGGAAGCGGCTTGAAATACCCATCCGTAATTTCCTTGCCTATGAGAAGCCTTCCATTCTTCGCTTCCTTTGCAGAAACATAGATGGTTCCTGTTCCCTCCTTCATCCCCTCCACTTCATAGACACCGAAAAGAAAATACTGTTCATCCTTTCCAAGAAGGGTATCCACCCCATCAAGAACCACTATTGGTTTTGTGAAATTTTCAGACCAGTTCTCCTCTTTCATCCCATCGTTATCAAGAACAAGGTTCATCTTCCCAAAATAAACCACCCGGTTATTGCTGAATGTTTCGTTGTTCGTAAGGAATTCGCGCGGCATAGCAGCAGAGCATATTATGATAAGGGAGTCTTTTGTTGAGGAGGCAAGGGCCGGTGAAAGTTCCTTTATTGTTATGCCATACTCAGCAAGGCCCGCAACCCTTTCCTTTACCGTTTCCTTATACTCGCCGTTAACAAGAACAATCGTTTTATACGGCGGGTATTTCAGCGATGCAAGAACCGCTGATTTGTTCCCGACATATGCATACATCGCATTCTCCGCAATCCCAACGCTCGCGGCGTATGAGAAAAAGAGTAGGATGAGGAGAAGAAAAATTTTTTTCACTCAGAACACCCCTTTCAGCGAAACAGAATCCAACCATCTAAGATCGTTTTTGTAAAAAGTCCTTATGTCCTCAAGCCCGAGCATCATCATGAGAGGCCTTTCCAGACTCAGCCCCCACGCAAGAACCGGCCAGGTCGCGCCCAATGGCTTGCAAACCTCTGGCCTGAAAATCCCTGCGCCTCCAAGCTCTATCCATTCCTCCCTTGGCTCGAAAAACACTTCAACCTCCAAGCTCGGCTCTGTGTACGGGAAGTAGCTTGGCCTGAACCTTATCCTTTCAAACCCAAGCCTAGAATAAAACTCTTTAAGTATACCTAGAAGATGCCTGAAGTTCGCCTTTTTCCACACAACAATTCCTTCTATCTGATAGAACTCCGCAAGGTGCTTGAAATCTATCGCTTCATTCCTGAAAACCCTTCCTATTGAAAAGAACTTTCCACACCCCTGCTTTATACTCGCGAGCGTTCTTGCGCTCAGAACAGTTGTGTGCGTCCTGAGGATAAGTTTTCTTGCCTCCTCAAAACTCCATTTGTATTTCCATGATTTCTCATGCTGTTTCTTTACCCTTCTGACAATCTGCTCATCTATCTTTTCATCGCTTTCCCCTTCTAAGTAGAATGTGTCCGCAAGGTCCCTTGCTGGATGGTCCTGCGGTTGGAAGAGGGCGTCAAAGTTCCAAAAAGCAGTCTCAACATAGTTTCCGTACATCTCCACAAACCCCATGTCTCTGAAAATCCTGCTTATCTTTTCTATCGCTATGGTTATGGGATGTTTTTTACCCGGCTTTCCCTTACCCCTTTCAAGCTTTATGTTATAAGGCCTGAAACCCTTTTCTTTCCACTCGCCGGTAATTATTATTTCTGATGTCAACTCCCCTACCTCGCCCTCTTCTTTTGGCGAGAAACCCATTCCAGCATCTGTTATCTCAACAAAGTAGTGTTTTTCCTTTATCTCAACAAGGAGCTTTCTCTGCAAGAGCTCTGGGTGGGGTTTTCTACTTTCAAGGTATTCGCGCAGATGATACCCCTCTGGTTTTTTCAAAACCTTTATAACCCCATTCTCGATGCTTACCCACCCTTCTTTCTTTGCCTTTCCCAGCCCTATTGTTTTAAGCTCCTCATCAAGCTGACCTATGCTTTTTCCATCGTATTCAAGGATTCTTTCCTCAGGAAATCCCTCTGTCAGAAAACGCCTTCCCTCATCCGTGATCTCATAATGCGTTTCTTCTTTTTCTGAAATCTTTGCAAGCCCCTTTTCACTCAACCAGTAGGCCGCTCTCCTTATGGCATCTATCGGAAGGGAAAGCGCCCGTGAAAGTTCTTCGTCCTCGGCTTTTTTTGACTTCCTTAGGTAAAAAAGGATGTTTTTTTCATACTCGTGCAATATCATGTTCTCCTCCTCGGCTTCCTATACTGAAGATAGACATAGGTAAGAAGGATGCCCCCAACCATCACCAGCAATGCCATCCCTTGCGGGGTCTTTCCAAGGTTCATAACCGCATCCTCCACATCCTTGAAAAAGCTGTAGATCTCATCATCCATGCCCCTCTCAATCCTGAAAACGAGCGTAAGGCCTACAAGGATTGTGTCTGTCCAGCTTATGCTTTCTAATTGCGCCGGAAGTTTCACCCCTAAGGTGCGCGGAATGGGGTTGATATCCACAACAATACTTTTACTTGGAAGATGGAATGTTAATACCTGGCCGCTTTCCAGGATGTAATGCCCGCCCGATGTTTCCTTGAGAGAGAATGCGTTTCCCCTCAACCTATACTCTGTTATTCGCGGGCTTATCTCCTTTTTCTCAAACATGCCAGTGCCATTTATGGGCTTGCCATCGCTCATGTACTCCGAGGCGTCGTATGTAATTACAATCTCACCCTTCCATGTATTGGATAAAGGGTTGTGGCCATAAAGCGGCTGTGGTCTTACCTCAAGGTTTTTCACGTTTACAACATCCGTGTTGGCATGCACCTTAAGGTCGCTGCTTCCTATGAGTTCTGCCCATGTTGCGAGGTCGTTTTTATTAAGCGCAGCATTATACCTCGCAACATCTGTTTCGCCTTCAACCAAGATCTTTATCGTCTCCTTCGCGCTAACGCTCCCATCATCCTTCACATAAAAATCCACGTTTATCTGCTGGATGTAGAAGGTTGCGCTGGACAGAAAAACAAGCAGCAGCAATGCGAAAGCGCGTTTCATGCTTTAAGAATGCGCAAAAGGATTTTTATAGGTTGTGATTTTTCTATGCCGAATGGACAAAACTTAAAAACCTTTCTGTTATTTATGGCTTAGAATCTAGGGTGATCGTATGAGGCCTTTAAGAATGGATGAAGAAGAGGATTGGGAGGAAGAGGACTTCGATGAGGACGAGGATTTCGAGGAAGAAGAAGAGGAGGAGGAATTCGAATAACACAGGAATATTTTTCTTCCCTTTTTTTCTTGGAATTTTGTTTTTAATTCTTTTTGTTTTTAGTTAATATAGGGCCCGTAGCTCAGCTTGGATAGAGCGGCGCTCTCCTAAGGCGAAGGTCGCGAGTTCAAAGAGCCCTTTTTGGGATGCCTAAAAGCGCTTCACCGGAAAAGGGTTTGGAACTCTCGCCGGGCCCGTTCTAGCTTTTAGGGGATTGTCTAAAAACGATACATATTTAAACTTTTCTAAACACTATATCTATGGTGATGATAATGATGCTTGGTAAAGGAAAAGGAGAAGGCAAAAAAGAGCATACACCTGGAAGGTCTTGGGTAAAGAGGATTTTAGATGCTGATAAACTCGATAAGCTTAATAAAGAGCTAGCAGATGCCGTTATAAGGGCCGATCCAAAAAAAGTTGAAGAAGCATTAAAGAATGGAGCAAACCCAAATACAAAGGAGTCCGGAAGGCCGTTGCTAGGCTGGGCGACTATAATGAGTAACCTTGAGCTTGATAGAGATAAAATAGCTAAGTATGTTCGAATAGTTGAAATTCTTTTAAATGCTGGAGCGAATGAATATATAGGGTCGCTCAAAAGAGACGATTCATTTATAAAAGCACTTCAACAACAGGTTACTTCCCTTGGTTATACCAAAGAACTCTTGGATGATTACCTCTTTACTTATCCCCAAGAACCACCACTTATACACTGGGCTATTTTCATGCTTTCCTCCAATGTAGTTAAAATTCTTATTGAAAGGAGGAAAGTGAACCTTGATGAGAGTTGGCAGGGGTATACACCGCTTATGCTGGCTGCTGTAAATGGCGACATGGAAATAGTCAAAATGCTTGTAAAGGCTGGAGCGAATATAACTCTGGACAATGGTTATTGGACGGCTGAAGATCTGGCCCGGCAGAATGGCCATATAGAAGTAGCCGAGTATCTGAAAAATAAAGCAGCAGAACAACGAAGAGGATAGAGAAATCCTAAGGCGCCTTTTTCCAAGCAACATTTTTAAAAAACTTCCTTGCGAGTGGAATGCATGCTTCCGGAAGCGAGAATGATCAAGGGCGAGATGGTTCTCAGGGAGATGGCTCTCAGCAGCGATGTGAAGCTTACGAAAAAATCCCTTGTGCGGTGGCTTGCGCTTTCCCTTGGCCTAATCTCTCCTAAAGAGAGCAGGGACTCCCTTCTTGCAGTGCTCGAGGTTCTGATAAATGCTCATTTTTCCGGTGAGCAGCTGAACACAAAACAGATAATTGAAAGGGCTGGCTCTGAAAAACCGCTTGATGAGAAAACGGTTTATTACCATCTGCAGAGGCTCGTGAATTCAGGGCTTATTACAAGGGAGAAGGGCGTTTACTATTTCGGCGATGGTGTTGAAAAGGACCTTGCGAAGATAATAAAAAATGTTTACAGCCAAAGGTTTGAGAGCGCATTCAAAAATATAGAGGAGGCGCTCGAAAGTTTGAAGCAGAAGTAAAAGGTGAATGGATGGAACTCCCCGGATTTTACAAGCTTCCTTTGAAAGAAAGGATCGCGAAAATAAAGGAGATTGCGGGATTGAGCGAGGAAGAGGTTGGCGTGCTGATGAATAGTGGGTCCCTCAGCCTTGAGATTGCAGACCGGATGGTTGAGAATGTAATCGGCGTAGGCCATCTCCCAATTGGAGTTGCGACACACTTCAAGATAAACGGAAAGGAAGTTCTCGTTCCTATGGAGATTGAGGAGCCGAGCGTGATTGCCGCCGCATCAAACGCAGCAAAGCTCTGCCTTCCCGAGGGCTTCACAGCGAAAGCTGATGAGCCGGTAATGATCGGCCAGGTTCAGTTCATGAGGGTAAGGAACGCTGAGGAAAGCGTAAGAATGATCGAGAAAGAAAAGAGGGAGATAATCGCCGCTGCGTCCGGGTTTGCCAAGCAGATAGAAAAATACGGAGGAGGGGTGAGGGATGTTTATGCAAAGGCTTTCAAAACAGAGAGGGGGGAGATGGTCGTTGTTTATTTTGATATTGATGTAAGGGATGCGATGGGTGCGAACACCATCAACACCATCCTTGAGGGTGTTTCCCCAACGCTCGCAGGGTACATAGATGGAGAGTACAAACTAAGAATCCTCAGCAACCTTGCGGTGAAAAGAAAGGCGTATGCAAAAGCTGTTTGGAAAAAAGATGTTATAGGTGAGAATGCTGTTGAAGGGGTGCTGGATGCGTACGAGTTTGCAAGGGCAGACATTTTCAGAACAGCAACGCATAATAAAGGGATAATGAATGGTGTGGATGCGGTTGCGCTTGCAACAGGCCAGGATTGGAGGGCGATCGAAGCCGGCGCCCATGCCTATGCATCGCTCAACGGCTACAAACCATTAACCCATTATGAAAAAAATGAGAACGGTGATTTGGCTGGAAGGATAGAGCTTCCGCTCGCTGTTGGAACGGTTGGAGGAGCCATAAACACCTCTCCAACTGCAAAGCTCTGTTTGAAGATATTGAATGTTAAAAGCGCAAAGGAGCTTGCGATGGTAATGGCCTGCGTTGGGCTCGCGAATAACTTCGCTGCCCTTAGAGCCCTTTCAACAGAGGGGATACAGAAGGGGCATATGAAGCTCCATGCGAGAAACCTTGCCATTATAGCCGGTGCAAAAACCCCGGAGGAGATCGATGCTGTCGCAAATGCGCTTTCTGAAAAAAAGGAATATTCTGTTGAGGCGGCAAAAAAGATTATTGAAAAGATGAGGGGTATGCATAAGAGTTAAACCTGTTTGATTATGGCCTAAGCCCATCCGCGGATAGGTTTTTAAGCCCTTCTGAGAAATGAATTGAAGGAGAAGATGTTCAACGAAGAAAAGTTTTATTATGGGCTCATCGGGTTCATGATTGCATCCATGCTTTTGCTTTACGGATTCCAGAGCATGGATGAGAGGGCATTTGAATTTCTTTTGGGCACAAACGTCTACATAAACTTAATGTACGCGAAGATGGTCTTTTTTGTTTCGATGCTTCTCTCTACGCTACTGCTGTACGCGGCGCTGAGAAGAAAATATGAGAGGTTGGCATCTTTCGTAGCAACGGTTGCGTTTGTTTTTTCGCCTATAGTTATCCTAAACATCGCTTATGTTCCGTTCCCTGCGTTTGTGCTCTCCTCCTTTTTCCTCTCTCTTGCCCTTTATCTTCTCCCATCCTTTACCGCCATAGTTCCCTCAGCCATCGCGGTTATAATCCTCCCATCTTCCGCTGCTGCACTTGCACCGCTATTCCTTTACTACTATTTTAATACAAAAGACAGGGTTTTCATAGGGCTGATGATCCTTTCCCTCATACCCATAGCACTTGCCCTTCCAAAAAGCACTGCTGAATATGACATAAGGCTTCTGGGTGCAACCCTTCCGCTTGGCGCTATTACCCTAGCGGGTTTTAGGGTGAAGGACCTGAGGGATGAGGCATACGCATTGTTGCTTTCCCTTGCGCTCTCATTCTCACCAGCTGTTGTGTTTCCGATGGCATTCCTTTCTGCAAACGGATTTGAGGCATTCATAAAAGAGAGCGTAAGGAACACACGCTCCATGTGGATCTCTCTCCTCTTTTTTTCTGGGTTGATGCTCTCCTGGCCGAATGTGGGTGTAGCGATTGCGTTCGGAATACTCGGGATAATAATAATCGCTGTATACAACTACTCCATAAAGAATTTCCTCTACCCCATCGCATCTGCAGTTCTGCTTGCCTCTGCCCTTTTTTCAACCGCGGTTGCGTATGAGCAGAAGCCGGTTTTCATAACATTACATGTTCCGAGCGGGTATGAAATCGACCTCTTCCAGCACTGCACGGATTGCAGTATAATAGCATTTCCAAACGCTTTCAAGTACATAACCGGAAAGGATGCAACCATCGTTAATCCGTTCGAAAACAGCTGGAAGGGTAAGGTGATACTCTCAGGAAAATCCCTTGATATCGCCAGCAACAACACCTACTACATCCTTTCATACATTGGAAAGGAGCCCTCCCGTTCAGGTGGATGGACGTATGCTTTTGGGAATGAAAACTATCTTCTTGCTTTTGGTTATTCTGATGGAAGGATAGGGGACGGTGTGATGTACACGAAAAAAGGTGCTTTCGAGGTTCCGTTCACAAAAATATTCCTCCTGAACGAAAACCAGAGCATAGAGGACAGAAGGAACAGGGTAGTTGTTGTTAGAGGAATTGAAGATAGCATCCTCTACAACGCCCTTGTAAAAGGAAAGGTAGAGTATGAGAATGAAGGGGGAAGGGTGGTGGTTTTAGAATGACCTCCCTAGCTTACATCCCTCTCTTTCTCTTCTCCTTAGTGATCTCCTATTTTCTCACCTCCTATCTTGCAAAGAAAATGAAAAGAGTGGGGATTACCGGAAAGGATGTGAACAAAAAGGATAAGCCAGAGGTTGCTGAGATGGGAGGGATAGGGTTTGTCGGTGCTTTTACCGGTGGGGTTTTGCTCGCGCTCGCCCTTTATACATTCGGAATAACTGCGTTAAAGATAAACACATTATTCGTTGTCGCAGCCCTTCTCTCTATCCTCTCAGTCTCTTACATGGGCATGGTGGATGACCTCATAAGCCTACCCCAGTGGGCAAAGGCATTCATCCCTTTACTCGCTGCGGTTCCTCTCGTTTCTGTGAGCGCAGCAGGAAGTACCTCCATGCACATCCCCTTTGTTGGTGAGGTTGATTTTGGATTATTCTACATATTTGTCCTCATCCCCATAGGCCTTGCTGTTGCATCAAACCTTACGAACATGCTCGCAGGGTTCAACGGCCTTGAAGCCGGGATGGGCATAGTCATATTCTCTGTGATGGGTTTGATTGCTCTCGCCCATGGAAACGATGATATGGCCGTCCTTTACATCCCCATGCTCGGCGCGCTTCTTGGTTTTTTCTTAAACAACAAATACCCTGCAAGGATATTTGCCGGTGATGTTGGAAACCTAGCGATAGGCGCAACGCTCGCATCCGGTGTTATAATAGGAAACCTTGAAAGTGCCGGCGCAATCCTTATGGTTCCTTATGTAATAGATTTTTTCATAAAGGCATGGAACGGCTTCCCGAGCACAAAGTGGTGGGGGGAGATAAGGAACGGGAAACTCTACCCGGTAGGTGGAAAGGTAAGGGGTTTTGCACAACTCATAATGAAACTATCCGGCGGAATAAGCGAGAAAAACCTCGTTCTCTTTTTCATAGGAATGGAAATCCTCTTCGGCCTTATCGTTATCGCACTATATCTCTAGCAAAGTTTATGGCGCTGAAAAGCTCGTTCGCCCTCTCGTAATCCTGCACCCTTCCTATATCCATCCAGAAATCCGTTGAGATGAACGCGTTTATCCTCTCTCCGGACTCCAGAAGCCTTGGGAGGACATCCTTTGCGAAATCCTCTTTCTCATTTATGTAATTAAAAATCCTCGGACTGAAAACATAGTTCGCTGTGTTTATGTAGTTTGTGAAAACTGGCTTTTCAACAAATTCCTTCACCTCTCCGTTCTCTATCTTCGCTATTCCATACTCAAAAACCTTTTTTTGTTCTATGAACGCAACCGTTGCAATCGCCTTACTCTTCCTATGGCTTTCGATCATCTTCCTTATGTTCATGCTTGTGAGCTGGTCCCCCATCACAACAACGAAATCATCATCTATCCTATCCTTGTAAGGAAGGATGGAGCCAGCTGTGTTTTTTGGTTTTTCCTCTACCAGGTACTCTATCTTCACGCCGAATTTCTTTCCATTTCCGAAATACTCCTTTATAGGCTCATACTTATACCCAACCGTAAAAACGAGCTCCCTCACCCCATTTTTCACAAGGTTTTGCAAAACATATTCAAGAATGGGCTTGTTCCCGACCGGAAGCATGGGCTTGGGGAGCATGTAGGTATATGGCCTGAGCCTAGTACCTTCCCCCCCACAGAGTACAAAACATTTCATACCATCACCCCCAGCAAACCACCTACAAACGCTCCTATGATGTTGCTAGTTTCTTTTGTTCCAAAACCCCTTTCCTCAAACGCACCCGCAACACTATCAGCAAGACACCCAACAAAACCGAAGAACGCAAGCTTAAGCGCAACCACAGAGGAGATGGAAAAAAGGGCCATGGATGTGAGCGCTATGAGGGATGCACCCGCAAAACCCGCAAGCAACCCAAGCGCGCTTACCGCCCCGCTCTTCCCAGGCTTTACCCTTTTCAGGGTGAGCAAATCATAAGGGTTGCCACCGAATATTCCGAGCTCTGAGCTGAACTTGTCTGCCGTTATCGCTGCAACAGAGGAGATGAACGGATAGATGCCGAGTGTGGGCGAAAAAAACGCAAAAACAGCCGGAAAAAATCCGTTTGAGAGGACATTTTTCAACCCCCTCTCGTACTCATACACTCCCATCTCTTTTTTATCGTAGTACTCGTACCTTGTAACGAATACAGAAAGCGCGAAGAATGTGATGAGGAGAAAGAGCTCCTCGGCTCCACCGAAGGTGTAAACAATTCCACCTATCACAAGCGCAAGGAGTATCCCCTTCATGTCGAGCATTAACATTATTTTTCACCTATGCGGATCTCGTTGTTTTCAATCCTAATCTCATTCTCAACAAACATTTTTATAATGTATGCGTTTGTCCTTGCGTGCTCTGTTATCTCTGTTGTTCTATACGCAGCCCCGCCGGCAAGAGCGCCGTAGAGCATGAGCTGGTCTGCAAGATGCCTATCCACATCCGCATGGTTTTTCAGGATATCCTCCAGCGCCTCCTTCGCAACCTCCTCAGCGCGTTTCCCCCTTTCCCCAACAGAGCTTCCACCAACAAAACCCTTCCACGCGCTCACCGCGTTCCCGGCATTCGGTATTTTATCCTCAACTATGGAAACATCCTCAAAGCCATGCTCAAAAAATATTTTTTTCTCTCTAACCGCGATGTGCATTGGAAGGTTCGCTATTCTTATTACAGCCCGCACATGCTCCTCTTTTGGCCAGAGGAATGTTTTTTTCGGGAGGGATGGTTTTACAAATAGCATGGCCTTTCCCCCTCCTTCTGGGTAATATCCCGGGGAAAGAAGTTTTCCGCTTGCCTCAACCCCCATGTAATTGAGGGCCCTAAGGAAAACATGCTCAAAATACTCCCAGGTCGGGCTTTTTTTAACATGCGTCCCGCCTATTGCAATAACCTCAGAGGTTTTGTTTGCAAACAAAAGAACAGGAAGAATTGCCTGGAAAAGAAGGGTTATGGAGCCGGCTGTTCCTATGTTGAACTCATACTTTCCGCCAACTATCTCACCGGGCCTGAAAAAAAGCTCTGTGCTCCCTATGTAATCACCCTCAAGCTCTCCCCTGCATATCTTTCTCATCGCCCTCGCAACCGTCAGATGCTGATTCCTCAGTCCAGGCGGGTCTCTGCCGGCCCTTATGTTTTTTATCCTAACCTCTTTTTGCATTATGGAGGAAAACGCAAGGGCTGTTCTCAAAATCTGTCCTCCCCCTTCACCATAACTTCCATCTATTTCGACCATGAGTAAGAATTAAAAATATTAATTAAAAAATTTATGCGATGGACATATTCAAAAAACAGGCAATCCGCTTTCTTCTCATAATACCCATCGCAATAGTCGCTGCGCTGTTGATATATTCGGATAACATTATGCACAGGGCAATTTTGTTTGTTTTTCTTGTGATACTTGAGATAGTGAGGGATGTTCTGACCTGGAGTGAAAAGTTTTGGACAGAAAAAGGCCAGCACCCTTAGGTGCTGGCAAGGCGACCAGTTTCCTCCCCCTTTTACAGAAACCGCATTTATTTTTTTGTTTCGCAACCTATTTAAATGTATAGGTATTCTGTTGCGAAAAATAAAAATTTAGGAAAACAAAAAAAGTAAAATAAAAATGGGTTATCTCTTCTTCCCCTTCTTCTTTCTTCTTCCACCGCCTTTCTTCATCTTAGCCATGTACACATATCCGTCTTTTCCGATGTAGTAGAGGTATCCTTCCTTTTTCTCAATCTTCTCGGTTCCGACCCTCTTCTTCTTTCCGCCTTTGTATGACCTCATCGGTGCTGCCCAGACGTACCCATCTTTTCCGATGTAGTAGAGGTATCCCTCCTCCCTCTTTATTTTTTCCTTTCCAATTTTTATTCCCATTTACATCCCCCAGAATTTTTTCCGTCATTCTCTTCGGAAGAAATGCTTTTAAATGTTTGCACTATCCTCCCTGCTAAATTTTTTCGAGGAACTCCACCTCCTCCTCACTCAATCTATAAAAATCAGAAAACTCTTTTTTATTTCTTTTCGCGATCTCCCTAAAAACCTCTACCATCTCGGAAACACGCTTGGAGGAGAGATGCACCCCTCTCCCAAGTTTAAGAAAAAGGCTCTTTCTCATTCTTCTTGAGCTCATGGTCTGGCTCATCTTTCTAAGGTATGTTGGGTACTGGTATTTCGTAAACTTAACGTATGGTTTTTCCTTTGCAAACGCAACCCCAGCAGACATAAGGGAGGTTGAGTAGCGGAGGAGATCCCAGCACTCTCTGTTCGCTACCCTCCCATCAAAAACATCTGCCCTGCTAAGCCAATGATAGGCAGCGGCCACATCCCTTTCGTTCTCATATTCTATGGGGATGTTTTGGTCTATCCAGAGCTTTAGGAGGTCATGGTCCACATCAGCCATCCATACCGTCCTTGCAATCGCTGAGAAATCCTTGGATTTAAACACAACCTTTAGCACTGAGAAAATCTCTTTTTTCCTATCCCGGGCTGTGTAATTTTTTGTCTCAAGGTCGTTCAGCGCGCTTCGCACATCCCCCTCAGAATTTTTCGCTATTTCGTTTATCTCTTTTTCGCTAATATTTATGTTTTCTTTTCTCGCAATCTCTTTCAAAAGAGAGGCTACTGCCCCGGGGGACACCCTTTTCATTTCTATGGCCTGGACCTCTGTTCTTAAAGGCGCAAGCCTACGGTCCCAGTAGTTATCTGCGGTGAGAATAACCGGCGCATTCACATCCTTTAGTATTGAGGCGAGCGCTGTTATTCCCCCCATATCCTCCTTAGTAGCCATTGCATCCACATCATCTATGATGATTATCTTTCCTTTTCCGAAAAGGCTGGAGGAGAGCATCGCGCTGTTAACAACCCTTTCAATACTCTCCTTATCCCTCATATCGCTTGAGTTCAACTCAACAACTTGCAGTTCGTACTCTTCCGCTAACGCATGGGCTAGAGAGGTTTTTCCTATTCCTGATGGGCCCCAGAGAAGGATGGGTTTTTGCTTCTCCCCTTTCATCCATTTGAGGATCCACTTTACAAGTGTTTTTTTCACCTCATCATTTCCGATTACCCCATCCACTTTCTTTGGCCTGTATTTTGAAACGAGCATATAGTAGAATGGGAGGGAAAATTTATATTAGTTAAGTTTTGAACGCCCTGGCCGGGATTCGAACCCGGGTCAACGGAGTGACAGTCCGTTATGCTAACCGTTACACCACCAGGGCAAAGCAGAATTTTTATTTTATAGGAATTTTATAGGAAAGTTATAAAAGCCTTCTTTTTTGCGCACGCGGTGTTCGCACATTTTTCTCAGCATAGTACCTCTTTATGAGATAGGCTGTCATCTTTAGGAGCCCAATAAGGGCAAGCGCAAAAGCAAAGAATATTTCGTATTTTGAGGAAAGAATGAAGTAGAACAAAAGGAATATTGCAGGAAGGTAGAAAAACTTCGCTGCTTCCGAAACCATGTCTCCCTGCAGGATTTTTTCCATATCTTTTTTGTGTTTTAGCGCAAGCGCCAATTCAACCGTTTGAAAAATAAGGAAAAAAAGGAATACCCCGCCGATAAGAAAGAAATTCTGAGAAGCAAAAATTAATGCGAAAAAATAAATAAAATCAGCAAGCCAAACTACACCCTTTGCGATATAATAAGCAACATTACCCAAGGTTAAACCTCGCATAGTTATTACCCACCCTTTCTTCTATTCTTAAAAGTTCATTGTACTTCGCGGTCCTTTCCCCTCTTGCTGGTGCACCTGTTTTTATCATTCCGTATTCTTTTCCAACAACAAGATGGGAGATGAATGCATCCTCTGTTTCCCCACTCCTATGGCTTACAACGACATTCATCCTTTTCTTTCTGACCACCTCCGCTGCTTCTATTGCCTCGCTCACAGTTCCGATCTGATTTACTTTCAAAAGAAGGGCATTCATGCAATCCTTTTCAATGGCAGTTTTTATTCTCTTTGGGTTTGTAACAACAAGGTCATCCCCTACAATCTGAACACTCCTTCCGATAGCCTTTTTTATCTCCGCAAATCCTTCAAAATCCTCTTCATGGAAGGGGTCTTCTATGCTCTTTATAGGATAGGTTTTTACAAGCTGTTTGTACATCTCAAGAAGTTCTCCTTGGCTTATCGTTTTTCCATCAATTCTGTATTTTCCGTTTTCGTAAAAGCTCGTTGCCGCAGAATCTATCGCAAGAAAAACTTTTTTTGAGTAGCCGGTTTCCTCTATTGCCTTTACTAAAATCTCAAATGCCTCTCTAACCTCTTTCATACCCGGTGCAAATCCTCCCTCATCCCCAACATTCCTCGCGCTCTTTCCGTACTTTTTCACAAGGTCGTTTTTCAGCTGCTGGTATATCTCGCTTGCAGCCTGCATCGCCTCGCTGAAAGAATTCACGTTTACAGGAAACAGCATAAACTCCTGAATGGCCAAGTCATTTCCAGCATGCTCCCCCCCGTTTATCACATTCAGCATTGGGATGGGAAGGAGTTTTCCTCCCAAATATTCATAGGTTTGCTTTTTTTCTGAGTCTGCGGCTGCTTTCAAAACAGCCATGGAGGTTGCGACTATTGCGTTCGCTCCCAACCTTGATTTGTTTTCTGTTCCATCCAGCTCTATCAATTTCCTGTCTATCTCCTCCTGCTCGCTCGCATCCATTCCTTTCAGGGCAGGGGCGATTATTCTATTCACATTTTCTATTGCCCTCCTCACCCCTTTTCCGTGCCACTCTTTTTTCCCATCCCTTAACTCGAGCGCCTCATGGACGCCTTTTGAAGCACCGCTCGGAGCTGCCGCCCTCCCAAACCCTGTTTTTGTTTTCACATCCACCTCTACGGTCGGGTTTCCCCTCGAGTCTAAAATCATTCTGGCCTTTATGCTCTCTATTCTCATAAAAGCACCCAAAAGGAATATGCTGTTAAGTTATAAAACCTTTTCTCACGCTGCCTTTTTTATTTTTCTGGGCATTTTCGATGGAGCGTTTGGATTACTTATAGGGGGTATAAGTTACTTATAGGGGGTATAAGTAAATTTAAAAAACTTTACCGTACATAGATGCGCCATGTTGTTTGATCTCCAACCTAAAGAAAATATCAAGGATTTTTTTAACTACAGAAAGGAGCTAGATCTATTTGTTAAGTATTTAACAGATAAAAGTACAAGGATGATTGTAATAAGGGGTTTACGAAGGGTCGGAAAAAGCAGTCTCCTTAGAGTGGGACTTCACAAGGCAAAGGCTAAATTCGTGTTGGTTGATGCCCGCAAACTAACCTCTTTTACTAGAAGGTCGTTTGAATCAGAGCTTTTGGAAGAGCTTAAATCCATTAGCGGTCTCCCTGACTCTCTGATAAAAAGAATAGAGGCGATAGATGTAGGGGTCCGTATTTCTTTTAAAAGTGAGGAAAGTGTATGGAAAATTCTAAAAAAGCTCAACCCAATCATCGCAGTTGATGAGGTTCAGATGCTCTCCGGGAGTGGTGTTGAAGCATTCTTAGCTGCTGTTTACGATAATACAAAATGTAAGATCGTTTTGACTGGTTCAGAAGTAGGTGTGTTAGAAAATTTCCTGGGAAAAGATAACCCTAAAGCTCCTTTATTCGGAAGGGTTTATAATGAGATTAAAATGGACCCCTTAACACGAGAAAAATCCAAGGAGTTTCTTACTTGTGGGTTTAAAGAGATTGGTAGATCTATTGATGGAGCCATTATAGATAAAACTTTAGAAGAATTAGATGGGGTTGTTGGATGGCTTACGATGTTTGGCAACCTTTCTATTTCATTGGATTTTGATACTGCCCTAAACAAAACAATAACTGATGGTGCTAAGCTCGCTTATTCTGAGTTGGAATCGTTCTTAGCATCCAGATTACCAGCTAAAAAACGCTATTTGACATTGCTTAGAATACTAGCAGAAAAGGATATGAAATGGGGGGAGCTAAAACGTGCTCTTCAGATAGAGCTTATGGAAAGAATTTCAGACCCTCAGTTCACCAATTATTTAAACTCTTTAAATAACTTTGGGTTTATCATCCATTCTGGGGATGTATATTCTATTCCAGACCCTTTACTTAGAAAAGCCCTCAGAATGTTGTAAGTGTAAAAACTGCTTTACTCGCTTGCGGAACCCAGGGGAGGTCGTAGAAGCTTATTAGAAGACGACCTCCCCCATGTTCTACGATACTCCCCACCCCCTCCGCAATCACGCTCGCATACGCTCGCTTGCGGAACCCAGGGGAGGTCGTAGAAGCTTATTAGAAGACGACCTCCCCCATGTTCTACGATACTCCCCACCCCCTCCGCAATCA